>Ga0129313_1000019_pt1 | contig 214660 bp, 173 predicted proteins | sample O1105metagenome_FD_94436 | JGI IMG/M metagenome (GOLD analysis project Ga0129313, IMG submission 94436) | Orangutan group fecal microbial communities from fecal samples from Wisconsin, USA - O1105 metagenome | ecosystem: Host-associated > Mammals > Digestive system > Large intestine > Fecal... | reverse complement strand
ATTTCCCGTAATAGCGCGGTTTTTAACTTTTCTACCGCCAAAAGCCCCGATTTTTCGGTGATTTGGCATCACTTGACGATAAATGACGATAAGTGGCGATAAAGTGGTGATACTATAGCATATTTCGTGCAGGAAATCAATAATATAGGAAAAAAACAGCAAGATATGGCAAAAAAAGAGCGCCGCAAAAATGTGCTTTGCGGCGCTTTCTTTACATCTTGGTTATCCGCACTTTTACCGAGCGTGCAGATACAAGGGTAAAAGAGGATAAAGGGGATTGGGATTGGATCGAAGTGACCTGTCTTTTTGGGGAAATACCCTTTCGGGTAAAGACAAGTTTGTTTTATGCTGAACAGTCAGTGACTGGTCAAACCATTATTCTGCAGTTTCTACTGCTGGTGCGGCTGGAGCCTTAATAGCACCTGCTGCGATAGCTGAGTCAAGCTCTTCCTGACCGATCTTGATATGCTTAGGAGGCTCCGGCTTCTTGTGCTCTTCATGTACCGGAGGTACAGGAGGAGTTGGAGGTGTAGGAGGCTCAGGCTTCTCATCATCTACCGGAGGAGCTGGTGGTGTTGGAGGTGTGGGAGGCTCTGGCTTCTCTGCATTCTCGTCCTCTACAGGAGGAACTGGAGGAGCAGGAGGCTCCGGCTTTTCGTGCTTGAAGTGAATATCAGCATGGATATCCTTAGCATTCATGATCTGCTCCTTAACTTCGTCATCAAGGAAATCGATCTTGTCCATGTCGATCATGTCACGGAACTGATAGAAAAGGTCTGTAAGTTCAAGGTGAACATGGTGGAGAGGCTTTGTGGGCTTCTCAGCTTCCTCAGTTGCTTCAGCATCTGTTTCTTCAGCTTCTTCCTTTGCCTCTGTTACAGGAGGAACAGGCTTCTCATTCTCGTGGAAATGAACCTCAACCTTGTCGATAAGATCCCAGTTTTCGATAATAGTATCGTTTAATACCTCAATATTTGCTTCTTCAATGAAAAAACGAATCTGGTCAATGATCTCAGTTACATCAAGAATAACAGGAGCTGCAGGGGGCTGTGGCTTTTCGTCTTCAGTAACTGCCTCTGTTGCTTCTTCCTCAGCAGCAGCTTCTTCGGCTGCAGCAGACTCAGTTTCGGCTGTCTCAGATGAAGCCTCAGTTACGACAGCAGTTGTAACTGCTTCTGCTTCGTCTGCCTCTGCGGCGAAAGCGTTGAAGCTTCCGGCTGATGCCATCATTGACATTGCAGCGAGTGCAGCAAAGATCTTTTTGCTTCTCATTGTAATTACTCCTTTTTTATGGACTGGATAAGTCCATTTATTTTACTCCCTTGGGGAGCAATTGACTTTGTGCGAACTTCTTATTTATTCGCCTTATGTTAATAGCTTACGGAGCATGAAATAAAAAAACGGGGTATTCTGAAAAAAATCCAAAAAATTTTTTATGGGCATAGATCATTGTATTTTTGCAGTAAATGAAAAAGCACTGCTGTGCTAAAGCAGTGCTCTTTCCTTTGCCTGACCGACAGTTTAAGAGGAATGCGAGGTCAGGCAAATTTATGAAGGATCTCATGTTTCCTATTTGCAATAGGTTAGGGAAGGGGAATTGGAAGTGGAGGGCTTTGAATGTTTTCAGCTTCGGGCAGTGCTTCCCGAGCTGGTCCTGTATTCTTATCCGCTTCCGTAGCAGGAGCTACGGGAGCAGCCGACTCTGGCAGCGGAGTAAGAGCTTTATATGTATTGATCTCCGAAAGACTGAGAGTGCCTAATACTTCTTTTTTTAGCTGTATTTTTTTCTTAGGCAACGCAGGTGCATGAGGAGATGCGCCATCAACGTGTTTTGGCGGCTCAACCTTATCATTTGGCTTCGGAGCTGCACCCCCATCGGGCTTAGGCGGAACCGGAGCATCTGGTGAAGCAGGCGGAGCAGGAGGTGCTTCGGGCTGCTTTACCTGTTGAGCTGCATTATTGTTTGATGCAGGCGGAGATGCAGGTGCCGGCGGAGCTGAATCCGCAGGCCTTGGAGGCTCGGCCTTGTCATCTGGCTTAGGTGGTGTATTCTTATCCGCAGGCTTAGGCGGCTCCGGCTTCTTGTTGTCCTTTTCAGGATCAGCCTTCGGTGGTTCAGGCGGATTTATTTCGTGAGGCTTTTTGCCGTCAAGCTCCTGAACCTTTACCTTTACGTCGGGAATACCTGTTATGAGGTCGGATTTATAAGAATTGTATTCAGAAGGAGTCTCGGCTTTGATATAGAAATCGACTGTATCGCCGTTTTCGATGTATCCCTTGTCTTTTTCGATATCTATAATATCGTTTGCGGCGTCGAGCATATCCTTGCCCTTGCCGTCATAATTTTTGATTATCTCGTCACTGTCTGCATTTTCGGCGCTGATATTGAGCACCTTGCCCTTTTTGTTGAGTTCCATGCGAACATTAGCCTCAGATGAGATAAGTACAGTTGAATGAGCCTTATAGTTGCTTGAATAGTATAAAGCTCCTGCGGAGACTGCAATTGTAAGGCAGGCTGCAGCTGCAACAAATTTTGAAATATGCATACTAATCCTTCCGCGGTTTGACTCCTCGGCGTTCATCAGAACGGGATCGGTGACGGTCTGTCCGATCTTATAGCGGAGATTTGCCGCCTGTACGAAGCGGGAATTCTCGTCCATAAGGACAGCATAGCCCTCGTGACATTCCATTACCATATATTTCATTTGTTTTCACCACCTTTGAGTACCTGCATTATATGACCGCGCATTATCTCATAGCCGTTGGTGCAAATGAGAAGCACTGCCACAAGATAGCGTCTGTGTCTTTCAAGGGACTTTCTCTCTACATTTGCGCCCTCTGCCAGCTTAGCCAACGGAACGCGCTTAGTCCTGAGAAAGTCATCCAGTATTTCGGGATTGTTTCTTGCATACTGAACAGCCTTCTGGCATATTTCAAGAGTACGGCGCTGACGTGGAGAATTCTCCGCAACGTCGGTCATTGAAACGCCGAAGTCCTGCATCTGAGCTGAAAGCTCGTCTATTTCCTGTTTTGTGGCTTCTCTTAGTTCGTTTTCTTGGTATGTATCGTGTTCGTCGCGTATTGTATCCTTCAGGTCCGGCTTGTCGTCGTCGGAAACGTCCAGTGATATCTGTCCCTTATTTCTTTTTTCTTTTCTGTAGTTGTCTATCAGGCGGTTCTTTATCTGCAATGCTGCAAATTTGAGGAAAGAGCCGCGGAGTTTGGAGTAGTTTCGGATAGATTCGTAAAAAGCGAACATAGCTATACTCAGCTCGTCATCGCTCTTGTCGGGCGGACGGTTGAGAAATTTGGCTGTTTCGGACTTGATAAATGGCATATAAGCTTCGATGAGCTCGTCTGCCGCGTGGCTGTCTTTTTTAGCCTTATAGACCTGGGATATGATTTGATGCGCATCAGAATTCATATGTGCCACCCCCAATGTAATAATAGTTTACGCACAGTATTTTATAAAAGCGGGGTAATTGCAAAAAATATTAAGCCTGAGTAATAATTTTTCAGTTATTAGCTGTTAGTGATCAGCGCATAGCTGCGGCAGCAGACAGCAACTAATCACTAAGCACTTGAAACTAATCACTTTTTATCCAGAAACAGCCATAAAGTCGCGACTTTATGGCTGATGTAGGTTTCTGATTTACTTTGCTGAGTTTTCCTCGTCCTGATGACGGATCTGAGCACGCTTTATCTTGCCGCCGAGAGTCTTTGGCAGTTCCTTTACGTACTCGATAACACGAGGATACTTATAAGGAGCAGTCTCACGCTTAACGTGGTCCTGAAGCTCCTTTGTGAGCTCAGGTGACGGAGTATAGCCCTCTGCCAGAACGACTGTAGCCTTTACTACCTGTCCTCTTATAGGATCTGGAGCGCCTGTGATAGCGGATTCTACTACGGCAGGGTGGGTGAGAAGTGCGCTCTCTACCTCGAATGGTCCGATACGGTAGCCCGAGCACTTGATAACGTCGTCGTTTCTGCCTACGAACCAGTAATAGCCCTTGGAATCGCGCCATGCAACGTCGCCTGTGTCGTAGTTCTTGCCGCCGAGAACAGCCTCGGTGAGCTCAGGGTTCTTGTAGTATCCGCAGAACAGACCTGTAGGACGCTCCTTGTCTATGCCGCATACCATGATGCTGCCCTCTTCACCGTCGTCGCACTCTGTACCGTCGGGACGGAGCAGGTGGATATTGTAGAGCGGTGAAGGCTTTCCTGTTGAGCCCGGCTTAGGATCTATCCACGGGAAGTTTGCGATAAGTACGGTGCCCTCTGTCTGACCGAAGCCCTCACGCATCTTCTTGCCTGTGAGCTCGTAGATACGGTTGAATACCTCAGGATTGAGGGGCTCGCCTGCGTTGCAGAAGTTCTGAATGGAGGAGAGGTCGTATTTTGTCATATCCTCCTGAAGCATGAATCTGTACATTGTAGGCGGTGCGCAGAATGTTGTCAGCTTGTAGTGGCTGATAACTTCCAGTATATCCTTTGCGTTGAATCTGCCTGTGAAGTCGTATGCGAACTGTATAGCGCCGCATATCCACTGTCCGTATATCTTGCCCCAGCCGAACTTAGCCCAGCCTGAGTCGGATATTGACATATGGAGCTTGTTCTCCTGTACCTGATGCCAGTACTTAGCGGTAACGATGTGACCAAGCGGATGTGCGAAGTTGTGACATACCATTTTAGGCATACCTGTTGAGCCTGATGTGAAGTATATCAGCATGGTATCTGTAGCCTTTGTAGCCTCGGCGCCTGTAGGACGCTCAAAGGTATCGGGGAACTTTTCGATCTCGTCCTCGAAGAAGTCCCAGCCCTCGCGTGGCTCTGCAACGGCTATCTTCTTGCGGAGAGTCTCTATCTGAGGAGCAGCTCCGTCTATCTGACCGCGTATGTATTCGTCATCGCAGGCGATGATAGCAGAGATACCTGCCATATTGCCGCGGTAAGCGATATCATGTGTAGTGAAGAGCAGGTTTCCGGGGATAAGGATAACGCCCATTTTGTGGAGAGCGGTAGCTATTACCCAGTACTCCCAGCGGCGGCGGAGTATGAGAAGTACTACATCGCCCTTTTTCAGTCCAAGGCTGCGAAAATAGTTGCAGGTCTTGTTTGAAAGCTTGGAAATATCGGTGAATGTGAACGTCCTCTCCTGCTTATCGTGACTGAGCCATACAAGAGCCTTTTTCTCGGGCTCCTGCTTTGCCCATTCGTCAACGATGTCCCAGCCGAAGTTAAAGTCCTCTGGAACGTTTACACGGTAATTTTCCTTGAAATCCTCGTATGAATCAAATTCGATACGGGGAAGATATCGGTCTAAAAGCATGATTATAAGAACTCCTTTTTATTTGCCCAAAAGCGGCTTTTATTCAGCGATCATAGTGAGAAATCTTGCTTTGCTGTCGCCCACGCAGCGCTGTCCGTGGAGATAGGTCGGGTTGAAGTATATCGAATCGCCCTCGTGGAGGATGATCTCCTGATCCTCGAATACTACAGCGACAGTTCCCTTGAGAACAAGGTTGAACTCCTGTCCCGAGTGGCTTACGAGCTTTGCAGGCTCGTCCGACGGTTCAAGTGTAACAAGAAGCGGCTGCATAACCTTATCGGCATAGCGGAAAGCGAGATCCTTGAAGCGATAACCTGGGAAACGGCTTATGCTTCTGCCCTTGCCGCGGCGGACAACTTGATAAGTGTCGATACGGCTGGGTTCGCCTGTGACGAGCTCATTGAAATCGACTCCGAATTTGTTTGCAATCTCATAGATGACGCTTATAGGAAAGTCACCGTTCTGTTCATAGCCTGCGTACTGCTCGGCAGTAAGACCAAGCTCCTGTGCAAGCTTTTCCTGTGTGTAGTCGCACACCTCGCGCAGCTCACGGATACGTGCTGCGATCTCATTAATGGTTTCCATAGCGCAACCTCCTCTTTGATAATATACTGAAATACATTTAAACTGTATAAATTTAATGATAGCACATTTTGAAGTCTCTTGTCAAGACATGGGGGGATTTATGGTAAAGAAAAACACTTCCGCGCATAAAAGCAGAAGTGTTTTGTGCTTTTTGCTCATTGGAGCTTATAGGAAGCATTTTTGAGCTGGCAGTATGTATAATTATCCTCTTTATATGTTGTGAAAGTGCCTGTAACGGTGATAAGCGCATTTTCAAACGGATAATCGTCGGGATATTTATAGTCCTTTCCAAGGTCGAATTCCAGTCCCTGCTGACAGCAGGCTGTGGCGTCTGCGATAATAACGGAGAAGTATGTTTTATCCGTGTTTTCGTTGTGATAGGCGTTGAAATTGCCTGTTACCTTGATTTTTTTTCCCATATAGTCATCGGGAGTCGTTATCATGCTGTATACGGTGCTGTAGACCATAGTGCTGCTCATTTTTGTCAGGTCAAGGTCTATGCCATCGGCGGAGGAGCTTTTTGCGTTATCCGCGGAGCTTTCCGCACTTTTCTGAGTGTTGCCGCAGCCTGAGAAAAGGGCTGCACACAGGCATAAAACAACTGCAAGCTTTTTCATTTATTTTCCTCTCCTTAGTATGAATGATGTAAGACAGAATATGAAGAAAACGATGATATCTGCCGAAACTATAGTCGAACCTACGGGAGTTCCTGCAAGTATTGAGATTATTATGCCGAAGAACGCACAGAGCAGAGAGATTATAACCGAGCAGATTATAACGCTGCGGAAACTCTTGAACACGCGCATTGCCGACAGGGCAGGGAAGATTATCAGCGCCGATATCAGCAGCGAGCCTACGAAGTTCATAGCGATGACGATTATCATGGCTATGACAACTGCAATGAGCAGATTGTAAAGGTCTGAGCGTATGCCCGTAGCCTTTGCGAAGCTCTCGTCAAAGGTGACGGCGAATATCTTGTTGTAGAATATGAGGAATATTGCGATAACTATGACCGACATTCCCACGCATATCCATACATCGGCAAGTGAAAGCGTCAGTATAGCCGTCGAGCCGAACAGCGTACTGCACACATCGGCGGTAACGTTGCCCGATGTTCTGCCGCTGCCGCTCTGAGAGGCGATATTCATGAGCATATAGCCCAGAGCCAGAGCTCCTACGGATATCATGGCAATGGCGGCGTCGCCTTTTATCTTGGTATTGCTGCCTGTTCTCAGCAGTAGCACTGCCGAGCATACAGTGACTGGCATGATTATGAGCATATTGTTGGTGACACCCGTGATAGTAGCTACAGCCATAGCGCCGAATGCTACGTGGGAGAGTCCGTCGCCGATGAATGAAAAGCGCTTCATTACCAGCGTTACGCCTAAAAGCGAGGAGCAGAGCGCTATGAGTAGTCCTACTATAAGAGCATAGCGGACTGTGGGCATTTCAAAGTATCTGCCCAGCGTTGAAAACATCTCACTCATCGTCCTCACCTCCCATAACAGAAAGGAAAGCCTGTCCTATCTTGCTGTTCATGTAGTCTTCCTTAGTGCCGAAAAACAGCTGCTTGCCGCCGATATGCAGAATATGGGAAGCATATCTCACAGCGGCGTTCATATCGTGGGATACCATGATGACGGTTATGCCGTCCTTTTTGTTGAGACTGTCGATAAGCTCGTACATCTCATTGGTAGCCTTTGGATCGAGTCCTGTTACGGGCTCGTCAAGGAGTATCATCTTTCTTGCGGCGCAGAGGGCTCTTGCAAGGAGCACTCGCTGCTGCTGACCGCCTGAAAGCTCTCTGTAGCAGCGCTTGGTGAGGGGCTCTATTTCAAGCCTCCTCATCATATCGTGAGCCAGCTTCTTTTCCTCTTTGCTGTAAAACGGACGAAGTCCGCAGCGGTTCATACAGCCCGAGAGAACTATCTCACGCACTGAGGCGGGGAAGTCTCTCTGCACCATAGTCTGCTGCGGAAGATATCCTATCTCATTTTTGCCCATGCCGCCGCAAAGCTCGATATTGCCGCTGACGGGAGGCTTCAGTCCGAGAAGAGCCTTTATAAGCGTACTCTTTCCCGAGCCGTTCTCACCGACTATACAGAGGTAATCGCCGCTGCTGACGGTAAAGTTCAGATTTTTTGCAATGACGTCGCCCTCATAGCCAAGGGAAACGTTTTCGCATTTTAGCAATGCGCTCATTAGTCAAGCACCCTCTTCAATGTTTCAAGATTTTCATTCATAAGGGAAATATAGCTTGCTCCGCCGTTTATGTCGTTCTTTGTTACGGACTGGAGCGAATTGAGCTTTTCAATAGTGATGTCCTTTTTCTTTGAGTTTGAGATTATGGACTTGGCAATGGAATCATCGGAGTTTTCGATGATAAATACAGTGTCGAGGTCAAGCTCGTCCACCTTTTCAGCAAGCTTGGCGATAGTCTCGAAGCTTGCGGCAGTTTCTGCTGAGCAGCCTACGAATGCTGCGTAGTAGTCGATATTGTAGTCGTCCACCAGATAGCGGAATGGGAATCTGTCGCCGAAAAGCACTGTTTTTGTTTTTGCGCTGTCAGCCATTTCCGTGAAGCCCTCGTCCAGCTTTTTCAGCTCTGTCTTGTAGGCTTCGAGGTTTGCACGGTACTTGTCCGCGTTATCGGCGTCCTTTTCGCAGACAGAATCGCATATAGCGTCGCAGATGACCTCTGCATTCTTTACGGACAGCCAAACGTGCTCGTCGTACTCGGAACCTTCTTCCTCTTCGCCCTCTTCTTCCTCTTCCTCCGGCTCCATGCCCTCCTTGAGTTCCTCTTCCTTGATTCTCTGTCCGAGGACGTCAAAGAGTCTGATCACCTTCATATCCTTGTTTTTTGCGTCCTGAAGTGTATCTGTCACCCAGCCCTCGGACTCGCCGCCTACGTACATGAGCAGGTCGCAGTCTGAGATAGTGAGTATATCCTGAGCTGTGGGCTGATAGTTGTGGAGGTCAACACCGCTGCCGAGAAGATATGTCACCTCAGCACTGTCGGTGTCGCCGATAATATTTTTAGTCCAGTCGTACTCCGAGAAAGTAGTGCAGACTATACTGAGCTTGCTGTCTTTTTTTGCAGCGCTTGTGTTTGAGCAGCCTGCGAATACGGAAGCAGCCAGAACTGCGGATACTGTAAGTGAAAGGGATTTGCTGAACTTGAACATTTGAATAACACCTCATATTTGAATTTGATAATCATTTTCAATTTATTATATATCATGTTTTCGGTTTTGTCAAGAGGGAAAATCATAAATTGAGAATTTATAAAAAGCTGAGCTATACTTGACAATTCCTGTACTATAATGTATAATAACTTTGTAATATTGATGTTAGGGGGACGGTATTATGTCAAAAAACAACAAAGACAAAGAGCTTGACAAAATGTACAAGGAGCTCCTTGAGGCTCGTGACAGCGCCCGTGCTGCAAACAAGAGCGAGGGAAACAGGCTTCTGTCATTTTTCGTAGGACTTCTCCTGCTGGGCGGCGGACTGTTCATGATATTCCAGAATATCGAGGTCACCAGCTCATGGGGCTACGGCGGCTCGTTTTTCAGGATAGGCGGCTTCGGACTTCCGAACGGACTGATAATGCTGCCCATAATCATTGGCATAGGAATGCTGTTCCTTATGGATAAGAAGATATTCGGCTGGGTAGTACTTTCTATCGGTATCATAATCGTTCTGCTCAGCGTAATGATGACCACACATCTCCACTGGATACGTTCCAGCGCCTTTACATTCATAGTAATGTTCGGCATGACTGCGGCAGGCGGAGCAATGGTGCTCAAAGAGGTTTTCAGGAAAGACTGAAAAAAGGCGTAAAGGTAAAAACTTTACGCCTTTTATTACTATTGTGTGATATACGCCGCTATTGGCTCGATGTATTTCTTGTCGGTGTAATCGCCTGACTTTGAAACGTGCTCTGCCATTGCGATATCGTCAGGAGTTTTATCCTTTTTGCCGTTGAGCATTGCGGCAAAGGTCTTCATGAGCATTTTTGAACCGAGGGGCATTTTATCGTAATCCAGTCCGCCCTCGCAGTAGAATACCTTTGCATACTTTTTCTGCTCGTCGGTAAGTGATTTTTTCAGAAGATTGTCCACTCCCGAGTACTTTGCGGGACTTGCTCCCACGCAGAACATAGCGAGCTTCTTGCTGTGCCATTTTTCTATTCTGCTGGTGAACCAGTCAGCCTTATGTATCTTTTCGACAGCTACCCAGCCGCCATAGATTATGGCGTCATAGTCGGCGAAATAATTATCGTCCTTTTTGCGGGCGTCCTTTATGGTCATTGTATCCGCGCCCAGCTTTTCTGCCAGCCATTCTGCGTATTTTTTAGTAAAGCCTGTCTGTGATGAATATACGATGATAGTTCTCATATTAATTACCTCTTTTCATGGCAAGTTGAATGTATTTTAGGGATAATTGCAAAGAATAGTGCTGAGATTAAGTGCTTAGTCGAGAGCTGCAAATGCCTGTCTGAGGTCGTCGAGGATATCCTCAACGTTTTCAAGTCCAACTGAGAGTCTTACAAGACCGCCGTTTATGCCTGCTGCAACGAGCTGCTCGTCAGTGAGCTGACGGTGAGTAGCGCTTGCAGGGTGGAGCACGCAGGTACGGATATCAGCAACGTGGACCTCGTTGGAGGCAAGCTTGAGAGAATCCATGAACTTTACAGCTGCGCTTCTGCCGCCCTTGATAATGAATGAGATAACGCCGCTTGTACCGTCGGGGAGGTACTTCTTGGCAAGCTCGTGGTACTTATTGCTTGCAAGTCCGGGGTAGTTTACAGACTCAACGTGCTTGTTTGCTTCGAGGTATTCAGCTACCTTCATAGCGTTTACGCAGTACTCCTTCATACGGATATGGAGAGTCTCAAGACCGAGATTGAGGTAGAATGCTGACTGTGCCGAAGGATAGCAGCCAAAGTCTCTCATGAGCTGCATTCTTGCCTTGATGATGTATGCAGCCTTGCCGTAGGTCTTTGTGTAGATAGTTCCGTGATAGCTCTCGTCAGGCTCTGTGAACTCAGGAAACTTGCCGTTTGTCCAGTCAAAGTTTCCTGAATCAACGATAACGCCGCCGCCCTGAACTGCATGACCGTCCATGTACTTTGTTGTGGAGTGGATAACGATATCAGCTCCGAACTCGATAGGTCTGCAAAGGATAGGTGTTGGGAAAGTGTTGTCGATGATGAGAGGAACGCCGTTTTCGTGAGCTATCTTAGCGAATTTCTCGATGTCAAATACTGTGAGGGCAGGGTTTGCGAGAGTTTCGCCGAAAACTGCCTTTGTGTTGGGCTTGAATGCCGCTCTTATCTCAGATTCGGAAGCGTCTGCGTCAACGAAAATACATTCAATGCCGAGTTTTTTCAGTGTGTAAGCGAAAAGGTTGATAGTACCGCCGTAGATGGTAGCAGCTGAGATGAAGCTGTCGCCTGCCTTTAAGATGTTGAGCAGGGAGAGCAGTGAAGCTGCCTGACCGCTGGAGGTACACATTGCGCCGATACCGCCCTCGAGAGCGGCTATCTTGTCCTCAACAGCCATAACTGTGGGGTTCTCAAAGCGCGAATAGATAAGGCTTTTGGTGGGATCATCGAATACTGCTGCAACGTCGTCTGTTGAATCGTAAACGTATGTAGTACTCTGTACTATAGGTACGACTCTGGGCTCAGTATTCTTTGGGGTGTAGCCTGCGTGCAGGCATTTGGTTTCGATCTTCATTGTAGGATACCTCCATTATATATATTACTGTGGTTTCCTGTGAACTATGCGCTGGACTTTTGGTACGCAGAATTCGAGGACGGCACAGTATTTGTCGATGATTGTAATGATATATGTTTCCTTGTATTTAGGCATTGGTCTGGTCACGGGCCACATATGCTTCTCTATCATATCACGTTCAAGCTTGGATATTTTGGTTATCTCTGCGGCGTTGGCGCAGGCGAGCATGGCGTGATTCTCGCTGTGTGAAGCCTGACCTTTTGTCTTCTCCGAGTTGTACTGCTTTCTGTCGTAGTAGAAAAGGTCATGGAGAAGTCCTGCTCTTGCGGCTGAACGGGCGTTCAGATTGAATTTTCTGCATACCATGTAGGAATAGTACGAGACATTCACGCAGTGCTGGAAGCGAGTCGTTGATATATGGTGGGTGATAGACCTGAGCTCCTGTACCTGCTGACAGCCGATTATATCCTTTACGCAGTCATAATAGCTGTTGGCGGTGAGCTCTTTTCGGGAACATATGGCTCTGAGCATATCGTTTCCCTCCTTGCTGTCTTTCTCTCTTTACATCGGAAAAATATCCAATATAGATATTATACAATAAAACGCATAAAAAATCAATATAAAAACAGCAAAATATAAAAAAATAAATCCTGCTTGCCGAAGCCTGTCGAAGTTCATGTAAACCATATCTTACAAAAAATACAGAGCGGAACTGTAGGCTTATACAAAAACATTGTAAGAAATCAATAAAAAAAGATGTGCGTTTTGTGCAGTAGAGACAAAAACAAGAAAAAAATAAATTTCACCGCTTTAAGGTATTGCAAAATGCGGCTCAGAGTGCTATAATTATTCGTGAACTGCGTTAGTCGCAGAATTTTGAAAAGGAGGTTTTTTAACAATGGCGTTAAAAAATCAGTATCTTATCGATCTTTTAGAAACAGTTAAGAAGAGAAATCCAGGCGAGCCTGAGTTTATCCAGGCAGTTACAGAGGTTCTTGAGACTCTCCAGCCCGTTGCTGAGAAGAGACAGGACCTTATCGACGCAGGCGTTTTCGATAGAATCGTAGAGCCTGAGAGACAGATCATGTTCCGTGTTCCTTGGGTTGACGACAACGGCAAGGTACAGGTAAACAGAGGTTTCAGAATCCAGTTCAACTCTGCTATCGGACCTTACAAGGGCGGTATCAGACTTCACCCATCAGTATACCTCGGAATCATCAAGTTCCTCGGCTTTGAGCAGGTATTCAAGAACAGCCTTACAACACTGCCTATGGGCGGCGGCAAGGGCGGTTCCGACTTCGATCCTAAGGGTAAGAGCGACGGAGAGATCATGCGTTTCTGCCAGAGCTTCATGACAGAGCTCTGCAAGCACATCGGCGCTGACTGCGACGTTCCTGCTGGTGATATCGGAACAGGCGCAAGAGAGATCGGCTTCATGTTCGGTCAGTACAAGAGAATCCGCAACGAGTTCGTTGGCGTTCTCACAGGTAAGGGCTTAACATACGGCGGTTCACTTGCAAGAACAGAGGCTACAGGTTACGGTCTCTGCTACTTCACAAACGAGATGCTCCAGGCTAACGGCAAGAGCTTCAAGGATCAGACAGTTGTTATCTCAGGTTCAGGCAACGTTGCTATCTACGCTACAGAGAAGGCTACACAGTACGGCGCTAAGGTAGTTACAGTTTCCGACTCTAACGGATATATCTACGATCCGGACGGAATCGATCTTGATCTCGTTAAGCAGATCAAGGAGGTTGAGCGTGGCAGAATCAAGGAGTATGTCGGCAGAACTTCACACAAGAATGCTGAGTACCACGAGGGCAGCGTTTGGACACTCAAGTGCAACGCAGGCAGCATCAAGCTTGACATCGCTCTTCCATGCGCTACACAGAACGAGATCAACGGTGACGGTGCTAAGGCAATCGTTGCTAACGGCGGCTACGCTGTAGCTGAGGGTGCTAATATGCCTTCAACTCCAGAGGCTATCGAGACATACCTTTCAAACGACATTCTCTACGGACCTGCTAAGGCTGCAAACGCTGGCGGTGTTGCTACATCCGGTCTTGAGATGAGCCAGAACAGCGAGAGACTCAGCTGGACATTTGAAGAGGTTGACGAGAAGCTCCACGGCATCATGAAGTCTATCTTCAAGGCTTGCGATGAGGCTGCTAAGGAGTACGGCATGGCTGGCAACTACATGGCTGGCGCTAACATTGCAGGCTTCCTCAAGGTTGCTGAGGCAATGAAGGCTCAGGGCTGCGTTTGATTAAAGTCTGCACAGTTCAAGCAGTAAAGTAAACTTATTATCTCCCGTTGTGTCACACGACGGGAGATTTTTTATTTAATAATATGCACAAATCAGGTGACGGCAAATTGTTGAAAACATAGAAATAATGATTTTAAACAATTATTATTATATAACAGCTTGAAATATGTGCAAAATGTGATATAATACTATTGTGCTTATTTTATCAAAGTTTCAATAATATTTTATCTATTTGGAGGTAACACCGATGAAAAAACCTATCATTACAATAGAACGACAGTACGGAAGCGGCGGAAGCGTCATCGGTAATCTTGTAGCTGAAAAGCTTGGTATCAACTGCTACAATCGTCAGATACTGAAAATGACAGCCGAGAGATGCGGTATTGCCATCAAGAATATTGAAAACGCCGAGGAAAATGTCCCCACAAGCTTCCTATATTCGCTGCTGCTTTCGGCAAATCCCGCAAGAACTATGGAGGAGAATCTTCCTCTTTCAGATAAGGTCTTCATTATGGAGAGCCGTATCATTAACGAGATAGCAGAGCAGGAAAACAGTTTCGTGCTGGTAGGCAGATGCGGAAATTATATCCTTGAGGATAAGGGCTGCTTCAGCGTATATATCTACGCCGACGCTGAGTCCAGAATAAAGCGTGCCATAGAGGAATACGAAGTTGAAGAGAGGAAAGCTGAGTCGGTAATGAAAAAGGCTGACAAGCGCCGTGAGACTTTCTATAACGTTAATACGGGCAGGACATGGCAGGATAAGGATCAGTATTCGCTTTGCCTCAACAGTGCCGAACTTGGCGACGATCTCTGTGCGGAGATAATTGTAAAAGCTTATCAGGAATACAACAAGCGTTTAGCTGAATAAAGAATAAACAGCTCCTTTTGAGGGATAATATCCTGAAAGGAGCTGTTTTTATGTGCGTTATACTGATTCGTTCGGTTATCCTGTACGTTCTTGTCATATTCGCCGTGAGACTTATGGGTAAGCGGCAGCTTGGGGAGCTCCAGCCCTCGGAGCTGGTCATTACTATCCTTGTTTCCAATATCGCAACACTGCCTATCGAGGACGTAAATATCCCTATAATCGTCGGTGTTACGCCTATTTTGTCGCTGGTGTGCTTTGAGGTCATGGTGTCGTGGATAAATCTCAGGCTGCCAAAGCTTCGCCGCCTTATCTCGGGAAGTCCTAAGATAATCATCAGGAATGGCTGTATTGAGCGCGATATCCTGCGGGAGCTGCGCTTTTCCGTAGATGACCTGCTCATGGCGCTGAGAAGCAAGGATATCTTTGATATAGGCGAGGTCCAGTACGCTATCGTGGAGACTACAGGCAGCGTTTCCGTTATGAAGAAGCAGCCGCTGGATACTCCCACGAGAAAGGATATGAAGATAGCCGCGGAGTGCTCCGAGCCGCCTGTGCTGATAATTGCCGACGGGAAGTTCATACCGCAGGCTATGGAGTCCGTGAAGCTGAGCAAAGCTGCGGTGGAAATGCTGCTTTCCGCAAATAAAATGAGTCTGAATGACGTTTTTATCATGACTGCCGACAGCTCGGGGAGCTGCTTTATTGCTGATAAGCAGGGGACTCCGCCGATGATAGTGACCTTGGGGGAGAAAAAATGACAAGAGTTAAAATAAGCGGAGCGATCCTGCTGCTTCTCATCGGAGTCAGCATATTTTCGAGCTTGTGGGTGAACCGCCGCTGTGACGCCATGCTGTCGCAGATAGACGTTATATGCGGACTTGAAGAAAACGGCGATATATCGGGAGCTGCTGAAAAAGCTCGGGAAATCAACGACGAGTGGGAGCATTTCCGTGAATGGGCTTCGGTACTGTTGAAATATGACAAGCTTGTTGAGATAGACCGACTTTGCTCGCGGATAGTTCACCTTGCCGAAAATGAAGAGGACGAGATGACGGCGGAGCTTGCAGAGCTCCGCGATATGCTTGAAATGCTGAAAAGCGGCGAAACGCCGCTCTGGAATAGTGTCTTTTAGTTGAGAATTGAGAGTTCAGAGTTGAGAGTTTAAGGTATCGCTGCGGCGATGTTATAAAAAGGAGAGCTGAGCGTATAAAAACTCTCAACTCTCCACTTTCAACTCTAAACTTACTTTTCCAGTGTTCCGTGTGAAAGAGACTTCAGATAAGCATTGATGAAGCCGTCGATATCACCGTCCATAACTGCCTGAATATTGCCGTTTTCAAAGCCTGTGCGGTGATCCTTTGCAAGGGTGTAGGGCATGAATACATATGAACGTATCTGTGAGCCCCATGCTATCTGGTTCTGAACGCCCTTGATATCCTCGATCTTTTCAAGGTGTTCGCGCTCCTTTATCTCGATGAGCTTTGAACGGAGCATCTTCATAGCGTAGTCCTTGTTCTGGTACTGGCTTCGCTGAGTCTGACAGGAAACAACGATACCTGTGGGCTTATGGATAAGACGTACAGCGGAGCTGGTCTTGTTTACCTTCTGACCGCCTGCACCGCTTGAACGGTAAACCTCCATTTCGATGTCTTCGGGACGGATATCAACTTCGATAGAATCGTCGATTTCGGGCATAACTTCGAGAGCCGCAAATGATGTGTGACGTCTGCCCGAAGCGTCAAATGGCGATATACGTACAAGTCTGTGAACGCCCGACTCGGACTTCATATAGCCGTAGGCGTTGTCGCCCTCGATAAGGATAGAAGCGGACTTCATACCTGCGTCGTCGCCGTCGAGGTAGTCGAGAAGCTCAACCTTGAAATCGTGGCGCTCAGCCCAGCGGTTGTACATACGGTAGAGCATTTCTGCCCAGTCCTGAGCCTCTGTTCCGCCTGCGCCTGCGTGGAATGTAAGGATAGCGTTGGAGTTGTCGTACTCGCCTGTGAGGAGAGTAGCCAGCTTTTCGTCCTCAAGCTTGGTCTTGAATACGTCGGACTCCTTCTTAATCTCCTCGATATCGCTCTCGTCATCAGCTTCGATAGAGAGCTCGATAAGAGTGATGATATCCTCAAGATTTTCGTTGAGCTGGTTGTATTTTTCGATCTTCTTTTCGAGAGACTTCTGCTCCTTGAGCACTTTCTGGGAGTTTTCGAGGTCGTCCCAGAAGCCCTCCTTTGCAGTTTCCTCGCCAAGCTCCGCAACGCGCTTCTTGGCGGCTTCTATATTCAGAACGTCGGCAAGCTCCGCCATTTCCTTGCGGTAGCCCGTCATTTCGACTCTGAGTTCGTCAAGTATTATCATAGTTTCAAATCCTTTCAAACATAGATACATATATTATATCACAGTTTTTGGCGGACTGCAAGGGGGAAAAGAGAAAATTTGCGTTTTTTTGTAGGGAACGTCGCTGAATTGAGAATGGAGAATGTAGGGGCTGCCTTTGGCAGTCTGCGCCTGACAAAACGACTTCAAATGACCGAATGTATGGGCTGGCGTCCCCGACAGCCCGTCAGTTTCATTGCAATTGTGGGACGCCGAGGACGTCGTCCCCTACAATATGTTATTTATATTTGTTGCGTAAAATGCGGACTGCCAAAGGCAGCCCCTACAAAATCTTAGTTCTTAGCTCTTAGTTCTAACAGCTAAAGTCTAACGGCTAAATCGGTCTTGACAAACGCAATATAATCGTGTATAATAGAAAAGTATTCAAAGGCGATGATGAAGAGGAGTACGTGAGATACCCGATTTTCAGAGAGCTGCCGCGCGGTGAAAGGCAGTATGAGGGGCTTGCGGAAGTAGCTTCGGAGCTTCGCGTGCCAACGGCTTTGCTCAGTAGTATGCGGCGTGATCCTCACGTTACAGGGGAAGAAGCTGAGCGGCTTCGCAGAGTGCGGGAGATATTCCCGAATTCAGGTGGTAACACGGACTTAGTTCGCCCTGAACCTTAACGGTTCAGGGCTTTATTATTTGCTCTGACCGACAAAAATACGGTGACGGCGGCTGACTGTCACAAAAAGGAGAATGAAAATGGCAAAGGAACTTGCAAAGGCTTACGATCCAAAGGATTTTGAGGACCGTATTTACGCCGCATGGAACGACAAGGGCTGTTTCCGTGCAGAGGCTGACCCGAAGAAAACGCCCTACACTATAGTTATCCCTCCTCCGAACATCACAGGACAGCTCCATATGGGACACGCCCTCGATGAGACATTACAGGATATCCTTATCCGCTGGAAGAGAATGAGCGGCTACAGCGCACTGTGGCTTCCCGGTACAGACCACGCTGCTATCGCTACCGAGGCTAAGATAGTTGAGGCTATGCGCAAGGAAGGCGTTACCAAGGAGGACCTCGGCAGAGAGGGCTTCATGAAGCGTGCATGGGAGTGGAAGAAGCAGTACGGCGGACGTATCGTTGAGCAGCTCAAGAAGCTGGGCTCCTCATGCGACTGGTCAAGAGAGCGCTTCACCATGGACGAGGGCTGCTCTAAGGCTGTCAAGGAAGTTTTCATCAAGTACTATGAAAAAGGTCTTATCTACAGAGGCGAGCGTATAATCAACTGGTGCCCCAAGTGCCGCACATCACTTTCCGACGCTGAGGTAACCTATGAGGATCAGGCTGGTCATTTCTGGCACCTCCGCTATAAGATAAAGGACTCCGACGGCTACCTTGAACTGGCTACCACACGTCCCGAGACTCTCCTCGGCGATACAGCTGTTGCAGTAAACCCAAAGGACGAGCGCTACACAGACCTCGTTGGCAAGACAGTTATACTTCCTCTTGTTCATCGTGAGATACCTATCGTTGCCGATGACTATGTTGAAATGGATTTCGGTACAGGCGTAGTTAAGATAACTCCTGCGCACGATCCTAACGACTTCGAGGTAGGTCTCCGCCACAAGCTGCCCGTTATCAACGTAATGAACGATGACGCTACTATCGTTGACGATTATCCTGCATACGCAGGCATGGACCGCTACGAGGCAAGAAAGAAGATAGTTGAGGACCTCGAAAAGGAAGGCGCTCTCGTTAAGATAGAGGAGTACAGCCATAACGTAGGTACCTGCTACCGCTGCGGAACAACAGTTGAGCCAAAGGTATCAACTCAGTGGTTCGTTAAGATGAAGCCTCTCGCTGAGCCTGCTATCAAGGCTGTAAAGAACGGCGATACAAAGTTCGTTCCCGAGCGTTTTGACAAGATATACTTCCACTGGCTCGAAAACATCAAGGACTGGTGTATCTCCCGTCAGATATGGTGGGGACATCAGATACCTGCATTCTACTGCGACGAGTGCGGTGAAATGGTAGTTACAAAGGAGAGCAGTGCGGTTTGTCCTAAGTGCGGCAAGCCTATGAGACAGGATCCCGACACTCTCGATACATGGTTCAGCTCTGCGCTCTGGCCTTTCTCAACTCTGGGCTGGCCTGAGAACACAGAGGACCTCAAGTACTTCTATCCTACAAATACTCTCGTAACAGGCTATGATATCATCTTCTTCTGGGTTATCAGAATGATGTTCAGCGGTCTGGAGAACATGGGCAAGGTACCTTTCGATACAGTTCTTATCCACGGTCTGGTTCGTGACGCACAGGGACGCAAGATGTCCAAGTCACTTGGCAACGGTATCGATCCTCTTGAAGTTATCAACGAGTACGGCGCTGACGCACTCAGATTCATGCTCGCAACAGGCAACTCACCCGGAAACGATATGCGTTATATCGACGACAAGGTAAAGGCTGCCCGTAACTTCGCAAACAAGCTCTGGAACGCTTCACGTTTCATCATGATGAACCTTCCCGAGGACTTCGAGTTCAAGGGACTTCCTACAGAGCTTGAATTAGAGGACAAGTGGCTTGTAAACAAGTTCAATCAGCTTGCAAAGGAAGTAGGCGAGAATCTCGACAAGTACGAGCTTGGCGTTGCTTCACAGAAGATATACGACTTTATCTGGGACGTATTCTGCGACTGGTACATTGAGCTTACAAAGCCCCGTATACAGGCAGGCGGCGAGACAATGGCTAAGGCTCAGGCAGTTCTTGTATGGGCTATGCAGGGTATGCTGAAGCTCCTCCACCCATTCATGCCGTTCATCACTGAGGAGATATGGCAGGTTCTCAACAACGAGAAGTCCATGATAATCCTCGAAACTTACCCGACATACGACGCTTCTATCGACTTTACAGCCGAGGAAAAGGCTTTCGAGAAGATAATCTCAGCTATCAAGGCTGTAAGAAATACACGTACAGAAATGAATGTACCGCCGTCGGTAAAGGCTAAGCTCTTCATCGAGACTGCCGACAAGGAGCTCTTCAACTCCTGTGCAGTATTCTTCGAGAAGCTTGCTTCCGCTTCCGCAGTTGAGACAGGCGACAAGTTTGATATCCCCGATTCTGCAAACGCAGTTACAGATTCTGCTCGTATCTTCATTCCTATGGACGAGCTGGTTGACAAGGAGAAGGAGATAGCACGTCTCGAAAAGGAAAAGGCAAAGGTTCAGAAGGATATAGACTTCCTCAGCGGAAAGCTCAATAATCAGGGCTTTATCGCAAAGGCTCCTGCTCAGCTCATTGACGCTGAAAAGGCTAAGCTTGCAAAGGCAGAGGAGAAAATGGCTAAGATAGAGCAGTCTATCGCAGCTTTCAAGAAATAAGCAAAATGGGCGGCATTTAACCATAACACTTATATAGTAGCTTATAGTTAATTATGGGGGAGAACCTTTCTGAGGAAAGGTTCTCCCCCATACCCCTTTCCAAAGACTTTTAGCTGATTTTTTCTATAACAGAGCCCCTCTGTTAGTTAATACAGAGGGGCAGGTTTTTATATGGGCTCTGTTATAGAAAAAATGAAATAACGGTCATCGAATGAATACAGGAAAGCCCTTCACCAAAATGGCTTTCTCAATAATAAGCATAAAACTTCTGTATAAGTAATATGGTTAATACTGCCCATTTTTGTGTGTTGCTTTAATTGTAGGGGCGGCGTTTTGCCGCCCGTCTGATGATTTGTACGCACATAAACAGCAAAGCTCCCTGTACAGGGAGCTTTTTTGCTGTTATTATTTATTATGAAGGAGTAATGAAAACTTATTCTTCTTCGTCCTCAGCCTCGTCGGACTTGTCAGACTTTTCAGCTTTTTCGGCTTTTTCAGCCTTGTCGGACTTGCTCATCTTCTCGGACTTCTTTTCGTCCTCGTCGTCCTTTTCGTCAGCCTCTTCCTCGGACTTTTCCTCGTTCTTGCTGCTATTCTTTGACTTGCTCTTTTCGGACTCATCGTCCTTTGACTGCTCGACTACCTTTTCATCGAGAGTTACCTTGACGGTCTTGTCCTCGTCGTCTCTTACAAAGGTTATCTCGATCTCTTCGCCTGCGGAGTGCTTGTTGAGCTGAGCAATGAGCTCCTCGTTTGAAGCAACCTTTTCGCCGTCGACCTCAGTGATGATATCGCCCTTGCGGAGACCTGCCTTTTCAGCGGCACTGCCCTTGTTTACGGCATAAACATAGATACCTGTCGGCCAGTCGTACATCTTTGCGTCAGTCTCGGATACAGTCTGAGCGCTGATACCCAGCTGCGGCTTGCCTGTTACATAGCCGAACTTCATAAGGTCGTCAATGATAGAAGAAGTAAGATTTGAGGGGATAGCGAAGCCGATACCCTCGATAGAAGCTCCCGATGATGAGTATGAAGATGACATCTTAGAGGAGTTGATACCGATTACCTGACCATACTTGTTGATAAGTGGACCGCCTGAGTTTCCTGAATTGATAGCGGCATCGGTCTGGATAAGGTTCATAGCCTTGTCGTTGATAGTGATGTTTCTGTTAAGACCTGATATCATACCGCCTGTAACGGTGTCCATGAGCTCAAAGCCGAGAGGATTGCCGATAGCGATAACTGATTCGCCAAGTCTGAGCTCGTCGCTGTTGCCGAATTCAGCGGCTGTAAGACCTGTTGCGTCTATTTTCAGAACAGCGAGGTCGCAGTCTGTATCATAACCGATTATCTCAGCGTCGTATGGCTTGTCGTCGTCGAGAACTACTGAAACGCTGTCTGCTTTTTCTCCGCCGTATTCGCCGTCGTAGATAACATGAGCGTTTGTGACGATATATCCGTTTTCTGAGATTATAACGCCTGTACCTGTGCCCTTGTATTCTCTTGTTACAGGCTCACTGCTTCTGCCATTGCCGCCGAAGCCGTTGCCGAAACCGTTTCCGAAGCCGAAACCGAAATCAAAGAAGTCCTCAAAGCCGTCGAGACCGCTGCTTATGGTCTGCTCAGTGGTGAATGTTGATTCGATACCTACTACAGAGGGGAGTACCTTTTCAACTATCTCCTCATTTGAGAGAGCGTTTCCACCGACCTCCTGTGGCTTGATAAGGCTTACTGCCTTTGAAGCGAGGAGTTCCTTTGTAGCTTCCTTTGTTGTTGACTCTGCGTCGTCTTCAAGTTCTTCGATGACTGAATCACCTAAGAGGCTCTCGCCTGCGAAGTAGCGGTAAGCACCGATTGAGCCGCCTGATACTAAAGCCATAGCCATGATGAAGGCAGTTACCTTCAGACCTGTGTGCTTTTTCTTTTTGGGAGCCTCAGTGCTGTCGGTACTGAAGCCGTTATAATTCTCACCATTATTGTTTGGGTTCTGCTGGTTATTGTAATTGTAGTTATACTCACTCATATTATTCACGTTCCTTTTCAATTATTTTTCTGAGGTTCTCCCTCAGCCTGTGATTATATTATATTAGCCCTTTGTGATATTAATTTGCGGCAAATGTAATGTTTTTGAGAATTTTATGTGTAATTTCTATCACAATTCGCGAGCTAATGTGAAAAAACAGCCAATTGCCCTTAGCCGTTAGCTATTAGATTGTAGGGGACGGCGTCCTCGACGTCCCATTTAAGGGACGCCTTCACTTGCAAGGCGACACTAATCGTGTCCGGCACCCTCTGTCCTTTGGACATCTCCCTACACTGTAGGGAGTCACCCTCTCAAAAAACAGTCCACCGGACTGTTTTTTTGATTCACCCCTTGCGAAGCGCCTTCGTAACTGCGGGGCTTTGCTCCACACCCTACCATAGGCGCTGCCTCTGGACTCTGCCAAAGGAACACAGTCCCTTTGGAATCCCGTTCATAGTATCAGCATAAATAACAGTTCACTAATTACCCAAATTACTTGCATTATTCTGATATATATGATATAAGCGCGGAGCCCACGCCGCCTTTTTGGCGTTAAAGTTATTATAAACATTAGTTTTTTAGCCGCGAATGTTGCTTTTTCTGTTTTTTTATGATATAATAAAAATATTATATATTATTAAGGAAAGGAAAACTATGGACAGTTCAGATATATGGAAGATAGTTCTTGTCATTGCGATGATGATATTTTCCGCGATATTCTCGAGCACCGAGACCGCCTTTTCCAGCGTGAACAAGCTTCGTCTGAAGAATTATGAGGCTCAGGGCAGCAAAAAAGCCAAAAAAGCCCTGAAGCTTGCAAACCGCTTCGACGAGGTGCTGACGGCAGTCCTTATCGGCAACAATATCGTCAATATTGCCACATCGTCTGTGAGCACTATCATATTTATAAGTATAATGGGCAGCAAGGGCGCGGCGGTGTCCACTATTGTGATAACCGTGCTGGTGCTTATCTTCTGCGAGGTGCTCCCCAAGTCCTACGCCAAGAAAAACGCCGAAAAACTGGCGCTTGCGTTTGCTGCGCCTCTTTCGTTCCTTGTTATGGTGTTCAAGCCCTTTGTGTGGCTGCTGAACAAGCTCTCGTCGGCTATTGCCAAGGGCGATGAGGCTCCCAGCGTTACCGAGGACGAGCTGAAATACATGATAGACGAGATAGAGGAGCAGGGCGTTATCGAGGAGCAGGAGAGCGAGCTTGTAAAGAGCGCTCTTGAATTTGACGAGATAACCATAAACGAGATACTTATCCCTCGTGTCAAGGTCATAGGCGTGGAGCTTGGCTCTACTATCGACGAGATAAAGGAGATATTCAGCAGCGAGATGTACTCCCGTCTGCCTGTTTATGAGAAGAGCCTTGACAATATCGTGGGTATCATCACAAACAAGGCGTTCTTCAAAATGCTTGTTGAGGGCGGAAACGATGTGAACTCCATTATACAGGAAGTCCCTCACATTGCCGATACCAAGCTCATAAGCGAGGCTATGCGCGATATGCAGCGCTCAAAGGTACACCTTGCAGTAGTTATCGACCAGTACGGCGGTACCAAGGGTATCGTTACCCTTGAGGATATCATCGAGGAGCTCGTTGGCGAGATATACGACGAGGACGATGAGATAGAGACCAATATAATGATGCTTGCTCCCGATAAATACGAGGTCGCAGGCGATATGAGCATAAGCGATATGCTGGAAATGCTTGACCTTGACGAGGACATGATAACCACGGATTATACCTCCGTAGGCGGCTGGGTGACAGACGTCATGGAACATATCCCCGAGGCAGGGGAGACTGCCGAGAGCGGTATCTTCCGCATAACTGCCGCCGAGGTAAACGAACAGAACGTTGAAAAGGTCATTATCGAGGTTCTTCCAACAGACGATGATGACGAAGAAGACGAGGACGAAGAATAGTATTGTAGGGGCGGATATTATCCGCCCATGCGATTATCAGAGGTGAAGCCATGAAAAAGAAAAGCGGAAAGGCGTATATAATTTCGGGAGCAATACTGCTTTTGGCAGGTATACTGGCTAATATCCGTACTATATTTCTGCTTGTGAACATTCTTACAGCTCCCGAGCCTGAGGGAATAGGCATTATCGGCGGTGCGGACGCTCCCACTGCGATATTCCTGACAGACAGGCTGTTCGGGGAGCTCAATATCATCGAAAAGGCAGGACTTCTGCTGATAGTAATAGCTCCTGTGCTGATTATTATAGGTATAGTAAAATGCCTATGTACGAAACGCCGTTCCAAGGATTCGGAATAACCATTTGTAGGGGACGCCAGCCCCTACAATGATTTCATGTTATTTGCAACGTAATTGACGGGACGCCGAGGGCGGCGTCCCCTACAAAAGAACCCGAAACAGTATAACTGTTTCGGGTTCTTTGTCATTCTACAGTGCCCTCGCTTCTGCCGATAGTGAGGACGAAGCCCTTGTTTATAGGCATTATGCCCTGCGGCTCAACGGTCTTTACCGTATTGTCAGGGAGCTTTACGTTCCATGTATCGTTGGTGAGATTGCGCAAAGCGTGCTTGCTTGGGTCTTTCTTGTTGCGGACTACCTCGCCGATGACCTTGTGGAAGTCGCCGTCGGTGTCGCCTGTCATGCCCTCGTAGAGCTTAGCTCCGCCGAATGAGGGCAGCTCGAAGCGTTTGAACTTTATGCTCTCTGTGCAGGTAAGCTGACCGCCGCAGTACATACAGTTTACGGAGTATTTCGGCGCGATGAATGTCTCCTTGCCGCAGTGAGGGCAGGGAACAGTCTCGCTTCTGAGCCTTACGAAAGCGTCAAGCCATGTGAGCTCGATAACTCGGTCATATGGGGGCTTAACGGAGCTCTTTCCGAAGGACTGAATGAACAGGTCGCGGATATAGTCGGGATATATCTTCCAGAAACGGAGAGTATTTGTGTTGAGCTGATTGTTTGCGGCATTTCTGTCGTCCTCGGGATCAAGAACGAAAACAGGATCGCTGCCGTAGAATTTCTTTTCAAGCTCGGGAGTCATACACGGGGGAGTAGAATACTTGCCCTCGAGAGGGTGCTCTATGAACAGCATACGGAACAGGATAACAGCCAGTGAGAAACGGTCAGAGCGCTTGTCGGGAGCTCCGCCGAGAACTACCTCGGGAGCCATATAGCGCTGTTTGCCTGCGATGCCGAAGTTGACGCCGCGCTCGGAAACATTGTCGTTGTCGCATATGAGAACGTCGCCGTTCTGCGGATTTATAAAGAAGTTGCCGTTATTTAAGTCCTGATAGCTGTAGCCGTCGTTGTGGAGAGCACGGAAGCCCTCGATGATATTGATAGCTGCGTTGCAGCGAGCAGTTATATTTGCGAAGCTTGCCTTCATGCGGCGAGTCTTGGGGTCCCACAGCAGAAAGCGTGTAAGCTCCTCATAGCCATTTGGACGGAGTGGCATGATGTAGCCGAAGCTGCCGTCTATCCAGTTGGAGAGCTCCTCAGGCCAGAGAAATGCACTTGTGGGAGCGCCTTTTTTTATGTTAGCCTTGAGGTTTTCGTAGAATTCCTGTGGGTTCTTCATCTTGTCGATAGTGGACTTGTGATACCATTTCAGCGCCATTTCCTTGCCGCCGCACTCGACTCTGTAGACATTTCCCTGTCCGCCGCCGCCGAGGAATTCGAGAATGGTAAATGTGGAATTATATACAGTTCTGCCCTTGTATCCTACTTTTAGTTCTGCCATGGTGTACTCCTTTCGGTATGGATATTACTGGTTTGAAAAGCTTTCGTTCTGCGGACGAGCCGTTGTGGTAGGCTCAGTTGCCGCAGGTGCAGCTGTAGTAGTGTCTGCCTTAGCAGCTTCTGTTGCTGCAGGCGCAGCAGGTGCAACGGTATTCTGACAGAGCCAGTCGCACCATGTTGCGTAGTATTTTGCAAGAACGTGAACGCCGTCGCTGGCGTAATCAGCTGTAAGTGCGCCGTTTTCGTCGTCAAAGACTCCGTTTACGCATATATAGAAGGTCTTTTTGTTGTCGGCGAGCTCCTGTATCCTGCTGTTTAGGATATCAATGCGCTCGTTGGTTATATACTGAGTCTGACCTGCTGTGGTAACGTGGAGATTTCCCTGTAAGTATATAAGGGCGTCTGGCTGAGCCTGACGAATGCCGTCCACAAGCTTTCTGTAAGCCGCAACAGTGTATTCAAAGTCGTTGCCTACCTCGTTGATTCCCAGCATTACGTAAATCTTGCCGTATTTCTTGCCGCTGAGGAACTCCCAGACGGTCTTGCCGTTTACATAGGAGTTATCTATCTTATACGCCGAAAGACCGATATCGCAGAAGTAATCCGCATTTTTCAGAGTACCGTAGTTCGAGATACCCACTGTACGTGAATCGCCGATAAACAGTGCGTCGTCGAAGTACTCGGGACCGCTCTGCACCCAGTTTACGGGAGAAGTTGTAGGCTCTGTGGGCTGTTCCTGTGTGGCAGGAGCAGTTGTTTCGCCCTCTGATGTGGGCTGAGCCTCTGTTGTGCTCTCCTGAGAAGCTGTGGTGGTCGTCTCAGCCGCAGGTGCTGCGGCAGATGGCTCCTTTGCGGCAGCCTTTGGCGTGACCAATTCGCTGTCCTTCCAAATCTGCTTATATATGTACGGTGAAGCCACCAGACAGGTGAGCAGAAGTATCACCGTGTATATGCATTGTTTTAACTTGCTCAATTTTTTCTCTCCTTAGAATCTGAAATACATGAATGGATCGTCCATGCCTCGGTACATACAGTATACAGCCGCACAGAAAACCAGAATCAGCAGTATTGCTGTTAAAATAGAATGCTTTATCTTCTTGTAGACAGCCTCGGGTATCCTTGTGGAGAACAGGAGAGCCGCTGCAAAGTATTTCCAGTATTTCGTCCAGTAAAATGCGTAGTCCTTGTCCATAATGGCAAATGTCTTCTGAGGCAGGAAAGGGATAAGCCTTTTGAAGTATATTCCCAGCTCATGGAAGTCGGTGATTGCGAATAACAGCCATGTTACGGGGATTATAATCAGCATATACAAGTGACCGAGGGGCTTTATCCTGTTCAGAGTCTTGCCTGTCCAGAATTTTTCCGTCATGATAATGATGAAGAGCACCAGTCCCCACAGTACGAAGTTCCAGCTTGCGCCGTGCCACAGACCTGTGAACAGCCATACCACCAGCATATTGAACACCATTCGTCCCTCGCCCTTGCGGTTTCCGCCGAGAGGGATATAGATGTAGTCCTTGAACCATGAGCCCAGCGTCATATGCCAGCGGCGCCAGAATTCGGTCATAGTCAGCGACATATAGGGGTGGTCAAAGTTCTTTGGAAGCTCAAAGCCCATTACTCTGCCCAGACCGATAGCCATGAGTGAATAGCCGCAGAAGTCGAAATAGAGCTGGAATGAGTAAGCAAATATACCCAGCCATGCAAGCCTTGATGATATGCTCTCATAGCCTATCATGGAGATATCGCTCCACAGACCTCCTATCTGATTGGCGATAAGCACCTTGTAGCCCAGACCTATAGTAAAGGTCTTGAGACCGTCCTCTACGTTGTGAATGGTGTGGGTACGGTTTTTCAGCTCCTTTGCGACGTGGTCAAAGGTAACGATAGGACCTGCTATGAGCTGAGGGAACATAGTGATATATGCGCCGTAGTTGACGAGGTTCTTTTCGGCTTTAGCCTTGCCGCGGTATATGTCGATTATGTAGGATACGTTCTGGAATGTGTAGAAGCTGATACCGATAGGCAGGATTATATTTTTCAGCGTCAGGCTCTGGTGGAATATGTTGTTGATGTTTTCCATGCCGAAAGTCCAGTATTTGAAGAAGATAAGCCACCAGAAGTTGAAAACTATGCCGAAGAACAGCCAGAGCTTCTTAATATATCGGCTGTTCTCGATGAACTGCGCAACGATGAAGTTCAGAAGCACAGTCAGCAGGAAAAGCAGGATATACACGGGCTTTTTTACGCCGAAGCTGTAGAACAGGACGCTTCCCGTGAATATCACGAGGTTCTGATACTCTATCCTTGTGGAGGAGTAGGCGTGTGCAAGGAGAAATCCCGTTGTCAGCAGGAATATCAGCACGGGTACGGGCTTGAAAAGTCCGTGGTCGTGGAACAGGACATAGCCTGCAACGGCACTTGCCACGATTATTACGTCACATCGGTACCGCTTTTCGGGAGCTGTGCAGGACTCGAACAAAAGCCAGAACACAGCCGCCAAGTAGAGCGCAATGTTGAGGATACTCGTCAGGTGCAGTACGCCGAAAACGGCGTAGCCTGCAATTATGCTCGATACGACTAAAACGATGTTTCTGTATTTTTTCTCAGACGCCGAATAGGCAATCAAAAAAACAGGCAGGAATATGAAAATAAATTCCAAGCTGCTGAAAACCAAATATACCACCCTTTAATTAATTCATTTGTTATTAAAACGCAGAATGTCATAGTATGTATTATCTGCGGAAAATAGCGTTATAAAAACTCATACATTACTATTATACACGTTTGATATATAAATGTCAATACCTTTGGAATAATGTAGCAATTTGCAGTAAACAGCCGCTTTTTAGCGATTAGTTATTAGTTATTAGTGATTAGCAGAACTAAGAGCTAAGAACTAAGAATGTAGGGGCTGCCTTTGGCAGTCCGCGCCTAACGAAATAACCCCGAATATCTATTTGTAGGGGCGCCGTTTCGGCGCCCGTGTGGATATTCGATGTGTTTGGGGCGGGCGACGGGACGTCGCCCCTACAAAAAAGGAACGCCGAGAACGGCGTTCCTTACGGGAATATATCTTAAATATCTGTCACAAATGGCGTAATAAGTATCATTATCATGCATATCGGGCATACTGCCTTTATCATTACGCTGTAAAGGAGCTTTGAGCGGAAACGCTTTTCGCCGAACATTACCTCCTCCTCGATATATCTGGTCTTGACCGCATAGCCGACAAGTATACAGGTGAGGAACGCCAGAACAGGCATCATAAGGTTGTTGGTGGTAAAGTCGAAGAAATCAAGTATCTGCATACCAAAGACCTTTACGTCAGCCCATATGCTGTAGCCCATTACAGAGAGCATACCCATGATAAGGGTGAATACTATTACGATACAGCAGCTCTTTACACGGCTGAGCTTGAATTTTTCCATAACTACGGCAACTACGGTCTCCATAAGGGATATGGAGGAGGTAAGAGCCGCCAGAACAACGAGAATGAAGAATGCTGAGCCTATTACCTGTCCTGCAGGCATTTCAGCGAATACCTTCGGCAGGGTAATGAACATGAGTCCGGGACCTTTGTTGAGAGCAGCCTGATCTCCGCCTGAGAATACGAACACCGCAGGCACGATGATAAGTCCTGCGAGAAATGCAACGGCGGTATCGAATATCTCTATCTGACGTACTGAGCTTTCGAGGGAGTCCTCTTTTCTCATGTATGAGCCGTAGGTTATCATGATACCCATTGCTATTGACATCGAGTAGAAAAGCTGTCCGCAGGCAGCGGCGATAGTCTGCATGAGCTTCGGGAAGGTGAATCCCTCAAAATTGGGGAGCAGGTAGTATTTGAGTCCTTCGCCTGCGCCGTCAAGAGTAAGGGTGTATACTGCGATACCAACGATAAGCAGCAGAAGTACTGGCATAAGGAATTTGCTGACCATCTCTATGCCCTTTTCAACGCCGATAAATACAGCGATAGAGGTGAGGAGCACGAATATTACGAAGAAGAGAGAAGGCTGTCCCAGCAGTCCGATGAAGTGCTCGAAGAATGTGAGCTTAACGTCAGGTGAAGCGCCTGTGTATTCTGCTTCGGCAGCAGCAGCGCCGCCTCCTGAGACGAATACCGTCATGTATTTCAGAACCCAGCCGCCGATAACGCAGTAGTAGGGGAGTATCAGCGCAGGTATAATAGCGGCAAGGACTCCAAGGAATGAGAAGCGCTTGTCAACGGCTTTGTAAGCGCCGATAACGCTTTTGCCTGTGCGCCTGCCGATAGCAATCTCTGTAAGCATGAGGGTGAAGCCGAAAGTCAGGGCGAATATGAGATATACCAGCAGGAAGAAGCCGCCGCCGTATTTAGCGGCAAGATAGGGGAATCTCCAGATATTGCCCAGACCTACCGCAGAGCCTGCCGCGGCAAGTATGAAGCCTATTTTTGAACCAAATCCGCCTCGCTCGGAGGCTTTTTTCGTGTCATTCATATGAATTTGTCCTTTCATTTTGTCGTAATAATGCAATACAAGTATAATTATAGCATTAGTAATAGGAAAAATCAATATCAAGTTCTGCATAACATCAAAAAAGAAAAAGGAACGGCGAAACGCCGTTCCTAAACGGGGCGATGTGGGTGACTCCCTGCTGTGCAGGGAGATGTCCGCAGGACAGAGGGTACGGGTGCCTGTTAGGCATCGCCCCCTACTAATTACTACTCTCTACTTACTACTCACTACTCACTCGATACCTGCCTGCTGTTTTGCAGCAGTGAGGGTGTTCTTCATAAGCATTGCGATAGTCATAGGACCTACGCCGCCGGGTACGGGAGTGATGAATGAAGCCTTCTTCTCGGCGGACTCGAACTCAACGTCGCCGCAGAGCTTGCCGTTGTCAAGGCGGTTCATGCCAACGTCGATAACTACAGCGCCCTCCTTAATCATGTCGCCTGTAACGAAGTTAGCGCGTCCGATAGCAACTACGAGGATATCAGCGCCGAGGCATACTTCCTTGAGGTTCTTGGTCTTGGAGTGGCAGATAGTAACTGTGCCGTTCTTCTGGAGAAGAAGCATAGCCTGAGGCTTGCCGACGATATTGCTTCTGCCGATAACTACGCACTGCTTACCAGTGATATCTGTGCCTGTGCTCTCGATAAGGCGCATAACGCCTGCGGGAGTACATGGCAGGAATGAATACTCGCCTATCATTATCTTGCCAACGTTGATCGGGTGGAAAGCGTCAACGTCCTTATCAGGGGAGATAGCGTTGATAACAGCCTTTTCGTCGATGTGCTTCGGCAGAGGGAGCTGTACAAGAATGCCGTTTACTCTGTCGTCGCGGTTAAGTACGTTTACAAGGTCGAGGAGCTGCTCCTGAGTGGTGTTCTCGTCGAGAGCGTACTCGAATGACTGGAAGCCTACAGCTTCGCAAGCCTTTTTCTTGTTGTTTACGTAAACTCTTGAAGCAGGGTTGTTGCCTACGATAACTACCGCAAGACCAACTTTAAGTCCCTTTTCTTCCCTGAGCTTGGCTGTTTCCTCTGCAACTTCAGCCTTTACTGCTGCTGAAACTGCTTTTCCGTCGATTATCTGTCCCATGGTTATTTATCCTCCTTGTTTTCATCGGACTTTTCGTCCTCTGTGTCATCATCTTTATTTTCAGAAGTCTCCGCAAGCTTTGCAGGAGCTTCATCATCATCGTCGTCGAAATCGTCATCATCGTCATTGAGAGCGTCAAGTTCGGACTCGTCGAAATCATCGTCGTCATCGTTAAGTATATCCAGTTCATCATCGTCAATGCCGTCTATTTTGGCATCCTCATGAGAGATACCCATTTTCTTGCGGCGTGATTCCTCGATGAGGTGGTGTGATTCCTCTGTACTTGCATAGAGAATCATGCTCTCGGGATCGCGTTTTTTCTTGGAGAAGAGCACTATCTGGAGTATCACTGAGGCTGCGAAGATAACTGCGGAAAGAGCCTGTGAGATACGGATATTGCCCAGCATAAGGCTGTCTGTGCGGAGTCCCTCAACTACGAAGCGCTCAGCGCCGTACCATGCAAGGTACATGAGGAATATCTGTCCGTCGTACTTTCTGCGCTTTGACCAGAATGAGAGTATCACGAAGCCCAGCAGACACCATACTGATTCGTAGAAGAAGCAGGGGTGAACGGGCTTTTCCCAGAGCATTTCCAGACCGTTGTTGTACATATCTCCGCCCATTTGCATACCGTCGCTGATAGTGCGCTGGATAGTACCGCCTGTCATGCCGAGGAAGAAGTCGGTATTCGTACCGAATGCCTCCTGATTGAAGAAGTTGCCCCAGCGTCCGATACCTTGTCCGATAAGGAAACCAAGTGCCGTGATATCAAGCATTGGGAGCATTTTGACCTTGCGTATCTTGCATATGGTAAGACCGACAAGCAGGGCTCCTATGATACCGCCGTAAATGGCGAGACCGCCCTGACGGGTGTTGATGATAGCTTTCCAGTCGCCCTTGTATTCGTCCCAGCGCATGAGTACGTAGTATATGCGCGCACCGATGATACCGCCGATAACTCCGCCGATAATGGCGTCAACAGTTCTGTCGGAGTCAAGTCCGAAGCGCTTCATTCTTGGAAGAGCGTAGATAAGTGCAAGGATAAGTCCGAGTGTGATGATTATTCCGTACCACTGGATATCAAAGCCGAATACCGAGAATGCGGTAGGATCAATATTGAATTTCCAGCCAAGTTCGGGAAATTGTATTTCGTGTGGTTCTAATAGTGTTTCTGTGGACATTTGGTCAATCCTCCGTTTCTATTACTGACAGAACACATCTGTCACGGCGCAGCTGACTGCGCATAAAATCAATAACATCGCCGCAGGTGAGTTCCGACATTATGCTGATAGAGTCATAAGGTGAGACGTTCTCCATATAGGCGTTGAGCATAAGGCTTGCAACAGCCTCAACGTTGTTGAGCTCGCGGACCATTATGCCGTAGGCGGACTTCTTTACGCGCTGGAAGTCCTTTTCGTTAATGCCCTCGGCAATAAGGCGGTCTATCTCGGCGAATACAGCCTCGCGGATAAGCTCGGGCTTTTCGGCTTCACCCGAGAATATCAGGGTGAAGTAGCCGTCACCGTAGAATACCTCGCAGTTGAAGGTGGAGTTTATCACCTCGTCCTTGAGGAGCCGCTCGCACATAGGCAGTGCAGGATCGGTGAGCAGTGACGATACTATAGAAGCCGCTGAAACAGCTTTGAGACGGTCGATGCCGCTTCTCGGAGCGCATTTGTAGCCGAGATTGAAGATAGAAGCGCCCACGGGCTGTTTTTCCCGCGTTTCAGCTTCGACTATCTCATCGGGCTCGGGCGGAAATACTGATTCCAGTCCCTTGTCCGCGCAGGGCTTCAGATATTCGTCGCATATCTCAAGCACCTTGTCCGCACTGATATTTCCTGCAATGGAAAGCACCATGTTATTGAGGTTATAGAATGTGTCGTAGCACTTGTACAGGAGGTCAGCGTCTATCTTTGCGATACTCTCCACAGTGCCTGCGATGTCTATTTTAACGGGGTGGGCGTGGTACATAGCTCTCAGCATATTGAAGAACACGCGCCATTCGGGGTTATCGTTGGTCATTTTTATCTCCTGACCGATGATACCCATTTCCTTGTCCACGTTTTCCTTGGTAAAGTAGGGCTTCTGGACGAAATCCAGCAGTATTTTCAGATTCTCCTCATAATTTCGGGAGCAGTTGAAAAGATAGCAGGTCTTGTCGAATGAGGTATAGGCGTTGCCCGAAGCTCCTGTTTTGGCGTAGAGCTCGAAAACTCCGCAGTCCTCGTTCTCGAAGAGCTTGTGCTCCAGAAAATGGGCGATACCCTCAGGAACAACGGTATAATCACTGTCAGCGGCGGTCTTGAACATAGTGTTCACCGAGCCGTATTTTGTGCCGAAGAGGGCTTCAACGCCGCTGAATCCGTTCATTTCGCAGATATAGATATCAAGTCCGCTGGAGTGCTTTACGTGGATACAGCTGTCGCCTGTACGGGCGCTGGTGAGAATTTCCTTTTTCATCATTCCTGCACCTCCTTGTTGAGCATGAGGTAGATACTGTCAAGTTTCAGCGATTTTGCGGCTTCGACCATTCTTTCCTTGGTCACGCCGCGGAATCTGTTGAAGTGCTCCTCGGGGGTGTAGTAGTCGTTCTCGAAGAAGCAGTCCGCGTACCATGTGATGTATGATGTGGGAGTGTCGCCCACCTGCGAAACTGCGTTATCCAGAGCCATAAGTGAGCCCTGTATCTCCATATCGGAGATATTGCCCTTCTTTATCTCTTCAAGCTGAGCAAGTATCTCAGCCTTGGCCTTTTCGATGTTCTTTCTCTCCACGCCGCAGTCAACGAAGAACGCTCCCTTTATGGAGATAGAGCGGCTTGTACAGTAGTAGCAAAGGCTCAGCTTTTCGCGGACGTTGAGGAAAAGCTTTGAGAATGGCAGCTCGCCCAAGATTATGCTGACCATTTTCAGAGCGTATCTGTCGTCGGAATCGGTCTTGAAGTTCAGCACAGCCTTGCACTGGTTGATGTCGTATTCCTCGGAAACGGTCTCCACCTCTGCTTTGAGGGGACTGTGACTGCGAATGCTGACCTCTTTGGGAGCTCTTTCTATCTCAGCGAAGCTCTCGCGGAACATATCCGCAAACTTGTTATCCTCGTCGGGGGATACGAGATATATCTCGATTTTTGCGGTTTTCAGCAGCTCCTGATATGCTGCGAAGGCTTCCTCGGCAGTTGAGGAGAGCACAGCCTCCTTTGAGCCGTATTCCATTATTGCAGCAGGCTCGCCGCGGTAGGCTGTCTGGACAGCTCTTGTTATGGCGTAGCCGCGCTTCTGGTTGAATTCCGCGTTTATATTGTCAAGAAGGTCCTTTTTGACCATTGCAAAGGATTCGCTGTCGTATGCTCCGTCCCTTACATTGGGAGCGAAAAGGCAGTCGTGAACGATAGATACCATTTCGCCGCTGATGTCTTCGCCGTCGATAGCGTATTTGTCGTCCAGCCACGAAGCGCTGAGACCGAGTATCTGTGCGTCGCCCTTTTTCTTGGCTATAGAGCCTACAGAAGCGCCGTAAAGCTCCGAGAGCTTTTCGCTCATGGCTGCATAGGTCGGGTATCTGCTGTTTGATACTGCCAGCACTCCTGTGCCGAGATTATTGAGAGCGGCGGTCTTTTCGTCCGACTCTGTCAGAAAGTATACCGCAAGGACGCAGGATTTGAATTTGCTGTCCACCATGGACGTGAAGCCTATGCCCTTGCCAAGCTCTGACCTTTTGTATATCATATGGCTTGTACTCCAATCATAAAACTGGTGCATGAACCTTGTACAGTTCTGCATATATAGTCTATTATATCACAGTTGAGAATAAATTACCATAGTATTTTTGAATTTTTTTCAATAATTTAGATAGTAGAGCTAAGTAGGGGCGGATATTATCCGCCCGAGCCCTCAGCAGTTAGCTTTAGAGCTAAGAACTAAGATTATATGTGGCACACATTATACAATATCATTATATGTATAAAGAGAGCAATTCTAAAATTAAACATAAAAATACTTGATTTTTATTGCATAAAAGTGGTATAATATACTTTAAGATTTGTAATCATTTAAAAAGGGGGCTGGGAAATGGATTATATCGGAGAGATATGTCCCGTATGCGGTAAAAGCTTTACTGCTGATGATGATATAGTTGTGTGTCCCGACTGCGGCACTCCGCACCACAGGGAATGCTATAAAACAGAGAATAAATGCGCCAATGCAGCCTTGCACGGAACAGGCGAAAAATGGAAGCGCAGCAAGCATGACGAGAAGCTGTACAAGATATGTCCCGTATGCAGATTCCCCAACAGGGCTGCGGACGAGACCTGTCAGCGCTGCGGCAGCGACCTTGCCGAAGCTACCAGCGATCCCTTTGAGAAAGCAGGTGAGAACGGCGAGCAGCCGCGCGATCCGTTTGCTGCATACAGCCGTGAGGAGCTTTTCGATCCTATAAAGTATCTCGGCTATGATCCCAACGAGGACATGGGCGGAGTTACCATGAAGGACGTTTCGGACTTCGTAGGTCCGAGCACTATATACTATGTGCCGAAGTTCAAGCAGATGCAGGAGAGCGGCGCAAGACCGTCCTTCAATCTGTTCAGTCTGGTATTCCCGTCACTGTTCTTCGCAAACAGAAAGATGTGGGGCTGGGCTATACTTGCTGCAATACTGGGCATAATTTTCAATCTTCCTGCAAATCTCCTTATGTATATCGAGGAGTACCCAAAGGATATCGCAGGCTTTATTGCCGATAAGCAGGATCTGTTAAAGACCATGAACGAGGTCTTTATGATAGCAGATATGGGAATAAGGGCTCTGTCGTGTTTATTTGCCAACTGGCTGTATTTCAGGTTTGCCATGCGTTCGGTGAAAAGGCTAAAGCACAATGGTGCCGAAAGCGCCAGAATAAAGTCCGTAGGCGGCGTAAAGCCCTTGAATATGGTGCTGATACTGCTGATAAAGTACGGAATAGGACTTGTTGCGATAATGTCGCTGTATGTTTTGTTTACAATGGTTACTACGATAAACGATTTCAGCACTCTTTGTCTGTGGTAAAGCCTGAGTATAACAGGCAGTCCGACTAAATAAGGGGAATGTCGGGCATTGCTGCGGAAAAGTCTGCTTTTACTGTGTAACAGGGGGGATCACGATTGAAGCTCAGAAAGGCATTGCTTCTGATAATGCCGTTTATGCTGCTGTTGCTGTACAGCTGCGGTTTACAGGACTATCCTACGTATACCTATGAGCTCAGCAACGGGCTCGGTGAAAAATATCTGGTGAATTACTGCGAACAGACCAATTATCCCGATAATATCACCAGAATAAAGGTTTTCAAGGAAAAACACAAGGTAAGCGATTTTGAGGGCGGAGCCTATTCGGGCTGCGATTCATATATACCGTCGCAGGTAATGCTGATATGCAGCAGTGACGGCGTGGATTATTACTATATCCGCTCTCAGTTCGGAGAATATATTGCAGCTGACGGTCTTGCGGACCTGAAGATGAACTTCAACATGATGTCCATAAGCCGCGATGTTTCGGAGCTCAAGGATACCGAGAAGCATACATATTCAAAGCTTGCAGGACTTATCCGCGGCGCAGTATCGGCTGATGCAGCAAAAAAGCGCTTTTCGGACTGCGGCTACAGCTCCGACAGCTTTATGGCATTTTACAATTATGAATGAAAAAGCTCCTCATCTGAGGAGCTTTTTTACTGTCAGTACGCAAAAAACTGAGCCCTGCAAAAGCAGGGCTCGCTGTTTTAATTGTAGTCGGGCTGAGTATCGGGCCACAATCTGAACATAGGAGTATCATTGCTGCCGTCGCCTACCCAGATCTCAACTGATTCGTAGCTGTTGTTCTTAGCACAGATGAACCAGCGGTTGAGTTCCTTGCCCTTATCGGATTGGGTGTACTTTACAGGAGTTCTCTCAGTTCCGAGGAAGTTATTGATAGCGTCCTCAAACAGCTGAGAGTCAGCACTTCCGTTTGACCATAACGGCTGATGGCTGCCTGTGTTCTTAGCACCGTCCTTTGAGCAGACCACATAAAGGTCATAGACCTCGCCTGTGCCGCCGTTTGGGATAGTAACCTGTCCTTTGTTGTCGTTGTTTTTGACAAAGGATTCCTGAGCATCCTCGTTGTCGGCAAGAACAGCCATTACACCGGTGTAGATAGTATGTGCTGCTGAGATGTCGGATCTGCGCTTTGACTTTTTAACGTATCCGATGAGAGACGGAACGAGTATAGCTGCAAGCACGCCGATGATAGCGATAACAACTATAAGCTCGATCAAGGTAAAACCCCGTTTTCTGTTTCCTGTCATAAAAAAGCCCCCCTTTATCATGATGAAGAAAACTAAGATTTTCCTATATTATACGTTGTTTTTTTGATTTGTCAATAGCTTATTCAAAGAAAATCATATAAATAATTATTTTTTTTGATTAATTTATACTTGTCGTAAAAAGCACTTATTTTATAACAATTTTTTTGAAAGCTTTCTTGCCCTTGCGGACGATTGTCTCTCCGTCAAGGACTATCATTTCCTTGGGATCAGACTTCTTTTCGTCGTTGACTGTGATGCCGCCCTGCTGTACAAGACGTCTTGCTTCTGATACTGAAGGAGCAAGCTCAGCCTTTACGAGAAGTGTGAGGAGTCCGATAGCGCCGTCTGTAAGGTCAGCGGAGTCTATCTCAGCTACAGGCATATTCTCGTTGTTTCCGCTGCCGCCGAAGAGAGCCTTTGCAGCTGCCTTAGCCTTTTCAGCCTCCTCCTCGCCGTGTACAAGCTTTGTGAGTTCGTATGCGAGAAGCTCCTTAGCTGCGTTGAACTGAGCGCCCTCCATAGTCTTTTCCATTTCCTCTATCTGCTCAACAGGAACGAAAGTGAGCATCTTCAGGCACTTGATAACGTCGGCGTCGTCAACGTTTCTCCAGTACTGGAAGAACTCGTATGGAGTTGTCTTCGCAGGATCGAGCCATACTGCGCCCTTTTCGGTCTTGCCCATTTTCTTGCCCTCAGAGTTGAGGAGGAGAGTGATAGTCATAGCATAAGCGTCCTTGCCAAGCTTTCTTCTGATAAGCTCTGTACCGCCAAGCATATTTGCCCACTGGTCGTCGCCGCCGAACTGCATATTACAGCCGTATTTCTGGAAGAGCTCAAGGAAGTCGTAGCTCTGCATTATCATGTAGTTGAATTCGAGGAATGTAAGACCGCGCTCCATACGCTGCTTATAGCACTCATGTGAGAGCATACGGTTTACGCTGAAATGAGCTCCCACGTCGCGGAGAAGCTCTATGTAGTTCAGCTTCATGAGCCAGTCAGCGTTGTTTACGATGATAGCCTTGTCCTCAGAGAAGTCGATGAAGCGGCTCATCTGCTTCTTGAAGCAGTCAACGTTGTGCTGGATAGTCTCGGGAGTCATCATTTTTCTCATGTCGGTTTTTCCAGAAGGATCGCCTATCATGGCAGTACCGCCGCCGATGAGGACGATAGGCTTGTTGCCTGCCATCTGGAGTCTCTTCATAAGGCAGAGCGCCATGAAGTGACCAACGTGGAGAGAATCGGCTGTAGGATCAAAGCCGATGTAGAAGGTAGCCTTGCCTGCGTTGACAAGCTCCTCTATTTCCTTTTCGTCTGTGAGCTGCGCGAGGAGACCTCTGCGCTTGAGTTCTTCAAAAGTAGTCATGATTTATTTCTCCTTTAAATAATTATTTTGTTTATGTTAAAGCTATAAAGCTGCAAGCCATTAGCTAAAAGCTAACGGCTATAGGCTGACAGCTCTATTTCAGATAGCTTTTCAGATACTGTCCCGTATAGGACTTCTCACACTGAGCCACTTCCTCGGGAGTACCCTGCGCCACGATAGTGCCGCCGCCGTCGCCGCCCTCGGGACCGAGGTCGATGATGTGGTCGGCTACCTTGATGACGTTGAGGTTGTGCTCAATGACGAGGACCGTATTTCCTTGGTCAGTCAGCCTTTGCAGAACGTCTATGAGCTTATGGACGTCGGCTGTGTGGAGACCTGTTGTGGGCTCGTCCAGTATATAAATGGTATTGCCTGTTGAGCGCTTTGAAAGCTCCGTTGACAGCTTGACGCGCTGAGCCTCGCCGCCTGACAGCGTCGTAGCAGGCTGACCTATCTTGATGTAGCCAAGACCTACTTCCTGCAAGGTTTTCAGCTTTTTGGCTATTTTCGGGATATGCTCGAAGAATTCCACGCCCTCGTCCACGGTCATTTCCAGTACGTCGTAAATGGACTTGCCCTTGTAGTGGATATCGAGAGTCTCGCGGTTGTAGCGTTTGCCCTTGCAGACCTCGCAGGGCACATATATATCGGGCAGGAAGTGCATTTCTATCTTGATTATGCCGTCGCCCTCGCAGGCTTCACAGCGTCCGCCCTTAACATTGAAGGAGAATCGTCCGCTTGTATAGCCGTGAGCCTTGGCGTCGGGAGTTTTTGAGAAAAGGTCGCGTATATCGCTGAAAACGCCTGTATATGTGGCAGGATTAGAGCGGGGAGTGCGTCCGATAGGGGACTGGTCTATGCAGATGACCTTGTCCAGATGTTCAAGTCCCTCCATTTCGCGGAACTGACCGCATCTTGTCTTGGCGCGGTTCAGCTTTGCGGCAAGATACTTGTAGATTATCTCGTTCACAAGTGAGGACTTGCCCGAGCCCGACACGCCCGTAACGCATACGAGCTCACCGAGGGGTATTGAAACGTCGATATTTTGCAGATTATGCTCGGCAGCTCCGCGGACGGTAAGGAACTTTCCGTTGCCGCTCCTGCGCTTTTTCGGGATATCTATTTTCTTTCTGCCGCTGAGGTACTGACCTGTTATTGAGGTCTTGCATTTCAGGAGCTTATCCACAGTTCCTGCAAAGACAACCTCGCCGCCGTGTATGCCTGCCCCGGGACCAATGTCCACGATGTAATCAGCGGCAAGCATTGTATCGTCGTCGTGTTCAACGACTATGAGGGTATTGCCCAAGTCGCGTAGACGTTTCAGCGTAGCTATGAGCTTGTCATTGTCGCGCTGATGAAGTCCGATACTGGGCTCGTCAAGGATATAGAGCACACCTACCAGTGATGAGCCTATCTGTGTAGCAAGTCGGATACGCTGGCTTTCACCGCCGGAGAGAGTTCCCGATGAACGTGAAAGGGTGAGATATTCAAGTCCCACGCTTTTGAGGAAGCCCAGACGCTCCTTTATTTCCTTGATTATGCGCTCGCCAACGTAGCTGTCGTGTTCAGAGAGCTTCAGACCGTTGAAGAAGCCGAGACCGTCCTTGACGGAAAAATCAGTGAGCTCGCTGATGTTCTTGTCGCCCACAGTGACCGCAAGGTACTCGTCGCGGAGCCTTTTGCCCTTGCAGACGGGGCACTCCACCTCGCTCATATACTCCTCTATCTCATTTTTCGACCATTCGCTTGAGGTCTCCTTGTAGCGGCGCTCGAGGTTGTTGACAACGCCCTCAAATGGGGAGTTGTAGGTTCCGCCGCCGAGAGAAGCAGGACGTTTCAGCTCCAGTGTCTCGTCGCCTGTGCCGTAGAGGAAAAGGTCAAGCTGTTCCTTTTTCAGCTTCTTGACGGGAACGTCTATAGGCACGCCGTACTTCTTTGAGATAGCGCGGTAGTACATGGTAGCGATAGATGTCTCGTCAAGACTGTTCCAGCCCGAGGCGTTGATAGCGCCCTCCTCGATAGACAGGTCTTTGTTGGGTATAATGAGGTCGGGATCAATGTGTCTGAACACGCCCAGACCTGTACACTTGGGACAAGCTCCCACAGGATTGTTGAATGAGAACATGACGGGTTCAAGCTCGCCTATACTGATATTATGCTCGGGACAGGCGTAATTCTGGGAGAAAAGAATCTCCTCGCCGTCGATGACGTCCGCAATGGCAAGACCGCCTGTAAGATTGAACACAGTTTCAAGGCTGTCTGTGATTCGTGACTCGATGCCCTCTTTTATAACGATACGGTCAACGATTATCTCGATGTTATGCTTCTTGTTCTTGTCAAGCTTGATATCCTCGCTGAGCTCGTACATGATACCGTCAACTCTTGCACGGACAAAACCAGATTTTCTGGCGCTTTCAAGCTCCTTTGAATACTGTCCCTTGCGGTTGCGGACAATAGGAGCGAGGAGCTGGAGTTTCGTACTCGCGGGTAGCTCCATAAGTGTATCCACCATCTGGTCAATGGTCTGCTGGGAAATCTCCCTGCCGCAGACAGGACAGTGGGGAACGCCTATCCTTGCGTAAAGCAGACGGAGATAGTCGTATATCTCGGTAACGGTACCCACAGTTGAACGCGGGTTTTTGGAGGTAGTCTTCTGGTCAATGGAGATAGCAGGGGAAAGTCCCTCAATGCTGTCCACATCGGGCTTTTCCATTTGTCCGAGGAACATTCTCGCATATGAGGAAAGGCTTTCCACGTAGCGGCGCTGACCGTCGGCGTAAATGGTATCAAAGGCAAGGGAGGACTTGCCCGAGCCCGAAAGTCCCGTCATGACGATAAGTCGGTCACGGGGAAGCTCTAAGTCTATATTTTTTAGGTTATTGGCTCTTGCGCCTTTGATGATAATCTTATCGGTCATAAAAACTCCTTTTGAAATCAGTCACAGTGCTTGATTATGGTCTTGATTAGACCAAGCAAAGCCGAGTGTATAAAGGTACGGACTGCTATGAGAGCCTGTCCGCCCATGAAAACGTACTTGCAATAGGTATAGAAGTATTCTCCCACGCCGTCCTTGTATCTGTCGGCAAGGGCAGAATAGTAGGGCTCTAAGGTGGAATTGCCGAAGCTTACGTACTCCGTAAATATGGCAAGGAGAATAGCGATAGTAAAGCCTAAGTTCAGATGAGCGCTGTCAAGTCCTGCAAGTCCCGTTATCAAATGAATATATCTTGTGGAAAAGCCGATGACTGTAATGCACAGCAGAGTGCATACTGTCATGCGTATGAAAGGGGAGTCCGCACCGTTTTTGGCAGGGCTTATGAAGCCGATATACATGAAAAACAGCGCTATAAGGAATACTGCCGCAGAAATACTGAGATATGCAATGGCTCTTTTCATAGTTTGCCCCCTTACTTATTTATAATACGGAAATATAAAAGCCCCCGAGCAGAAAAACTGCTCAGGGGCGAAGCTACTCGCGGTACCACCCTGATTTATCCGATAATCGGAACTCGAAAAGCTGTAACGGGCATACCCGACCGCACCTACTTAGGTTCAATGCGGCAACTCCCGAATGTAGGTCACTATGCGCCGTCGTTTCCTCGCACCAGACGGAAACTCTCTGTATCGGGCATTGCACAGGTTTTATTCGTTCACAGTATTTGCTTTTACATCATAGCATATATTTTTGTTGTTGTCAAGTGGGGAGAACGCCGTTCACGGCGTTCTGAGCCTTTAGGCATTAGACTGTAGGGGCTGCCTTTGGAAGTCTGCGCCTAACGAAATAACTCTGAATTACTATTTGTAGGGGGCGATGCCTACATCGCCCCGTTGCCTTTGTTTTATTTTGACGGACTGATGTAGGCATCAGCCCCTACAATGATACATTCTCAGTTTTTTACGCATTAATTTGCACAATACTTGCGGAAATGAACAACAGAATTTTTTTCGGCGCAGTACTTGAAATTTGTCGGGCTTTGGTATATAATAAATTATTATAATGTTTGCGGGAGGAAGAGAAAAATGAGTTTCAAAATCGGTTTTGACAACGAAAAATACCTTAAAATGCAGTCTGAGCATATCAGACAGCGTATCGCAGAGTTCGGCGATAAGCTTTATCTGGAGTTCGGCGGTAAGCTCTTTGACGACTTTCACGCTTCGAGAGTGCTTCCCGGCTTCAAGCCTGACAGTAAGCTCCAGATGTTATTACAGCTCAAGGACGAGGCTGAGATAGTAATTGTCATCAACTCCGACGACATCGAGAAGAACAAGGTAAGAGGCGACCTTGGTATTACATACGATGTTGATGTTATCCGTCTTTTCAACGTTTTCACCAAGATAGGACTCTATGTCAGCAGCGTTGTCCTTACAAGATACGACAATCAGCCAACTGCCGACGCTTTCCAGAAGCGCCTTGAAGCTCTCGGCGTAAAGGTTTACCACCATTACAGCATTAAGGGCTATCCTTCCAACCTTAAATACATCATCAGCGATGAGGGCTACGGCAAGAACGACTATATCGAGACCTCACGCAAGCTCGTTGTCATTACAGCTCCCGGTCCCGGAAGCGGTAAAATGGCTACCTGTCTCTCTCAGCTCTACCATGAGCACAAGAGAGGACTCAATGCAGGCTATGCCAAGTTCGAGACCTTCCCAATATGGAACCTTCCTCTCCGCCACCCAGTTAATATCGCTTATGAGGCTGCAACCTCAGACCTCAATGACGTGAACATGATAGATCCTTTCCACCTTGAAGCCTACGGAAAGACTACCGTAAACTACAACCGCGATGTTGAGATATTCCCCGTTCTCAACGCTATGTTCGAGACTATCCTCGGCGAGTCTCCATATAAGTCGCCTACGGATATGGGCGTTAATATGGCAGGCAACTGCATTATCGACGACGAGGCTGTCTGTGAGGCTGCAAAGCAGGAGATAATCCGCCGCTACTATACAGGAATGTGCGAGTTCCGTAAAGGTCTTATCTCCGAGGACGAGGTAATGAAGCTGGAGCTCCTCATGAAGCAGGCAAGCGTTACCGTTGAGGACAGAAAGGTAGTATCTGCGGCTCTTGAAAAGGAAAAGGCTACAGACGGACCTGCCGCTGCTATGGAGCTTCCCGACGGAACTATCATTACAGGACGCACATCGAATCTTCTCGGCGCAGTATCGGCACTTCTCCTTAATGCGCTGAAGCACTTCGCTGATATCGACGACGAGATACTGCTCATGTCGCCACACGTTATCGAGCCTATTATGGCACTCAAGGTAAACCACCTCGGCAATAACAACCCGAGAATGCACACCGATGAGACTCTCATTGCGCTGTCTATCTGTGCAAACACCGATGATAACGCAAAAAAGGCTATGGAGCAGATATCAAAGCTCCGCGGCTGTGAAGTTCATTCTACAGTTATCCTTTCGGCAGTTGATGAGCGTATCGCAAAGAGACTCGGCATAAATCTCACCTGCGAGCCGAAGTACGAGGCATAATTGATAGTTGAAAAGGCACTCATTTGAGTGCCTTTTTTGGCTGTATATGGGGAGATAAGACGGGCGCACACTGTGCGCCCCTACATAATTATTAGCTCTAAAGCCAATAGCTAACGGCTGATTTAACCCTCTATCTGCCGCGCAAGGAACTGTGCGGCGGCGTTTATCAGGCTCTTTTGCAGGTCTGTTACCTCGGTGCACTTCTCGCTGGTGAGAAAGGCGACAGCTCCAGAAACATCGCCTGCCGTGATGATAGGCAGAGCGGCAATTGCGGTCATGTCCACGCCCTCGGCAGGGAAAAAGCTGTTTGTGCTGCCGTCGGGACAGAAAAACTGTCCGCGGCTCTCCATGAGCTCCTCAAGCTGTCCCGTGACGCGGCGCTCGGAAAACTCCTTCCGCGGAACGCCTGCCGAGGCTACTACATGGTCTTTATCGAAGATGATAACAGGACAGCCTGCTATCTTATGCATGATATCAGCTACATAGCCTGCATTCTCGCTCATTTCGCTGACGGCGGAGTACTTCTTGAAGATGACTTCGCCCTCGCTGTTTGTGTATATCTCGAGTGGATCTCCTTCACGTATCCGCATAGTTCTGCGTATTTCCTTAGGGATAACGACACGTCCGAGGTCGTCTATCCGTCTGACAATACCTGTTGCTTTCATAGGTCAATTCTCCTTGATTCTGCAAAATTTGGCAGTTGTGGGCTGCATGGATAGTATCTGCAAATTATTTGAAATTATGCTGAAAAAGCACTGCCAGATGACAGTGCTTTCGTTTTTTTATATATTGATGATGTCTTCCATAACGCTTTCAGTGATCGGATACGGACACTGTACGATCTTTGCCTTATTGCTCATGACAGCCTTGGCTGACCTTTCCAGAAGCTCACGCGGCACGTATACAGGAGCAAGCTTTGCTATGTATTCGCCAAGCTCATCTGTATCTTTGAAGCCAAGAGCGCCGAGTATGGCGGTTTGTCTTTTTTGGGGGGCGTTTTTCAGGAATCTGCTCTGGAAAGCTCCAACAGCAGCACCGTGAGGGATACCTGATTCATAAGTGAGCATATAGCTGAGAGCGTGGGGGATAGTAGTTCCTGTCTGAGCGATGGAAATGCCTGCAAGGGTTGAGGCGTTCATAAGCTTTTGAGCAGCATTGAGGTCAAGAGCTTCACTGCCTTCGATATAAGGGCGGCATTCTGCCCATTCCTTCAGACCTGCAAAAACGCTCATGTTGCAGTAGGTATCATCGCGGCTAATGACGCCGCTCTCAATAAGATGCGCGAGTGCGTCCACGGCGGTATTGACGATTATCTTTCGCGGAGCTGTCATCAGGTATTTTCCGTCGATGAGTGCGATTTGCGGGAATATCTTGTGCTTTATGGAGACTTTGGTCTTTAGGTCATGTCGGGTGAGTACAGCGACGCCCGTTGCCTCCGAGCCTGTGCCGCAGGTAGTGGGGACGGCTGCAACAGGAAGTGCTGATCCAGGTGACAGCATATACATCAGCTCCCATGAGCTATCGCAGTTTTTTATCATCAGTGCAACCGCCTTTGCAGCGTCCAGTGCAGAACCGCCGCCGATACCGATAACGAAGTCTGCATTGCAGCTCACGCCAAGCTCTCTTGCAGCCATTACTGTTTCCACGGAGGGATTTTCCTCCACCTCGTCAAAAACCGTATATGCGGTAAGTTGCTGTTTCAGCGCAGCAATGACGTCATCGAGAGCGCCGTTGACCTTTGAGGAGTTCTTTCCCGTGACGATGAGCGCGTGAGAGCCAAGAGCTGCAAGCTCGTAACCGTGATTAGATATGCAGCAGCTTTCGCTGAATATTCTTGTCGGCATATAAAAATTCATATCCTACCTCGTTCCCAACAATAAAGACCGCCGCATAGGACGGTCTTTATCATTATATGATTTAAAGTAATTCTTCGTTTATGAGCTTTTCGTTGTTCCATTTCTGGCGCATTTTCCTGCCGTCGGCAAGAGTTACGATACCGATACCGCAGCGCATATCATTGAGCCATTCGCCCTCGAAAACATCGCCGCTTTTTGAGTAGAACACGCCGTGACCGTGCTTAAGGCTGTTGGAGAATTCTCCCTCGAAGCGGTCTCCGCTGCTGTAATAGAATACACCGTGACCGTTTTTAAGGTTGTCCTTCCACTCGCCGTCGTACTTGTTGCCGTTCTGACTGGTGTATACTCCGTAGCCGTTGCGCAGGTCGTTTTCAAACTCGCCCTCGTAGATATCGCCGTTAGCCCATGTGAAAACACCGCTGCCGTGCTTGACGCCGTCCTTGAAGTGTCCCTCGTATTTATTGCCGTTTGTATAGGTGAACACGCCTTTGCCGTGCATTTTGCCAGTAAAGCCGACCTCGCCCTTATATATGCCCGTATCAAATTTAATGGTTCTTGATGCGTCGGGAGATGGTTTCGGAGTACCGCTGACAAGCTTTTCGCTTATCATGTCGCCCTCCTTGTAAGTCCGCTTGTATACGCAGTTGTCGCGGTCGGTGAGGGTAGCTTCGCCTTCAAGTCTTCCGTCTATCCACTCGCCCTCTATTATACTGCCGTTTTTGCAGGTGAACACGCCTTTTCCGTGATATCGGCTTCTGTTCCATGTGCCTCTGAACTTTTCTCTGCCGTTTTCGTAGTACTCGATACCCTCGCCGCACTTCCAGCCCTCGAGCCAGTCGCCGTCGTAGATTATCTTGCCTGTCTGGCTGTATTCCTTGCCCTTGCCGTGAAATCTGTCGTTCCAGAAGCTGCCTGCGTAAACAAGGGATTTGCTTGCGTCGTCATCGTCACCGCCCTGCACAAGGTCATAGTAGCCCTTGGCGTATTTCTTGCCGAAGCCGCATAGTCTGCCCTTTGCCCATTCGCCCTCATATTCTATGTCAAGGCTGTTGATGAAAACTCCGTGACCGTTGGGCTTCCTCGAAGAATCAACATGGCCTGAATAAGTACCTTCTCCGAGAGTTTTGCTGACGAAGTGGATATTGTTTGCGATTCCGTTGCTGACTTTTAGAAAATCCATCATTCCCATAATATCTTCTCCTTATCGTATCTTTCTTGTTTAAATGGAGAATTTGACGAGATAAACTGTCATGAGCTTTAAAAAAAGCAAAATAAATCACATATATTGTATCATATTCCGTGAATAAAGTCAATGACTAACAAACAGACCGCCCGAAGGCGGTCTGAATGTGTTAGATCAATTAAAGCCCCTTTGCGAGGTATTCCTCTAAGCTTATTTTTTCCTTGGTTGACCAGTATGCGTAGTATGAAAGTACATATGAAGCGTCTACTGCGTCGACCTTGCCGTCTTTGTTTACGTCTCCCACAGCCTTCTGCTCATCGGTTGCAGCTGTGTGGTTTGTGGAGTTCTGAGCGTAAACGGTAAGTATGTAAGAAGCGTCTACTGCGTCTACCTTGCCGTCGCCGTTGTAATCGCCCAGCGAAGACTTTGGCTTAACAGGCTGTGTTGTGGTAGTTACAGGAGCAGTTGTTGTAACTGTGGTAGATGTTACGGTAGATGTTGTAGTAGAAACAGGAACTGTAGCTGTTGTAGTTGTTACCGGCTTAGTGGTTGTGGTGGTAGCTGGTTTTGTAGCTGTTGTTGTAGGAACAGGCTTTGTGGTTGTTGTGGTAGAAGCTGGGTTAGTGGTTGTAGTAGTAGCAGGTTTTGTAGTTGTAGTAGTAGAAACAGGCTTTGTGGTTGTTGTGGTAGAAGCTGGGTTAGTGGTTGTAGTAGTAGCAGGTTTTGTAGTTGTAGTAGTAGAAACAGGCTTTGTGGTTGTTGTGGTAGAAGCTGGGTTTGTGGTTGTAGTAGTAACTGGTTTTGTAGTTGTAGTAGTCGAAACAGGCTTTGTAGTTGTTGTGGTAGAAGCTGGGTTTGTGGTTGTAGTAGTAACTGGTTTTGTAGTTGTAGTAGTCGAAACAGGCTTTGTAGTTGTTGTGGTAGAAACTGGTTTTGTTGTTGTAGTAGTAGAAACTGGTTTTGTTGTTGTAGTGGTAGAAACTGGTTTTGTAGTTGTAGTAGTAGAAACTGGTTTTGTGGTTGTAGTGGTAGAAACAGGTTTTGTAGCTGTTGTGGTAGAAACAGGCTTTGTAGCTGTTGTGGTAGAAGCTGGGTTAGTGGTTGTAGTAGCTGGCTTTGTGGTTGTTGTAGTTGTAGTAGTCGTTGTGGTGGTGGTCTGTGTAGTAGTTGTTGTCACAGGCTCATGTATGCGAAGTGTCTTCTTGAATTCTTCAGCAGAAACATTTGCATAGCTTGAGCAGCCGCTGCTTACTACAACGTTTACGTCGATAGTATCGGTAAAGTCGCCTTTGATATTGAATGTATCGGTAAGCTGTTCTGTTGACGCATGGAATGCAGGGGATATCTCGATATCGTTGCCTGAATCAAGCAGTACTGTGCTGGTGTTTACAGATTCGGGGAGCATATACTTGCTGAACTTAAGGCAGATATTTGTGCCGTCATATGAAAGGTCTGTTACCTTTGGTGCTTCACTGCTTACAAGTGCGAAGTCTATACCCTTCTGAACAGGCGGAACGTTTGTCCATTCGCTCTCTATTGGCTCGAAGCCCTCTGCCTTGCATACTATCTTCCATTCGCCCTCGGGAACGTCCCATGTGTAGGCGCCGAATTCATCTGTAAGGAGCGGATTCTGCTGATCGTAGTCCTTGCCGTCCCATACAACTGCCTTACCGTTTTCGTCCATGTAGTATACAGTCATCTCAGCGCCCTTTACAATGTTTGAAGGCGCTCCCTCATATACGATACCTGAAGGCTCAACGAGGAATCTTATATTGCCCGGACGTGAGAAATAGCCCTTGGTATAGTCGATATCAAGCTTTTCAGCCTGTAATGCGCTGTATTCGGACTTTGTAACTACAACAACGTTGAGAGTACCGGGAACATAGTTCTTGTTGCCGTCGAAATAGCCCTTTGCTGTCCATAAGCCTGTCTTTTCGTCGTATGTAGCTTCAAGCTTAGCTACCTTGTCAAGCTTTGTGCTTGTGAAGTAAACTTTTTGAACAAGAGTGCTGTTGCTTATCTCGGCTGTCAGGTTGAGAGCCTTGTTGGGGATAAGATACATTACAGGCGATGTGCATTTTGTGAATACGTCGGTAATATCGGTTTCTGCCGCATTTCCGTTTACGCCAAGCTTTATGCTGCCGACAGCAGGTGCTTCCTTGTCGTATACTACCTCAAAGTCAGATGTTACTGTATCGCCGTATTTAGCCTTGAGCACGTACTTTGTTCCGCTTTCGCCCTCGGGGAGCTCAACAGCCAATGAGTATTTGCCTGTCTTTGCGTCAGCAACAGGGCTGCCGATAAGCTTGTCGCCGAGATATATGCCTATTTCCTTGCTCTTTGGACCTGTACCGTTTACATTTATCTTTAAGCTGTTTGTGGTGCTCGGAGCTGAAAGGCTGAGAACGTCGGCTGTGAATCTTACTGAGTGGATAGGCTCGGCTCTGTCGTATTTGCCCTCTTTAAAGACAAGGTCTGCGTCGATATCGAACGTGCCTTCCTTTATGGCTTTTGCAGAGAATGTGAGCTTGCCAGATGAGGAGCTGAATGGTATCTTAAGTGCTGAAACATCTTCTTCTTTGACCGTTCCTTCGTTTGTTTTGAATGTATCGGGCAGAACTGTTACTCCGTCAGGGACAGTAAGCGAAATGGTAAAGGTGCTGTCCTCATTGAAGCGGCCTTCAAGAGCTGAGAAATCAATCGTGAAATCTACAATGCCGTCTACAGCAGCGTTTTCTGTAGTTATAGTCATTGTCGAAACAGGACGTTCAAGGTATACAAGGTTCATATCCTTAAGAGAATAGCACTTTGTAAATGCAGTTCTGTCAAATGTAAATGCAGTATTTGAATAGTCTATCTCTGAGAGCTTGCGGCAGTTGTAGAACGAGTTTGAAGATGCCTTGAGCTTTGCGGCTCTGAGAGTAACCTTTTCGAGAGCCTTGCAGTTTGAGAACGCACTTGAACTGATAGTAGTAAGACCTGAGCCGATAGCAGCTGTCTTAAGGCTCTGACAGTCGTTGAATACATAACTTGAAAGATTCTTTACGCTGTCAGGGATATCTATGCTTGTAAGACCTGACCTTCTGAATGCAGAGCCGTCTATTCTTTCAAGAGATGCAGGAAGCTCAATAGACTTGAGTCCTGAGCAGCTTTCAAATGCATAGCTGTTTATAGTCTTGATAGTTTTCGGAAGAACGACTTCCCTGAGCATACGGCAGCCGCTGAAGCACTGAGTAGGAACAGCAGTTGAGCCCTCTGCGAAGCTGACCTTTTCCAGCTTGCTTTTTGTGAAAGCATAGCCGCTGCTCTTTAATGTAGTTGGGAGAGTCAGCTCCTTGATACTTGTACCTGTAAATGCATTGTTGTTTATAGTAGTGATGCCCTCATGGAGAGTTATCTTCTCCAGTGATGAACAGTTCTGGAAAGCATAGCCGTTTATCTTGGTAACTGTCTTAGGCAGGTTTACCTCAGTGAGCTTTGAACAGTTATCGAATATCCAGCTCGGTATAGTTGTTGTGCCCTCTGCAAAGGTAGCTTTCTGTAGATTGCTGTTTCTGTTGAACGGATATGTAGCGTCAGTAAGCGTCGAAGGCAGAGTTACCTCTGTAATGGCTGTGCCTGAGAAAGCGGAGCTGCCTAAGAATGTGATACCCTCATGGAAAGTGAACTCAGTAAGAGATGAGCAGTTCTGGAAAGCGGAGCTGCCTATCTTTTCTACAGTTTTCGGAAGATTTACGTCTGTGAGCTTGGTGCAGTTGTTAAATATATAGTTAGGTACTTTTACGGATCCCTCAGCGAATGTTGCTTTGGTTATCTTGCTGTTAGCGAAAGGATATGTAGCGTCTGTAAGTGTTGATGGGAGAGATACCTCGGTAAGACCTGAGCCTGTAAAAGCAAAGCTTCCCAAGAATGTGAGTCCCTCATGGAAATTGAACTCAGTAAGAGATGAGCAGTTTTTGAATGCATAGCTGCCTATCTTCTCAACAGTTTTCGGGAGGTTTACCTCTGTCAGCTTGGGGCAGTTGTCAAATATAAAGCTTGGTACTTTTACAGTTCCCTCAGCAAAGGTTGCCTTGGTTATCTTGCAGTTGCTGAATGGGTATTCAGCGTCCTCCAGTGTTGCGGGGAGAGATACCTCTGTGAGAGAGGTGCCCGAGAAAGCGTAGTTTCCTAAGAATGTGAGTCCCTCATGGAAATTGAACTCAGTGATAGATGAGCAGTTCTGGAATGCATAGCTGCCTATCCTTTCAACAGACTTAGGGATAACCACCTCGGAAAGCTTGGTGCAGTTGTCAAATATAAAGCTCGGTACTTTTACAGTTCCCTCAGCAAAGGTAGCCTTGGTTATCTGGCAGTTATTGAAAGGATATGTAGCGTCCGTAAGTGTTGATGGGAGAGATACCTCAGTAAGATCTGTTCCAGAGAAGGAATAGCTGCCTAAAAATGTCAGACCTTCGTTGAATTTAACGCTTTTGAGAGCGCTGCAGCCGTAAAAAGCATTGTTGCTTATTTTTTTCAGACCTGTCGGCATAGTAACAGAGGCTATGTTTGCATTTCTCTGAAAAGCGTAGCTTTCGATAGCATAGACCTTGCTTCCGTCCAGCTCTTCGGGTATTGTCAGTTCAGCGGCAGTACCTGTATACTTTCTGATTACTGCGCCGTTATCGTCAGTGTAGTACTGGTAATCACCGCTTACGAGAGTTTCGGCAGCACTTGTCTCGATCGCACTTATGGGGAGCTTTATTCCCATATCTGCAAGTGGAGTACAGCATACAGAGCTGATAGCTGCTGCGGCTGTCAGTGAAGCCAGAAATCTTTTAGCTTTTTTCTTCATCGTTTTTTCCACCGTCCTATATTATTTATGGTTTTGATACCGATATATATTATATAATATTTATCTGAAAAAAGAAATATTATTTTTGGATTTTTGTGTAATGTTTTAAATCTACGCATTAATAGTATAGTTTGTTTATGCAGTTTTTTACTGCGGATATTGCTATTTCTTGAAATGTATGGTATTATAATGAAAATACTGATTTTAGGGGGCGTTAGCATGAGAATAAACAGAGCTTTATCATTTGTTGTCGGAGCTTCATTGCTTTTGGGCATGAGCGATGCATTGTCTGTATCCGGCGGCATTTCAGCTATCGAAGTTTCAGCGGCGGAGCCTGCTTCAAGCGGCACCTGCGGAAAGAGCGCGACATGGGCTCTTGACAGCGACGGTACAATGACTATAAGCGGTATGGGAGCTATGTACGGGCTCAATTCAAATTATAACCTGCCGTGGGCAGAGCAAAAGGACAGCATAAAAAAAGTAGTTATCGGCAAGGGCATAACCAATGTGGGAGCTCAGTGCTTCAGCGAATGTAAAAATCTTGTATCTGTTACCTTGTCAGACACGGTCACAAATATCGAGACCTATTCTTTCAACAGCTGTATAGCGCTGAAAGCGATAGATATCCCCGATTCTGTGACAAATATCGGTTCTTCGGCATTTGCCATGTGCAGGACGCTTGCCGATGTAAAGATACCCTCGTCGGTAAACAATATCGGCGCCCTTGCTTTTGGAGGCACGGCATGGCTTAATAACGAGGTAAAAAAGAACGATTACGTAATAGTGAACAATATGCTTATTTTTACGGCAGATATTGAAGAAGCAGATATTCCCGATACTGTCACGAATATAGTCAGCAATTCCTTCTGGGGACATACCGCGCTGAAAAAGCTGACTATCCCCGAAACAGTGACGCAGATAGGATATAATGCCTTTTCGGGCTGTTCCTCACTTGCCGCTGTGACTATCCCTGCGTCGGTCGGGGATATAGGTATGCAGGCATTTACCAACTGCGCCGCTCTTGAGGAAGTCGTTATCCTGAATCCCAATGCTGTGATATTCGACAGAGCCACTACATTCGGCAATAATTACAAGGGCTACAGCGGAGTCATCAAGGGCTATGACGGCTCGACGGCTGAGGATTATGCAAAGAAGTACGGCTACACCTTTAAATCACTGGGAAAGGCTCCTGAGCCTGTTACGTACAAGCTTGGAGATGTGAACAGCGACGGCTATATCAATGCAGTTGACGCTTCCGAGGTGCTGTCCTATTATGCTAAGGTCTCAACAAATCAGGAGGGCGGATTTACTGCTCAGCAGCTAAAAGCAGCAGATGCCGACGGAAACGGACTTATCAACGCAGTTGACGCTTCTATTATATTGTCATATTATGCGTATACTTCGACGACAACAGGTGAAGCAATGCCTTTTGAGGAATACGTCCGTTCGTGATATGAGCAGCAGAAAAGCTCCCGTTTTGGGAGCTTTTTCAATCTGTATATTCAGTGTGGTTCTTGCCGTTGCGCTTGCCTTTATAAAGGCGTTTATCGGCTTGACTTATGACCTTGTCGATGATATCGTCGGGAGCACCCTCGCAGATACCTATCGTCATTGTTACGGAAAACGTAGTATCGTCCTTGACAAACTGCTGCTGACTTATCAAGGTCACTATCTTATCGGAGAAAAGGCGTCCCTTTTCAAGCTCCTCATCGGGGATAACAAAGAGGAATTCCTCTCCGCCCCACCTTGCGGCGCAGCCGCTGTCAGGGAGATTATCCGATATGACCTCGGCTACGGTGGAGAGCACGCAGTCTCCGAAATCATGACCGTAGGTATCATTGACTTGCTTGAAATTGTCGATATCTCCGATACCAAGCACGTAGTTTCTGCCTGTTTCTCTGCTTTTTTCGCATATTTCCGTGAGATTCCTGTGCATTGCCCGGCGGTTGCTGAGCTTTGTCAGGGGATCGACAGAAGCCATAATGCGAAGCTGTTCGTTCTGTACTCTCAGCTTGCATTCGGTATATCGGTTCATGAAGGTATATATAGTTGTAGCATATACCAGTACAAATGAGCCTATAAATATATTTATAAAGTAAAAAACAGAAGCAAATGCAGTATCATCGATGTTGTAAACTGTATAATTATGGTCACGGTAGATATATTTCAGTACTCCATACAGCAGTATTGAGGTGAACATTACCACAAAGGGAGCCTTTTTGTTCTTATTCGGCATAAGAAAGGCTATGGGTATTATCATAAGCAGAAACATACCGAAATCAGGCACCCAGCCAACGCATATCGTTGCAAGGGATGCGTGGATTATTATTTCCGCAAGAGCTGCATATGCGAGGAGAAGCTTGTTTTTTACTTTTTTGACCAGTATGATAGTCAACGCATAGAATAATACGCTGAAAACATTGAATATTGCCATATTCTTGACGCCTGCATTCAGGAAAAGGAAGAAATACAGTATATGTGCAGCCAGACAAGCGGCAAATGCAAAGAAATAGGCGATGAATTCTATCCTGCGCGATACCAGATGATCCATTTTTTCAATGAATCCGAGGTCTTTTTCGTAGTTTTCTTTTGTATACATATGTATATATCACTCCCTTTCGCAAAAAGGATGCTGACCGAATGTATTATTCCGTCTGTTTTGATATATGTTTTATATAGGATAACGCTTTTTATCCAGTCTTTTCTCGAATTCCTCCAGCGGAAGGGGCTTGTCAAAGAGATAGCCCTGTGCAAGCTCGCAGTCATTCTTGCGGAGAAGCTCCAGCTGAGCAGGAGTCTCAACACCCTCTACGATACATTCAAGACCGATCTCCTTAGCCATAGCCATAACGTGCTTGAACATTATGCTTCTTGTGCTGTCATTTGATTCGCCGTCCAGAGGAAGGAATATCCTGTCGACCTTCAGCACATTCCACGGAACAACTCTTATGAGGTTAAGTGAAGAATAGCCCATGCCGAAATCGTCCACAGAGGTGTAAATATTCTGGTGGTGAAGTCCGTCAACCACACGGCGGAGGTCCTTGAACTCCACGTCGGTGGTGGTCTCGGTAAGCTCTATCTCAATGAACTGGTGAGGTACTCTGTGCTTGTCTATTATCTCTATGATAGTCTGGAGAAGCTCGGGATTGGTCATATGCCGTCTTGAAAGGTTCACGGATATGCGGATCACATTTTTGCCTGCGTCCAGCCATTGGCGGATATGGCTGCATACCTTGTCCAGCATATAGAAATCCAGCTTGCATATCTCGCTGGTCTCTTCGAGAACGGGGATAAACTCCATAGGCGGAACTATCCTGCCGTCATGGAACCAGCGGCAGAGCGCCTCTGCGCCGCATATCTCGCCTGTAATGATATTGACCTTCGGCTGATAGAAAACGTGGAATTCCTCGTTGTTAAGAGCCTCGGGGAACATATTCTGTATGCGTCTTGTTCTTTCCCTGTCGGACATGAGCATATCCGAGAAGAAAATGATGTTTCCCTGAGCGCCGTTCCTTGCTATCTGATAGGCGTGCATTATCTTGCCCATGATATCATTCGGGACAGTTACCGTATAGCCGTCGGGAATGACGAAAACTCCTGCATAGCAGGATACACGGGCGGTATTGCCGTTTTTATCTATGACTACTATTGCTTCGTTAAGGTAATCGAGGAGGTCAGGCAGGTCGGTCTGGTCACATATACAGACAAAGGCGTCACCGCCGAGACGTGAAACGATACCGCTCTCGCCGATAAGCTCCTCTATATGCCTGTAGTGATTGATGAGAGTCGTATCTCCGCTGTTTCTACCGAATTCCTCGTTTATCAGGGCGAAATGCCTGAGATTATAGTTTATGGCAGCCTTGCCGTCAAAATCGCCGGGCTGACATTTCCATGCCATATACCTGAAAAAGCTGCGGATATTGCGGAAGCCCATATCGTCATAGAATGCAAGCTCCTCGGCAATTACCTGCAAACGGTTGCGGCTTATAAAGGCGAGGGCAGTCCTCATGGTAAGGTCAGCCATGAACAGCTCCTCATTTGAGAGGGGCTCCTCGTCCTCGGCCATATATATGGTCATGGAGGTTATTGCCATAAGTCTTGTTACAAAGCGCACTGTATGTATAGGCTTGCCGTCTTTTCCCGTATCGTAGCTGCACATTTCTTCGCCCTTTCCCAGCTTTTCGTCAGCAGGGCTGCGGTAAAAATGGGTAACAGCCTTTGAAAGTCGGAACATAGCCGCTATTTCGTTCAATATTTTTTCTATCTGAGGAATATCAGGTTCCTGATTTACTATCTGAGTAAGAGAAGCAAGCAGCGTATACAGACGATAAAAGTCAAGCTCACGCTCATTATTCATTATTGCTACCTCCGTTCTATCGAATTTGAAAACACAGATGTATTTGATCATATCTATTATACATTTTTTTTCGCCTTTTTTCAAGAGATAAAATGTAAATTCTTTAATATACACATAAAAACGCTCCCATTTGGGAGCGTTATCTATTTATTCGGTCGAAAGTTCTGCGAGCACGAGCTGCTCGGCGTCCTCCTGAGGCATCGGACGTCCCCAGATATAGCCCTGTATCAGGTCACAGCCTATCTCCTTGAGAGTTTCGAGCTGTTCGGGCTCTTCAACGCCCTCGGAAATTACGCTGAATCCCATGATATGACCAAGGGAAATGATAGCCTCAACGTATTTCTTGGCCTTGTCCGAGTCGTTCATCTTGTCGATGAATGACTTGTCTATCTTGAGCAGATCGGCAGGGAAGTTGCTGAGGTAGCTGAGTGACGAATAGCCTGTACCGAAGTCGTCGATAGCCAGCTTTATGCCCATAGCTCTTATATCGTTTATGCACTGGAGGGCTTTTTCAGCCGAATCTATCATAATTGATTCGGTTATCTCTATTTCAAGCTGCTCTGCGGGGAGGCCGCTTGATTTGAGAAGCTCCTTCAATTCTTCAAGGAAGTCGTTCTTCATCAGGTGCCTTACAGAGGCGTTGAGGCTCAGGATAAGGGAATTGCCTGTCCTTGCGCGGAGCTCTCCGAAGAAAATGGCTGCCTTTCTGAAAACTGCGGAGTCAAGCTTGTCGATAAGACCGACCTTTTCTGCCACGGGGATAAAATCGGCAGGGGACATTATCTGTCCGTCGGCGTCCTTGATACGCGCCAGAGCCTCAAAGCCGCGGAGCTTATGAGACATATCGTACTGAGGCTGCAAATGGAAGAAAAGAGTGTCTTTCTTCAGAGCGTCCCTTATCTTTCCCTCTATTTCGAGAGTGCGCTCGGTCTTGAGCAGATCGGGGGTAAAATGCAGGATATGGACGCTGCTCTTTCGTGCCTTTTCTTCGGTAAGTGCGGCGTCTGCGTAGGAGAACAGCGAATCGGGAGTCTTGGCGTCGGAGGGGTACTCCGCATAGCCGAAGCTTGCTGTTATGAAGAAGTCGCAGCCGTCAATGGTAAGGCGGTCTCCGAGAACGGCTTCATAGTGCTTTATGGTCTTCATTATGCCCGTTTTGGAGTGATAACCGCGGATTATCAGTACATATTCGTCGCCGTTCACACGGGCTACGAAGTCAAGGGTGCCCGAGGTACCTGCATCGGCAATATTCTTCCAGCGCTTAGCTATCTCAATGAGGACTTTATTTCCCGATTCATAGCCCATTGTGCTGTTTATGCCCTTGAAGCTGTTGATGTCGATGTGAACAAGTGCGAATTTCTTGCTGTCCTTGATGAGCTTGTCCAGAAGCTCTGAACAGGCGAATCTGTTGGGAAGCCCGGTAAGTCTGTCAGTAACAGCCTGATCGCGCATACGTTCCTGATATTCATTCGCCTTGTTGTTTCTGATGTAGATTATTATTATAGCGAGTATTGTCAGGATATTACCGAAAACACCTGGTATATTGCTCAGGTTGTGGTGGACGATGATAGACTGGAAGACAAGCGGGAATTGCAGCAGGAGTATTCCCAACGCGGTATAAAAGCCTATTTCACCGAAAAACACTACAAGCAGGATTATGCATATGTTTCCCAGATTTGAAACAGCACCTGTGATAGCGCCGAGAGGGATAGGCTGTCCTGCCAGCATTATAGGCGGAGGATTACCGCCTACAGAGAGCATTCGGCAGACTACAAAATCCGCTATATACAGCAAAAGTATCAGCACAAAGAATAGCGGATAATACTTCTTGCTTTTAGAAAGAGCGTCCAGAGTTTTTTGGAACGTCTTTTTTTTCTTATTTTTTTTCAAATCAATATTCCCCCGTTTCTAATGGAAATATTTATATATATCGAAAATAATGTCAAAAACTGGATATAATCCACAGATATACATTAGTATTATACACTATAAATAAAAGAAAAGCAATAGATAAATTATTAAAATCTGTTTATTTTTGTAAAATAATGATATTTTGACAGAAAAACAGGCTGCCTGAGCAGCCTGTATCCTGTTATTATTCACTTTTACCCGTTTCTGAATGGCTTGTGATAAAATCTTCAAAGTCACTGACAGGCATCGGCTTTGCGAAGTAGTAGCCCTGAAACAGATTGCAGCCCATTTTTTCCAGCGCCTCGTACTGCTCTGCTGTTTCAACGCCCTCTGTAAGTGAGACGATGCCCAGCTCCTTGGTGAGGTTGATGATGTTCTTGACGATAGTCTTAGCCTTTTCCTTGTCGCTGGTCTTGCCGAGGAACTTCATATCTATCTTAAGTACGTCAACAGGCATATCCTTCAGCATATTCAGTGATGAATAGCCGCTGCCGAAGTCGTCCATCTCAACGATGAAGCCCGATTTCCTGAACTCGTCAAGGAGAGCCATTCTGTTTTCGGCGTCGTTCATCATTACGGTCTCGGTTATCTCAATGCGGAGCTTTGAGCGGTCGAGCCTGAATTCCTCTGCCAGCTTCTTTATCTCGCCCACAACGTCCACGAAGTAGAAGTCCTTTGGTGAGATATTTACCGATATGAAGAGGTCTATGCCCTGTCTCTGCCAGCGTGAGAGTATCTCGCAGGCACAGCGCCACATATGCTTGTCTACCTCGACTATCATGCCGTTTTTCTCGAAAACGGGGATAAACATACCGGGTGAAAGGAATCCGCGGTCGGGGTGTATCCATCTTACCAGAGCCTCAGCGCCTACCAGCTTGCCGTTCCTGTCGGCTATAGGCTGCAGATACGGGCGGAGCTGTCCTGTATTTATAGCGTTGTAGACCTGTGAGGATATCTCCTGATCCCAGAGCAGCTTTTCGCGTATCTCATTGTCATAGTAGGCGATGTGAGTCTTGTATTCGTCGCTGATATTTGACAGTGACAGATGAGCTCTGTCGAACATGAGTGAGATATCATTGGTATCGTTTTTGTCAACGTCGTAAACGCCGAGATGTATCAGCAGATGATAGCCGTATACGGCAAGTCTGCTCTTTATCGTGAAGTGCGCCAGCTTGCCCTCGAGGAGGTCGGCGTCAAATTCCTGCTTTGGTATGCACACGCCGAAGGTATCTCCTGCAAGCCGTCCGTAGCAGCCGCTTTTAGGTATGTTCTCGCGGAGCCAGTCTGCGATATGTATTATAGCATAGTCGCCGAATTTAGTGCCGAAAATATCGTTTACCACCTTGAAATTCTTGACATCGACATATACTATATAGTAATCTGTATCGGGATTTGCGGACATTGTCTCGAAAATGCGCTGATAGAGGTACTCACGGGTATAAAGTCCCGTCATAAGGTCGTGAGTTGCATCGTACATCTCACGCTTTAACCTCTGCTGCTCCTCGGTGATGTCGCGTATTCGCAGATATGTTCCCGAAAGCTTCTGATTATCCACAGCGCGGCTCTCTTCGAGAGTGTAGTACCTTGCGTCGCTGCCGCTGCCTATTATACGCTGATTGGAGCTGTTGACGTCAGGAGAGCCGAACATTTTCGTCAGCTTGCCAGTTACCTCGTCAAGCTGCTCAGCGCTTAATTCCACCAGCTTGAAGCCCTGTTCGTTTGCCCATATGCAGTTGCCGGAGCTGTCGAAAATGTAAAGATATTCCGACATTTCCGATACTATATCGGACAGCATACGGTCAAGAAGTCTCAGAGGTCGGTAATACAGCGCAAAATAGAATATCAGCAGACCTAAGACGCCAAAGCCTATCATCGAGGTATCTACGGGACGTCTTGACAGTATATAGAAGGTCTGCCATATGCCCTCTGCTATGATGGAGAGCAGGATTATGAGGTATTTTTCGGAATAGATACGGGGAGTTCGCTTTATGGCAACTATGAATATCAGCAGAACCGCCGCCAATATGCCGTAATCCACGATACGGTGAAAGATAAGTCCTGTATTGGGGATAAAGCGGTAATAAGCCAGCTTATCCACCATTATCTTTTCAAGCCTGAATACATGACCGAAAAGTGGGTTCAGCAGTATCTGCACCGCGTCAAAGGCAAGCAGCGCATATATGAACTTAGGCGGCTTCTGACCTTCGCCAACGCCCATACAGTACTTGTTGGTGAAGTTTATCAGCGAGAACATTACCATATCAAATCCGAGAAAGAAGAAATAACAGCCTACCATGGCTATAGTTCGCTGATTGGAGCCGATTATGAGCAGGTTTCCGAATACGGGGACTATAAACGAGGCTTCAAATAAGGCGACAGCTTTTCCCATGGGCTTTTTGGAACGCCGTGCTATAAATGAGCATACGCCCAGTGCGATTATAAGCACAGCAAATATTATTGAAAATACCGTTCTCACAGCTTCACCGCCTTTCGTCCGGAATCTGATAAAGTATCATTTATTATCGCCTAAAGCTTTGCATATTTTCTTGTTATCATACATAAGATTGTCTGCGCGTTCAAAAACGTCCTGTACACGCATATCCATATCGGGATCGAAGTCTGAAATGCCAGCTGCAAGGATGACCATTCCGTTATGCTTGTTTGCTTCGAGGACTTTGTTAAGCTCCTCCATCAGATGTGTACGCTCGTCGTAGTCGCTGCCCTTCATTATAACGGCAAATTCGTCGCCGCCGATACGGAAAACAGGACTGTGCTTGAAGATATTGCATATAATGGAGCAGGCATTGCGTATAAAGGCGTCGCCTGCGTTATGTCCCTTGGTGTCGTTGACCTCTTTGAGACCGTTGATATCGCATACCACAACGGAAAATGGCGGCTGAGTGAACTTTGCAATATAGTCGTCAAGCTCTGCTTCAGCCTGAGCATAGGCGCGTTTGTTCTTTACGCCTGTAAGGGAATCCTTGTTTGCCATATCCTGATATGCGAATTCCTTCTGCATAGCCTCGTCGATATTGGCAACTGCGATGATTATATGGTCGGAATCGTCCTGAGGACGAACAGCATACAGCGAAACATACTGCGGTCTGCCGTCGAGCATAAGTCTGTAGTTTACAGGTACCTTGCCGTAGGTAGAGATGCCCTTCATCAGATTTTCCTTCTGCATGACCGTAGACATCATAGGGAGGTCGGGCTCGTAGATATCGCGCTTCATGTTCATCTGTGATTCGGCAAAGAAGTCCTTGCCTGTAGTGCCGACCTTTAGTTTTCTGTAGTTTTCGCTTGCGCTGTATTCAGTGTACTCGTTGGTGACGATATTTACAAGATAGATGACCTCATAGCGCTTTGCCAGTGCAAGAGCTATATCGCTGAATGTCTGGCTCTGAGCTTCACGGCTCTTTTCGGCGTCGATGTTGCGGACTCCCACAACGATATGCTCCTTGTCAGCTTTCTGGATAAAGGCGAGGAGATTAACGTAGTGATATTCATTGTCAACAAGCTGCTGATAGGTAAGCGAAACAGTTCCTTTTTGTCGGAGAGCCTTTAAAAGAACGTTGCGTTCCAGCTTATTTATGATATTTTCGCGGTCATCAGGGTGGATAACACGCTTCATATCTTCTTTTGCACGTTCAAAGAAGTCGTTTCCGCTTCTGCCGAAGCCCTGATTTGAAAATGCCTCGCTGGAGCTGTATTCGGTATAGCTGCCTGTTTCGATGTCGATATGGTAGATTATCTCGAAAAGGCTTGCCAGTGATTTAGCTATCTCCGCATAGGCACGGCTGTTCTTTTCGTTCTCGAGCTCCTTGCGCTTTTCGGCGTCGATATCACGGACGCCTATGACAATGCTCCTGTCATCGGAGCGAATGGTCTTCAGGAAGAAATATCGCGGTACACCGTCAATGACGAGGCGGTAGGTCAGCGAAAATGAGCGCCCGTTTTCCAGAGCCTGTGTGACGGAGCTTTTCTTAAAAGCTTTAAGAAAGAATTCCTGATCGTCCTTATAAACAAGCTCGCGGCAATTATGAGGAACTGCTTCGTAGAAGTTCTTTCCGCTGGATACCTGTACCAGCTCCTTATCGTCTCCGCTGGGGGAGTATTCAACATAGCTGTCATCTTCAGCGTTTATAACATAAATACTGCAATAGTCGTTGGCAAGTGCCAGCGCGAGTCTTGCAAAGGATATGGGAGATTTATCATGCTTTTTCATACGTTCAGCTCCTTTTAAGGCAGGTCATAGGTAAAAATAATTATATAATGATAAAATGCTGTGTTAATGTTATTATCTTTTTGTCTAATTATACCATAGTAATTTATTATTTTCAATACTGAACCACTATATGTTTACATATAATTAACAAATTGAAAGGGAAGCTTTTCTTGCATTTTTTCATAAAATGTGGTATACTATTAATATAGATCACGCAGACAGGGGGCTGAGTATTGATGTTACGGCTAAAAAACAGAATAAAGAGGCTCAGCCGCAGCGAGCTTGTCATCAAGGGAATGTGCCTTTTCACTTTGGCGCTTTATCTGTACTGCGTCCTCAGCATAACTCTTATCGACAGGACGTCGGGAATGCGCCGCCATGTTCTCAGACCAATGTGGGAACTGAGCACTATGCTGCAAAGCGGCAATTACAGCTACTGGTCGGGGCAGATAGGCGGAAACCTCATAATGCTCCTACCTCTTGGCTTCATGCTGCCCATAATGTCCGAAAAGTTCAGGAATATAAGGGCTACCGCCGTTGCAGGCTTTGTTTTCTCGCTGTTTATCGAGTTTTCTCAGTATTACACGGGAAGAGGGCTTTTCGAGTCCGACGATATAATCCACAATACTATCGGAGCCTGCATAGGCTGTATCATGTACGTGTTCATATTTGAAAAGCTTTTAGGCAAAGAGTCTGAATTGGACTGAATATCGCATAATTGTCCCGAAAACGGTGTATACGGAGCCGTTTCGGGACTTTTTTGCGCCTGTACGGGTGTAAATGTTGACAATGACGGCAGGAATAGTGTATAATAAATCTATGTGAGCTTCTGCGTCCTGACAGTTTGTCAGGCACAGATATGGTCAATTAAAGGAGAAAACAGACATGATTATTACAAAAACACCGTTCCGTATGTCGTTTTTCGGCGGCGGAACTGACATGGAAAGCTTTTTCAACGAAAACGGCGGAGCAGTGCTGTCCACCACATTTGACAAGTACTGCTATGTGAACGTCAGACATCTTCCCCGATTTTTCGACTATACCACGGAGCTTTCCTATTCAAAGACGGAGCGCGTGAAAAATGTTGAAGATATAATGCACCCACTTATCCGCAATGCAATGAAAATGCTGGATATGCACGAGATAAGGCTTACCTACGAGGCTGACCTGCCTGCCCGTTCGGGACTTGGCACAAGCTCCTCATTTGCAGTAGGTCTGCTGAATGCATTCTACGCTCTTAAAGGCAAGTATGCCGACAAGAAGCGCCTTGCGGAGGAGGCTATCCACCTTGAAAGAGTCCTCTGCAGCGAGGCAGGCGGCTGGCAGGACCAGATAGCGGCTTCCTACGGCGGCTTCAACCGCATTAATTTCAGCGACGAAGGCTTTGAGGTGCTCCCTGTTATCATAAGCCCCGAGAGAAAGCGCAGGCTCAACGAGAATCTTATGATGTTCTTTACGGGATTTACCCGGTTTTCCGCAGATGTCCAGCAGGCAAACAAGCTTGACGCCGCTGAAAAGAAGGCTCAGCTCAAGGAGATGTACAGCCTTGTGGACGAGGCGGAGCGTGTCCTTACGGATAAAACTGCCGACCTTGACGAGTTCGGACGTCTCCTCGACCACACATGGAGACTGAAAAGACAGGTGGGCGCGGCAGTCAGCACCAACAGCATTGATGCTCTCTACCAGAAGGGCATGGACGCAGGAGCTCTCGGCGGAAAGCTCCTCGGAGCAGGCGGCGGCGGATTCCTTGTATTCTACGTTCAGCCCGAAAAGCAGGAAAGCGTAAGACACGCCATGAAGGACCTGATGTACATACCGTTTGAGTTCGAGAACGGCGGTACACAGGTGATACACTATACTCCCGAGATATACGTTCCAAAGGAAGAGGAGTAAGATGAAAACGAAGAGGAGTAAGATGAAAACAGTAATTATGGCAGGCGGAAAGGGCACGAGGATATCCTCTGTAGCCTCCGATATACCAAAGCCAATGATAAAAATAGACGGAGTCCCCGTGCTTGAGCGCGAGATATGCTGTCTCAGGGAGCAGGGCTTCACCGACCTGATACTGACCGTATCCCATATGTCCGAGCAGATAATCGGGTATTTCGGCGACGGAAGCAGGCTCGGCGTGAATATCGAGTATTTTGTGGAGGAACAGCCCCTCGGCAACGCAGGAGCTCTTTTCAAGCTCCGTGACAAGCTTACCGAGGATTTCCTGCTTCTCAATGCGGACGCGGTTTTTGATATCGACTTCAACCGTTTTGTGGACTATCACAGGAAAAAGGGCGGACTTGTCACGCTCTTTACCCACCCCAACAGTCACCCGTACGACAGCGGTCTGCTCATTGCAGACGGGGACGGAACAGCGCTGAAATGGCTTGCCAAGGAGGATCAGCGTCCTCAGTGGTACAGGAACAGAGTAAACGCAGGACTTCACGTTATATCGCCGAAAGCTCTTGATATGAGCGGCATTGACGCTGACGCCGTAGGTACCGAAAAGGACGGCAAAACAGTCAAGGTCGACCTTGACCGTCAGATATTGAAGCCACTTTGCGGCACAGGAAAGATGTTCTGCTATGACAGTCCCGAGTACGTAAAGGATATGGGAACTCCCGACAGATATGCGGCGGTTTGCGCGGACTTCAAAAACGGCGTGGTTCAGGCGAAAAACCTCCGCAGCAAGCAGAGAGCCATTTTCCTCGACAGGGACGGCACACTTAATAAATACGTGGGATTCCTGCGTAATACAGACGAATTTGAACTGATAAGCGGCGCGGCAGAGGCTGTGAAGCTCATAAATGCTTCGGGCTGTCTTGCAATAGTTGCCACAAATCAGCCTGTTATCGCAAGAGGCGAGGTCACATTCGACGAACTTGCCGAGATACACAACAAAATGGAAACTCTCCTCGGTCACGAGGGAGCTTATCTTGACGGCATATACTTCTGTCCTCATCACCCACATAAGGGCTACGAGGGCGAGGTGCCCGAGCTTAAAATCGAATGTGAATGCCGCAAGCCAAAGGCAGGAATGCTTCTCAAAGCCGCCGAGGACTTCAACATCGACCTTTCGCAGTCGTGGATGATAGGCGACGGAGAGAACGATATACTTGCAGGCAAGGCGGCAGGGTGCAGGACTGCGCTCATAGGAAACGAAAGCTTCGGACAGGATATTACAGCTGAAACCCTGACCGAAGCGGTCAAGCTCATATTGAAGCAGTAAGAAAAGGGGAATATTAATGTTAGAGCCGAGGCTTGAAAAACACGTTGATTTTTTGATAGAAAGATATCCTGTGCTTGAAAAGTGCAGGGAGGACATTATCAAGGCTTATCTTGTCATGGAGGAGTGCTATCTCCGCGACGGAAAGCTTATGATAGCAGGAAACGGCGGTTCTGCCGCCGACAGCGAGCATATCGCAGGAGAGCTCATGAAGCGCTTCAAGATAGCACGTACTGTTCCTGCCGAGTTTGCGGAAAAGCTGAAAAGCGTTGATCCTGTCCGCGGAAAGAATCTTGCGGAGAATCTTGAGCGCGGACTTATGGCGATACCGCTGGTAGCTCACGAAGCTCTGACCACCGCCTATATCAATGACGTAGACGGACTGGGAGTATTTGCACAGCAGCTCTACGGCTTCGGCAGAAAGGGCGACGTTTTCCTCGGTATTTCCACCTCTGGAAACAGCCGCAATGTAATGTCAGCAACAGTAGTTGCAAGGGCTCTAGGCATAAAGGTCATAGGTCTTACGGGAGAAAAGGGCGGCGAGCTTGCAGAAGTCGCCGATGTAGCCGTAAGAGTACCTTCATCTGAGACCTATATGATACAGGAACTCCACCTGCCCGTGTATCACTGCTGGTGCTTAATGCTTGAGGACAAGTTCTTCGGTGGGAAATAAAAGTGAATTAAACGTAAAAAAGGGCGTGATATGAGGTTATCACGCCCTTATTTAAGTGTCCTGTTTTTGGTTTTTATGCGAGCCCAAGCAGTCTTTCCTGCATAGCCTGAGCGTCCATGAGGGTTATTCCGTCGCCTGTATTATTGATATCGGCGTTGAATCTGCCGATAGCTGACAGCTTGTACTTATCGGGATTAGCCAGCGACTGCATTATGAATACAACGTCAGCCATGTCCTTTTTGCCGTCTGCGTTTGAATCGCCTGTGCGCTCCAGATCGTCGCTGAGAGCAACAGGTGAGGAGTATTTTTCGGGGCTGTATTTTACAGCAGGTCTGCCGCTGTTATTTGACAGTCTGCCGATATAAGCCTTCAGCTTATCGGAGTAGTTATCGTACATCTCGATGCAGTCCTCATCTTCAAGCTTGTCAAGAATGAAAAGATTCAGCATACTGAGGTCGTGGAGATCTCCGCATAGCCCGTTCCCGTTGAGGTCACAGCGCTCGGTGAAGTATTTCCATACATCGTCGGGAAGTATGGTCGATCCTGCATCTGCCTCGGAATACAGATCGTCCATATAGATGTATGTGTTGAAGGTATCATAGATATTGAGTATGCCGTCGCCGTTGGTATCGGGGATATACATAGGATCATCGGCTTTTTCATTTATGAAGCGGATATATTCCCTGTTGAAGAGCGCACCATTGAAGGTAAGGTACTCGTTCTTGGGGAGCCATTCTTCATAGCACTGCTTTGCATACTTGCCGAAGTCATACTTGCCCGAGCCTGCAAAAATGTCCTCATAATAGTCGTTTGTGAGGTATTCCTGCTTTAATTCGTATTTTTCAAAGCAGTACATAAGCGCATACTCGTATACCCAGCAGCAGCCCATATCTCTGCGCAGCCCGTTTTCCAGCTTCTGACAGGGATAGTACATTTCTCCAGGTATCTGAGCCGCCTCTGCCATGGTGAAGTCCATATACGCACAATTGGTGTTGTTTATGCAGTATACCCACAGATAGTTGATATCGTCGAAAAACAGCTTTCCGTCGCCGTTTATATCGTAATCTATCTCTTTGCTTTCAAGCATTTCGCAGAAAATGGGATAGCCTGCCTGCAAGTGACCGCATTCGCCGAGAACGAGACTTACAAAGCCTTTTCCGGGATTGAGGTCGTATGAGTAGGCGGACACAAGTCCGCCGTTATCGGCTTTGGCGGAGGACTGCTTAGTCGAATTGCTGTAATAGGACGGCTTTGTGACCTCGCGAGTAAGTCCGTTTTTGAGGATAAAGTACCTGATAAGGTGGACAGTGTCATAATAGTCGACAGATTTGCTGCCGTCATAATCGGCAATCTTGTCAGCGTCACTTGTGGCTGCCTCATCGGTCTCACAGCCCTCTGTATAGCAGTACAGAGCGTAGCAGTCTGCTATGGTGAAGCTGCCGTCGCCGTTGATATCGGTGATAAGAGCTCCGCTGTCCATAGCGTCGAACATCTCGAATTCTTCTTCCCAGATCCTTGTTGAGGGGATATTTTCAAACATTGCACCTGCGGACAGAGCCGAACTGCTTACAGCAGTTGTCAGAGCCGCAGCAATGGATATCAGCTTTTTCATTGGTCTACTCCTTTCAGTATAGATTTTATGTGTTGAATACATATATTTCCACGATTATATTATACACTTTTCTTTGATAAAAATCAATAATTATATGCAAAATAAATAAAAAATAAGCTAATTTCACAATGAGATTAAGATTTGGTTGGCTATGTTGTACACCCGGGAGAAAAATATTTATACGCTATGATACTGATAGTATAAAACAGCTCTGATTTGACTTTTTTCCCTATCTATATTATAATAAACTGGATATGAAAAGTCAGTGGAAAGGAGCTTGTCATGAGCAGTATAAAACGCAGAAAGGGAAAGAGCAGGATAGCTTTCCCCGAGGATTATTGCGTAGTGGATATCGAAACTACGGGACTTTCGCCCGAGGAGTGCGAGATAATCGAAATAGCGGCAGTTCGATACAGAAACGGCGAAAAGGCGGAGGTATTCAGCACCTTCGTCAAGCCCTGCAATGTGATAAGCTCATTTATTACTCAGCTTACGGGCATAACCAATGAAATGGTGGAGAATGCTCCCTGTATTTCCGACGCTATAAAGGCGTTTTACGAGTTTGCAGGGGACGATATGCTCATGGGCTACAATGTCAACTTCGATATAAATTTTCTCTATGACAATCTGCTGCGCTGTCATGGTATTGTCCTTGAAAACGACTTTGTGGACGTGCTTCGCTTTGCACGTAAGGTTCTGCCTCTTATGCCCGACCGCAAGCAGACCTCAGTTGCCGCTCATTACGGTATAAATATTACTGGAGCTCACCGCGCGGAAAAGGACTGCGAGATATGCAATGCCTGCTACATACATCTTCGTGACGAGATGCGCAGACAGGAGAAGGAGGACTTACATGAAGAGACTTGATATGCGTGATAAGGTATTTAAATACGCAGCTGAAACCTTTGGCACAGAGCCTGAATACCTATGGAGCAGGCTGCCGGACTGTGCTGTGCTGCGCCGCAGAGACAATGACAAGTGGTTTGCTGTGATTATGGACGTTAAAGCTTCTAAGCTCGGACTATCCGGACAGGGCAAGACAGATATCATAGACATCAAGTGCAGTCCCCTTATGACAGGCTCTCTGCTTGGGATTAAAGGCATTTTTCCTGCCTATCATATGAACAAGGAGAACTGGATAACTGTGCTCCTTGACGGTACTGTTGACGAAAAGCAGATAATGTCACTTCTTGATATGAGCTATGAGCTGGCAGGGCAGAGCGGCAGCGGCAAAAGGCTCCGCACCGAGCCCAAGGACTGGCTTATACCTGCGGCGCCTGCCATGTACGATGTGGAGCAGGACTTCCGCCGCGACGGTACTATAATATGGAAGCAGACCTCAAATATGATTGTGGGCGACACGGTGTATATCTATATGGCTGCGCCGATATCGGCAGTAATGTACAGGTGCGAGGCTGTTGAGGTCAATATCCCGTACAATTACGACGACGGAAAGTATCGTATCAAGAAGGCGGTGAAGCTGCGGCTTGTTCACCGCTACAGTGAGGACGATATGCCTCTTGCGAAAATGAAGGATTTCGGCGTTGCAGCCGTCCGCGGAGCAAGGGGAGTACCCAACACTCTTGCCTGCGAATTGAAAAGACTTTGCGGAAAGTAACGTCAGCAGGCTTAAGATCGGGCTTGCTTCTGCTGATTTGCATTATTTTTCAAAATGTGATATAATTACATTCGTACATTTATTTTTCCCCGATTTTTTGACAGGAGGAACTTTATGCTTAATGCTGATCTGAAGGAATTTCAATTTGCTTCTGATTTTGACGAGCTTGTGATCTCGGCTGTGCTGGCTGTACCGTCAGGAGATATAAACGGCATTGTCCAGATAGTTCACGGCATGAACGAGCACAAGGAGCGCTATTATCCGTTCATGGATTATCTTGCGGAGCAGGGCTTCATCACCGTTATCCACGATAACCGCGGTCACGGAAAAAGCATCGTAGAGCCCGACGACCTTGGCTATATGTTCAGAAAGGGCGGCGAGGGCTTCGTAAGCGATATCGCTCAGCTCAATGCAAGGATAAGAGCAGCTTATCCCAATGTTCCCGTTTTTATGGCGGCAAGCGGTCTTGGAGCAGCAGGCGCAAGGTGCTTTCTTAAGGAGCACGACGGCGATATCAACGGACTGGTGCTTCTCGGCACTATCTGTCACTGCCCGTTCTCGCCTGCGGCAAGAATTATCAGCTCTGTGGCTTCAAAGCGCCCGGGCAGCCGTTTCAGAAGCGAGAAGATATTCGATACTATAGACGACAGCTTCGGTAAATTCTATGAATCTCCCATAAACTCATGGCGCTGCAGCGACGCAGACGCTGTTCTTGCATACAACGAGGATCCGCTGTGCAATTTCAAGCCCACCCTCAACGGCTATACCGAGCTTGTGTGGCTGTTAAAGCAGTCCGAGTCGGGACGGGGCTGGAAGGTAACTCAGCCCTCACTGCCTATCAGATTTGTTTCGGGCAAGGACGATTCGGCTATGGTTTCAGAGAAGCGCTTCATGCGCTCCGTGAAAAAGCTTGAAAAGCTGGGCTATGAGAGCATATCCCACCGACTTTTCGAGGGAATGCGCCATGACGTGCTCATGGAGAAGAACTCCGTAAACGTATATAAGGACATCGCAAAGACCTTGTTTTCGTGGCTTGACCGCTGGAACGACCAGCGGGCAGAGGAAATGCCTGCGGAGCCTGTACAGGCGGCAGAGACTGCACCAGAGCAGGAAACAGCCGAAAACGAGGAATAATCATCATATACACAGCGAAATTGCAGGCTTTGACCGCAAACTTCGCTTAATGAAAGGAAATACTATGGATATCAACAAGGAATTGGCAAAAGAATTCGGACTAAAACAGGAACAGGTAGATAATACCGTAGCTCTTATCGACGACGACAAGACTATCCCTTTTATCGCCCGTTACCGTAAGGAGCTTACAGGCTCTCTCGACGACCAGATACTCCGTGAGCTCTATGACAGGCTCATGTACCTCCGCAACCTTGAAAAGCGCAAGGAGGAGGTAACTGCCGCTATCACAGAGCAGGAGAAGATGACTCCCGAGATAGAGGCTGCTATCAGCGCAGCTGTTACTCTTGTCGAGGTCGAGGACATCTACCGCCCGTTCAAGCCAAAGCGCCGTACCCGTGCAAGCATTGCCCGTGAGAACGGTCTCGAACCCCTTGCAGTAATGCTCATGGCTCAGGAGAACTCCACAGAGCCCGAAAAGGAGGCAGAGGCTTATATAGATGAAGAGAAGAAGATAACCGACGCTCAGACTGCATTGCAGGGTGCTATGGACATCATCGCAGAGGATATCTCCGACGACGCTGATATCAGAAAGAAGCTCCGTGCTCTTGCAGGCGAAAAGGGCGAGTTGGTATCCAAGGCTTCGGATCCCGAGGCTGAGAGCGTATACATGAACTACTATGAGTATTCAGAGGCTATACCCAAGGTTGCAAATCACCGTGTTCTTGCCCTTGACAGAGGCGAGAAGGAGGGCTTCCTCAAGGTATCCGTTACTCTTGATGAGACTATGGCTACAGACGTTATCTTCGGCAAGTACATCAATGCTAACAATGCCTGCGGAGAGCTTGTCAGAGCTGCTGCGGCAGACAGCTACAAGAGACTTATATTCCCGTCTATCGAGCGTGAGATACGCTCAGAGATGAGCGCTAAGGCTGCTGAGGACTCCATAAAGGTATTCGCGGCTAATCTCCGTCAGATGCTTCTCCAGCCGCCGCTTAAGAGCAGCATTATCCTCGGACTTGATCCGGGATATGCTCATGGCTGCAAGACCGCAGTCATCGACGGCACAGGAAAGGTGCTTGATACAGCTATCATCTACCCTGTAGGCTCGGCAGGAGCTGTTGAGGCTGCTAAGAAAAAGGTCAAGGAGTTTATCCAGAAGTACAACGTAAATGTTATCTCTATCGGAAACGGTACGGCTTCCCGTGAGACTGAGAGCTTTGCCGCTGAGATAGTCAAGGAAGTGCCGCAGGACGTAAGCTACATGGTAGTAAGCGAGGCTGGAGCTTCCGTATATTCCGCTTCAAAGGTAGCCGCAGAGGAATTCCCCGAGTACGACGTATCTATCAGAGGAGCTATCTCTATTGCACGCCGTTTGCAGGATCCTCTTGCAGAGCTTGTAAAGATAGATCCGAAGGCTATCGGCGTCGGTCAGTATCAGCATGATATGCCACAGGCAAGAATGAGCGAAGCCCTCGGCGGCGTAGTCGAGGACTGCGTTAACTCCGTCGGAGTTGACCTGAATACCGCTTCACATTCGCTTCTTTCCTATATCGCAGGCATAAATGCAACAGTTGCAAAGAATATCGTTACCTACCGTGAGGAAAACGGCAGATTCACAGACCGTAAGGAGCTCCTCAAAGTTCCTAAGCTTGGCAAGAAGGCTTTCGAGCAGTGCGCAGGCTTCCTGAGAGTACGCGACGGAAAGAATCCACTTGATAACACAGCAGTTCACCCCGAGAGCTACGAGGCAGCTTCATCGCTTCTCAGCGAGTGCGGCTTCACCATTGCCGATATCGCAGGCAGCGGAGCTGAGGGTATCACAGAAAAGGCAAACAGCATAGGCATAGAGAATATCAGCAAGTCCCTCGGCATAGGCGTTCCGACTCTTACCGACATCATCGGCGAGCTTAAAAAGCCGGGACGCGACCTCCGTGACGAGCTCCCCGCACCTCTTCTCAGAAGCGGCGACGTTATGGAGATAAAGGACTTAAAGCCCGGCATGGAGCTTGTGGGAACTGTCCGCAATATCATAGATTTCGGCTGCTTTGTTGATATCGGAGTCCACGAGGACGGACTTGTACACATCTCGCAGATATGCAGCAAATACATAAAGCACCCTCTCGAAGCCGTAAAGGTGGGCGAGGTAGTCAAGGTAAGAGTTCTTGACGTTGACCTCAAGAGAAACCGTATCTCCCTTACAATGCGCCTTAACGACGAGGAGGAGAAGAAGCAGCAGAAGTCCGAGCGCAGACCGAATAACAGAAAGCGCGAGGACCGCAAGCCTAAGGGCTTTGACGCGTCACAGCTCCACAACAGCAGTTTCCGTATCAAGAAGAAATAAGGAGTAGGCAATGGTTTTCAGAACTGAGGAAAAAGAGTTCAAGTGCGCAGTATGCGGCGAGGTATCGGCGCATGAAGTCATAGCCGAGCAGGAGAAACCGACAGAAGCTCCCGACCTTGATATGCGCCCCGGAGAGCCTGTCCGCTCGGGAATTAAGTACTGGGTGAGCAAGTGCCCCAACTGCGGATACTGCAATTCATCAATAGATATACCCGTGAAGTTCACAAGGGAATACCTTGAAAGCTCCAATTACAATAAGGCAGGGGACGACCTTGCGGGAAGATTCATGAAGAAGTCTCTTGCCTGCGAGAAGAACAGCCAGTGGGAGGAGGCTCTCAAAAGCTGTATGTACGCCGCATGGGTCTGCGACGACGAGGGCGACGATGAAAGAGCCGCCGAATGCCGCAGAGCAGCTGTAAGGATATACGATACCCACGGCGCAGTTTTCAAGGAAAGCGCCGATATAAAGCTCCTTGTGGCTGACCTTCTCAGAAGAAGCGGTGCTCATGACCGGGTTATACGCGATTATAAGGGAGAGCGCTTCGGCTCGCCGCTCATAATGGCGATGACAGAGTTTCAGGTAAGTCTTGCGGAGCAGGGCGATCCAGCCTGCCATAAGGCTACGGAAGTCCCCGGTGTAAGAGCAAAATAAACCGTATCAAGCGGCAGTACCTTTACTGCCGCGTTTTTTATGCAAACCGCTGAAAAACATGGGCTTTAGGGTAAATTCAATAGTTTTGCTTGACACAAAAAGGAAATATGTGTTAAAATATTATCTGTACTATTATTTTTTGTTATGGAGGTTTTTTTATGGCATTTTGTAAATTCTGCGGAAAGCAGATCCCTGACGGCGGAAGCTGCGACTGCGAAGCAGCAAAGAAGGCTGCCGAGACAGCTGAAAAGGCTGAGAATGCTGCTGAGGCTGTAAAGGAGGACGCTGCACAGGCTGTTGAAACAGTTAAGGAGGAGGCAGCGCAGGCTGCTGAAACAGTTAAGGAAGAAGCAGCAAAGGCTGTTGAAAAAGCTGAAGAAACAGCTGAAAAGGTCGAAGAAAAGGCTTCAGAGGTCGTAAACGAGGTAAGAAGCGACGCTGTAGATGCTGCAAAGGAGGCTCAGCAGAAGGCTGAGGACGCAGCTAAGCAGGCAGGAAACGGCTTCAAGCAGCTCAGCGGTGCTGATATCGCCAAGAAGGTAGAGGGTATCACAAACAGCATCAATGAAAAGCTTCCCGAGAACGTAAAGAAGAACAAGAGCCTTGTATATATTGCAGCAGGTGCTTGTGCTGCGCTTCTTCTCTGTCTTATCCTTGCAGTCTGCTCAATGGGCGGCGGCGCAAAGGGCACAGCTAAGAAGTACATCAACAATACCTACAGCAAGAAGGGCGGCAAGACCTTCTATTCACTCATGCTTCCAAAGTCTGCTATAAAGGAGCTTAAGGAAGACGACGATTTCGATGATATGGTCGATGATTACAACGACAGGATAGAGGATCTTATAGACGATCTGGACGGAAAGGCTACAGTTCCGAAGTTTGACAAGATCTCACGCAAGGAAAAGATGAAGAAGTCACAGCTCAACAAGGCTGAGGACTATTTCGAGAGCATCTGTGAGATGTTTGACGCTGACGACGACGATATCACAGTAACACAGGGCTATGAGCTCAAGATAAAGACCAAGAACAAGGACGAGGACGGCGACGTTCAGCACGAAAAGGATACTATCTGCGTTGTCAAGGTAAAGGGCGACGGCTGGAAGGTAATTCCTGCTGATGCAGACAGCATTTCTGCTTCATCAAGACTTCTCCGCAGCTTACTTGGCATAAGCTCAAGCTTCTCAGGCAAGGAAAGCGACGATTTCAGTCTTGAAGATATCTTTGATTGATTATTATGATCCGAGGCAGAAATGCTTCGGATCTTTTTATTGACTAAAAGCCTTTTGTGTGATAGAATAAGTGTATTGTATTACGTTACGGAGGTCATATAATGCCATATTGTAAGAATTGCGGAAAAAAAGTACCATTATTCAAGAAATGTGAATGTACAGCAGCAGAAAAAAACGTAAAAAACAGCACAAAGCGCTTGCTTGTTTTAATTGTTTTCGTGGTATTCTTCATACTGGGCTTGATACTGGGAGTTAGTTTAGCAGGCTCGGGAACCAAGGGAACTGTCAAGACCTATGTCAAAGCGGCTTCAAGCAAAAAGGGCGGCAAGACCTTCTATTCGCTGACTATGCCCGACGAAGTCATAAAGGTCCTTAAGGACAGTAATAAGTACGATGACAAGGTGGACGCCTACAACGACATGATAGAGGACATGATAGAGGACTTAGAGGGCAAGGAATCGGCTCCCAAGTTTGACAAGATAATGCGCGAGAAAAAGCTTACAAAGTCTCAGCTCAAGAAAGCGGAGCAGTATTTCGAGCGTATCGCCGAGAAGTACGGTGCTGAGAACGTGGATATAACGGTCACAAAGGGCAAAGAGGTCAAGTTCAGGACAAAGCACAAAGATGAGGACGGCGACTATAAGTACGAAAAGGTAACGGTATGCGTCGTCAAAGTCAAAGGCGAAGGCTGGAAAATAGCTCCCATGAGCGCCGACAGTCTTGGATAATATCAATAAAAATCCGAAGCAAATGTGCTTCGGATTTTTTATTGACTATTACTGCGATATATGGTAAAATAATTTGGTTACTGTTCAGGTGACCGTGAAGCGATACTGTATAAGAAAGCTGGAGAGATAATGGCGTCAACTATACTATATAAAACAGTGATAATGCTCATTCTCATCGGAGTAGGCGTTATCTGCGCAAAAACCAAACTCATAAGCGAGGCTTCAAATAAAGACCTGTCCAAATTCGTGCTGCAGGTAGTCAATCCTGTTGTAATATTCATGTCATATCAGACGAAATACCGCACAGAGCTGGTGAAGAACCTGCTGCTGACCTTTGTTATATCGGCGGCAGTACTTGGCGCGGTGATACTGCTCTCCTATGGCTTTGTCCGCAAAAAGCAGGGCAGGGAAACGGAGATAGAGCGCTTTTCGTCGGTGTATTCCAACTGCGGCTTCATGGGTATCCCTCTTGTAGACGCTATCTATCACGAGGAGGGCGTTTTCTACCTGACTGCCTTTATAACCGTGTTCAATCTCATTGTATGGACTCACGGAGTTATCCTCATTTCGGGAAAAAAGGACTTCAAACAGGTGATAAAGGTGTTCTATTCGCCTACAATTATAGCGATATTCCTCGGACTTATCACGTTCTTTGTGCAGATAAAGCTCCCCTCGGCACTGGCTGATTCCCTCGGATTCATCAAGGAGATAAATACTCCCATGGCTATGATAGTTTCGGGAGTCACTATAGCAGGCACGAATATCCCGAAAATGCTGAAAAACTACAGGATATACTACGTATGTTTGTTAAAGCTCCTTGTGATACCCGTTATAATAGCTGTACCGCTGGTGCTTTTGGGCGGCATAGAAGAAAAGGTTCGTATGACCATTCTCATTGCTTCGGCAGCACCTCCGGCGGCAATGTGTACCCTCCTCAGCATAAGATACGGACGGAATTCAGTGTATGCTTCTGAGATTTTTACGGCAGGAACTATACTCTCTGTTGTCACTTTACCCCTTGTAGTTAAAACTACGGAATATTTAACAAAAATACTATAAGTACTTTGGCAAAAACGCTGATTTTATAAAATTATGCCCTAAAATGTTTGAAATTTAATAATAGTGTGTTATAATATAATTACGTTAAAAGAGATTGACTTTACAATAAAAAGAAAAAATTATACGGGCAGTTATAATAAAAATTACTGCTCAAAAGGCCTGCGGGGATATGCAGTTTGTACATAGTGGACTTCGTTCCAAACACTGAATTTTTGAAGAAATGGAGTTGTTGTTGTATGGAAAAAAGAGGAATCAGTAAACTCGACCTGAAAAGAAGAAACAGGATGCAGATTCTTAGAGTTATCAGAGAATCAGGCCCCATATCCCGTGTTGATGTGGCAAGCGCTCTCGAGATCACAAGAGCTGCCGTAACTATCATCACCAATGAAATGATAGAGGAGGGCGTGCTCGTTGAGATAGGCGAGGCTCCTGTAAACACCGAAAAGCTCCAGAAAGGCAGAAGAAAAATCCTCATTGATATCAACGTAAACAGCCGTTTCGCCCTTGGTGCAACAGTTGATGAAAAGGAAGTAAGCATAGGTCTTACAAACCTTAATTCCGAGGTTCTTGACAAGGCAAGCATGGTCATCGACGACAGAACTACCAGCAAGGACATCATCAACTATATTATCAAGACCAGCAACGAAATGGTTGAAAACAGCGCACTTACCAAGGATAAGATACTTGGCCTCGGCGTTGGCGTTGTGCCTTCCATGTGGGGCAAACTCAAGATTTTCTATAAGGACGGAGTTCTTGACTTTACAAACTTCATAGATAAGCTGTCTGGTGGTCTCAATTTTGAGATACACTGCGGCAACGCTATCGGACTTATGGCGCTTGCAAGCAATGATTTCAGAACGCTCAACGGCTATCAGACCAATCAGGCATTCATTCATAACGGCAATCAGGTCAATCTCGCTATCATCAACAAGAACGAGCTTTCTGCCGATTATGTATCCTATACATCTACTATCGAGAGATACATTGTTTGTCCTAACGGTAAGACCTATGAGGGCTATCCTAACGGCTCTGTAAAGGCTGAGCTTTCAAGAACAGCTATGCTCAATGCTTTCTACGAGATCTATTCCAAGGACAAGACACCTGTACTCTACGAGCTCACAGAGGGCGACAAGAACGCTATAAACACAGATAACGTATTCATGGCTCTTATGAGAGGCGAGGAGGCTGTAAAGAACGTAGTTGACGATATCATCGCCAAGTACACAGTGCTCATCAACAATCTGGCTATCAGCCATTTTGCAAAGAAGATAGTACTTCACAATTTCAAGCTCAACGAGAAGCAGTTCGACTACTGCAAGCGTGAGATGATACGCCTTGTAAGCGAAGAGATCGCTGACAGAGTAGTACTCAGCAGATTAGACGGAAAGAACAATTTCCTCGGCGGCTGTGCTCTGATAATTCAGGATAACTTCTATGTAAGAGGCGGAATGCAGTAAAATAGTAACAAAACCCGTAAGAAGCTCAGCTTCTTACGGGTTTTTCAGTCTGTAGGGGGCGATGCCTACATCGCCCCGTTAGCTTTGTATGTTTTTGACGGGCTGATGTGGGCATCAGCCCCTACATTTTTTTGCTGTAAAAACAAGTGGGCGCACAGTGTGCGCCCCTACAGAAAAGGGACGTCGAGGACGCCGTCCCCCTACTAAGTTCTGCTGCTTACTGCTTGCTTCTCCGTATTTTGCGGGCAAAAAGCGCTATAATTCCAATAATTATCAGCGATACACACATACCCACGGTGACTCCGCCAGTATCTATCATCATATCGCGGAATTCACAGGAGCGTCCCTTGACAAAATTCTGGTGTATCTCGTCTGACATGGCGTAAAGAAAGCCAAAACCGATAACACCAAGGCTTTTTGCCGAAAAAAGCCTGCGTTTTCCTGCCGCTACCGACGCACAGAAGCCCAAAGACGCATAAATGCTGAAATGGGCAAGCTTTCGCACAATAAACGAAGCCTTGCTCCATAATTCCTTCTGAACCTCTGGGGACTGACTGTCATAATCACTGTAGAGTATCTTTACGGCGACTTTGGTGAGAAAACTGCTGGTATCAGAAGACTTTTCCGCGTCCTGAGCCGAAAGACAGAAGATAGTTACCATTATCGCTATGGTAAATATAAGAAAAAGAACCTGTATTTTGCTGAGTTTCGGGAATTTCTTAGCCATTTTGCCTATCCTTTCGTATTTTGATCTGCCATATTATTATACATTTTTTGCGGAGTTTTGTAAAGCAGAAGTTTTTTCGGAAAAAATTTCAAAAAAAACTTGTAAAATCGTAATGGAAATGCTATAATATACTGTGTGTGATTATGCGCACTTCTATATAGATCATATTTCGGAGGCAACAATGAGTAAATTTTTTGCAAATGTCTGGACAAAGCGAGTAGTTGCCCTGCTCAGCGTAGTCTATATGCTGTTTGTATGCAGGCTCTGCTATTTTTCGATATTCTACGATATGCACATCAATGACCGCGTTTCTACCTGCCTTGCAGTTTCGGGTGTTTCCCTTGCGGCACTGATAATCATGCTCTATACAAGGCATCAGATACTGACGCGGATATCCAGCTTCATAATCCTGCCTGCCATGCTTCCCGTGGTACTGCTGTACTTCGGCGAGTGGGGACTGATCATTCCCATAATTGTCGTGGGAATCATCATACTTCTTCTTTCGGGCGCAGGCGAGGGAATTAAAACCGCTCTTGCAACTATCATTCTTCTGCTTTATATATTCGGAGCTCTCGGCTACTTCCTGTTCACATCGTTCTTTGTAGCCGCTGTAAAGGAGCAGGTCGTTGATACAGGCGTATCGCCGTCGGGTACATACCGCTACAGGGTAGTTAATACCGAGGATACCTCAAAGGGCAGCACAGCTGTCTATGTTGAGCCTAATTACGCAGACGTAAAGAACCAGTTCGCAGTATTCACCCTCAAGAATCAGGAGCACGTTGTCTATATGGAGCGCCCTGTTCAGAGCAAGGTGGAGATAAAGTGGGAAACTCAGTCAAGACAGGATATAACCGATCATCTCAACTCAATATCCGATGAGATAGAGGTAACTGTTACCGACGCAGAGCTCGAAAAACTGGGCTACACCTACGACAACAAGCTCATGCTCACAAATCTTTCAGCAAGCCGTAAGTTCGCACTGGGACTTACAGCCTCAGATGTTGATCCTGTTCCGCTGGACAACCTCAATCAGGAGCAGCTGGACTTCTTCGGCATAGGCAAGGAACCAAACGGAAGATACTATATCGCTGATCCTTCTCCTCGTGTTGTTGAAAAGAACGGCACTGAGCCGGGGCAGAGGATATATTTCAACGAAATAAAGCCAAAGGCGCTCAAGCTTTACAACAGCCTCAACGTTGATCCGCCTACAGGCATAACCTACTTCAATGTTGCAAAGAGCCACACAGTAATGCTGAACAGCCTTACAGACGCTCAGCTTGCCGACCTTGGCGTATCAGCCAGCGGTGACGTAATGCTTCTCTCGGCTTCAAAAATGGTGGTTCCCGAGGAGGACAAGAACAAGGAGGACGCAGAGGCTACCGAGGAGGTAGTAACTGCCGAGGATAAGGTAGTTTTCCGCTATTATGTTGCGGAGCTTGAGGACTATTACAACGTAAATTCGAGACGTCTGTCCGTTGACCTTCTTAACTAAAACAATACAGAGCGCTGTGGGCGGTCATATGAATACTGACAGCTCACGGCGCTTTCATTTAAGTATATGCACAAGTCCGCAAAAGAAGCGCAGTATGTAAAAAAATGAGCAAAAAACGTCTTGCAAAAATTGCTGATTTAAGATATTATAAAAATACAGAATAACAATTCAGGTAAGGTAACCTGCACATATTTAGCCATAAAATATCGGTATGCCATTCGCCCCGCCTTTGGCGGGGCGGCGGAAGATGCGGTATTTATCAGGCTATTAAAATATTCAGAAGGAGTTGTAAATTATGGCATATTTAATAGGTGTGGACTGTGGTACAAGCGGTACTAAGACAGTTCTTTTTGACGAAAAGGGCAGCGTTATAGCTTCAAAGACTATCGAATACCCGATGTATCAGCCAAAGAACGGCTATGCAGAGCAGGAGCCTGCTGACTGGGCAAACGCAATGGTCGAGACTATCAAGGCTGTTATGGCTAAGAGCGGCGTCAAGAAAGAGGATGTAAAGGGTATCGGTATCTCAGGACAGATGCACGGTCTGGTAATGCTTGACAAGGACAATAATGTACTTCGCCGTTCTATCATCTGGTGCGACCAGAGAACAGCTGCCGAGGTAGAGGAAATGAACCGTATCGTAGGCAGAGACAAGCTTGTAGAAATTACAGCCAACCCTGCTCTTACAGGCTGGACAGCTTCTAAGATACTCTGGGTAAAGAACAACGAGCCCGAGGTATACTCAAAGGTTGCTCATATCCTGCTTCCTAAGGACTACCTCAGACTTATCCTCACAGGCGAGTATGCTACAGAGGTTTCAGACGCTTCAGGTATGCAGCTTCTTGACGTTCCTAACCGCAAGTGGTCTGACGAGCTCCTCAGCGCATTCGAGATAGACAAGAGCTGGCTGGGCAAGGTACATGAGAGCTGCGAGGTGACAGGCACACTTACAAAGAAAATGGCTGAGACACTCGGTCTCTGCGAGGGCACTATCGTAGTAGGCGGCGCAGGCGATAACGCAGCAGCTGCTGTAGGTACAGGCGTTGTCGAGGACGGCAAGGCATTCACAACTATCGGTACATCGGGCGTTGTATTCGCTCATACTTCAAATATATCGATCGACAAGAAGGGCAGAGTTCATACCTGCTGTGCGGCAGTTCCCAATACATGGCACGTTATGGGCGTTACACAGGGCGCAGGTCTCTCACTGAAGTGGTTCAGAGACAACTTCTGCATGACAGAAAAGGAGACTGCAAAGCTCATGGGCGTTGACGAGTACTACCTCATGGACAAGCAGGCTGAGACCGTTCCTGTAGGCGCAAACAGACTTCTTTATCTCCCATATCTCATGGGCGAAAGAACTCCTCATCTTGATCCTGACGCAAGAGGCGTATTCTTCGGACTTTCAGCTATCCACACCAGAAAGGATATGCTCCGCGCTGTTATGGAGGGTGTAACTTATTCTCTCCGCGACTGCGTTGAGGTATTCCGCGAGATGAATGTAAACGTAAGCGACATGATGGCTTGCGGCGGCGGCGGTTCTTCACCGCTCTGGAGAAGTATGCTTGCTGACCTTTACAACTGCAACGTTAAGACAGTTGCTTCAAAGGAAGGTCCTGCACTGGGCGTGGCTATCCTCGCAAGCGTTGGCGCAGGCATCTACAGCAGCGTATCCGAGGCTTGTGGAGCTATCATCAAGACCGACAAGGTTCAGGCTCCAAAGGCTGAGAACGTTCCCGAGTATGAGAAGTACTATCAGCTCTACAGAGAGATATATCCTGCACTCAAGGCTCAGTACGCTAAGCTTGCAACACTTTGATAAGGACTTCATATCAAAAAAGGCGGACTTTATGTCCGCCTTTACAGATTGTGAGGGGAAATATGGACAATTCTATTTTGAAAAAATTTGCTGCCAAGCAGCGCCAGCTGCTGCTCACGGATAACGACGAGCCGTCTGCATATTTCGGCTTTATGCGTCTGTGTGCAATGGCTTATGCGGACAAAACTGCTCTGGACGAGCTCTGTTCTGCGCCCTCGGAGCGCCCCTGCGCACTTTTCATGGAAAAGTGCAGGCAGCTCGGGGAGAGATACGGCGGTATATTTAGTCTGTATTCCGAGCTGCCCGTTCCGTCTCAGCTTTTGGCTGAGAACGGAACAGCAGGGGCGCTCCGAGGGCTGCCGCAGGATATCTGGAACAAAGCCGATATATTGGGCAAATTCCATCAGTACTTCAACGAGCCATACAGGAGCGAGATCGCAGTTGGCTTGAAGTGCAGCAAGCGGCTGAGTTCAGACAAAATTGCGGCGGCAACGCAGCTTTTTACACCCGAGTGGGTGGTGAAGTACATGGTGCAGAATACCCTCGGCAGATATCTCCGCGAGCACGGCTTTGATATTAATAGGGAAGAGCTTGAATTTTGCAATGTCAAGGCGGAAAAGGGCACAGTAGAGCCGGAGGATATTACATTCATTGATCCCTGCATGGGCAGCGGAAATGTGCTTCTATGCGCCTTTGATATGTTCATGGAGCTCTACCGCAGTCTCGGATATTCGGACGATATTGCGGCTGAAAAAATACTCCGTCATAATCTTTACGGTCTGGAGCTTGATGAACGAGCCTGCGCAGTGGCAGAGACCGCCCTGCGGCTGAAAGCCGCAAAGTACGGCGCTTTTGCAAAGCCGCAGGTCTATGACTTTTCGGGAATAAGCTACACGGCAGGTTCACTTATGAGCGGCGATGAACTGGACGGCAGTTCAGCTAAAACAGCAAGAATCGCCTATCTTTTAAAGAAAAATTACACCATTATTGTAACGAATCCTCCGTATCTCGGCAAGCCAGCTATGAATGTCGAATTATCGGGATTTGTACAGGACCGCTTCGCAGATTACAGTGCCGACCTGTTTTCTGTGTTCATAGCTCGATGTATGGACATGATAGAAGAAAACGGCTATCTTGGCTTCCTTACGCCGACTACGTGGCTTTTCCTGCAATCCTATGAAAAGCTCCGCCGACGTATTTATAGTGAATGTTCGCTGCAAACAATGATACATTTTGAGTACTCCGCCTTTGATGACGCCACAGTTCCGCTGTGCTCCTTTACTATGCGGCAGGGACACAGCAGCGAGAACGGAATATACCTGAGACTTACCGATTTTAAGGGAGGAATGGACTGTCAGCTTCAAAAAGTTAAGGAGGCTTTGAAAGTTGAAAAGTGCTCCTACCGCTTTGAAGCCTCAGCCGAGGACTTTCTTCATATCCCGTCCGCACCTGTTGCATACTGGCTGGGAAAGGCTATGTTTAGAGCTTTTGATAATGTTACCCTTGGTGAGCTTGTGCCTGTACGTGAGGGCGTAATCACGGGAGATAATGACCGATTCTTGCGGCGATGGTTTGAAGTATCTGCTGAGAAAACTGCATTTACGGGCAACCAGAATAAGAAATGGTATATGCTGAATAAGGGCGGTGACTACCGAAAATGGTACGGAAACCGCGAGTTCGTCATCAACTGGGAAAACGACGGTGAGGAGATAAAGAGCTTCCGTGATGAAAACGGAAAGCTCCGCTCACGTCCGCAGGGACTTGCCTACAATTTCCGCCCGTCTGTAAGCTGGTCGCAGATAACCAGCGGAGCTCTTTCTGTGCGATATTTCAACGAAAACTTCATGTTCAACGTAGCAGGTACAAGCGCTTTTCCACATGATGAGCGGCAGCTTATTCTGCTTCTCGGACTGTTGAACAGCAAGGCGGCGGCGGAATTTGCACGAGTTCTCAACCCAACCATGAACATGAACCCAGGAGACATTGCACGACTGCCAATACCCGAATTTCCGCATGATACCGCGGAATATGAGAAGCTGATAAAAGAGAATATCCATATCTGCCGAGAGGACTGGGACAGCTTCGAGACATCCTATGATTTTCGGCGCCACCCTCTGATATAGGGCTTGACAGACAGTCTGAATTATGCTATAATCAGACTTATTATTTACATTGGAGGTATTGATATGAATGTACTTGTCATTAATTGCTCTCCCGTGAAAAATGGTGCTACTGCGGAGATAGTCCGTATCGTATCGGAGTGCCTTTCAGCGAAATCTATATGCATCGACGATTATAATTTCAGTTTCTGTAAGGGCTGTCGGAGCTGTCATTCTACTGCGGAATGTGTTCAGTGCGACGATATTGACCGAATTATGGCAGAGTTTGAGGCAGCTGACATTATTGTCTGTGTTTCGCCGTCCTATTGGGCTGATATTCCCGGGCAGTTCAAAGCCTTCATCGACAGATGTACTCCCTGGTGCAATACCCATGAACCCCATGCCAGCCTCAGCGGCGGTAAAAAAGGCTATGCCATAGCTCTGCGCACAGGTCCGAGCATGGGTGAGTGTCAGCGTATTATCGGGACTATCGAGCATTTCTACGGTCATCTTGAGATAGAATGCTGCGGCAGTCTCGGTTTGTGCTCAATTGAATATAAAGAAGCCCTCGCGCCGCATATTTCCGAGCTTGAAGACTTCTGCGACAAAATAAAAAGCCCAAGGAACTGATCCTCGGGCAATTTTTTATCTTGGGGGAAGAAATGTATTCAGGGTATTTATAAATTCACGAACATTTTTCTCGTTTCTTGACTTTGCAGTAATTTCCGTGCCAAGATTTGAAACGCTTGCAATATTGATACCCGTCTTGCCGTCAGGGAGAACTCCCAGTGCTACGTGTACCTTTTCACCCCATGTAGTCAGCGACATACCTGTGCTGAATACTACCTTGTAGGCATTTCTGTCTGCGGCTTTGACCTTCAGCTTGCGCTGAGCGCCTGTACGCATAACAGCGTCGAGACAAGCGTTTATGTCATAGTTGTAAACGTAATTCTGCTCAAATTTACCCCATGCCATAGTGATTTCCCCTTGTAATTAAGCCTTGTTTACGCTTCCGAAGAGCTCCATCTTCTCCTTGACCTTAGCCTTGATAGCCTCAAATCCCGGTGCGAGAAGCTTTCTTGGGTCGAAGCCCTTGCCCTGCTTGTCCTTACCAGCCTCAACGTAGCCTCTTGTAGCCTCAGCAAATACGAGCTGGCACTCAGTATTTACGTTGATCTTAGCAACGCCGAGAGAGATAGCCTTTGTGATCATGTCATCAGGGATACCTGTACCGCCGTGGAGAACGAGAGGCATTTCGCCAACAGTCTTGTTGATAGCCTCGAGAGTCTCAAAGCTGAGGCCTTCCCAGTTTGCAGGATATACACCGTGGATATTACCGATACCAGCTGCGAGGAAGTCAACGCCGAGATCAGCGATCTGCTTGCACTCAGCAGGATCAGCGCACTCGCCCTTACCGATAACGCCGTCCTCTTCACCGCCGATAGCGCCTACCTCAGCCTCGATAGAAAGACCGAGATTGTGAGCAGCGTTTACGAGCTCAGTTGTCTTAGCAACGTTCTCGTTGATCGGGAAGTGTGAACCGTCGAACATGATAGATGTGAAACCAGCCTTGATGCACTTGTAGCAAGCCTCATATGAGCCGTGGTCGAGGTGAAGTGCAACAGGAACTGTGATACCGAGAGACTTGTCCATAGCAGCAACCATAGCTGCAACAGTCTCGAAACCGCACATATACTTGCCTGCGCCCTCAGAAACACCGAGGATAACAGGAGAATTGCACTCCTGAGCTGTAAGGAGTATAGCCTTAGTCCACTCAAGGTTGTTGATATTGAACTGACCTACTGCGTATTTGCCTGCTCTTGCTTTCTGGAGCATTTCTGTAGCTGAAGTTAACATAAAAATAATTCCTCCTGAGAATTCATTTACGGGGCACAAGACCCCATCGTTAATATTATATCATAGCTTGCTGTGAATTGCAAGAGTTTCGATAAAATTTAGCAATAAAAGCCTATTCAGCAAGTTTTTAGTGATTAGTGCATAGTTGTAGGGGCGGATATTATCCGCTCGTTCAATGTGTAATTGTATATAGGGGCGCTTTCCGAACGCCCGTGTAATAAGAAGCAACAAAATTTGTAAGGGCGCACAGTGTGCGCCCGTTAGTTTTTTATTAATTGTCATTTGAGTCCTCTTTAATATCATCTTCTTCGATATCATCTTCGGCAAGGTCTGGAAATCTTTTTTCCATGATAGTTGTTAACGTATACATATTTGAACGTATCAGATTGACATTATCACACAGGTCTCCGAAAGCATAGAGAAATAAGCTTATAATAAAACTTGATATAAACAAAAATGGTACAATAAACAGGGACCTGATATCATCAATGATCCAATATACTGATAATATGATACTTCCAATAATATTAATATAAAATACTATTTCGGAAAATTTCTTGATCTTTTTACCTGAATTTTTGAACATAAAATATCAACTCCATTATTATATATTATTCTGCTACTGATATCAACATAGTTTTAAACATTATTGATAACTATTGTTGAAATGTGATAAAAACGCTTCTTTTATACAAAAAGGCGGATAGTATCCGCCTCTACAAATCGTATTTTGCGGAACGCCGAGGACGGCGTTCCCTACAAAGCAGAAACGAGCGCTTTGAAAGCGTCACCGCGCTCCTCGAAGTTCTTGAAGATACCGTAGCTTGCCGCCGCAGGGGACATAACGCAGCTCATGCCCTCGGGAGTTATCTCCGCAGCCAGCTTTACAGCTTCATCAAGGTGATCGGTGTAGTGAACGCGCTCCTTATTCTTGAAGCCGTCACGGGCGAGTATCATATCATAAACGCGCCTGCCCGAGGTCTCCATGCAAATCACGCGGATATCGAAGTCCGCAAGGAAGTCCACAAGGGGTGAATAGTCGATACCTCTGTCCATGCCGCCGATAAGGATAGTACCTGCACTGGGAACGCTCTGCATAGCTGAAATTGCCGTAGCACAGGCAGTTGAGATAGAATCGTCATACCAGCGTATACCGCGGACAGTGTCCACGTATTCAAGCCTGTGAGCCAGTGGAGAGAACGTGCAGAGAGCCTTTGTGAAGTCCTCCTCGCGTATAAACAGTGTGGTCATATAGTAAGCCACAGCGATGTTGTAGTGGTTATGGACTCCGAGGAGCTTCACCTTATCGGTTGGGATAACATAGGGCTCAACACAGTGTACCATGCCGTTTTTAACGTAAACATCGGCGTCGCAGTCCGTATCGGAAACAGTGTAGGTGTTCCATGAAATAGGCTCAGTCGGTGCAATATCGGAATTTATAAGCAGAACATCGTTCTCCTGCTGGTGGAGATAGATGTTCTTTTTTGCGTTGTAGTAGTTCTCCATAGTGCCGTAGTGGTCGAGGTGCTCCTCGTAGAGGTTGAGGAAAACAGCATATTTCGGCGAAACTGTCATATATTCCAGCTGGTGGCAGGAGAGCTCGCAGACCACGATAGTTTCCTCTCTCATATCCTCGGCGATGTCGAAAACGGGGATACCGATATTTCCTGCGATATGGCAATCCAGACCGCTCTCCTTCAGCACATGGTAAATGAGAGAGGTGACTGTGCTTTTGCCCTTGGTGCCTGTTATGCCGATTATCTGCTCGCGGAAGCACTCAAAGAACACCTGAGTTTCGCAGGTTATCTTGCATTTCAGCTGAGAAACAGTCTTTTCCAGTACGATACCGGGGCTTTTGAACACCATATCGAAGCGGTCAAGGCAGTCCTGATAACCCTGTCCGCAGATAAGCTCCACACTATCGGGGATATTGCTGGCTTCGCGGTCGATATCATTAAGGTCGGCAATAGCTACAGCCTTTGGCGAGCAGTACTTCTCCAGCATTTTATATGTGGACTTGCCTTCTCTTCCGAAGCCGAGTATGCATACGGTCTTGTTTTCAGTATAGTTCTTGATATATTCGCCGAATGATGTCATAAAAGGTTCTCCATTTCTTTTCTGAGTATGGTCTTGAACTCGTCGGGGAGCAGATTCTGCTCGTTGAACGAGCCGCAGCACTCCTTATTGAGGTAATCTATTGTCTCGGGGCAGTAAAGTCCGCGGTCCTTGTATTCCCTGAACAGTAAAGGCAGCGCCTCGCCGTTTGCCTCAAGCTTTCTTATAGCAAGGGATACAGCCAGATTAACCTCGTCGATGCTGCCTACGCACTCAAATGGTTTGTGCTCGGACTGTCCTATGAGCTCGATGAAGTATTCCAGCATATTGCTGTCATTCAGCATATCCTTTCCGAAAACCTTTATCAGCTCATCCATAGTGAGAAATGGGGAGAGTATCAGGCACACGAACAGGCACTTAGGACACTCGCCGCACCAGATATCGGGAGACACCTTGCTGCCCAGATTGCAGCTCCTGAAAACAGGTAGATACTTGCGGTGTGATACGAACATCTTAGCTATCTGGAACTCCGCAAGAGGACGCAGGAAACTGAAATAGTACTGTCCCGTGCGGAGGTACTTTTCCTCGTAGTTATGGAAATCCTGCTCGAATTCAAAGCTCTTGGAGTACTGGTGATTAACGTCCTGACCTACGACAGTACTTTCGTTGGCGCTGGACTCATTGGAGAGAACGATATATTTCAGCTCATTGAGATAAGCAGTTATCTCGGCTGAGAATGCAACTATAGCCGAAAACGGCGTATGACCGTTGATAAAGCCCTGATTGTTGAGGTCTACCAGTGAGCGGTCAAAGTGGCGCTGAGATATGATTAGCGCTTCGTCATCGAGACCTGCTTTTCTGACGGTCTCTGTGATAGAGCGGCGCTTGTTTATTGAGTAGCAAAGGCATTTCATGCCCGACTTCACCAGAGTCTCCAGCGTAAGAGCGGAGTCCTTTCCGCCGCCGATAGGAACAAGGCAGCCCTTGGGTTCGCGGACTGTTTCCGTGAGGGAGCTGTTATATTTCCCCGTAGCTATGATATTCACAAAGCTGTCTATATCAGCGGATATGCCGTTTACGAAGAAAAGCTCGCCCAGTCCCATGAACCACAGCTTCTTCCACCAGAACTTCTGCTCGTCGTTAAGCTCGCCGCATTCTGCGTAAAACTCGGGTGAGCAGGTGGCTTTCCAGTAGCTTACAGCCTCAGCCATACCCAGTGAAAAGGCAAGTCTCTCGAAGGTGAGGTCGCCCTTTACAGAGAAGTTCTCGGGCTTGCGGAAACTCCAGCTCGGTCTGAATTCAGCCAGACCTGTAATAGAAAACTCATAGCCTATCTCAACGGTGTTTTTAGTCTCGTTTATATGATATGCCTTATATACAAAAGAGGGATACTTCTCTCTGAATTCTTCATATTTACTCATTATTTCTCTCCGTAGCTGACTGTTTATTTTTTGTCTGATTTTTCAAGGAGCTTTCTGTAATGTGATTTGAGCATAGCGAATGTTTCGTCGGAAATGTCGTGCTCTACCTTGCAGGCGTCCTCAGAAGCGATATCGCGGCTGACACCGAGAAGTATGAAAAGCTCCGTAAGAACATTATGCCTGTCGTAGATACGCTCCGCAACGTGTCTGCCGGCGTCTGTAAGTCTGATATGATTGTCGTCATCAACAGTAACAAGTCCCTCGTCCTTCATCTTCTTAAGTATGATAGATACAGTAGGGCGTGAATAGCCCAGATATGAGCAGATATCTATCGCATGAACGTCGGGCTGCTTCTGTGAGAGGATAAGTATAGTCTCGAGGTAATTTTCAACTGCTTCTGTGATAGCCATTTTTAGTCTCCTTTACAAAAAAATTGGGATCGTCGAAAAAAAGATATATACTATATTATATCATATTTTTTAGAAAATAGCAACAATCGCGGCTGAAAACTAAGGTTAATTTTTCTTTAACGAAAAAAACACTTCCGCAGTTACTGGGAAGTGTTGTCAGAGAATATCATTTGAAAACCGTCATAGGATCGACGAAAGCTCCGTTATGTGTTATCTCTATATGAAGATGAGGAGCTTCTGCACTTTCGATATCCGCAGTTTCTCCCACAGCACCGATAACAGCGCCCCGTTCCACGGGATCGCCCTGCTGTACGGCAAGATCAGCTCCGAGACCGCAGTATCTGGTGACAAAGCCGTTTTTGTGGTCGATGACCACGGACACTCCCCACAGCGGATCGTTGGATACAGAGGATATCTCGCCTTTTTCAACGGCGATGACGTCGCTGCCTACCTCAGCCGCTATATCAGCGCCGTTGTGAGTCTGCCATGTGCCTGTTGTAGCGTTTTTCACCAGTTCACCGCTGCTGAACGGCTCGATAACATTGGATATATCATTCAGCGGAGCGCAGGCGTTGTTCATACCCTTTGCTTCTGCCGCAGCTTTTCCGCGCTCAATGAAGCTTTCCACAGCCTCAGCCTTTGCGTCAACGGTTATTTCTGCGGCAGGGATAGTCTCCATAACTGGCGGAGCAGTTACAATTGCCGAGGTTATGCTGTAGGCAGGAACAGTCGCCTTTGGTATGTCGGTGACGCGCTTTCCCACGGGAGTTTCCGCCACTATGGGAGTTTTGTTTGCAGAGGGCTTGATATCGGGTATCGCGTCGCCCTGCTTATGAGCGAAAAGGCAGGCGGCAGCCACCATGACGGCGCTTATGCCGAGGGCAGCATAGAAGCCCTTAGAGCCTTTTCCGTAATGCTTGTCGATCAGTTCGTTTTTCTTCACACTAACACCTCCGACCATATTATTGACAGTCATACGGAAAATATACATTTTCTTCAGTGATTAGTTTTTAGTGTAGGGGCGGCGTTCCGCCGCCCGTTAAATTATATTGCTGCTTGAGGGCGCCCCTACACATAAAAAAGCCGATGTGATTATCACATCGGCTTTTTGTCAGTTTGTCATAGGCTCCTGATGTCCCTCTGTAGCATATGCATTTGGATCAAAGGGCGGAGTTGCAGGCTCTGTGGGTATGGTTACGGGAGCTGTCCACGGTTCTGTCGGAGGAGTCCACGGCTGCTCATATGGAGCCTCGGTCTGGGGCTCGGTATATGCCGCAGTAACGTCCTCTGCCATGGTTACGGTAGTAACTGTAGTAGTGGTCGTAGTGGTAGTTGTTGTAGAGGTTGTGGTAAGCACTGGACGCCATTCCTCGGGGAGCTTCTGCTTGGTGGGCTTTACGCCGTTCAGTCCGTAGCACTCCTGATAAGCGAGGATAAGGTCTCTTATCATATATTTTGCGTACTCACCGCTTTCGATAACGCCTGCAAATGCGATCTCGGGGTTATTGGCGGGAGCAAATCCTATGAAGAATGAGTTCTGCTCGTTGAGGTTTCGTCCTGTCTGAGGAGTACCTGTTTTGATAGCCACATCGAAGCCTAAATCGCTGAGAGAATATCTCGCAGGCATACTGTGTGAAGCGTCTATCATACCGCCTACGATATAATCGTAAAGGTCGGGAGTCTTTATCTCTATCTTGTTTGCGATAACGGGTTCGGTCTTTTTGATAAGATTTCCCGAGCCGTAGCTGTAATAGCTGTCAACGAGGTATGGCTGGTATCTCACGCCGCGGTTGCCGATAGTATTGGCAACTACAGCCATTTGCAGAGGAGACATACCGCAGTCCTGGTTACCGATACCTGCCTGTATAACGTATCCGACGTACCATTCCTGACCGTGCTCCTTGAAGGTCTCGGGGTTACATAGATAGCCCTCTGCGTCGCCTGTTTCTATGCCTGTATGAGAGCCCAGACCGTACATCTTGGCGTATTCGGTTATCTTGTCGATACCCAGCATACGGGAAAGCTCGTAGAAATAGGAGTTACATGATACCTCGATAGCGCGTCTTACGGTGATATTGCCGTGAAGTCCCGTACAGGAGTAATGTGTGCCGTAGAAGTCATAGCCCATGTTGCAGACCAGCGGAGTACCGCCTGTTACAACACCCTCGTTTAGACCTGCCGTAGCGGTAATGGTCTTGAATGTTGAACCCGGTCTGTAAAGGCCGTAGCTGCAACGGTTCACAAGGGGAGTATCCTTTGCTTCGAGGAAGTACTCATAGTTTTCAACGTAGTCCTTGAGGTTGTATGTGGGAGCTGTAGCCATGCCCTTTACAGCGCCTGTCTTTGCGTCAAGAACGCAAATAGCGCCGCAGTTTCCTTTCAGCACGCTTGGATTCGGATTTATTGCAGGGAAAGTGTTGTTAAGGAAGTTATCCAGTATATTCTGGAGCTTTATCTGATAAGCTCCGTTTACTGTGAGCTTTACAGTTTCGCCCGATGTAGCCTCGGTAATAGTTTTGACGTCGCGGACAACGCCGTCCTTGACGGCTATCTGCTCCTCGCCGTTTATGCCGCGGAGGGGAGTCTCCATAGCGGCTTCGATACCGCTCTTTCCGAGGATATCGTTGTAGCTGTAGCCCTTGGATTTCAGCTCGTCGTACTCCTCGGCGTAGATAGGACCTACCGTGCCTATCTCATGGGGGAGTATATCGCCGCGGACTATCTTTCTTTCGGAGGCGTCAACAGCCTCGATGCCGCGGTAGAAGTTGCCCAGCTCCTTCATGTCGATGACGGTCTGCTCGTCAACTCCCTCTGCAAGGAGCAGGTCGTTGCTGTATGAGAAGTCCTTGTCTATCATCTGATAGCGCATACCTGCGATGATACGTTTTTCCTCGTCGGTGTACTTCTCATCTATCTCATAGTCGGAGATAAGTTTGTCTATGCAGTTTTCAGCAGTAGCGTACACGTTGAGGTTAAGGTCGGAAATGAGCTCCTCAGTGTCGCTTGACATGAATATATATGGCTTTGTAAAGGATATGGGTATGCTTTCCTTGAACTTGTAGCCGTGCTTTTCAAGCTCTCTGTAGATACCGAGAAGAGCCTTGTTGCCCTCCTGCAGGTCAGTAGGAAAGAACGCCATTTGCAGCACAAGGTCTGTACGTGCGTCGTTGGTGACTATGACATTTCCGTCGTAGTCGATTATCTCTCCGCGGGTAGCCTTGATACCCTTTTTGTATGTGAGAGTACCAGGCTCATAGAGCTGGGGAGTGCCTATATCCTTATCGCCGACTACCTGTATCTTCATAAGTCTCAGCGAGCTCAGCAGAGCAAGGAGCACTACCAGCAGTATGATTATGATAGATTTCAGGTTTTCTGCAAATCCTTTCAAAAAGTCTGCCTCCTTTACGGTCTCCCGTATTATTATGACCGCACTTTTAGGGTGCGGTCTCGGATATTATTTTCTGTTTTCTGACTGAATATTGGTATTTATCGCTTCTTCGATAGTGAGGTGTTCCCTCGGCATGAGGAAGCGGTTCACGAGCTTCAGCACAAGATACACAAAGACCGCCGATATTACAGTGTATACCCAGACTCTCAGCGAGACCTTTACGAAGATACGTCCCACATTTTCGTACTCCCATATCTGGTAGTAGAATTTATAGTCCAGCCAGCACTGTATGTATGATACCACGGTGGCAATTATCATGTAGTTTATGAAACGGTCCTTGAGATAGAGCTCAAAGAGCAGATTTGCCAATATACAGAAGAAAGTGAGCACAACGGCGTTGTAGCCGAAAAGCTTGCCGCAGCAGATATCGGTAAGAAAGCCGCATACAGCTCCCGTAACGGCTGAGGCGTACATATTGTTGTTGACGGCAATGCCGATACTGAGGGGGACAAGTATCATGGGCTTGTAAAGGGTGCCCGAGGTCATGATGATGAAGCTTACGAAAATGAGCAGGTAGTACAGTACCCAGCGCAGAGTTGTCTTGAAGCGCAGGATATGCTGCTCACGGGTAGTTCTAATCCTCATTCTCTTCGTCCTCCTTCTTGCCGCTGAAATCGGTTATAACGATGACAGAGGTAAGACGGTTTACGTCCACACATGGCTGTATATCGGCACAAACGGAGAGTCCGTTGGAGTCGAAGCCTATCTCTAAGATAGTGCCTATGGGGTAATCCTTTGGGAAGAGACCGCTGTTTCCAGCGGTTATCATAAGGTCGCCGCGCTTGAGCTTATTCTTCTTGGGGACGTGAATGAGCTTGGTCTGACCGTTTTCGGAGGAGAGCACATTGCCCTCGATAATGCCCTGATCGGCATTGGAAGATGAAGCCACAGCGGCTACGGAAAGGTCAGGAGAGAGGATAGTTCTCACGGTGGCAACGTGCTTTGAGACGTCAACGGTTATGCCCACAAGTCCCTCTGAGGTGACTACGGGGCAGTTCGGCTCTATTCCGTCTGCCGAGCCCTTGTCGATAGTAAAGGACTTGAAAGGATCGTTGGTCACATAGCCCAGCACTTTGCAGGGCTGAGAAAGCATATAGTCCTCATGCTCCTCTTTTATGGAAACGAACTTGCGGAGCTCCTCGACTTCTGCCTTTATTGCGTCGTATTCAGTGAGCTGAGCATTGAGCTCGCCTATCTGCTTTTTGAGCCTTTCGTTTTCCTCGATATACTTATCCGCGTTGGTGAGCTTATCCACGGTGTGCTCCATTTTACGGCTTATGCCGTTTGAAGCTGCGCGGAACGGCTTGGTCACTGTGTTGATGAAGGAAGCTCCCGAAACGGAATAGCCGCCTCTTGTGACGGCATAAACCATCATGCCCACAAGAAAGGCGAGAAAACCGACCATGACCTTGAATCTGGTGCTTTTCAAAAAATCACGCATGGAGCCTCTCCTTAATAGTACTTGACGTTTTCAGTGAGAGCGTCCTGATAATCGCTGATATTTTCCAGTATCTTGCCTGTACCCTCGGCAACGCAGTCCAGCGGGTACTCCGCGATATACACAGGCATACCTGTCTCGCGGTTTATGAGCTTGTCAAGACCGCGGAGCAGAGCGCCGCCGCCTGCAAGGGTAATGCCGTGGTCGATGATGTCTGCGGAAAGCTCGGGAGGAGTTTCTTCAAGAGTGGACTTTATAGCGTCGATGACTCTTGAAAGGGGCTCAACGAGAGCGTCGCGTATCTCCGCAGAGGTAACGGTTATATTCTCGGGGAGACCGTTGAGAAGATTTCTTCCCTTTATCTCCTGAGATTCCTCCTTTTCGCTGGGGAAAGCGGAGCCGATATCAAGCTTGATATTCTCGGCAGTACGCTCACCGATTAGGAGGTTGTACTTCTTCTTGATATAGTTGATGATAGCCGCGTCAAACTCGTCGCCTGCACATCTTACAGAACGTGAAGCAACGATACCGCCCATAGATATAACGGCTACCTCACTGGTGCCGCCGCCGATATCAACTATCATGCTGCCTGCGGGTTCGTTGGTGGGGAGACCTGCGCCGATAGCGGCAGCCATAGGCTCCTCGATGATGAGGACGTTGTTTGCGCCTGCCTTTTTGCAGGATTCGCGGACAGCACGTCTCTCAACGGCAGTAACGCCCGAGGGGATACATATGATGACATTTGCCTTTGTGAAGAAAGTGCCCTTGAGAGCCTTTCTTATAAATTCCTGAAGCATGGTGGTGGCAATGTCAAAATCGGCGATAACGCCGTCTTTAAGCGGTCTTACGGCAACGATAGAGCCGGGAGTGCGTCCGATGACGTCCTTGGCTTCCTTACCGACGTAGCGGCATTTATCCGTTCTGGTATTTACGGCAACTACTGAGGGCTCTCTTATTATTATACCCTTTCCCCTCATATATACAAGGGTATTAGCAGTACCGAGGTCAATGCCAATATCTTTAGTAAACATTTTGCAGCTCCTTAAATTTTGCTATATTTCTATAAATTACATTCAAAGTGAGTTATATCACAGTTTATGTGAGATAACCGCCCGATACGCAGGGAGCAGAGCTTTGGTATGCGTATCTGCGAGGGCACATAAGATAATTATATCACTATCGGGAAATATGTACAAGAAAAAATCACAAGAAATTTCCCATATCCGCGTTTTTAGTGTAATACGGTAACTTAGACGCGGCAAGGTGATAAAAAACTGTCGAAAAGGACGATAAACAGCGGTTATTAACCTGAGATCACCTTAGGAGCAGTCTTTATGTAAGCATAGATAGCTATAGCGATGAAAATTACCTGCGCAACGCTTATGCTCATTGAGATACCGAATGTAAGCACAAGGATATCGGTGTCGATGAACTTGTCAAGGTTCAGAGCAAAGCTTCTGGAATAGCCAAGCCATGCGAATGAGCCTGAGGCTACATTGCCGAGAACTCCGCCGAGAACGCAGGCGCAGATGAGAAGAAGCAAAAAGTAGAGTGTCTTTTTCATAATAATATCTCCAATCTTTTGTTATTCATATTTCAAATGCCTGACGAACCGAAGCCGCCTGCGCCGCGCTCTGTTTCAGAGAGCTGGTCGCTGACTTCAATCTCGGGCATTAAGATACTTGTAGGGATAAGCTGAGCTATACGCATACCGTGCTCAACGGTAAAGGGCTCCTTGCCGTGATTTATCAGGGGCACGAACCATGCTCCGCGGTAGTCGCTGTCCACAACGCCAACGCAGTTTGCAAGGGAAACGCCGTATTTTGACGAAAGACCCGAGCGCGGATAAATGAGCAGCGCGATGTCCTCGCGGTCAGGCTCGGCAGTGATACCGAGGGGGATCATTTTTATCTCTCCTGCTTCGATAGTCACGGGAGCGTCAAGGCAGGCGCATAGGTCGAGCCCAGCGCTGCCGCTTGTTGCACGAGAGGGAATGACCGCCCTCGGATCAAGCTTTTTAAAGGTAAGTTTCATTATTGTATACCTCTGTAGTAAAGTCCGCGGGTGATGTTTCCCTGCGGCTTGCGTCCGCTGAGTGCGGCTCGCACCTCCTCGGCGGTCTCGTCCGAGAGATAGACCACGCCGAAGGATATATTGCGTATCTCGTCAAGTCTGTCAGTCATGCATAGCATGTCCGCATTGAGCACCTCGGCGTAATCCTTGGTACAGACTACGGGGAGCTCCCTGCCTGTGCGGTCAATGAGCTTTTTCGTGCATTTACCGCAGCCTACTTCATTTTTTATGGGACAGTTTCTCGTCAGCATAAGGGGGAGTCTGCCGTAAACAACAGCTCCCAGCGGCAGATTCGGGACGGTATCCGCTATCTGCTCCAGAGTAGCCTCGACTGAGAATACGCAGTCCTCAAGCCCGAGAATGCTCAGTATTTTCACGCTGTAGGAGTTGAAAGCATTCAGAGTAAAGCTGCCGTGGAGCTTAAAACCAAGCTCCTTTCCTATAGCTATACAGTCGGGAGTGTGGCAGTAGAGCCTGTCTATACCCATAGCCTTCAGCTGTTCAAGTCTTTTCCTGAGCCCGTTCTCGTCGGTTATGAAACGGGGCGGAGCAGCGATTATCTTGTCACTATCCACGCCGCCGAGCATTTCCCCACTGATGATATTTTCGGGCACTATTACGTACTCAGAAAGCTCAGCTGCCGCCGATACCTGCTCTGCCGTGCGGCAGTATGTCCTTAACGGCAGCTTAGTCCTTTCAGGGGGAGCTATAGCCGTCAGACATGGCTTGAAATCGGAAATAGTATATTTTGGAGTATTCTTTTCTATGATAAGCTCTGTCAGCTTTTCAGTGACAGTTCTGCGCAGTTCGTTGAGCTTGCCTGCGGGAACAATAAGTCCCTCGTCAATATCGGCAGTAAGCTTACCGAAGCTGAATACAGTATCACCAAGCTTTGAGAGCTGTTTCGTTAGAGTATCACAGTCAGTAGGGCGATTCAACGCCTTTTCGGGGACATCTCCCTGTGCAGAAGCCGAAACATCGCCGCATACAGCGGTTATCACCACGGGCTGTCCATCTTTTATGACAGCGTGGAAATCGGCTGTATAAGCCTTGCCCTCGAAGCGGTAGAGCTCATGTATCTTTGGGATAAGCTCATGGGCGGAGATAACGTCGTCCTTTTCGCGGACTCCGAACATATCCTGCCTTTTGCCTGTAAAATAGCCGTCCGTGAAGCCGCCGCGTGAGAACACGCCGCGCAGGAGCTTCATATCGGGAGCTTCTCCGTCAAGAGCCGCTTTCAGCTCATGTACTGCGGAAGCCACATACTCGGGGCGCTTCATTCGTCCCTCTATCTTGAATGAGTCCACGCCCATGTCCGCAAGCTCACGGGCATAGGGGAGAAGCGACAGGTCTTTCAGCGAAAGTGCAGCCTTGTCCCTGTTTCCAACAGCGGAAAAGGGCAGTCTGCAAGCCTGTCCGCAGCCGCCGCGGTTAGCGGAGCGCGAGCCTATCATTGCCGACATATAGCACTGTCCCGAAACGGACATACACAGAGCTCCGTGAACGAATATCTCGGTCTCTATGCCTAAATCGCAGATACGGGAAATAGTCTCCCTGTCAAGCTCTCTGGCAGGAACAACTCTTGCATAGCCCAGTTTTTTGAGCATTGCCGCGCCTGCGGCTGTATGCACCGACATCTGAGTAGAGCCGTGGAGTACCGCGTCGGGAACGCAGCGGCGTATCAGAGCGGCGCAGCCACAGTCCTGCACGATAAAGGCGTCAACTCCGCATTTTGCGGCAGCCTTTATGTAACGGCAGAAGTCCTCGGCTTCACCGTCGGAAATGACCGTATTCACGGCTAAATCAAGCTTTGCGCCGTATTTGTGGCACAGCCTTGCAGCCTCCTCTATCTCATCAAGTGAGAAGTTTGTGGCGCTGCTTCGCGCCGAGAAGCGCTTTCCGCCGATATATACGGCATTTGCGCCTGCTCTCAGAGCTGCACGGAGAGTTTCCATGCTGCCTGCAGGAGCCAGTATCTCGGTAGGCTTCATTAAATGCTGTCGCTGAGCTGCTTGAGCTTGACCATATTCTCAAGCTGGATTATCTTGGATTTGAGCACCTCTATCTCCTTCTGTGCAGCGTCGCGCTCGATGCGTGTTCTGCCAGCCTCGTCAACGTACTCCTTAGTCTGGTCGCGAATATTGTCAAGGCGCTGGTTAGCCTTGTTGAGGTCGTCGAGGAGAGCCAGCGACACCATTATTGAAGCAGCATAAGGCGAAGAGCCGCTTGCTGCGGTGATCTCATTGATCTTTGTTTCAAGTGCTCTTGCGAGAGCAAAAACGTAGTTAGGAGCTTCTGCGGTCTTTATTTTGTACTCCTTACCGCAGATGATAACTTTTACTTCATTAAGCATTTGCATCGTCCTTTCTGTGGTATATTTTGAACCAACTTACATTATACACTATTTTTCGCAAAAAGGGAAGTGTTTTTTGAAAAATATTTATTTTTAGTGCTTAGTTGTTAGTAATTAGTTAGTAGTGAGTAGAAAGTAGTGTGTAGGGGGCGATGCCTACATCGCCCCGCTAATAAATTACGGGCTGATGTGGGCATCAGCCCCTACTGCCTCTGGACTCCGCCAAAGGAACAAACTCCCTTTGGAATCCCGTTCATATGTGCTGTAAGCGATGTACGATTATCGTTTATGATAAAAGTAAGCGAGTTTACGAGCGACAACGTGGCAAGGGTGCAGCGTCACGCTGCTTAATAGTAGCGCTTCAAGCCTATTACCTTGCCGAGGACCTCCACCTCGTCCACGATAATGGGTTCCATAGTTGGATTCTCGGGCTGTAGGCGGTAGTGTCCCTTTTCCTTGAAGAAGCGCTTTACGGTAGCTTCCTCACGATCGATGAAGGCAACTACGATATCGCCGTTTTCAGCGTAGTTCACGCGCTTTACGATGACTATATCCCCGTCGAGGATACCTGCGTCTATCATGCTCTCGCCGCGTATTTTCAGGGCAAAGAGCTCCTGCGGATCAATGCCCGGAGCTTCAAAGCCGATATAGCCTGTGATGTCCTCAACGGCTGTGATAGGCTGACCTGCGGTAACTGTACCCATAACGGGAACAGACGTCGTTCCGCTGTTGGGCAGACGCAGGGTGCGGTTGAGGTTGCCTGTTTTCTCGATGAGTCCCTCGCGGACGAGAGTCTCTATGTAGCGGTGTGCGGTGGACGTGGACTTGAAGCCCATAGCGTCCATTATTTCTCTTACAGAGGGGGACATTCCGTCGCTGAGACGGGATTTTATATAGTTGAAAACCGCTATTTCCTTATCTTTCAGCATATTATTTCTCCTCCGAAAGCTTTTTCAGTATCATTTTTGCTATCTTGTAGGCGTCTCCGCAGCCGAGAGTGATAACAAGGTCGCCCTCCTGTGCGTGTTCGCAGACATAGTCGCATATCTGCTGGAAGTTTGCGTACTTACGCTCGTCCGTCCACTCTGCGGACTCGTCCTGCGGGAACCATATGCAGTTTGGAATCTTTTCCGCAAGGTGGCGTGTGAAGATACCGTAGGTGTTCTTCTCACGGCTGCCCATGATATCGGTGAGAACAGCGTGGTCGGGTATCTGTAATACTCTTGCGAAGTCGTCCAGCAGGAGCTTTGTACGGGAGAATGTAAAGGGCTGGAAAACTGCCCATACGTGATTGAAGTTCATTTCCATAGCCGCATTGAGGGTAGCTTCAAGCTCTGTCGGGTGGTGAGCGTAGTCGTCAACTACTGTTATGCCCTTTTCAAAGCCCAGCTTCTCGAAACGGCGCTTAGCTCCGCGGAAGTCCTCAAGACCTTTCTGTATGAACTTGAAATCCACGCCCACATAACGAGCGGCAGCCACAGCCGCAAGAGAGTTGAGAACGTTGTGTATTCCTGCAACATGGAGAGTTACAGTTCCCAGCTTTTCGCCCTTGTACATAGCGTCATAGGTGGTGAGGAGACCGTTCTCGTGCTTTACGTTCTCAGGATAATAGTCGCAGGAGCTGTCCTTGCCGAAGGTGATTATCTCCTTGCCGCTGATACCCTCCAGAGACTTCATGGAGTTTGCGTCAGAGCCGTTTATGATAATGCACTTAGAGGTGTTCTCGTTGAATTTATGGAATGACTTGATGATATTTTCAAGTGTTCCGAAGTAGTCAAGATGATCGGCGTCGATGTTGAGTATAACGGATATGTCGGGGAAGAATTTAAGGAAGTGATCCTCGAACTCGCAGGACTCGCAGACCATGATATCACTTTTGCCTGCAATTCCGCTTCCTCCTATGCAGGGGAGCTTTCCGCCGATATATGCGGAGAGGTCAACGCCTGCGGTGTAGAGTATCTGTGTGATCATTGATGTTGTGGAGGTCTTGCCGTGAGTTCCCGAAACACAGATAGCGTTGTCGTACCAGCTCGTTACGATACCGAGGAGGTCTGCACGTTCCAGCACGGGGACTCCGCTTGCTCTTGCGGCAACAAGCTCGGGGTTGTCAGCCATGATAGCGGCAGTGTGTACGATAAGGTCTGCGCCCTCGATGTTCTCGGCTCTCTGACCGATAAATACGGGGATACCCATTTTTCTTACTGCGTCGAGAGTTTCTGTCTCGTTGTTGTCAGAGCCTGTCAGGTAGTAGCCCTGAGAGTGAAGTATCTGTGCGAGGGGGTACATACCCGAGCCGCCTATGCCGATGAAGTGAATGTGCTTTTTGCCGTTTAAGATATTGATATCCAAAATGATCACCTTTCTTAGATAAATGATATACTGACGGTAGCGTAAAGCTGCCGATTATCAACGCTGAGGATAGAATATGCAGTTTTCACCGCATATACACGAAATAATAATAATATTTTCGCCTTTATTTTGCAAAATAGCTTGCATTTTTACGGAAAACAAGTTATAATAGTTTATAGGTTTACTTACTGTTTGAGTTTACTGTTATAACAGTAAACTTTATTGACGTTCAATGCTGACATTTTTATTGTACAGAAATAAAAATACAAACAAGGAGAATAGCTTATGGAAATTACAGATGTAAAGATCAGAAAGATCATGTCCGAGGGCAGGCTCCGTGCGGTAGTATCCCTGACTATCGACGATATGCTCGCTGTACATGATATCAAGGTCGTACAGGGCGATGAGAGGCTTTTCGTGGCAATGCCCAGCCGCAAGGACGAAAACGGAGTTTTCCGCGATATCGTTCACCCAATTTCACCCTCTGCAAGAAAGCTCTTTGAGGAGACTATCCTCGAGGCTTACGAGAGACAGCTTGCTGTCATGGAAGCCGAGGAAGCTGAGAATGCTTCTGTCGAAGCTGAAGAATAAAACAGAAAACTTACCGTGACCTGCCGAAAAGGCAGGTCTTTTTTTACACTTTTATATTCCGAGGATACGTGCGGCTTTCAGGATAGTCACCTGAGTCTTGCCGTCGCGGATAGTGCCGTCCATAACCTGCTTTACAGCCTCAGCAAGGGGAATGCGCTCCACGTCGAGGAACTCGTCGGGATCGAGGTTCTGACTGCTGAATGTAAGCCCCTTTGCAAGGTACATATAAGTTACTTCGCTGTTATAGGCAGGAGTGGGGAGCATTTCTCCAAGATATACGTACTCTGAGCAGGTATAGCCTGTTTCCTCAAGAAGCTCGCGCCTGCCGCATACTGCGTGGTCCTCGCCCTTTTCAAGCTTGCCTGCGGGGACTTCCCTTGTAACAGTCTGGAATGGATAGCGGAACTGCTTGACGAGGAAAATCTCATTGTTCTCGGTTATGGGGATAACGCATACTCCACCGTGGTGGTGGAGAACATCGCGGACTGCGGTCTTGCCGTTTTCAAGCTCCGCGGTGTCGTGAGTTATAGTGAAGATAGGTCCCTCGTATTTAAGGTCGCTTGTGAGTGTTTTTTCCTGTAAATGCATTATTTTCTCTCCTTTTTGAATAGGCTGTCGCAGTATTGCTGTGCCGCCTGTATCTTTTCACATGATGTGTAATCGTAGTAGTGCTTCATATCGCTGAGTCCGCCGCGCTTGCGCCTGAATATGAGGACGTATATAACAAGCACAGCCGCCGAGCAAAGGCTTATTATGATGCCTGTGCGGAGATATGGCGTTTCGTAGCGGAAAACGATAGTATTTTCGCCTGTGTCGGCTCTTACAGCCATGAAGCCCTCGTCAACGCGCTCAACATCGGCAGGAACGCCGTTTACCTCTGCTGTCCAGCCCTCGCTGTAGGGGACGCTGAAAAATACCAGCTGAGGCTTGCTCAGGTCGATGACCGAGGTAAAGCCGTGAGAATCATAGGTGAATTTCTTTGAGCAGCACATACGCTTTTCCTTGCAGAATACAGTGTACGTGTTCCGTGACAGAGCCGAAGAAGCAGGCATTTCGTATTCGGTAAGGATATCGCTGTATTTCTCCGCCTGTTCGTCGCTGAGCACAAGAGCTTTCATAAGCACGTTCTGGCGCTGGAGCTTTGATTTGTTGTCAGCGTCGGATTTTTTTACGTACTTGTCATAGCCGAAACCCATGGGGATATAGAGCTGGTTCTCGTATATCTCAAAGTGGTCGTTTTCGCCGATATACTTGAAGCTTGGCAGCTCGTCGGGGATTATCACCCTGCTGGTGTCCTCGTCGTCGCTTGCCGAAGTTTTTGACGAAGTCTCAGGCTCGGCTGAGCTTTGCATGCTTGCGGACAGGAGCTCCTCATAGCTGCACCCCTTGGCCTTTTCCTTGTAGTAGTACTTTACGGAGAAAAGACCGCGGAGAGGGTAATTGCTCAGCTCCGCACGGGAGGCAACATCGCGCTGTATGCCGATGAAGCTGTAGAAATCCATGATAGAGGTGGAGACAACACTCTGGAAAGCTCTCATTGAGGGCAGTCCCCATATCATGGGATAGTTGTCACAGTCCTCGGAAATATCGATACGGAAGAAATTATCCTCTGTGACCTTTTCGTATACACCGTCGCCGCCCTCGATAGCAGCGCTTATATACTTACGTGAGTCTCCGATAGTGTTGGCTCCGTAGAGAGATGTCGTTATTATGCAGATAACAGAGGCGGCAGCGGTGACTCCCACCATGAATCTTGTGCTGAGAGTGCCTTTTTGCTTGCGTCGTAGTATGAAGAATGTGCATATGAGGAATACTACCGCCACACCAATGGTAAGATAGAAGTAAAGCACGTCGTCTGCCATTGTGAAGAGCTTTGCCTTTTTGCCGTCCTCGGGCTTTGCAGGGAAGACACCCATGACTGCCAGTGCAGCAAGCATGACTGCACAGAAGCGCAGTCCGAACTTGCAGTCGCAGTTCTCGTCGTCAAGAGAGTGGGCAGTCATCATAGCCATGATAAGTATCGGCATATAGAACCAGCGGGCGTAGTAGTATGAGTTTGCTGCTTGGAAGAGGCTGTTGAGTACGGGTATAAGTGCGAATATGCCGCAGCAGATGAGCAGCCTTGCCGCCCAGTGCTTTTTGTGCATTCGCAGGAACGAGATAACTCCCACCATTGAGAACAACGGCAGATATCCGCCGATAGAAGCCCATTTTTCGTAGTCCGATCTGAGCAGATTCGGGTATGCAGGGGGATCCGACGGCATAAAGAAGGTCTGGATTATTCTCGGGATAAGGGTTTTGTCGTAGTATGCCACCATGTCCGCACCGTAGGCGTGTTCGCTTATCCTGTAGTTTCCCATGAGCGCCATAGCCGACGGGAGCAGTATAAACGCCGCCATAAGGGAGCCGATGACTGCTTCAAAAACAAGTCCGAAGAACTGCTTCCATGAGGTGTGGAAATCCTTGCATCTCATTCGGAACAGATAGTAAAGTACCAGAAATACCGCCTGACCTGCGAAGAAGTAGTAGTTCACGCAAGCCATGAGCGCCACGGAAAGCGCAAAAACGCCTTTGCGTCGGCAGTTTATGTTCTCCTCCATAGCAATGAGCATGAGAGGGAAGAATGCGGTAACGTCCTGAAAATGATTGAAGAAGATGTTATACACCTGAAAGCCCGAAAAGGCGTAGAGCAGAGCTCCCGTGAGAGCGGCGTTCTTGCCGCGGACGAATCGGCGTATATAAATGTATGCTGTCAGCGAAGCGAAGCCGTGCTTCATAGCCAGCAGGAACGGCATTGAGTAGATGACCAGTCCTCTCGGAAGTATAGTGCTGAGCCAGAAAAACGGACTTCCGAAAAGGTAGAACGAATAGGACGTCATGAAATCGGAGCCTAAATCGGTGAACCAGTTCCAGCCGAAGCTGCCGCTGCGCACAGCGTCGTTAGCAAGGCTGTAGAATGGTATCTGCTGGGCGTTGTAATCGCCGAAATATATGAAATATCCGCGCTCTGTGAAAATCATGGGCAGAGTAGTCAGAAGCAATGTGACAAAGCCGATGAGGAACGCAGACAGGTATTTTTCCTTGTAAGAGCGTATATTGCCGCAGCTCTTTTTCACAGTGTTTTCCTCCGTAAAATTAGATATACATATTGATTATATCATATTGTTATAAAAAAAGCAATAAAAATCGAATATATTTTCGCGGCGAGCCGACGCTTTAAAAGTTGAGAGTGGAGAGTGAAGAGTTGAGAGTTAATGTGTTCGCTCCGCTCACCTTATTTAAATAATGTCGCCGCAGGCGACTCCGCAACTTTCAACTCTCAGCTCTCAACTCTCAACTAACAAACTCGGTTTGATATTGTGAAAAACTTGCTTTATTTTATAAAGTATGCTATAATAAAAAGAATGCTACTATAAATCAATGAAGGGAACATGAAATGGAAGTTTACCTTGATAATGCGGCGACAACAAAGCCCTGTCCAGAAGCGGTTGAGGCGGCGGTGTCAGCTATGACCGTGAATTACGGCAATCCCTCGTCCCTCCACAGAGCAGGGCTCAATGCTCAGCTCACAGTTGACGGCGCAAGGAAAGCCATTGCCGACAGTATCGGCGCAGATAAAGAATGCATATATTTCACCTCGGGAGCTACTGAGAGCAACAACCTCGCTCTCCGCGGAGCTTCTGCGGCTTACGGCAGAAAAGCCAAGAAAATAGTCATTTCCGCAGTGGAGCACGCCTCTGTTGAGGAGACTGCCGCTGACCTTGAGAAAAAGGGCTTCGAGATAGTCCGCGTTTCTCCCCGTGAGGACGGACGCTTCTATGCGGCGGACTTCGTAAATGCCTGCGGCGAGGACACCTGCCTTATCAGCATGATGTATGTCAACAACGAGACAGGTTACATACTTCCTGTTAAGGAGACTTTTTCGGCGGTTAAGCGCCGTTATCCAAATATAATCACACATACGGACTGTGTGCAGGCTTACATGAAGCTGCCTGTAAAGGCAAGTGCGCTCTGTGCCGACCTTATTTCCCTCAGCGGTCATAAGATACACGGCGGCAAGGGCACAGGAGCTCTTTACATCAAAAAAGGAGTCCGCGTACTTCCCGTTATCACGGGCGGCAAGCAGGAAAAGGGCATACGCTCGGGTACTGAGAGCGTTCCCATGATAGCGGCTTTCGGAGCGGCTGTGAAAAAGCTTGTTCCCGCTATCACGGAGCGTTATGAAAAAGTGGGCGGACTGAAAAAGTATCTGCTCGACAAGCTCAGCGGAATCGAGGGCGTTATTGTGAACTCTCCCGAAGACGGCTCACCTTATGTGGTGAATATCTCGGCTGTGGGAAAGCGCTCGGAGATAATGCTGCATTTCCTTGAAAGCAAGGAGATATACGTGTCCAGCGGCTCGGCTTGTTCAAAGGGACAGCAGAGCGGAGTTCTCGGGCAGTTCGGCATTAAGGACAAGCGGGCGGACAGCGCTCTGCGTATCAGCATGACTGCTGAAACTACAGAGGCGGAGCTTGATATTTTCTGCGAGGCTCTGTGCGAGGGTATGGAAAAGGTAAGAGGATGAAAGAGAAAAACGAAAAGGAAAAGAAGAAGCTTCCGAAATGGGTCATAATAGTAACGATAGTATTGTTTGTACTGCTTTTTGGCTGTTTGTTCATGGTGTACTGCTTTAATAAATTTTTTTTAGGCTATAAAATAGATAATAAAAATGCATCTGCCTCTAATTGCTTGAAAGCCGTAAATACATACGTTATTGAAGCTTACGAAAAAAATGGAAAACAGATACCGACGGACAGGGAATATATCGTAAAGGGCAACGGACAGAATATCGAAGCAAGTGAACTTGTTGCGGAAAGCGGCAGCTGTGATTACCTGCCCCGACAGAAAAAGCTGTACTGGGCTGTAAAGTTCAGGGACGGCGTCCCCTGTGAGGCGTGGTGCTGCTATCGTCCTATAAAGGACGGAGAGCTGAGATACTACAGCAGAGATGAACAGGTGGAGATATACAATAAAAACGTGATGAAGAACGGTAAAAACGTAATCGGGTACTGCAATGCCAAAGATGGCGTAAATTATTTCCATTGATGAATGTATTATATTATAATAGTATAGGAGAATTGAAATGAAAGAACTGATACTTGTAAAATACGGCGAAATGGCACTGAAAGGTCTCAACAAAAAGACCTTTGAGGATATGCTCATAAAGAACATAAAGCGCAGACTGAAGCCCCTCGGTCACTTTCAGATGACCAGCGCTCAGTCCACAACATATATAACTCCTCTTGACGAGGATATCGACCTCAACGAAGTCGCAGACAGAGTGGGCAAGATTTTCGGTATCGCTACCTACTGCCGCGCCTGCGTATGCGAGAAGGACTTCGAGGATATCTGCAATAAGAGCTATGAATATCTCGACGAGGTGCTGAGCTGTGCGAAGACCTTCAAGGTCAACGCAAAGCGCTCCGACAAGGCTTTCCCCATGAAGTCGCCTGAGATATGCATGGAGCTGGGCGGAAAGCTTCTTGAAAAGTTCCCGCACCTGTCCGTTGATGTCAAGAACCCCGAAGTTACGGTAACTGTTGAGATACGCGACGAGAACGCCTTCGTTCATGCAGAGAACATCAAGGGAGCAGGCGGACTTCCCGTTGGCAGCAGCGGAAAGGCTATGCTTCTTCTTTCGGGCGGTATCGACAGCCCCGTTGCAGGCTATATGATGGCAAAGCGCGGCGTTCACATCGCGGCTATCCACTATGTCAGCCCTCCTTACACCTCCGAACGAGCTCAGCTCAAGGTTGAGGAGCTCTGCCAGAAGCTTACCGACTACTGCGGAGGAATCGCATTCTACTGTGTACCTTTCACTGAGCTTCAGGAGGCTATCAAGGACAACTGTCCCGAGGAGTTCTTTACTATTATAATGAGAAGACTCATGATGGAGATAGCTCAGCGTATCGCCGCAAAGGACAACTGCCTTGCCCTTATCACAGGCGAGAGCGTCGGACAGGTGGCAAGCCAGACAATGGCGGCTATGGTCTGCACAGACGCGGTGTGCCGCATACCTGTGTTCCGTCCCTGTGTTGGCATGGACAAGACCGAGATAATCGAAATTGCGCGTAAGATAGACACATTCGATATATCTGTACAGCCCTATGAGGACTGCTGCACCGTATTCACTCCCCGTCACCCAAAGGTAAGACCTCAGCTTTCGGACATAGAAAAGGCACAGAACAGCTTCGATTTTGAACCGCTTATACAGAAGGCTGTTGAAAACACAGAGATGAAGACCTTTAATTTTGGAGATTGATTTTTTAAGTATTTCACAAATCAATCACTTAATAATTGTGAAATGTTGACTAAAGAAAGCGTGAGTATTTAGTGGTAAGCAGTAAATTTTCTGAATGTGACACCGAAAAACTTGACAAGACCGTTGAAAATGTTGTAAAATTATTAGAACGAGAGGGTTTGACCATAGCTACAGCGGAGAGCTGTACGGGAGGACTCCTTTCGGAGCTTATAACATCAGTATCGGGCGCGTCTGCGGTCTTTGAGCTTGGGATATGCACATATTCTCAGCGGATAAAGACAGAGTTTCTGGGAGTTCCCGCCGAGGTCATACAAGAGTTCGGCGTAGTGAGCGAGGAAACAGCACTGAGCATGGTCAAGGGACTAAAAATACGCTCGGGAGCAGATGTGTGCGTTTCCGTAACGGGTATCGCAGGTCCATCGGGCGGAACTGCGGATACTCCTGTGGGAACGGTGTATATCGGTTTCGATATCTGCGGCAGTCAGTTTGTAAGGCTGCCCGAATTATGGAAGCTGAGCGATATGAGCAGAACGAATATCAGACGATGTGCGGCTGCTTATGCGTTTGGCACGATTGAAAAAATACTGATGGAGGCGAGTAAAGACTGATGAGCGAAAAAATAACCGACGGAAGCTCAGAAGCTCAGCGCAGAGCTGAGAAGATAAAGGCTATCAGAAGGTCTATCCGCAGTGAAGCGGAAGTCGCTCCGATGACTTATGAAAATAAATCAGACAGCGAGCGCTCTGAGAGCATGGCTGACCGCATTGCAAGGGTAAAGGAAAAACACACTGCAACTGCGGCGGATATACTTGACGAGCTCGACAAGGCAATAGCAAGAGAAAAGGCAGACGCAGAAAGATTAGCTGCAAAGCAGGCAGAAGCTGAAGCAGATGTCAAGGCAAACGCTTCTCCCGATATCTCTGATATACTCCCTGCACTGGAAACTCCCGCACATGAGGAACTTCAGGAGCTGGCGGAGGAAGTAGCCGGAGACTTCACAGAGGTCAGCGGTGATATCACGGGATATACGGAGGACTTTACCGAGACTGAGGCAGAGGCGGAAACTTACGAAGCAGAAGTAAACAACGCGTATGCACAAGAGGCAGAGACTGAAAGTGTGACGGAGGAAAAGGACGAGGAAACTATGGTCTTTACTCCGATCGGTCATGCTGCCGAAACAAAACAGACGGAAGAGCCTGTTCGCCCTCTTCATAGTGTAAATGAGGACAAAGCTCCTGAGCCAATTATTCGGGCGGCTGCGGAGACGACCTCCGAAGAGACGAAAAAGCCTTCCAAAAAGAAGAAAAAGAAGAAGAAAAAAACCTTTAAACAGCGTCTGCTGGACCTGTTCCCTAAAAAGGGGGACAGGCTCGGTGAGCGCATAAGAAAGATCGTTTTCCTCGGTTCTGTTGTTGCGATAGTTGTCTGCGGATACATAGTAGGAGACTACTACTATGACCTGTGGTCAAGTAAGCGCAAGACCAGAGACCTTATGGAAATGTATGAGATATACGGGGATCAGGAGGCTCCAAAGGATGAGACACCTGTGGACGACCGCGTGAGATATCTCGATATGCTGCCCGGTGCACGCAAGCTCTGGGAGCAGAATCATGATATCGTCGGCGTCATCACTATCCCCAATACCCCTATAAATAACCCTGTCATGCAGGCAGAGGACAATAAAAAATATCTGAACATGAAGTTCGACCTGACTGAAAACATAGCAGGCGAGCTGTTCCTTGATTACAGGAACCATTTCGACGAGGTCGGCGAGGACGGTTACTTAAAGTGCAAGAACTCGGATAACCTCATCATCTACGGTCATAATATGTATGACGACCAGATGTTTGGCTGTCTCAAGTATTATAACTGGAGAGAGGATTATTACGGACTTCATCCCGTGATAGACCTCAGATCAAATTACGAAAATTACAAATATAAGATATTCGCATTCTTTATTCTTGACGCAGAGGACGAATCGGATACAAAGTTCGATTGCTGGAACAAGCTTGACTTTGACAGCGAAGATGATTTCTACGACTTTGTCAATGAAGCTAAAAGAAGGACTATTCGCCTGAACAAGGTGGACGTTCAGTACGGCGATCAGCTGCTTACCCTTTCAACCTGCAATACTACTCTTGCAGATGAGGAAAGAGGACGTATCATTATAATGGCAAGACGTGTGCGCGATGGTGAGGATCCGATCGCGGGTACTCAGGACAGCGTGCGCAACCCAAATATAAAGTGGCCTAATCTCTATTATGAGAACCATTCGGACGCAAGATATGATCCGAATGCTCCATTTGAGCCATACGGACCTGCGGAGGCGAAGGATAAATAATGAACAAACCTGTAAAAATAATCTCAGCCTGTGCTGCCTGTGCGGCGGCTGTAGGACTTGGCATTTTCGCTGTGGTGATAAGCAAGGACAAAAAAGCTGTCCCGATATACAGTGACATAGTCGAGACCACCGCGCCGACGGAGGCGACAACAATGGCGCTTCCCGATGATCTCGCTGACAAGTACGGCTATGTGCCGTCTCAGCTTGGAATGACTGACAGAGCAAAGTCACTCGTTCATGTCAATAAGGACGTCGTCGGCTGGATAAAGGTGGACGGTCTTCAGATCGATTATCCTATAGTAATGGACCCCGGAGATATCTCCTCGGATATCGCTTTTTACGGCGGCAAGGATTATGACTCTAATTCCTTCTATCTCGACAATGATCTTTACAGACAGTACGACGAGAGAGGTTCACTGTTTCTCGATTACCGCGATACCTTCGGGGCTGTCGAGAACGAACAGTCAGAGAATCAGGTAATATACGGTCACGCATGGTGGAACGGCGAAATGCTGGGTTGCACCAGAGAGTACCGACTGAACCCCGATTTCTACTGGAAGAATCCTTTCATTCACGTAAGCTCCAACTACAAGGATTACGATTATGTTATTTTTGCTGTTCTTGTTACCAGCGGAACTTACGACGCTACTGACTTCCGCTACTGGACTATGGAAGATCTCAGCTCGGAAGAGGACTTCAATTTCTATATCGACAAGTGCAAGAGCCGCTGGCTTTATGATACAGGAGTCGATGTGAAATACGGCGACAAGCTCATTACCCTTTCTACCTGCTATTCGGACGTGGATAATTCACGATTCCTCGTTGTGGGCAGACGACTCAGGGACGGCGAGGTCGCAGGAGATACAAATTCGATAAAGCGTACTGAGTCATGGTTACAGGCTCAGAAAGCAAATGAAGCTGAAAAAGCGGCTGAGGAACAGGCTCAGCAATAAGCGAACTCTTATATTTTTTCAATAAAGGAGAGCGTTATGAAGGTACAGATCATGCTTAAACGAGCGGCAGCTGTGGCTTCGGGAGTACTTGTGCTCTCGGCGTCTGTTAGCATGAAAACTGCGGACAGCTCTTTGTCAGCCGAGGAAACTACGGCTGCGGAAACTGCTTCGGCAGAAAGCGAAACAGCTGCGGAAACCGAAACAGCCTCTGAGCAGGCTTCGGAGAACGCAGAGGAAGAGCCAAAAATGCCTGAGGATTGGGAGAAAGCTGATATCAGCGATTATGATTCCAGCCTCACTCTTATAAGCTATGAGCTCGCAACGCCTGAAATGGCGAAGGTGGGCGAAGCTGTTGATCCATATGCAGGGCTTTCCGAAGAAGAGCGCAAGGCTCTTGAGGAAACAATTGCCAAGAAAAAGAGCGCGTTGAAAAAAGCAACGCCTACATTATCAAAGAATGCGGCTAAGAGCCGCACCAAGGAGCCTACAGCAGTCGATATCAAGACATCGGGTGCGGCAGTAGGCGACATTCCGCCGTCTCAGGAAGGTCAGAGCGTTGAAGCCAAACCCGGTGAATTCGCATTCGTGACATATGGCTGGGGACACGGCGTTGGTATGAGCCAGAACGGTGCAAACTTCTATGCAAGCTGCGCGGGCTGGACATATCAGGATATCCTGTACCACTATTATCCGGGTACGGAACTTATGAATACAGGAATGACCGATGAGGAGGAGCTTACCATTGCTCATGAGCCCGCAGGCGATACTCTGAAGGTCGTATCTGAAATAGTCAACCGAGAGGTGGGCGGAAGCTTCGCTTACGAAGCTATCAAGGCTCAGGCAGTTGCAGTATATACTTATCTCAAGTATAACGGTGACGATTCAAAGGACCTGAGAGGCAAGCCTGATCCTCCGCAGGTAGTCATCGACGCCTGCAATGATGTACTCGGTGAGGCTCTTTACTATGAAGGCGATTATGCGCTGACAGTATTCTCTGCTTCGAGCGGCGGCTGCTCCGCAAATTGCTATGAAGTGTTCTATGCGGATTATCCGTACCTCAGAAGTGTTCCAAGCGACTATGACGCCGCTTACGATCCGCACTGGGGAACAGTTACCTATATGAGTGCCGAGTCAGTGAAGAAAAAGCTTGAAACAGCTTACCACATCACCCTCTCGGACGATCCCGGAAACTGGATACAGCCCGTTTACTCAGAGGAGACAGGCTACGTCACCTCTGTAAACATAGACGGACAGACAACTGTGAAAGGCTACCCCTTCTCAATGATGATGGGACTTAAATCATCAAAATTCAATCTGACATATACATATGATTGATATGGCTTAAAGCCAAAAGATACACAGAACAAAAGGAATAAGTCTTTGGATAGTGGGGCACAGTCTCATTATATCCGAAGGCTTATTTCTCCTTTTAGGTGAAAAAAGGTGGAGTCGTGAGGTGAAAAAAACCTGTTTTTGACCTTGAAAGGTGAAGAAAGGTGAAAACTTTAATAATAATTTAACAAAGATAAAAACGTTTGTTTCGTTTCTTTTTAATCAATGGTTAATGATTAAACAAAATCCATAAAAAATAGCTGTTTTTGTGGAGTAATATTGGAAATACCCACCATTGACCTTATCTCTAAATAATGATAAAATATGTTTAGGGTGAAAAAAGGTGATTGGATGTGAAATTTTCCAAATTAGGGTGAATCATTCCTAAGGTTAAAGAGAAAGCGAGGCGAAATTCTATGGCAGATCTGTTATGCGGTACATATTACCCAAGTATAGATCAGAAGGGCCGTATGAGTTTCCCGACTAAGCTCCGAGACGTACTTGGTGCTGAGTTTTTCCTTTGCCAGGGACATGATGACGCCTATATCGCCGTTTACTCGCCGCAAGCATTCCAGGATTACTGCGAAAAGCTTAATTCTATTAAAGGTAAGAATGGTTCTGACATCAGACGTAAGCTTCTTGCAGGTGCTGATAAGCAGGTCCCCGATAAACAGGGACGTATCTTTATCACACAGCAGCTCAGAGATCACGCCGGCATAACTGACGAAGTCGTTGTTATCGGCGCTAATAACAGAGCTGAGATCTGGAATAAGTCCAAGTGGGAAGAATTCAACAGCAGTATTACTCAGGACGAGATCAACGATGCTCTTGCTGACCTCGTTATCTGATACAGACGTTTTTATCTTTGTTACCGATCAGTTTCGGAAATAAGGAGAGTTTTGCTTGATGGAATTTACCCATATACCTGTAATGCTTGAGGAATGTATTGAAGGGCTTAACATTCGTCCCGACGGTATCTATGTTGACGGTACTGCGGGCGGTGCAGGTCACTCCTCTGCAATCGCCTCTCATTTGAATGAAAATGGAAGGCTCATCGCTCTTGACAGAGATCCCGACGCAGTTGCTGTTGCAACAGAGCGCCTGTCGGTCTACAAGAATGCTATGGTAGTTCACAGGAACTATTCAGAGATAAGAGCGGTCCTCGATGAACTTGATATAGACTATGCCGACGGTATCCTTATGGACCTTGGCGTTTCGTCATTTCAGCTCGATGAGGGAAGCAGAGGTTTCTCGTACCACTCCGACGCTCCCCTCGATATGAGAATGAGCAAGGAGGGAATGAGCGCTGCCGATGTGGTCAATACTTATTCCGAGCAGGAACTGGCAAGGATAATATTTGAGTACGGGGAAGAAAAGTTCTCCCGAAAAATAGCCTCAAATATAATCCGTGCAAGAGAAAGCTCGCCGATAATGACTACTACTCAGCTGGCAGACATCATCAGAGAAAGCGTTCCTCAGAAGGCGAGACGTGAAAAGAACCCATGCAAAAAGACCTTTCAGGCAATAAGGATCGCTGTCAACGGAGAGTTTGAACACCTTGAAAAAGGGCTCGACGACGCATTCCACAGTCTGAGGGCAGGCGGACGCCTTGCAGTTATTACCTTCCATTCCCTCGAAGACAGAATAGTAAAGAAAAAATTCGCGGAGTGGTGCAAAGGTTGCATTTGTCCACCGGACTTTCCCCAGTGTGTATGCGGACACAAGCCGCAGGGAAAACTTGTAAACAGAAAGCCGTTAGAGGCTAAAGAAAAGGAACTCGAAAGAAACAACAGAAGCAGAAGCGCGAAGCTCAGAATAATAGAAAGGAGTGCGGAAAGCAATGGCTGAAAACACTGTACGCTATTATATGGATGAAAGCTATGACGATGCCGATTCGGACGAGATGACCGAAGCAGGTGACGCTATGCAGAATGACTCTGAGCAGAAGCCCGAGATACAGATGAGAAAGACCGAAGCCAGAAGCGGTTCGGTTTTCAAGATAATATGTGTATCACTGTTGGCTGCCGCGCTGCTGGGCTCGGTTATCTATTCTCTTGACAAGAGAAACACGGCATACAACAAGGTGTCAACTCTTCAGGAGAAGCTTGATAGCGTCGCAGCCGAAAATGTAAGACTCCAGTCTGAACTTGACGGAAAAATGTCGGCTAAGAGCATAGAGGAATATGCCAAGTCGCTCGGAATGGAAAAGATCGATTCCACACAGATAAAATATATCCAGATTCAGACAGGCGATGTCGTTACTATTCCCGAACAGGAAAAAGGAATTATGGCGAAAATTAAATCCTTTTTCGATAAATGCGTGGAATATTTCAGAGGGTAGTACCAATATATATATAACAAAAGGGCTGCCCGCATAATTAATGAACACTATCGGCAACGAAAAAATATATATAAATGCCGAGGTTATATGTAGAACACGGAGATACAGCGGGTGATCGGAATATCGGATGTGCAGTTCCCGGGCTCTGGGCGAAATAGGGCTCGGGGACGGTATGTCCACGCTTGAATAGCGATAAATCCTTCGTCGTATCAAAACAAAAGGACATCCTGAAAAGATAAATAAGATGTTCAGAGGCGGGGCACATTACAACCCTGCCCTTTTTATTTATACAAATTGTCACGGAAAGGAAGCTTCTCAGTGATAAATACAAATCCCTCAAATGCAATGAGGTTCAGATCAAAGATAGTTATGACTGCCGCTTTCAGTGTGCTTTTTGCGGCTGTAGCAGGCAATTTTTTCAAAATATCAGTTCTTGACAACAAGAAATATCAGAATATGGCTAACGACCAGCACTTTGGCTCGGTAAGCATATCAGCCCACAGAGGCTCTATCTACGACTCAAAGGGCGTTGCTTTTGCCAAGAGCGCTACGGTTTATAAGATATTCATCGATCCTAAGAGCTTCAAGGAGGATCTTGAAAGACTGGAAAAGCTTATAAACAAGCGTACAGTGGATATAGCCAACGGCACATATACTCCCGTTCTTGATGAGGAGGGCAACGATAAGAATAAGCTCCCTGCGTCAATAGACGAATTCAAGAACGATGCGGTGGCCTTCCTCTCGTTAAAGCTTGGCATAACTCCTGAGGAGATAACAAAGGCTATGGATCAGGACACCCAGTATATCGTCCTTCAGGAACAGGTGGAAAAGCCTATCGCTGACGAGATAGACAATTACTTCAACGAGTGGGGCTTTGTTTCCATAAGAAACGAGGAAGACACAAAGCGCTATTATCCGCAGAAGGACCTTGCCGCTTCTGTTATCGGCTTTACCAACGGAAACGTTGCCTACGGTATTGAGTCTTCCTATGACAAGTACCTCTCGGGAATTGACGGCAGAACCATATCTGCTGTGGACTCAAACGGAAACGCGCTCCCTTACAGGTATTCCAAGACCTTTGAGCCTAAGGAGGGCAACGACGTATACCTTACTATAGACAGAGAGATACAGTATATACTTGAAAAGAACTTAGAGGATATGGTAAGGACTCATTACGTCAAGAACCGTGCCTGCGCTATCCTTATGGATCCGAAAACAGGCGCTGTTTACGGTATGGCTACATATCCTACCTTTGATCTCAACGAGCCGTTCAAGGTATCGGATCAGACTATATTCAATAAGATATTCGCAGAAAAGAATATCACCGATCCTACGGAAAAGGATTTCAAGGAATATACTCCCGAAGCCAGAGAGCGTATGTGGAAGAACAAGTGCATAACAGAGACCTATGAGCCCGGCTCGGTATACAAGGTCATTACAAGCTCTGCGGCTATCGAGGAGAATGTCATAGATATCGAGCATGACAGCTTCTACTGCGAGGGCTTCAAGAAATTTGAAGGTCATAAGGCTAATATCGACTGCTGGAAGCTTGCTCCCGGTCATGGTATGCAGACCTTTCAGGAGGCTCTTACAAACTCCTGCAACCCTGCTTTCATGGATATCGGCGCAAAGCTGGGCAAGGATAAATTCTGCTATTACTTTGACGCATTCGGCTTCAGAGAGCCTACAGGAATAGACCTTCCTGCCGAGGTAGGCGGTAACAATATACAGGCTGATAAAATGTCTCCTGTCGATCTTGCAGTTAGTGCTTTCGGACAGTGTGAGACTATCACTCCTATGGAAATGATAACAGCCTGCTGTGCTTCAATAAACGGCGGATATCTGCTGAAGCCTTATGTAGTCGACAAGGTAGTCGACAGCGACGGAAACATCGTTCTCAAAAACGAGCGTACCGTTAGAAGACAGGTAATATCCGAAGATACATCGGCTAAGATGAGAAACGCTCTCTACAACGTTGTAGTCGGAAACGGCGCAGGCAACGTTAATATCAAGGGCTATGCTATCGGCGGAAAATCAGGTACATCTCAGCGACTCAGCGAGACCTCCCGTTACGAGGAGATCAAGGAGCAGGAGGACGCCGCCCTGCAGGAATACGGTGCTTCGTATGTGTGCTTTACTCCTGCGGACGATCCAGAGCTGATACTTTTAGTGCTTGCTGATATGCCTGATAAGAGTGGCGACGGCTACTACGGAAGCAAGTGCGCTGTTCCTACAGCAAGAAATATCCTTACAGAGGTGCTCCCGTATCTCGGCAAGAGCCCTGAGTACAACGAGCAGGAGCTCAAGAATCTGGACGTCAAGGTACCGCTCCTCAAGGGCGCAAGCATTGATGAGGCTATAAAGACTCTTGACGGCATGGGCGTCAAGTACGAGAAGATAGGCAACGGCATCGAGGTCGTTGACCAGTCTCCGCTGACAGGCAAGGCTATAGCCAAGGACGGCTGTGTATACCTGTATACCGAAAAGGTGAACTACGCGGATACTCTGGTGACAGTTCCTTATCTGTACGGCTGTTCGCCAAGCGTTGCAAATCAGATAATCAACGACAGCGGTCTGAACTATACCACAAAGGGCGCTTCTGTCGAGCGTGACGGCGCTACTGTAAACAGTCAGTCCATTCAGGAGGGCAAGCAGGTGCCGAGAGGTACTACAATAGAGCTTGAATTCATGGTAAACGAGATGAGCGACTGATATATTCAGCCCAAAACTATAACAGATAAAATAAATATTACTGAACAAAAGAAAGACAGGAGGCAGACACAATGAAATTATGCGATCTTATCGAAAACAACGCCGTTACTGCTATAGGCGATACCGAGATAAGCTCAGTTACCGACGACACACGCAAAGTCACCGAGGGAAGCCTCTTTGTCTGTGTAAAGGGCGGCAGCTTCGACGGACACACAGCGGCTAAAGAAATGCTGGAAAAGGGCGCGGCAGCTGTAGTCTGCGAGCGTGACCTCGGGCTGGGAGAAAGACAGATAATCACAGAGAACTCCCGAAAGCTCTACGGTCAGATATGCTCGGCATGGTTCGGTCACCCCGAGCGCAAAATGAAAATGATAGGCGTTACGGGAACTAACGGAAAAACTACTATCACCAATGTAATAAAGCATATCCTTATGAAGAACGGGCATAAAACAGGGCTCGTCGGAACGATACAGAACGAAATAGGAGATGAGATACTCCACACTGACAACACAACTCCGATGGCGTATGATTTCATGGGGCTGCTGGCAAAGATGGCAGATGCGGGATGCGAGTATGTTGTCATGGAGGTCTCCTCCTTCGGTCTGTGTCAGTACAGGATAGGCTCCTCACATTTCGATGTGGCTGTGTTCACAAATCTCACTCAGGATCATCTGGACTACCACAAGGATATGGAGGACTACTATCAGGCAAAGAAAATGCTTTTTGATATCTGCGACTGCGCTGTTATCAATGCGGACGACGACTACGGCAGGAGACTCTTCGGTGAAGTGAGCTGCAAGAAACTTGGCTTCAGCGTAAAGGAGAATGCGGACTTCTATGCCGACGGCATAAAGATAAAGTCCACAGGCTCAAGCTTCTGGTTCTGCAACGGCGACAAGTCGCACCTTATCAAGACAAGAATGCCCGGACTTTTCAATGTATCGAACATCACGGCGGCAATTGCTGCCTGCCTTGAAGCGGGTCTCACTATCGAGAATATAATCCCTGCTGTTGAGGAATATAATGGTGTAAAGGGACGCTGCGAGGTAATACCTACAGGGCTGGACTTTACAGTAATCTGCGATTATGCGCACACTCCCGACGCTGTGGAGAATATCCTGCGAAGCGTTAAGGAGTACACCGAAAACGACCTTATCTGCCTTTTCGGCTGCGGCGGAAACCGCGACGCGGCAAAGCGTCCGAAAATGGCTAAGGCTGCGGCAAAATACGCCGACAAGCTCATAGTTACATCGGATAATCCCCGAAATGAAGAGCCAGAGGCTATCATAAAGGATATCCTCGTCGGTCTTGAGGGCACAGATGTGAACTATGATGTTGTAGTTGACAGAAAAGAAGCGATTTTTCATGCCTTGAAAATTGCTGAGAAAGGTGATATAATAGTACTTGCCGGCAAGGGACATGAGGATTATCAGATACTTGCAGGCATGGAGCATATACACTTCGACGAGCGCGAGATAGTCGCCGAGGGATTAAAGCTTCTCAATAAATAAAACTGGAGTTGTTATTTTAAATGTCTTTCTGGATAGTAAATCTTGTAACTGCACTTTTATCATTCGTCATTGCAGGAGTTTCGGGCATATTCCTTGTACCATTCCTGCATAAGATCAAATTCGGTCAGCCCATAAAGACTGTGGACGGTCCGAAATGGCACGAGAAAAAGCAGGGAACTCCTACAATGGGCGGTTTCATGTTCATAATCTCAACTGTGCTGACCTCTGTTGCAGGCTATTGGATATACAGGTGGAAAACAGGCGTTGACACAACGGATAAGGCGAGCTTCAAGCCCTTTTATCTGCTGCTGGCGGTAGTTCTCTTCTCTGTAGCATTCGGCGTTATCGGCTTTATCGACGACTACACAAAGGTTGCCAGAAAGAACAACGACGGACTTACTCCGTGGCAGAAGATAGCTATCCAGCTTGTGGTATCAGTTGGATTCCTTGCTGCCATACACTTCTTCGGTGACGGTGCTACAAGTATCGACCTCGGCTTCTGGAGAAGCCCATCACTGGGAATATTCTATTATATATTGATGATACCTGTGATAATTTACCTCACAAATGCGGTAAACCTCACAGACGGCGTGGACGGTCTCTGCGGCTCGGTGACATTCGTGGCAATGCTGATATTCACAGTATGCTGCTCGATACTCAAGCAGAATGAGATGACCTGTTTCACAATGGCTCTTGCAGGCGGCTGTCTGGGATTCCTCCTCTGGAACCTCAACCCTGCAAAGTGCTTCATGGGCGATACAGGTTCGATGTTCCTCGGCGCAGCCGTAACGGGCATGGGACTTATCCTCCACAAGCACCTGCTGCTTCTCCTTGTTGCTCTCGTGTACATCATCGAGGCACTTTCTGTTGTTATACAGGTCAGCTATTTCAAGTACACAAAGAAGAAGTACGGAGAGGGCAGACGTATCTTCAAGATGACTCCTATCCACCACCACTTTGAAATGAGCGGCTTCAGCGAATACAAGATAGTGATAACTTTTTCGCTCTTCGGCATTATTTTCGGAGTTCTGGGCATAATTACACTGTTAGTTTTCTGAATTTCATATATTTAAGGAGAAAAAATGGCGTCAAGCAATTCACAGACACAAAGCCGCTTTGCCAAGTATAATCCCTTTTCGGGAGGCAGGCGCGGAGACCTGAGCCTTTCGTTCTTCGCTTATGTTATGATCTTGCTGGTCGTGGGTATCGTAATGATGTCCTCGGCAAGCTATGCATGGGCATACAGCGAGCACGGCGGCGACGGTTTGTTTTATGCAAAAAAACAAGCGAAAAATGCCTTAGTCGGCTTTGCGGCTATGCTTTTTTTTATGAAAATGGACTATCACAACTTCAAGAACCTGAAGCTGCCCGTACTTAAAAAGCTTAATATCGCAAGCCTTATGTATATCGTCGGCGCAGCACTGCTGATAGCCGTTCTTTTTATCGGTAACGACGAGGGCGGTACTATGGGTGCACGACGCTGGATAGACATCGGACCTCTTAACCTACAGCCCTCCGAGGTGGCAAAGCTGGCGCTCATCATCTTTTTTGCCTACAGCATGGAGCGCGACGGCAAGAATATGAACACATTCAAGACAGGTATCCTCAAATATTCGATGATACTGGGCTTGTATGTGCTGCTCATCGGTCTTGAGAAGCATATCTCGGGTATTATCCTTATCAGCACTATCGCCGTAGCTATGATACTCTGCGGCGGCGTCAACAAGAAGCATTTCATCGGGCTCGGAGCGGCAGTTCTCGGACTGGCGATAGCCTATATATCATGGCAGGCACAGGTACCAGACAGCTACGTTGCGGTACGTATAAAGTCATGGAAGGATCCCTTTGCCGATAAGCTCAACGATACATGGCAGACCGCAAACTCACTTATCGCTATCGGCTCAGGCGGACTTTTCGGACTTGGTCTGGGAAACTCACGTCAGAAGTACCTCTATCTCCCCGAGACAAAGAACGACTTCGTTTTCCCGATAGTATGCGAGGAGCTTGGCTTCGCAGGAGCTCTTGCTATCATAATCGTATTCTTCCTTCTTATTGTTGAAGGCTATTCTATCGCAGTCCGCTGCAAGGACCGTTTCGGTATGCTCATCGCAGTCGGCATAACCACTCAGATAGGCATACAGACTGTCCTCAACCTTGCCGTTGTAAGCAATCTTATACCGAATACAGGTATCAGCCTGCCGTTTTTCAGCTACGGCGGAACGGCGCTTATCATGCAGCTGGCGGAAATGGGTATCATGCTGAATATATCTCAGCACAGGTATTACCCCGACGAAAAGCCAAAGCAGAAAAAGACTAAGAAAGCGGCTCAGAGCAGTCCCAAGGCAGAGCCGAAAGGAGCATAAGTATGAGAGTTCTCATTGCCTGCGGAGGCACAGGCGGTCATATAAATCCGGGGCTTGCCATTGCTGATATCATAAAGAGCAAGTATCCCGATGCGGAGTTCCTCTTTGCAGGCACTCCAAAGGGCATGGAAGCAAAGCTTGTCCCTGCGGCAGGCTACAAGCTTGAAACTATCAAGGTGGCAGGCTTTCAGAGAAAGATATCCCTTGAAAATATCGGCAGGAACGCCAAGGCTGTGGCTTATCTTGTTACCTCGGGTTCAAGAGCAAAGCAGATAATAGAGGGCTTCAAGCCGGATATTGCTATCGGTACAGGCGGCTATGCGGCAGGTCCTGTGATACGTAAGGCTGCAAGAATGGGCATACCTACCGCTATCCATGAGCAGAATGCCTATCCGGGCGTAACGAATAAGCTCCTCTCGAAAGAGGTGGACTACGTTATGCTCACAGTTAAAGAGGCTCTCAAGTTCATGGACGAGAGCAAGTTCGAGCACAGCGTTACGGGACTTCCCGTAAGAAGCAATATAAATACCATGAGCCGCGAGGAGGCACGAAAGAAGCTGGGCTTTGACGACAGCTTCACTATCCTCTCATTCGGCGGAAGTCTTGGTGCTGGCTGTATCAACGATACCATGACCGAGGTCATCAAGTGGCACACAGGAAAAAAGCTTGATATAAACCATATCCACGGCTACGGCGGCATGGGAAAGGAGACCTTTCCGCAGGCTATGAAAGCCGCAGGCATACCGCTGAAATCCGACAGGCTTCGTATTACCGAGTACATAAACGATATGGACGTTTGTCTTGCGGCGGCTGACCTTGTTATCTGCCGTTCGGGAGCTTCCACACTGGCGGAGCTTGAAGCCGCAGGCAAGGCTTCGATACTTATCCCGTCGCCTATCGTTGCAGGAAATCACCAGTATCACAATGCAATGGTTCTCGGCAACGCAGGAGCTGCTGTAGTTATCGAGCAGAAGGACGTTACCAACGAGCGCATGATAGCCGAGATAGAAAAGCTCTACGGCGACATCGCAAAAGTAAAGTCCATGTCCGAAAGTGCGGCAAAGCTGCATCTTACGGATACAAATGAACGCATACTTGCGGTAATTGAGAAATTACTTGCAAAAAACAAATGAATCAAAGTTGAGAGTTAAGAATTGAGAGTTGAAAGTTATGGTGCCGTCTGCGACGACATTATTTAAATAATGTGAGCGAAGCGAACACATCAACTCTCAACTCTACACTCTCAACTCTCAACTCTACACTCTCAACTCTCAACTGTAAATCGTTTTTGTAACATATCTCTCATTTGAAGCATACTATACATAAAAATGCTGTGAGGTGGTATGATGCAGAAATTTGTAATTACAGGCGGCAGACGCCTTTGCGGTGAGCTTGCCCTGCAGGGCAGCAAAAACAGTTCCCTGCCCATAATGGCGGCGGCGCTCCTGTGCTGCGGCGATTGTACGCTGCACAGCTGTCCCAAGCTTACCGACGTTTATGCAGCCGCAAGGATACTCAACTGTGTGGGATGCAAATGCAGCTTTGAGGGCAATACCGCGGTGATAAACTCCGAAAACATCGGAAGTACCGAGATATCCGAGGAGCTCATGCGTGAAATGCGCTCGTCCATAATCTTTATGGGAGCTATGCTTGGCAGGGCAGGAGAATGTACTGTCAGCGTCCCGGGGGGCTGCGAACTGGGACCTCGTCCCATTGATATGCACCTTGCCGCTCTCAGAAAAATGGGAGTGGATATCCGCGAAAGCGGCGGCAGTATCATCTGCAAGGCTACTTCGGGCAGAGCAAAGGGAGCTAAGATATCCCTTGCGTTCCCGTCGGTGGGAGCTACCGAAAATATCATACTCTGCGCGGTTACGGCAGACGGTGAGACCGTCATAAACAATGCCGCCCGTGAGCCCGAGATATGCGACCTCTGCGGCTTTCTGCGAAGCTGTGGCGCTGACATATCAGGGGACGGCGAGAGCCGTATCATAATCAACGGAAAACATCAGCTTCACGGCTGTGAATATACAATAATGCCCGACAGGATTGTCTGCGCGACCTATCTTTCAATGGTGGCGGCGACAAAGGGCGAGCTTATACTTACAAATGCCTGCGTTCCCGAAACAGAGCCTTTTTTATCGGTTCTGGAGCAGACGGGGTGCAGTATTTATACATCTGAAAAGAAAATATACCTTCGCAGCGGTTCACGGCTGAGAGCCGTCAGAGACAGGATAAGGACCATGCCCCATCCGGGCTTTCCCACTGACGCTCAGGCTGTGCTAATGGCTGCGCTTTGTGTTGCCGACGGCACCAGCGTTTTCGAGGAGAACATCTTTGACTGCCGCTATCGTCACACCGACGCTTTTGTAAAAATGGGCGCGGATATACAGGTGCTGGGCAAGGTCGCTGTCATAAAGGGCAGGGAAAAGCTTCATGGGGCGAATGTGGAGGCTACTGACCTGCGAGGCGGTGCAGCCATGGTCATCGCGGCTCTCTGTGCAGAGGGAAGCTCCGAGATAAGCCGTATCTGCCACATTGACAGAGGATATGAAAAAATGGAAGAAGCCGTAGGACTTCTCGGCGGAGATATGCGCCGCGTCTGAGGCGGAAGGAATCAGGAGAAAATATGAAAGACGTTGAAAAGACCAGTGTTGAAAGACAGAACAGCCGAAGACGCATAAGAAGACGTCAGAGATGGACTAATGTCTACGGACTTGTGGTCATACTGCTTGTGCTCACCGTAGGCATAACTATAAGCTACACCTTTTTGTTCAACATAAATGAGATACGTGTGTCAGGTCAGTCGGATATGTACTCTGCTGAGGAGATAGTTGAGGCTTCGGGCATAAACAAGGGCGACAACCTGCTGAGACTTGACTGTGAAAAGAGCGAGCAGAGGATACTTGACAAGCTTCTTTACGTTGAGACAGCTGTGGTCGACAGGGATTTCCCGTCATCGCTGGATATCACTGTAACAAAGTGCATACCTGCCTTTAATGTGAACTACGGCGAAGGAACTCTCCTTGTCAGCAAAAAGGGCAAGATACTGGCTGATAACGGCTTCATAACCGACGGACTTCCTATCATATACGGCTTTGATCCTGCGGATCATACTCCCGGTAAGCCTGCCGCTTCGGAAAACGAGCACAAGAACGACGCTTTTCATGAGCTTATATCAAGTATGTCTGCCAAGGAAGACGGCAGCATAATGACTGTCGATATGAGCGACGAACACGCTATCATCGTAAATTACAAGAACGGCATGATATTCAAAATGGGCAACTGGAACGACGTTGAATACAAGCTGAATCTTGCTGATACAGTAATGCAGGACGAGACAGTCAAGGGCAAAAAAGGCTATCTGACTATGATAGGAACCAAGCAGTGCAGCTTCAGAACCAGCGACGGTCCTGTGGCAGTGCCAGGTGCTGAGGAGGCTACGACACAGCCGATGACCGATGAATACGGTTTCCCTGTGATAAAGAGCGAGCACGATCCGAAGCAGGAGGAAATGCTCAATGAGTTCAACAATAACCGCGGTACTACCGAGCCGACAATTGCCGCACAGCAGTGGACAGACAACAGCGGATATAACGACGGAAGTCAGTGGAGCGATAACAGCTATCAGCAGGATAACCAGTGGACGGACAACAGCCAGTGGTCTGACGATAACAGCTGGACGGATCAGAGTGCTCAATGGTCTGACAACAGCGGTGATACGGCAAATTATGACAGCAATGCTGTAAATCAGTGGTAAACGCCTCAAAATGATGTAAAAAAATATAAGAATTTGCTGCTCGTTATTGTTTATTTCGCTGAAAATAAAAAATGTTTTATTAGGACTTGAAAAAATCATGGCATTATGCTAAAATATAAAGTGTATTTATAGGTTAATATATATATTTGATAAATCAAGGATAATTTAAATAGTAGGAGGAGTTCAAATGTCAGATTTCAATTATGAGGAAACACTCGAACCCGATGTAAATATTAAGGTCATCGGTGTTGGCGGCGGCGGCGGAAACGCTGTAAACTGCATGGTGGATTCGGGTGTCAATAATATAGAGTATATCGCTATAAACACAGACGCAAAGGCACTCAACAAGTCAAAGGCTACTACAAGGATACCGATCGGTGCTAAGCTCACAAAGGGCAGAGGCGCAGGAAACAAGCCTGAGATCGGTCAGCGCAGTGCCGAGGAGAACCGCGACGAGATCGAGACTCACCTCAAGGGTGCTGATATGATCTTCATCACTGCCGGCATGGGCGGCGGTACAGGTACAGGAGCTGCTCCTGTAGTTGCTAAGATCGCTAAGGAAATGGATATCCTTACAGTTGCTGTTGTTACAAAGCCTTTCCTCTTCGAGAGAGAGCAGAAAATGGCACAGGCTGAAAGAGGTATCGCTGAACTCAGAAAGTATGTTGATTCTCTTATCGTTATCCCTAACGAGAGACTTCTCGTTGGTCTCGATAAGCCCCTTACAATGCTCCAGTCATTCGCACTTTCAGATGACGTGCTCAAGACAGGTGTAAAGAGCATCTCTGATCTTATCGTAGAAGAGGGTTACATAAACCTCGACTTCGCAGACGTTTCTACTATCATGAGAAACGCAGGCTATGCTCACATGGCTATCGGTCACGGTACAGGCAAGGACAAGGCAAGAGACGCAGCAAACGCTGTTATCTCCAGCCCACTTCTCGAAACATCTATCTCGGGTGCTAAGAGACTCCTTATCAATATCGCAATGTCAGAGGATATTCTTTCTTCCGATGTTGATGCAGCTACAAAGATGATCACAGATACAGCTGCTGACGGTGTTGAGTTCATCTTCGGTACAGCATTTAAGGAAGATATGCAGGACGAGATGACTATCACAGTTATCGCTGCAGGCTTCGACGATATGGACGCTGCTAACGACGCTGCTGTTGAGGGAGCTCCTATCGAGAATCCTGAAGAGGATATCATTCCTATCGACAATCCTCTTATTGACGGACTTGGCTTCGGCGCACCAAGCGCACCTGCAAAGCCTGCTGCTTCAAATCAGGATTACGACCTTGACGACATCTTCAAGATGCTCGGCAACTAATAAAAATATGAGCGGCTCAAATGAGCCGCTTTTTTATTGAGTTATGAATATGCTATGAGCCCGAGTTTTTTTTTCGGGCTTTTACTTTTATAAAATTGCACAAATACATATTTCGTATAGCATTTGTGTTTACAAAATGTAACTATTTACATTAATATAACGTATTAAGCTAAAGGAATTGACTGTAAATTTAACACGTAGTATATTTTAATGCATTTTTATAGTAAATTGCACTAAAATCAATCCAAATTTTCTACATTTCAATAGTTGAAATAATATAATTAATATGATATAATTTATGTAAGGCAAAATCATCAGAACCTGTATTCATGGACTGTGAAGGCTTTTTTATATGCAATATCACCAAAGCGGAACCTTCACCGAATCTGAATATGGGTTCTTATTCCTTAATTTTTTACCTCGGTATCAATCGAGGGGAATGGAGAGTACCATGAGCGAACCAACACCAACCGTATTAAGAGAAACCAAGATCGGTCAGAAGGGATTTATCAAGGAGGATGTTATTACATACCTCGATGAGCTTAATTCTAAGATAGTTGCCCTTGAGGACGAGCTTAAAGCGTCTAAGGAAAGCAGTTCATCTGCTGATCCCGAGGAGATAACTAAGTATAAAAATCAAGTTGAGAACCTTCAGGAGAAGCTCAATACCTCCAACAACGCTCTCAGAGCTGCTAAGAAGGAAAATGAAGAGCTCCAGAAAACTATCAATCAGCTCAAGGCACAGGGCGGCGGTGCAGGAAATGCACAGGCTACTGCTGCTTTAGAGGCTGCTAAGAAGGAAATAGACGCACTCAAGGAACAGCTCAAGAATGCTGAGACTAAGGCTGCTCAGGGAGCTGCTAATCCTCAGGCTAACGCACAGACAACTGCTGCTCTTGAAGCTGCCAAGAAGGAGATCGAGGATCTCAGAAACAGACTCAGAGCTGCTGAGCAGAAGGCTGCTCAGGGCGGTGCTGCCGCAGCTGCAGGCGGAGCTGCTGACGCAGAGCTTGCAAAGGCTAAGCAGGAGATCGCTAAGATCTCAGAAGAGCTGGCTGCAAAGACAAAGCAGATCGCTGACATCAATGCTAAGCTCGAGGCTAAGACTCGTGAAGTAAACGACAAGAATACAGAGATATCCAAGCTCAACGACGAGATCGCTGATCTTAAGGAGAACTCTGCTCCTACATTCGATATGGGCGCACTCTTTACCGAGGCTCAGAAGAACGTTGTTCAGATCCAGAACAAGGCTAAGCAGGAGGCTGAGGCTGTTACCAAGGAGGCTAACGATAAGGCTGCTCAGGTAACTAAGGAAGCTGACGAAAAGGCTGCCCTCGCTACTAAGGAGGCTAACGACAACGCTGCTAAGGTAACCAAGGAAGCTAACGATAAGGCTGCTCAGGTAGTCAAGGATGCTAACGCAGAGGCTGAAAAGGCTGTTGCCAACGCTAACCGCGCTGCTGAGAACTGCATCAAGGAAGCTAACGATCAGGCTCGCAATACTGTAAACGAGGCTAATGCTCACGCTGATAAGGTAAACGAGATGTCCAAGACAGTCCGTGAAATGCTCCTTACAGAGATCGAGAGCATCAACAGCAAGTTCACAGATATCGCTTCTGTTCTCAATAACCTTACAAACCAGTGTTCAGGCAGAATGAACGACGCTCAGAACATCATCGGTGAAGCTCGCAAGGCTATCGACGTTCACAAGAATGAGCCTGCTGTAAAGAAGATGGAACCTCCAAAGGCTGAATTCACACCTTCAAAGGCTCCAAAGGCTGACGCTGAGACTTACGCTAAGACAGCAGCTGAGATCAAGACTCCTGATCCGTTTGCAGGCGTAGGTAACTTCAATAAGAACAATAACAACAATAATAATAACAACAATAACTTCAACAACAATAATAATAACAATAACAACAAGCCTGCACAGAACAACAACGTTCAGAACGCTGCTCAGAATCAGCAGAACAAGCCTCCGCAGGGCAACAAGAGCGCTAACTTCAACTTTGATATGGCTGAGCTCTTAAAGGCTGCTGAGGAAGAGGCTGCTAAGGAATCAGAATAATCAATAACCGTTATTTCCTGTTCCCTCGGGATATTCCCGAGGGACGGGGATAATATCGACTTGTATGGGAAATGCAGATTGTTGGGTGGATATCTTGCTTGATTTGGATTTCAATTTGAATGAATTGAACAGCAAAACAGATGAAGAGCTGGCTGTGCTCGGTAAGACCGATAAATCAGCGTCGGCTGTTCTCATCTCGCGCTTTTCTAAGCTTATTTTTATTAAATCGGAAATTTATGCAAACTCAGAGACCGACAGCGATGACCTGTATCAGGAGGGTATGATAAGCCTTTTAAAGGCTATCGAAGCTTTCAATCCCAAAAAAGGCGTTAAGTTCTCGACCTTTGCCGAGGTCTGTATCGTCAATCGTATGAGAACTGTGTCTAAAAAATCAGTCAGGGACTTCTCCTTTGCCGAAAGGATAGACGACGAAGAAGCAGCTGATGTGCTGTCAGATGAGGAAACTCCCGAAAGCATTTATTTTTACAAAGAATTTTTTTCCGAGCTGTGGAAGGACATCTGCTCGGTGCTTTCTCTTACGGAGCTCAATGTGCTTACCCTCTGTGTGCAGGGAATGAGCTACAGAGACGCCGCTGAAAAGCTGGAGATGACAGAGAAATCTGTTGATAATGCCATGCAGCGCGCAAGAAGAAAAATACGTGCGCTCATGCATGATACAAATTGAAATATGACCGTGTAGCTCAACCCAGAAGAGCGTTGTTTTACAAAGATGTGGGTGTAAATCCAACCGTGGTCGAAAATAATTAAGCGAGGTATTGTACTATGTACGAAGACAAGACATTAGTTTGCAAGGAGTGCGGAAACGAGTTCATTTTCTCCGCAGGCGAACAGGAATTTTATGCAGAGAAAGGCTTCGTTAACGAGCCCCAGAGATGCAAATCATGTCGTGACGCAAGAAAGAACGCAGGCAAGGCTGAGCGCACGATGTACACAGCAGTTTGCGCTTCATGCGGCGGCGAAGCAAAGGTTCCTTTTGAGCCAAAGGAAGGCCGTGCTGTTTATTGCAGCGATTGCTTTGCCAAGATGAACGAGGCATAATTAATGAGACCGAAAGCACAGTCGGAAACGGCTGTGCTTGGTTTTGTTTATGCGTACTGCTCGGCAGTGCGCTATTTTAATGATAATGAGGTACAATAATGCTTGATAACAGACTGAAAAAAATTGCCGAGCTGGTAAGCGGCGAGGGTATCGCCTGCGATGTGGGAACTGACCACGCTTATCTTGCGGCTGAGCTCATAAACAGCGGAAAATGCAGAAAGGTCATCGCCTCTGACGTGAAAGAGGGACCGCTTGAAGCTGCAAGGAATACCGTGGAAAGGTACGGCATACAGGATAAGGTGGAGCTTGTGCTCTCCGACGGACTTGAAAATGTTGACCTCAGCGGCGTGACCGATGTTGTCATCGCAGGTATGGGCGGTGAGACCATTGCCGAGATAATCGGTAATTCCACAGCTGACAAGCCCGATGATATGAGGTTTATCCTACAGCCTATGACAAAGTCGGAGCTGCTCAGAAAAAAGCTCTATGAATATCAGTACGAGATCACAGCGGAGTACGCTGTTGAGGAAAAAGACAAGATATATGTCATTATGGTCGCCGAGAAGTCGTCGGAGTGGGCTAAGCTTACCGAGAGCGAGGCACTGTACGGCTTCTTTGACGACAATGACGAAACAGCAAAGAAATACCGCCGCCGTGAAGCTGAAAGGCTCGCAAAGGTAAGCGACTCTCTCAAAAAGGCAGGAGATGCGAATGGGGCAGGGCACTATTCCGCACTTTCGCAAAAAATGGAGAGTGGCGCTGATATCGCAGAGATATCGGAAATATACCGCTTCCTTGACGGCATTTATCCCTTCGGAACACAGGAAAAGTGGGATAATTCGGGACTTCTTGTGGAGAATTACGATATGAAGTGCAGCAAGGTGTTGCTGTCTCTTGATATCACCAATAAGGCTATAAACGAAGCCTTTGAAAAGGGTGCGGAGCTTATAATTTCCCACCACCCTGTTATATTTGAGCCGAGAAAGAATATCACTCGGAATGATCCTGTTTTCAGGCTTATCGAGTGCGGTATAGCCGCTGTATGTATGCATACGAATCTCGATATCGCGGCAGGCGGCACAAACGGCGTTATACTGCAAAAGCTAACCGAAAAGCTTGACATTGCAGGGGAGCCTGAGCCCTTTGAGGAGCTTTGCGGAGATAATTCGCTGGGCTGGATAATAGAGCTCAATGAAGAGATAGAGCCGAAAAAGCTGGCTGAGCTCTGCAAGTGCATATTCGGCTGCGAGTACGTCCGCACAAGCAAAAGAGTGAGAAGAATAAAAAAGCTTGCTTTCTGCTCGGGGTCGGGCGGCTCTATGCTGGGACTTGCGGCTGAAAAGGGCTGCGACGCCCTCATAACAGGCGACGTGAAGCACGACGTATGGATAGACGCCAATAACCTTGATATAGCGGTTCTGGACTGCGGACACTTCCACACCGAGAACCTTGTGCTCTGGGAGCTCCGCCGTGTACTGGAGGAGAGATTCCCAAGACTTGATATCGAGATAGCCGAGAGCTCTGCCGATCCCTGCGAGTATGTCTGAGGTGAGAACATGAGTGTATTTATATGTCCCGTATGCGGCGAAAAGCTGGAAATTACGGGAAATACATATCTGTGCTCCAAGGGGCACAGCTTCGACAGGGCAAAGAGCGGCTATGTGAATCTGCTTCTCTCTAAGCATATCGGCAAGACTGTTCACGGCGACAACAAGCTCATGGTGCAGGCGAGGAGAAGCTTTCTCGACAAGGGCTACTATGCGCCCCTGTGCGACGCGCTGTGTGAAGCTGTGATAAAGAACATAAATGGACAGACTATTCTTGACGCAGGCTGCGGCGAGGGATACTACACCTCCGCAATAATTGGTAAGCTTGAAGCCGAAAATAAGGCGGCTAAGGTATGCGGAATAGATATCTCAAAGGCTGCTGTGGAGTACTCTGCAAAGCGCTGCAAGTCCGCAGAGCTTGCCGTTGCAAGCGTTTTCCACATACCCGTGGCTGAAAGCTCCTGCGATATGCTGGTGACTCTTTTTGCGCCCTACTGCGGTGAGGAGTTTCTCCGCGTGCTGAAAAAAGACGGCGTAATGATAATGGCTATACCCTCCGCAGACCACCTGTGGGAGCTGAAAAAGGCGATATATGATACTCCCTACAAGAACGAGGTGAAGCCCTACGAGCTGGAGGGCTTCGGGCTCATTGATAAGAAGCATATCAAATATGACATGGAGCTCGATTCGCAGGAGGATATTGACGCGCTGTTCTCCATGACTCCCTACTATTACAGGACAGGCAGGGAACAGCAGGAGCGCCTTGCAGGCTTAGGACAGCTTACCACAACGGCTGACTTTGAGCTCCTTGTATACCGCAAATTTTGATTAGCAATATTTCGCTCAAAAAGCTATAATATAATTGTAATGAACGGCTTTTGTGCGGAGCAATAAGAACGCAGCGATGCTCAGGCTTCTGCGTTCATTTTTATGTAAAGGAATGATTCTATGGCTCTGGACGGAGCTTTCTTATATGCTGTAAAAAGCGAGCTCATGCCTCTTATCGGCGGCAGAGTGGAGAAGATACATCAGCCCTCCCGTGAGGAGGTCATCATCTCCATACGCACCCGAAGCGGCAGCAAAAAGCTTTATATCTCGGCGAATGCAGGCAGTGCGAGAGTCCACATAACAGAGAATAATGTGGACAATCCCCAGACGCCGCCTATGTTCTGTATGCTACTGCGAAAGAGACTTGGCAGCGGCAAGCTCATTGACATCAGGCAGGACGGCTTGGAGCGCATACTCTTTCTGGACTTTGAGTGCGTAAACGAGCTTGGGGATATCGTGACCATAACTCTTGCCTGCGAGATAATGGGACGGTGTTCAAACCTCATTATCATAAACAGCGAGGGAAAGGTCATCGACAGTATCAAGCGCGTAGACGAGGATATGTCCCGTGAGCGACTGGTGCTCCCGGGCATGAAGTACACACTTCCGCCGAGAGATGACAGACTGAATTTCCTCACGGCTGAGCCCGAGGAAATTGTTTCAAGACTGAAAAACACTGAGTCTAAGGAGCTTTCAAAGGCTCTGATACGCATTTTCGAGGGAATCTCCCCCATACTTGCAAGAGAATGGGCGTTTTTTGCGGGCAGGGGAGCACACATCGAAACTGACACCATAACAGCTGACCAGCAGGACAGACTTCTCTTTGCTGTTAAGCGCACACGCCAGCAGCTGACGAGCGGCGAATGCTGTTTCTCGGCGGTCAGCGACAAGGAAGGACAGCTAAAGGACTTCTCATTCATTCGTCTTTCGCAGTTCGGCACCCTCATGTACACCAAGGAGCTGGGCAGCGCTTCGGAGCTTCTGGACTATTTCTACTCCGAGCGTGACCGTGCAGCCCGTACAAAGCAGCGTGCCAACGACCTGTTCAAGCTGCTTATGAACCTCACAGACCGTACTTCAAGACGTATCGCTGCGCAGCGGGACGAGCTGGCAGCCTGCGCCGACAAGGAGCACGCAAAGCTGTGCGGAGACCTTATCTCGGCTAATATGTACCGTATTCAGAAGGGCGACAGCTCAGTTACCGTAGAGAACTTCTACGACGAAAGCTGTCCGCAGGTGACTATTTCTCTGGACGTGAGAAAGACTCCTGCACAGAATGCGCAGCATTACTACAGCGAGTACAAGAAATCCGTTACCGCAGAGGAAAAGCTTGCAGAGCAGATAAGCAAAGGCGAGGAGGAGCTGCAATACCTTGAAAGCGTGTTCGATGCGCTGACAAGAGCTTCTTCCGAGAACGACATAATACAGCTCCGACTGGAGCTGAAGGAGCAGGGCTATGTCCGCTATGCAGGCGGCAAGGCTAAGCCTCCGAAGGCACTGCCTCCTGTGGAATACAAGTCAAGCGACGGTTTTTCCATACTGGTGGGCAGAAACAACAAGCAAAACGACCAGCTGAGTCTGAAATTTGCCGAAAAAACAGATATATGGCTCCATACTCAGCTCATCACAGGCTCTCACGTACTGATACTCACAGACGGCGAGACGCCGCCCGAAAGAACTATAGAAGAGGCGGCAGTCATAGCGGCTGTGAACAGCAAGGGCAGGGATTCGGGACTTGTGCCCGTTGACCATTGTCTTGCAAGATACGTCAAGAAGCCTGCAGGCGCAAAGCCGGGAAAGGTCATATTCACAAACTACAAGACCATATTTGTCAAGCCCGATACCGAGCTTGAACAGAGATTGAAGGTGTGATATGAACAAACGGCTCGACGCGGAATTCTTCCACAGGGACGTGCTGGAGGCGGCACCTGACCTTGTGGGAAAGATACTTGTCCATAAGCTTCCCGACGGCACCGAGCTCCGCGAGCGTATCGCAGAGACAGAAGCCTACAGAGGCGAGGAGGACAAGGGCTGCCACGCTGCAAAGGGCAGAACAAAACGCACAGAGCTCCTCTACGGAGAGAGCGGCGTTATTTACGTGTACCTGTGTTACGGTATGCACTGGCTGATGAACGTCATTACAGGCGAAAATGACCAGCCGCAGGGATTACTTATTCGGGCAGGAAAAAAATATAACGGACCTGCCAAACTAACAAATAATATGAAAGTCGACGGAAGCTTCAACGGTGTTTCCCTCAGGGATAATGAGGAAATATGGTTTGAGGACGACGGATACCGCCCTAAGATAAGGACTGCTCCGCGTGTAGGCATAGATTACGCAGGAGAGTACTGGAAAGATATAGAGTGGCGGTTTATAGACGACGGGGAGTTGATACTGTGAACATACGCTGTATAGGCTGTAATTCTATTTATGACAGCAGCTCTGTATTTCGCAGAGCCGCGGCTAAGGAGTATATGCTCATGCTTATGCACAGCCGCTGTAGGTTTGACATCAACGGGCTTACTATGAGGACGCCCGCAGACACACTTATCGTACTGGACGGAAGATATCCTGTGGTTTACTCCGCCGAGGACAGCCCTCTCGTTTGCGATTGGGTATGCTTCGACGCTGAGGACGAGCAGGAATTTATGGATTCGCTTGATCTTATGTATAACCGCCCTCTTAACGCTGTGGATACGGAGTTTGTTTCCCAGCTTATAAGAAATGTAGCCAATGAGTTCTATTCACTTGAGTCGCGCAGACTCAAAATGCTGGACAGCCTCATGAGGATACTTCTTGTAAAGGTCGGAGAGACCACGGTGCACAGAGAGGCGCCTGTACAGACTGCCGAGCCCCATTACGGGCTGCTGGTGGAGCTGCGCGAAAAGATCTACAGAAATCCGCAGATGAAATGGAATGTGGACGCAATGGCGGCATATGTGAATATGTCACGTTCATATTTCCAGCACCTTTACCGCGAGACTTTCGGCGTTTCATGTATCGCCGATGTGATAAGCGGCAAGATAGAAAAAGCAAAAGAGATACTCAGTGAAACAGGCTGCACCGTTTCTCAGGTGGCTGCAATGTGCGGATACGACAACGAGGAGCACTTTATGCGACAGTTCAAAAAAGTAGTGGGAATAACCCCCACTAAGTACAGAAAACAGGCATAATCGGATGATATTTTTCATTTATTGCTTACACTGTTCAATTATTGCTCGATTTGCGCTTTTTTAAGGTTGTTTATTAATACTAAATTCATAAAGTTTAAGATGTGATAGACAAGTGAACGGTTTTTTAGATATTTTCCACATATGATTTTGTGCAACATTTTAGAGCTGATTTTGCTCTTGTTTCCGAAAAATGGCGCAATATAGCCAAATATAGAAGTTATAATATTTAATTTAGCGATAAATCAAAAAATGGTTATTTTTTGGGAAAATTAAGACTATTTTAAGAAAAGGCTCCTATAATATAATCAAAAGATACGAAAGGAGTGTGAGCTCCGAGCAGTTAGGTACTGCTGCGGAGGCGATTATGGCTATTAATACATTCGCTCGCAAAGAGATAAAGTTTCTCCTTAATATGGATCAGTATCACGGGCTTATGGAGGTCATATCCGAGTATATGAATCCGGATAAGTTCTGTATTGGCGGCAAGGAATACGGCATCTACAATATTTACTACGATACACCCGACGATTACCTCATCAGAGAATCACTCTCCAAGCCTTACTATAAAGAAAAGATAAGGCTGCGCAGTTATTATTCACCTGCTGCGCCCGACGATACGGTCTTCCTCGAGATCAAGAAGAAGATAGGCGGTATCGTTACCAAGAGAAGAGTTTCTATGACGCTGGAGGAATCCGACGCATATTTCCGTGACCGCTCAAAGCCTGAATTTACCAAGTATATCACAGAGCAGGTATTCAGAGAGCTCGATGTGTTCCTTGACAACTATCCTATAGCTCCCAAGCAGTACATCAGCTACCAGAGAGAAGCATTCTTTGGTAAGGACGATCACGATTTCCGCCTTACATTTGACAGAAAGATCACCGAGCGCAGATATGACCTCGGATTAAACTACGAAAGCTACGGCAACTACATAATAGGCGCAGACCAGAGACTTATGGAAGTCAAGGTATCAAATGCGATCCCTGATTGGCTTGTAAAGAAGCTTTCGGAGCTTCAGATCTACAAGACAAGTTTCTCAAAGTACGGCAGGGCATACCAGAATTTTGTAAAGAGTCAGCTTGAGGACGCTCAGCAGACCGACGGTCGCAGACGTATTTACATTTCGGGTATTTCTATGATAAAAAATAATGTTTTGATGAACAGGAGCGTTTGATTTTTATGTTTGAACACGGTTTTTTTGGAAATGTACTTTCAAAGTACTATGAGTCTGATTCGATAATCAACAGCAGCGATTCAGCTCTTGGCACTATCAAGCCCGGAGAATTCTTCCTCTGCGTTGGTGCGGCACTCTTGATAGGATTCCTTATCAGTCTTATCTACATCGTTACTCACAGAAAGGAAGGCTACTCTCAGAGCTATGTTCTCACAATGATCATGCTTCCTACTATAGTATCGCTTATCCTTTTACTTATCAATACCACAGCAGGTGCTCTCAGCCTTGCAGGTGCATTCACACTTGTCAGGTTCAGAAGCGTTGCAGGTGATCCGAAGGACATAGCCTACATATTCTTTGCAATGGCAGCCGGTGTTGCCTGCGGTATCGGATATATCGGATTTGCTATCGTATTCTTTATTATCCTCGGCATTGTAATGTTTATCCTCAGTGAGACAGACTTCGGCGGCTGCAAGAAGAGACACATGACTCTCAAGATTGCTATCCCCGAGAACCTCGATTATCAGGGCGTTTTCGAGCCTGTACTTGCAAGATATACTACTTTCCACAAGCTCAGAAGAGTTAAGACAACTAACTTCGGTACTCTCTTTGAGCTCATCTACAGCGTTGATGTTCTCGATAACATTGACCAGAAGAAATTCGTTGACGAGCTCCGCGCACTCAACGGCAATATGACTATCAATCTTGTCTTCTTCAAGTATGACGACAAGATCTATGAAAACTAATAAACAGACTAAATACTATAGAAAACCCTCTCCTACGTTTGCCAGACTTAATAACCTTTATTGAGTCTGGCAAATTTTATATCAGGGGGCTTCTAAAGGGGAAAAGGAGAAATTATTATGAAGTATTCAAGACTTTTGGCAGCCGCTGCAGCAGTAACAATGATATTCAGCGGCTATTCCTGCGGAAAGGACGACAATAAAACATCGTCTGACGTCAACGACAGCACAGTTTCAGACAGCGCAGAGACTACCGAAAAGAAGAGCGCGAAGGACTCGAAATCATCGAAAACAGACAAAAAAGACGGCGAAAAAACAACTACCGACAAAAAAGACGGCGAAAAGACAACTACCGACAAGAAAGACGAGAAATCCGACAAGAAGACTACCACAACAAAGGCAGGGGAGAAGAAGTCAGATACTACTACAACTGCCAAGAAAGACAGCTCCGACAAGGACGGAAACAACTCAGGCGGCGGTTCGTCAAATAATAACGATAATAATAACTCCTCACAGGGCGGCTCCAATAACGAGAGCGGCGGCTCAGGCGAGGAGGTAAAGGAATATACCGCGGAGATAACTCTCGGCAGTACTCCAAAGGCAACAGGCAGCAACGTCAAGGTAGACGGCGGCGTTGTGACTATCACAGCAGGAGGAGACTATCTCTTCACAGGCAATATGGATAACGGACAGATACGTGTTAATACGGGCGCTTCCGAGGACAAGGTAACAGTAGTTCTCAACGGCGTCAATATCTCCAATCCAAGTGCTCCTGCTATCTTCATAGAGGAGGCTAAGCGCTGCACCATAAAGCCAAAGGAGGGCTCTGTGAACCACGTCAGCAGCGGTGTTGAGAAAAAGGGTGTACAGGATACGGGAGCTATATTCTCCAACGATACCGTAAGACTCAAGGGCAACGGCGAGCTTAACGTTACAGCTACAGCTTCTCACGGTATCAACGCAGACGACGATGTTATCATCGAAAGCGGTACATATAATATTGATTCCAGAAAGTCAGGTATCATCGCAAACGATGATATTACAATAAACGAGGGCAGACTTAATATCAAGGGCGGCACAAACGGTCTCAAATCCAAGGGCACTATCAATATAAACGGCGGCTACAGCGTTGTTTCGGGCGGTACCAAGGAGGAAAAAAGCTCTATCTATGCAGGCAGCACTTTCAGCTACACAGGCGGCTATCTCTATGCCGCAGGCAACAAGGTCTCTGTGCCCACATACAGCGAGACACCGTATATCGTGGCTGATCTGGGCGAAACAGTTGGCGCAGGCAGCTCTGTGGAGTTCTTCCTTAACGGAAACAGCATGATAACCATGAATCCCCATAACGATTTCCGCTGTGTAATGATGCTTGCTCCTGAGGTAAGCGGCGGCAGCAGTTTTGCTGTATCAGTTAACGGAAACAGAAGTCAGGATTTCAGCGTTACAGACGGTGAAAATCAGTTCTCGTTAAAATAAAAAAATGATACTTGATATGCTTGCTTTGTGTAAAGCAGTTAATGAGTGTCAAAGCTGAAATGGAAAAGTCAAAAATAAACTAAAAGTTAATAAGTAATATCCTAAAACATATTCACAAAAAATTAACTATAAAAAATACAAAAATTAAGGCAAAAGTACACTAAAGTATATTTTAGTGTACTTTTCTTTATTGTAAAGAACGCAGATTTGCAATATAATAATATCAGCAAATGAAGATTATTGGTATTCAATATCAAGTACCCTCCCCTCTCATGTGCTTGATATTGTGTATTAGTTCACTTGCACGCCATAGAAATAGTTTTGTCAAGTAATAAAACTCCCCCCTTTCATTTGTAATTTTTTCATGTTTTCTATTCTCAATAACTTTTTTTAACTTATTAATCTATGGCTCGACCTACAGTGCTAAGCGATGAAAATCGTTTGGGTCGAATTCTCCGCTCCTTGTGAGCGGACTTTTTTTACTCTGTGAAATTTGCGTGAAAGATTATATAATCTGCTTGACAAATTCTATAATCTGTGCTATTATCTATATAACAACAGAAGGGAAGTGATGTACCCGTGAAAAAAAGCGTTTACAGTCTCGTTCTTATGGACGACGTTATAAAAGCCGTAGACCAGCAGGCGTACAGGCTGGGGACGAGCCGCTCCAATCTCATAAATCAGATACTTGCCGAGCATTTATCCTGCGTGACTCCCGAAATGCGTATGAGGGAAATATTCGGTCAGGTGGCTGAGCTGGTCAGCAGCAGCTTCTGTGTGCAGGAGCAGCGGTCGCCGTCGCTGATGACGGTTCGGACGGCTCTGGAATACAAATACCGACCTACCATTAATTATAAGGTTGAGCTTGAACGTGCTCCTGCGGAGTATCTCGGTACTCTGCGGGTGAGTATCAGGACTCAGAGTGCGGCTCTCATAGATATGTTCCACAGCTTCTTTGCTTACAGGGCAAAGCTGGAAAATGCCTATCTGTCAAGGCTTGGCGTGGACAGCTACAGCTGTGAGATAGGTGAGGGCAGCTTTGCAAGAAAACTTATAAATACCCGTACCCTTGATCCGGATCAGGCAGGTGCTGCAATTGGCGAGTACATCAAGGACCTTGACCGCGCCGTTAAGACATATTTTGCCGCACCTAAGGAATTCGGTGAAAGTGCTCCCGTACTGGAGAAAAACTACCGCTTATTGCTTGAAAAGTACATTATTTAGTAAAGCGGATAAGAGCTTATATAAGTATTGAAAGGAGAATAATTATGAATGCTGAAAAATTAACTCAGAAGTCCATTGACGCCGTTAGAAAGGCTCAGAGCATAGCCGTTATGAAGTCAAATTCCGTCATTGAGCCCATACATCTCCTTGCAGGACTTGTTCGGCAGGAGAACGGTCTTATCCCTCAGCTTCTGAAAAAAATGAATATAGACGAGGATATCTTCGACGGCGAGATTGAGAAGAAGATAGATACTCTCCCAAAGGTCACGGGAAGCGGCAGAAGCAGTAATCTCGGTATCTCTGCGGAGTGTGACCGTGTTCTCACAGCCGCCGAGAGTATCGCTTCAAATATGAAGGACGAGTACGTTTCTGTAGAGCACCTCATGCTTTCGCTCATTGACAGCAAGGACAGGGACGTTTCACAGCTTCTTACAACCTTTAATATCACTAAGGACTCGTTTCTCAGCGCTCTTATGTCCGTCAGAGGAAATACCAGAGTCACCAATGAGAACCCCGAGGACACCTATGACGTCCTCACAAAATACGGTCAGGAACTTGTCGGGCTCGCCCGCAGAAACAAGCTCGATCCCGTTATCGGACGTGACAGCGAGATACGAAACGTTATCCGCATACTGTCAAGAAAAACGAAAAACAACCCTGTGCTCATCGGTGAGCCTGGCGTCGGAAAAACTGCCATTGCAGAGGGACTTGCCCTGCGTATCGTGGCAGGAGACGTTCCCGACAGCCTTAAAGACCGCAAGGTCTTCTCACTTGATATGGGAGCTCTCGTCGCAGGAGCAAAGTACCGCGGCGAGTTCGAGGAGCGTCTGAAAGCTGTCCTCAATGAGATAAAGAACAGCAACGGTCAGATACTTCTGTTTATTGATGAGCTCCATACTATCGTAGGCGCAGGCAAGACCGACGGCGCTATGGACGCAGGCAACCTGCTGAAGCCTATGCTGGCAAGGGGCGAGCTCCACTGTATCGGCGCTACAACACTCAACGAGTACCGTCAGTACATCGAGAAAGATCCTGCCCTCGAAAGACGTTTCCAGCCTGTTATGGTTGACGAGCCAAGCGTTGAGGACACTATTTCTATCCTCCGTGGTCTGAAAGAGCGCTACGAGGTATTCCACGGCGTTAAGATAAGCGATAATGCGCTTATTTCTGCAGCTGTGCTGTCCAACAGATACATCACAGACAGATTCCTCCCCGACAAGGCTATCGACCTTATAGACGAAGCTTGCGCTACTATACGTACCGAAATGGACTCCATGCCTACTGAGCTGGACGTTATCTCACGTAAGATAGTTCAGCTTGAAATTGAAGAAGCCGCCCTCAAAAAAGAAAGCGACAATATCTCACAGGAGCACCTTGAAGAGATACAGAAAGAGCTTGCAGAGCTTCGTGAGAAGTTCAAGGGCATGAAGGCAAAGTGGGAGAACGAAAAGAATGATATCTCCGCTGTTCAGAAGCTCCGTGAGGAGATAGAGCGCACAGGCGGCGAAATAGAAAAGGCAGAGCGTGAGTACGACCTTAACAAGGCGGCAGAACTGAAATACGGAAAGCTCCCACAGCTCCAGAAAGAGCTGGAGGAGCTTGAAAAGCAGGCTGAACACGATGTTGAAAACGGCAGACTGCTCCGTGACAAGGTAACTGAGGACGAAATTGCAAAGATAGTATGCCGCTGGACGGGTATCCCTGTTTCAAAGCTCATGGAGGGCGAAAAGGAGAAGATACTCGGTCTGGAGGGACTGCTGCACAAGAGAGTCATCGGACAGGACGAGGCTGTAACAAAGGTCAGCGAGGCTATCCTCCGTTCAAGGGCAGGCATACAGGCTCCCGACCGACCTATCGGCTCGTTCCTCTTCCTCGGACCTACAGGTGTGGGCAAAACAGAGCTTGCAAAGGCTCTTTCGGAGATACTTTTCGACGACGAGAGAAACATTATCCGAATCGACATGAGCGAATACATGGAGAAATTCAGCGTAAGCCGTCTTATCGGAGCGCCTCCCGGATACGTTGGCTATGACGAGGGCGGTCAGCTTACAGAAGCAGTCCGCAGAAAGCCATACTCGGTAGTTCTCTTTGACGAGATAGAAAAGGCACACCCCGATGTGTTCAATATACTGCTGCAAGTTCTTGATGACGGACGTATCACCGATTCACAGGGCAGAACAGTGGATTTCAAGAACACTATCATTATCCTGACTTCTAACCTCGGTTCGCCGTATATCCTTGAGGGTATCGACGAAAACGGCGAGATAACCGACGAGGCTCGCGCACAAGTAGAGGGACTGCTGAAAACGCAGTTCAGACCTGAGTTCCTCAACCGTCTTGACGAGATAATCTTCTACAAGCCGCTGGCTAAGACTGAGATAATCAAGATAGTTGACCTTATGCTGGTTGACCTGCAAAAGCGTCTTGATGACAAGCATATCCGCATAAATGTCAGCGAAGCGGCTAAGAACTACATCGTTGACTGCGGCTACGATCCGAACTTCGGCGCAAGACCGCTGAGAAGATTTATCCAGCGCAACGTTGAGACTCTGGCGGCAAAGCGTATCATAGGCGGTAATCTGGCGGCAGGTGACGTCATTGATATTGACCTTGACGCAAACGGCAAGCTTGCTGCAACATGATAAAAAAACTCCCGAGAGCAATACGCTTTCGGGAGTTTTTGTTTGTATGCTGAATCCATGAACGGGATTCCAAAGGGACTGTGTTCCTTTGGCGGAGTCCAGAGGCAGCGCCTCTGGTGGGGGGTGGGGCAAAGCCCCGCAGTTACGAAGCGCTCCGCAAGGGTGAATTAAAAAAACAGTCCGGTGGACTGTTTTTTTAAGAGGGACGCCCTGCAAGAGAGGGCGTCCCTATATTACTTTAAGCGCCTTTTACAAGCAGCTTTCTTAGTGCAACGAGGTCGAAAATGTCAATATATCCGTCGCCGTTCACATCGCCCATATCAGGTGTTGTGAGCTTTCCTGCGCCGATGATGTACTTCTGGAGCATTACAAGGTCTGCCACCTTTACTTCGCCGTCGCCGTTTACGTCGCCTGTGATCTCAGCGCCCTTTGTGCCGTATACTGCAAGCTCCGCGATATTGCACAGGAACACATCGTCCTTGCTCAGCGGACTTGTGGGAGCTCCCGTAGGTACCTCATAGCGCACATAGCGTGCTTTCAGATTCTCGAACTCCTCGGTGTAGTTCATTCTGTAAGCAGGCTTGTTTTCCACGGTGTAAACCTTTGTCCAGCTCTGTCCGTCAGTTGACACGCTTATGAATCCGTCTATCATGCGGTACTCATAGCCCTCGCGGGGACAGAAACCGATATTGCCGATGCTGCAAATGCTGCCCAGATCGAGCTGTACATAGCCGCCCTCAAGACCGTCGAAGTATGTGCTGAGGTCGCCGTCGTAAGCCTTTTCGTAGCTTACGGAAGCCGTATCCTTCCATGATTTGCTGCCCTCAGCGGCAACAGGTGTGAGCTTGTCGTACTTTGGCTTTGTGCTCTGGGAAGCCTTTGTTCCGTAGAGAGCTATCTCCGCGATATTAGCGCAGTACGCGCTGTCAGGATTGTCGCTGTTCTGCGGAGCTCCTGTCGGCACTTCATACCTGATGTAACGAGCCTGCGTATCCCCTGAAAGTGCAGTCGCATAATGCATACCCGAAGATGGTTTGCTTTTTACGGTATAAAGTGTGGTCCAGTTTGTGCCGTCCGCAGAAGCCTTGAACATTCCGTCTGTCATGCGGTATTCGTAGCCTCCTCTCGGAGCGTAGCCTATAGCTGTTATGTCGTAAAGCTCGCCTAAGTCTACCTGCAGCCAGCCGTCAGCGACACCGTCAAAGTAGGTGCCTGTGCTGCCGTCGAAAGCCTTGGCATAGCCTGTTGAAGCGTCGCTCTTCCATGAGTCGGAGCCGCTTATCATGCCCGATGTGATGTCGATTTTATCGGTGAGAGTTGTTCCGCCCTTGACTCCGTCGATTATGAAAGTGGTAACGGAATTGCCTGCAAGAGAAGCCTTGAGGGCTCCGCCGCTGATGTCTATAGTACCTGCGTCAGCCCAGTTCTCGGAATTGCTTGTGCGAATGACCTTTGCGCTTGTACCGCACTGGCTGAACTGGGAAAGGTCATAGACCATATCCGACTTGCCCGATGAGGTATTATATGATACGATGACCAGCTGTCCGTTTTTCGCGTCAAAGGCAGCCAGTGTATTGCCCGAGGATTTCAGCATTGTCATACCGGGACGGATATATCTTGTGTACTGACCGAAGCAGTAGTACTTCTTGGAGAGAACTATTTCGTTCTTGTCGTGGTCTGCAACAGCGGTTCCCCAGAAGCCCTTGGTCATATCAACCATGCCTGAGTCCTTTTTGCCGTTGTAGCCTTTAGAGCTTACGTGCTTGTCGATTACCTGCCAGAGTATCCACGCGGAGGAATTAAGTCCGTTGCAGTCTGCTGTGATACGCTCTGACAACCAGAGTCCGGGAGACATAGCACCTGCATTCTGACCTGCTGTGCCGTTGCCGTCCACCTCGCTCATCCAGAGATTCCTGCCTGCGTTAATGGCAGTATTTTTCAGCTGTGTACGCTGACTTCCGCCGTATGTATGTGTGTCGATACGTCCGATAAGAGCCTTTGTGGTATCGGACATCTTGTTCCAAGAGCTTATCTGAGTGTCGATGATAGACTCGTCGTTGGCGCTGATGATTATATCGTTGAGGTTGCGTTTTTTGAGGGATTTTGCAAGCTCCTGATATATCTTGTCCATGGAAGCGCCCTGGTCGAAGTGGCAGCCCTCCTGTTTTGCGCTGTATGCGCCCCAGTAGTTGGTGTAGGGCTCGTTCATAGGCGTGATACTCTGAACGTGGATACCCCAGTCGTTTTCATAATGAGCAGTTACCTCTGCAAGGTACTCCGCAAAGTCTGTATATTTATCGTCGCGGAGATTATTCTTGCCTGAGTCCTTATTTCCTGAGCTGCAGCCGCTCTGCGTCATATAGTATGGCGGCGAGTTTGAGAACATCTCCACTATCATATCGTCGCCTGCGGCTTCGATACATTTGCGGAGCACGTTTCGCTGATTGGCGTCAGCGTTCCAGTCGTAGGTGACCACGCCGTTGTTGTACTTGGTATAGCCAGGCATATTGGAGTCTGTACGGGTGATGTGGTCATGCGACGGGTCGTCACCTCCGCCAATGTTGAAACGGGCGATATTAAGGCGGAGACCATTGTCGCCGTAGAAGGTGTCGGCGGCTTTTTGTGCAAGGCTGTCCGAATAGCCTACACGGTTTGCCCACCAGCACAGAGATGTGCCCCAGCCTTCGAACTTACCGCCATTTATGTCGTAAACGTCGTAAGGGGAAAGGCTGATGTTAGTTGCTGCACTCGCTTCAAATGCAGGCAGAGCAGAAGTCATAGATGTCAGGACTGCGATTGCCGCAACAGCCGAACATATCTTGCGTAAAATTTTCATTTCCCAATTCTCCTTTATTTTAAATTTCCGTCCGCGGATACAAATCCTATATATATTATACCGCAACATTTGGAAAAAGTAAATAAAAAACCGCAATAATTGAGAATTATATGATATGATTTTTCTAATACAGCATAAATAATATATATTATGCACAATATGTTATGTCAATTATGACGCTCTCAGCCTATAGCATAGTTTGCTGCCGTGGCAGCTGTTCTATTTGGGTTTATGTTATAAGCAAGGTGCCTGTACTGCTTTTAGGCACTGAGATAAATTGATGATATAGTTTTTTTGCTGTGCTTGTTGCTATTTGGGGATTTATATGCTATAATCAAAATTGCAGTGCCGTCGCCGTGCAGAGGCGGAGCGGAGCTCCGCCTGACGGTTTCGCACATAAAAAAATGAACATTTGTATTCGGCAGCGAAACCGTCGGACGCAGGCGTCCCTGCACGGCTTCAATGCTGCGATACTGCAATAAATACAAGCTTTGAGAAAGGAAAACTATGAGCGCTTACGTTGAGTTTAAAAAAGTAAAAAAGACCTACAAGTCGGGCGAGGTAGAGGTCCACGCCCTTAACGACGTAAACTTTGAGATAAACAAGGGAGAGTTCTGCGTTATAGTGGGAGCTTCTGGTGCAGGAAAGACAACTATCCTCAATATACTTGGCGGAATGGACACACTTACCTCAGGCAGCGTATTCCTTGACGGTACGGAGATATCAGCCCTCAGCAAGAAGAAGCTAACCGCCTACAGGCGTTATGACGTGGGCTTTGTGTTCCAGTTCTACAATCTTGTACAGAATCTGACCGCACTTGAAAACGTGGAGCTTGCAGCTCAGATATGCCGCGAGCCCCTTGACGCCGCAAAGGTCCTTGAACAGGTGGGACTTTCCGAGCGTACCAAGAATTTCCCTGCACAGCTTTCGGGCGGCGAGCAGCAGCGAGTTGCAATAGCGCGAGCTCTCGCCAAGAACCCCAAGCTTCTGCTCTGCGACGAGCCAACAGGCGCTCTGGACTACGCTACAGGCAAGCAGGTACTGAAGCTTTTGCAGGACACCTGCCGCAAAAACGGCATGACAGTTGTGGTCATTACCCACAATCAGGCTCTTACGCCAATGGCTGACCGCATAATCACAGTCAGCAGCGGAACTATCTCAGGCGTGAAAATGAACGACAATATCGTGGATATTGCCGATATCGAGTGGTGACGCTATGGGTTCGGCAGTAAGAAAGAACGCTCTCCGCGAGATAAGGAGCACGTTTGGCAGATTCTTCGCAATAATGGCTATCATAGCTCTTGGAGTTGGCTTCTTTACGGGAGTTAGGATAGTTACTCCTGCTATGGTGAATACGGTAAACAAATTCCTTGATGAGAATCAGTTTTACGACTACAGGCTTCTGTCGTCCATTGGCTGGGAGGAAGAGGACGTTGAGGACTTCAAAAGCCGTCCCGAGGTGCGCTATGCCGAGGGCTCGTATACTCTTGATATACTCACGGCAGGTTCACGGGAGTATGTTCTCAGAGCTCATTCTCTTACCGATAATATCAACGGCATACGCCTTAAAGAGGGCAGACTTCCACAGAATGAGAATGAGTGCGTCATCGAGAACGGACGCTTCAAGATCGGCAATACTATCACCCTTTCCGAGGATAACTCAGACAGCGTGAAAAACGCGCTGAAAAGCGACAAATTCACTATTGTCGGCTCTGCGGATTCCTCAATGTACATCAATTTCGAGCGTGGAACGACTTCTGTCGGAAACGGCGAAATTTCGGCTTTTGTTTATCTCCCCAAAGAGGCCTTCGACCTTGACGTTTATACCGAGGTCTATGTGCGTTTTCAGCAGGATATGGAGATATACTCCGACAAGTATGAGACATTCATGGACGGCAGGGAAAAGCAGTGGGAGGATTACTGCCGTGAACGGGCTGATCTGCGCTTCGACAGGCTCTACAGTGAAGCCGAGGACAAGCTCAGCGACGGCAGGGCAGAGCTTGAAAAGAACCGCGCAGACGGTCAGGATAAGCTTGACAAGGCAAAAGCAGACCTTGACAGCGGAAGGGCTCAGCTCGATGAGCAGCTTGCGAAGCTGGAGCAGATAAAGGATATAGCTCCTCAGCAGTATTCCGCAGGCATGGAGCAGTATAACGCCGCCTATGCCGATTACGAAAAGGGGCTTGCGGACTTTGAGAGCTCAAAGGCTGACTTCGACAAACAGATAGCCGACGCCGAAGCGGAGCTGAAAAAGGGCGAAAACGATCTGAGCTCACTGAAAAAGCCTGATATTTACGTCCTTGACAGAAATACCAACATCGGCTATGCCTGCTTTGAGAGCGATTCCGAGATAGTAGCGCAGGTAGCCCGTGTTTTCCCCATATTTTTCATTCTGGTGGCAGCTCTGGTCTGCATGACCATAATGAGCCGCATGGTGGAGGAGCAGCGCACTCAGATAGGCGTTTTCAAGGCGCTGGGCTACTCCGAGGGCACTGTTATGGGCAAGTTCATATTCTATGCAGGACTTGCGGCTATAATTGGCTGTGTGCTGGGCTACAGTCTTGGCACCTACATCTTCCCGAAGATAATCTGGAAGACCTACACCCTCATGTACATTCAGCTGCCTATCGGCTATCTGTTCGATAAACAGCTTGCTCTCATAGCTCTGGCAGTATCGTTGATATGCTCGGTGGGCGTGACATGGTTCAGCTGCCGAGTGGAGCTCTCCGAAACTGCGGCAAGCCTTATGAGACCAAAAGCGCCAAAGGCAGGCAAGCGCGTACTCCTTGAATACGTGACACCTGTGTGGAAAAGGCTTAAATTTCTGCAAAAAGTCTCAATACGAAACATCTTCCGCTACAAAAAGCGCCTTTTTATGATGATTTTAGGTATCGGCGGCTGTACAGCTCTGCTGGTGACAGGCTTCGGACTAAAGGATTCTATCGCAGGCTTTGCGGAAACTCAGTACAACGAGATACAGGTTGCCGACGCATCGGCTAATCTTCGCAACGTAGGAGATGTTTTCCCCGAGGAGCTGACCAACGTGCTCACTGAGAATACCGAGGACTACACTTTACTCTACACGGGAGCGTGGGACCTGCTCTACGGCAAAAAGGTCAAGAGCGTCACTGTAAATGCTGCGGATTCCTTTGAGAATATGGAGAAATATTTCGACCTCCATACTGTCAAGGGGGAGAAGCTGATTCCGCCTGCTGAGGGCGAGGCTATCGTCAGCCACAGTATTGCCGAGCGCTACGGCATAAAAAAGGGCAGTATGATGAAGCTCCGCGACGAGAATATGCGCGAGCTCAACGTAAAGGTCACGGGAGTTTTCGAGAATCACGTATATAATGTGGTATTTCTCGGCAGGGAGACTATGGAAAAACAGCTTGGCGAGTCCGTTCCCGTGAACTACGCTTTTCTCAACTTCAAGGAGGGGGCTGACACCTACAAAACCACGGCTGCTCTGTCGAAAAACGGCAATATCACCGCAGTAATGGTCTTTGCAGACCTCAAGGAGCGACTCAGCAAAATGATGAGCAGTCTTGACTACATCGTGCTTATTGTTATCATCTGCGCCGCAGGTCTGGCATTTATCGTGCTGTACAGCCTTACCAATATAAATATAACAGAACGTGTCCGCGAGATAGCTACAATTAAAGTTCTTGGCTTTTTCAGGCATGAGACATCATCTTATGTGCTCCGCGAAAATCTGGCGCTCACCGCCTTTGGTACGGTAGTGGGACTGGTCGTGGGAATACTGCTCCATGCCTTTGTAATGGCTCAGATACGGGTGGACTTAGTGGACTTCAGCGTCCGTATATTGCCGAAAAGCTTCCTTTTCAGTACACTGCTCACATTCCTTTTCAACTTCATCGTTGACCTGTTCATGGTACTGAAATTGGAGCGTATCAACATGGCTGAATCACTTAAATCTATCGAGTAGCTTAAATGCAGGATTGAAATTCACACCTCATTCAAATTGGAGTGTGATATTTTGTGCAAGGTTCTGAATATGCACGATATATCATGCCTTGAATTGACATTTTGATAGATTTGTGGTATAATATGGTTGAGCCAATATGGGGCTCTGGGGATTGTATCGATGTTATCGATAAGGAGAAAACTGAATGAATTACAAGATCAGAAGAGGTGTACTCAAAAGGTACAAAGACGAAAAAGGCGTTACCGAGATCTTTATTCCCGATAATGTCGGAATCATCGATGAGGGCGCATTCAGTGGCTGTACGAACCTTGTAAGGATACTGGTACCCGAGACAGTGCAGGTCATATCGGATACTGCGTTCAGCGGCTGTGAGAACCTCAGATCTATCAATCTTCCTGAAAGCACTATCAGGCTGGGTTGGTACGCATTCCGTGGCTGTCATCATCTTGCTGATCTCACCATTCCCTCCACTTTACAGGAGATAGGTCAGCACGCCTTTGCAGGCTGCAGCGATCTTTCTACAGTAAAGGTCATTCACGATGACAGGGTGTATGAATTCGTGATAAATGGTGAGCTTGACAACAACAAGTGGCAGCAGATAAGACATTCTTTAAGCCACGAAAACAAATCAATAGCAGTATAACTCAAAACCCCCGTCCGTAATAATGGACGGGGTGTTTTCTTGCCATAGGATTGACAATTCTGCCAGCCTATGGTATTATTTTTTCATTGGCAAAAATTTTTTTGAAATTTCTGTAACGTTTGTACGCGGACTGAGTCTTATAGTTGAAGGCGGTGAGAAGTTTGGACAAAGTCGAAGAGCTCTATAACGATTATTTCCACGATGTATACCTGTATATACGTTCACTGTCCGCGGACGAACACCTCGCCGAGGACATCACACAGGAAACTTTTTTCAAGGCGATGAAGTCCGTAGACAGCTTCCGCGGAGACTGTGATATAAGGGTGTGGCTGTGTCAGATAGCGAAGAATCTGCTGTTCACACACAGCAGTAAAAGTAAGCGGTTCACGGGAGAGGATATCCCCGAGACCGTTCCCGACAGTACAGTATCCGTAGAGGAAAGACTTGCTGATACTCAGCAGACTATGGAGATACACAAAGTGCTCCATACACTGAGCGAGCCCTACAAGGAGGTTTTTACCCTGAGAGTTTTCGGGGAGCTTAGCTTCCGTCAGATAGGCGACATATTCGGCAAGACCGAGAGCTGGGCGCGAGTGTCCTTCCACCGTGCAAAGCTGAAGATTATAGAAGAACTGGAGGTACAGAAATGAGCAAGAATTGTGATATGATAAAGGACCTGCTGCCCCTGTATGCCGACGATGTATGCAGCGATGAGAGCAGGAAAGCAGTTGAGGAGCACATCAAAGAGTGCGCAGAATGCAAGGGGGAGCTTGATAAACTCCGCAGGAGCGTCACTGTAAGCCCTAAAAACGACGGCGAGGTGCTCAAGCGTATAAAGAGACGCCTGCGAATAGAAAAGCTTGTAGTGGGTATTATAAGTGTTTTAGCCGTATGCGGAATACTTCTGTTCGGACTTATGTATCTGATAAACACGGATAAGTCAATGGACGTTGAAAAGTATAATATACCTGATAATCTTCATGTAACAATGCATGGTAGCGAGCTTTATCTTGTTGTCAATGGTGAAGCGGCAGCTTTTTGGCACGCGTTTCCGACTATAAGCGACGCCGACGGCGACCATATGGGATATGGAACAGGCTTTGACAGCGAAAAGAAGAATGGCTACGGTATAACACTCAAACAGCGTAAAATTGACAGTTTTGCAATTTCAAAAATGCTTGATGATAAAAATGGCTGTGAGATAAGGCTGTTTGATATTGAAAAGAACACAAAAATGGAAAAATTCTTCTACTATGATGATGTAAACGATAAAGAATATATTTTATGGGAGCGTGGTACAAATGACTGAGAGAAAATTCAATATACCGCTGATACTGCTTGCGGCAGCTTCATTTGCAATAGGCTTTTTCGGATTTGCTGCAGAGAGCATAGTCCTTGCTGTAGGAGTTATTATAGCTTCGGTGAAGCTTCGTGAGAAGTATCTCATAAAGATACCTGTGACTATATGTATCATTTCAATTGTTGCTTCGGGAGCTTTCCTTGCGCTTATGATGTATCATTCAAGTCAGGGTATGGCTTCTTCAAGCTATTGGCTGATAAAGCTTTTATTCGGCAGTCCGGAATAAAACGAAAAATCCCTCGGCTTTTGCCGGGGGATAATTTTATACAGTTAATTCTATCTGATTTCCTTCAATGCCGACGATACAGCTTTCATAATAGCCGTCGCCTGTGGTACGCGGATCGCTGAGGACTTTATATCCGTCAGCTTTCAGCCGCGCTGTCAGCTCATCGACCTTTTCCTTGCTGCCGAGACTGAATGTGATGTGGATATATCCCGTCATTGCCACAGCATTTTCGCAGCTTTCAAGCTGCGGACGTGTCATTATCTCCAGTCTTGCTCCGTCGTCGAAGCTGAGAAAATATGAGCGGAAATCCGTGGTTTTATTATGGTAGCCGCTGTTTGATGAAGCTCCCAGATACTTTACGAAAAAGTCCCTTGCGGCTTCAAGGTCGCGGACGTACATTGCAACGTGTTCTATCTTCATAGCTATTCGTACTGGGCAAGGATACGCTGAGCGACTTCAAGCCGCGTCTGGCGGTTGTTCATTGCCTGCTTTTCAATGTATTTGTGAGCCTGTGGTTCGGTGAATTTAAGGTATTTCATAAGAGTGGTCTTGGCGCGGTTGATAGTTCTCATTTCCTCGATACGGCTGAGTATATCCGCGCTTTCTTTTTTTACGCCTGCCATACGGGCGCGGGCGGAAAGCACCAGCCTTATAGTACGCTGCAATATCTCACGGGTATAAGGTCTGGCAATGACGTTCACGCCGCTGTCGGAGACTCTGTCTGCTATCTCGTCCGCAACGTCGCCGCCGCAGATGAGTATAATTCCTGCCGATGTGGTCTCGGCTATCATTTCCGCAAGCTCCTGTCCGAATTCGTCAGGCAGGGGCGTATTTATTATGACCAGCTCGGGCTCGCTCTCGTTTTTAACAAGCCGCCGTGCTTCACTTCCGCTGACAGCTACAGCTATCCTGCCACAGCCCTCTATGCGCAGGAGCTGCTCGGCAAGCTCCGATATTTCCTGCCTTGCTGATACTATAAGCGCTCTGTCCATTGCTTACCTCACACGAATTTGAAATAGGACTCTTCCTCAAATTTATCCTTGTCGGGAGCTGCGGCATAATCCCTTATCTGCCTGTCCAGCTGAGCAAAAATGCTGCTTCTTATCTCAGGGGAGAGTGTGCGCTTTACGAAGTCGCTTTCTTTTGCGATAGCGGCAGCTTCTTCGAGAGAGGAGGGGAGCTTCTGGAAAAGGTCGCTTTCCTCCCCACTGTGCATAGCGCTTTCAAAGAGAGAGCAGTCCTTTGACTGTATACCCTCGATACCTGCGGCAAGAATGAGCTTGAATGTAATGTACGGATTGCAGCAGGCGTCTGCGGAGCGCAGTTCAATTCGGGGAGTTATACCCACGGGCTTTGGTACGCGGATAAGCTGTGCGCAGTTTTCCGACGACCAGTTGATATACTTGGGGGCAAATCCGATTCCGAAGCGCTTGTAGGAATTAGTGGTGCTGTTGAGAAATGCGGTTATCTCTCTCATTCTGCCGAGTATGCCCGAGATGAAGCACCTGCCCTCAAAAGGCATAGCGTCGATATCGTTGCCGATGATGTTCTCGCCGCCCTTTTTGATACTTATGGAAATGCTGATAGCGCTTCCGTGCTCGTCGGGGAGAGGCTTGGGCATGAACGAAGCGAAAAGACCGTTCTGTGCGGCAATGGACTTAACTACGGTCTTGTAGTGTACCATATTGTCAGCCGCTGTGATAGGCTCGCTTTCGCGGAACTCTATCTCGTTCTGCGCAGGACCGTGCTTATGACATGAGCTTTTAGGGCTCATGCCCATTTCTTCAAGTGAGAGACAAATCTCACGTCTTGCGTTCTCGCACTTGTCAAGGGGAGCAACGTCAAGGTAGCCGCCCTTGTCGTGAGGTATTTTTGTCGGCTCGCCGCGCTCGTCCAGTTCAAAGAGGTAGAACTCGCACTTTGTGCCCATTTCGCAGGAATACCCGTCCAGACGGAGCTGATTGATGTAGTTGGTCAGCTCAGTACGCATATCGCCTACGTAGTCGCTTCCGTCGGTGTTTTTCAGCGAGCAGAAGAAGCGGACAACGCGTCCCGACTTAGGTCTCCATGGGAGAACGGAAAGAGTGGAGATATCGGGCACAAGGAGCAGGTCCGAGCAGCCCTCGGCGATACATGAAGCGTCAAAGGGGATACCGTATTCAAATGCTCTCGGCAGCTCGTTGGGCATGATAGCCACGTTTTTAAGGTTGCCGAACATATCGCAGAAAGTAAGTCTTATAAATTTTACGTCGTTCTCTTCAACGAATTTCAGTATCTCTTTAGGAGAAAAGCTCATTGAAAGACCTCCAATTAAAATTTGTAGGGGACGGCGTCCTCGACGTCCCGCCAGCCCTTAGCCTTTAGCCGTTAGCTATTAGAACTAAGAGCTAAGAACTAAGAACTATTGTAAGGGCGAGTTCCGCTCGCCCGTGTTTAACGCTGCAAATTAAGAAGAATCAATTGTAGGGGACGGCGTACTCGGCGTCCCGTTAGTAGGGGCGGATATTATCCGCCCGATTTAAAAAATAATTGTGATACCGCAAAAAACTTTCCGAGGTATATATGAAATGATTTATTTTTTATCCTCATATTCTTCTCTGAGTATTGAGAAGTAGTGCCTTCCCACGTATTCGCCGTTCATAAAGAAATAGTCACGCAGAGTACCCTCATACGTAAAGCCGCATTTCTCTATAACACGCCTTGAAGGCTTGTTGATAGTCTTGGTGCATATCTGGACCTTGTGCAGATTTATCCTGTCGAAGCCGAATGCGATAACAGCCTTTGTAGCTTCGGTAGCATATCCTCTGCACTGGAACTCAGCGCCGATACAGTATTCTATCTCAGCGAAATGGTTCTTGCTGTCCACAAGGAAATATGCTATCTGACCTATGCACTCGCCCGATGCTTTTTCAATTACAGCCCAGCGGTAATAGTCAGGTCTTTCGTATGAGCCGATGTATTTGTCCAGCAGCTCTTTAACTTCTTCTTTTGTGGAATATACAGGCTCTGAATACATGGACTGAATTTTCTCGTCGGCTATCCAGTTCCTCAGCATTGAATCATCATCTGAGTATTCAAATTTTCTGAGAATGAGCCTGTCTGTTGTAATAGTATCTGTACCGTTATGAGTAAGCATTTTTTTCTCCATTCGATATGATATTTAGTGCGGATATTATCCGTACTAAAACTGATCACTAATAACTCAAATCACACATTGAAGCGGAACAGAACTATATCTCCGTCCTGCATAACGTATTCCTTGCCCTCAAGGCGTACAAGTCCTTTTTCCTTAGCGGCAGCCATGCTTCCGCAGGCCATAAGGTCATCGTAGGAGATTACCTCCGCACGGATAAAGCCCTTTTCAAAGTCGGTGTGTATCTTACCTGCTGCCTGCGGAGCCTTAGTGCCCTTGGTGATAGTCCAAGCGCGTACCTCCTGCTTTCCAGCGGTGAGGTAGGAGATAAGACCGAGAAGAGCATAGCCCTCCTTGATGATACGGTTGAGACCTGATACCTCAAGGCCCAGCTCGCTGAGAAACATAGCCTTGTCCTCGTCGCCCATGTCGGAGATCTCAGCCTCTATCTGTGCGCAGATAGGCAGTACAGCGGAGTGCTCCTCTGCTGCGAGAGCACAGACAGCCTTGTAATTCTCGTTTGTCTCGATATTGTTAGTGAAGTCGTCCTCGCTGAGGTTAGCCGCATAGATAACGGGCTTTGCGGACAGCAGGGGAGTTGACTTGATAAGCTCGCGCTCCTCGTCTGTGAAATCGAAGCCTCTTGCGGACTTGCCGTTTTCAAGGTGAGCCTTTAATCTTTCAAGGAACTCAGCCTCTGCAAGGTACTTCTTGTCGCCCTTTGCAGCCTTTTTAGCGCGGTCGATACGTCTTTCAACCATTTCGATATCGGAGAAGATGAGCTCCAAGTTGATAGTTTCGATATCGCGGAGAGGATTGATGCTGCCGTCAACGTGAATGATATTAGGATCCTCGAAGCATCGAACAACGTGAACGATAGCGTCCACCTCGCGGATATCCGCAAGGAACTTGTTTCCCAGTCCCTCGCCCTTTGAAGCGCCCTTTACCAGACCTGCTATATCAACGAATTCAAGAGTAGCAGGAGTGAACTTATCGGGCTCGTACATCTCGGCAAGCTTGTCCAGTCTCTCATCGGGAACTGATACAATACCTACGTTCTTCTCGATAGTACAGAATGGGTAGTTCGCAGATTCAGCACCTGCGTTTGTGAGTGCGTTAAAAAGTGTGCTTTTGCCTACATTAGGCAAACCAACCATACCAAGTTTCATATTTGATTCTTACCTTTCTTATCATATGTTTCCCCACCTTTACCGTGATATCTGCATAGAAACTTGTGCTTACTCATCGGGGGAATCCTTTCTGAGGAAAGGTTTTCCTCCGAACCCCTTTCCAAAGACTTTTATCTGGTTTTTTTCTGATAGGGCGCATTTATTAATATAAAAAATTCTATATTTTTGTAAGCGCCCTATCCGAAAAAAACAAAAATGAAAGTTTTCGGGAGAGAGTTTGAGAGAAGCCCCTTTTTCAAAAGGGGTTCTCTCAATAATAAGCGTAAATTCCATGCATATACCACGATATAGGCGGGGAAGATTAAACATTAAGTGCTTGCGTAAGTTATTCTCTTGTTATTTACAAGTGAGCTTACGGTGGAGTTCTGTATCTGGACATCGCCGCTGCTTGTGCCGATATCCTTAGGATTGCCTGCGTTGACAGTCATGGACACCTTAGAATCGATGATAGTGAGGTTTCCTGAGCCTAAAGCGTCACCGATGCCTGTTACCTCATCGCCCTCGGAGTCAATGGTTATCTCTGCATTTTTTATCTTAGTGTTAACGCTGCCCTTCATAGCACCGATACAGGAGTGCTTGCCCGAGCGCATTTTCATATTGATAGTACCCTGCTTGATGTAGATACTGCCCTCGCCCTCTTCGAGGACGCCGATACCAACTGCCTGAGCGCCTGTACAGGACATTGTTATATCCGCACCTGAGCTTATGGTAGAGATACCCTTGCAGCTGCCTATACCTGTTACCTTGATACCAGATATAGTGATATCAAGCTTGCAGTTCTCGCCGATCTCGATATTGGCGTCGCCGTTGAAGCTGCCGACAGCAAGTCCGTTGTGGGAGTACATGAATATCTTTATATTTCCCGAGCGCAGGTCGATGTCGGAGTCGTCATCGTTATGACCGCCGCCGATACACATTGAATCTATGCTGTTGGAGATGATCTCCAGATTGCCGCTGAAATCAACGATGATATCGCCGTAGCCGTGGTCGTAATCGTTGCCGATACCGATACCCTCAGAAGCGTAGCAGTCAATAGTGAGGTCACCCTTGCCGCCGAGAACGAACTGTGAGCCCATAGGCACATAGATACCCGAGTAGCTAAGCTTGTTGCTCTTGACAACGTTGAGTTCAAGGCGGGCATACTCGCCCACGGAGATAGTAGGCTTGCTGTTGCCGCTTATCATATTGACATTTTTCAGCGTCAGCTCGCAGCTGTGATTGTCCATAATGGAGATATTCATCTTCACAGGCTTGTCGGGATCGCCGACAATAGTGAGCTTGCTCTGATAAATGTGGATATCAGTGTATTTTTCCAGCGCCAGCTTAAGGAGGTCGAGCTCCGTATCATTCTGGGCTGCGTATATCTTCTTGACGCCGTCGGGACGTGTTTCAAGATTGGTCTTGATTATCTCGTCCTTGATATCCGCAGATATGCTGTTGAGAAGCAGGGGCTTAGGCTTTGAAGTGTAATAGCCCTGTACAAGGTCAACGCCGAGACGGATAACGGTTTTCAGCTCCTGAACGGTCTCAACGCCCTCGGCAAGGGATTTCAGCTGATTCTCGTGACAGAACTCGATTACAGACGTTACCAGCTGCTGCTTTTTCAGGTCGTTCTGGATATCGCTTATGAGCGAGCGGTCTATCTTTATGTAATCGGGAGAATAATGCAGCAGGTTTGACGAATTGGAATAGCCTGTGCCGTAATCGTCGATAGCAAGGGTAGTGTGTGCAAAGCCGCAGCGCTTCTTTAATGTCTCGATGCTCTCTGCCGTAGCCGCAGATTCCTCGACGATCTCGATAACTGTCTTTTCAAGGAGCTCGCCATAGGTCAGGTACAGCTCGTTGAAGTCCTCATCGGAAAGGAGATTGTTTGAGAGACAGTTTATAAACAGCTTGCGGTTCTCGAATACCTGCTGATTGTCGCTGAGAAGCTTCATAACGTTGAAGAATGTCAGCTTCTCGATAGCGTAAAGGTCATTCTGTGCCGCAGCTATTTTAAGTATCTGATTCGGCGTCATCTTGATATCGCCGATAGTACGCATAAGAGCCTCGTAGCCTACAATTTCGCCCTTCTGAGTCTCAACGATAGGCTGGAGATGATAGGTAAGGAGATTCTCCTGCACGATACGGGAGAATGTCTGTGCGTTGCGGTATGAGTCCTTTTCGTGGACGTAATTCTCCTCGGAGAACCAGTTGATAACTGCGCGTTTTGAGGCCTTAGCCTCAAAAAGAGCGAATTCCGAGTAGTTCACCAGCATATTGAAGTCAGAGGCTTCCTCGGGATATGAAGCACAGCCAATAGACAGGCTTATCCTGCTCTTGTCGGAGATGTCGATTATCTCGCCGAAATCATCGGTGAGAATGCAGTTCTGCACAGCTTCGTCCATGCTGTTGAGGATATTGTAAATGCTCATCTTGTCGCTGTCGCGGAAGAAGACGCATATCTCATAGTTTGACTTTGAGCCGATTATGAGAGTATCGCTGGCAAAGCCCTTCAGCGCTTCGGCTACCGATGTTATGCAGTTGTTGGTGTTGTCAACAGTGAGATAGGAGCCCAGCTTGTCTATGCCGTTTATGTAGATAGTGGCAAGGCAGCCGTGCTGAACATCGGGGAGTATCTGCTTTATCTTCTGTGAGAACGAGGGGAATGAGGGCAGTCTTGTGATAGGATCGTACTCCACAAAAGCCTTCTTGTCGCTGAGCTCTGTCATCTGGCGCGTAAAGTCCTGAATGAAGCCCAGCCATTCGTCACTGCTCTCATAGATGTTCATTTTTATAAAACGAGTTGTATTTCCGTCAGTAAACTTGTAAATGTGCTTTTGTCCCTCTACAGGGCATTTTGATATCTTTTCGAGAAGATTGAAGAACTCGAATTCGTTTATCTTTTCACTCGGGCAGCCGAGCATATGACAGGCGGCTGAATCCAGATAAGCAGCCTTGTCCTTTGCAATATATGTAAATGCACCAATATTGCCGACAAACTGCTGGAATACCTGCCAATCATGGCTTAACACGGGCGGAGTCTGGCTAAAATCAAATATACTCATACTCACTCCTTTTTGCCTGCGGATAAGGTGATTTTCCGCGGCGCTGCCTGACTTCTGACGGTGAACAGGCGACCGTGATAACGTACATTCTATACATATTCATTATACCACATTGTTTCGGAAATAGCAATACTCGTACCTAAAACTATAATGTAAATTTTTTGCGGTCAGAAGCCATTAGTCCTTAGCCCTTAGCCTTTAGCTTGTAGGGGGCGATGCCCACATCGCCCCGTGTGACTTTATATTAATAAACGGGCTGATGTGGGCATCAGCCCCTACAACACTCTCAGCTCTAAACTGAACAAGCCGCCATTTCTGGCGGCTTTGGAAATACTGATATATGTATCAGTCAAGGAAGTCCTTGACCTTTTTGCTTCTGCTGGGGTGACGGAGCTTTCTAAGTGCCTTTGCCTCTATCTGGCGGATACGCTCACGGGTTACGTCGAAGCGCTGTCCTACCTCTTCAAGAGTACGTGACTTGCCGTCCTCGAGACCGAAACGGAGCTTCAGTACCTTTGCCTCACGGTCTGTAAGTGTAGCGAGGACTTCGTTGAGCTGCTCCTTGAGGAGAGTATGTGAAGCTGCCTCAGCAGGTGCAGGAGCGTCATCGTCGGGGATAAAGTCACCGAGGTGGCTGTCCTCCTCCTCACCGATAGGAGTTTCAAGGGATACAGGATCCTGAGCCACACGCATTATTTCACGTACCTTGTCCACAGGCATATTGAGCTTGTCTGCTATCTCCTCGGGGCTTGGATCGTGGCCGTTCTCGTGGAGAAGCTGGCTGGATACCTTCTTTACCTTGGTGATAGTCTCTACCATATGAACAGGGATACGGATAGTTCTTGCCTGATCTGCGATAGCACGGGTTATAGCCTGTCTTATCCACCATGTAGCGTATGTGGAGAACTTGAAGCCCTTGGTGTAATCGAACTTTTCAACAGCCTTTATAAGACCGAGGTTGCCCTCCTGAATGAGGTCGAGGAACTGCATACCTCTGCCTACGTACTTCTTGGCGATAGATACAACAAGACGGAGGTTAGCCTCGGAAAGTCTCTTTTTAGCGTAGGGATCGCCCTTAGCCATTCTCTGGGCAAGCTCGATCTCCTCCTCAGTTGTAAGAAGCGGAACTCGTCCTATTTCCTTGAGGTATATCTTTACAGGATCGTCGATAGCGATGCCCTCTGTTGAGAGCGCCATTTCCAGGTCGTCTGTCAGTGTGGAATCCAGACCTATTTTAAGGTCGGCGTCAAGGTTCATATCCTCGACAATCTCAATATTGAGGTTTTCACAGTTGTCATAGAAGGTATTTATCTGGTCAACGTCAAAGTCAAGCTCCTCCAGCGCGTCGGTAATTTCCTTTGTGGTGAGCTTTCCGTTGGTTTTGCCCTGTTCCATTAAGGCTTCGATGGTGTTTTTCTTTTCCATATTTTATATCCTCCTATTTGTTTTTAGAGCGGAATAGCTTCAGCAGCTCATCGTTGCTGAGTTCTCCGTCTGCTTTGGGTGTTCTGCTTTTCAGTACCTGTGCGCAGTCCGCAACAACGTCCTGCGTTACTGCGACTTCGCGCTTTTTAGCTGCTATTCCGCTTATTCTTCCCATTTCCTCCGTAGAAAATTCATCGGAGAGAAGTGACATTGAGAATTTATCGGAATTTTTCATTCGCTCCAGCAGCGCCTTGTAGACCTTTTTATTGAATGCGGTCACGAAGCACTCTGGGGGCGCCAGCTTTTCCACGTCCTCATATTCCTGAGGGCGCTTCAGCAGGTAGCTGATTATAGTTTCCTCGGCGCGAGCCTCTTTTTTATTGGAGACGGCGTCGGGGTTGATATCGTCGCGTATGTATGAGGTCTGAGCCTTTATGGCACGCCACTCGTTGTTCTTGGCGCTTTTGCTGTTCTTTTGCAGCATTGCGTCAATATGGGTTTTCAGTACCTGTACGGGAATGTCGCACTTCTTGGACGTTCGTGATATGTAGACCTCGCGTTCAAGGGGCGATTCTATGCCTGCAAGCACTCTTGACGTGCGTTTGAGAAGCTCCACTCGTCCTATTTCGGTGGTAAGGTCGAGACCGTCCTCGCACTTGTCCAGCATGAAGTCGTTGGCGTCATTGGAGCTGTCGATGAGCATTCGGAAGCGGTCACGCCCGAACTTCTTGATATACTCGTCGGGATCCTTGGCGCCCTCCATATGGAGTATCTTGGTTCGCAGACCAACGTCCGCAAAGTGGTTGATAGCCTTTTGCGTAGCCTTTTGTCCTGCGCCGTCGCTGTCGTAGGCAACTACAACTTCCTCGGCGTAATGGCTTATGAGACGCGCCTGGTCGGGAGTTATGGCAGTTCCCAGCGTAGCCACAACGTTCTCGAAGCCTGCCTGATTTACGGCTATGACGTCCATATATCCCTCGCAGAGTATCAGCCGCTTTGCGTTTGAGTTCTTTGCGAAGTTCATGGAGAACAGGTTTGAGCCCTTGTCGAATACGGGAGTTTTTCCCGTGTTCAGGTATTTCGGCTGTGAGTCGTCAAGGACTCGTCCGCCGAAGCCGATTATGTTGCCGCGGAGGTCAACGATAGGGAACATAACGCGCTTTCGGAACATATCGAAGGTGCGTCCGTTTTTCATTCCTGCCAGCCATGCGTCAGCCATTTCCTCGTCGGAATAGCCCTTTGAGCGCAGTACATCGGTGAGCTCGTTCCATGAGTCGGAAGCGTAGCCGAGACCATACTTCTTTATGGTCTGGGGAGTAAGCTTTCTGTTTGCGAAATATTGCAGTCCTGCCTTGTCCTTGCCCTTGAACAGGTTGGTGTAGAAGAAATTGGCGGCAATGCGGTTCATCTCGTAGATACGGGTTTTACGCTTTGCGTAGCCGCTGTCCTTATTGCCGTAGGCAGGGACTTCCAAACCTGCCCTCTGGGCTAAAAGCTTTACAGCCTCGGGAAAGGTCAGGTTCTCTATCTTCATTATGAAGGTGATGACGTCGCCGCCTGCGCCGCAGCCGAAGCAGTAGAAGTTCTGGGTATCGGTGAATATGGTGCAGGAAGGCGTTTTTTCGGAATGGAACGGACAGGAGCAGACATAATTGCGCCCTCGCCTTATGACGTTGACGTAGCCGCCCATAACTGTCTCGATAGGGTTGGCATTTCGCAGATTATAGAGAAATTCGTCGTTCTGAGGCATATTCTCCCTCACTTCCAGAATTTCGGTACGAAAAGCTCTGTGTAAAGGTCAACGGCGTACTCGTCGCTCATTCCCGATATGTAGTCGCAGACAGCTCTGTCAGGATCTGAGAGCTTGATGATGTTGCGGTATTCTTCGGGGAGCTTGTCCGTGTGCTCGATAAAGTAGGCATAGAGCTTGCGCACAAGCTGTTCAGCCTTGCCCTCCTCAGCCTTGGCGGCAGGATTGGTGTAGACTTTCTCGAACATGAACTTTTTGAGCTCGTCGTGAGCCTTTCGTATATCGGGCGCAAAATCTATATCCACAGCTCCGTGCCCGATAACGGAGGCTATGAGAGTAGTAATTCTCTTGGTCTTGGTATTTCCGAGGGCTATAACACAGCTTCTTGGCAGGTCGTTTGGTGAGAGTATGCCTGCTCGGATAGAGTCCTCGATATCATGGTTTATGTAGGCGATAGTGTCAGCCAGTCGGACTATATTGCCCTCCTTGGTGTCAGCTACCATGTTGGTGTGGCAGAGTATGCCGTTTCTTACAGCGTGGGTGAGATTTAATCCCTTGCCCTTTTTTTCAAGGACTTCCACCACACGGACGCTTTGCTCATAATGCTTGAAGCCGTGGGGGCATATTTCATTGAGAGTTCTCTCGCCGCAGTGTCCGAAAGGGGAGTGTCCTAAGTCGTGACCGAGGGCGATAGCCTCTGTCAGGTCCTCGTTAAGGCGCATACCGCGGGAAATAGTTCTTGCTATCTGTGATACCTCAAGGGTATGGGTAAGGCGTGTTCTGTAGTGGTCTCCCACAGGGGACAGGAAAACCTGAGTTTTACGCTTTAGTCTGCGGAATGAATTGCAGTGGAGTATGCGGTCACGGTCGCGCTGGAACTCGGTGCGGTAGGGGCACTTGTCCTCATAGCGCTCACGCTTTGTGCCGACCTCGTCTATGCTTGCGCAGGCGTATTTGCTGAGAATACCTGCTTCGCTTATCTCGATCTGTTCGCGTACTGTCATACTTGCTCCCCCACTTTGCAGAAAAATTTAAGCGGAAGATGATCCGCCGAAAAAGTGCCTACATAATACTTATACTAAAACGGGACAAAAAACCCTTTATTTTTATCAGGAAATTTTTTTCACAGAGGAAAAATCTTCAAAAAGCTCGCCCATATCCTCGATTTCGGCAGTTCCGTTGGTCACCTCGGTGAGCTCTTTTTTCAGGGCGTCGAGCTTTTCCGAGAGAACGAGTATCTCGAGGGTGACGTCGCTGCCGAAGTCAGAATCCACAGTGATAGTGTCGTAATTGGGCAGGAGATAGGATATCTTGCCGTACATACCGTAGTCTGCGGTTATTTTCAGGCGGTGACACAGGCACATATCCATGATGTGAGCCGCGTCACAGGCAAGAGAAGCCGCATGGGAATAGGCTCTCACAAGACCGCCGCCGCCAAGAAGTATTCCGCCGAAATAACGGGTGACTACCACACAGACATCGGTGAGACCGCGCTTTTTCAGCACGTCGAGCACAGGTACTCCCGCGGTGCCCTGAGGCTCGCCGTCGTCGGAATAACGGGAAATATTGTCCTCGCGGAGGATATATGCGTAAACGTTGTGCTTAGCCTTGCGGTGCTCGGCTTTTATGGAATTTATAAAGGCTACCGCCTCGTCGTTGGTCTTAACAGGGGAGATATAGCCGATGAACTCCGAGCGCTTTTCTATGAACGAAGCCTTGGCATTTTCGGAAATTGTCAGATAGTTCATAATACTTACCTATGTACGAAAAGCCCCGTCAATGACGGGGCTTGTGGAATTACTTGTCCATATTGAAACGCTTCTTGAATCTGTCAACACGTCCGCCTGTATCAACAAGCTTCTGCTTACCAGTATAGAAAGGATGGCACTTTGAGCAGATTTCAACCTTGATGTTTTCCTTTGTAGACATAGTCTCGATCACGTTACCGCAGTGGCAGGTAATTGTGGTCTTCTTGAACTCAGGATGGATTCCCTCTTTCACGATTTTCACCTCTTTACATTAATTTGTAGATCGTGCAGCCCATCATTTCCCTTAGACAGTAGTGCCGAATATACATTACAGTAATAAATTATATCACACTGAGCCGTGTGTGTCAAGCCTTTTGTGATTTTATTTTATTTTTTAACTCTTGCGGCTTTGAATTCTCCGAGCTCATAAACTGTGATATTGTTTGTATCCTTTGGTATATCCTCCTCGGTGAAGAATACATACAGGGCGTCTTTTCTGCCTTTTCCCGATGTGAGGAGCCTGTACTGCTCGTCGGCATATTCGGCAAGAACACCGTAATCGGAACGTGCAAGGTAGAAGCTGCTGAGCTTGATATGGTCTCTTGAAGCAAGGGCAGCTGTCTCGAAATACAGACTCATATAGGTCTTGTAATCCTGCGGCAGAGGCAGGAATATGACTTCTTCTGCACCCTCCGAGGCTTTTTTCCATTCCTCATCGGTTATTGAGAGGTAATTGCCGTCGGGGACGTTGTACTGTTTGTTCAGTTCGCTTTGGTAGTTGCGGAGGTCCATTATATTGAGCCATACGCATATGGTTACTGTGGCGGCTGCCGAATGTCTGTCCAGCTTGTTCACCAGCCACAGTGCTGTTGTCATGACTATCATGCAGGGCAGCCATATGAATCTTCCCGAGGCTCGGAAGATGGAGAAAGCTCCGAGTATAAGGCGCGGCAGCTTTATATCAATAAGGACGTTCTGGTTTATCGCAACGGTAGTGCTGACAGCCCACATAAAGCTTACGAGGAATACCAGCAGGAAAGTGTTTATCTGAACGCGGTGTAACTTGTAGTATTCGCGGATATTCTTCAAAGTCCTGCCCTCTCTGCGTTCAAGGCGGCTCAATGCAATTATTATGCCGAGGAAACAGCATACCAGCATACCAAGTCCGAGGTAGCCGTAGCCCTCGCCCTGATCTCTTGCGGTGTTTAGCATACGAAGGTACTTTGAGTGTCCCATGCTGTTGAAGAAGGTATTGAGGTTTGCGGAATACATACCGAAGCCGCCGTCAACATAGTTTCCGCTGCCGTAAAATGCTCCTATTATCCATAGACTGAGTATGGAACAGACTGTTGATGAACCGAATGTGATAACAGCGCGCAAACGGTTTTTGTCCATGAATACGGTGAGTATCATATATCCGACCATGACGATGTATATCATCGGCAGGAAATATATGTGTACAAGCGTTGCCAGTACGCATAGAGCCGACCATAAGGCGACCGAGGTAAAGCGGTGCTTGTACTGACGCTTGTGGTCGAGAGCAAGTATCAGCGCCGCGATTATGAGCCATATTGCGGCAAGAGTGTTGTGCTGACCTACTCGGTTTATGGACGGGAAGAATGCTGAATAGAACAGGGAGCCGACAGATGTGAAGTAAATGCTCGGGGTTATCCTCCTCAGAAGCAAAGCTCCCATTCCGCCGTTAAGAGCGAAGCATACCACGCCCCAGAGTCCGAAATACTGGAAGTTCTCGGGGATAACAGGGGAGAGAAGCTTGAATATTATGGCGAAGAGCGGCAGTGAATCGGTATACATACATGAGACCATGCCGTCGGAGCTTATACCGTCGGTTAGTCCTATTGGGAATGTCCATGGCGTGTTTCTGAAATATACCCAGCCAAGGTGGTGCTGGGTGACATCGCCTGTATTCTTGAATATCCAGCCCGTATTTGTGGGATCAATGATATTTATTCCGAATATCCATATGAATACCATAGCTCCGAGAATAGCTCCGATGAGAAATGTTAGGATCGGTGGTTTGTCTTTTTTCATTCTGTTTCTCCTGAAGTGTTTTTATGTTTCGGCAGACCTGTGCGGACACTGCTCTTTTCTGTAATAAAGGGCGGACTGAAGTCCGCCCTGTGTCTTATTTCATGCTCTGTGTGAAATCTGCGTATATCTTCTGCTCGATGACCTCGGCCTCAGCCTTTGTGGACGCCTTTGCAGTGATATATGTCTTTATCTTGGGCTCTGTACCCGATGGACGAACTATAGCCTTGCAGCCGTTCTCAAGATAGAATGCGAGAACGTTCGACTTTGGAAGTGTGAGCTCCTTGACTTCGCCTGTAGCGATATTCTTGGAGGTGCTTGCGAGGTAATCCTCGAAGCGCTCGACCTTTAAGCCGCCGATAGATGTGGGGTGGTTGCTGCGGAGGTCTGACATGAGCTCTTCCATGTGCTTCATTCCGCTCTCACCCTCGAACTCGAAGCTGTAGAGTGTCTGGAGGAACATACCGTACTTCTTGTACATATTCTCGCGAGCCTGAATGAGAGTGATGCCCTGTGTGCGGTAGTAAGCAGCCATTTCGCAGATAAGCATTGAAGCGTCAACTGCGTCCTTGTCTCTTACGTAGCCGCCCGAAAGGTAGCCGTAGCTCTCCTCAAAGCCGAATATATAGCGGTTCTCCTCGCCCTTAGCCTCAAGGAAGCCGATCTGCTCGCCGATGAACTTGAAGCCTGTGAGAACGTCTATTACCTCTACGCCGTATTCCTTGGCGATGAGGTTTACGATATCGGTAGTAACGATAGTTTTTACTGTGATAGGATTTTTCGGCATTGTGCCCTTCTTGATACGCTGTGAGCAGATGTACTCGAGAAGCATAGCTCCTACCTCGTTGCCCGAGAAGAGAGCGTAGCCGCCCTTGCCGTCGGGAACTGCGATACCTACACGGTCACAGTCTGGATCGGTAGCAAGGAGAAGGTCTGGCTTTACCTTGTCGCAGTAGCTGAGACCTACCTGTAATGCCTCGCGTATCTCAGGGTTCGGATAAGGACAGGTAGTGAAGTTGCCGTCTGGGTTCTCCTGTTCCTTTACTACAGTTACGTCTGTAATGCCGATACGCTTTAAGATCTCGCGTACAGGCTTGTTTCCTGTGCCGTTGAGAGGAGTGTATACAACTTTGAGTCCGCTTGAAGCACAGAGATCGGTGTTTATGCCCTCTGCAAGGACTCTCTTGTAGAATTCCTCGATAACGCTGTCGTCTATATAAGAAATATTGCCTGCGGCTAACTCCTTGTCAAAATCGGAGTGCTTTACGCCGCTGAACATATCCAGAGAATTTATCTTTTCAAGGATTATCTCAGCACCTCTGAGAGTTATCTGGCAGCCGTCCTCGCCGTAAACCTTGTAGCCATTGTACTTGGCTGGGTTGTGGCTTGCTGTTACCATGATACCGCCCTGACACTTAAGTGCGCGTACTGCCCATGAAAGGCATGGTGTAGGCATTAACTGCTTGTAGATATGTACCTTTATGCCGTTTGCTGCAAGTACCTCTGCGGCAGCCTTTGAGAACACGTCGCTCTTGATACGGCTGTCATAGGAGATAGCTACGCTTGGGTTCTTGTACTCCTGATTGAGGTAGTCCGCAAAACCCTGTGTAGCGCGTCTTACAGTATATATATTCATTCGATTGGTTCCTGCGCCGATAACGCCTCTCAGACCGCCCGTACCGAATTCGAGGTCACGGTAGAATCTGTCGTTGATTGCCTCGCTGTCGCCCTTTATCCCCTCGAGCTCAGCTTTTAAGTCGGGATCTTCCTTTGCGTTTTCACACCAAAGGCTATAAAGTTCCATTTCTGACATTATAATACCTCCTGAACAGATATATAGATATTATAGCACATAATAACAGTTTTGGGAATAGCTTTTTTTGAAAAATTTCAAATTTTTTTGATTTAATCAGTTCACAATCGCCGCTATATGGCTAAATATAAAGGTTTGACAGCGTTATATCAAATTTAAATATAAGTATTTTTGATTGTATATAATACTACTTGTATACGCAAAATTGGCAGCCCAATTGGGCTGCCAAAGTGTCTTAATCGCCGAAAGATACGCCGATATCGCGTGCTGCGATGACCAGATGATTCTCTGTATCGACGAATTTTGTCTTTCCTGCTATGTCCTCAAGCTTGTTTGAGGTTATTTTATTGCCTATTTTAGCCACTGTTCTGCCGTAGCGCTCCTTTGCTATGAGGTAGGCTGCATGAACTCCGAACTGTGTGGAGAGTACGCGGTCATAAGCGCTTGGAGCGCCGCCTCTGAGCATATGTCCGGGGACGCATACACGGGCTTCAAGGCCTGTATTATGCTGTATCTGAGCTGCAATGCGGTTTGTGGCGGTGAGTATTCCTGCCTCCGCACGCTTCTTTGCGCGTTCCTTTTTCTTCATCTGAGCTTCGTTTATATCGAAAGCTCCCTCAGCAACTGCAACGATAGAGAAGGTCTTTCCGCTGGCGCTTCTTGCCATTACAGCGTCGCATACCTTGTCGATATCATAAGGAATCTCCGGGATTATGATAACGTCCGCGCCGCCTGCGATACCTGCATTCAGTGTGAGCCAGCCTGCCTTATTTCCCATTATCTCGCAGAGGAGAACTCGCGAGTGGCTTGCGGCTGTGGTGTGAAGTCTGTCGAGAACGTCTGTGGCGATGTCAACTGCGGTATGGAAGCCGAAAGTAACATCTGTGCCGTATATATCGTTGTCGATGGTCTTGGGGAGTCCGATGACGTTGAGTCCCTCATCAGAAAGGAGCTTGGAGGTCTTGTGAGTGCCGTTTCCGCCCAGTGTAAGTAGGCAGTCCAGCTTCTGCTTCTTGTAGGTCTCCTTCATATTCTTGACCTTGTCGATGTTGTCCTCGCCGATGACCTGCATCATCTTGAATGGCTGACGCTTTGTGCCGAAGATAGTTCCGCCCTGTGTGAGTATTCCCGAGAATGAGGAGGGGGACATCTCCTTGCAGAGATTGTTGATAAGTCCGTAATAGCCGTTGGAAATTCCGACTATCTCAACATTTTCCTCGCCGAAGCGCTCATAGCAAGCTTTTGCCACGCCGCGTATAGTTGCGTTGAGTCCGGGGCAGTCACCGCCGCTTGTAAGGATTCCGATACGTCTTTTCATAATTATGACCTCCGTGATAACGTGATAATTCTAAAGCGCTATCTTTTTGTGTCGATTTCGCGCCTTACGTTCTGTTCAAACAGTTCCTGTATCTTTTCAGGGGGCATAGGCTTGCCGTAAAGGTAGCCCTGTCCGTAGTCACAGCCTGCCGAGCGCAGGATACTCTGCTGTCCCTTGTTTTCGATACCCTCTGCGATAGTCTCTATCTTCTTGGATTTTGCGATACGTATTACCGCTGCGACTATCTCAAATGAGATATTGTCGTGCTCGATGTCGATTATGAACGAGCGGTCCAGCTTCAGCAGGGTAATTGGCAGTATCTGGAGATATCTCAGTGAAGAATAGCCTGTTCCGAAGTCGTCCATGGCAAGCTTTACGCCGAGCTCGCGGAGACGGTTCATCTGGTCTATTGCAAAGTCGATATCCTTTAGCGCAAGGGACTCGGTGAGCTCTACTTCAAGCCACTGAGGCGGCAGAGCCGAGCGTGCGAGGGCTTCGTAGACCTTGTCCTTGAGGTCGGTCTGATAGAAGTCGGACGACGCGAAGTTTATTGACATAACGATAGGCGGATAGCCCATTTTCTGCCACAGCTTGTTCTGGCGGCAGCCCTCGTTCAGTACGAATTCGCTTATCTTTCCGATAAGGTGAGAGCTCTCTGCGATAGGCACGAAAGCGTCGGGAGAGATAACGGTGCCGTCGGGCTTTATCCAGCGGATAAGAGCTTCAACGCCCATGATCCTGCCTGTATTGAGGTCGATCTTCGGCTGGTAGTAGAGCTGGAGCTCATTGTTCTCGATAGCAAGAGCAAGAGACTTTTCAAGTTCTGTATCGCCGATGATAGAGTCGTGCATACTCGGCTCATAGCCGCATATGCTGCTCTGTGTGCCGTCATTGGATTTGAGGGCGAATTCAGCGTGCTCCATGACTTCGAGGAAAGACCTGCCGTCCTCGGGCATTTTGGAGAAGCCTGCCGAGCAGGTAAGGCTTATTGACGCAAGCTCGTCGACTGCAAGCTTTGCAAACTCGTCCTGTATGGACTTAACAGTTCTTGTGGGCATTTCGTCGTCGCCGTAGTCTCTCAGCAGCAGGGCGAAATTATCGCCGCTTATTCTGGCTGCAAGACCGCCTGGGGTGACGAACTTATAAAGTATATGAGCAAAGTTTTTCAGGATATAGTTTCCGTTTGAATAGCCGCAGGTATCGTTTATGATGTGGAAGCGGTCTATATCCAGAACGATTATCCAGAATGAATAGTCCAGCACCTTGCAGGAGTCGTAAATCTCCTGTCCTGTAACCACAAGCTTGTTGCGGTTGGCAATTTCGGTGACCTCGTCGATGTACGCGAGGCGCTCGATGAGGATATCCTTTTCGTGCTCCTCGGTAACGTCGATAACAGCTCCGCCGAAGAGGGGGAGACTGTTTCCTGTGCTGGTTATGGACTTGAAGCGGTGTGAGAACCAGCGGTAGTTGCCGTCGGCGCTTCTCAGTCTTATTTCGATGTTCTTGATGTCGGAGGCGTCGCGGCTGCGGACTGCTCCGTCAAACTGTATCCTGTCGTTGGGGTGTATAAGAGCGCGGTATTCGTTGATATTGACCGTACCGCTCTTCAAACCCAGCATATTGACCATTTCGGGCGAGACTCTGAACACCTTCTTATCGGTGCTCATTACAAGTCCTATCTCTGCAAGCTCCATAGCCGAATGGAAGAAATCGTTGGCGTTTGCAAGATTCACACGCATTTTCTTCAGCTCGGTGAGATTGAAGCCTGTGCTGAGGTATACTGAGCGTTTTTTGTACTTCTTGACCTGTGAGGTGCTCCATGCGATAGATACGAATGCGCCGCTGGGATTGCGGAATGTGGACTCATAGGAGTTGCTGCCCACTATCTTGCTGAGAGCTGTGGGATCGGGAGTATTTATGCCGAATGCGGTCCATACGCCCTCCTTTTTGTCTGAGTAATCCGCGGTTATGCCCAGCAGGTCGCGGAGCTTTTTATTGATATAGACATATTCAAAGTCATCTGACCAGATTATCATTTCGGTATTGAGGTTTTCGGTTATCTTGATTATGTCCTTTTCGTCCACAGAGGTCTTTTTATTCTTATATATCCAGCCCGATATCGCAAGTATCAGAGTTGCGCATACCATTGTACAAACGTAAATGATAAGCGCCATTCTGGCGTTTTCGGGAACATTTATGCAGTAGCCTATTACGACAGCGCTTGCAGCAACGATGATAAGGGCGGCTGCAAGGGGATTGAAGCTTCTTGTGCGGGAATTGCTTCTTGGTTTCTGCTGTGCTTTATTATTCATAGGCGCCGCCTCCCTTCGTTTACACTTACCCAAGTACATTATAGCAAAAATTACTGAAAATGTCAATTGTAAATTTACAGGCTCTAACAAATTTGATAAAATTGACGGAAAAACACATAAAAATATCACTTTATATACACTTTTATCAGATATAATGTTATAATATAAACGTAGGACAGCGAAAAGCTGTTCGTTGTATGTTTTGGACAGAATTGTTAAATTCAAATACACGGAGGGAAAAATATGGCACACATTTTAGTTGTTGACGACGAAATAAACATAAGAAAGGTCGTGCGCGAGTATGCCGAATTCGAGGGATATGAGGTAACAGAAGCCGAAAACGGCATGGAGGCTGTGAATCTCTGCCACGATAATGACTATGACCTTATCATAATGGACGTTATGATGCCAAGACTTGACGGCTATTCCGCCTGCAAGGAGATACATAAGACAAAGAATATCCCCGTTATCATGCTTTCTGCAAGAGGCGAGGAGTACGACAAGCTCTTCGGCTTTGAGATAGGCGTTGACGATTATGTTGTAAAGCCTTTCTCTCCAAAGGAGCTTATGGCGCGTGTAAAGGTGGTTCTCAAGAGGAATACCCACAAGGAGGAAGAAGCTGTTCCCGATAAATACGAATTCGAGGGACTTGAAGTGGATATCGCAGGACGCGAGGTCTATGTAAACGGTCAGAAGGCTTCCATGACTCCCAAGGAGTACGATCTGTTATTCTACCTTGTAAAGAACAAGAATATCGCTCTTTCAAGGGACAGGCTCCTTGAAGAGGTATGGGGCTATGACTTCTTCGGCGATGACAGAACTGTTGATACCCATATAAAAATGCTCCGAAACAGTCTCGGAGAGTACCGTAAATACATCGTTACACTGAGAGGAATGGGATATAAGTTTGAAGCCGATTAAGCAGTTCAGGCGCGTCGGCAGCAGGATACCGCTCCGCTTTACCATTTGGCTGTATTTCGTGCTGTTTACCGTTGCGGTATTTGCGCTTATCTGGGTATTTCAGATATTCTTCTTCGAGAAATTCTACGAAAAGATGAGGATACAGTCGACGGCTGCAAGCATGGACTCCATAGCCGAGATCTATAACAGCGCAGACAGGCAGAAAAACTATGAGACTGTTCTGGAGATACTGTCAGATGATGAAGAAAAGGAAAAGCTCTATGCTGCCGTTAAGGATACGGGAGACGCTGAGGACCTCTGCGTTGAGGTACTGGACAAATACGGCCGTGAGATGATGAAAAAGCACGTCATGGGCGAATGTATCATACACGACAGGGGCATAAACAGCGGCGTACTGTTAAACAGTATTGATGATTCGGAAAATGGCGTCATCATAAAGAAGGTCAAGCACCCCCGAAACGGCAGCTATATGCTGGTATACGGCTGTGCTCTCGGTGATCCTAAAGCTCCCGACGGTTATCTGCTGTTAAATGCGGCTCTCGTACCTGTGGGAGCTACAGTAAAGATAATCAAAAGCCAGCTCATGACCATTACTATTATATTGATAGTACTGGCATTTATCATATCGCTGTACCTGTCAAAGAGGATATCTGCTCCTATAGACAGGATAACAAAGTCTGCGGAGATACTGGCTAAGGGCGATTTCAATACGAAATTCGACGGAAGGGGCTATCTCGAAGCGAAAAAGCTGGCTGATACCCTTACCTATGCGGAAAAGGAGCTCTCAAAGGTGGATACCATGCAGAGAGACCTTATCGCCAATGTTTCCCATGACCTGAGGACTCCGCTGACAATGCTGAAAGCCTATGCGGAGATGATACGCGACCTTTCTGGAGATAATCCCGTCAAGCGCAACGAGCACCTTGAGATTATCATCAGCGAGACCGACCGTCTGGCGCTTCTTGTAAACGATATGCTTGACCTGTCAAAGCTGGAGAGCGGCAAGCAGAAGTTGAATCCCACGGAATTCGGCATAAGTGCAAAGCTCGGCGAGATAATGGACAGATTCAGGGGACTTTCAGAGAAAAACGGCTATCATATACATTTTACGCCCGACGAGGAGCGCATGGTGTACTGTGATGTGGTCAAGATAGAGCAGGTAATTTACAACTTGATAAACAATGCAATAAACTACACAGGCGAGGACAAGCAGGTGTTTGTCCGCCAGATAAATACCGAGGACGGCGTTCTTGTTGAGGTAGAGGATACGGGCGACGGTATCGAGGAGGACAAGATAAAGCTCATCTTCGATAAGTATTATCGCTCAGAGAACCATAAACGAGAGGTAGTGGGCACAGGTCTGGGACTTTCTATCGTCAAGGCTGTGCTGAAAATGCACAATTACGATTACGGTGTGCGCAGTACTCTCGGTAAGGGCTCTACATTCTGGTTCAAAATAAGCAATTTGGAGAAAAAATGATAAAAGCAGTATTCACAGATTTTTACGGCACTCTTGCCCATGAGGACGGCGATGTCGTGGCTCGGGTAGGACAGAAGATATTCAGCACGGGAAATGCGGAAAATATTTCGCAGATATCAGACTACTGGTGGGAGGTGTTCCAGCGGCTGTATACAAGCTCATACGGCGGGAGTTTCCGCACTCAGCGCGAGCTTGAGCATGAGTCTCTGGCAGAGACTATCAGGCATTTCAGTTCGGCGGCTGACGCAGATGAGCTCAGTAAGCTGATGTTCGCACAGTGGCAGAAACCGCCTGCTTTTGCGGATACGCTCCATTTTTTCGAGAACTGTCCGCTGCCAGTATATATAGTATCCAATATCGACAGGCGCGATTTAGAGGCAGCCGTTGAGTATCTCGCCCTGCAGCCTGAAGATATGTTTACAAGCGAGGACGCACGTTCCTATAAGCCGCGAAAGGAGCTGTTCGAGTATGCCCTTGAAAAGACGGGGCTTTCGGCTGACGAGGTGATCCATGTGGGCGATTCGCTCAGCAGCGACGTTGGAGGAGCAGGCTCTGCCGGCATAAGGGCTGTGTGGCTTGACCGCGGCGGCAGGGGAGCTCCCGAGGGAGTTGACTCCATAAAGGAACTGACGGAACTGTTTGCGTTCCTTTGAACTTGTAAAGAGTTACATTCAAGCAGAAAATGTAATAACTGGGACTAATTCGGTTACAATTCTGTACGGCTGGTATAAATAAGGTGGACACAGAAAATTTGTATTGTGCATAATTGATAGTATCAAGAGAAATATGTTGAGAAGTTTCTGCTGTGCTTGTTGGACAATTTCACAAAAAATACATAATAATATGCTATAATATAATTGCTGAGGGAGAAGATCCCGAAGCTGATTTTCATGGTAGTTTAATGTTTACCCCAACATTAAATTATTAAATCCCCAATAATCCCTATATCATGGCAGATGAGCTTCCTTAATAAGGAGGCTCATTTGTTTTGTATGTGAAAAAACTGCATTCATGCAATTTTTTGTTGCACTGGGGAAATATCCTATTGACAAATTTCCGACAATAGTGTATAATACATTGGAAACCTTATCAAGAGCGGCGGAGGTACAGGACCTGTGAAGCCGCAGCAACCCGAACGTAATGAGTCGAAGGTGCTAATTCCTGCGGTTTTATCCGAAAGATGAGGACATTGGGTAACTGTGGCTTCTCTTCGGAACGAGAAGTCATTTTTATATTTCAGGAGGTTTTTTTAATGAGTAAATGCTTTTTCACATCTGAATCGGTAACTGAAGGACATCCCGATAAGATCTGCGATCAGATCTCGGACGCTGTTCTCGACGCTATCCTCGAGCAGGACAAGCTGGGACGAGTTGCCTGCGAGACCTGCGTAACTACAGGTATGGTACTCTGTATGGGCGAGATCACAACATCAGCTGATATAGACATTCCTAAGATAGCTCGTCAGGTCATCATCGACATCGGCTACGACAGAGCTAAGTACGGCTTCGACGGTCACACCTGCTCTGTCCTCACATCTATCGACGAGCAGTCTCCCGATATCGCTATGGGCGTTAACGAGGCTTTCGAGTACAGAGAGGAAAACGACAAGTCCGACGGACTTTCAAACGGCGCAGGCGATCAGGGTATCATGTTCGGCTATGCCTGCAATGAGACTCCCGAGCTTATGCCTCTTCCTATCTCACTTGCTCACAAGCTTGCTCTTAAGCTTACAGAGGTACGCAAGGACGGCACACTCCGTTATCTCCGTCCCGACGGTAAGTCACAGGTTACTGTTGAGTACGACAACGGCAAGCCCGTAAGAGTTGACGCAGTTGTTGTTTCTTCTCAGCATTCTGCCGACGTTTCACTCAAGCAGCTCCGCAAGGACATCGAGGAGTATGTTATCAAGGCAGTTATCCCTGCTGACCTTATGGACAAGAACACAAAGATTTTCATCAATCCTACAGGACGTTTCGTAGTAGGCGGTCCTCAGGGCGACAGCGGTCTTACAGGACGTAAGATAATCGTTGATACATACGGCGGATATTCACGTCACGGCGGCGGAGCTTTCAGCGGTAAGGATCCGACAAAGGTTGACAGAAGCGCTGCTTATGCTTCACGTTATATCGCTAAGAACATCGTTGCAGCAGGTCTTGCTGACAAGTGCGAGGTTCAGCTCTCATACGCTATCGGCGTTGCTAAGCCTATCTCTATCCTTGTTGATACATTCGGCACAGGCAAGGTAGACGAGGAGAAGCTCTCAGAGGCTGTTTCAAAGGTATTCGACCTTCGTCCTACAGCTATCATCGAAATGCTCGACCTCAGAAAGCCCCAGTATAGACAGCTTGCTGCTTACGGTCATATGGGACGTGAGGAGCTCGGCGTTGCATGGGAAAAGACAGACAGAGTTGACGCTCTCAAGGCAGCTCTCAAGTAATTACATAAAAATATTGCCCGAAGTCGGTTGACTTCGGGCTTTTTTGTTTCTATGACCTGCGGAAATATGAATGGGTTTCATAGGGATTTCTTTGACTTAACGGGCTGTCGAGGACGCCAGCCCCTACATCGGGACGCCGAGGGCGGCGTCCCCTACAATTAGAGTTCATGATAGAATGAACGGGGAATTCGGCTTTTCGTTGACATTTCCGCGGCTTTGTGATATAATTCCCGTATACTGGGAGAATGAACTCCCGAAAATCAAAATATCGGAGGTTATTATGAGATTAGACGGTTTTGGACTATTTGTTGAGGACATGGGCAAAATGATAAGATTTTACAGAGATGTTCTCGGCTTTGAGATAAAAGAGGACGAAAACACCTCCAATGTTTATCTGCTCAAGGACGGTACGCTGTTCCTGCTTTACGGACGTAAGGACTTCGAGAAGATGACCAATCGAAAATACGAATACCTCAAGGGCGTCAACGGACACTTTGAGCTTGCCCTCTATGTGGATACCTATGAGGAGGTTGACAAGGAGTACGAAAGAGTCATCGGAATGGGGGCGGAGCCCATATTAGAGCCCACTACAGAGCCGTGGGGACAGCGAACCTGCTATATCGCCGATCCCGAGGGAAACCTTATTGAAATTGGCTCGTTCAACAGACCGTTTCAGCACTGATAGCTAAGGGCTACTTATAGCCCTTTACGCCGTTCGGCTTCATTTCGGGAAGAAGTCCGCTTGAACGTATGGAAAAGCCGCCCTCAGCGCCGATTATTATATGGTCTGCAAGAACTGCTCCCAGTGTGGAGAGGGCTTTCAGAGCATTGCGTGTGAACATCATATCGCTGTCCGAGGGCTTGGCTTCGCCGTGTGGGTGATTGTGGGCTATGAAGAATATGTCGCAGTCGCTTTTTATGGCAAATTCCGCGATATCCCGATATGAGGACGATACACGGGAGGCTGTGCCGAATGCGAGCACCTTGGTGGCACATATGCGGAAACGGCTGCTCACTGCCGTCATTATGAGCTTTTCGCCTACAGCTCCGATAAAATGGCTTGCAAAATAATTGATTGCCGCCTTGGAGCTGTTGAGAGTTTTTATTGCGAAGCGCTCGGAGTACAGTGAACAGCTGATACATGGGATAAGCCGCAGAAGAACGGCGGTCTGTTCATTGACGCGGTTATCCTTCATAAGAAGCGTGGTGTCTGCGTCGGCAAGTGCGTTCACGCTGCCGTATTCGCCGAGAAGCTCCGCGGCAAGCACGGCTGGCTCGTCTGCCTGTGCATAAGTGATCAGGAGCTCCAGTCTTTCGTGTTCTGTTAGCCCGTCAAAGCCGTTGTTATGATATTTTTCGAGAAGCTGCTCCCTGCGCAGCTTTTTATTTTTGTCAGCCATAGTCAGAATGCAAATGCGCCGCTTCCGCGCATTGAGAAGCACCTGCCGCTGCCGAATATGACGAGGTCACTGAAGCCTATGCCTATTGCCGAAAGAAGCTCCCCGAAAATACAGGCGATACGGTAGTCCTCGTCCTTGGGTATGGCAAGGTCTTTTCCGTGGTTTATGCCTATACAGACTGCGGCAGCTCCGCTTTTCAGCAGCATTGCAGCAAGTTCCTTTGGGGTAATGCTTCCGCATAAAAGCTCATCTATGGGCAGAGTAATGGTGCGCATGAGCTCGGAGCGTGTAGAAAGGCAGAGAATATTGCATATTCTGGCTTCTATGCCCTTGAACTGCTGGGATATGCAGCTGCATAGCTGTTTTCGGTCGGAAAGAGTCTCGCTGCTGTGGGAATTTCGCATATAGCTCAGTCCGAAGTCGTTTATGAGCTTTTAGGAATACAGCGCCGCCTGCGCCTACGCCTTTGACCTCGCGGAGCTTTTCCTCATCGGCTGAAAGTACCTTGCTGAGACTGCCGAATTGGTCGGTGAGGTCGTGGGCGATACCGTTGGTATTCACTACGGGACGGGCGTAAAACAGTATCAGCTCTAAAAGCTCATGCTCGAAGAGCCCGTCCTGTCCCGAGGCGAGAAAACGCTGTCTCATTCGGCTTCTGTGTCCTGCGTGAGTATTTTTGTCGTTCATATATATTACCCCTTGATTAAATCAGAGTTCAGTGCTGTTTGGGCTTGTTGAGCTCCTTGACGTTTGTCCTGCCGAGGATATAATCCACGGAAACGCCGTAGAAGTCGGCAAGTATCAGCAAATGCTCCACAGGGATAGTCTGGAAGCCTCTTTCATATCGTGAATAAACGGTCTGACTTGTGTGCAGGAGCTGGGCTATCTTGGTCTGTGACAGGTCCATATCCTCGCGCAGGTCTCTTAATCTCTGAAAATGCACATTATCACCTCATAATGGTATGCGTTAGAACCTTTTGGTACTATGACTTTAACACATACAGAGAGTAAAGTGAATATTTTAGTACTTGTTGGTACTAAAATATTCTGATGAAAACAAAAAGCCTTTTCAGAATGCCGCAATAAAGGACTTGTATAAGCTTTTTAGCAGAGCTATAATAAATATATATTTGTTTTTATGTTCAAGGAGGGTGTGACAATGTACAAAAAAATAAAGCATTTTTTTGCGGCTCTGACTGCCTGTGCGGTAACTGCGGCAGCTATGACTGTTTTTCCCGTGAATGCTGTGGGAGAGACGGGAACTTCGGGGGCGACAAAAAGTGTCGAGGCAACTCTTACTTATTATGACGAGGAATTCAAGGCTCCCTATTCGAGCAATGATCTCTTAGCATGGAAGGCTGATGACGATGAGGGAGAGGCGTCTATTGTGCGTAATCCTGTGGGTAACTATTACGTTTGCAGCTGGGACAGTACAAGACTTGCGGAGTTCCTTGTCGGTGAGGGAAAGGTACAGTCTATAGACGATGTCAAGGATTGCTTCGTAAAATATGAGGCAGCCCTTAAAGGCACAGAAAGCTATGCTATTGGAGCTTTGGTGGAATGCTACGATGCTGAGAATAAAAAAACAGCAGAAATAAGAGTTCTTGACTCATATACAGAGGACGCTTTCAGTGCAGATATCGATAATTCAAAAAAGATAAGTGTAAACGGCACTGATTATTACGTAATTATCACCGAGGAGGAGAATGTTCCTGTTGAAATCATATATATTGTTCGCTGTGATAGCCTTGATGGTGGCAGCATAAGCGAAAAGATAGACTTTAAGGCGATAGACGCCGAGCTGAAAAATAACGTCTTTAAAATAGAAATAAGAAAGCAGCCTAAGCTTTATGTCCGCGGAACAGGCGAAAAGGGAAAGATATTCGTAAATGATGTTACTTTGGCCAATGTTCCTCACAAGGGAAGTATAAAAGTCGAGAACCATTATGACTTAAGCAAACCTGTCTGGCTTAATGGACAGTATTACGCCTATTCGTCGTTGGATAAAGGCTTACGCAACGGAATGACGGTCTCTGATGACGGAACAGCTCACTGTGTGTATGAAAATAGTTCAACTAATTCGGACAGTGAGTTTTTAAGAGGTATTCTTGACGAAAAGGCGGTGTCTTTTGATGAATATGAAAAGATGAACGTTCACTATGAGACGACAATAAAGGCTAAGGACAAATATGCAGTGGGAGTTGAGCTCTTTGACCGTGATAGTATAACGTCGATAAATATTGTTCAGTTCAGCAATACAAAGGACTTTGTGGACGACGGTCATGACAGGGCTGATGTGAAACACCTTGACTGTGTTGAGGTAGACGGTATCAAGTATGATATTTATTCAAGGACATTTAACTATGAGTCCTGTATGGGCTTGCCTGCACCGCAGATATGGTGCATATCACAGGTCAGCTTTGAACAGGAGGCCTACGGAGCAGTTGGCGATATTGATCTCAAGAAGCATTACGATGTTTGGCTAAAGAACTATTTGGAAAAGACAAACAAGATAAGCGAAATATTAATGTTTGCTGAATCATTTGGTACCGGAACAGGTGAATTTGACCTTGAAAAGGCTGAATTTGATCTTGTAAAGAAAGATGACGTATATGACAGAGTGATTGACAATACATCGATAAACGCTCCTGCCGAGCCTATTATCGAAGGCGGCAGCGTGGTGTTCTGCACAGAGAACGGAAAGTGTACACTCAAAAAGAACGGCACTATCATCGGTAACTGCTTCCAGAATTACGATGACAGCGTTTTCAAGTTCGGAAAGAGCATGAACTTTGAAATGGCAGACGAGCAGATAGACAGAGATAAGGGCGACTTTATCAATATGAATTTCAAGGCTAATATAAGCACGGACGGCAATTACAGCTTAGGTGCTGAGGGCAGAATGTGTGATGAACACGGCGAAGAATATATAGACTTCTATATGTATCCTGTGCTGAATTATGACGCTGTTCCAAAAGAAGCCAAGTATCTCGGCTCAAAGGAGTTTACTGACAGGGAATACGATATCTATGTGTATTATAACGATCATGTTGTCACTGCCGGTGGCAAAAAGAATGTGAAGTACTACTGTATAGCCAAAAACAAGACTCCTAATGATACAATAGTATCAGGTACTATCTATCTTGCCGACGCTGTTATAGCATGGAAAAATGCAGGGCTTGAAGTAGGTCCTATCACAAATGTAGCTCTCAATGCCAATATATGCGGTATCGGCAGCGGAGAAATAGAGCTTTTACATAATGATATTATCGTTGAGAGAATGAACAGAGAGAAGTTCACATCAGATGATATATTGCTTTTTCAGAAGTACCTCCTTGGCGAGGAATGTGACCTTGAAGATAAGAATTTCGACCTCAATTATGACGGAGTATTTGATAATTTCGATATGATAGAGCTCAGAAGACAGGTCCTTAACAATTATTGATGAAAACATTCTGCTGCGCTTGACTGTAATACTCATATAGAAGCTTATGTTTATTTATGGGGAAATCTTTCTGTGGAAAGGTTCTCTCAATAATAAGCGTAAAACTTCCGTATAAGTACTACAGTTAAGCGCAGCAGACTTTTTTGCATCTAATGTTGATATGTTCATAATTTTGTGGTATAATGATATAAATATATACTCTGTTTGCGATTTATATATATAACTGTCATAAAAGCTTTACTTTTGCTTCAAACCAATTTTTTTCTATTCGCTCCATTCTGTAAACAAAACTGTATATAGCCAAGGGGGGAACAGAGATGATCAGATATACTGATTTCTGTTTTGGTGTTGCATTGTCAGCTTTATTGATCTGTTTCGGAAATCTGGCATTTACTATACTTGACGGGCATACGAGAAAGCCGCAGAACCGCATTTATATGTCGCTTCTTATGCTTCTTGCCGTCAACGCCGTTTGCGAAATGATCAACGTCCGCGTGGGAGAATATGATATGAGCTCGGAAGTGGCTTTTATGATAACGCGGTCGTCAAAATATGTTTATTTCCTTAGCCACGGTCTTATTGCACCTGTACTGTACTACTACCTGTCCTTTGTTATCGGACGTTCTGTAGGCTTCAGATGCAGTCCTGACGCTTCAAAGAAGGAAAAGCTTCGTGTGATAGTATCATGGGCGATAGTTATCGTTTCAGAGTTTATTGTCGCCATAAATCCGCTGACGCACTGGAGCTGGTACTATACGGAGGAAAGAGTTTTCCACAGAGCATGGGGCGAATACATATTTATCTATATCACTTCCGGTCTATGGATAATCGCAGCCTTTATAATGTGCATGAAGTCGTGGAATATCCTTTCTAAGGGGCGCAAGCGTTCTATCGCCATATGCTTTCTGCTGGCAGTAGTGGGCGTATGCTTACAGCTCTTTATACCGCAGCTGAGAGTGGAGATACTCATTGAATCTATAGGCTTTTCGGGAGTCCTGCTCTTTATCGAGAACGAGGACGACCGAAAGAATGTCGAGCTTGATGTTTATAATTCGGCGGCTTTCGAGCTTGACCTTAAAGCCAATCTGAAAAACAAAATACCTGTAAAAATACTTATAATCCGCAATATCCGTTTTGATAAGACGGCAAATACAGTCGTTTTCGGAAGAATGAACCGCGACCTTATCATAAAGGAAGTCTCGGATTACCTTGGAACTGTGATACAGCGCTATTTTATCTATTCCGTGGGACACGGCAGATTTGCTCTTACGCTTTACAATTATTCCGATAAAGAGGCTCATGAGCTTGCAGAGACTATCGGCAAGCGCTTTCAGGAGCCATGGAGCGTAAACGGCTTTGATATCATCGTTTCTTCAAGAATTATGCTTGTTAATGTTCCCGAGCGCGCTAAGAACGTGGAGGAAGTCATCTATATCGCCGAGTGTCCTATCCCCGAGCTTATGGAGGAGCGTATCATTGAGGGCAAGTCCCTTGACTGGATCATACGCCGCTCAGCTGTCGAAAAGGCAGTTACTCACGGTCTGGACAACGGCAGCTTCGAGGTCTATTATCAGCCTACATACAATATCGATAGAACTCTTCACGGCGCAGAGGCGCTTCTCCGCATGAATGACAAGGATATGGGGATCATCTATCCCGACGAGTTCATTCCTATTGCCGAGCAGCTCGGTATCATCGATGTTATCGATGAATTCGTGCTGAAAGAGGTCTGCAAGTTTTTGTTTACGGGTATTCCTCAGAAAAACGGTATGGACTGCATAAACGTCAATCTTTCGGTGCTTGAATGCATGAAAGAGGGCTTTGCGGAATACGTCAGCGGAGTTGTTGAGGCTGAGGGCATACGCAAGAAGATGATAAACTTTGAGATAACCGAGTCCGTTGCCGCAAAGGACTATGACCATCTTGCCGATGTCATCGAGCAGCTCAAGCATGAGGGCTTTCAGTTCTCTATCGACGACTACGGCACAGGCTATTCAAATATGTCGTCGCTGTTCTCTCTCGGTGCTGATATCATCAAGATAGACAAGAGCATACTCTGGAACGCCGAAAAGAGCGAGCTTGGCATGACTCTGCTGAAAACCTCTATAGATATGGTCCATAAAATGCAGAAAAAAGCTCTTATGGAGGGCGTTGAGACCGAGCAGCAGATAGAGATACTCAAAAAGCTGGGCTGCGAATATCTGCAGGGTTATTACTTCTCAAAGCCGCTGCCCAAGAATGAATTTATAAGGCTTATCGAGAATAACTGAGAGCATTTGCTGTTAAAGGCATAAAAAAGCTTCGTTTTACACAAGAAAACGAAGCTTTTATGTTTTTATGCGCTTATACTCTGTCGGCAATTTCGAGTATCATCTTTTCGGTCTTTTCCCAGCCGATACATGGATCGGTAATGGACTTTCCGTAGATGTGCTCGTCTACCTTCTGGTTGCCGTCCTCGATGTAGCTCTCTATCATGAAGCCCTTTACAAGCTTGCGGATACTGTCGTTGTAATTGCGGCTGCTGAGAACTTCCTTGACGATACGTGGCTGTTCGAGGTGCTTCTTGCCTGAGTTGCAGTGGTTTGTATCAACTATGCAGGCAGGATTCTGGAAGCCCTTTGACTCGTAGAACTCGTTGAGGAGCTGGAGATGCTCATAGTGGTAGTTTGGCATACTCTGGCTGTGGTGGTTCTCATAGCCTCTGAGGATAGCATGAGCAAGGGGATTGCCCTCTGTAACTACCTCCCAGCCTCTGTAGAGGAAGGTATGTCCCGACTGAGCAGCTTCGATAGAGTTCATAAGAACAGGCATACTGCCGCTTACAGGGTTCTTCATTCCGACAGGAACGTTGAGTCCGCTGGCTGTGAGTCTGTGCTGCTGGTTTTCAACAGAACGTGCGCCGATAGCAACATAGCCTAAGAGGTCGTTGATATAGCGGTGGTTCTCAGGGTAGAGCATTTCGTCGGCACAGGTGAAGCCTGTTTCCTGTATAGCTCTCAGGTGCATTCTTCTGATAGCAACGATACCCTTGTACATATCGGGCTTCTGGCTGGGATCTGGCTGGTGGAGCATTCCCTTGTAGCCCTTGCCTGTTGTACGGGGCTTGTTTGTGTATATTCTTGGTACGATGAGTATTTTGTCCTTTACCTTTTCCTGAACGCCTCTGAGACGTGTGATGTAGTCTATAACGCTGTCCTCGATGTCAGCTGAGCATGGTCCGATGATGAGAAGCAATCTGTCGTTTTCGCCTCTGATGACCTGTGCGATCTCTTCGTTTCTCGCAGCAATTACCTTGCTGAGCTCTTCCGATACGGGGTATTCGCTCTTGACCTCGGCAGGTATCGGGAGCTTGCACTTGAAATTCATATTCATAGCTTTTTTTATCCTTTCTGTATCATTTCAAAATTTCTAAATCATTATAGCACAAATATTTTGAAATAGCAATACTCGCAGCAAATTCTGTGTCATTATTATTGCTTTAGTACGAAAAAATAAGCTTTACACCTTGCTATTCATCTAAATTTGTGGTACAATTTTATAGTAAATAATATGCTGAAAGGCAAAAGGGAAGCTTTTTATGTCAAAAGTTAACGTATTAGATAATACTACAGGCTGGGTGTTTATCCTTGTCGGAATATTGGTGATTCTTATCGGAGCAGTTATGCTTGCGGTTTTTGTGTGGCTGGGGTTCAAGCGTCCCGAGTACAGAAAAGAGCACTTCACAGGGCAGACAATGGGTACTGTTGAGCGTATGTCGAATATTTACAGCTGTAATATCCGCGTACCGCTTGTAAGCTATACTGTGGAAGGACAGACCTATAAAGTGGCAGGTCCGCGCTTTGCAGCCTGCACCACAGTATTTGCCGATGTGGCAGGTATGCAGGTGCTCGGCGGCGGCTCGAATATCACCGTTGACGGGGAGCTTCCCACTGTGGTGAAAATGAAGGGTAATGCGGCTGCGGCACAGGCGGCTATGGAGTCAAGATACCCTGTGGGAAAGAGCGTGGCTGTTTTCTATGATCCTGACAAGCCAAAGAAAGCCTTTGTTGAACGTGACGCGCCGCTGTCGAAAACACTTTCAACTATACTTTCCGCTGTCAGCGCCGCAGTGAGCGTGATCGGACTTGTGATCCTTATCATCGGCATTGTCGCTCTCACAAGATAAAAAGTACATATCAAGCCGCAGAGTTTGCGTTCTGCGGCTTTTTCATTGACAGTGGAGCGCTGCTGTGGCACAATTCCATTATAATAACAGGACGGAGAACGTTTATGAGTGATATCTGGGGAGCATTCCGCTTCATGGTTGCAGGTACAAATAAAGTACATATAATATGGTTCGGCGTGATACTGCTTGTAATGCTGATACTGGCTGTGCTTCATCACCGCTGGAAGCATTACGAAAAGGAAATGAAGCTTTGGAAAAAGCTTTGTCTCATACCGCTGGGTATAACTACAGTCCACTATTTTATATATGTTTCGGGAGCCGATTCTTTCCTGCAAGGGTACACTTCTATCTATCTCACGGCTATATTGGCGCTTCTGCCTATGCTGTGCGCAGATATGAAAAAGGGCTACAGAGTAACTGCGGCGATAGTCGGAGTTATTTCCGCTTTGTTCTTTCTGTTTTTCAGCACATCGGCGATGAATCCCCATAACTTTGCACGGAAAAGCTACACAAAGTCCTTTCACGCATTGGTTAAGGAGTTTGACAGGAGCTACGTGCTGAAAGAGTGGAAAGAAATAGACTTTTTCGTACTTGAGGAGAAGTATATGCCGCAGGTAAGTGAAGCGGAGCAGGAGAATGATCCTGCCAAGTTTGCCGATGCGGTGGATATGTTCTGCATGGAGCTTCACGACGGTCATGTAAGTGTGCATTGTCATTACGACCGTGATAAGTACAAGTCTGCATTTTTGATGAGGGACTACGGTTTTTCCATGGTAAAGCTTGACAGCGGAGAGGTCATTGCTGTGTGTACTGATAAGTCGGTAAATGAGCTTGGTATAGAGGACGGAACTTTCATCACCAAATGGGACGGCGAGAACGTTTTGCAGGCTGCGGAGGGTATGGACTGCGGTCAGCCTGTAAAGGAAAACGATGAGAGAGAAGCGTTGTTAGAGCTGTCAGGAAAAGGCGGTGAAACTGTTAAGGTAACGTTTCTGGATAAGAACGGCAGGGAGCAGACCGCGGAGCTTCACGCTCATGACGCTGAACATACTTATGACGACGCCTTCAATGCCTTCATGCACTGTCCCGAGAGCTTAGGAGAGCTGGTAAATTCTAATTTCAGCACGAAAATGCTTGACGACAAATGCGGATATCTTGTGCTCAGCGTCGAGACCACAGGCGGCAGTATCCATGATAATATCTGCTTCAACAAAGGTGAGTGCAAGTGGGCAAGAAAGATGTTCCGTGAAAAGCTGAGCAGACTGAAAGAACAGGGAATGGAGTACCTTGTTATTGATATGCGCAATAATATGGGCGGCTGCGGTGCTGTGGGCTATGAGCTCTGCGCACTTCTCGGCAGCGAGGATATCTACGCCACAGGCTTGGGCGTCCGCAAAAACGGTGAATACAAACGCCTGACCACTCAGACGATACACTGCACAGGGGAATTTGCCGATTTAAAGGTGGTGGTTCTCACTAACGGCGGTTGCATAAGCGCAGGGGACAGTACAGCGTGGTGTCTGTCAAGGCTGCCCAATGTTACTCTTGCAGGTATCACCGATCCGAGCGGCAGCGGACAGATAACAGGGGGCTGCTGTGTGCTGTCTGAGGGCATAGTCAGTGTGAATTATCCTGTGGGACTTATGCTCAATGAAAATGACGAGCCCGATATCGACACCCGTGCAGACAGGATAAGTCGTAATCCAGTGGAGGTCCGTATCCCTCTTGACTATGACGCGGCTATGAGCATATTCCGCGATAAGGAAGACTACGAGCTGAGCTGGGCTGTGAACTATCTTGAAGAAAATGATAAATAAATGGCAAAAAGCTCCACTATGTTTATCTGTAACACTGATATAGAAGCTTATTGTTATTTATGGGGGAACCCTTTCTGAAGAAAGGTTCTCCCCCATACCCCTTTCCAAAGACTTTTATCTGGTTTTTTCGCAGATAGGGCGCTTTATAATAAAAAAGTCCTGCAAAATGCAGGAGCGCCCTATCTGTGAAAAAACAAAACGAAAGTTTTAGGGAGAGAGTTTGAGAGAACCCCTTTTTCAAAAGGGGTTCTCTCAATAATAAACATAAAACTTATATATAAGTATCATGGATAAGCGTAGTGGAGCTTTTTGGTATTATCAGCCGTTTACGATTTTTTCTCTTCTGAAGAGCTTTCCTATAATAACAATTCCTAACAGGGCGGCAGCAATATTGATTCCGAATGTTATTCCTGCATTTGCCCATGAATAATTGAGTTTTATACCGTCCTGAAGTAATTTTACCGAATTCCATACAGGGATTATGTAGTTTTTGGCTCCAAGCTTTTCAACATTTGCTGAAAAGTTGTCGCTGGAGCACAGTAAAGAAGGTATCATTACGATAATCAGAAGTATAGGCGAAAGCTGTGTTGCCTGCTTTACGTCCTTTGCAATTGTGGAAATAATAAGGAGTATTACCGCAAATACGAATGCGCCTGTAATAACTGCTCCAAGAAGCAATGCATAATCTGATATACTGTAGCTTGTGTTTTCTGCTATCGCTAATGCCTCTGAGAACTTCGGCAGAGATATCGCCATTCCTGCAAAAGCCGAACAACTTGAGATTATAGCGACTAAAAGTATAGAGAGTGATTTTCCTGCCGCAATACTTTCGCGTTTTATTGGAGTTATCAGCAGGGTGTTGAGGAAGCCCTTTTCCTTGTCGCCTGCGATAGAGTTTGCTGCAAGATTCATACAAACCATATATACAGCCATGAATACCATAAGTGGTATTATTCCGCTAAGAAGATTTCTCAGCATTGCCGCCTTATCCACAAGATCATATTCTATATCAGCCGATTCATTGAAAGTGAATATACGGGGCTGCATTGTAGTGAATATTACTGTGGCTTTGGAGTATAGCTCCATAGAGGAGTCTTTATCGGAATTATAGAAAATATCTATATTTGACAGCGGATTCGTATCTTCTGAGCCCATTTTGAAGTCATCGGGGAATATCATAAGCATATCCGCGTCTTTGCTCTTGACCTGAGATTTATATTTCTCAATGTCATTATCGGGAGCAGGCTTTATGCCGAGCTCGTCAAGGGCGGAGCTGAATTCCGCAGGAGCATTTATGCTGTATGCAATGATCGATTTGTTATCCTGTACTGCGCTATCCTCACGCATACCGGACCACATTGCCGACATGAGCATACCATATCCGAATACTATAGCGAAGGGCAGGATAAACATCTGCATTAATATCGCCTTATCACTGAAAAAGGCTCTTATTTCTTTTTTGGCAACTGTAATAATATCTCTCATGGTCACACCTCATCTTTTCCGCCGTTAAGGCTTGTATAAATATCGTAGAAAGCGTCCTCAAGGGAGCGTCCCTGCATGAGGTTTTCCAGTGTATCGTCTGCAACTATCTTGCCGTCCATTATCATGGCGGCTCTGTCACAGACCTTTTCTACGAGGTCGAAGAGGTGAGTGGAGATTATTACACACTTGCCTGACTTTTTCATATCAAGTATAAAATCGCGTACAACACGGGAAGCGATGATGTCAAGTCCGTTCGTTGGCTCGTCAAGAATTACGAACTTAGGATCGTGGATAACGGAAATAACCAGAGATACCTTTTGTCTCTGTCCCTGTGAGAGCTTTGAAATAGTAGTATCAGCGAATTTGTTTATGCCAAACTCGTCAAAGAGCAGCTTTTTGCGCTTTTCTGCTGTGTCCTTCGAAACGTGGTAAAGCTCTGCAAAGAAGTCGAACATGATATTTGGTGTGGACTTCATATCGGGCTTTAGGTCGGTAGTGAGAAATGCAAGCTGTGAGCGTATCTCTTCGGGAGACTTGACGGCGCTGACGTCGTTGTAGAGAGCGTCGCCGCTGTCGGGAGCGATAAGAGTTGCAAGCATACGCATGGTAGTTGTCTTGCCTGCGCCGTTAGGTCCGATAAGACCGAAAACTTCGCCTGACTTTGCGGTAAAGCTGATACCGTTGACCGCTACCTTTTTCTTTTCATTTATGCCGAGTGCTTTGCGCTGTTTTTCACTTATAGTGAAAGTTTTTACGAGGTTTTGTACTTTCAGTGTTTCCATTTTATCCTCCATAATTATTTTTTATGCTGCGACATTGTCACAGAAGTGTATATATACATTATACACATTAATAACAAGCTTGTCAAGTCTTTATCAAAAAATATAAAAATTTTTTACTGCGGTGCTGTTTGTTGACAGAAATAGCTTTTCATGTTAGAATTGGAACAGCGTACCTTTTAGATAAAAGGAGAAATGAAAATGGATACTAATAACGACATTGCCGAAAAGCCAAAGAAAAAAAGAGGCGTTCGCATTGCCTTAGGTATGATTCTGACAGCGGCTGTTCTGACGGCTGTCTTTGTCCGTGTTAATCCGAAATGGAAAGAGGCTGAGCTCACAATAGAGCCTGCCGGAAGATTTTTTGAGATACAGTCTTTAATGCCTGAGGGGGATACTCTTGAAACAAGGATCGCTCCGCCCGAGGGCTTTGAGCGCGTACCTGTAAAAGAGGGGAGCTTCGGAGAGTATCTTCGCAAATATCCTCTTCTTCCCGATGATATAAAGCTGCCCGTGTATGACGGCTCCACGATCAATTCTACTGACGTTGCAGCTGTGTTTGATATAAGCCTCGGCGATGAAGGCTATCAGCAGTGTGCTGACAGCGTTATAAGGCTTTACAGTGATTATTTCTACGAAAACAAGCAGTTTGATAAAATATCATTCATGTTTTCAAATGGAGATGTCTGCGACTATGAACGCTGGCGCAAAGGTAAAAGAATGCTCGTCTTTTCCGGGTTTTCCTGTGAGATACCTGCGGCTCTGCCTGATGACAGTAAGCAGCAGTACATGAACTATCTTAAAGAGGTAATGCGGTATTCAGGTACTCTTTCACTTCAGAAGGAATCAGAGGTGATCTCGGCTGACGAGCTCCGCGTCGGCGATATTATCTGTAATGATACCCATGTTGTTCTGATCGTTGATGAGGCAACAAATGAAAAAGGCGAGAAGTGCTACCTCATAGGACAGAGCTTTATTCCTGCTGTGTGTTTCCATATACTGACCAGAACGGAGGGCAGAGAAGTTACTCCGTGGTTTACTCAGGAAGAGCTTGAAAAAGAATCTTTTGTCATCGGTTCCTTTGTGTTTGGCAAGAATGATATACGACGCTGGAAAAACGGTTTTTAACGTCTGCATCATCTAAGCAGAATAGTAACCGATTTGTTAAAACATAAATATTTTTAAAAACTATTGACAGCATTGCTCTGTTCTGATATAATTATTATGTTGTGATTGGCTCATAACATAATAAATAGGGGTATAGCTCAGTTGGTAGAGCAGCGGTCTCCAAAACCGCGTGCCGAGGGTTCAAGTCCTTCTGCCCCTGCCAAATTACTAAAGCCTGTATTTCGAGGAAATTATCGAAATACAGGCTTTTCTCTTACCTATAAGCTACGGTTTCAAGCGCTTTTTGGAATATTGCAACTGCATATTTACTCATGTAAATGCACGTTTGCTTCACAAAAAAACTCATGAATTTCACGAATTGCTTCACGGCGTGAAGCAAATTTCACACTCAAATCACATCGAAAACGTGCAGAAAGGTATCATATCAATTAAGCCAGCTCCCATATAGGGAGCTGGCTTTCTAATATGACATACATGCCATTAGTCTGTGGTAATACTCAACGTGATAACGCAGTTACCATGTCCGCCCTATCGCGCCCCGAAAGGTTTGTGTCGTAAAACGAAGGTGATACGAAAGATACTGAAACCGTAGTCAGACAACCAGATACCTGATACAATACATATATGGCAAATAAGTTGATTAGAAACAGTATCACTAAAATACAAAGCAAAATTAGTTGATTTTTAACAAGAAATTCTATTTCCTGGTTCTTTACGAAATATCTTAAAAAACGCACTATATGATTATTTACAAACTGCGCATTTGGCTATACGCTGGTGTTATAAGGAAGAAATTTCATTGCCTTGTTGAAAATCGACTTTTATTCTATAATATATATGAAGATTAAAATATCTTCGAATAATAGAAAGGAGTAAAAATTATGGGCAAAAAGTTTGTCACTAAAACTGCACAAGAGCTGCTTTCAACAGTAATGGAACCGAAGGAAATGGTCGTGCATGGTCTTATCCCTCAAGGAGTAGTTATATTGGCAGGGCCACAAAAAATCGGTAAGTCTTTTTTGGCGCTCGATATTTGTATAAGTATCGCCACAGGACGACCAATACTCGAACGTGATACAATGCAGGGGGAATGTCTGTACTTAGCCCTTGAAGATAATTATAGACGTTTGCAGAGTCGTCTTTTGCGGATTGAGGCTGTAGATACAGATTTTCTTCATTTCGCTATAGCATCAGCTAAGATAGGTGAAGGTCTTGAGGAGCAGATAGAAGCTTTTTACCAAGAGCATCCTAATCTCAGGCTCGTTGTTATTGATGTCATGCAGCTTGTCCGCAAAAAAATGACTTCGAACTACAGTTCAGAATACGCCGAATTGGCAGGATTGAGAGAGCTAGCTAATAGGCTCGGTATAAGCATTTTGATTGTTATGCATACCAAAAAAAGCCGCGATCGCGATCCACTTAATAATATTTACGGCGGGGGCGGCTTTGTATCAAGCGCTGATGCTGTTTTGGTTTTGAGTCAGGAGCATCGTGGGGGTGGTAACTGTGTATTATTTTGCACAGGTCGTGAGATTGAAAGTGTCGAAATTACAATCCATTTCGACTCAGAAGCAATGCGATGGGAAGTTGTTAGTGATCCTACTTCTAAAGATAAAAAGGAAAGCATACTTCTTGCTGCGGTCTACATTTATATTCGTGAGAAAATACACTTCGAGGGCTCAGCGACAACATTGGTTGATGAGCTGAAATCTGTTTGTGATTATAAATTTTACGCAAATCGCGTTACGAGAGATCTTTATGAAGAAGGTCACAAGCTTACCGATTACGGAATTATTTTTACGACAAAGCGTAATCATTATGGTCGACTCATTGTGCTGCATTACTTCGCACCTGATACACAAGATGATCCTACTGTCACAAAAACGCTATATAATAGGGCAAAACTGGCAATATAGCGCCGTTTACAGGTGTGACAGTAACAATTATCGTACTGTCACTCATACTTGCGATTATGGTATTATTTAGCCATATACCGTTGCTTACACGTGTTACGATAAATAAAAAAATAGTGTCATACTGTCACAGTTGCTTCGTGAGGATATACTTAAATATGTTCGTACCGCTAAGCATGAGCCCACATTCATAGGTCTTCCTACAAAGCGATATTACACAAAATTAATATTGACAATCCCGTAATTTATGTTATAATTGAATTAAACAATATTGCGGATCGGAGTGATTTTATGCCATTAGTTAAAGCACAGTGTACCAATTGCGGCGCTGCTATCGAAGTTGATTCTTCTAAGGATGCACAGATCTGCAAGTATTGCGGAAGTGCCTTTATTGTTGAGCAGGCTATCAATAATTACAATATCACTAATAACGTAACAAACAACATTCAGGCGGAAAATGTTACTATTATAAATCAGAGCGTAAATCAGGATTTTGAAATAGTGGCAGGGAAACTCTTCAAATATAAAGGTGCTTCAGCAGATGTTATTATACCTGATACGGTTATAGAAATAGAAAGAGAAGCTTTTCCTGACGGTGTAAAAACAGTAACGATACCAAATAGTGTAACAACTATAAAAGAGTATGCTTTCTATGGCTGTGCAAGTCTTGCTTCTATTAAGATACCAAATAGTGTAACAACTATAAAAGAGTATGCTTTCTATGGCTGTGCAAGCCTTGCTTCTATTACGATACCTAATAGGATAACAACTATAAATGATTTTGTTTTCAACGGCTGTACAAGTCTTACTTCTGTTACGATCCCTAATAGTGTAACATCTATAAATAAATTTGCTTTCAACAACTGTTCAAGTCTTGCTTCTATTACGATACCTAATAGTGTAACAACTATAGATAAGTTTGCTTTTTGCGGCTGTTCAAGCCTTTCTTCTGTTACGATACCGAATGGTGTAACAACTATAAACGACTATGCTTTCTATCGCTGTTCAAACCTTTCTTCTGTTACGATACTTGGCAAACCGCATATTGTATCAAGCGCGTTTAATGATACTCCGTGGACACAACAGAATCAGGCAAAAGAAAAAACAGGCGGCTGCTACATTGCAACGTGCGTATATGGCAGCTACGACTGCCCGCAGGTTTGGACATTACGACGCTACCGTGACAACATCCTCGCCGAAACATGGTATGGCAGAGCTTTTATCCATACATATTACGCCATTAGCCCAACTATCGTAAAGCTGTTCGGGGATACGAAATGGTTCAAGAAAATGTGGCGAGGAAGGCTTGACAGAACGGTCGTTAAACTACAGAAAAAAGGCGTTGAAAGCACGCCATACAAAGACAGGAACTGGAATAATGCAAAAGTTGAATAATATAGATAATATTATCATATGTATTTCAATAGCCCATAGCCTACTGACACACTCAAAAAACGTGTCACATAAGTTGTTTTTCAGCTTTTGAAATATGTCATATAAAACTGCCACCTTATTGAAAGATTGGAGCCGGTCGAGCCGGCTCCTACTTATTCAAATACACCTTGCTTCATATGCCCTGAGCCGACGATAGAAGGTGTTTGCACGCAGACCCATTTCCTTCTGAAACCATACTGCCGTAATAGTACCAGACTTCCACTGCTCGTACAGTTGACCGAATTTATCCCAGTCAATAGGAATAGGCTGCCGACCTTTGTACTTTCCCTTAGATCTTGCAATAGCGATGCCTTCGCGTTGCCTTTGAAGAGTCTGCTCACGTTCAAGCTCTGAGAGCGCCGCAAATATAGACAGGACGAATCGCCCTTGCGGAGTGTCTGTGTCAATATTCTCTTTTGCACTGACAAGGATTACACCTTTGCGCTGCAATACATCTATAATGTTCAGTAGGTCTCGTGTGGATCTTCCAAGCCTGCTGATGCTCTCAATATACAATGTATCACCTTCACGAACATATTCTAGCATGGCTTTCAGCTCAGGACGGTCAGCATTCTTGCCTGACATTTTCTCAGCAAAGATACGCTCTACCTGATATTGTTCCATCAGAGCTTCCTGTCGTGCCGTTTCTTGATGTTCCGTTGATACACGGATATATCCTATTCTGCCCATCAGAACACACCATCATAGCAGCTTTCATACAAATCTTCGCCACACATATATTTTACATCTCTGAGTGCTTCTCGAAGCAGACTATGATCTGCGAGCATATCTTCAATCTCATCACAGGTATAACCATACTCTAGCAAAAGCTCCACATCTGCACTGTCCACACCATAGCAGCCACAGTATGCCAGCAATATTTCTTCATGCATATTATAATAAGAAGAGAGGTCATCATCATACCAGCTCATGTACTTGGAGCGATATATCTTAGGCTCGTACCGTGAGCGTGTGATTTTACCGCTTTTGTCAATGCGGAGTATATCGCCTTCTTCGGTATCAATACGCTTTGACTCAAACTTATGAAGTCCCAACTGCTTCAAAGCTTTCTTCATAATGCTTTCAGTGCTTGCGTATACATACAGACCTATTGTCTCGAAATGGAGCAGGTACATCGGATTGCTTCCTTTTATAATGTATAGGCTATTGTACTGGTCAAGTACGGTAAAAGTGAAGTTTCCTTCAACTGTCTCAGCCATATACTGCAGACTGTCGAAGTCAAGTTTTCCTTGCTTTACGATAAGCTGTACGCCGATATAGCTGTCGGTATCGATATATGTATTCGGGATTACTCCGTCCTTGCGTAAATCTCTGTCGTTCCAGAGTACGCCATTATGTGCAAAGGCAAACTCCTTATCAGCATGACCAGCAAAAGGATGATTATTGTAGTTCTGCTTCTTATCGCCTTGGGTAGCTAACCGCGTATGTCCCATAACAGCCTTTGTTTCGGCAGGAGCATTAAAATGTATTTTATGAGCAGGCTTAGGCCTTTTGAAGATAGTGACCTTGCCATCATGGATATAGCTTATACCAGCAGCATCCGTGCCGCGTTCTTCTGCCGCATTCGCCAAAACCTGCGTAAGCTTCTTCAATACTCTATATGGGACAATACCCTTATAATCTAGCCATCCAAAAAGTGCACACATATTCATTCCTCCGTTTCTTTAATATCAATAAACTTTGGGGCTTCAGACAATTCAACTGCATCGTCAATAATATCTCCGATTTTGTCGGCAAGAACTGTAGCTGCCAAGATTGTTGCAAGCTTAAGTAGCTCTGTTACCGGACTGCCTGTCGGGATTTTTTTAATAATATCTGTTACTTTCATTTTTATAGTTCCTCCTCTGTGTTGATATCTTCGTTTATGTACAGCTTCCGTTCTTTCAGATACTGTATAAGCTCAGGCTCTTTAACTGTTCCTACGAACTCTGACCATGACATATTGGCAATGCCCTCATCAGTAAGAGAGATAGCAAGATCGCATATAGCGTTCACGAGTTCAATAGCTGCAATCAGCGTATTGTATTTGAGTGTACCACGGAAAAGCCTGAACTCTATGGTTGCCCAGTTCATGAGGTTCACAGCTGCATATCTGCCGTTGTTTCCTTTCTTAGCTTTATCCAATATTTCACGTCCTGTCTTTTCAAAGCCGTAGCGTGCTGCCCACCTGTCTATACTGTACTCACTGCGCCTACTGAACTTCAGCATCTCATTCCAGTGGTGTTCAATAAAATACAGGATCCTGGCGATAACCTCATCCTGCTCCTCGCGGCTATCACCAAGACAAGAGCGATTAACATGGATATGTAAGCCGCAGGTGCTTGTCTGGTGACTGCGATATCCAAGATATATAGCCTTTTTCATGATGTCTGCCCAGCAGAACTGCTTATGATATTCAAGACTCATAGGGTGGGTTACCAGCTCCATTCCGTCATCTAATGAGCCGTCGCCTTTAATGTAAATATGCTCCTCGCCCTTGTTGGCTATAGCAAGCAATTCATCAGCATTGTCGCTGTCTTTACCTGCTCCATCGATCTCAAGCTCGACACCGAAATATCGCTTAGAATCACCGTAAAAGATAGGTTCAGGTTTGTATCCGTAGTCGTGTATACTACGGCATTTGTCAACTTCATCATGGTAGCATTCAGAGCAGTAGTCATAACCATCAAGGTGATAGCTATCATCTTCGTGTAAAAGAGCATCACAGCAACTGCAACGTGTGTAGTGATTGTGATAGCAGTGGCTACAGAGCGTTGTGTAGTCATCCCCGTAGCTTTCACTGATCCAGATTATAGCCCCACACCTGTCACAGGTAGTAGTATGCTGTTCTACGCAGTCTGTACATACTATCTCACCATCAATAGTCTCGTAGTCCTCGTCTTCGACAATAATTGCTCCGCAGTGGGAGCAGTACAATGTTTCTGTTTTGTTTTCTTCCATTGTAAAACCTCCGTAAATAACGTAAAAATAGCCGCTCCCGAAGGAGCGGCTTTACTTGTTTTCAGTACTCACTGCTGAGCAGCATGGTCGAATGTGAGCCGTCGTCTATGACATAAATTTTTTCATTGATAGGGCTATCAGACGGCAGCAGATAGTCCTTGTGGTATTCGGGTTCCTCACTGCTGTGAGTAATACTTTGCAGGCTTCCGACTGGCTTTAAGGCGAACACCTGCAAGTAATCCTTAGGTTCGGGCAGTTGATCAACACAATCCCAAATGAATAGCTGTAACTCAAGTGGTATTGATCCATCGACTCCACAGGTCAAATAGCGGTTATTGTCAAACATGTATTTTTCTCCTTTCGTAAATTGATTACCACGGTCATGGTATCACTATAATAATATATATCCGAATTTCACGAATTATAGGCAAAATTCAGAGTCTTGAAATATATATTATTATCAAGAAAGAAGAAAAAAGTAATAAAAATGTGATTTTATGTACTACATAATAATGAGAGCGTGAGCGGCTTGCTAATATATGGAAAATAACATTTATCACATACATACCTTATTGGTATTAACACTTACTGTTATTCCATAAATACTATAGGAAACAAGCAACTCATACTCTCATAATACTTTGATAAGGAGTGCTTATTATGTATAATAAGAACCACACAAAACAATCAATAAGATCCGATAAGGAGCGTAAGGATACGGTCACATCAGTACGCATGTCCAAGGATCAGAAGCAGAAGATACAAAAGAATGCCGATAAAGCAGGAATGCCGATAAAGCAGGAATGCCTATTGGCAGCTACATGGTCAATGTAGCAACTAATGGCGGAGATAAGCTCACGCCTGCTGTATTGGTAGAATTCCAGGATCTGATTAATACTGCTTGTGAAGCGGTAAAGGATAATAAACCCGAGCAGGCAGAAGATATGCAGAAAGGAGCGTTTAAGCTTTGGCACAAATTGATATAATCCGCAATACCTATGGCGGACTTAATTACCTTCACAACGCTCTTGAATATGTTACAGACTACAGAGCGTTGTACAATGGCGGATACGGAGTTAACCCGTATGATACAGAAATGGCTTATAACCAAATGCTTTATACCCGTCATTGGTTTAATAAGGTCAGTGGAAATCCCTTGGTTCACATTGTTATTGCATATAATAACCAAGTGAAAGATCTTGGTACTGCAGCATATTTTGGACAGCAGTGTGCACAGTACTTTGCTCCTCGTTTTCAGGTTCTGTACTGTAATCATATGAGAGATGAACACTGCTGTCAGTTCCATACGCATATTATCGTCAATGCCGTCAGCTATATAAACGGTCAGATGATAACTACGGGTTATAACGAAATGTATGATTACTGTAAGTACGTAGAACAGGTAACCGGACAAAGGTGCTGGTTCTACTTCGACAATAAGGCCGTATACAACGGCGTATAACATACTTTCACCCCCCCATAGGCAATTAAATAATCATACCACAGCAGCTGAGATCCTTATATGATCGTTCCTCCCTTCGGGGAGGACAGCTGCTTGGTAACATTTCAAAACTGTAATGTTCCGTAAGTTTCAACACAGGACAAATATCTTTTCATGAAGTATAATAAGATCATAGAAACGGAGATACTCCGAATAATCGAAGTCTTTTATACTGAAAGGAAGTATTTATCATGAAAAAGTCAGAGATCATCGTATTTACAATTTTTAAGGTTATATATGTTATGAGTGTTATCGCAGCTATTTATAACTATATCATGGACTTCATCAGCCCTACAGCTACCTATTGCAGCTTATCTTCTAATGACTTTGTTTCCCTTATTGCTATGACAGGTGTACTTGCTCTTATCCTGAAAAAAGAGCGTGAAGCCAAACAGCAATAAGGCTACATACTGACTTGCTGTTGGTTATTTCATAATTATTATTCAATCATATTGACATCTGCTTTGAAGTGTGATAAGATATTAGCACAGGCAAAAATAAGACGCTGTATTTGAATCATTATACCTACGGGTGTAGTGTATCCAAATATAACGTCTTTTTGTTATTTCAGCAGCTTGACAAGTTCGTCGGGAAGGACGGACGAATAGAGCGCCGGGAGGCACACATACAAGGATTTACTACTTGTTTTACTCACTCATACGTATAAACCCTTTGTGAGGAGGTATTTTGGGGTCAACAAGAGATAACCATCACGATTGACGTTGCCTGACTTTAAGGCAGAACAGGAGGAAAACATGAATAATACAAGGAAAGCAACAGGAAGAAAAGTTGTTGTCAGTGACTTTGAGATCTGTCCGATTGATCCGCTTGAATTCTCTTTTCAACAGATTCCCAAGTGTTACGGTCAGATGATCGTAGACACAGAGGCGAAAACTATCACATTTAAGCGCACAGGAGGCTCAGCCCCCGGCATATACCAAGTTCTTGTGGCGATGTTTATCAACAAGCACTGGACTCGGATCATGAAGGATCCTGCCAACAAAAAAGATATACTTACAGGGTTTCTGCTGTTCTCGTCCAACGGCAACATCTGCTATGCTGCTCACAAAGGTGAGAATGGCTTGCCTGTAATTGATAAGAAGCTGAATTATCGGCGCTATTTCATTGAAGAATTGACTTTGACTATGTCGGAATTCTATCACCTTCTTGAGGATGAAACATTGGTAACATGCTTCTTTTGCAGCAGAAAGAAGCATGTTTATCAGCTGGCAAAAGAGTTCAGCTTCAAGTACATATCCCCACAGGAAGCACAGGCACACGCCGATCCAAAAGAGGCATTTGAGGACGATGATAGCGCAGGATTTTGCTTTGAAGAGGACGATGTAGACGAGTTTAATATTTTCAACTTTGTATCTGGCTATGAGAAGTCAGATAACGATGCGGATGACTGGGATTTTTCTGATGATTTGGTTTGCGATAATTGATCTTATAGAAATATGTAAAGGCGGGTTTATCACCCGCCTTTATTATATATAAGGATTATACAGGAAGCTTTGAAATTATCTTAAGTAGATACTGTTGTATTGTCAGTGCGTCATTTGCGGTTATTCCGTTTCCACCTTCAACGTCTGCATTTGCAGCTCCCTGTTCTGTTAGGTGGCTCTTGTCACTTCCACTTAAACCATATTTATTAGGATTCGCAAGGGATTGCATTATAAGCACAACATCGGATAAGTCTACTTGATTATCCATATTTGAATCTCCAGGCAAGCCTTGTTTTGCTGATGTAGTAACAGTAACGTTTATCTGAACTACATTCCACTCGCTATCTATAACGCTTATAACAGCATTACCCGTTCCGACTGCGGTAATAATTCCTTTTGAAGATACGATAGCAATATCATTATTATTTGACTTATAAGTCAAGTCATTACGGTTTGCAGGTATTGCATACTGCTCACCATTCTTCATTGTTATTTCAGTTTTTCCGATAGAGATAGGCGGTGTAGTTGTTGTAACTTTCGTAGTAGTTGTAATCTTCTTTGTTGTTGTGGTTGTTTTCTTTGTAGTGGTAGTTGTTTTCTTTGTAGTAGTCGTAGTTTTCTTAGTTGTGGTCGTTGTGAGCTTAGTTGTGATAGTTGTCGTTAAATTCTCAGTAACAGTAACATCACATACAAGATTCTTTCCCGATCCAAGCATTGCATAAACTGTAGCGGTACCTTTACTTATACCCTTGATAGTTGCTGAATTATCACTGTTCTTTGTTACAGTAGCAATTTTAGCGTCCGAAGAAACCCAAGTAATACTTCCACTGTAATTCAGAACCTTAACTACGGATTGCTCTCCGCCTTTTATAGATACAACGGTTTTATCTAACTCAATACTTGGAGCTTTAGTTGTAGTAACTATTTGGGGAATAACTGTAACATCACATTTAAGTTCAACATCACCTATAGTAACATTAATAACACATGTTCCGGTAGCCACGCCAGTAATATTACCATTGCTATCTACCTTGGCTATTTTTGTATCAGATGATGTAAAAGTCGCTTTTTCAGGAGATATAATAGTTTTATTAGATATGATATTGATCTTTTGTGTTGAATTTTTTTCTATAGAGACACTGTTCTTATCAAGTGAATATGCACATACGGTCACATCACATACCGCTTTTTCATCACCATATAAAGCATATATAATAGCATTACCATTGCTAACCGGTGTTACTGTTCCATTAGCATCTACAGTAGCAACTTGTGGATTAGAAGAGAACCAATTTACACTATCAGGCTTCTCCCATAGTTCCAATTTTGAAGTTCCATCAAATTTATCGAAATATAATGAAGGTGTATTAAACCTCGTATGCTCATTTTCTTTTTCACAGACAAGTCTTGGATAATTATCTGATACATATACAAATTCTTCACCTAATGAAAAAGCAAAATCCTGAGATTTCATATTATTATCACTTTTTGATTTAATACTATCTTTATCAGCACCATATAGACCATTAGCACATGATGTGTTGAGATAATACGCATTATCTATATTTCCTGATTGAAAAGATCCGATTATTCCACCACAGCCTTTTTGATCTACAGCACTAATTATTCCAGTATTATAAACATTTTCAACGCTTGTAAAACGTACTAGTCCTGAAATCCCACCGAAATCATTACCTGAAGTAAAGGAAATTGTTGAAATATTGCCTAAGTTATAACAATTATTAATAGATAGAGCTATAGCACTTGAAGTTCCCCAACTACACCCGCATATTCCACCAGTATATGTGTTTTTATTATTTTTTATTTCCAGTCTATTGGAACAATTTGATATAGTATAGTTTGTGGCTTGAGCATATCCACATATTCCACCTATATACTTAGCATTTGCATTATTATTTATATGACCATATGTATGGCATTTATTAATAATACCTCCTGAATTATATGTGCAAATTCCTCCAACATAACTTGCTGTTCCTGATATATATATTTCACCATTAAAAACACAATTAGAAATTAAACCGTTGGCCGCTACAGAAGAACATATTCCTCCCGCATTACCTTTTGATTCAATTTTACCTTGATAATAACAATTTTCAATGCTTTTTTTCACTTGGCCGCATATTCCATTTCCATAAGAATTTGAGTTTATAAGATTAATATTACATATTTTGCCCTCAGTACCGGCAAAAAGTGCACCTGTATTACTATAATAATTATAAAAATAATGACTTTGGCCATCGAAAGTTCCTTTAAACGTGCCGATTGATGTCCAGTTATTTGCTTTACTATTGACATCATTAAAGTAAATATCATTTTCAATATATATAGTCTTGCCTTCAAATGTTTTTTTGCTCGTATTAGTTAAAGAGGCAATGCCAGCAAGTTGTTGTGCATTATAAATATGAAATTCTGTTTCCTGATCGTCATACCATGAAGTATCAACTTTTCCGTCCCATACTTCAATGCCATCATTACTTTCTGCAAATGTGACAGACGGAGAAACAATTGGAGCAGTCTGAGGACTATAGCTTACACTGCCAACAATCAATAATCCTGATAAAATAGACGCTAAACTTTTTTTTACGTTCATAACAAAACCTCCTTTATGAATACGCTCGCAAGTAAATATATTATAAAACATAGTATACTAAGTGGCTAACCATTTTTCTCACCTCTCGAAAATATAAGCATTTGCAAATGTGATGTGATAATTAATTAAGTTACATAAATATACATCATTTGCGATACCTATTCTATATCAAAATTGTAACATTATTCACTGAAGTATTCAAGAATAAATTGTAAATATTCAACAATTAAGATGATATTTCGTTTTGTTACACAATATAGAATTATGCTCTTTGTATAATTTGCGAATTGATGGTTGTTGTATCATCAGCAAATTATACATTAAGGATATGCATGTATAGCATTATATAAAAAATTGTCGGGGCATTAGCCCCGACACCTTCTTCAACGTCTGCATTTGTAGCTACCTGTTCTGTAAGGTGGCTCTTATCAATGCCACTCAAACCATATTTATTAAGATTAGTAATTTAAATCATTTTTAGATAAGAAATAGTAATTATTTCTTCGTCTTTTTAATCAATAGCTTTCTCATAAGAACATAATCAAATATATCAATGCAATTATCATTACAGAGATCAGCATTTTTCCATTTAGGTAAATTTTGAATTCTACCATGTAAAAAGTTTTGTATCGTAACTAAATCAGCTATGCTTATAATTCCATCACCATTTGCATCTCCAGATAGTGATGACTTATTTAAATCCTTAAATGTTCGGCGGTATTTTTGCGCATATGTATATGTAGTAGAATCTTTATAACCTATTATTGTCCCCGAATAAGCATCAAATATCTCTTTGTTATATTCTGCAACATAGTTTGAAAAAGTAGCATCATCATCATATATTATACATTGAGGATTTTCAATTATTACCGTTTTTAGCTTTATGCAATTCTTAAAGGCAGCGTTACCAATTTTTGTTACGGATTCCAATATGGTTACGGAATTAATATTATTGCAACCAGAGAATGCCGAAGGAGCTATTTCTTTTACATTATAAGGAATAACTACCTCGCCTTCACACGCAGTTCCATCAATAAGTATTCCATTAACTATTACTATTGGATTAGCTTCTTGTTGTTTTTTTAGCCAATATGTGTTTTTTAGAGCTCCACTTCCAATACTATTTACTGTAGTTGGAATACTAATTGATTCAAGATTTATGCATCCCCAAAAGGTATAATATTCAATACTTGTAATATTATCTGGAATATCTATTGTTCTTAAATTACGACAATTCTCAAAAGCATAGTGACCTATATAAGTAATAGAATTTGGTATGTTGATATCATTAAGCATTACACAGTAACGAAAAGCACAGTTACCGATATAAGTTACAGAATTTGGAATTTTTACAGAAGTTACTCCAATTGATATGTTAGTCGCGAACCAGCCAAAAGCAAAATCACCGACGCTTGTAACTCCGTTTTCGATTACAACTTCTTTTATAGAAGAAAAATAATTAAACCAAGGAGGATGTTTATCAGACGCTGCACTATAATTATACATACTGCCTGTTCCGCTAATAGTAAGCTTACCTTCATTCAAAACAAAATTAAGATTATCACCACATTTGCCACTCATAAAAATGCATGTTGTTGAAGTAGTAACAGTATTTTTTGTAGTAGTTGTTGTTGTTGTCAATTTTCTTGTGGTGGTAGTTGCCTTCTTAGTTGTTGTAGTAGGTTTGGTTGTGGTAGTAGTGAGCTTAGTTGTGGTAGTAGTTGGTTTAGTAGTGGTGGTTGTAGTAGTATTTGTTGTAGATGATGTAGTTGTGGTTCCTTTAGTATCTAATGCCACAAATTCTCTATTAAATTTATTTGCATACTCTTCGGCGGTTGAATCATAATATCCTCTAATAATACCATTATATACAAAACTTTCTGTATTATCAAGGGTTTTTGAATTATCAAATGTTGATGGATGTGAATAAATCTCACACATAGGATTATATATAATAATTGATTCTAATCGCCAACATGCCCAAAATGCAGCTTTATCAATTTTTGTAACTGACCTAGGTAATGTTATACTTGATAGGAGAGAACAATAGCAAAAAGACGCAATTCCAATTTGATTAACTGAATCTGGTATCATAATACCTTCTAGTTTGGTACAGCCAGCAAATGCATAATCACCAATGGTTGTTACGCCTTCCGGAATAGTTATATACTGAAGGTTGATACATTCTAAGAACGTATTATTCATTATTTTGGTTATATGTGTTTTCCCTAAAGAAATAGAATAGAATCCACAATCTTTAAATGCGGCTTGACCTATAAATGAAACAGAATCAGGAAGAGATACAGTCCAAAGACTTCCACAGCCTTCAAACGCACTTTCTCCTATTTGGGTTATTGTATTAGGAATAGAAATATATTCAACGTTTTTTAAGTTATAAAAAGCATAATTGCCTATACTAGTAACGCCTGTTTCTATACTAATTTCACATATTCTGTATGCGTTTTCATTTAACCATGGTGGTGGATTTGAAGGAGAAACATATGAATCATACATTGGACCTTCGCCTTTTATGTTCAATATACCATCCCTAGAAATTGACCAATATACATTATCGCCACATTTACCATTTGGAAGGGTAGTAGTAGTTGTTGTTCTTTGGGTTATAGTTGTAGCCTTAGTTGTTGTTGTTCTTTGAGTTAAAGTTGTAGCCTTAGTTGTTGTTCTTTGAGTTAAAGTTGTAGTCTTAGTTGTTGTAATTATTGTTTTAGGAACGGAAGACACTAATATTTTTCCATTATCATTAATATCCCCAAAATTATATCCGTTTTCGATAGCATAAACCTCTGCTGTTGAACCTTTATAACCATATATTATGCCAGTAAAGCCATCAGATGAATTACAAATTGTATTTGCACCACCATTTATTTTGCAATCAGGGTTATAAAAATATATCGACTTAAGCTTCGAGCAATTTTTAAAAGAATTGGCACCTAATATCTTTACATTTTGGGGAATGGAAACGGTTTCTATTTTCGTGTTCTGAAATGCACCACCTAATACAAGGTTTGTTTTAATTTCAATAACAGTAGTTGGAATAACCAATTTAGTTATAGGAGCATCTTTTAATGCAGCACCAGAAACGTACTTAACAGGAACATTATTAACATATGACTTTAGTCCTTTAAATTCACTGCCACGAAACATAGCAACACTAAATTGTTCACTATAACCTATAGCTTCGGCATAATTATCGTATACACGATACACAAATGCAGCATCGTCTTCAACATCTATGCTGGCAGATATAGAAACCATCTTGGGTGGAAAGATAGTTAATATACTAATAAACATGATTATCGATGTAAATATTAAGAATATTTTATTTTTTTTCATAATATTACCTCCTGTTATATAATATAAGTGTAATATAATATAGCTCATATCTTATATACTAATTGTATCATTTACTGCGTAGAAATTCAAGAGTATTATATGAATATTTAAGAATATAATACATTTTGTATGATTGCATAATCAAGAGAAGCTATAATTGTATAATATGTATCGCGATATTTAGCCTTATATCGTCATATCGCAGTCAAATTATACATCTCGGATAATAAAGACTATTCAATTTGATTTTTATATTAATTACTACATCGGCGCATCAGGCCCCGAACAAGCTCATTCTGCTTACACTTACAAAGTACCTGGATTAAGCAAAATTCATAAAATAACAATTGTATTCCTGCTTGAAATATGATATAATTAAAAAAATATATCCTCACTGCTTGTGAGATTTCGGAGGAATACAATGATAACAGGAGTCATTAAGAATAAAATCGACAAGATATGGACCGATATATGGGCTGGCGGTATCACAAATCCGCTCACCGTTATCGAGCAGCTCACATACCTTATGTTCATACGCTCCCTTGACGAGAAGGAGCTGGAAAACGAGGAATTTGCCAATATGACAGGCGAAACTGCCGACCTTATCTTCCCGCAGTCGGAGATAGGACAGGCTATGCGCTGGAGCAAGTTCAAGGACAGAGACTCCCGTGAGATATTCGACCTCATTTCGCAGCGTGTTTTCCCTGCGGTTAAGAAGATGAAATACGGCAAGCTTCCAGACTTCGACGACAGAGGGGAGCTTATCGAGATACCAGAACGCGGCGGCTCGGAGCAGGTTCAGACTGCTTTCTCACGCTATATGGACAGCGCTGTGTTCGTTATACCCAATCCGCAGGTGCTTCAGAAGATAATCACAGGTCTGGACGACCTCTATGAGCACGACATCGCCGACCTCGATATGCAGGGCGACCTCTATGAGTATATGCTTGGCAAGCTCAGCACAGCAGGTCAGAACGGTCAGTTCCGTACACCTAAGCATATCCGCGAGATGATGGTGGAGCTCGTTGCTCCTACTCCCGATGATGTTATATGCGATCCTGCCTGCGGTACTGCGGGATTCCTCGTTTCTGCGGCTGAGTATATTCGCAAGCACTATGAGGACACCATGACAGACCAGCAGTGGGCGGACTTCTCCAACAAGACCTTCACAGGCTATGACACCGATCACACTATGCTCCGTATATCTGCAATGAACCTCATGCTGCACTCTATCACCAACCCCGACATCGACTACAAGGACAGCGTTTCCAAGCAGAACAACGTAAGCGGCAAATATACCGTATGTCTTGCAAATCCACCTTTCAAGGGCACTGTTGACGCCGAGAGCATCAACGACAACCTCAAGGCAGTCACCAACACCAAAAAGACGGAGCTTCTCTTCCTTGCCCTGTTCCTGCGTCTTATGCAGAAGGGCGGACGCTGTGCGTGTATCGTTCCCGACGGCGTACTTTTCGGCTCGTCAAAGGCGCACAAGTCTATCCGTCAGGAGCTTATCGAGAATCATCAGCTCAAGGCCGTTATCTCCATGCCCAGCGGCGTATTCAAGCCCTATGCGGGAGTTTCCACGGCTGTGCTTGTGTTCGTGAAGACCGATGCAGGCGGCACGGATAATGTCTGGTTCTACGATATGAAGGCGGACGGCTTCTCCCTTGATGACAAGCGTTCGGAGATAGCCGAGAACGATATTCCCGATATTATTGCCCGTTTCCATAACCTTGACGGTGAAAAGGACAGGGAGCGCACGGAGCAGAGCTTTTTCGTGCCTAAGCAGGAGATAGTTGACAACGACTACGACCTGTCCATTAACAAGTACAAGAAGACCGAATATGTGGCGGTGGAGTACCCTCCCACGGGCGAGATAATGGCAGACCTTGACGGCTTATATAAGGAGCTTGGCGGTGTGCTGTCGGAGTTGGGAGGATTGCTGAATGGCTAAAATAGCGTTTTTAGAAGATGTATGCGACATTCTTGATAGTCAAAGAGTCCCAGTGACAGCAAAAGACCGTACAAAGGGGATATATCCATACTATGGAGCAAATGGAATACAAGATTATGTTGATGATTATATCTTTGATGATGAATTAGTGTTGCTTGCCGAAGACGGCGGTAATTTTGGCTCGAAAGACAGACCGATAGCTTATCGTGTATCGGGAAAGTGTTGGGTAAATAATCATGCTCATGTTTTGAAAGCTAAGGACTGCATTGATGTTGACTATCTTTGCTATTCTATAATGTTTTATGATGTTAGTTCAATGGTCAACGGTGCCACAAGACAAAAGCTTAATCAAGCTACTATGCGAAAAATGCTTATTCCCTTGCCAAGCAAAGAAAAGCAGTTAGAAATTGTAGCCAACCTCGACAAAGTAACCCACACCATAGACCTCTGCAACGCTATCCTTGAAAAGCTCGACCTGCTTGTCAAATCACGGTTTGTGGAGATGTTTGGAGAGCCAACGATTAATTCGAAAGGCTGGAAAACAGAGACTTTATCAAAACATCTTAATGTGTTAGGTGGATATGCGTTTAAAAGCGATTTATTTCAAGAAACAGGAATACCTGTTCTGAGAATCGGTAATATAAACGCAGGATATTTTCGCCCTGTAAATATGGTGTTCTGGGAAGATGATATTCAGCTTGATAGGTATAAGATGTATGCTGGTGATTTAGTTATGTCTTTGACTGGAACGGTCGGAAAAGATGACTATGGCAACGTATGTATATTAAGCGACGAATATGATGTATATTACTTGAATCAGCGAAATGCAAAGCTTGAATTGTTTTCCTCACTTGATAAATATTATCTTTCAGAATTATTGAAATTTGAAGAAATAAAAAAGAAGCTTACTGGAATAAGTAGAGGAGTACGACAGGCTAATATATCCAATAAAGATATTTTAAAACTGTGCGTTCCTATTCCACCGATAGAATTACAACAGCAATTCGCCGCCTTTGTAGAGCAGACCGACAAATCGAAATCAGCTGTAAAACAGCTGCTCGAAAAGGCTGAAACGCTGAAAAAAGCATTGATGCAGGAATACTTCGGATAAAAAAAACAAGGAGAGTGAGTTTATGACCAATTTTGAGTTTCTGAGCAATATAGCTGAATACGCCCTGTTCGCGCAGGCAGCTGCCGAAGCCGAAAAGGTCTATGCCTCCTCTCCTGCAATGTGTGCTGTGGGCTGCCGCAAGGCGCTGGAGCTTGCCGTGAAATGGGTGTATTCCGCAGACAAGACCATAGATATGCCCTATAAGGACAACCTACAGTCACTGATACATGAGCCGACTTTCCGTTTTGCCCTCGACGATAAGACATGGGGAAAGCTGCCTTTCATTATCCGTCTGGGCAATCTGGCAGTTCATACCGAAAGAGCCGTTAATAAGTCCGATGCCCTGCTGGCTCTGGAAAGCCTTTTCGAGTTCATCGAGTGGGTGGACTACTGCTACGGTGCGGACTATGTGGAGCGACATTTTGACACTGCCCTTATCCCCGATGAAAAGGTCTCCGTTGACGCTAAGAAGATAAAGGAGCAGGAGTCCCTCATCGAGCAGAAGGACAGCGAAATCAAGGCTTTGCAGGCTAAGATCGCCGCAATGTCCGCAACTCTCACAGCTGAAAAGGAGTCAAAACAGCAGCAGCGCAGCTTCAAGCCTGCCGACCTCTCGGAGTTCAAGACACGCAAGATATATATCGACGTTGACCTGAAGTTCATGGGCTGGAAGTTCGGCGGTACTGATTCCGATGTGTGGGAGGAGTACGAAGTCAACGACATGAACGGCGTTTTCGGTCAGAAAGGCTATGCGGACTATGTTCTCTTCGGCAGGGACGGTCTGCCCCTTGCTGTTATCGAAGCCAAGCGTTCAAGCAAGGATCCCAATATCGGCAGAAAGCAGGCTGTGCTATATGCGGACTGTCTGGAGCGGAAGTTCGGCAGACGTCCCATGATGTTCACCACAAACGGCTTCGAGACATATTTCTGGGACGATATGTCCTCGCCTCAGCGTAAGGTCAGCGGATTCTTTACCAAGTCCGACCTTGAAAAACTGATGAACCGCCGTGAGATGCGTAAGAAGCTGTCAACTATCCCAATAGATGACAAGATAACCGATCGCTACTATCAGAAGGAAGCTATCCGCGCTGTATGCGACCATGTGGAGGAGGGCTTCCGCAAGGCTCTGCTTGTAATGGCTACCGGAACGGGAAAGACCAGAACAGCTTCAAGCCTTACCGATGTACTGAGCCGCGGCGGATATATTACGAATATACTGTTCCTCGCCGACAGAACCGCACTGGTCAAGCAGGCAAAGGACGATTTCAAGAACTATCTGCCTGATATGTCACTGTGTAACCTGTGCAGCAATAAGGACGACAGGAGCGCACGTATTGTCTTTTCCACATATCCCACGATACTGAACGCAATAGACAATACAAAGACCAAGGACGGAGTGCCGCTGTTTTCACCTGCGCACTTCGACCTCATAATCACCGATGAGAGCCATAGAAGCATCTTCAAAAAGTACCGTGCCATATTCGAGTATTTCGACGCTATTATGGTGGGACTTACTGCAACTCCGAAAATGGACGTTGACAGGAACACATATGACTTCTTCGAAGTCGAGAACGGCGTACCTACCTATGCCTACGACTATGAAACGGCAGTGTATAAGGATCATGTGCTCGTTCCTTACTATAATTACGAAGTAAAGACCAAGTTTCTCGAAGAAGGCATAACTTACGATGATCTCTCCCCGGAGGATAAGCAGCGTTATGAAGATGACTTCGCCGAGGACGGCAGTATGCCTGACTTTATCCCGTCAGCTCAGCTCAATAAATTTGTCTTCAACGAGAAGACCGTGGATACAGTGCTGCAAGACCTCATGGAGCGTGGAATCAAGGTCGAGGGTGGCGACAGGCTGGGCAAGACTATTATTTTCGCCCAGAATAAAGACCATGCCGAGTATATCGTTCAGCGCTTCAATAAGCTCTATCCGAAATATAACGGCAGGTTTACTCACCGCGTGACCTGTGACGATACATACGCCCAGACTATAATAGACGACTTCAAGCAGAAGGATATGCCTGTTATCGCTGTATCAGTAGATATGATGGATACAGGTATAGATGTCCCTGAGTGCGTTAACCTTGTATTCTTCAAGAAAGTACGCTCAAAGACAAAATTCTGGCAGATGATAGGCAGAGGCACTCGCCTCTGCAAAGGACTGTCATGCATTGACGGTATAGACGGAGAGTATACGGATAAGTGCCGCTTCCTCATATTTGATTACTGCGGAAACTTTGAATACTTCAGAGAGCATATAAACGACTATGATACAGGCGAGACAAAATCTCTGACCGAGAATATCTTCTGTAAGCAGGTACGGCTTATACATAGCCTGCAGGAAAGTGCATTCTCAGCCAAAGAATATCAGGACTTCCGTTCTGAGCTTGTTAATACCTGCTATATAGGTATTTGCAGTCTTTCAGATGATCTTGTATCAGTTCGCCTGCAGAAACAGTATGTCGAGAAGTTCAGGAACAAAGAAAGCTTTAATGAGCTATCAGAGATGAATAAGTATGAGCTTACAAAGTTTATAGCTCCGCTCATAACATCAAATGATACAGATGAATATGCCAAGCGCTTTGATAACTTCATGTATGGCTTTATGCTTGCTCATATGGAGCAGATGCCTACACTGAAATACATGAAGGGACAGCTGATCTTAACAGCTGAACTTCTTGAGAGGAAGTCTACAATACCACAGATTCAGCAGAAAATAACCCTTATAAAGGATATTCAGAATGACAGCTTCTGGGATAATGTGAGTATACTTACAATGGAAATGATACGTAAGGAACTTAGAGATCTTATGCAGTTCCTTCGCGGAGGAGATGAGCCGAAACCTAAGATATTCACAAATCTCAATGATCCAGTTATATCTAACCAGGAAGGACAGGCTCTCGGACCTGCATATGATTTTGCAGATTACCGTAAGAAAGTCAACCGCTATATTGAAGAGCATAAGGAAGATACTGTTATCTACAAGCTTAATCATAACCAACCGCTTATGAAGGCTGATTATCAGGAGCTTGAAAGGATCCTTACACAGGAGCTCGGCGACAGTGATGACTATAAGCGTGAATACGGCGATACGCCTTTCGGTCTGCTTGTGCGTAAAATAGCAAAGCTTGACCATGATAGCGCAATGGCAGCATTTTCGGAGTTTATCAACGATGAGTCACTCAATCAGAAGCAGATAGAGTTTATCCTGAAGATCATAAACCATATCGAGAACAATGGCTATATCGAGGACGTGAAGATACTTATGAAGCCGCCGTTTGATAAGCCATACAGCTTCATCAAGATGTTTGATCCTCAGACAAGGAACGCTCTGCTGCAAACTATAGAGAGCATAAAGAATAATGCGCTTAATATTGTAGCGTGAATAAGTAATCAGGTAAAAATCAATGATATATAATAGAATCGCCCAATCATGGGCGATTCTTATTTTATCTTGACAAAGTTATCTTCATATGATATAATCAAACAAGAACATATATTCTGTTTGTGGCGTAGGGAGGCAGTTTTCATGTGTATGTCCTTAAGAATAGAGCCAAGAGAAATGGCTGAGGTGCTTATAAAGATAAGAAAAATGTCCTTCGCTCAGGAAATGTCAATTAAGCTCGGTAAGAGCCTTATTATGTCCGGAGACTTGTATCCATCAGACATAGCACCTGTCCTTGCACCGAACAAATACGGGAACATGGCTATATTTCCAATGACATGGGGATTTACGCATAAGGCTGCACCTAAGCCTCTTGTCAACTGCCGCGTAGAGACTGCTGACAGAAAGCCATTGTGGCGGGATTCATGGTACAGGAGAAGGTGTGTTATCCCTGCCTCTTGGTATTATGAATGGGGATATCCTGTATATGAGGAAGACAGCCGCAGTATGGTTGAACATCGCAATACTAAGAAGGTCAAATTCGCCATACAGACCGAAGGCTCAGACATTACATATATCGCAGGACTTTATCGTTATGAGGAACACAGCGGTATGCAGGTACCTATGTTCTCAATACTGACACGAGAAGCAGCAGGTACCGTAAGAGATATACACGACCGTATGCCGCTTATACTGGATAAGGATAACATACTGGAATGGATACGCCCGAATGGAGATCCCAGTGCTATAGTTGAGAAGGCACTGTCCAATATGGTATTCGAGAGAGCAGTTGAGTATCCTCGGTTTCCACCTGAGATCATTACAGCATAGAAGAAATGATCAGCCGCCCTATGGGCGGCATCGCTTGAAAGAATATATGTCGCTACAAAAAATGAATCAATCATCTCATGCTCGATAATCAATCAGCACGGATACTTTTCTTTCAGATATTCGATCAGCATTTCAGGGATATACTGATAATGGTGTGAATCATAAAGCTTGTATGTAAGATTTGCACCAT
>Ga0129313_1000017_pt1 | contig 234101 bp, 241 predicted proteins | sample O1105metagenome_FD_94436 | JGI IMG/M metagenome (GOLD analysis project Ga0129313, IMG submission 94436) | Orangutan group fecal microbial communities from fecal samples from Wisconsin, USA - O1105 metagenome | ecosystem: Host-associated > Mammals > Digestive system > Large intestine > Fecal... | reverse complement strand
TTATCTGGTAATTATGCTTTTGATGGATACACCCGTTCCCATACCGAACACGAAGGTTAAGCATCAAGAGGCCGATAGTACTGCACGGGAAGCTGTGTGGGAGGGTAGGTTGTTGCCAGGTCAGGTGTGGCTCGATAGCTCAGTCGGTAGAGCAGAGGACTGAAAATCCTCGTGTCGCTGGTTCGATTCCTGCTCGAGCCACCAGTTTGGCGCTATAGCCAAGTGGTAAGGCAGAGGCCTGCAAAGCCTTTATCCCCAGTTCAAATCTGGGTGGCGCCTCCAAAAAGACTTGTAAACATATTGTTTACAAGTCTTTTTATTTACTTATTAAATCATAGTATATCATTATTAGATTTAGTATATAAATTTTTATATAGTATGTTACATAAGAATTCACTTTTATTCCATTATAAAGTTTTAGAAATGTTTTTAGAGAGAGAGGTAGTGCTTTCATAGATTAAATCTTTGCGTTCAATTAAATCTATAGAAGTTAAAATTAAGGCTTCAATAGCTTTCCATATATTACATTTAGCATATTCTGTTAATGTTAAATCCATAAACTGTTTTGATGGACAGTGAATTGATGGATCACTTACTATTGATATAGACGGATATATAGTAGGCGTAGTATGACTTACAGTACCAATTCCTAAGGGATATAGCATTTTTTTCCCGTAGTTCATTTCAATTAATCCAGTTTCTTTTAAGTTATTTTCAAATAATTTATTTACTATTTTATTATCTAAAAGTTCTTTGCAAGGAAGCTCAATTAGCTTAATAGAGCAATCTATATTTATGATATCTTCTATGCATTTAATATAGCTTCTTATATTTTCTTCGATTTTATGACATAACTTATGATCTTTTGATTTAATTTCAAATTTAACCTTAGCAGATGAAGGATATTCAACTAATGCATTATCACAGGTAAGATTTAAATGATCCATATAACATTCTTTTGAGATGTTTTTAACTAACTCGTTTATAAAGTGTACTGTATGTAGACAAACATCTAATGAACTTTGGTTAGCATTATCATTAGAAACAAGTAAATTATTATAATCAAGCTGTAAGGTTGTGCATGCTTGAGAAGTATTATTAATAGATGTTATATTATCCACATGAGGAGCAAAAATTACACTACAATTTTCAAATACATTTTCTTTTGTCATTATAATTTCTGAACCATTGGAGTATTTCCCTGGACATCCGATTACTAGAATAGAACCTCCTATTTTGTCAATGACAGAAGATAAACCTATGGCTGCACCTAAAGACATAGTAGCATTGGCATTATTACCGAAAACATGACCATCATCACTTCCACTACTATATTTACATATAAAACATATCTCAGGATGGCTGTGTCCAATTCTGGCACGAAATGCAGTTGGAATATCTATGAAATTTTTTTCAATATTAAAATTATATTTTTGTAAAAGTTTTATAATGTAATCTGATGATTTATATTCATTAAAACAGTTTTCACTATTTTCATATAAAAATTTATTAATATCTAGGATTTCAGATCTTATAGTAGATAAAAAACTTAGAACATTTTGTTTCAATTGTAACCCTCCCTACAATTTTATAGATACTAATATTATCAATATCTGACCTTATGTAATTAGTATGTGCACATATATCTATATTATCCAGTAACAAATTTATAGATAAATAGTATTTTAATAGTATCTATATTTGTAATAAGTTTTTTATTAAATGTATTTATGAATACAAGAAAATTAGACAATTTATGTAGATTAATAGATATATGGGTTTATTAATTTATTAACATTATACTTGATGTTATTTAAGGTAGAAAAAGTATGAATTATAAGATGAAATTTTTTTTTTGGACAAAATAAAAAAAAGGATTTCATGAATAAAATATATTATAAGGGGCGATAATTAAGACAGTCTTAACATGGATAAAACTTAGAAGGATTACTCTATTTTAACTAAGTTGACTTATTCAAAGACAATATAATAATAGACTAACAAGTTCTATTGGATAAATTTTGAGGGGGAAAAATATGAATAAGGAATGTATTATATGCAGAAAGCCTCTAGATAATGGTATACTTATATATGGACGAAGAATTTGTGAGAACTGTGAAAGAAGATTATTAACAATAGAAACTAGTACAGATTTTTATGAATTTTATAAGAACTGTATTAAAAAGAATATAGTTCAACTTATACCAAGAGGAGTGAGTGATAAGTGCCAAGATTACCGATAGTAGATTCACTATTGAAATATAAAAAAGAAGAAAATAGCTATTTTGCTATGCCTGGACATAAAATGGGAAAAGCATATGAAGATACAAAAGAAGGAAAGATTTTATTAGATAATTTCATTAACTTTGATATTACTGAGGTAGAGGGCTTAGATAATCTTCATAATCCTACAGGCATAATAAAAGAAGGACAAGAACAACTTGCTAATTACTATGGGAGTAAAAAATCTTACTTTTTAGTTAATGGAAGTACATCAGGAAACATGATTATGATATTTGCTACATTTAAAGAAGGCGAAAAAATAATCGTAGAAAGAAACTGTCATAGATCAGTATTCAATAGTATAATATTACGTAAGTTAAAGCCTATATATGTTATGAATGAGGTAAATGAAAAATATGATGCTCCTTTTTCTATTAATAAGAAGCATCTATATAAATTAATAAAGGAAAATCAAGATGCTAGGGGAATATTATTAACATACCCTAATTATTATGGCATATGTACAGAGTTAGATGAAATAGTAAAAGAAGCCAAGAAATATAATATGAAGGTATTAATAGATTGTGCTCATGGAGCACATTTTGGAGTTATAGATGAATTGCCTGATAATCCGCTTAAGCTAGGTTGCGATATGGTTGTTCAAAGTGCTCATAAAACATTACCAAGCTTAACACAAACATCATTTTTACACGTTAATTGTGATGATCTTTTAGATGAGGTTAACTTCTATACTAGCATGTTTTTGACAACGAGTCCTTCATATTTATTTCTTGCCAGCATGGATTATAGTAGATATTATTTACAGAAGTATGGAAGTAAGGATTACAGTATATTAATTAATTTATGTGAGGAATATAGAAAAAAAATAAATCACATTGATTTTTATCATATAATAGATGAGCATGATATAATTAAGAAAAGTTCATCAACTAGAAATAAGGTATATATAGATAAAACTAGATATGTTATAAATGTACCTAAAGGATTTAGTGGACATCTATTACTAGATTATTTAAAAGTTAATAAGATTCAATGTGAAATGAGTGACTCAAGAAATGTAGTATTGATTTTTGCTACTTCAAACACCAGAGATGATTTTGATAAACTTTATAGAATACTAAAAGAGTGCAATAAGGATACTTTAGTAGATGAATATGTAAAGCCTATGCAGTATGAAATTCCACTAATAGATAAATTACCATGGGAAACTCTAAATATGAAAAAAGTTGAGTGTAGTATTAAAGATTCCGTAAATAAAGTGTGCGGACAAGCTATTGTCCCATATCCACCTGGGGTACCACTAATAATGCCAGGAGAGATTATTACGAAAGATATTATTGATATAATAGGATATTATATAGATAATAATGTTACATTATTAGGAGTGAAGGAAAATAACTTAATTATAATAAAATAGCAAAGAAACTATAGGAAAAGATAAGTTTGGAGGTAAGTTTTTTGAATAAAGGGTTATTAATAGCATTAGAAGGTCCAGATGGTAGTGGAAAATCTACACAAATAGAATTATTAGAAAAATATTTTGTAGATAAGGGTATTGAAGTTATAAGAACGAGAGAACCTGGAGGAACTAAAATTAGCGAAAAAATTAGGGCGGTAATTTTAGATAATGCTAACCAAGAAATGGATAACATGTGTGAGGCTTTACTATATGCTGCGGCGAGAGCTCAGCTTATAAAAGAGGTAATAAAGCCTGCAATTGCTGAAGGGAAGGTAGTCTTATGTGATAGATTTGTATATTCATCTATAGTTTATCAAGGAATTGCTAGAGATTTGGGAATAGACACTGTCAAATCTATAAATGATTGTGCTTTAGGTGGACTTGAAGCGGATTTAGTATTTATGATAAGTATTCCATATGATAAAGGAATTGGAAGAAAGAAAAATCAACGGGAATTAGATAGACTTGAGAATGTTGGTATGGATTTTCATAAAAAAGTTTTTGAAGGATATTCAAAAATTAGTAGTATTTATGATAAAATAGAATTAATAAATGGAGACGACTCTATAGAAAATATTTATAGGAACATAGTAAATAGAGTTGAATCCTATATAGAGCATAAATAAATATTTAGGAGGGGTATTATATGAAATTAATAATTGCGATAGTTCAAGATGACGATGCTATGGATTTAATCGATATCTTAACAGAGAATGGGTTAAGGGTTACAAAGCTTGCAACTACAGGTGGATTTTTAAAAGCTGGAAATACCACATTAATGATAGGTGTAGAGGTAGAGAAAGTTGATACTGTTTTAGGATATATAGAAGAAATCTGCAAAGTTAGAAAACAACTTATATCATCACCTTCTCCGGTTGCTGGATCTACAGGAGTATATGTTCCGTATCCTGTAGAGGTAAATATAGGTGGTGCTACTATATTTGTTGTTGATGTAGATAAGTTTTTAAGAGTATAATATATTTAAGTAAAATAATGTACAATAGGTTAAACTTATTGTACATTATTTATTATATAGGAAGGAGCAAATGAGTATGATAGGTCATGAAAATATAAAAAATAGCTTAATTGAAGCAATTAATAATAATAAATTTACTCATGCTCATATACTAGTTGGAGAAAAAGGTATAGGGAAAAGTGTCTTAGCTAAATTTATAGCATCAAGGCTCTTAGGAATAGATGAAGTAAGAGAACATGTAGATATAATTAATTGGTCTTTAGATAAGGGAAAAGCATCCATAGGAGTGAATACTATTAGGACTATTATAGAAGAATGTAATAAGAAACCTTTTGAGAGGGATAGAAAGGTTATTATCATAGACAACGGTGATAAGATTACATTTCAAGCACAAAATGCATTTTTAAAGACTATAGAAGAACCACCAGCTAATGTTTATATATTTATATTATGTGAAGAATTAGAAAGCATGTTGGATACAATTAAATCCAGGTGTGGCATACATAAACTAAAACCACTATCAAAGGAAGAGATGATTTTATTTCTTAAGAATAGATATACAGGAATTGAAGAAAATAAGATGTTAGTGGCTATTTCTTTTGCAAAAGGAATACCAGGAAAAGCAGAGAGTTTAATAGAAAATGAGGATTTTAGTTTAATAAGAAATACAATTTTTGAACTTATATATAAAATTAAGGATAAAGATTATGAAACTTCTTTATTATATGAAAAGTTTTTTAGTGATTATAAAAATATGGAAGAGGATATTTTAGATGTAATTATAACCATAATAAGAGATATAATTATTTATAAAGAAGTTGGAGATGAAGAGATTATAATAAATATTGATAAAATATCCGATATTAAAGATTTAGTTAATATATTTTCATTAAGTAAATTAAATGGTATGATTAAAGTTGTAGATGATACAAGAAAAACTTTAAAAAATAATGTAAACTCGTCATTGGCATTTATAACGATGGTTTTGAGAATGCAGGAGGTTTAAATATGATAACAGTAATAGGAGTAAGATTTAAAAAGGCAGGTAAGATATATTATTTTAATCCTGGTGATTTGGATATAAAAAAAGGTGACTTTGTAGTTGTTGAAACCGCAAGAGGAATTGAGTTTGGTGAGTGTGTAGTTGGAATGAAAGAGCTCAGAGAAGGTGAAATTGTAGCTCCTTTAAAGAATGTGATAAGGAAAGCTTTAGAGGAAGATATAAATGCAAATAAAACTAATAAAGAAAAGGAAGAAGAAGCTTTTAAGATATGTCTTGAGAAAATAAAGGCCCATGATTTAACTATGAAGCTTATAGATGTAGAATATACTTTTGACAATAATAAAGTAATATTCTATTTTACAGCAGATGGTAGAGTAGATTTCAGAGAATTAGTTAAAGATCTGGCATCAATTTTTAGAACTAGAATAGAATTAAGACAAATTGGTGTTAGGGATGAAGCTAAGATGACTGGAGGTCTTGGACCTTGTGGAAGAAGTTTATGTTGCTCTACATTTTTAGGTGAATTTGCCCCAGTATCAATAAAAATGGCAAAGGAACAAAACCTATCTTTAAACCCTACTAAAATATCAGGAATATGTGGAAGACTTATGTGTTGTTTAAATTATGAGCAAGAAACATATGAAGGGATAAGAAAAAGATTACCTAAGGTAGGTTCTATAGTAGATACATGCTATGGAAAAGGAGAAGTAGTTTCTAATAGTGTAGTTAAAGAGGCGGTAAAAGTAAAAGTAAACATAAAAGATGGTGAAGATGATATTAAAGTAGTTAGTATAAATGATTTAACATTAATATCTGGTAGCTATGAAGATATAATTAATGAAATTGATTTAAAGGAATTAGAAAATCAAGCTGAAGACCCTACACTAATTAAAGAGCTATTTAAAGAAAATTAGGAGGAAGGATATGAAGACTACACTTAAAGTTTGTGATATGGTTACAAGTAAAGATGTTACAAGAGTTAAGAATGCCATATCCGCCAATGAAGGGGTTATAGCCTGTGGAATACACAAAGTTAAAAAAGAAGTAGAAATTGTTTATGACAATTATTTTATAAACATAGAGGATATAATTGAATCCATAGAGAATAGTGGTTATACAGTTATATAAGTACTCAGAATCCTTGTAGATATAAAGCTACAAGGATTTTTTTTGCATAAAAATAAACAAAATTAATTAAACATGTATATTTTATATAAATTTGTTAATTATTTAAATAGTAGTATTAAAATATAGAGAGGTGTTAATTATGAAATTTAAAAAACAAATAATAATAGCTATAAGCTGTGCAATTGTTTTGGGTGGAATATTTTTTTCTGTAAGCTATATAGGAAATAAAGATCAAAATAAAGAAACTAGTAACAAACCAGCTACAACAACTAACTCAAAGACTAATGAAGCTATAAATGAAAATAAAGAGAATACTGATAGCACAAAGGGCAATGATAAAACTACACTAGGACAAGAAGATAAAAAAGATACAGGTATGGAAGAAGTAAAAGAAGGATACTATACAGTAAAAGCTAATGATACACTTTATAGTATAGCTAGAACTTACATGCCAAGCTCTGACCCAAATGAAGTAGTAGCAGAAATATTAACAAGAAATAATATGAATAAAGATGATACTATTTCATCAGGACAAAAACTTATTATATCTTATGAAACTTCATTGGTAACAGGAGAAAAAAAATCAGACCAAAAATCAGAAGAGGTAGCTTCAGCTAATGCAGCAGAACATACTGATCACATTAAGTATGTTGTTAAATCAGGCGATACATTATTTAGCATATCTAAGGAGTATTTATCCAATATGGATATAATGGATGGAATTGAATTAATTAAAGCACATAATAACCTAAATGAGGATACAATAAAAGTTGAAGACACTTTATGTATACCTAATAAATAATATACGAATAAATTAACTTTAGATTAAGGAGATATCTGAAGTAATACCATAGCCTATAAAACAGTTTTAAGGTTTTATAGGCTGAAATATAGCCATGTAGAAATACTACATGGCTATATTTTTAATATTTTAACAGAATCACAATTGGCATAAACAAAGTCACTATCTAGAGTTAATAAATAATGTATATTATGACATATACAAGTAGCTATATGTGTAGCATCATTTATAGACAATAGGTTTTTAATCATTATTTCTTTAGTCTTACTCATACAGAGCTTATTTATTTCAACATATTCGTATTTAACGGTGTTTTCAAGTTGATTGTGCATGGTTACAGCAGTTTTATAATAAATACTTAGCAGATCTCTTTTAGAACTGTTTTTAGATAGGTTATCAAAATACTTTTTATAGGGAATTTCTCTTAGCTTATCTATTCTTTTATCCTTTATAATTTTTCTATCATATTTACTAAAGGATGATATAATTTGTTTTATATTTGTTTGAGAATTAAAGGCGCTTTCTTTATCAATTTTGTGACGTATATCTATCATAAATATTTTATACATAATTTGATTTAAAACTTCAGCAGAAATTATATTTGTAACTAAAAGTTTGCACTGGTTATTGAGTAATATTCTGAATACTTCTATACATTCAGTATGTTTTATATCATCATCATAAACTAAACTTAACAAAAATGATGCATCTAACAATATAGAAGTACTTGATTGAAAATCTATTGATGAAAATGGGTAAAATAATATTTCCATAATGCAAACCTTTCTTAATTGATTATACTGAATGATTATTGTATTATATTAAATTAAACCATTAGTTATTACTGCTACTTAAGTAATAAGTTAAATATAATTGTATATTCCTATTAATGTTGGTAATAATATAAACAGAGTTCTTAGCTTCTTCGAAGCTCTAGAAATCGTTATCCAGGGACGTAGCAGCTCTTTACTCCCACTTTGAAAAAGATGGGCGTATTAGAGCTGGTAGTCATCGGATAAATGACAAATTAAATCATAAATATAAACCCTAAATGCAATATGTTTTATTTAGTATATATTATTTATAAAATACTAGAAAAAACATATTGCATCCCCCTATATTATAGTATGTAAAAATTAAAAGATTTCCCCTTGATAGTTAAATATTTATAACTACTCAAGGGGATTTTGTAATTTTAAGAATAAATTTTTGGATAATTAGTAGTTATTTTATAGATATTATGGATAAGATGAAAAACATAGCAACTTATTATATAATAAGATATGTGTAATCTGGGTATTAGAAAGGAATTTTATATTATGAGTTTAATAAACATAGATGAAACGTTAGATGACTTACAATTAAAGGGTATTCATATCATACAAAAAAAAGAGGGATTTAGATTTGGAGTTGATGCAGTACTTTTAGCCAATTTTTCTAAGGTAAAAAAAAATGCAACTGTTATTGACTTGTGTAGTGGAACAGGAATAATTCCACTTATAATTAAAGGTAAGAGTCAATGTGGAGTAATAAAGGGTGTAGAGATACAAGGAGAGTTTGCTGAAATGGCAAATAGAACTGCTATGTATAATAATTTTAGTGATGAGATTAAGTTCATAGAAGGGGATTTAAAGGATAAGGAACTTTTAAAATCATTAGGTAGAGTAGATATAGTTACTGTAAATCCACCATATAAGTTATATAGCTCTGGTATACTCAATGACAGTGATAAGAATGCCATTGCTAGACATGAGGTATGCTGCACATTAGAAGATGTTATAATCGCAGCTAGGACGTTATTAAAGGATAATGGTAAACTTTTTATGGTACATAGACCAGATAGAATAGTAGATATATTTACTCTTATGAGAAAGTATAAAATAGAACCAAAGAGAATAAGATTTATTCATCCTAAACCAGGAAAGGCACCTAATATATTATTAGTAGAAGGACAAAGGGATGGGGGAGCATTCTTAAAAATAGAAGATCCATTATATGTACATATGGAGGATGATTCTTATTCAGAGGAAATTAAAGCAATGTATAATTCACAATGGTTAGATTAATAAGACAAAGGATAGAAGAGGTGAGTAAAAGTGAGTGGTAAATTATATTTAATACCTACTCCAATAGGAAATCTAAAAGATATAACTCTTAGGGCCCTTGAAACTTTAAAAAGTGTAGATATAATTGCATGTGAAGATACAAGACAGAGTTTAAAGCTTTTAAATCATTTTAACATAAGAAAAACATTGATAAGTTATCATAAACATAATGAGAACGGGAAAAGTGAGGACATAATAAATAGATTAATAGAAGGCAAAAATATAGCTATAATAAGCGATGCAGGGACTCCAGGAATTTCAGATCCAGGTGCTATTATAGTGAAAAGATGTATTGAAGAAAATATAGAATTTGAAGTGTATCCTGGAGCAACAGCAATTACTACTGCGCTAGTTTATTCTGGACTAAATACAGATAAATTTTTATTTGTAGGATTTTTATCTAGAGAAAATAAGGATAGAAAAGAGGTTATAGAGGGGTTAGCAGATAGGCAAGAAACTTTAATATTCTATGAGGCGCCACATAGATTAGAATCCACTTTAAATTTCTTAAAAGATAACTTAGGTAATAGAAATATTGCAATATGCAAGGAGCTTACGAAACTTCATGAAACTATATTAAGGGGAACATTAGAAGAGTGTATAGACCATTATAAAGAAAATAAGCCTAAGGGTGAATATGTACTAGTGTTAGAAGGAAAAAGTAAGACTGAGATTATGGAAGAAATGAAATCTAAGTGGGTAGATATGAGTATTGAGGATCATATAAAAGATTATATAAATCAAGGATTAAATAAAAAAGAAGCAATAAAAAAAGTTGCGAAGGAAAGAAACCTACACAAATCAGAGGTATATAAGTTTGGAATTCATATATAAACAAAAGCATTTTGAAAAGTTTTTAAAATTAGAAGGAATATGATAATTTATATTGAATATATTTACTGTATATCTATTAAAAAATAGATGGTTGTCTCATTTTTTTTCTAAATTACTTGAGATAACAATCATTATAGTGTTATAATGGTAAATGAGATTTATAAATGAGGGGGAGGGAATTTTTTTGAATAAGAAGAGTATATCATTAGTACTTGCTTTAGCATTGGCTATTTCTTGTGTTGGAACTAGTGCATTTGCAGATCCAAATAGTGATAGATCAACATATGAGCAAAAGTTGGAAGAAAACAAAAACAACTATAAAAGTGCTCAAGAGCAAGTCGATGAGATAGAAGCTTCAATACAGTCAGTAAATTCTCAGATGGAAGATATATCTATAGGTATAGAAGAGTTGAATGCTGAAATTCTTGAAGCAGAAGGCAAAATTGAAGAGAGCAACAAGAGGGTACAAGCTACTGAAAGTGATATAAAAGAACAAAATGAAATGTTTAGTGAGAGAATGAGAGCGATGTACATTAATGGTATGGATAGTTATGTTGAGGCGCTTTTAAACTCAAAGAGTATATCAGATTTCATGTGTAGATTAAATAACATAAATATAATGATAGGCTCTGATAAAGAAATTGTTAGTAGTTTAAATGAAAAAATAGAAACTATTGAAAAAGAGAAAAAAGTAGTTCAAGATGAAAAAGTAAAGCTAGATGCATTACAAGAAGAAAACAATAAAAAATTAGCTCAATTAGAAGAAAAAAGAGCAGAACATAAAAAGGCTTTAGCTAAAGCAGAAGCTAATAGAGACTTATTTGACGCAGCTGTGAAGGAAAATGAAGCTCAATTAGAAGAGACTAAGAGACAAATAACGCAGTATGTTAGTAATGGTAGTACTAGTTCTAATAGACCTAGTAGGGGAGGCAGTGGTGATTCAAATGTGATAGCACCTCCAAATGCTTCAGGAAGCTCTATAGTTGGCTATGCATATAAATTTTTAGGAGTTCCATACCAATGGGGTGGAAATGGTCCTAATACTTTTGATTGTTCAGGCTTAACTAGATATGTATATGCTGCCAATGGAATAAATCTTCCTAGAGTAGCACAGGATCAAATGAATAAAGGAACGCCAGTTTCTAATCCTCAACCAGGAGATTTGGTATTCTTTGGTTCAGGTGGATATGCGTACCATGTTGGTATATATGTAGGTAATAATTCTTACCTTCATGCTCCTCAAGATAATGAGGTTGTAAAGATATCGCCTATGAGTAGACACGATTATATAGGGGCAAGAAGATATTAATTTCTTAAGATAAGATCAGTAATTTAATTGCTGGTCTTTTATTTTAGGTTGGGTAAATAGATTTATATAGTATATACGATATAAATAATAAAAACGTTACTTAGAAATAAGTAACGTTTTTATTGTTTATTGTTGATTCTTTAATTCATTTAGACATTTTTGACAGATGTTTTTAGATTTATAGTTAACCACATCACGAGCATCTCCACAGAAGATGCATGCAGGTTCATATTTCTTTAATATAACTTGCTCACCATCTACGTATATTTCAAGAGCGTCCTTAACGTCAATATCTAAAGTCCTTCTCAACTCTACTGGGATAACTATTCTCCCTAACTCGTCTACTTTTCTTACAACACCAGTTGATTTCATAATAAATTCCTCCTATATTTTTGATTATGTAATCAAATAAAATTTAGTTAGCAGATATTATATTTAATACCATATAATAACTATAATACAAGAAAAATCATAAGTCAATAAAAAATGATAAAAAAAATAAATTTATTACAGTATATGCCATTAATATATAATCTATTATAGTAGTATTAATCACATAATAAGGAAAAGATGAATAATTTAACTTATAATTTAATATTTTAACATAAAGATGCTCATTTTCAATACTATTTTATTTAGTTTGCGAATTGATTCTACAAAAAATATCAAAATTTGAAGGAGGTACAGTCATATTATTCAGTGTTCTAGACAGAAAATAAAAAATATTATGCACAACCCATCTGTGGATAATGTGGATAATATATAAAAATTTCTAAAGTTAATGGAATTATAGGAATTATCATGTATATATTAATCAACAGCTGATGTTGATATTATTTATAATAATATGTTAGTAAAATGTGATTATTGTTAATAATATTGATATGTGCTTATATTTGAATGAATAATTTATATTAATTTCATAATCCATGAATAAATAATTCGACTTTTATTTTATAAGATATTTGTAAATATAGACATTATCTTTTATAATTAATATGAAGTAGTGTACAAAAATTTACATTATCATATATTTAACTAGTATTAAGGCAAGAATATGTTAAATATTAAAAAGGTTATTAAAGTGAGGGATGAAAATGAATGATAGAGATAGAGATAGAGATAATGGGACTATTTTTCAAGAGGTGGTATCTAAATTTTCGGAGATGATAGGTGAGAATACTGAAAAAAGTATAATACAGTATGATGAATTACCACAGTATGATTTATTCTTATCACAAGTTAAAGATTATCTTAACGATAAGTTTAAGCACGATAAATTTACTAATAGCATACTTCAAAATTATATAAAGAGCGAAGTTATTTCTAAGCCAGAAGATGGTAAAAAAAGAGGATATACTAAACTGCATTTAGCTCAATTGGTTTTATTAGGATATATGAGGCCGATTTTGACAACAGATGAAATAAAAAGTGTATTTAGATTAGCTTTTAATGATATAAATAATAGGGAGGATGATATTCTTTCATGGGAAGATACCTTTAAATTATTTAGTGATTTACAGCAAAAGAATATAGAATTATTTTTTAGTGGAGAAGAGAAGGATTTAGAAGAAATAATTAGAAGACACTTGGAAAAGTATGAGTTTAATAATGAAGATAAAGAAAGAATATTAATATTCTTATTAGTTATGATTTTAGTAGCTCATGCAAGTAATATAAAAAAACTGGTTACTACATTAGTTGAAGAATTTGGAGATAAATATAAGTAAAATATTATATGGATCAAAGAATAAAAATATCTTCTTATGAAAAGATACATAATAGATGACTTTATAAGGAGATGAGGTTATGAAATCAATATATTTGATTCAAGTAGCTAATAGTACTAATAAGGATTTAGTAGAATTGTTACTTATGATTAAAGATAAAAAAATATATAAAGATGAGATAATATATACCATAGGAGATATTACAGGCGAATTAAGGCTTAAAGTTGAAAATAATTACAACAAATTATTAAATATAGGTGATGTAGTAAATGTTAGTATAAAAGACAATAGTATAGTGAAGATAGATTTATCAAAATCTAGTTATAATTTAAATGATTTTATGAACTGTGTAAAAAGAGATGTAAAATTTATATTAGATGAATTAGAAGAAATGACAACTCAACAATTTAAATGTGAAGAGGTTATGTCTTTAGATAAATATTTTTTTGGTAATAAGAGTTTTATAAATATTTTTTCTCAAGGAATTGGAGGGTTAGAACACCATACATATATAGGTGGGCTTGCAGAACACACTCTTAATGTAACCTATTGGGCAAAGAAACTTGCATATAGGTATAATTGTAGATATAAGGAAATTGCTATATTAGCAGCAAAACTTCATGATATTGGAAAGATATATGAATATTCGTCAATTGGAAGGTTTAAAACAACCATTAGAGGTGAAATGGAAGGTCATATAGTTATAGGTATAACTATGATAGAAGAAGCATTTAAAAATAATCCTGGATTTTATAGTGAGGACTTTAAAAATCGAATTAAAGGATGCATTGTTCAACATCATGGAAAACCGGAGTATGGATCTCCTAAAGGACCAAATACAGAAGAGGCTTTTATAGTGCATTATGCAGATTATCTTGATGCTACTATGAATAAGGTATCAAAGGTAAAAGATAAAACAATACATGATACATGGTCGGATTATGAAAAAAAGATAGAAACTAAATTATTTATATAAAACCATAAAGCGAATTACTTAGGTAGTTTGTTTTATGGTTTTATTTTCAAAATATATATTAAGATGTATATACAATGGTACGATAATTCAATCAAGTAAAAATATGGGGGGATTACTATGGGGAAAAATGAATATAAAGATAACTATAACAATTATATTACTAAAGTAAATAAATTAATGTTAATTGTATTTTTGAGCATTATGTTTGTTACAGTAGCAGGTTCAGTTCTACAAGTTTATAGGGGAGATAGAAGGATTGGATTTGCAATATATAATATATTAGTAGCAGGTATAGCCTATGTTATAGCCATATTCTTATATATGAAAAACTCATCAAATAACATAATGAGATGGGTTTTGGCTACAGGATTTTTATTAGTAGATACATATATATTACTCACATCATCCTGTGCATCTGCTTTTGCAGCTGGATTTCCATTTATACTAAGTTTAGTTTTATACTTGGATTTAAAATTAATAACTACTGTTGGTGGAATAAATTTAATATCTATACTAATATATGCATATATGCAGGTAAAGTTAGGAAATAGTGCTGAATTAAGTGGGATTTTAGGTACTACTATAATGTTTTTACCAACGCTTGTAATAGTTACACAATTTATTTCTAAAATGAATAAAGATATAAATAAAAATGTAGAAGAATTAAATGAAAATAGTAAGATACAACAAAAGATGTTAATAGATTTATCCAATGTATATAATGTAGTTAAAGAAAAATCTAATGAGCTTAGAGGAATTGTTTCTTTAATAGGTCAAAGTACAGAAATTGTAAATTCATCTATAGATGAAATAGCAATAGGGGCAACTAATACTAGCAAAGAAATTGAGAGTCAGACTAATTTAGTAAATAATATAAAGTATGAAATAACAGAGACTGAAAAGGTAACTACTGTTGTTAAACAATCCTCTGAGGAAGCTGATGAGGTAATAGACAATGGAATAAAAATTGTTCATGAATTATCTAAAAAAAGTGAATATATTATGAGCAAAAATAAAAAGGTTAGTGACATTATGAAGGAACTAGCTGAAAAATCATCTAATATTGCGGAAATAACTAATGTTATATCATCTATTTCAGAGCAAACTAATCTTCTAGCACTAAATGCCGCAATTGAAGCAGCTAGGGTTGGTGAAAGTGGAAAAGGATTTGCAGTGGTAGCAGATGAAATAAAGAAATTAGCAGCTGAGAGTAAAAATAACTCACTAGAGATAGGAAATATACTGAAGTCTCTAGAAGAAGATACTAATGTATCAGTTTTAGAGGTAGAAGAATTAGTTCATGCTAATGATGAACAACAACAATTGGTTAAAGATACAAATAAAGCATTTTCAACTATTCAGAAAAATGTATCTACAGTAAAAGAGGAAATGATAGGTGTGGTTTCTAAGGTATCTACAATTTTAGATAGCAGTGAAAAAATTCATGATAACATTACAAATCTATCGGGTATAGCCCAAGAAACCATGGCAAGTTCGGAAGAAACTTCAACCATATCTCATGAAAATCTAAATAATTCTAAGGAATTAGAAAATATAGCAGCAGTGTTAAATAGTTCAATAGAGGAAATAAGTAAGTACTTCAAATAAATAAAGTTTTTAGTCATTGGGATTAACATATTAAAAAAATAATGCACTCTTCATTTTAAAGAGTGCATTATTTTTTATATTTTAGCTACAAGAACTTTCACCTATAGCTTTAGATATTACTCTAAAAGTTTTTCCAAAGAATGTTTTTTTGTAAGAAACAATACAATCTTCAAAAATATATTCTTCATCTTTATCAACTGCAAAAGTTATTCCATTAACAGTTTCTACATTATCATTTGATTTTTGTTCATCCAGAACAACGCTTAGGTTAGGGCCACCTCAACCAAAACCTGCAATAGCTAGTCTAACAACAGATTTGCCTTGTTTGCTTAAATTTTCTAAAAGTGCATCTTTAGTTTCGTTATCAAAAGTTATTTTCATTTTAATATCCTCCTTTTAATTTGCTTTTATTTAGTATACCATGTGGTTTTACATTTATGCTGATAAATATTTGATAAGCTTGGTATTTACTTCTTAAGATAAACTAGGGTAAAAATTATACTGTTTATATAATTTATAATACAATATTTATATAGAAAGATATGTGATTTAATCACATAAATAAGCTAAATTAAAAAATTTAGTATTATGATAAACTATATTGACATTACAGTTTATTTAAAGTAAAATAAAAATAGTAAAAATTTAATAAAGAATCCTTTTAAAAACGGTACAGAGATGCCGGCAAGGGAAGATAATATTTTGGTATGAATACATTTGTAATATGATAAAATTTACAATAATATATTCATATACAAAGTTGTATTTACAGATATTTATAGCTTTCCTTGTTGAGGAAAGCTTTTTTTTATTGAATTTTATAAGTAAATCTTAATACCTTTAAATTATCCCAGAGAGGCTAAAAAGGAGTGTTTTATATGTTAAAAGGAAGAAATTTAATCGAACCAATGGACCTTACTTTAGAAGAATTAGACGAAATATTTGACCTAGCAGATGAAATAATAAAAGATCCAAGAAAATTTATACATGCTTGTGATGGGTACTTGCTTACTACATTATTTTATGAGCCAAGTACTAGAACCAGATTTAGTTTTGAAGCTGCTATGAATAGATTAGGAGGAAGCGTAATCGGATTTTCAGAACCCAATGCTAGTTCAGTAGCTAAGGGAGAAAGTATTGCAGATACCATAAGAACTGTTGCATGCTATGCAGACATTGCTGTAATGAGACATCCTAAAGAAGGAGCACCACAGGTTGCAGCACAATATAGTGATATTCCCGTAGTAAATGCAGGGGATGGTGGACACCAACATCCAACTCAAACCTTAACTGATTTACTAACCATAAGAACTCTAAAGGGAAGACTAAATAATTTAACAATAGGTTGTTGTGGAGATTTAAAATTTGGAAGAACAGTACATTCGTTAATAAAAGCTTTAAGTAGATATGAAAACAACAAGTTCGTACTAATTTCACCTGAAGAATTAGAAATACCAGAGTATATAAAGAAAGAAGTCCTTAAAAAGAAAAATATAGAGTTTAAGCAAGTTAGAACTATGGAAGAAGCTATGAAGGAAATAGACATTTTATATATGACAAGGGTACAAAGAGAAAGATTTTTTAATGAAGAGGACTATATAAAACTTAAGGATACTTATATATTAGATAATGAGAAAATGAATCTTGCGAAAGAAGATATGATAGTACTTCACCCATTACCAAGAGTAAATGAGATAGCATATGAAGTAGATAGTGATAATAGAGCTGTGTACTTTAAGCAAGCTAAGTATGGAATGTATGTGAGAATGGCATTAATACTAAAACTATTAGGAATTTACTAAGGTATATAAGGAGGAAGTAATATGTTAACTATAAATAGTATAAAAAACGGATTAGTAATTGATCATATAAAAGCTGGAGAAGGAATAAAAATATTTAACTTCTTAAACTTAGATAAAGCTGATTTCACTGTAGCTCTTATAATGAATGCTAATAGTGATAAGTGTGGGAAAAAAGATATAATAAAAATAGAAACTAGAATAGATATTGATTTTGAAATATTAGGAGTAATAGATCCAAATATAACTATAGATATAATAGAAAATGAAGAAATTAAGGAAAAAATTAAGCTTACACTTCCTGAAAAGGTTGAAAATGTTATTAAATGTAAGAACCCTAGATGCGTTACATCTATAGAACCTAACATAAAGCATATACATTACTTAGTAGATGAAGAAACAAAAGAATATAGATGTCATTACTGTGATGATTTACAAAAGGTAACTTCATTATATTAATAGATAGGATTGGAGAATACTTATGGAAATTTGCATAAAGAATGGTACAGTAGTTGACTGGAGTGGAACTTTTGTTGGAGATGTCTATATAAAGGACGGAGTAATTTGTGAGCTAGGAAGAAATCTCATAAAGGATTGTAAAACTATAGATGCAACAGGAAAGATAGTAATGCCTGGCTTTGTAGATTTACATGTGCATTTTAGGGATCCGGGACTTACACATAAGGAAGATATACAATCAGGTTCTCATGCTGCAGTTAAAGGTGGATATGTAATGGTAAACCTTATGGCAAATACAAATCCAGTATGTAGCACTATGGATACAGTTAATTATGTTATAAATAGGGGTAAGGAAGTAGGACTTATAGATATTAATCAAGTTATATCTATAACTAATGAGTTTAGTGGAGATGACATAAGCCATTTAGATAAGCTAAAAAAAGGTGATATAAAAGTAATATCAGAAGATGGAAAAGATGTTATGCACAGCGAAGTTATGTTAAATGCTATGATTAAGGCTAAAGAGAAGGATATAACTGTTATGTGCCATTGTGAGAATCATAATCTATCTGATATAGATATGAGACTGGCAGAAAATACTATGACTTGGAGAAATATAACTTTAGCAAAACATGCAGGGTGTAAAGTTCACTTTTCCCATGTAAGTACCAAAGAATCTATGGAATATATCATTAAAGCAAAGGAAAAAGGTCATAAAGTTACTTGTGAAGTATCTCCCCATCATATAGCTTTAACAAATGATGTAGAGTATAGAGTAAATCCACCTCTTAGAGAAAAGGAAGATATGGAATATTTAATCCAAGCTATAAAAGGTGGATATGTGGATAGCATTGCTACAGATCATGCACCTCATACTGAAGAGGATAAGAAAAAAGGAGCTCCAGGAATATCAGGAATAGAAACAGCCTTTGGAGTTTCTTATACAAAGCTTGTAAGGTCAGGTCATATAGATTTAAGTAAGCTAAGCGAAATCATGAGTAAGAGACCTAGTGAAATACTAGGAGTTAATAAGGGTCAAATAGATATAGGTTATGATGGAGATTTAGTAATACTAGATTTAGAAAAAGAATATGAGATACGTAAGGAAGAATTTTTATCAAAAGGTAAAAATACTCCATTTAATGGTATGAAAGTATATGGAGAAGTTATAACTACCATAAAAGGTGGTAAAGTTGTTTATAAAAAATAGAAAAGTGAGGGAGGATCATATGATTATAGATAGACTATTCGATATAATTGCAAAAAAAGGACATGTATGTGTGGGACTAGATACAGATATATCATATATACCAGAAAGTTTTATGAAGAAATTTGAAAACATAGGTGATGCAATTTTCGAATTTAATAAAGCTATAATAGATGAAACTATAGACCATGTAGCTTGCTATAAACCACAAATAGCATATTATGAAGCATATGGATTGGAAGGATTAAGAGCTTATTCTAATACATTAAAGTATATAAGGGAAAAGGGAGCAATATCTATAGGAGATATAAAAAGAGGCGATATTGCTAAAACGGCTGAAATGTATGCTAAAGCACATTTTGCAGGAGAATTTGAAGCTGATTTTATAACGCTAAGTCCATATATGGGATTAGATAGTATAGAGCCATACTTACCTTATATTGAAAATAGTGAAAAAGGAGTTTTTGTACTGATAAGAACTTCAAACAAGGGTAGCAAGGATATTCAATATATAGAAACTAAGTGTGGTAGAAAAGTATTTAATGTAGTAGGGGAAACTATAAATAATTTAGGTAAAAATTATATAGGTAAGTGTGGGTATAGTTCTATAGGTGGGGTTATAGGATGTACCCATGTAGATGAAGGTATAGAAATAAGAAATTCCTTAGACAGTACATTCTTTTTAATACCAGGATATGGTGCTCAAGGTGGAAAAGCAGAAGATGTAGCCCTTTATCTTAAGGATGGAAATGGAGGAGTTGTTAACTCTTCAAGGGGTATAATGCTTGCATATAAAGGAAAACTAGATGGTGAAGAAAACTTTGCTAAGTATGCAAAAGAAGAGGCAATTAGAATGAAAAATGAAATTCTAACAGCTATAGGAAATCTAAAAAAATAAATTATAACTACAGTTCATGCCATACAACTTTATTGTATGGCATTATATTAGAATAAATTATTAGGAGATTAGAATGAAAAAAGATAATTATGAATACAAAGTTTGTAAAGTAATAGAGAACAAAGAAGTTGCTAAAGGAATATTTAAATTATCTATAGAGGGTAAGTTTCAAGGAGAACCGGGACAGTTTTATATGCTAAGATCCTGGGAAAAGGAACCTATATTATGGAGACCTATTAGTATTCATAATATAACATCAAATTCTATAGAATTCCTATATCAACTAGTTGGAGAAGGAACAAAATTATTAAGTAATCTTATACAAGGACAAGAGGTTAAGGTTATGGGTCCATTAGGAAATGGCTTTGACGTAGAAGAGATAAAAGGCAAGGTTGCAGTAGTATCAGGAGGAATTGGGGTTGCTCCAATGAGATACCTGGTAGATAACATAAAGGATTCAGAAGTTCATATATTTGCTGGCTTTAGAGATGAAGTTTATGGGTTAGAAGAAATAAGTGAGTTAGATTTATCAGTAAAGGTGTCTACAGAAGATGGTAGTGTTGGACATAAAGGATATGTAACGGAACTATTTAATCCTAAAGATTATGACTTAGTTTTATGCTGTGGACCAGAGATTATGATGTATAGAGTAATTGATATGTGCAAGGAAGTGGGTACAAAGATATATGTATCAGAAGAAAAGAAGATGGCTTGTGGAGTAGGAGCTTGTCTTGGTTGTACATGTAAAACAGTTAGTGGAAATAAAAGAACATGTAAAGATGGTCCTGTATTTAATGGATTAGATTTAGAGTTTTAAAGGAGAAATTATGCTTAAGGTAAATATTTGTAATAAGGAATTCAAGAATCCAATAATGACAGCATCAGGTACTTTTGGCTTTGGTGAAGAGTATAGTAAGTTTTATGATATAGCAAAACTTGGAGGATTTTGTAGTAAGGGCTTAACCTTAAATCCAAGACAAGGTAATGATGGTGTAAGAATCAAAGAAACAACAGGTGGAATGCTTAATAGTGTAGGGCTTCAAAACCCAGGAGTAGAAAACTTTATAAAAGATGAACTTCCAAAGATGAAAGAATATAACACTAATATAATAGCTAATGTTGGTGGAGCTACAGTAGAAGAATATATAAGTATAATCGAGAAGTTAAACCAGGTTGATGTAGACATCATAGAACTTAACATTTCATGCCCCAATGTAAAACATGGTGGTATGGCTCTAGGAATAAAATCAAAGGTTGCCTATGAGGCAGTAAAAGAAGTGAAGAAGGTATGTAAAAAACCATTGATGGTGAAGTTATCTCCTAATGCAGAAAATATAGTAGAGATGGCGCTTAGTTGTGAAGAAGCGGGAGCTGATGCACTATCATTAATAAATACTTTTCAAGGAATGTCTATAGACTACAAAAAACGAAAGGCTGTATTTGATAATATCTATGCAGGATTCTCGGGACCAGCAGTAAAGCCTATGGCTTTAAGAATGGTTCATCAAGTGTGTAAGGCATGTAAGGTTCCAGTAGTTGGCCTTGGCGGTATTACAAATTGGGAAGATGCTATAGAGTTTATAATGTCAGGAGCTACAGGGATCCAAATAGGTACAGCTAATTTTATAAATCCCTTTGCACCATTAGAAATTATAAAAGGAATAGAAGACTTTTTAATAAAAGAAAATATTAAAGATATTAGTGAAATTAGAGGAATAGTATAGGAGGAAAATATTATGGAAAATAAAATTGTAGATATATTAGTTCAGTGTGAGGCATTATTAGAAGGGCATTTCTTGCTATCATCAGGTAAACATAGTAATAGATACTGTCAATGTGCAAAATTACTACAGTATCCAGATAAGGCAGCTCAAGTATTGGAAGTAGTTGCAAACAAGGTTAAAGATTTAGATGTTGATATGTTAGTAGGTCCTGCTATGGGAGGAATAATAGTTGCTTATGAGTTAGCAAGACAACTAGGAAAGCCAGGGATATTTACTGAAAGAAAAGACGGTGTAATGACATTAACAAGAGGCTTTGAAATTAAGCAAGGACAAAGAGTTTTAATTACAGAAGACGTAGTTACAACAGGAAAATCTACTATGGAAGTTGTAGAAGTACTAAGAGGTTTAGGTGCAGAAGTTGTAGGTGTATGTTGTATAGTCGATAGGAGAGTTGAAAATTGTGCTTTAACTCTTCCGGTTTATAGTGCATGTAAATTGGAAATAGAAAGCTTTGATAAGGAAGAATGCCCACTATGTAAAAAGGATATACCTTATATAAAACCGGGTAGCAGAAACATTAAATAATCGAATAATTAACCAAGTTGTAATAAAGTTCACCTTACTTATAGATTTTATATAGGGAGGTGAATTTTTTTATAAGAGATGGTGCAAATAAATTTTATGTTATAACTAATGATTATAGTCATAAATTATATAATAGGATAATATTATATATCATTAATTAACAACTGGTGTAAGGAGAATGTAAATATGATTAATGATGTTCCTAGTATTATATATGATAAAAATAAAAATCCTCTTAGAGTTATAAAATCATCAAGAGTATTCTTTAAGAAACATGGAAGAGTTGGATATGTATTTCATGTTGAAAGGGAGGAAAGAATAACAAGTATAAGTGAATTTGACTTAGTTGAAAACAATGGGAATTTTGTTGTTACGAAAGATATATTTGAGAATTCAGATATGATGTAAAAGGTGGAGATATAATTTAGAATAGGAATATACTTATGCTTATAAGCCAAACTATATATAGTTATTTATTATTAATTCTATAGATTATAGAAACTAAATTAATATAATTATATATAGGAGGATATAAAATGAAAGGAAAAATAAATGATATATTATTATTTATTGTAGTATTATTAATTATAGTAACGGTGGTATTAATGGGATGTAATAGTAATAGTAAAAAAAGTGATACTGTGGGAGCCGGTCCTACTGTTGAAGATATGAGTGATGAGCCTATAGATAAAGAAGTAGAAATTAGAAATGCTATATCCACCTGTGAGAGAATTATGGCAGACATTGAAGAAATTCCAGAAATACAATCATCAGTAACCTATATAAACCATGAATCTGTATTAGTTGCATTAAAGTTAAAGGATAACTACAATAATATATCTCCGGAACTACGAATGGAAGTTGAAAAAAAAGTTAAGGACATCTATTCTAATGCCAAAACCATAGCTATAAGTGATGACGAATATGTATATGAGTCAATAGCCAAATTGTTGAAGTCTTTTAAGGAGAATAAGCCATTAGAAGAATTTAAGAAAGATTTAGAAGAGATAATAGAGAATATGTAATAAACATTTTAAAAAGTCCAAGGTTGAATTTTAATAACCTTGGACTTGTATTTTTATATATCTTATATTTTACTTATTAAACATATAGATTGAGAGGAAATTCCTTCTTCAATACCAGTAAAACCAAGACCTTCTTCAGTAGTAGCCTTTACATTAATTTGATCTATAGAAATTCTTAATGCTTCACTAATATTTTCTCTCATGGATGTAATATAAGGAGACATTTTAGGACGCTGTGCAATTATTGTTGCATCTATGTTTTCTATTTTATAATTATTTTTACTTAATAACTCTCTAACTTCATTAAGAAGTTTAATACTAGAAATGCCTTTAAATTCAGCATCTGTATCAGGAAAGTGCTTTCCTATATCACCAAGTGCTGCAGCACCTAATAAACTATCCATAATTGCATGAATAAGAACATCAGCATCTGAATGACCTAAAAGCCCAAGTGTATGTGGTATTTTAACTCCACCAATAATTAAATCTCTATTAGGAATTAACTTATGTACATCATATCCTAAACCAATTCGCATATATAAACCTCCAATAAATAATAAATAATATATCAACTTAAGTTTAACACAGTTTAATCATTAGTATCTATTAGAAAGATAAAAAAGTTTAAGTGTGTAACATCTAATTTCCCGAGTAAAGATGTATAATTAAAAAGTTATAAACATGTTATTCACATTAGTGTGGATAATGTTGATAAAATTTCACGTGTTTATAAGGTATATATGGAGTCTAGAAGAGAAATTATAGAATTATAAGATGAAAATCTATGTATTAACATTGAATTCACTAAGTTATAAACAGGATACCTGTGGATAATGTTAATAATATGGACAAGTTGATAATTTAACAGTATATAAAATTATATTATGAAGCATCGACAAAGTTTTATTAACAATGTATGTTAATAAAATAATATGTAGAAATTTAGTATTGAAAATATTACAAAATATGATATAATTTTATATGGATTTATAAAGAGTAGAAATACTCTTAATATTTTGTATCAACTATGTAAATGTATACAAAAGGTTATATACTATTTGGTATATCATTTACTAAGTATTAAATTTATTTGGAAATATGGAGGATTTAAAATGAAAAGAATAATTGCATTAGTATTAACAGCAACAATAGGTTTAGCATTAGTAGGATGTGGAACAAAAACTAATACTTCAGAGGATTCATCAGCTAAAACTACTGAGCAAGCTTCTACTGAAGATAGTAAAGAAAAAGAAAGCACAGAAGTACCAGAGGTTACTTATGAAAGCTTTGAATCACTATTAAATAGTTTTGCTAACAAAGAATATTATTATAATGAAGCAAACACTTTAAAATTACTTACTGATGAAGATGAAGCTGCATATGTAAAAAAGGCAGAAACTACTCTTGATAAAGTATTAACTGATGAAAAAATAGACAAATCAAAGGCAAAAATATATCAATATTACAGAAATGTAAACGGTAAAAAAGATCAAGTTGCATATGTAATTACTTATGGAGATAATAATACTGCAGAGAAAATATATGAAGTTTATTCAGATGTATCTGATGATTTTGAAATAACTTTTAAAGAAGTGAAAGAAAATAGTGAAATAATTGCGCATAAACAGTTTGCAGAATTATTTAAAGGTGAATTTTAATTAAAATAAAAAATAAAAAAGAAGGAGATAGAATAAATATCTTCTTCTTTTTTATTTTTTTACTTATATTTGAGTTTCAATTTAAATAGTACCTATTGAATCTTTAGTAAGATTAATGATTGTGGACATTTCTTCAGAGCTTAGATAACGCCATTTCCCCGTAGGAAGATTACTTAAGGACACATTCATAATTCTAATACGTTTAAGACTAGTTACTTTGAATCCTAAGTATTCGCACATTCTTCTAATTTGTCTATTTAGACCTTGGGTTAAAATTATATTAAAAGTACATTTGCCAATTTTTCTAACTTTGCATTGCTTTGTCACAGTACCAAGTATAGGAATTCCATTTTCCATTGAATTAATAAATTCTTTTGTAATAGGTTTATCAACGGAAACTACATATTCTTTTTCATGATTATTTCCTGCACGTAATATTTTATTTACCATATCTCCATCATTAGTTAAAAATATTAATCCCTCAGAGGGTTTATCGAGACGTCCTATAGGGAATATTCTCTCGTGATAGTCAACAAAGTCAATTATATTTCCCTTAACATGAGTTTCTGTTGTGCAAGTAATCCCTACAGGTTTATTAAGGGCTATATATACTTTATTTGACTTAGGTTTAATAGTTTTTCCATCAACTACTACAGTATCAGTAGGACTAACTCTTGTTCCAAGGGTAGCTAAGATACCATTTACATATACTTTACCAGATTCAATAAACTTATCTGCTTCTCTTCTGGAACAAATTCCACTTTCGCTTATGTACTTATTAAGTCTAAGTAAGTTTTTATTATCCATATAGTTATATCACCACCTAGCATAAGACTTAATGAATGTTAGTTATTATATAATTACTTACATTCACTTTAAATTTATTGTATAATTATAGCATAATATCAATGTTATTAGTATTATACAATATAATAGATATTATATAAATAAAATTTTAGAGGATATGGGGGGAACTATGAATAATAAAGTAGTAAAGAAGATTTCTAGTATTTTAATAGTAATTATAATGTGTATGACACCATTGGCATTAACTGGTAGTGCCTTTGCAGCAGTAAATATACAGGATTTAAACCATCAAATAAATATACCAACAAATAAAACTTGGACAATAAAGCTTAGTAATAGACTACATACAAACTTAATAAATAACCTTAGTACTTATGTAAAAGTTTTTTCACCTAATGGTGGTGAATTAAAGGTAGGTTTAAGCTACAATGCAACTAACAAGGCTATAAAAATAACACCGCCTTCTGGAGGATATAGTACAAGCACTACCTATAGTATAATTGTAAAATCTGGCTTATATGATAGTGAAGGAAAATATATTGAATTACCTGCAGTAAAGGAATTTTCTACAGTGCCATCAAACCATAATGTATCCACATTAGGTACAATGTCTACTTATTCAGTAGGAACTACAGTAGATAATTTTGCAAATATCCAATATAATAAGAAACCACCAATATTTAGAGCTTTATATTCTGGAGATGCAAGAAAAACAGATATAGCACAGTATTTAGAACCAAGCAGATATAAAAATGATAAAAATGGTATATATATGTTTATGAAACTAAACTTCATACAAGATATAAGTGTAAGTACGCTAAATAATGTATTAGTGGGTAAAGGTACATTATCTAGTATGGGACAAGCATTTTACGATGCTTGTAAAACCAATAATGTAAATCAAGCCTATGCAGTGGCACATGCACTATTAGAGACTGGAAATGGTACATCTACCTTGGCAAAAGGAGTAGACTATAAAAAAGAAGATGGAACTACCGTTAAGGTTTATAATTTCTTTGGAATTTGTGCCTTTGATAATTCACCAGTAAGCTCTGGAGCAGAATCAGCCTATAAAAATGGGTGGACTTCACCAGAAGCAGCTATTAAAGGTGGTATTAAATGGATTGCTGAAAATTATATACATTCAGATAAAAATGCAAAGAACCCTAGACCAGCTCAAGATACTATATATGAAATGAGATGGAATGTTCACAATTACAGTAGTCCATGGCATCAATACGCTACAGATATTGTATGGTCATATAAACAAGTAACTAATATTAAATTAATAATGGACAAGCATTCTAATGTTAAACCACAATTTGAAATACCGGTGTATAAATAATAAGTATAGTATAAAACCCTAGTCATAAATTGACTAGGGTTTTAAAATTATAAAATCAATATATTAGTCAATATTAAGATCATTATCATTTCTATTAATTATAACTTTATAATTATATTTTCCAGCATATTTTTTAAAATTATCAAAATTAAGAGGCTCTCTTTTGTTATCCTTAGTTATATATATATATATACTGCCAGGTGAATATTCATCACACTTCGGGATTAATTCCTCTTTTAATGCTGAGTCAAATAAAAGATTTAAGCCTAAATTTAGTTCGTTTCCTTTTAGTGAACTTAAACTTTCCAATCCTAAAGTAGACCCACTAGAATCTGTAATTTTAACTATCTTGTTTCTATTTATACCTATTTTGATATTGGAATCTAAAGAGAGGATTATATTAGCTCTAGGTGAAAAGAAGATAAAATAAATACAACTTAATACTAATGCACAAATAGATATTAGTATTATAAATACTTTTATAAGATTTGACCTATCTACATATACAGTACCATCATAAATATTACCTTTAATAGGAGCTTTATCATTTCTCTCTAATGTAACAAATTCTTTATTATTTGTTACTATATAAACTTTATCATCATCAAAATTAATTACTTTACCAGATTTTCGCATATAAATACCTTTCACTAATTAAATTTATTTACAACATAAGTATATTTTACAATACAATTTTAAAATATAAAAGCAAAAGTAATCATCATCATAAGAAAATATTTTATTACAAAAAAATATTATATTAGCTAATATTTGCAAAAAGTGTTTGAATATTCAGTATACCGGGAGTATAATTTATACTAATAGATAAAAAAGGAGAATTATTAAGACCTTGGGGGAGAGTTAATATGAATAAAAAAAGGATATTATTATTAAGTATAATAATGGGATTTTTAATAATTGTAATTGGTAATTATTTAAATAACTACAATTTATTGAAACAGCCACCGTCAGAAAAATGGAGCAAAGAAGTAAAAATTGGAAGTGGGTTAGGAAAGAATACACCAGTAATCATAAAAGAAGAAAATCGTTTATTAGTAGCATATGGGGATACTAAAAAGATTAAAGTATGTGAAACAGATTTAAATGGGAAAGAAATTAAAACTAAAGAATATGCTGTAGAAGAAGAACTACTTAAGAATTTAATATTTACCAAAACTGATAAAGGATATACTTTGATTTATAATTCTAATAAATTAAGTATAGATTATTTAGAAAAGTTAGTTTTAGATGAAGAGTTAAATTTGGTAAAAAGAGAAATAGAAGAAGGAATCACATTTACTGAACAAATTGATAGTAAAAATATAGTTTTAGCCTATAAAGATAAAATTAAGTTAGTAAACACAGTATCAAATGAAAATATAGAAGTGCCAGTAGAAAACTTAAGTATGCTTACTGCTAATAAAAGTAAAGATGAACTTTTGATATGTTACTTAGAAAAAGAGAAATTATTTAAAGGATTCACAGTTAAAGGTGGAAAGGTATCAAAGCCATTTCTTATCAAAGAGATGATTAAAACTGACAAAATTACTTATGGAGCAATGTCATTGTCTTCAGATGCAAAAAATGGATATTTGCTTGTTGAGAAATATGATAGAAATGAATACTTTGCTACAGAAGTAATGGAGTTTCCTATAAGTGGAGGAGAGGGCCAGGTTAGTAAGCTTGTGGTTGATAAATCCAGTTACGTTATAAATACTAAAGGAGCCTATTCAGAAAATGGTGCAAGATTTTATGCCACCATGGGAGTGCCTTTTGGTAAAAAGGAATTTCAAAAAGCTATAGTTTCTTTTGAAATAAAAAATGGTGAAGTTTCAAGTTCAGAGAAGATAACTAGACTAAGAGAATTATGTATTCATCCATATAATGATGAAGAATATATAGCATTTCTTAGTTTTGAGAAGGATGGATTATATAGTGTTAATATAGCATCTAGTAATGAGAATTTTAAGGATGCAAATAATGGACCTCGTAGAGATGAAAGATTGAGATCTCTTGGGTATTTAGTAGAAGGTTTTATGTATAGTATATCTTATATTATAATAATAGGATTTAGATGGATAGTTCCTGGTTTAGTTATAGCAGGAGCAGTATCTTTTATGGATTACAAATTTGATGATAAAAAGAAAAGGTATATGTATATCATACTAGCTACTATTGTTGTAGTAATGAAAATATATACTATAAATAAAGCTTTTTATGTGCAATATTCACATATGTTACCTACTATTTTAGCTCCATCATTTGTAGGCATATTGATAAACTCCTTAATTGGACTAGTTGTATATGGATATGGATATATGGTCTATACAGATGATTTTGAGAGCATATTTCTAGGTAAGTTTAGTATATTCATGTTAATTGATGCATTGTTTACATTAATGATATTTGTACCTCTTATAATATAATAATAAAGTTTAATTAGAATTTAAAAAGAGATTATTTCTTATAATTAATTGAAATAATCTCTTAAAGTTATATAAAACATATGCATAATAATAAATAGTTTAAGGAGATATATAAATGAAAAAGAAAAAAATGCTTTTAATTTTTCTTATTATTGTGACGTGTATATTAATACTTACTGGAAACTATAAGAATAACTATAATTTAGAAATACAACCACCATCTAAAACATGGAGTAAGGAAGTAAGGATAGCAACTGCAACAACGAAAAATGCTCCAGTAATTTTGAAAGAAGATAATAGAATACTTGTAGCATATGATAATAATAAAAATCTTAATATTGTTGAAACCAATACTGTAGGAGAAGTTTTGAATAATAAACAATATGAAGTTAATGAAGAATTAATAAACAATGTATTACTCGCTAAAAGTGTAGATGGGTATATACTAATGCTTAACTCCATAGAAGATTGTGAGGGATACTTATTAAAGGTATATATAGATAAAGATTTAAATGAGGTTAGTAGAGAGAATATTAAAGGAATAAATAGTACTTATCAATTAGATAATAACAATATAGTAGTTGCTTACAAAGATAAACTTGAGATAATAAATACAGTAGAAGATAAAATGATATCTATTCCAGCAAAAAATACAGACATGATTTCAGCCAGTAAGAATAAAGACGGTTTTCTAATATGTTACATGGAAGACAACTCATATATTAAAGCAATTACATTTAATGAAGATAGGGTTTCAGAACCTATATTAGTGGAAGAAATAGCTAAGAATAATAGAGTTACTTATAAGAATATGTCCTGTTCTTCAGATAGAGAAAATGGATATACAATGTTCGAGCAATATGTTAAAGGTGAACTTCACTCTTGTAGGTTATTCGAGTTTCCTATAGCTGGAGGTGAGGTTAAGGAAAGTAAACCAAGAATTAATGAATCAAATGAACTAATAAATGCTATAGGAACTTACTCTGACGAAGAAGGTGGGAAGTTTTTTTCTACAATAGATAACTCTTATGGGAAGAAAGAGGAAAGAAGAGGAATAGCATCCTTTGTTGTAAAAGATGGTAAGATAAATAAAGTTGAGCCAGTTACAAGAACAAGAGGAGTATGCATTAATCCTTATGTAAATGAGGATTATATTAGTTACTTAAGTTTTAGAGATGAAGATTTATATGATGTTGTCATAGCATCAACAGATGAAGGATTTAAGGCTATAAATAATTTACCAAGAGAGTCAGAGAAGAAAAGTGCACTTACTTATACTATTGAGGGACTTATGAATAGCTTTGTATCTATAATAATTGTTGGATTCCCATGGATAGCAATAGGTTTAGTTTTAAGTGGAGCAGTTACATTCCTAGACTATAAGCTATCTAATAAGCAAAAGAAGATTGCATATATAATAGTAGCTATATTAACAACTTGTGCAAAGATCTTTTTTATAATAAAAATGTTCTATGTTAAATATGTATATATGTTACCACCGGCTATAGCCCCTATTTATGTTGGTATTGTCTTATGTATATTAATAGCAGTTATAACATATAGTTATGGATACTGTACTTATACAAGTGAATTTGAGGGAATATTTATATCAAAATTTGTTTTAAGTTTATTAATTGATGCATTATTAACTTTGATGATATATGCTCCATTAATAATATAAAAATTTAAACCGTCATATCTATTTTAAACTTCTAATAGTTATAGATATGACGGTTTATTTAATAATCACAGTACTTTTGTTATACTCAATAAAATGATCTATAGAATAGCTAAAATCCTGTTTATAGAATAGGAGATAGTAGTCTAGATATAGCTTCCTTGAATTTAATTATTAGAGATCTATTAGAATAATGTTCAGGAGTGAGTAAAGTACTTTGCAATATATCTGATTCAAAGGCTTTATCAACCTCAGAAGTAGTTATTGTACCATATATTATGGCATTAACTTCAAAATTTAGATTAAAACTACGTATATCCATATTAGCAGTTCCTATAGTACACATTTTACCATCTATTGATACCATTTTGCTATGAATAAATCCATTGTCATAGGTGTAGCATTTAGCACCACATTCTACAAGTTCCCAAATATAGGACTTAGATGCCCAATAAATAAATGGATGATCTGGCTTACAAGGTATTATAATTTTAACATCTACACCAGATAGGCATGCTATTTTAAGAGCTGTTAAGATACTTTCATCTGGAATAAAATATGGAGTCTCAATATAAATGGAATTTTCAGCTTTGCTTATTAATTTAAGGTAAGTATTTCTTATACTACACCACTCAGAATCAGGTCCGCTAGAAATTATTTGAACAGCTGTATTATCTATGTATGGTTTTCTAGGAAAATACCTTTCTTCCATGAAAAAGTCTTTTTTGCTCGCAAAACGCCAATCCATCAAAAATCTGACTTCTAGATAATTTACAGAGTCACCTTGAAGATGAAGATGAGTATCTCTCCAAAAGCCAAATTTCTTAGATAGGCCTAAATATTCATCTCCTACGTTTAAACCTCCAACAAAACCATGTTCTCCATCTACAACACAGATTTTCCTATGATTTCTATAGTTTATTCTCACATTTATATAAGGTATAAAAGGTGGAAAAAAGCAATACACTTCTCCACCGGCTTTTACCAGTGGATCAAAAAAATGCTTTTTATTATGAATGCAACCCATACCATCGTAAAGAAGTTTAACTTCAATACCTTCCTTTGCTTTCTTCACTAAAAGATTAAGTATTTCAGTGCCTAGATTATCATCATTAAAGATATAGTACTGAATATGAATAAAATTTTTGGCATTCTTTATACAATCTATCATGATAGGAAATTTTTCATTTCCATTATTAAGAATATCTACTTTATTGTTATTAGTAACAATAAAATTATCACTATATAGATTTAAATTTATTACATCATGATATTCTTTTAATAGAGAGTTATTATTAACTATAGCTTTGTCGCTGAGAAGGCGCTTTTGCTCTTCAGAGAATTGCATAAGAACAGATTCTTCTTCCTTTTTTAGAACAAAGAATTTTTTGCGACGAAGATTTTGACCAAAGAATAAATACATTATAAAACCAATAAATGGTATAAACAACATTATCATAAGCCATGTCCAAGTATTACTAGTATTTCTCTTTTCAAATATAATTACAATTATAGCAAAAGCAATATTTACAACAAATATAAGGTTTATAATATTTAAAAAAACAGTATAATTATCCATAAAAACTCCTTATTATAATATAATAATTAAATTTTAGCATAACATATAAAAAATACATATAAAAAACTATAAAAACTATATAATTATTATAATAATAAAAGTATAATTGAAATTAGTGTTTGCAACATGTATAATTCTATGCTATAAAACTAGTGTAACATAAATAATATAGTATAACATAAAATAAACGGGAGGGCAAAATGAAGGAGTTTTTTAACAAAAGTGAACTTAAAAATTATCTAATGATAATGGTTGGTATAACAATACTGGCTATAGGAATAAACGTATACTATTCACCACAACATTTAGTTACCGGAGGAGTATCAGGTTTAGCTATTATATTAGATTATGTATTTAGCATTCCACTATGGTTAACTAATGTAATTGTAAATATACCATTATTTATAGTAGGAATAAAAATAAAAGGGATGGATTTTGCAAAAAAATCTATATTTGGAGCAGCTTTTGTATCTGTTGCCCTTTGGTATACTAGTTTTATCCCGCCGGTTCAATCTGACTTATTAATATCAAGTGTATTTGGAGGCCTTTTTGTAGGAGCTGGAGTTGGATTAGTATTAAGATCATCTGCATCAACAGGAGGTACAGATTTACTTGCAATAATTATAAAGCATTATTTGAAGAAAATACCTATAAATCAAATAATGATGTGCATAGATGGAATGATAATAGTAGTAGGTTTATTTGTTTTTGGCGTAGAAAAAGCCATGTATGCATTGATATCTATATTTATAGTTTCTAAAGTAGTAAATACCTTAGTAGAGGGTGTAAATTACTCTAAAGAAGTACATATAATCTCAGAAAAGTCTGGTGAAATAGCACAAGAATTAATGAAGCACTTAAATAGAGGAATAACAAGTATAAATGGCAAGGGTGTATATACTGGAAAAAGTAAAGATATATTGTATATTGTATGCTCTACAGAAGAATTAATTGAGCTTCAAAGAATTGTAAAAGAAGTAGACACTGAAGCTTTTATAATAATAAATGATGTAAGAGAAGTAGTAGGAAGAGGATTTACTCAACCACAGTATGATGGATACAAAGAAGAAAAATAGAACATTATAGAAGGATTTAGAAAATAAGTATAGAAACTATTTAAGTATAAGATGTATATTCAATTTTGAAAGGATAGGTGATTAATATGAATATAAAAGTGGAGAACTTAAAAAATGTTCAATCACATAACAATTCCAAAGGTATATTTTTATTTGAAAGTTATATGGAACTACAACAAGGATTTTCATGTGACAAATTAGATAATATCCTTAGTTGCTTAAGTGAAAGTAAAGAGTTCGCTGGCAAAAAAGGAGATTTATATACATTAACTAATATAGAAGATGGGTCTATACAAAAAACTATACTTGTAGGTCTTGGTGAAAAATCTAAGTGTAAAGTAGATAATGTTAGAAATAATACTTCTAAGTTAATCAAGGAAGTAATTAAACAAAAAATAAAAACTCTAGATTTACATGTGAAATCTATGGATTGTTGTTGTAATTATGAAAAAGTTAAAGCTATTACTGAATCCCTTATAATGACTACTTATAATTTTGATAAATATAAAAGTGATAAAAAAGAAGTACTATTAGAAGAAGTAAGAATTATATTTCATGAGGACCAAGATTTAGCTAAATTAAATGAAGCTGTAGAAGAAGGAAGACTACTTGCAGAAGGAAATTTAATTTCAAGAGAACTTGTAAATGAGCCTGCAAATATTTTAACTCCAGAGGCATTATCTAAAAAAGTTCAGCAGTTAGGCCTTGATCATGGATTCCAAGTTGAAGTATATAATAAAGAAGAAATTAAAAACTTTGGTATGGAATCATTTTTATCCGTTGGTAAAGGTTCTTCAAATGAACCCAAGCTAATTGTAATGAGATACATGGGTGATGCTGATAATAAAGAAAATATATTAGGTCTTGTAGGTAAAGGATTAACCTTTGATGCAGGTGGATATTGCCTAAAAACTGCAGGAAGTATGTGGACTATGAAGAGTGATATGGGGGGAGCAGGTGCTGTTATCGGTGCCATGTCTACCATAGCAAGAAAGGGATTAAAGAAAAATATTGTAGCTGTAGTGGCTGCTTGTGAGAATTTAATTTCAGGAGATGCATATAGACCTGGAGATATAATTAATACTATGAATGGTAAAACCATAGAAATTATAAATACAGATGCTGAAGGCAGATTAACTTTAGTAGATGCAGTTACTTATATAATAAGAAAAGAAAATGTAACTAAGGTAGTTGATATTGCTACTCTTACTGGTGCTGTAGGTGGTGCTATAGGAAGTGCCGCTACAGGAGTTGTAACTAATGATGATGAATTCTACTCACTTTTAGAGGAAGCTTCTTTACATTGTGATGAAAGAGTTTGGAGATTCCCAACCTTTGATGAATATAAAGAAAAAATAAAAACTGGTAATGCAGACTTAGTTAACTCAACTGGCCCTGTAGGTGCAGGAGCAATTACAGCAGGATTATTTATTGGTGAATTTGTAGAAGATAAGCCATGGTTACACCTTGATATTGCAGCTACAGCTTTCACATCACAGACACCAAATAGAGAATATTTCTCAAAGGGTGCAACAGGAGTAGGGTCAAGATTATTATATGAAATTGCTAAAAAATATTAATAAACATAAAAAACCTGTGGAAACACAGGTTTTTTAATGATAAAAGAGTATAACTTTGAATTTATAAAGTTATACTCTTTCATTATGTAAATATTTAATTATAAGATACCTTCATTTTTAAGAACAGATTCAATTTCTTGAACTTTCTTAGCAAGAGAAATAAAGTTTTCTTTTATCATATCCTCAGATACAGAATTAAATTTAATATTTTCTTCTAGTTTTTCAATAGTAGAAAGTGCTTCATCAATCTCTTTTTGCGCTTGCTTTAAATTAGTTTCATTCATAAAAAATCTCCTTTAGTTGTTTTATTTAATCTATACATTAAATGTTATCATTGAGAAGATTTAAATTCAACTATAAATTTATTGAAATGAATTATAGGAGTTAGTATAAGACTTATCAATTTTGCTACTATGAAGGGAGTATACTTCTCCATTAACTAAATCAACAACTTCTACAAGACCAGAATTATCATAAACTTTTCTAATGAATAACTCTCTATTGTTATAATAACCAGTAGCTCCAGGGTTTTGATTTTTCATTTCTATTATTTCGTTTAAATCCATAACATAATATACCTCCTAGTATGATTTTTAATAGTTTTTCCTAAATTGACAGTTTTTATGCATGATAAAATAGAGGATAGAATTTTCTATATAATAAAAAAGCTAAATATTGTTTAAAGGAAGAACATATACATTACATATAAATATATATTAATTTATTAAAGATATAGGAGAGTTTGTATGATAAATGTAATATGGTTCGGAATTTTATTTATAGGTATAGCTTTTGGCGTACTTACAGGAGATGGAGAGCTCTTATCTAAAACCATAGTATCAACTACATCAGATACAGTTAAGCTTATTATAGAGCTATTAGGAATGATGTGTCTTTGGTGTGGGGTGATGAAAATTGCGGAGAGAAGTGGCCTTACAGACAAATTAGCCAGATTATTAAAACCTATACTTAGAATAATCTTTAAAGAAGCAGGAAAAGATGATAAGGCTTTAGGAGCTATAGTTATGAATCTTACAGCTAATATGTTTGGATTATCTAATGCAGCAACTCCTTTTGGTATAAGAGCTATGGAGGAAATGGATAGAATAAATGGGCATAAAGATGTGGCAAGCAACGATATGGTACTATTTCTAGTTTTAAATGCAGCCTGTATTCAATTTGTGCCAACTACAGTTGTTTCTATTAGAGCTGCATTTAATTCTGGAAATCCAGGTTCAATAATTCTACCAGCACTATGTACTACAACCTTTGCATCTATACTTGGAATTATTTTATGTAAGTTTTTACAAAGATACTTTTAAAGGAGGAAAATGCCGTGGGAAATATATTTGATTATTTTTTAAAGGGAATAATTCCAATAATTATAGGTGCTGTAGTACTATATGGCATTATTGCTAAGGTAAAAGTATATGAATGTTTTGTAGAAGGATCTAAGGAAGGTATAAATGTATGTGTAAGGATTTTCCCTTATCTTTTAGCTATGCTTATAGCAGTAAATTGCTTTAGGGCTTCAGGGGCTATGGATTATGTTATAAACTTAATAAAGCCAGCTGTTAACGTGGTAGGTATACCTCCAGAAATCGTTCCGTTAATATTTATAAAACCACTATCAGGTAGTGGAGCAATTGGGGTTTTCACAGATATAGTAAAAAGCTATGGACCAGATTCTTTCTTAGGATTTCTATCATCTATAATAATGGGTGGTACAGAAACTATATTTTATACTATTACTGTGTATTTTGGAGCTGTTGGTATAAAGAAGGTAAGACACAGTTTATGGGTAGCTCTAATAGTTGATTTATGTGCTGTACTCTTAGCAGTTAATTTAGCAGTAATGTTAATGAGATAAAGAAATTTGTTAATACAGGGGAGGAGTTTAATTAAAAGTATAGAATTTGCCTATATATAACATATTTTGTAAAGTATGATATATAAGTAGATTCTAGATGGGAGAAAAAGTTATGGATGTTTTTATGGAGAATTTTTTTTATCTTCTTATCTTGTTTTTTATAATAGGAGCTGTAGTTGCAACAATAAAAAGAATTTTACACTAGAGAGGAATTAAATTATATAAGAGATTACTTAAGAAAGTAATAGTAAATGAAACTGCCTAATAAAGAGCATTAGCATACTTTATTAGGCAGTTTTTAATATATAGCTATCAATATTTTAGTCTAGCTTTGTTATATGACTATTGATAGGCTTCAGTTTCTTCACATAGAATATATAAAGAAGAAGTCCATCTACAGACCATTGAACAAAACATATAATCCAGAACACAGTTATTGATGTGCCTAGTAAATAAATGAATATAAATACTAGTGGAAGTCTTATAAACCAAGAGGTTACGAAGGCTATAATAAATGGAGTTTTAGTATCACCATAACCTTTGAAAATTCCACCTACAATCATCGATAGTGCCATGGCAGGCTGTTCTGCAGCAGCTATCATTAAACAAGCTGCTCCAAGAGAAATAACTTCTGTATTACTACTATCTATAAACATTTTAATAAGTTGTGCTGGGAATATTAAGAATAGTAATGTAAATATGCACATTACACCTATTCCTAAAATCATAGCAGTACGACCATACTCTCTAGCTTTTTTATAGTCGCCTTCACCAACTTTATTTCCAACTAGAGTTGTAGCAGCAACGGCAAATCCCCACCCAGGCATAAAAGAAATAGATTCTAAGGTTAAAGTGATTTGGTTAGCAGCAAAGGCGATGGTACCAAGATGCATAATCATCATACTTGTAAAAAGTCTAGCTAAACTATAGGCAGCTTCTTGCATTCCAGCAGGTACAGATAAAGAAGTAATATTTTTTATTCTAGCACCGCTGAATTTCTTTAAGTACTTAAATTCAATTTTTATTAGGGATTTTTTATAGGTATATATAGCTGAATAAATAAATCCTGATATATTAGCTATAGTTGTAGCAATAGCGGCACCCTTAACTCCAAGTTCTGGAAAACCAAGTAAACCAAATATTAATATAGTATCTAATGAAAGGTTAACTACAAGCATAACAATAGAAACAATCATTGGAGTTTTAGTATTTCCATAGGATCTATTAACAGCATTTAACATACTAGATAACATATTAAAGGGCAAGCCAATACATACAATGTTTATATAAGTTGTACCTAATCCTATTATGCTTGGCTCAGCACCAGCTAGAACTAACAATTTTTTACTAAATAAGAATATAAATAGTGTAGTAGCCATACTTACTAGGAATCCTAAAGAAAATCCTAAGGTTGCATATTCATTAGCCTTATCTAATTCTTTAGCACCGTATCTTCTTGCTACAATTGAAGTGATTCCAACAGATAAGCTTTGAGCAACTAGAATATTAGTAAAGGTATAAATAACTTCACTAGACATTCCTACAGTACTAACAGCAATATCCCCTCCATATTGACCTATAAGCATAGTATCAACAGTCCATATCATTGTATATAATAACATTTCTATTACAGCTGGTAAGGATAGTTTAAGTACATCCTTTACTGTAGATTTATTTAAATAAAGGTTCTTTTTTAATAATTCCATATAACTACCTCCTTTTAAAAAATACCCTTTTAATTGCCTAATAATAATGTAAGAAAATTATGGCACATATATAATGATAATTCATATTTCCAAAAAAAAATAGATGTAATACAAATAAAAATAAATAAAGTATAAAAATTCATAAAAGTGAATAAATTACTATATAAATATATACCTATATAAATAACTGTATATAAAACTATAAGGCTAGTTAAATAGTTAACTATTTGTTGTGCTCATGCGGGTTTCAGGGCTATTCTACCCTTTGAAGGTGTGATTAAACATATATCTAAAGGGAAGTTATGAATAATTATATTGCTACTATTTAATAATATATTAATAAACATAATATATTAATTATACCGTTGACATAAAATAATTATAGTATTATCATATTAATTAATATTGATATTTAATGCGAAGAAAAGAAGAGTACTAAATGAAATTTTCTAAAGAGAGCTAGAATAGGTGAAAACTAGCGAAAAAGAAGTTTAGGAACATGGTCTTGGAGCAGATTTTCTGAAGTGTAGTCACCAAGGAAAATAGGGAAGTCCCCCTTATAGGACAAAGTAATAAAGGCTAAGGCTAAGTTACTTATTGAGGTGTCTACTGTGAAGTAGATATGAATTAGAGTGGTAACACGTATATAACGTCTCTATGTAGAAATATTTCTGCATAGAGATTTTTTTTAGACTTAAAGCCAAAAGATATAATAAAAATACAATAATTTTAGGAGGAAGAAATATGACAAAGAAACCATTTTATATTACTACACCAATATACTATCCATCAGCTAATCTTCATATAGGAAATACTTATACAACTGTGGCAGCTGATGCTATAGCGAGATTTAAAAGATTTACAGGTCATGAAGTAATGTTTTTAACAGGAACAGATGAACATGGTCAAAAGCTTCAAAGAATAGCTGAAGACAAGGGCGTTAAACCAATAGAATACATAGATGAAATAGTATCTGGAATTAAAGATCTTTGGAAGCTTATGGACATTAGTTATGATAAATTTATTAGAACTACTGATGATTATCATAAAAGCTCTGTACAAAAAATATTCAATCAGCTATATGAACAAGGAGATATATATAAAGGCTCTTATGAAGGTTGGTATTGTACACCTTGTGAAGCTTTCTGGACAGAGACTCAAGCAGTAGATGGAAAATGCCCAGATTGTGGTAGACCAGTAGAAAAGGCAAAAGAAGAAGCATATTTCTTCAAAATGTCTAAATATGCAGATAGACTTTTAGAGTATATAGAATCTCATCCAGACTTTATACAACCAGAATCAAGAAAAAATGAAATGGTAAATAACTTCTTAAAACCAGGATTACAAGATTTATGTGTATCAAGAACATCTTTTGATTGGGGAATACCGGTTGAGTTTGATAATGGTCATGTAATTTATGTTTGGATAGATGCTCTTTCAAACTATATAACTGCATTAGGTTATAACCAAGAAAACACGGAGCTTTATAAGAAGTTCTGGCCAGCAGATGTACACTTAATAGGAAAAGATATATTAAGATTCCATACTATATATTGGCCAATTATGTTAATGGCATTAGGATTAGAGTTGCCAAAACAAATATTTGGTCATGGATGGCTTTTAGTTGATGGTGGTAAAATGTCTAAATCTAAAGGAAATGTAGTAGATCCAGTGATACTTGTAGATCACTTTGGAGTAGATGCTGTAAGATATTACCTACTACATGAAATACCTTTTGGTTCTGACGGACTGTTCAATAATGAAATATTCATAAAGAAAACTAATTCAGATTTAGCTAATGACCTTGGAAATTTAGTTTCAAGAACTGTAACTATGGTAGAGAAATACTTTGGAGGAGTAATTCCAGCTCCAGATGTTAAGGAGGCTATCGATGAAGCGTTAATTTCCGTTGCATTAGAAGTACCTAAGAAGGTTGAAGCTGAAATAGAGCATTTAAGAGTTTCTGATGCACTAGATCTTATATGGACATTAATTAGAAGAACCAATAAGTACATCGATGAGACAACTCCTTGGATATTAGGTAAGGATGAAAACTTAAAAGGAAGACTTGCTACAGTTCTTTATAACTTATGTGAAAGTTTAAGAATAATATCTTCTTTAACTTCAGCATTTTTACCAACAACAAGTGCCAAAATAAATGAGCAATTAAATATTTCTAATTTTACATGGGAAAGTTTGACTTCTTTTGATGGTACTGTTGCAGGAACTAATGTTAATAAGGGCGCTGTAATATTCCCAAGAATAGATGTGGAAGCTAAAATAAAAGAACTTGAAGAAATCGCTGAAGCAGCTAAAAAAGCTGCACAAAAAAGAGAAATAACTCCAATAAAGGAAGAAATAACTATAGATGATTTTGAAAAAATTGACCTTAGAGTAGTTAAAGTTTTAGAATGTGAGCCAGTTAAGAAAGCTAAAAAACTTTTGAAATTTAAGGTAGATATGGGTGGAGAGATTCGTCAAGTTATATCAGGTATTGCAATGCACTGCAAGCCAGAAGAGTTAATTGGAAAGAACGTAGTCTTAGTTGCTAACCTTAAACCTGTAACTTTAAGAGGTGAAATATCTCAAGGTATGATTCTTTCTGCAGCTACAGATGATGATTCAAAATTATGTGTAGTAGATCCAGGTGACATTGAATCAGGTTCAATAGTACGATAATAAAAAAAGTTACATCCTTTGGATGTAGCTTTTTTTATTATATAATTAAAGGTAAATAAATCATTGGGGGAATTATATGGGAAAGGTAAGAATAACTGTTTTAGAAAGTAAGTGTAGGTGTGGATATCATAAAAAAGGAGACATATATGAAGTGGAAGATATTTGTCCTCCTATTTGTCATGAATTGTGGCAAAATATTTATCCAAGTGTATATACTTTACTTAATGGAGGAGATTTAGATTTTGGAGATGAACGTAGAAAGATGTTTCAGCTTTCATGTCCAGATGGAGGAAGGGTGAAAGTTAAGGGAGAAGTTATAGAATAAAAAAATAGAGGCCTGAGTATTTAGAAAAATTCAGGCTTTCTATTTTTGAAATATATTGGTTTAACATTACATAGATGGCATAATAAAAGAGCTTCTTTAAAATTGTTATTAATAGCAGAAGGGGTGTGGGAATCAGAACCAATAGTTATATACTTTCCTCCTAATTCTTTATATCTACTATAGATTTTTTTTAGATTATCAAAGGTTACATTGCTTTTTATTCTACGAGTATTTATTTCCATAGCAGTATTAGTATCAATACAAGTTTTTATAACACTATCTATTAAATCATTATATTTATCATAGTAAATCTCACTATCACTTACAGGTGCGTATCTGGATATATAATCTATATGACCTAAAGTATCTATGTAAGGATGAGTTTTTATACAGTCACAAATTTCTTGAAAGTACTTAATTAGAACTTCTCTATAGGATAAGCCTTCATAAATATCCCAGTATCCAATATCAATATTGCTTATTGTATGCTGAGAACCTATAACCTGATCAAAGCCATAGGAATTTATAAGCTTTTCATTATCTTCTTTATAATCTAGAGACATTCCAACTTCTATACCTAATAATAGATTATTACTTCTGTATTCTCCGTATTTTTCAAAATAATCATCTACATTAAAACGAAATCCAGCTTCCTTAGGATAATTTAAATCCATATGGTCTGTAATAACTAAACCTATGTTGTGTTTACCTGCTGTATTAATAGCATCAGTTAGCTTCATGTTAGAATCAGTAGAAAAACAAGTATGTATGTGGCTATCAAAAATCATAAGATTACCCCCTTAAATATTACTATATAATTATAACACAGTATGAAATTTACTCCTTTGGTATCATGAATAAATTTACATATGTTGGATAAAATCTAAATACCTTACTAGCTTTTATATTTATCCGATGACTACCAGTTCTAATACTCTCATCTTTTTTGAAGAGAGAATAAAGAGCTGCTACGTCCCTGGATAACGATTTCCCCTAAAGGACAACGAATTCTAAGTATCAAATAAATTGATACTTAGAATTCTATTAGTAACCTTCAAAGGGAGTAAAAAACTCCCTCTGAAGTAAAGAACTCTGTTTATTAGTGAATTTTAGCTATGGACAAAGATTAATTTACCATATATGATAAATTAAATGATAAAGATGGAATCGATAAAAATTTAACTTATGAAAGCGGGGATAATATGATATTTGATTCACATGCTCATTATGATGATGAACAATTTGATGATGACAGAGATGTTATTTTAAAAGAGATAAAAGATAAAGAGGTTATAGGCGTAATAAATTGTGGTTCTAGCTTGAAAGGTCTTGAAATGTCTGTAAAGCTAGCTGAAGATTATGATTTCATTTATGCCGCTGCAGGAATTCACCCAGAGAATGCTGATGAATTTAGGGATGAAGTTAAAGAGAGAATACGTAGCTTGGCTAAGGACAAGAAGATAGTTGCAATAGGAGAAATAGGATTAGACTACTATTGGGAAGAAAACCCTTCAAGAGAAGTACAAAAGAAAGTTTTTAGAGAGCAAATGGCTATAGCTAAAGAATTTAATTTGCCTGTTATAATTCATGATAGAGATGCCCATGGAGATACCCTAGAAATATTAAAGGAATTTCCTGATGTAATAGGTGTAGTTCACTGCTTTTCAGGAAGTGTAGAATTCTCTAAAGAATGTTTAAAATTAGGATATTATATAGGGGTTACTGGAGTAGTTACTTTTAAAAATTCTAAGGTTATAAAAGAAGTGGTAAAGGAATTACCCCTAGATAGGTTATTGGTAGAAACTGATTGTCCATATATGGCACCAACACCAAATAGAGGAAAGAGAAATCAATCAAATTATATAAAGTTTATCATAGAAGAAATAGCTAACATTAAAGGTACAAGCAGAAAACAAATTGAAGAAATTACAATATTTAACACAAAAAGCTTGTTTAATTTAAATTAGTGAGGTATAATTTGAAATATAAATTTGAAAGTGTAGTTTTAGATATATTAAATTATAGATATAAATTTCATTAGTTTTTAAGTCAAATGTATATAAAGAATAAATGAACTTATTTTTGCATATGTATAGTATAAACCTGTACTTATCACCCCGGAAAGACTGAAACTAAAACACAGAAAAGCTATTATTTTAATTATTATTTTATTATGCATAGTATGCATTAAGTTCAGTCAATTCAATGATTAGAGTGCTAAATTTGACATAACTATGGTATCTAATATATAATAGCAAAGTACTCTTGTCTGAGGGAGGTAATCTTTATGATGATTAAATTCAAAGATAAATTGAAAAGCAATTTTTCAATTTGGCCAAAGACGGTGTTCGTTGTTGTATTAATTCTATTAAGTGCCGCAGTTACTATTTGGGGGTTAAGGAATACCGTTGAAGTAGTAGTTGATGGTCAAAAAGTAGAAATAACTACATTATCAAAAAATTTAAATACTATACTAGAGAACAACGGCATAACAGTTGCTCAGAAGGATAAAATTTCTGTGGAACTAGACAGCGAAGTTAATGATGGTGACATAATTTATATTAATAAGGCAGTAGATGTAGAAGTAATGGTAGACGGAAAAAACTTATCAATAGCATCAGCAGAGAAAACAGTAGAAGATATGTTAGAAGCTGAGAATATTAAAATAAGTCAAGAGGACAAGATAGTTCCGTCTATGGATGAAAATCTACAAGCAGGTATGACTGTTGAGGTTACAAGAGTAAAGAAGGAGCTTTTAAAAGAAGTTCAACCAATAGCTTTTGAAACTGAAACAAGAAAAAACTCTGAACTTAACCAAGGAGTAGAAAAAGAAGTTCAAAAAGGCTCTATGGGTGAGAGAACTATCACAACAGAGGTTGTGTATGAAAATGGTAAAGAGGTTAATAGAAGAGTTGTAAAAGAGGTTGTTAGTAAAAATCCTATAAATAAGATAATAGATATAGGAACCTTAGCTGTTGTAAGACCATCACGTGGTGGCAATGCAAAAGACTTTGCATATTCAAGTATGATATCTTGTGTATCAACTGCATATACTTCCGATAGGGGAGATTCAGGTACTATAACAGCAACAGGTACAACTGTTAGACGTAATCCAAATGGATACAGCACTGTAGCTGTAGATCCAAGAGTAATTCCATTAGGAACAAAACTTTATATCGAAGGATATGGACTTGCCATTGCAGAAGATACAGGGGGAGCCATAGTAGGTAATAAGGTTGATGTGTATGTTAATAGCTATGATGAAGCTGTTAACTGGGGAAGAAGACAGGTTAACGTTTATATTTTAAAATAGGAGCATAGGCTCCTATTTTTTTATTTCAGATGCCTAAAATTAAATATGCTATGATATAATTACATTGAGAAATTTTAAAATACAAAGAAATATATAAACAGAGTTCTTAGCTTCTTCGAAGCTTTAGAAATCGTTATCCAGGGACGTAGCTGCTCTTTACTCCCACTTTGAAGAAGATGGGGGGGGTTAGAGCAGGTAGTCATAGGATAATTTTTATATAAAGGTTACATAATATTTTATATAGCATAATGCAGGACGGAGGCTTTTATGATTAAGGAAGTAATAGTGGTAGAGGGACGAGATGATGTGACAGCTGTAAAAAGAGCTGTTGATGCTGAAGTAATATCAGTTAGTGGATTTGGTATAAATAGTAAAGTTATTGAAAGAATAAAAGAGGCTAATAAGAGACAAGGGGTAATAGTTTTAACAGACCCTGATTTTGCTGGAGAAAAAATAAGAAGAATTATAGCTAAAAGAGTCCCTAATATTAAGCATGCTTATATAACTCAAAGTGAAGGAAGAAAAGGTGATAATATAGGAGTTGAAAATGCTTCACCAGAAACTATTATCAAGGCTTTAAATGGAGCAAAGTGTGAATTAAAAGAGCCTAGACATGAGTTTACTATACAAGATATGCACTATTTTAGATTAACAGCAGATAAAGATGCTAAAAAAAGAAGAGATGCTATTGGAAGAGAATTAGGAATAGGGTATAGTAATACAAATCAGCTATTAACTAGATTAAATAATTATGGTATATCTAAGGATGAGTTTGTAGAAGCTATGAAGAAGGTAGATAAGGAGATTTAGTATGGATAAATTAAATACAAAAGAACTAGTTGAAAAATATAATTTTAAGTTTACTAAAAGTTTAGGACAAAATTTTTTAACTGATTACACAGTGCTTGAGGATATTGTAGAAGGTGCAAATATAACTGAGAATGACTACGTAATAGAGATAGGTCCAGGTGTTGGAACTTTAACTAGGGAGTTACTTAAAAGGGCTAAAAGAGTTACTAGTATAGAGTTAGATTCTAGATTAATACCTATTTTGGAATCAGAGTTATCTAGTTATGAGAATTTTAGTTTAATAAATAAAGATGCTTTAAAGGTAAATTATAGAGAACTAATAGGTGAAGAAAAAAGTGTAAAGGTAGTAGCTAATTTACCATATTATGTAACTACGCCTATAATAGCAAATCTTTTAAATGATAAATTAGATATAAAATCTATAACTATTATGATTCAAAAGGAAGTTGCAGAACGAATTAATGGAGAACCAAGTACTAAAGAATATGGAGCATTTACTCTACTTGCAAAGTATTATTGTGATACAAAAATTATAAGGAATGTACCTCCAAGTTGTTTTATACCATCTCCTAAAGTAGATTCTATAGTTATTAGATTAGATAAATTAGATAAACCTAGAGTTGAAGTGAAGGATGAAAAACTTTTCTTTAATATAATAAGGCAGTCTTTTAATATGAGAAGAAAAACTCTATGGAATAGTATGAAGGCTATAGGATTATCTAAGGAACTGCAAGAAAAGGCTTTTGAAGATGCGGGTATTAATCCAACTAGAAGAGGTGAAACTCTAACAATAGAAGAGTTTGCTACTTTAGCAAATAAGATATACGAGATTCGCCTTAAATAGACGAATCTTTTTTCTTATAAAAATAAATAAAGAATATCCTTCATTTTTTATACATAATAGTCATATATTATAATGTATAAATAAAAATGGAGGTAGAGAGTATGCCGTCTAGAAAAAGCTATAATAGATTTTTTATAATATTACAAGAAGATCAAAAAGGATATGGACTAGATTCCAATAAAACACCTTCAGGCTACGCTAAGTTAGAGGTAAGAAATGATAAAGCAAAAGCCTCATTTTATGCTCAAAATCTTAAAAAGCAAAAGGGCCCATACTTTATGATTTTAATAGTTCAAGGAAACAATGGTAATGAACTAATAAATCTTGGTCGAATCAATATAGATGATGGCGGAAAAGCTGATGTTAGCAATGAGTTTGATGCCAATAATTTAGTAAATACAAACATAGGTATGAACAAGGTGCAAGGAGCAGCTATTGGTAAGATAAGTGCAGATAAAGTTATGCCTGTAATGGTAGGGTTTATTGGAGGGGAAGAGCTTAAAAACTGGCAGAACTATCCTCTAGCTAAGAGTGATAGTAATACTGTAAAAGAAAATAATAGTACAACTACACCAGTAAAAGAAACTCCAAAATCAGATAATGGAAATATGAATAAAGTAGTGCCTCAAATTCAAAATACAAATTTAGGGCAGCAAGAAAGTAATGCTGGAATTATACAAAACAACACCAATAATATACAGCAACAAACAGGAATGCCACAAAATATAGGAACTGATAATACAAACATTACTAATACTCCATATGGTGGAATTATTCCTAATATACCTGGAAGTACTTCTACTCCTATTCCTAATATCAATATACCTGGAATCACCCCTACTCCAATGTCTAATACAAGGAGCGATGAAAATTATATAAGTGATGAAGTAGATATTATTGATGTTGAAGAAATTGAACCTTTAGTAAAGAATGATCTAATAAATGAACAATTAGAAAGTAATGATGAAGACTATATTGATGATGAGAATAGAATATTTGAAGAATATGAAAAAGAAATAGAAAGGTTAAAAGATTATAGAAAAAAACACTCTAAAAAGAAGAATAAATATGATGATTGTAAGGTGAAAAAATCATATGATTATGACGATATAGATAAAAAATGTGAAGATTGCAAACCTGAGAAACATAAAAAAAGTGAATGGAATGATAAGGATTATCCAATGGGAACTATGGGTAAATTTTTTAAAGAAGTTATCTATGGCTTAGAAAAGATTGGTAGTAATGAGAATATTAAAAATTGTTTTTGGTACAAAGCTCATGTAAAAAAATTAGAGGATATGTATTGTGTTTATGATTACAATAAATATTCTGTGGTGTTCTACCCTATGATTTGCTATTATCCTTATATATCACGACATGGAAATTTCATGGTTGGATATAAATGTGATGATGAAGGTAATTTAAAATATATTATATATGCAATACCAGGCACAAGAGATTTGGCAGACCAACCATATGAAGGAAAGACTGGTTTCGTAACTTTCATGCCAGATGAAGATAATGATAAAACAGGTCATTGGTTAATGTATTATGATATAAAAGGCAATACTGTGGTTGTACCAGTTAAGAGGTAAGATAATATGTGAATTTAAAACTCCGAATTTTATTCGGAGTTTATTCTATTTTTTGAAAAAGGGACATAGTATATTAATAAAGGGAGGGTAACATATGAAATTAGTAGATGATAATATGAGAAAATTAGGATTAGCAATAATACTAGCAGGGCTTATGATAGTTATATTAGGAGTTGGAAAATATTTTGAAGAAAGTCTAAGAACAGCTACATTAACTCAGAATAGTATGGTTGAATTTAAGCAATATGATATTCTAGATGGTAAAATAAAATATAAGTTGCCTAGTAGCTGGTTAACTACAATAAAAGAGAATAAAGATGATAAAATTGTATACTTAAATGAATTTGTTTCAGATGATGCTAATACTTATGGTTCTATAGAGCTTATAAGTAACAGCGAAGGTGTTAAAGCAACAATAGATAAGTGCATAGCAGATGTAGAGGGTATGGGAATAAAAGACTATAAAAAAGAAAAAGTGAAGATAGATAATATAGAATTAGATTATATTAAGTATGATTTAAAAAGTAGTAAAGAAAATGTAAAAAGAACCTATGAATATTATGTTCCATACGATGATTATGTGGCTAGAATAACATTTATAATTAGTGATAAAAAAGCTAGAGAGAATACACAAGTGGTATTTGAAAATATAGTTAAAACTTTTTCCTTTGAAAAGTAAAAGAGTTATTTGATTTAATGTATAACAACTATTATAATAAAACATATGATAAAGAATGAAAAATTCTAAGAATTTTTCAAGTGGAGGGCAAAGGTGAGAAGAGTAAAAAGTAATTTCATAGTTATATTATTAATAATATCATCATTACTAATTTCCGCTTGTGGTATAAGGGGAAATAGTGATTTTAACTATATGCAAGAAAGGAACATTATGAAGGTTACAATTCAGAGTACTAGAGATAAAAGTTATAAGTTTACTGTTACTGACAAAGATGTAATAAATGATATATATAGTATACTTTCTAGTGCAAGTGTTGTTGAAGAAAAGTCAACTTTAGACCCAGACTATACTCTGGAGATATATGAGAGCCCAACAGAATTTAAGACCTTTAATTATGTAGCTGGACTTGACAAAAAGGATGGGGCAAATCTGTATAATGATGATAATAAGTATATTGTTTCTAAGAGGCTTGATAATGATATCATAAAAAACTTTGCAAATATAAGAAAACCTATCGACTTTGAGTATGTATATTATACTTCTATTTTAAGTTGTATAGATAAGTACGTATCCGCTAATAAAGATGCAGGTAATGTTGGAGTTAATGTATCTAGTGATAATATGGCTGCACGTTTTCAAATATCCACAGAGATTGAGGAATTTAAGAAGAAAGTAAATAAACTTAAATCAGTAACATTCATGGATACCTCTGTTACCAGAGATGATTTTAATGTAGTTATGAATATAAAAACAGAAGGATATACATCTAAGAAATATAAAGGTATTGTTACATTTGAAAAGACTAAAAATGCTTCCTCTACTAGCTATTATATAAGTAACGTTTATGATCGTGGAGAATGGAAGTTTAGCATAAGTGATGAAAAACCGGAAGATTTCTAAAAGTAAAATAAATATAGTAATTAAAAGGATATAGCATGATGATTGAATGATCGTCATGCTATATCCTTTTTAAATTATTTTATATAGAATTATTAGTATAAGGAGCTAATCTTTTTGTAAGACTATTTAAATTTATAACTGAGCATACAGCTATGCAAATTATACAATCTATAAGAATATAAGTACCATTATATACTAGTGAATATACTGCTGGAGTTAAGTTATATTTAGCAGCATAACTTCCCCAAAAAATTATTCCAGCTATGTAATGGAATGTAAATCGTGCAAAGAAAGCAACTATTATAGCTAAATATTTATTTTTCTTAAAAAATCCTGAAAGTCCAATTGCCATAAAAGGCAGAGTATAGTCAAAAAGAACTTGAATGGGGTGAAGAATATATGTAGGTCCTATAACGAAGTTTAATATACCATACACAAAGCCAGTGAACATTCCTATAGTAGGTCCATAAATTAAAGATATTATAATTATAGGTAGCATACTAGCAAGAGTTGCACTTCCACCTAAAGGAAATTCAAAAAATTTGAAAAATTGAAGAATTACCGACATGGCAACTGCTAAAGCTATATGAGTTGTTAACCTAGAAGTAAACTTGATGTGTTTAACTTTTATAAACACACATAATAGAATTAGGACACCAAGTAAGGTGGCAAGAGTTGTCCAACTAGCTAGAATATTTTTCATATTTTCTAAGATATTCATAAAGAGTCCTCCTTAAATTAAGTAGTGCTAAGGACTAATGTTAAAGCAGAAGTTATACTCTGAAAAAAAGCCATGTTCGTAAGAACACGGCTAAATAACTAAGCATTAACTTAAGCTTATTAATCGCTTCCCTACGCTAGCATTATCTAGGTCAGGTAAAGGGTAATGAAAAATCATTTCTCAGCCGGAGCACCCCTAGCACAATATATTATTTTATATTTTCATAATAGCATACATAGTTTTATAGTTCAATAGAGCCCTATATAAACCGAATAAAAATAGAGACCACGAATTTAAATCGTGTCTCTAAAATGATGAATAATACATATTTCTTTAAAATATATATCTATAATTTTGTAACATTTGCTGCTTGAGGGCCTCTATCCCCACTAACTATTTCAAATTGAACTTTTTGTCCTTCATCAAGGACCTTATAGCCATCTCCCGTTACAGCAGAGAAATGTACAAATACATCTTCATGACCTTCCATAGATATAAATCCAAACCCTTTTTCACTATTAAACCATTTTACTGTTCCTACTTCCATATAATCTCCGTTAAGCAACTTAAATAGTTGCACCCTTTTCAACATACTCAGTTTTGCGGTGCTACTCCTGTTGGTCGTGTACTCGAGGGCATCAAATCTTAATATTATTAAGATAAGCACGGAATCTCCTTTCAAAATATTTGACCATATCTAACTTCTTAGATATTAACTATAGTGTTCTCAATTTGAAACTTTTTATACTATTTTATTATACGTTTAGCAACATAATATCTATTACTATAATAAGCAGAATTTAAATTAGAAACTCTTACGCAATCACCAGGTTGAGGAGCTTGGATAAATAAATCATTACCTTTATAGATTCCTACGTGAGATATATCATTAGGATCATCATCGTTAGTAGTAAAGAAAATTAAATCTCCAGGTTTTAAATCCTTACGATCAACGACGATACCTTGATGTACTTGATAGTATGTAGATCTTTCTAGGCATATTCCTAGTTGCTTGTACACATATTGAACAAGACCAGAACAATCAAAGCCTACAGGGGTAAATCCACCCCAAAGGTATGGAACTCCAAGATATTCTTCAGCTTTAGCAACTATATTTTCTCCAGTATAACTACTTTGTATAAGAGGAGTTTCCTTTACTATGGGATTTGATGATTGATTTTCATCAGCTATGGTTACATAGTCACCGCTAATATATCCATTAGTATTACCTACCTTAACATTATACCAACCATTAGTATAAGAAATTATAGGTAGCTTACTACCATATCTTACTGTAGTAACTATACTATAACTAGTACTAGCACCAGAACGAACATTTAAAGCATCAGCATTAACAATTGCAACTTTACCTTCCACAGTGTGAGAAGGTGGAGTCGTCTCAGGTGGGGTAACGGTACCAGGAGTAGTTTCAGTATTATTATTGTTTGATATAAATTCTGAACTTACAAAGGCCGTACCACTTTTAAATTTAATTTTGTGCCAACCGTTACTAGTAGATAATATTTCAACTTTAGAATTTTTATATAGAGTACCAACTATCTTAGAGCTAGTATTTGCACCAGAACGAACATTTAAAGCATCTGCTTTAACAATGCCTGTAGATATAACGGTATTGTTGTTAGAGGAATTATTGTTTCCGCTACTTGAGTTATTATTACCAGAATTATTTGAAGAAATGGTAATATATTCAGCGCTGACAAAGCCAATAGCATTATTATACTTAATTTTGTGCCAACCATTACTAGTAGATATTATTTGTACTGTAGCATTTTTACGAAGGGAACCAATAATTTTATTACTAGTGCTTGCTCCAGAACGAACATTTAGAGCATCTGCATTAACGATACCATTAGATTTAACGGTACTATCAGAAGAGTTACTATTGTTATTATTAGTATTACCATTACCTGAGTTTGAATTACTTGAAGAAGTATTAATGTACTCAGCACTAACGAAACCAGTAGTATTATTATATTTAATTTTATGCCAACCATTGCTAGTAGATATTATTTGCACTTTGGCATTTTTAGAAAGAGATCCAATAATTCTACTGCTAGTATTACCTGCAGAACGAACATTTAAGGCAGTAGCAGTAACAATTCCAGTTTTAGATGCTTGTACTGTATTAGAATTACTATCTAGCTTTACATATTCTCCAGAAATCCAACCAGTAGTGTTATTATATTTAATTTTATACCATCCATTTGCTATCTCTAGAATTGATACTTTAGTATTATAATTTATTTTACCAATAATGTTACTACTAGTATTATGATTTGATCTTATATTTAATACATCTGCAGTTATAGTTCCTGTAACTGTAGAGTTGTATGAAGAATTCGAAGTTTGAGCTGGATCAGCTATAGCTATAACTTGCATAGAAGTAGCAATGGCTGTACCCGTTGCAAGTGTACATAAAACTTTCAATGCTTTATCATTCATTAATTAACAGTCCTTTCTCAATAATATTTCCCCATAGAATATATTTCATATTATTACTTAAATTATAAGGTAAAAAATGATATATAACAACAAATAACATCAAATACATTTATATTTTTTTAATTGAATAGAACTCTAATCTAGTTTTAAGATTAGAGTTCAAAAATTTTAACTAAATTTACACCTTCTAAAGGTGGGTTTATAGTTAATGTATGAGATTTTATATTCACAGCATTTTTCATAAAAGATATGAAATTTTCTATTCCATGAACAGGAAAATCTATATGTGGAACTTTATAATGCATTGGAATTACTAATTTACTTTGGATTTTATTGCAAAGAGTGGCAGCAATTTCAGGAGCAATTGTAAAATTACTCCCTACTGGGATGAAGAGTATATCTACAGTACCTAATAAATCTAATTCTTCAGCTGTTAGCATATGTCCAAGATCGCCTAAATGACATAGTTTTAAGTTATCCGTTTCTATTAAATAAATTATATTATCACCGCGTTTAGCTCCCTTTATATTGTCATGATAAGATGGAAAGCCTTGAATTTTAATAGAAGAGCTTTCATATGAGCAAGGTGTGTTTATAATAATTGCACCAGGGTTTATTAAATCCGTATAGTTATGATCAAAATGGTCATGACTGATGGTAACTATATCTACAGAACCTTTATAGGGCGTTCCACCTAAACATTTATTAAAAGGATCCATAAGTATCTTTTCTCCATGAGAATTTTCAAGTAGAAAGCAAGAATGTCCAAACCAAGTAATTACCATAGTTAGTACCTCCTAATTAAGTAAAGTTAACTATTTAGTCTATTTTAATTATTAACAGCTTTGCTTAATTTATGCTTTAGTATGTAAAAAGAACATTTTAATTTAATAAGAAGACTACAATAATAAGATGACTACAATAATAAGAGTAGATGCAATTGTAATAGATTAAATAATATTTTAGTATGTTATTAGAAATAAAGCCCTTTACATTAAAATTTTTATATAATATAATAGATGTAAAATTAATTTACAACATAGTACATATAAAAGCTGAGAATAGGACAGTACTCTAAAAGGTAGCTTAAAGAGAGTGGGGGTAGGTGAAAACCCATAGTGAATAATTAGAGGAAGATCACCTAGGAGCTGAGAACTGAAATTTAGTAAGTTTTTCCGTATTTCTGCGTTAAGGAATAGGATATGTTAGTATCCGAAATTATTAACACTGTAGGTGGTATAGCGAAGTAACTTCGTCCTTAGTAGGGCGGAGTTTTAATTTTTATCCATGATATATGAGATTAATTAATTAATGCTATGGATAAAATTAAGGCTAGATACTATTAAATTAATTTTACCTTATAATTACTTAACAATATTTAAATGATTCCATGAGATTAACCAGAAATGGTACAGATAAACTATGTAAGGAGGAAAAATATATGTATAAGAAAATTGATAACTCAAAGTCTTTTATGGACATTGAGAAAGATATGTTAAAGCTTTGGGAAGAAAAAGGCGTAATACAAAAGAACTTCGACTTAAATGATGAAGGTGAATATTTTACGTTCTATGATGGTCCACCAACAGCTAATGGTAAACCACACATAGGTCACGTTATAACTAGAGTTATGAAAGATATAATCCCAAGATATAAAGTTATGAAAGGTTATAAGGTTTTAAGAAAAGCTGGATGGGATACTCATGGTCTTCCAGTAGAACTTGAAATTGAAAAGAAACTTGGAATTTCAGGAAAACCTGAGATTGAAAAGTATGGAGTAGAAGAATTTGTTACTCAATGTAAAGATAGTGTATTCTCTTACGTTGAAATGTGGAGAGAAATGTCTGAAAGGCTTGGTTACTGGGTTGACATGGAAAATCCATATGTAACTTATCACAATGATTATATAGAATCAGTATGGTGGGCTTTAAAGCAAATGTGGAATAAGGATTTATTATATAAAGGACACAAAGTAATGCCTTATTGCCCAAGATGTGGAACTACCTTATCATCTCACGAAGTAGCACAGGGTTATAAAGATGTAAAGGATAGCTCAGCTTATGTAAAATTTAAACTAAAAGATGAGGACAAATATGTATTAGTATGGACAACAACTCCTTGGACATTACCAAGTAACGTTGCTCTTGCTGTTAATAAATCTTATGATTATGTAGAAGTTTTACATGAAGGTGAATATCTAATTCTTTCAAGAACTCTTTTAAACAAACTTCGAGGCGAATATGAAGTAGTATCTGAATTTAAAGGAGAAACATTGCTTGGAAAAGAATATGAGCAAATGTTTAAGTTCGAAGTGCCTGAAGAAAAAGCATTTTATATAGTTCATGGAGACTTTGTAACATTAACAGATGGTACTGGAATAGTTCATATAGCACCTGCTTATGGAGATGACGATAATCAATTAGGAAAGAAATATGGTCTTCCTATGATTAATCTAGTAGATGGGGAAGGTAACTTTGTTCCAGCAGTAACTCCTTGGGCTGGAATATTTGTAAAAAAAGCAGATGAGAAGATTTTAGCTTATTTAAAAGAAAATAATATTCTTTATAAAAGTGAGAAGTTTACACACTCATATCCACATTGCTGGAGATGCGATACGCCACTTCTTTATTATCCAAGAGAAAGTTGGTTTGTAAGAATGTCTTCAGTAAGGGATCAACTTATTCAAAATAATAATAAAATAAATTGGATGCCTGACAATGTAAAAACAGGTAGAATGGGTAAATTCCTTGAGAATGTAATTGACTGGGGAATTTCTAGAAATAGATATTGGGGTACTCCACTTCCAATTTGGGAATGTGAATGTGGACACAGAGAGTTAATAGGAAGTGTTGAAGAACTTAAGGAAAAAGGTGTAAGTGTACCAGATGGTATAGAGCTCCATAAGCCATATATTGATAGGGTTAAGGTTACTTGTCCACACTGTCAAAAAGAAATGACAAGGGTTGAAGAAGTTATAGACTGTTGGTTTGACTCAGGTTCAATGCCATTTGCTCAATATCACTATCCTTTTGAAAATAAAGAACTATTTGAAGCAAACTTCCCAGCACAGTTTATTTCTGAAGCTGTAGACCAAACAAGAGGATGGTTCTATACACTTCTTGCTATTTCTACAACTGTGTTTGAGAATAATCCTTTTGAAAATTGTATAGTACTAGGACACGTTTTAGACAAAGATGGACTTAAGATGTCTAAACATAAAGGAAATGTACTTAGTCCATTTACAGTACTTGAAAATGAAGGCGCAGATGCTTTAAGATGGTATTTCTATACTGGTAGTGCACCATGGCTTCCATCAAGATTCTATGAAGAGGCTGTTATAGAAGCTCAAAGAAAATTTATAGGAACTCTATGGAATGTGTATTCATTCTATGTTCTATATGCAGAATTAGACAATTTTAATCCAATAGATTATAAAGATTTTAAATCAGAAAATGTAATGGATAAATGGATGATGTCTAAACTGAATACATTAGTTAAAAATATAGATGAGCATTTAGAAAACTACAGAATAACTCAAGGAGCTAAAGAACTAGAAGATTTTGTAGATGAATTATCTAACTGGTATGTTAGAAGAAACAGAGCAAGATTCTGGGGTGAAGAGCTTACAGAGGATAAGATAGGTGCTTACATGACTTTATATAGAGTACTTGTATCATTCTCTAAAATAGCTGCACCGTTTATACCATTTATAACTGAAGAGTTATATCAAAATCTTGTTGTTGCTTTTGATAAGGATGCAGAAGAGAGTGTTCACCTATGTAAATGGCCAGAATACGTTAAAGCTGATGTAGATGCGGTATTAGAAGATGAAATGGATAAGGCGTATAAGATAGTTAAGCTTGGAAGAAGTGCAAGAAATGGGGCTAATATTAAGAATAGACAGCCACTTGGAAAAATGCTTGTATCTGTAGACTCACTTCCAGAATATTATGGAGACATAGTTAAGGATGAGCTTAATATTAAACAAGTAGAACTAGGATCAGACCTTTCTAAATATGTTAACTTTGAAATAAAACCTAATCTTCCAGTACTAGGAAAGGCTTACGGAAAAATGATTCCAGGAATCAGAAAAGGTATAGCCTCAATGAATCAAATGGATCTTGCACAAAGAGTAAATAATGGTAATGTGGTTACAATAAATGTAGATGGAACTGAAATAGAGTTAAATAAAGAAAATCTACTTGTAACAATGCAGGGCTTAGAAGGATTTGCTTTTGCTGGAGAAGGTGAAATAGGTGTAGTATTAGATACAAATATTTCAGAAGAACTTAGAGAAGAAGGTCACATAAGAGAAGTTCTAAGCAAAATACAAAACATGAGAAAAGAAACAGGATTTGAAGTTTCAGACAAGATAAACTTATACTTTGCTGGAAATGAAGTCTTAGAGAATGTAATAAGAAAGTTTGAAAATCAAATAAAGAAAGATACATTAGCATTAACCGTAGCCTATAATAGTGATAAGGCTATAAATGAAGTTAAAATTAATGGTGAAAAGTTATTGTTACATGTAGAAAGAGTTTAGTAATAATATGTTAAATTAAAATATTAAGTAGTTTAGATGGAGTTAATATGATAATAGATTGCTCCATCTAAACTTTATAATTATACTTTACTTTATAGTATAAATAAGGTATATATGTATTAAAAAATATGCAGAATAATAAGAGAGGTGATATATAGTGGCAGCGTCAATTAAAGATGTAGCAAAAGAAGCAAATGTTTCTATTGCAACAGTTTCAAGAGTACTAAATGATATAGATGTAGTTAATCAAGAGACAAAGCAAAGAGTTCTAGATGCAATAGACAAGTTAGATTATAGACCAAATATTTTAGCAAGAAGCTTAAAGACTCAAAGGTCAAGCACAATTGGTATAATAATACCAGATATATCAAATTCCCTTTACCCTGAGATTGTAAGAGGGGCAGAGGACTTAGCAAGTATTTATAATTATAATATAATGTTATGTAATACTGATCTAGACAAGAGTAGAGAAAAAGAAAGTTTTAATATATTAAGAGAGAAGATGGTAGACGGTATAATATATATGGGAGACCGTCTAGATAAAGAGATAAAGGCAGCTATAAAATCTGTTGGCACTCCTGTAGTATCAATAGGTGCTATGGATGATGAAGGGGATGTTCCTAGTGTAGGTATAGATAGTTATACTGCTGCCTATGATGCTGTAAATTATTTATTCTCAAAAAATAATAAAAACATAGCATATATAGGATACATTAAAGAAAATGCTACTGAATATAAAAAGATGTATCATGGCTATAAAGACGCCATGGATGAAGAGAATTGTTTCAATGAAAAACTAGTTTATCTTGGAAGTTTAAAATATGAGGACGGCTTTGAAGGAATCACTCATATTATAAAAGATAATAAGGTTGATGCAGTTTTATGTGGAAGTGATCAATCAGCTCTTGGAGTTATAAATGCTTTAAGAGAAAAAGGAATTAGGGTACCAGAAGATATAAATGTTATAGGCTTTGATAATATAGCATTATCAGGAGTATTTTATCCTAAGCTTACTACAGTTTCTCGTCCCCTATACGATATGGGCTCTGTGGGAATGAGACTTCTTATAAAGCTTGTAAATAAAATTCCAGTTGAAGAGACTTATTATAGATTACCATATAACATAGTTGAAAGAGATTCTTGTAAGAAATAAATAGAATTAAATATAAAATAATTTAAACAATAAAAAAGTGGATTTTAAAATCCACTTTTTTATTGTTTATCTATCTAAGGATACTTTCCCCATAAGTTTATTAGCCTTATTATCAGATACATTTTTTATAGATGAACTTTTACCTTCTTTAATAAAGGTTCCCTTAGTGGTCATAGGATCTGAAAAGACTCCAGCACCATTTATACATCCACCATTACACATCATTCCTTCAATAAAATTACCTTGTAGTTTATTTATTTTTGCCATGTTTAAAGCTTTTTTTATTTCTGTAGAACCTGAAACTTTTACTGGTTTAAATTCTATATTAATATTTTCTGTGCTAACATAATTTTCTATAGCAGCAGTAAGTCCACCAGCCATACCAAAGCCCCTACCTAAAGTTGAGCCATCTTCAAGGGTCTCTTCACTGCAGTTTTCAGGATTGGTATTGAAAGCATCTAATATAGCACAAAGCTCTTCAAAGGTTAGCACGTAGTCAATAACTCCAGCTACATCCGGTCTTTTAGCTTCAGCTTTCTTAGCTGTACATGGACCGATAAATACTATTTTAGCATCAGGAGTTTCATTTTTTATAGCACGTCCCATTGCAATCATTGGAGATACCGTATTGGAGATGTGAGAAACCTCAGTAGGAAACTTTTTCTCAATGTAGCTAAAGAAGCCTGGACAACAAGAATTAGTCATATAATTTTGTCCATTTTCCATTCTCTCTACAAATTCATTAGCTTCGTGCATTGTTACCATATCTGCACCACAAGATGCTTCAAACACATCAGAAAATCCAATAGCTTTCAATGAAGATTTAATTTGACCTATTGAAACATTATTGCCCATTTGACCTGAAATTGATGGGGCAACGATTGCAATCATGTTGTGCTTTTTCTGATATAATTTTTTAGATACAGGAGCTACAAGACTTTTATCAGATATAGCACCAAAAGGACAAGCTGTCATACAAGCTCCACATTGAATACAGTCATCTTCATTAATAATAGCACGTCTAGTGATTTCATCTACCTTGAGAGCTCCAGTTGGACATGAAGTTTTACAAGGACGACGAACTTCGGATATAGCATTGTAAGGGCAAATTTTCTTACAAAGTCCACATTCTTTACATAACTCTTGATTTATATATGATTTACCACCTACAGTCATCATGGCATTAGCAGGACATACTTCCTTACATTTATGAGTAATACAACCTCTACAAGCCTCTGTAACTGTATATTTGTCTATGGGGCATCTATCACAAGCAGCCTCTATGACGTACATAATTTGTTCGTTATTTTTAATATCAATAAGATCACTATATTCATCCCCTATAGGCATATATCCAGCAGCCAGTTTAGCTCTTTGATTTACTATGGCACGCTCTTTGAAAATACAGCATCTATATGCAGGAGTATCTTTATCAACTATAAATTTATGAATATTGAATATTTCTTTGGTATTTAGATTATCATTAATAGATAAAAGGACAATTTGTTTTAGAACCTCATGCTTAATCTTTTTTAACGATGTATCAAAAGTAAACAATAAAATCCCTCCTAATTTCATAACATTGTTAATTTTTTAACCAAAACTAATTATAGCATCATTTAATTTTTATGCAATAGGTTAAGCATTGAAAAATAAAATTTGGTAAAAATATAATAGTGATGATAAATATATTTGAAATTAGGGTCACATAGTTATATACTAATAAAGGTTTAATTATTGGTTAAAGAATTAAGTATTTATACCCATGAAATTTATTTTATTTAAAATAGAAATAAATATAATAATAAAAACATAGAATTAATAAAGAAGATATTTTAACGTGGTATTAAAAGGATTATAATAAAATTTTATGATGAAGAAAATATTTTAACTATAAGAAGACTGAGAGAAGGAGGAGATTATAATGAGTAATAAAATTAATCTTATATGGAAAAGTGAAGAGAACAATAGTTTTGTAATAGGGGAGATTTTAAATAGTGACCATAGATACTACTTTAGATATAATCTAGAAGAAGTGAAAAGGGCTATGGAAGAAGGATTTAATCTATTAGAAGGATTCCCAAGAGTAAATTCAAAATATTTTAGTGAAGAACCATTTAAATTATTTACTAATTGGATTGAAGAAGATCAGAAAGTTAATGATTTAACTTTTGATATGTTTAAAGGATTTGCTTATGGGCAATTCAGATTTGAAGAGAATAATAAAGATAGTAATGAAGAAATAGCATAAAGGAAAGAGCAAAATATATTTATTATGTTTTGCTCTTTGTTTAAATGAAACAAGTCAATATAGGAAAATTATGATGTAACTTGTAAATATATGATATAATAATAGTATTATACTGATAATTTATCGATATTTGGAGGAAGTTGATATGATAAGATGTTGGACAAAGATATTAGGTTGTTTATTTATATTGTTAACATTCAATATAATGAGTGCATATGGAATAGATATGGACTATATTTGTGGTATAGATAGGTATGAAACAGCATCTATTATTGCATCTAAAATGCAATATTCTTCTGTTATTTTAGTTAATGGAAATTCATTAGCAGATGGACTTTCTGCTAGTGGGTTAAGTGGTGCAGTAAACTCTCCAATCTTACTGACTCAATCCAATAGCCTACCAGAAGTAACGCTTAACAGGCTGAAAAAAGCAAGTACTGTATACATTGTAGGTGGAAAGGGCGTAATTTCCTCCAATATAGAGTCAAAGATAACCGAGATGGGTAAAAAGGCTATAAGGATTGGTGGAAAAGATAGATATGATACATCTATTTTAATAGCAAATAAAATTGAAGAAATAAATGATATAGAAGCAATATATTATGTAAATGGAATTAATGGAGAAGCTGATGCTATGAGTATAGCACCAGTAGCAGCAAGGAAAGGAAATCCTGTAATCTTAACAGATGGTAATTCAACTAAGTATAGAAAAAATGTACAAGCTTACTCTATAGGTGGTACTGGAGTTATGAGCGCTAATTTTAATAGTTTTTCTACTAGAGTTGATGGAATAGATAGATTTGATACTAATAGGAATGTTATTAATCAATTTTTCCACGATAAAAGTCATGTTAATTTAAGCAAGTCCCATGTATTAGTTGATGCATTAACAGCTTCAGTATTAAAGGAACCTGTAGTTTTAGTTTCGGATGATTCGGATAAGAGTATAATTGCAGGTGCTAACAGTGCTACTGTTTTAGGAAATATAAGTGATATTGCTATAAGTCGTGCTAAGAGTTATTTATACGGAGATAAAGTGGTATTCTATGTGCAACATCAAGATGATGAAACTATTTTTGGGGGAAGCACTGTAATAGATGCTATAAAGTCTGTAGGAAGTAACAATGTTTATATGGTTCTAGTTACAGATGGAAGTGGATCTAACGTATTTAATTACGAAAGATACAAGGGTCTTACACATGAGCAGAAGGTAAATTTAAGATACAATGAATTTAAAGCAGCAATAGGTAGATTAGGGGTAAAATTAGAAAATGTAGTATTTCTAAATCAACCAGAAGATAAAATAAATAACGAACTTTTAAAAGATACTGTATTGTATTTTGAAAATACCTTTAAAAATGTAACACACATTACCCATAGTTATAAATATGAAACCCATCTGCAACACATAGCTACAGGAAATACAGTTAACAGTTTGTATGTAAATGGACTTATAAAAGATTGTAGATTTTTAGCTAGAGAGGATAAAATCTCAGGAATTTCAAGACATCAATTAATAGAAAGTGTTGCAGATAATAATGAAGAAAAGAAAAAAGTTCTTAATGCATGTAGTGAGTATAAATTAGATAATAAAGATATGATAAGAGAAGGGATAGGTTATAAATCGGTAAGTAAATTATTTATAAGATTAACATCTAATCCAAAAGTACCGTCATATATTCATGAATCTGGGATATAGTTAAGAATTGGCTTAAGATAGTTAGTCTTAGGTCAATTTTTATATTGTTAATAAAGTTAATAAATCTTATTTATTAAAAGTTATAAAATAATACATTATATTGATTATATTATATATATTGTAGTAAAATACTAAGTATGTAAAATTGTTTTAAGGAATTAGATAAACACATTACTTATAATTCTTGATTAAAATATAATTTTATATATTCATATAAAATAGGAAATTAGGTGGTAGATAATATGAAGAAATTTTTTAAGAAGTATAAATTAAATAAAGGTGAGATCTTAGCAATGATTATGTTAACTTTATTCTTAATTAGCGCGTATTTACTTTATGTACTTCAAGAAGCTAAGGAAATACCATTTATTTATAATCAGTTCTAGTAGGAGGAAGTTATGAAAAAATCATTTATTATAGTTATACCAATAATAGTAGCAATAATATTTATTTCTATATTTAATTTAATAGTAAACAGAGAAATTGAACAATTAAAAAGTAGTAAAGATTTAGCAACCATTAAGCATGCTTATGGTGGAGATATTAAGAAAAATGGAGTTGAATTTAGAGATATATCTTTAGAAAACAATGATTTAATGCTATTGGGATCATCAGAATTAAACAATCCTGTTCCACAAAATCCTGTTAACTTATTTCCGTTTAATGATAGTAAATATGACATAAGTATATTTGGAAGTGCACATGTTCAAGATCTTCAACATGCAATTATGCTAGGTGGAGGTGACAATTATAATAATTCTAAGGTAGCATTGGTAGCTTCGCTACAATGGTTTTGGAATAAGGATGGCATAGGTAGTGAAAAATTTATTCCATTATTTTCTGATTTGCAATTCTATCAGTTTCTAAATAATCCTAAAATATCAAAGGAAAATAAAACATATTTAGCAAAGAGAGTTGCTACTTTGTTAAAAGACTCTGATATATATCAAGAGGAGAGAGTCTATGCAGAATTATTTATAGGAGAAACTTTCATTGATAAAGTAAAATATAATTGTCTTCTACCTTATTTTAAAACAAAACAGAAGTTACTTGAAACTAGAGATAAGATTGCTCTTTTAAAAGAGATGAAATCACTACCAGACAAATCTAATGTTAATACTGTAAAATCAATAGACTTTAAGGAGCAGTATAAAATTGCTGAGAGCCAGGGTATGGAGAAGGTTTCTAATAATATGTTTAATGCATCTGATGAATATTACAATAAATATTTAAAAGATAAAGAGTCTAGTCTTAAAAATGCATATAAAGATATAGATATTTTAGATTCAGCAGAATTTGAAGATTTTAAGTTTCTACTAAGTGTATGTAAGGATTTAGGCATTAAACCATATATAATTTTAATGAATGTAAATGGTTGGTATTATGATTATACAGGAATTTTAGAGGAGGAAAGAACACAGTTTTATAATAAATTAGAAAGTATAGCTAAAGATAATAATTTTGATGTATTAAACTTACAAAAGCATGAATATGAAAAGTATTATTTAACTGATGTAATGCATTTAGGATGGAAAGGCTGGCTAAATGTATCAGAAGAAATGAGTAATCATTTTAAAGATTAATATAAAGGTGGTAACAAAAGTGAATTTATTACTTAAAATAAGAGAGTATTCAATAGATAAAAAAATGGCAGTTATTTGCGATGAAGAAAAACTTACATATGAAGAGCTAGACAAGCTTTCTGATGAATTTGCAGCATACATGATAGAAAAGTATAGAGATGATAAGTCACCTATTGTTATTTACGGTAATAAGGATAATCTTATACTAGTATTAATTGTAGGAGCATTGAAATCTGGTAGAGCATATGTTCCTTTGGATGTAACGTTTCCTATAGAAAGAGTTAATCAGGTAATAAACGAGGTGAATCCTAAAGTTATAGTAAATTTTACAAATAGTCTTATAGATAATGATAATGTTTTTAGTAAAGAAGAAATGTTAACAGAAATAAAAAGATATAAGGGATCTATAGTATCTCCGGATAATTGGCTAAAAGAAAATGAGAATGCCTATATATTATTTACATCAGGTAGTACAGGCTTACCAAAAGGAGTGCAGATAACTAAAAATAATATAGACTCTTTTACAAATTGGTTTGAAAAATTTCTTAAAATAAATAAAGAGAATGATGTGATTATGAATCAAGTATCTTATTCATTTGATGTATCAGTAATACCAATTTATTTAGGGTTGATTTGTGGTAAAACATTATTTAGCTTATCAAAAGATACACTAGAGGACTTTAAACGATTATTTAATGCTTTAAAGACTTCAAACATAAAGATATGGGTTTCTACACCTGCATTGGCTGAAATATGTATTAAAGACAGTAATTTTAATAAGGAATTAATGCCTAAACTAAACACATTCGTATTTGCTGGAGAGGTATTATCTAAGAAGCTAGTAAGAGAACTTATGTTAAGATTTCCTGGAGCTAGGATAATAAATGGATATGGTCCAACTGAGGGAACAGTATTATTATCAGCAGTTGATGTAAATGAAGAAATGATTGAAGATAGTAGAGAAATACCAATAGGATATCCAATGGAGGGTGCTATTCTTAAAATTGTAGATGAAAATGGTAATACTGTGACAGAAGGAGAAAAAGGAGAATTACTAGCTATTGGAAATAGCATAAGTAAGGGATATTTTAAGAATGAGGAAATTACTAAAAAGGTATTTTTCAACGAAGATATAGAAGGTAAACTACTTAGAGGTTATAGAACTGGAGATTTAGCTTACTATGATGGTAATATGATTTATTATTGCGGAAGAAAGGATTTCCAAATAAAACTAAATGGATTTAGAATAGAGCTTGAAGACATAGAAAATAATTTAAGAAGAGTAAATATTGTTAATAACTGTGCAGTATTTCCTATATATAAGGATGACAAGATATCTCATATAATGGGTGCAGTTACATTAAATGAAGATAACGGATTAAGTAATCTTAGAAACTCTATATTAATAAAAGATGAATTAAAGCAGTATATACCATCTTATATGATTCCGAGAAATATTAAGATAATAAAACAATTCCCTATAAATACTAATGGGAAAATAGATAGAAAAAGACTTATGGAGGAAATAAAATGATAAAGTTAACACAGTATGGAGATTATTTCTATCTGTATATACTATTATTATCACTTATTCCAGCTATAGTCTTGGGTATAAAGGGCAAGAATATAAAACCCTATGGTATATTATTATCCATATTTATGGTAGGAGTGATTATAGGAGTAAAGTCAGTAGGAATTGTATTATTTATAATGTTTTTACTAGGAGAAATCATATTAATCAATTCATACTTAGAGATACGGGATAGAACAGATAATAAATTTATATATTACTTAGTACTATTTTTATCAATGTTACCAATAATAATAACAAAGGTATCAGTTAAATCAATCTATGGGCCTATAGGATTTATTGGATTATCTTATTTGAACTTTAAGGCTATACAGATAATTATAGAGATATATGATGGGACTATAAAAGGAATTAAGTTTTCTACTTTAGTATATTTTATTATATTTTTCCCAACATTAAGTTCAGGTCCCATTGATAGGTATAGAAGGTTTGAAGAAAATATAAATACTAAAATAGAGAAAGAGGATTATATAAATAATTACTTATTTGAAGGATTGAAAAGAATAATTAGGGGAGTAGGATATAAGTTTGTAATAGCGTATATTATAAATACTCTATGGATGAGTAAAATTCCAACGGATATAACATTCTTAAATAGTTTGAACTATATGTATGCTTATAGTTTATATTTATTCTTTGATTTTGCGGGATATAGCTCTTTCGCAGTGGGTACAAGCTATATTATTGGTATTAAAACACCAGAGAATTTTGACAAACCATTTCTTAGTAAGGATATGAAGGAGTTTTGGACAAGATGGCATATATCTCTTTCAAGGTGGTTTGGAGATTATCTATACTCTAGAATTCTTTTAAACTCTATGAGAAAGAAAAGATTTAAAGATAGATTTAGGGCATCTCATTTTGCTCAAATGATAACTATGCTTATAATGGGAGTTTGGCATGGATTAGAAGTATTCTATATAATATATGGAATATATCAAGGTAGTGTTTTGGTACTTACAGATATATTACAAAGAAAATCTAAGTTTTATAAAAAACATAAAAAAGAGAAATGGTTTCAAAGAGTTCAGGTTTTAATTAATTTCCATGTAGCTTCTTTTGGATTATTGTTATTCTCAGGGTACTTATTTACTCATAAATAAAGATAAAAATTTAATAATATTGATAAATATATAATATATAGAATGTATAATAAAATTAGATAAATTAAGTTTTAGGAGGAAAATTAAATGAAAGAAAAGGTATTAGATATATTTGAAGAAGTAACTGGAACTGATGAAATAAGAGAGGATTTAGACTTAGATTTATTTGAGGCTGGATTATTAGATTCATTAGGAATTATAGAAGTGTTACTAAAAATAGAAGAGGTATTTGGTATTAAGCTTCAACCAACAGATTTAGAAAGAAAAGATATGGCTACTACTAATAATTTGAGTGCATTTCTAAGTAGTAGAGTTTAATATAAAATATCAACATAAATATAAAGGTTTTATAAGTAGAGAATGTTAATGTATATTAAAATATCTTAGCATTCTCTATTTATATAAATAGAGATGAGTTTTATTTTTATAGAACATAATTGTGAAATAGGATATAATATATCTGTTAGATAGGAATAAGAAATAGAGTGCATAATAGGTTATATATGGATTTGTATCAAAGCTTATGATTCATAAGACAATATAAATCAATTAAAAGAAAAAAAGGAAGTGTAATTTATGAATTATATATCGGAAAAAGCCACCATTGGTACCAATGTTAAGGTAGGAAAATTTACAGTTATTGAAGATAACGTTACTATAGGAGATAACTGCATTATTGGTCATAATGTAGTTATTCATGAGGATACTATAATAAAAGATAATGTTAGGATAGATGATAATACTGTTATAGGTAAAACTCCGATGAGGGGAATAAACAGTATATTTAAAGATGAAGAGAAGTTACCAAACTGCACCATAGGAGAAGGGTGTTTAATCGGTGCTACTACTATAATTTATAGAGGAGCAATCATAGGAGATAAAACATTAATTGCAGACATGGCAACTATAAGAGAAAATGTAACTATAGGAGAAAAAACAGTTATAGGAAGAGGCTCAACTGTAGAAAACTTCTGCGTTGTGGGATCAAATTGTAAGATTCAAACTAATGTATATTTAACTGCATATTCTACTGTGGAGGATTATGTATTTATAGCACCTTGTGTTGTAACTTCAAATGATAATTATGCAGCCCGTTCAAAGGAGAGATTTGGAAAGTTCAAAGGTATTACAATTAAAAATGGTGGTAGACTTGGAGCTGGAGCAGTAGTACTTCCAGGTAAGATTGTAGAAGAGGAAGGATTTGCAGCAGCGGGGTCTTTAGTTACAAAGGATGTACCAGCTAGAAAAGTAGTAGTTGGAAGTCCAGCAAAAGTTTTAAGAGATGTACCAGGGGATCAACTTCTAGAGAATCAGTAGGTTTAAAAATTATGAGTAATTTAAATTTAAAATTAAGTGGTATAAAAAAGAATTCTTTACTTGGAAAGTTTATATCTTTCTCTGTAGGGAATTGGCTAGTATTAATCATAGGACTTATATCATCTCCAATTATAACTAGGATAATAGACCCTGTGGAATATGGTAAGTTTGGAATGTTCAATTTATATGCTAGTATACTTATGTTAATTATAACCTGTGGATTAGACCAATCTTATGTAAGATTTTTTTATGAAGAGGATGAAGTAAATAGAAATAAATTATTATTTGAAAGTATAAAGATTCCTTTTTTATTAAATATATTAATATCAATTATAATAATTATATTTAAAATTCCTATATCAAAGTATATAATATCTGAATATAATCCAAATTTTATAATATTACTTATATTAAATATAACTTTAGCTTCTATAAGCAGATTTTCACTTTTGACAGTAAGAATGAAGCAAAAGGGAAGACTATATTCTATGCTACAGGTAATGCAAAAACTTAGTTATCTTATGTCTATAGCATTGTTCTTTATGATATATAATAATAGTTTCTTAACTCTTGCTTATGCAACCTTGATTTCTAATGTTGTAGTAGCAGGTATATCTATATTTACTGAGAGAGATAGTTGGAACTTTAAGAACATTAAAGATAAAAAACTTAAAAATTCCCAATTAGATATCTTAAAATACGGAATACCATTAATTTTTACAGTATTGGTTACATGGTTATTCCAATCTGCTGATAAGATGGCAATAAAAGCTTTTTACGGTGATTATGAAGTTGGAATATATAGCTCAGCTAATAGTATAATAGCCATATTAAACATATTACAGACATCATTTGCAACCTTTTGGATACCAGTGGCTTTTGAAAAGTACGAAAAAGCTCCAGAGGATACAAAGTTTTTTTCAAATATCAATGATATAGTTAGTTTTTTTATGTTTGGAGTGGGAATCGGTCTAATATTGTTTAAAGATGTAATTGTATTGCTTTTAGGATATAAGTATAGATCTGCATCTTACATAATGCCATTTTTAGTATTTATGCCTGTATTATACACAATGTCAGAGGTATCAGTAGGAGGTATAAATTTTAAAAAGAAACCTAAATATCACATAATAATAGCTTCAATAGCTTGTCTATTTAACGTTATAGGAAATAGTATTTTGGTACCAATGTTAGGAGTTAAGGGGGCTGGTATTTCTACAGGAATTGCATATATAGTATTTTATTATGCAAGAACTTTAATATCTAGAAGACTTTATAAGGTAGATTATAGTATAGGGAGAACCTCAAAATCTATATTAGCTATATCAATTCTTGCTTTACATTCAAGTTTTATGGAATTTTCTATTATTACAGTAATTATTGGAGTTATAGTTATATTAATAGTTTTATTCTTATATAGAAATACTATTAAAAGTATGAAAGATATGATATTTAAAGACAAAAAAATAAAAGTATAGGAACGTAAAATATATAATAGGGAGGGGTATAATTGAATTATAGAGATAAATATAATTTATGGGTTAATTCACCTGAAATTGATGATGAAACTAGAGCAGAATTAAAAAACATTATTGATGAAACTGAACTAGAAGATAGATTTTATAAAGATCTAGAGTTTGGAACAGGAGGATTAAGAGGAATAATTGGAGCAGGGAGTAATAGGTTAAATATATATACTGTAGGAAAGGCAACACAAGGATTTGCTAATTATTTAAACGATAAATATACTTCTCCAAAGGTTGCAATAGCGTATGATTCTCGTCATATGTCTAAGGAGTTTTCAGAGTATGCTGCCAGGGTTTTAGCTGGTAATGGAATAAAAGTATATTTATATGATAGGCTTACTCCTACCCCTATGCTTTCTTATGCTGTAAGAGAGTTAAACTGTCAAGGTGGTATAGTATTAACAGCTTCACATAATCCTAAAGAGTATAATGGATATAAAGTCTATGGTGATGATGGATGTCAAGTTACAGATGAATCAGCTAATGAAATTATAACCTTTGTAAATAATATTGATTCCTTTGCTCAGGTTACAGTAATGGATACTAAGGAAGCAGTTGAAAAAAAAATAGTTAACTATATAGGGGAAGAAATATATACTTCATATATAGAAAGAGTTAAGGAGCTTACCATAAGAAAAGAGCTAGTAAAAAATCATGGTAAGGATCTCAAAATAATATATACTCCTATTCATGGTACTGGCAATATTCCTGTAAGAAGAGTACTAGATGAACTGTATTATAAGAATGTAGCAGTAGTTAAGGAACAAGAACTACCAGATGGAGCTTTCCCAACAGCACCATATCCAAATCCAGAGGATAGTAAAGTATTTAAGCTAGCTTTAGAAATGGCAAGGGATTTTGATCCTGATATAATTCTTGGTACAGACCCTGATTGCGATAGAATAGGGGCTGTGGTGAAGGATAATAAAGGAGAGTATAGAGTTCTTACGGGTAATCAAGTAGGAGTATTATTAACTAATTATATAGTATCATCCTTAAGAGAAACAAGAAATTTAGATTCTAAAGGCACTATAATTAAAACTATAGTTTCCACAGATATGATAAAACCTATATGCAAGAAATTTCACGTTCAGATTAAGGAAGTTCTAACAGGGTTTAAGTATATAGGAGAGCTTATTGGAAACTTTGAAAAAGCTCCATGTAATAATAAATTCTTATTAGGATTTGAAGAAAGTTATGGATATTTAGCAGGGGATTTCGTTAGAGATAAGGATGCAGTTATAGCAGCAGCTTTAATATGTGAAATGACTCTTTATTATAAATCCATAGGTAAGACTTTATATGAAGGATTAATAGAACTATATGAAAGTTATGGATATTATAAAGAAAAGTTAATATCCATAGAGCTAAAAGGTAAGGATGGTCAAGAAAAAATTAAAGAGATAATTGAGTATTTCAGAAGTGAGAATATAAGAAGTTTTGGAGATTATGAAATATCTGTTAAGGAAGACTATAAACTAAGTTATAGGATTAATGTTGAAGATTCTAGTAAAGAAGTTATAAATTTACCAAAGTCAAATGTTATTAAATTCATCTTCTACAATGGATGCTATTTTGTAGTAAGACCATCAGGAACAGAACCTAAGATGAAAATATACTTAGGTGTAACTGGGGAGAACAATGAAGTTTCAGATAGGAATTTATTAAAATTAGAAGATGCTGTTTTAAATAGTATAAAAGAGTTTTTACCACAATAAAAGCAAGAGCTACATGGAATTTAATCCATGTAGCTCTTATTAATTAGAAGATGTTTCTGGCTTTATATCTTCATATATATATTTTTGTATTTGTTCTTTTGTAATTTCTTCATCAAAGGTAGTATAATATATATTGTTTATTTTATCACCTTTACTATGTTCTGCAAGTGGGAATCTTAGTTGTTCTATATCAGTGATTCCAGAGGTTAATACCTTAGTTCCCAGACTTAAAACTTCAGAAGTTGAAAGACTAGTTTGAACATGAGGTAATATATCATTAACCATCGAAGGTAATTTAAGAATGCCTACAGTAGATACTTTGTTAAATATTTCTGTAAGTAACATTCTTTGTCTTTCAGTTCTACTATCATCGCCACCACTATTTTTTCTTATTCTAGAGTATGCTAAGGCTTGAGTTCCATTTACATGTTGTCTACCAGAAGTTGAAATTACTCCGTTTAAATCCCCTAGTTCAGAATCTTCTACAGTAATATCTATGCCACCTAAAGTATCTATAATATCTTTAAGGTTGTTAAAATTAACTTTTGCATAGTCTGTAATATCTAAACCAAAGGTTTGATTAATAGTTTTTATAGCAAGTTCCTCTTGACCATAAGCATAAGCGTGGTTTAATTTATCATATCCATGACCTTCTATATTAACATAACTATCTCTTGATATAGAGGTTAACTTTAATTTTTTATGAAGAGAATCAACAGTAGCAATTATTATTGCATCTGAACGTCCAATATCTCCCTCAGTTTGGTCAATACCAAATAAAACTATATTTTTAATTTTAGAGGATGTATTCTTAGATTTTTCTATTCCTAAGTCTGAATCATCTAAACCAACATTGTTTAATTTACCAACCATAGATAGTAAATAGCTACCTAAAGCTGATAAGGAAAATATTAAGATCGTTGCTATTATAATAAGTACCTTTTTGCCAGTGGTTAATCCTTTAGATTTTTTTTTAGACTTTATTTTTTTATCTTTATTCATAAATTTTCCTCCCATTAAGGATTAGTTGTTTGGTCAGTACCTTCTGTAGGTGGTTCCACTGGGGTATCTGTAGATGTTCTTTCACCTTCAGTGTTATCAACATTATTGGAACCATCACCATTTGAGGAGTTACCTGTATCATTAGTGTTATTTTCAATAGTATTGCCATTGTTACTCGGAGTAGGAGCCTCTGTTTCCACATTGGTATTAGGAGCTATAGTTTCGGTATTTGTATTCTGATAATCTGATATTTCATTACCATGTGAGTGTTCAGCATCGTGATTATATACCTTTGGGTTAGGTTCTAGCCACATTTTTCTATCATTAAAAATATATTCATGAATTTGCTCCTCGGTATAATCTTCATCATAGCATAAGTAGAATATATCATTAATTTTTGAGTTATGAGTATATTCATCTCTTGGGAATCTTTCTTGTTCTATATTTTTAGTTCCTAGGTTAAGTACATTTGTAGCTAGATTAATTATTTCTTTGTTAGATAGACTGGTTTCTACATAAGGCAATAGTTTGGTTGCCATGGAAGCAAGCTCTGCAGTGCCGGCTTTAGAGATTTTATTAAACATTTCAGTCATAATCTTACGATGTCTTTCTGTTCTATCAAAGTCACCATTACCAATACTTCTAATTCTGCAATAACCCAGAGTTTGGAATCCAGTTAGATGATATTTTCCGGTTTTCTCATCCATAACTAGTTTTTCCTCTGTAATATTTCTGGCTTCAGAGTAACGTTCTATATAGTTATTAACTTCGTACTTCTCCATATATTCCATTTTCATATCAATACCGCCGATAGCATCTATAAGTCCTTCGAGCTCTTCAAAATTAATTTTCACATAATCTTTAATATTAAGTCCAAAATCTTGATTTAGAGTTTTTATTGAAAGTTGAGGACCACCGTAAGCATAGGCATGATTGAGTTTATCTTTTCCATAACCAGGTATATCTGCATAGGTGTCTCTCATTATGGATGTAATCTTTAATTTCTTATGAATAGGGTCAAAGGTTGCTATCATAGTTGCATCAGAACGACCTGCATCATTCTCAGATTCATCTACTCCTAGAATTGCTATATTAACTATATCTTTAATATTATTAGTTTGAATTTTTTCATTAACTTCATCTTTTATTCCAAGATCATTTTCATTAATTTCAGTTCTTTTTATTTTAGACAGTAGATTATTTCCATATAACCACCCAGTAACTAATAATAAAACAAGTGCTATTACCAAAGCGATAAATATCTTTATTGGTAAATGCTTTTTTCTTCTTTTTTTTCTCATTTTTTCTTTATTTTTTAAATCTTCCAAAATTATCACATCCTAAGTTGAATTTATATTTAATTATATAAACATTAAAATTAAATATATAATAAAATAAGTTGGCATCCACTCAATTGTTGTAAAAAATAACAATTAAGTAGATAGTTCGAAATAATTCAAATAAAATTACATGAAACGTATATATTGGTAGGTGGGATTTAATGTCAAACAGTTTACAGAATAATATTAGTTATTATCATTAGCGTCTTTATTATTATTAAGTGAATCCCACATTTTATTGTCATGGAAAATATATTCGTAAACTTGTTCTTTTGTTATATTTTCATTATAACATAGATAAAAAATACCATTAATATAAGAATCTTCACAATATCCATTTCTGGGGAATCTTTCTTGTTCAATATTATAGTTTCCGAGGGTTAGTACTTGCGTGCTGAGATTTACAATTTCAGAGTTAGATAAGCTAGTTTCAACAAGTGGTAGAAGTTTATTTATCATAGAAGTTAATTTTGCTACACCGGAACTAGAGATTTTATTAAACATTTCCTCCATAACGTGCCTCTGTCTAGCAGTTCTATCAAAGTCACCACCATTTGTACTTCTGTTGCGAGTGTAAGCAAGTGCTTCAAATCCAGTTAAATGAACTTTCCCATTTTTACTAACATAAACATTTTTGATAGGTTTTTTGTAGAAGTCATTTAAGTAATCTAGATATTCATTTAGAACTTTAATTTCGCTTGCATCAAGACTCATATCAATACCACCGATAGCATCAATAATTTGTTGCAATTCTTCAAAGTTTACAGTAACATAATCTGTTATATTAAGATCGAAGTTTTTATTTAGAGTAGATATAGCAAGTTCAGGTCCACCATAGGCATAAGCATGATTAAGTTTATCATAACCATACTCTGGAATATTAACATAGGTATCTCTCATAAATGAAGTAACTTTAATTTTATTAGTTGTGGTATCTAGTGTACCTACCATTATGGCATCAGAACGCTGAATATTATCTTCTTCTTTATCTATTCCAAATAGTGCTATATTTATAATTCCTTCAAATGGAATATAATTATTATTGCCCTCTTTAAATTTATCACTAATTTCTAAATTGTCATCATTGATTGTAGTACGCTTCATTCTACCTAGAGTAGAATTTATACTTACTAAGAATATAATAAGTAATATAATTAATGAGATTATTGTAATGGATATAATTCTTCGTCGTTTACGTTGCTTTGCTCTTTTTTTCTTTAAGCTATTTTTTTTAGCATCTATAGATGCTGTTTTATTGACAGTGGTTCTTCTATTAATAGAAGTCTTATCATCACCCAATGTAAAACCACCCTTTCTAAGTATTTTTTATACTAGATGTCAATTATATATTAACAACTATGGTATATATAGAGATTACAAAAGTATTACAAAATTAAATTTATTCCATAAACTATTCTATAATTATACGATAAAATTTCTTATAATGGTATATCAAAAGAAGTTTTTATTCTTCACAAATTTCTTTTAAAGTTCATATTATGAAAATAAGCAATATAAAAGGTGATACTTGTGTTATACGCGTTAATTTTGGCAGGAGGCAAAGGTACAAGGTTGTATCCACTGTCTCGCTCTAATAATCCCAAGCAGTTTTTAAAAGTTTTCAATGAAGATAGTTTTTTGACTAATACAGTAAAAAGGATAGAACCTTTAATAAATAAAGAAAATATATTTGTAGTTACTAATAAAGAATATATTGAAAAAATTCATGGAGAATTATCTCAACTAAATAAAGAAAATATATTTATAGAGCCTAGCAATAAAGAAACTGCTACTTGCATAGGTCTTGCAGCAGCCAAGCTGTTAAAGAGAGATAAGGATGCTGTTATGGTAGTGTTACCATCTGACCATTATATAGAGGGAGAAAAGGAATTTATAGATACCTTGAGGAATGCAGTAGAGCTTGCAGAAAAAAGAAGAGGGCTTATAACTATAGGCATTGAGCCTAGTAGGCCAGAAACAGGTTATGGATATATTGAAATGGGAGACCCAGTGGTAAGCTCTATGAAAACTTATAAGGTAGCTAGATTTACAGAAAAGCCCAATATAGATGTGGCTAAGGATTTTATTTTAAAAGGTACCTATCTATGGAACTCTGGAATGTTTGTATGGAGAGCGGATGTATTTCTAAGAGAAATGCAAAAGTACTTACCAAAGATGTATAGCTCTGTAAGTGAAATTTATAAACATGTTGGAGAAGAGGATGAAGAAGAAGTTATAGAGAGAGAATATAAGATAATCGATGGTATCTCAGTTGATTTTGGAATAATGCAGAAAACTAGAAAAGGATATGTAATAAAAAGTGAATTTCAGTGGGATGATATTGGAAGTTTTGCATCCTTAACTAGATTTTTAGATGAACACAATGGTAATAGGATAGTTGGTTCTGCATACTTAAATTCCAGTGAGAACTGTGCAGTATTTGGACAGAAAAATCTAATTATAGGTTTTGGAATTAAAGACTTAGTTATTGTAGATGCAGGGGATGTTATTTTAGTAATGGATAAAAATAAGGATCAAGAGTTAAAGCATCTGATTAATGAAATGAAGGAAGAAAAGGAATTAGAAGAGTTCTTGTAATATGAATTTAAGCTTAGTTTTAGAGGAGAATAATATCTTACTAAAACTAAGCTTAATAATTAAATCTTTTCAAACATATAAAACCCTACAGTGTATATTGACTGTAGGGTTTTATATGTTTCAATGAGAACGGAAAATATATATTTAAAATAAAGTCATCTAGAAGAGCATCACCTTTCTTCCAGGGCTCTCTTATAGATTTCATTATAGATATCTAAAGTTTTCATAGCTGTATTTCCCCAAGAAAATTCCTTTGCTCTTAAAAGTGATATTTTGCTAAATTCATTTCGAAGGGTTTCACTACCAAGCATAAGTTCCATGGCATCTAAAAGAGCTTTATCACTATGTGGATCAATTAGAATACCACTATGTCCAACTACTTCTGGGATAGAGGTTGTATTTGAAGAAATTACTGGGGTACCGCAACTCATTGCTTCAAGTGGTGGTAATCCAAAACCTTCATATAATGAAGGATATGCAAAGCATTCACAGGCATTGTAATAAATAGGCAAATCTTCATCAGGTGCAAAACCTGTAAATTTTATATATCGTTTCATATTAAGTTTATCAACTAATTTTACTAGCTCCTGAGATTCATCTCTATAGGAGCCTACAATTACTAAATTATATTCTTTATCCATATGGTTTACTAATTTACTAAAGGTACTTATAAGGGAATATACATTTTTTCTTTTACTAAAACCCCCAACATAAAGAATGAAAGGTTTATCTATATCATATTTTTCTTTTATTATATTTTTGCACAGCTCTTTGTCTAAGGGCATATATTTTTTATCGGCAGCTAAGGGAGTAACAAATACTTTACTCTCATCTATTGGGAAAAATCTTAATATATCTTGTTTTGAGTATTCTGATACTGTAATAATTCCGTTACTAGCTTCTGCGATATAAGGCATCTCTTTCAAAAATTTTAATAAGTAGCCTCTGCCTACAGTTTCAGGCATTATATAGGGAATTAAATCGTGAATTGTAACTACTGTTTTGCAATGAACTTCAGGAGTCAACCCTATACCATTTTGTGGAATATGATATAAATCTATATTTTCTCTTTTTAAGTCTTCAGGGAAAAAATTATCCTGAAAGAATCTTTGATATTTTTTTGAGCACATAACTAAATTAGTATTTTCCTTTTGATAACTTTCATAGTTTTCACCAGACCAATAAATTTGATAAAAATTATTTCTATCTATGTTAAGTAAGTTTTTCAAAAGGTTTTCTGTATATGTTCCTATACCACTTCCGTTATACCAGTTTATGCCTCTACCATCTATGGCTAACTTCATAAATTTCACTCCTTTTAAAACCATATATTACATATTAATCAGGGAATAAATAAGTGTTACAAATACTTGAAAACTAAACACACATTTATTGGAGTTATCATATATTACCTATAGAAGGTTTATGGAGGAGGTTTTTTTGAAAGATTTAGAGATATCAGAAATATTGAAAAAAGAATATAACATTGGACTAACTTCTATAGAAAAAATAAAAAGCGTTTATAGAGTAGAGGCAGGTAAACAGATATATTGTCTAAAGGTAGTAAAATATGAACTTCCACATTTTTTATTCATATTAGGAGCTATGAAACATCTAGATAGCAATGGATTTCAGTATGTACCAAACATAATAAGAACAACAAGAGGGATGGATTATATAAAATTCCATGAGAACTTTGCCTATGTAACGCCATGGCTTAATGGGCGGGAGAGTTCTTATGAAAATCCCATTGAACTTTCTATAGCTGCTAAAAAATTAGGACAGCTTCATAAATGTAGTGAAGGATTTATAGTAAGTAGAGATATGAAACCTAGAGTTGGTTGGTTTAAGTGGATAGAAGTGTATAGGACAAGAAAGGGAGAAATATTGAGCTTCAAAGATATTATAGATAGAAGAGACAAAAAGACAGATGTTGACTTGTACTATTTAAGTATGATGAAAGAGGAGCTTCAGAGATGTGACAGAGCAATTAATAATCTTTGTGATACAAATTATGAAATTAAGATCCTTGATGAGATAAGGCTATGGGGGTTTTGTCATCACGATTATGCCAACCACAATGTATTAATAGGCAAGGATAATAAGGTTAATATCATTGATTTTGACTATTGTATTTTAGATACACATTTACATGACTTATCTAGCCTTTTAATTAGGGCTATGAAGTATGGAAGATGGAATGAAGAAAGAGTAAAAATTATATTAAAAGCTTATAAATCAACCCATAGGTTAGAACAAGATGATATTAAAATCATGGCTGCATTTATGGAATTTCCTCAAGATTATTGGCAACGAGGTATTCAATATTATTGGGAGAAAAAAATGTGGGGAGAGGATTTCTTTTTAAGAAAATTAAAAGCCTATGACGATGACAGAGAAGAAAGACAGGAATTTATAAATAGCTTTAGAGAATTTAAGTTAGATAATCTTTAAGGAGGGGGTTATGTGAGTAAGAATGAAAACAAAAATTATGATGAATTTATTGAAGAGCTGGAAGAACTAAAAACCATAGAGGATTATGATAAAAGATTAGAGGATATGGAAGCTTACGTTAAAGAATTAAAGAAAATAAAAAAAAGAAAAAAGAAGATGATGGAGCTTGAAATGGAGAAAGAAGAAATACTGAAGAAGATAAATAAAGTAGAAAAAAATAAACGTAAGTAGAGGTGTTAAAATGAATAGATTTTTTTATGATAGCTTTCAGCAATATTTATGTACTAAGGGTGTTAAAAAAGTAAATTTTATGCTGAAAAGCAATGAGACCTTAAGTAGACGCATATTAGAGGAAAAAGTAATAAACCAAATTAACATTATAAATGAAGTCCATAAGTTATCTTGTGGCTTTAATGGATATTTAAGAAAAAGAATAAATAATCACACTTGTAAACTCATTGAAGATGATAAAATTCAGCTTAAAAAATTTAGGCGTAGCCTAGAAAAAATTAAAGAAAATGGACCAATAGATAGAGTAGAAGAGATAGTTTTAGAAAGAGGAGACAGAGTTTTAGCTAGGGGTGAAAAGGTTATTGATACCATAATGAATAATGACTATATGGAGTTAGTTGCAAGAAGTATGGATAATGTGGAGATATGTTTAACTAATGTAGATTTTGATAATCTAGGAAAAAGTGAAACCATAGAAATTGTAAATTTCGATGACATAGCATATAACATGGTAGAGATGGATTGCTATTATTTTTTAGTAAAGCTTAAGAGAAAGGGATTTAAGGTGGATTTTAATAAGTGTATAGATGAATTTTGTAAGTTAGAAGGATTGGGTGAAAGTAGTAAAGTATTCATTAGAGCACTGTTATCTTATCCCTATGAATTTATTAAGATATATGAGAAATATAAGAAGAATAAAAAAAGTTGGAATGAAGAGGAGTATATAAGAAGGTTATTAAATGGTATTAAAGAGGATGAAATGTCTTTAATATAAGGAGGTGACTGAAAGATTATGGAAAATAGATTTTCTTATAAGGAATGGCTTAGTAAATACAACTTAGATATAAAACTTTTTAATAGTTATGATTTTTTAGTAACGGATGTAATTCCATTAAGAAAGGTATTTATTCTGTTAACAGATAAGGGAAATAAAATATTAAAGAAAATAGATTATACCAAGGAAGATTTATATTTTATAGTATACGGTATAGATTATCTAACAAACAATGGATTTGATAGAATCATAAATTTTTATCGAAATAATATGGGACATATCACCACAGTGTGGAAGGACAGTACCTATGTAGTTATGGATTTGATAGAAGGCAGAGAGTGTGAATACAATAATCCTTTAGATATTAATATAGCAGTTAGGAGTCTAGCAGAGATGCATGAAGCATCAAGAGACATAGGATTTTCTAAGGATTGTAGCAGATTTAAAGGTTTTAAACTTATAAATAGTTATAAGGAAAAGCTTCAGGATTTAGAAAATATGAAGACTATGGCTTTAAGTTATAAGAATAAAAATGAGTTTCATGAAATATTTCTTACTCACGTAGATTATTTCCTTGAAAGAATGAAAAAGAGTATAGAAGTATTAGAAAAGTCACCTTACATGGAGCTATGTAAGGTGAAAAATAATTTTATTCTTTGTCATCATGATTTAGCTTATCACAATATTTTAATAAAGGATAATAAAGGATATTTTATAGATTTTGATTATTCCATAATAGATTTAAGAGTTCATGATATATGTAATTTTATAAATAAGACCACAAAGAATAGTTGCTATGACTTCAATATGTTGAAACAAATTATAAAAGAATATAATTCCATATCACCTATATCAAAGGAAGAGTACGAAGTGCTTTATGGAATGTTATTATTCCCAGAAGGATTTTACTCTATATCTAGAGATTATTTTTATAGAAAAAAACTTTGGAAATTTAATAGTTACCTGTATAAAATACAAAAAAAAGTGCAAGATATAGAGGAAAGACAAGATATGGTAGAAACATTCAAAAATATTTACAAATTGGCTACACCCTAGCCCCCCCTAGGATGTAGCATAAAAGGAAGATACTCTATGTATCTTCCTTTTTATCTGATGAAGTTATTTTTTTATAGCTATCTAGAGTTTGTATTGCGGTTCTCTCCCAGGATAGAGAGTTTACTTTCATAAAACCCTTATTAATTAAATCATTTCTCAATACATTATCTAGTAGTGCCTTTAAAATACTTTCTCCCAGTTCCTCTATAGAATAGGGAGAGCATAGTAGTGCACTGTCACCTAAAATTTCAGGCATAGAAGTTACATTGGATGCAACTACAGGAATACCGCATGCCATAGCCTCTAGAGGAGGAAGTCCAAAGCCTTCATAAAAGGAAGGATAAACTAGAAGGGCTGCATTATTGTATAGATAAGGCATATGTTCCATTGCTATAAAACCAGGAAATATGACTTTGTCAGTAATTTTTAACTTTTCACAAAGATTCTTATAAATACTATAGGATTTACCCTTAGTTCCTGCTATGACTAATTTCATTTCATTAGGTAGTTTACCATGAATTTTACTAAAAGCTTCTATAAGGCCAGAAATATTCTTTCGAGGACTGAAACCACCTGTATACAAAATATAATTTTTAGGTAAAGAATAGTATTTTTTTATTATAGTACTGCATAGAATTTTATCAAGGGGTTTATAGATATCTTCACTAGCTAAATAGGTAACATATATTTTTTCTTTTGGGAAATTAAAATCCTTTGATATATCTTCCTTAGAAAAATTAGAAACAGTAATTATACCATCACATCTATTTACTATATTCTCCATGGAACTGTTAAAAAGACTAAGATATTTATCACCAACTGTTTCTGGCATATGTGCTGGAATTGTATCATGGAGAGTGATAACAAAAGGAAGATTATGATCCAAAGGTAAGCCAATACCATTTTGAGGTACATGATATATGTTTAAATCTTCATTGTTTAAATTTATAGGAAGACTTACACTTTCCCAAAAATTATTAGTATTTATAATAGGAGTAGAGCAAATTTTAAAATTAGAGTTAAAGTTTATGGGTGTAGAATTACAATCACTAAAGAGGGTGTATTCATTTAAGGTATCAATTTTATTAATAGCGTTTATGAGCTGATAGGAATAAGTTCCTATACCTGTACCCCTGTACCACTTGGCAGCTCTAATGTCTATACCAATATTCATATAAATGCTCCTTTACAATAGGTATTATAATCCATACTATTCACTTAAACTCAAATATGTTATGGCTATTCTAAATTATGCTGTTGATACATATAAATTATAGAGGGGGTGCGAAATTATGATGAGAGAGTTTGAAATTGAACGTCAATTTGATATTAAAATTGAAAATATTAAACCTAATAAGGGTGTATATCAATTAAAAACTAATAAAGGTGTCAGGTGCTTAAAGAAAATAAGCTATGGTACTCAAAAATTATTCTTTGTATATGGAGCTAAAGAACATCTATACAATAATGGGTTTAAGAACATAGATAGATATTATCTTAATACAGAGGAAAAACCATATGCTCTAGTAAACGAAGATATTTATACTTTATCTCAATGGATAGAAGGGAGAGAATGTGATTTCCATAGTGATGATGATTTAATATTGGCATCTAGAGCTCTAGCTAATTTTCATTTAGCGTCAAAGGGATATGAACCATCTGAGAATAGTAAATTAAAATCTGACTTAGGAAGATGGCCTCATTTAATGGAAAAAAGAATAAAATCCTTTGATAAGATGAAAGAAATGGTTAGAAAGAAAAGGAATCATAAGACGGAGTTTGATTTAAATTATATAAAATCAATGGATTATTATAAAGTTTTAGGGCAAAAGGCCCTAGAGGTTCTAAATCAATCTAATTATTATAATATTTGTAGGATATCTGAGGAAGAAAAAAGTTTTTGTCATCATGACTTTACTTATCACAATATAATAGTAGACGAAAAAAATGAAGTAAGTATAATAGATTTCGATTACTGTAAAAGAGAGGTCAGAGCTTTTGATTTATCTAATTTTATGATTAAAGTTTTAAAGAGACGAGAATGGGATTTTGAGTTAGCAAAGCTTATAATTGATAATTATAATGAAATATCTCCAATAGAAGATGATGAATATATGGTGCTATATGCATTCTTGATGTTCCCTCAAAGATATTGGAGAATATGTAATAGGTATTATTATAATGAAGTAAATTGGGTACAAAACACTTTTAATAAGAAAATGGAGGAGCTTATACAAGAAAGAGAAAAATTTGAAAGTTTTATGAGACAATTTAAAGAATTCTATAATATTTAAGGAGATTATCCTTGAGAAGATAAAAAAGTTGTGGAATATGTGATATACCACAACTTTTCATTTTTAATTTAAATCCTTATTAAAAGGCATCCTTAATTAGTTCTGCAATTTCAGAAACTAGAGGTAGTCTAGGGTTTGAGATAGTACATTGATCTTCAAAAGCTTCATCGGCTAATGAATATAGTACAGAATCTAGATGCTCCTTAGTAATACCACATTGACTAAGGGTAGTTGGAACATTTAACTCTAGCATTAGGTTTCTGATAGCTTCCACCAAATTATTTACAGCTTCTTCACAGGTAGAGTGAGCTAAACCTAAAAACTTTGCTATTTCCATGAACTTTTCAGGAGCTTTATAATATTCATATTTAGGGAAGGCTACTAACTTACTTGGATTACTTCCATTATAGTTTATAACGTGTGGAAGCATGATAGCATTTGCTCTTCCGTGAGGTATATGGAATTCTGAACCTAATTTATGAGCTATACTATGATTAACTCCTAAAAATGCATTGGTAAATGCCATACCTGCAATACAAGAAGCATTGTGCATCTTTTCTCTAGCAAGAGCATTACTTCCATCTTTATATGCAATAGGTAGATATTTAAAAACAATCTCTATAGCTTTAAGAGCTAAGGCATCCGTATAATCGGAAGCCATGACAGATACATAAGCTTCTATAGCGTGAGTTAAAACATCTAACCCAGTATCTGCTGTAACTGATGGTGGTACAGTCATAACTAACTCCGGATCTATTATAGCAATATCAGGGGTTAGCTCATAATCTGCTAATGGATATTTTATATTATTCTCTTTATCAGTTATAACAGCAAAGGCTGTAACCTCAGACCCAGTTCCAGAGGTTGTAGGAATAGCAACTAATCTAGACTTTTTACCTAGAGAAGGAAACTTAAAAGCTCTTTTTCTTATATCCATAAATCTAAGTTTAAGACCATTAAAGTCTATATCAGGATTTTCGTAGAAGAGCCACATACCTTTAGCAGCATCCATTGCTGACCCTCCACCAAGGGCTATTATAACATCCGGTTCAAAGCTATTCATTTGAGCGGTTCCCCTCATGACAGTTTCTGTAGATGGGTCTGGCTCTACGTCTAAAAACACATTTACATCAAAGTTAGCTTTCTTAAGATGTCCCATTACTTTAGATACATATCCAAGTCTATCCATGAATTTATCTGCTACGATGAAGGCTCTTTTACCCTTAAGTTTTTCAAGGTATGAAAGAGACCCAGGTTCAAAGAAAATTCTTTCCGGAACTCTAAACCATTGCATATTAACTCTCCTTTTAGCTACGCGTTTAATATTTATTAAGTTGTTTGCACTAACATTTTGAGTTGTTGAATTTCTACCCATGGTTCCGCAACCCAAAGTTAATGAAGGAATATTTACATTATAAATATCTCCTATAGCACCTTGAGAGGAAGGAGAGTTTATTATTATTCTACCAACCTTAACTCTTCTAGAGAATTCCTCAATAACCTGGTCATTGGTAGAATGAAGAACAGCAGAGTGACCTAGACCACCAAAAGCAATCATATCTTCAGAGGCTTTTATTCCATCTTCAGTACTATCAACTATAAACATTGAAAGGATAGGACTAAGCTTTTCTCTTGAAAGAGGATAATCTGCACCGATTCCGCCAGGTTCACATACTAGAACCTTTGTGTCCTTTGGAACTTTAATATTAGCCATTTCTGCGATTTTTGTAGCTCCTTGACCTACTATGTTTGGATTCATAGATTGCCTTTTTCCATCTATAGCAACCTTTTGAAGTTTTAACATTTCTTCTTTATTAAGAAAGTAACAGTTACGTTCTTTTAAGAGAGAAATTACTTCATCACTAATTTCTCTATCTATAATAACTGCCTGTTCTGAGGCACAAATGGTACCATTATCAAAGGATTTTGATAGTACTAAGTCATTAACAGATCTTTTAATATTGGCTGTTTTTTCTATATAGCAAGGAACATTTCCTGCACCAACACCAAGAGCTGGCTTTCCAGTAGAGTAAGCTGATTTAACCATACCAGGACCACCGGTTGCAAGAATAATATCTACTCCAGGATGAAGCATAAGTTTTTGTGAACCTTCAATGGAAGGACTACTAATCCATTGAATACAATTCTTAGGAGCACCTGCTTTAATAGCTGCATCCAAAAGCAACTTAGCAGTAGCTATACTGCATTTTTGAGCCCTAGGATGAAAGCTAAATATTATAGGATTTTTAGTTTTTATAGCTATTAAGGATTTAAAGATTGTAGTGGAAGTAGGATTAGTAGTTGGAGTAACTCCTGCTACTACGCCTATAGGTTCTGCAACTTCCATATAATCTTCTTCTTCATTCACAATACCCACAGTTTTTAAATCTTTTATACTGTTGTATACATACTCAGAGGCAAATATATTTTTAGTTATTTTATCTTCATATACACCCATTTCTGTCTCATCTATAGCCATTTTAGCTAGTTCACGGTGTTTACTTAGGGCAGAGATTGTCATTTTTTTAACTATATTATCTATGGAATTTTGATCAAAGGTTAAAAATTCCTCGTAGGCATCACGAGCATTTTTAACAAGGTTATTAATTTCAGAATCCACAGATGATATAGCTTTATCAGCTGAATTGCTAGAGTTTGAAATGAAATCATTCTTAGACTCCTTAACAGATTTTGTATCAATTTTTTCAGTAGACATTTAGTATATACCCCCTAAACTTTGTTATTTATTTAACTAATTATATTATAACCCATGAAAATAATATTTCAACATATTTAGTTAAATTTTTATCAATCTTTTACTATATTTTTATATTTGTTTACCGAGTTCCATAGGTTTAATATCTCACAATTATTAAGTAAAGTTCATATGATATAAAGAGGAAATCATGAGGAGAGATATAGGTGAATATAGGTGATAGAGTAGTAAGAAAATCTTATAATAAAGATATAGTATTTAAAATAATAGATATAGAAATTGATGATGAGGGTGTTAAAAAATATTTATTAAAGGGGTTAAATATAAGAATTGAGGCAGATAGCATAGAAGATGATTTAGAGGTTATTGACAGTGAGGGAGTTGGGGAGAAGGATAAAGTATTTAATAAAAAAGTAAATACTGCTCTAAAGAAAGTTTTACTATCAAGGTCATATACAAGAGGGAGTTCCGCTGCATTAAGAGTTATAGACACTGAGATAAACAGAAAAGAAAAGAAAGGTACATCTTTTAAAAATAGTGAATTATTCTTTGGAAGACCAGGTAAAATTCTTCATATTGATGGTGATCCTCAATACCTAGATATTTGTTTAAAAACATATAAGCAATTATCCATTGAGGCTGTAGGTAAAGTCATAGCAGAAAAGGATCAGCCCTCCCAGATACTAGATTTAGTAAAGGAAATAAACCCAGATATAGTTGTAATTACGGGTCATGATGGAATGAGTAAGAATATATCAGATTATATGGATCTTGGAAACTATAGAAACTCAAAATACTTTGTAGAATGTGTTTCTTTATTAAGAAGCTATAATTCAAATTATGATGATTTGGTTATTTTTGCAGGTGCCTGTCAATCAAACTACGAAGCATTGCTTGATGCAGGCGCTAACTTTGCATCTTCCCCCAGTAGGGTCCTCATCCATTGTTTAGATCCAGTATTAATTTGTGAGAAGGTAGCTTACACAAATATCGAAGATATAGTAAATATTGAAGATGTAATTAAAAATACAATTACAGGTATTAAAGGGGTAGGAGGATTACAGACTAGAGGTAAATACAGAGAAGGATATCCTAAATCTCAGTATGTAAAGTAAATGAGAAAATTAGTTGTCATTTATATAATTTTAACTATAATGTTTATAGGGTGAAAACTCTGAAACCCGCATGAACAGAACAAATAGTTAACTAGTTATATAGTTATATATGCAAATAGTTATGAAGTTAAATAGGTATATAGGTTTATATATACCTATTTTCATATATAAATATTTATATATGAAGATACATTTAAGAAAATGCTGATAAAAACAGGAGAAATTTATAAAATATAAAACACTTAATTATAAGGGTCACATCAAGTTTCTAGGTGCTCTTTGTGGTACATCCAGTATGGTTTAATAGTGCAAAGTGCATAGTTTTAATTTATACCACAGATTTTTTTAAAACTCCCATACATTTTTATCTAAAAATATAGATTTATATAGTTATATGTGAATATTCTAAAAAATTCTACACATAATAATGTCAAGTTGGTTTCTGGCCATTATAGCTAAATAAATGACATAGGATTAAAAAAACAAAATAATACATAAAAATTTAACGAATATTTAACATTGACAAGTATTATTAAAATGTTGTAAAATATTTAGTTTGCTTGACATAAGGAGAGGTAACTGCTATAATAAAGTTGGAAGCCTTTATGGAAATATTAGAAAGAGGGTGTCTACTGTGAAGATGGGAAATGTATTGACTACGATAAAAAAAGATATCGAAAGTCATGTTGGCGAAAAAGTGACATTGAAGGCAAATGGAGGAAGACGTAAAGTAGTAGTAAATGATGGTGTTTTGGAAAAAACATATGACAGTATATTTACAATTAGACTTGATAATAATGTGCAACGTACTGTTAGTTATAGCTATAGTGATGTACTAACAAAAACTGTTCAGCTAGTGTTTGCAGGGTAAAATGAAGAGGTGTTCTTTTAAGAATGCCTCTTTTATTTTGCGTATAAACAGAGTTCTTAGCTTCTTCGAAGCTTTACTAACAGAATTCTTAGTATCAGTATTTTTGATACTTAGAATTCGTTGTCCTTTAGGGGAAATCGTTATCCAGGGACATAGCAGCTCTTTACTCCAGCTTTGAAAAAGATGGGAGTATTAGAGCTGGTAGTCATCGGATAAATAATTATTCTTTTAAGAAAATTTAATATAAGTAGTTATATTTCATAACATTCTCATATATACATTATTAGTAGGTATTTTAGGAGGGAAAGTTATGGATTTGGATTTGATAAAAGACTATATAGAATATGAGCAATCAATAGCTGAAAATGACACAAAGATGTTCATAAAGGAAGAATATGTTATACCTGATACGCTACCAGATGTGGATAATATACTAATGTTAGATGTAAAGCCTATGATAACAAATAAAGAGGTTGGAACTGATAAGGTAAATTTAGAGGGGCAACTTCAGTATACTATCCTTTATATGGCTAAAGATGGAGGAGCTACTGAAGCTCATTCAGTAGTATATAATGGTAACATTTTTGAGTCTATTGACATGATTGGTGCCCAATCAAATATGTATTGCGATATAGAGCTAAACATTGAACATATGGATTGTGTTATTATTAATGAAAGAAAGATAGCTATTCAAGGATTTATTATATGCAAGTGCAATGGATATAATATAAATTCCTTTGAGATAGTTAAAGATGTACATGAAGGAAAGGATATTCAGTTTTTAAAGAATCCTATGACTGTAGATAAGGTTATGGAACCTATAGAAACTGAATTAGTTGGAAAAGCAGAAGTTAAAATCGACATGGATAAAAATGAGTGTCTAAAGGTTATAAAATATGACGTTACTATTGGTAAGAAGGATGTAAGAATATATGATGGTGGACTCAAGATAGAGGCTATGGCTAATGTAGCTATATTATATAAAGGCAAGAATGGAAGAGATTTGTTCTGTGTTTCAGAAAGTGTACCTTTATATAAAGAAGTTACCGTTGATGAGTTAAAACCAAATATGGAATACTTCACTGAATTTGAAGTTCAATCCTTTGAATATGATGTTATACAAGATGATATGGGTGAAAACAGAGTAATTGATGTAGAATTTGTAGTTAAAGCTATTACTCATGTAATGTATAAAGAAGAAGTAGAAGTTATACAAGATGTATATTGCCCTACAAAACTATTAAACATGGATATTAAAGAAAATAATATTAATGTGATACAAGGTCATGGATATACTGAAAGTTTGGTTAAAGGAGATATTGACGTAAAGAATGATGATTTAAAACCAATTAAAGTTATAATGACTACAGGAAATGTATCTATTACTGACAAAAATATTAAAAATGATAAGATAGAAATTGAAGGATTATTAAAGGTTGATGTTTTATATTCAACTGAGGATGAAGAGCAGTATTTAGTTACTGTAGAGGATGAGATTCCTTTTAGTTGCAAGGTTGATATAGCTGGAACAAATCCAAATATGCAAGCAAATGCTAATATATCTCTAGAGATGATAGAGGGAAGTTTAGAAGCTGGAAATGTATCTATTAGAGCCATTGTTAAAGTTCATTGTAAGGCATATTACAATATTAAAAATAAATTTGTTGTTAACATGGCAATTAATGATGGTGAAGTTCCAGAGAAAAAAGCAAGTATAATAATATATGTAGTTCAGCCAGAGGATACGCTTTGGAGCATAGCTAAGAAATACTTGACTACAGTTGATGAAATTATGAATATTAATGAATTAGCTGAGGGGGAAGAAGTTAAGCCATCTCAGAAATTAATTATACCAGGAAGAGCTACAGTTTAAAGATTTTAAATTAGATATATTTAATATTTATTAAGTAGAAATGCCATGAAGGGTAGTATTAGCTCTATACTTCATGGCATTTTATTTTGATAAGCTGAGTATCACACTTATAAACAGAGTTCTTGACGTAAAGAGTAAAAAGGATTATTCTCATTTGTAGTGAGGTGTATGAATAGATGAAGGTAAAAGCTTATGGTAAAGTAAATATAGTCCTTGATATTATTGGGAAAAGAGAAGATGGATATCATCTTTTAAGGATGATTATGCAAACTGTTAATATATATGATGAATTAACTTTTAATAAAGGAGCAGAAGGAATACATATTACAAGTAATAAGGAGTTTGTCCCTACAGATAATAAAAACCTTGTGTATAAAGCAATAGAGTTATTTTGTGATACCTATGGCATAAAAAGAGAGATGGAAGTTCATATTGAAAAGAATATTCCTGTAGAAGCTGGCATGGCAGGAGGAAGTACTGATGCAGCAGCAGCTTTAAGAGCTATGAGGGATATATATAAACCTAATGTTAGTAATGAAGAGCTTAGATTACTTGGAGTTAAACTAGGAGCAGATGTACCATATTGTATAGAAGGGGGAACGGCTCTTTGTGAAGGGATTGGAGAAGTTATAACTCCCCTTAAGGATTTTAAAGATAAACTAATGGTAGTTGTTAAGCCCAACTTTGGGGTATCTACAGTGGATACTTATAAGGGTTTTAAGCTTAATGAGGTAAAGGTTCATCCTAATGTGGAAGGTGTTATAAAAGCTATGGCTAGGGATGATGTTAAATATGTAGCTGATAATATGATGAATTTACTAGAGCTTGTAACAATAAAGGATCATAAGGAAATTGAGGATATAAAGGACTTTATGTGCAAAGAAGGCGCACTAGGAGCAATGATGAGTGGAAGTGGACCTACTGTTTTTGGCTTTTTTAATGACATTAATAAAGCAAATCAGTGTGCGGATAGGTTACTGGAACAGTATAAAGAGGTTTTTGTTACAAGAACCATCTAGAATTTCTTTAGAAAATAATAGCCATAATATAATTAGAGATAAGAGCGTGATTCAAGGAGAATTGCACTCTTATTTTTTTCGTTAAATTAGATTTTAAGAAGGTTAAAGGTTTATGCAAAGAATTCTGTTTATGAATATAAACTTTATATTAAGGTAAAACTAGGTTTGCAGGAAATTGTTAAGGTTCCAGATAGCTGATAAATTAAAATATAAATTTGAAGGATGATAATTTATGATGAGACTTTTAATTGAAAGATTTGATATATACCTAGTAATACTAATATTAGTATCTGGGTATATGATGGTAGGTAGCGATGTAAGGTATTTTTCAAGAGAGGATAAGCAAAAAGCTAAAAAACAAAGTTTAGTAATTGGGATAGCTATGATGTTAGTTGTGGTTGGAATGTTTATTCTGAGAGGAATCGTTATCTAAAATAATAGATACAGAAGAAATTAGATTTTTAATTTTGTGGCACTGAAGGGAAGGAGATATCTATATGAAGGATCAAATTCGTGAACATATTTCTAATAGCACAAGAGAGAATATGGATTATCTTAAGAAATTATTTAAAGATACATCCGACATGGTATTTAGGGAATTTAAGTTTGGAGACATTCTTTGTGGAGTCATATATATAGATGGTATGGCAGATAAGGAATTATTAAATGATTTTTTACTTGAACCTATGATGAAGATGAGTGGAAATGTAACTGATTCTAAGGAGATAAAAGATCGAATTATAGCTATATCTGATATGAGAGAAGTTAATAAGTTAAGTGATGGAATTACTGCAATATTATCAGGTGAAAGTTTAGTTTTAATAGATAACCTACAAGGAGCATTAGTGGTAGCTAATAGAGCTTGGCCTAATCGTGGAGTTGGTGAACCCTCAGGAGAAACTGTAATACGTGGATCTAGAGAAGGTTTTACAGAAACTATTAGGTTTAATACAGCACTTCTTAGAAGAAGAATTAGGGATGTAGGCCTTAAAATTGAGGGAAGACAATGTGGTGTTAGATCTAAAACCGATATGGCTATAGTATACATAGATGACATAGTAAATACTGATGTATTAGAAGAATTGAAGAGAAGATTAGATAGAATTGATATTGATGCAATTTTAGATAGTGGTTATGTTGAGCAATTTATTGAAGATAATGATAGAACTCCATTTCCTCAAGTGCAAAGTACTGAAAGACCAGATGTGGTAGCTGCTGCTTTATATGAAGGAAGAATAGGAATAATTGTAGATGGCTCACCTTTTGCATTAATTGTTCCAGCGGTGTTAGTGGATTTCTTTCAATCACCAGATGATTACTATACAAGTTGGATAAGTGGAAGTATGGTAAGGTTCATCAGAATTGTAGGAATACTGGTATCTTTAGTTTTACCCGCTTTGTATGTAGCTGTAACCACATTTCACACAGACTTAATTCCTACAAAACTAGCATATACTATAGCTTCATCTAGAGAGGGAGTACCCTTTGCTGCCTATGTAGAGGTATTACTCATGGAAGCTAGTTTAGCCTTTTTAGTTGAAGCTATTATAAAATTACCGAAACCAGTTGGTTCTACTATTGGTATAGTTGGAGGACTTATAATAGGTCAATCAGCTGTAGAGGCAGGACTCGTTAGTCCTATAATGGTTATAGTTTTAGGACTTACAGCAATAACAACATTTTTAATACCTAACTATACAGTAACTTCGGCCTTTACTTATTTTAGAATAATGATTATTATTCTAGCAGCAGTTTTTGGTTTGTATGGAATAATGCTAGGTATTATATTCTTAATAATTCATTTAACGAGAATAAAAAGTTTTGGAATACCTTACCTTGCTCCAGCAGTAGATTTAATTTGGAGTGATTTAAAGGATCTATATGTAAGAATGCCGCTTAAAGTCTTTAAGGATAGGCCACATTTCTTAAAGCCACGAGATGAAGTGAGACAGAAAACTAAAAGACAAGGTGGTACTAAATAAGGTGTTACCATAGCTGGGAGGTTGAAATATGAAAAATAAAGGATTTATTGAAGAATTTGCACTCTTTGCTAGCCTATCAGTATCCATGATAGGGGTAGGTGTTTTTTATGCTCCCGCTATTGTAGCTAAATATGTAGGAGCGGATAGTTGGATATCTGCAATAATAGCAGGAATTGCAATTTGTTTAATTCTTTTTTGTATATATGAAATAGTTAAAATAAATAAATATAAGGATATTACACCTATATTAAAAGATACCTATGGAGGGGTTTTAGGAACAATAATATCTTTAATATATTCATTGGTGATAATAATTGTTTTAGCATTTTCTCTTAGGGTATTTTCTGAGGTTATAACCATGTATCTTTTAGTTAACACACCTACTGAAGTAATAATAATAACATTTATATTTATAGGAATGTATTTAAGTCGTGGAGGCCTTGTTAATGTGGTACATTTTAATGAAATAGCCTTCTGGGTTATGTTTTTACCTTTAGCAATAATTTTATTGTTAACTTTACCTGAAGCAAATTTTAAAAATCTTTTACCAATAGGTGCTTCGCCTATTCAAAACTACTTTATATCTAGTTTTGAAATGCTATTTCTATTTAATGGCTTTTCTATTGCTTTTATTTTGATACCCTATGTAAGAGAAAAAGGAAAGATTGGTCCTATTTTGAGAAGAAGTAGTCTTTTTGTAGGTCTGTTCTATGTGATAATATTTATCTTAGTGTCTGCTACTTTATCATCAGTACAAACTGCTGAAAGTATATTCCCAACCATAACAATGCTACAATCTATAAGTTCAAGAAGTGGATTTTTGGAAAAATGGGATGGTTTAGTTATGTCCTTGTGGGTAATATTCTATTTTACATCCTTTGCTAATATATATTACTTTGCTTCTTCCATATTAAAAGAGAGTCTTAATTTAGATGATATTAGAACGTCATCTATGATATATGTTCCTATAGTATATTTAGCAGCTATGATACCTAAAAGTATTATAGAAGTAAGAAATTTTAAGTTTGGCTATTTAAGAATTGGTTTTATTACAACAATTATAGTTGTGATAGGAATAACTCTATTATTAAGCTATATAAAGAAAAGGAGGATGCAAAGTGAAGAATAAGATAATAAAACTTATTCCTATAATGATGATATCTTTACTTCTTACTGGATGTTGGGATAGTGTAGAGATTGATAGAAAAGCCTTTGTATCTACCATAGCAATAGATGTAGGTGAAGATATTAAAGCTAGGAGTGAAATAATAAATTCTAAGGAGAATACATCAGAAGAGAGTATTGAAAAAAATAATACATTAAGAGTTACTTATGGATTTCCAGACATTAGAAATATGGATTCTAAAAAGGGTACTGCTTCAGAACTTTCTATAACGGTAGAAGGGTATTCAATGACGGATACATACTTTAAAGCTCTTGCAAAGAGTAGTAGAACTCTTCACTTTGGACATAGTAAACTATTACTTTTAAGTGAAGACTTATTTAAGTATCCTGAAGTTTTACAAGAAGTAATGGATTATATTGAAAGAGAACCAAGTTTAAATAGAACAATTATGATGACTATAGTTAAAGGAAAGGCCAAGGATTATGTAGAAGTTAAGCCTGTAACTGAAGAAAATATTGATAATTATATTACTAGTCTTATGGGTAACAGTAGTAAAAATGGGACAGTAGCACCTGTAAATTTAACAAAATATATAGACATGGTTAAATCTTACAATTCCAGTGCGTTACCAGTCTTTTCCCTTGAAAATGAAAAAGATATACAGCTTACAGGTATGGCTGTTATAAAAGATTTTACCATAAAGGATTATTTAGATAATAATCAGATGACAGATATTCAAATACTTAGAGGAGATATTGGTTCTTGTAGAAAGGCTATAAATAAAGAAGGGCATAATATAGACTACTATATAAAAAATGTAGATAGAGATTTACATATAGATTATAAAGATAATAAATTAAAGCTTAAGTACACCATTGATACAGAAGGTACTTTAAAGGGGTATTATTCTAAAGCTGAATCTTTAGATAGTGAGGTTATAAAGGAGATTGAACAACAATTTAATGAGTCTATGAAAAAGGATTTCCAAGAGCTTATAGATTTTACTAGAAATAATTTAAAGGTAGATGTATTAGATATTGGAAGTGATATAAGAAGGTTTCATAAAGGAATTTGGAATGAAGTAAAAGATAACTGGCCACAGGCTCTTGAAAATGCAGAAATATCTATTGAAGTAAACAATGATATAAGAAATATAGGGTTATCAAATTAAATATTAAAAGTATGATGTTCTAAAATATTAATAAAAATATTATTAAAAGTGAATATAACTTGTCCATGTGGTAACAATTAAGATATGATTTTAAGTTTTAGGAGGAAGAAACAATGAAAAAAATTATATCTATAGTTGTTACCATATTTTTTATAGTTATACTTTTAGTTAAGGTACAGGGAGTTGAAGCAGCTAATTTTATTTCTGAAAATAAGATGTCTAATAATGTTTCAATAGATGATATATCAGGAAAGTTAATTAGGTTTCACGTTATTGCTAATAGTGATAGTGAGAAAGATCAAAATCTAAAGCTTAAAGTTAGAGATAAAGTTTTAGAATATGTACAACCACTTTTAAAAGACAGTAAGAATATAGAAGAATCAAGAGAGATTTTAAATAGGGAAAACGAAAAAGTTCTTGAGATAGCTAGAGAAGTTATAAAAGAAAATGGTTATGACTATTCTGTAGAATCTACCCTAGATAAAGAGAACTTTCCTGTTAAAACCTATGGTAATATTACTTTGCCTCAAGGAGAATATGAAGCATATAGAATAATAATTGGAACTGGTGAAGGCCAAAATTGGTGGTGTGTTATGTTTCCTCCTATATGTTTTGTAGATATAACAAAAGGTGAAGTTGCCTATGAAGAGACTGAAGAGGAAATGAAAAAAGTTTTAGATGATGAAGAATTCAATATGGTGGATAACACTAATTCAGAAAATGTTAGTAGTGAAAAAATAGAAGAGATTAAAGAAGTAAGTGATGCTTTAGCGGATAATACGGAAGATGATAATATAGTAATAAAATTTAAAATAGAAGATATATTGAAAAATCTGTTTAAATAATATTGAATATGGTAGTGAACATATATAAAATATAAGGAGTATAATTTATTTATGTTCACTATTTAATTTTACAGTGAATAGATTGTACCAAGGATAAAATTATTGTTAGGAGTGATAAATATGAAGAAGGTAGCGATACTATTTGGAGGACAATCAACAGAACATGAGGTGTCTAGGGTATCGGCAACATCTGTTCTAAATCATATAGATAAAGAAAAATATAGTATATTTCCAGTAGGTATAACCAAAGAGGGAAAATGGTTTCTTTATAAAGGTGATATAGAGAATATAGGAAATGGAAAATGGGAAGAAGACTATAAAAATCAAGTTGAAGATGGAATTAAATTATTACTAAATAAAGAGGTAGACGTAGTTTTTCCTGTACTTCATGGTATGTATGGTGAGGATGGTACTATTCAAGGGCTATGTAAACTTATGAAATTACCATGTGTAGGTCCTTCAGTTATGAGTTCAGCTGTATGTATGGATAAGGTTTATACGAAATATCTTTTAGAACATGAAGGTATAAAACAAGCAGACTATGTAGTGGTAAATGCCTTTGATTATGGAAATGATAGTGAGAAATTTATAAATAAAATTGAACATAAGCTAGGATATCCTTGTTTTGTAAAACCAGCTAACAGTGGTTCTTCGGTAGGAATAACCAAAGCTCATGATAGAGAAAGTCTTGAAAATGGATTAATAGAAGCTTTAAAACATGATAGAAAGATTCTTGTGGAGGAAGGATTAAATGCTAGGGAAATAGAAGTTTCTGTACTTGGAAATGATGACCCTAAAGCTTCAGTTCCAGGAGAGATAATTCCAGCTAAGGAATTTTATGATTATGAAGCTAAGTATTCTAATGCAGAATCTAAACTTTTAATTCCAGCTAATTTAAATGATGAAGAGATGGCTACTATAAGAAGTTTATCCCTTAAAATTTATAAGAAATTAGATTGTGCAGGCATGGCTAGAGTGGACTTTTTAGTAGATAAGGAAAGTGGAGAAATATATTTAAATGAAGTAAACACTATACCAGGCTTCACAAGTATAAGCATGTACCCTAAAATGTGGGAAGCTACAGGGTTATCCTATAGTAATCTTATAGATAGATTAATTGAATTGGCAGTTGAAAGAGGTTAGTAAGTAAAATTTACTAACCATTACTTTCAAGTTGCTAGTAATAAAAGAAAATAGTAATATTATTATATGTGTTATTTTTAATATTTCTATAAGTTAATGTGATATAAAGAGATTAATATACTATAGATTAGAGTAAAAGATACAAGATAAAGAAACTAAGAGAGTTAGGTGAAGAAAAAAATGACAAGAGCATTAGCTATGGTTTCAGGCGGTTTAGATAGTATTCTTGCAGCAAAGTTAATTAAAGATCAAGGAATTGAGGTTATTGGAATATGCTTTAAATCTTATTTTTTTAACGAAGAAAATGCAAGAAGAATGGTAAAACAGATAGATATTCCTTTAGAAGTAGTAGATTTTAAGGAAGAACATTTTAAGATGGTTAAAAATCCTAAAAACGGATATGGGAAAAATATGAATCCTTGTATTGATTGTCATGCTATGATGATGAAGTACTGTGGACAACTCTTAGAAAAATTAGATGCAGATTTTATTATAACTGGAGAGGTTTTAAATCAAAGACCTATGTCTCAAAATAGAAGTGCATTAGATAAAGTTAAGAATGAAAGTGGAATAGGAAGCAAAATTCTTCGTCCTCTTTGTGCTAAAAATCTTAAACCTACAGAGATGGAAGAGAATGGCCTTGTAGATAGGGAAAGACTTTTAAATATTCAAGGTAGAGGAAGAAAGATTCAAATGGAGCTTGCTGATAAGTGGGGTATAAAGGAATATCCATCACCAGCAGGAGGATGCAAATTAACAGAGCCAAATTATTCTGTTAGGTTAAAAGAACTTTTATCTCATAACCAAAATCCAGAGGAAAGAGAGCTTGAATTACTTAGAATAGGTCGTCATTTTAGAGTTACACCTAAGGCTAAGGTTATATCTACAAGAACTCAAGAAGAAGGAGAAATGATAAAAAGTCTTCTTAAGGAAGGTGATACAATACTATTAGTTCAGGACTTTAATGGTTCTATGATAGTAATTATAGGTGAAGCTACAGAAGAAGTAATATCTATTGCAGCTAAGATTGCTATAAGATATAGTAAAGGTAAAGATGAACCAAAGGTCACTGTTAGATATTCAGAGTTTGGAAGTAAGGATCACAGGATTGTAGAAGAGACTTGTGCAACTGATGAGGAAATAAATTCTTATCTTATATAGAAAAGTTTTTAGAAGAGTAAATAAAATAGCCTTAGAGTTTAAATATATTTTAAATAAGATTCTTAGGAAGAATAGAGGTAAATATTATGGATAAGGATGCTATAATTAGAGTAAGTAGTATACAGAATAATGATGAGGATGAATGCATTGAAATTGTTAGTCCAGGATCATTTTTCAAAGAAGATGATGAGTATGTTGCTACGTATGAAGAAACAGAACTTTCGGGGTTAGGGGATACGTTAACTACTTTTAGAATAGGTGAAAATTATTTTAATCTTATAAGAGAAGGGGATGTAAATACTAATATGGAGTTTAAAAATGGGAGTAGTTCGTCTATTCTTTATAATACTCCTCATGGTGGATTATCTATTAAAATTAAAACTAATGATGTAAACATAGATATTAATGAAGCTGGTGGAAAAGTAAAAGTTGACTATGATGTAATAATAGCCAAAGACCAAATTATTAATACTAAGCTTGTAGCTACCATAAATGTTAAATAGTACAAAAATGTTTTACTTAGAAGCTATGCATAATTATATAATGCATAGCTTCTATTATTAAAGGAGTTGTGAATTTTGTATAGCTTTGAAGATATAATTGGGAATAGTAAAGAAATAAGAAATGTTAAAGAATTAGCTATGAAGGTATGTAATTCAAAATCTCCAATTTTCGTTTATGGTGATACTGGCACAGGCAAAGAATTGATAGTACAAGCTATACATAATAGTTCAATAAGAAGAAAAAAGCCCTTTATAGCACAGAACTGTGCTGCAATTCCAGACAATTTATTAGAGAGTATTTTTTTTGGAGTAGGAAAAGGTGGTTTTACTGGAGCTATAGAGTCAGAAGGGTTATTTGATATAGCCAATGGTGGTACTTTGTATTTAGATGAGTTAAATTCTATGGATATAATGTTTCAAGGAAAGTTCTTAAGGGTTCTTCAAGAAGGAGAATTTAGAAGAATCGGTGAGACTAACACTAGAAAAACAGATATAAGAATAATAGCATCAGTAAATGAGAATCCTGATTTTTTAGTTAAGAGCAATAAATTAAGAAAAGATTTATACTATAGACTTAATGTTATAAGAATTAACATGCCTGAATTAAATTCTAGAAAAGAAGACATACCTATACTTGTATCAATGTTTATAGAAAAGCATAATAAAAGATTAGGTACTAATGTTAATGGAATAGATAGTTATGCATTAGAAATTTTAATGAAAAAAGACTATGATGGAAATGTGAGAGAATTAGAACATATAATCGAAGGTGCTTTAAATTATAAAAGGCATGGAATTATTGAAATATCTGATTTGCAATTAGGAAATATTATTGAAAGTTTGTCCCTTAAAGATAAACTTGTGAATATGGAAATTAAATATATAAAGGAAGCTTTAATTATTCATAGTAATAATGTAAGTAAAGCAAGTAAATTTCTTAATATACCAAGGCAAACACTTCAATATAAAATAACTAAGTATAATATAATGGATTTGATAGATAAGGATAAGTAGTTTTAAATTATTATAGATTATTTAAATAGCTTAGTTCTGTATATGTATAGAAATATTTGGTTAAAATAATAAACAGAGTTCTTAGATTTTTCAATTTAAAGTAAAATATTTATTGATATAACAATAAATATTTTAGTTGGTAATAGATTTTTTGAAAATATAGTGTATACTTATATAGTAAAATCTATACTACAGCAAGTTTAGTTATATATAATTATATGAATAGATTAAACAAATAAAATAAACAATACAAAATTTTAATACATTTTAAAAGAAAGCTTCAAACTTCTATCATTTATAAATAATATCGAATTATATTAATCATATAAATATTATTTTCCAAAGTTACATTTAAATGAAATATACAATTAGGAGGTGATCCTTTGAATAGTGAAAATTTACATAGCATGAGTGTTATAGAATTAAAGAGTATTGCAAAGGAATTAGGAATAAAAAATATTACTAAGTTTAAAAAGAATGAATTAATTGAAGAAATTGAAAGAGTATCTTTAAAATCTGTTGAGATTAAAAATGAAGAAGATTCCCATAAGGATGATGAAAAAATACAACCTGCTCAAATAAAAAAAGAAGGTATAATTCTTAAGGAGAAACTTACTAAGAAAGATGTAGAAGAAGATAATAGTAAAGATGAAGTTATTAGTAAAGGTTTGGACATTGAAGAATCAAAGGAAACTGTAGTGGAAGAAAAGGTTGATAGTATAGAAGAAAAGCGTGAAAGATTAAAGAGTTTAATAAGTGAATCAGAAACATCAAAAGGAATATTCGAATTAAGTGACAATGCTAATTTTGGATTACTTAGAATGAATAACTATTTAAGTGGAAATAACGATATATATGTTTCAATATCCCAAGTTAGAAGATTTAATCTTAAGAATGGTGATGAAGTAGAAGGTAAAGTAAGAAGCTCTAAAGAAGGAGAAAAGTATCAAGCTCTTCTACAAGTAACAAAAATAAATGGTGAAAATCCAGAGAGAGCTGTTGGGAGAACATCTTTTGAGAGACTAACTCCTATATATCCTACAGAGAGATTGAAATTAGAAACTGAAGATTCTAAAGATTTATCAACTAGATTAATGGACATATTATCACCTATAGGGAAAGGTCAAAGAGGTGTAATAGTTGCTCCACCTAAAGCGGGAAAGACTTCTATCTTAAAGAAAATTGCTCATAGTATAGCAGTTAATCATCCAGAAGTTAAAGTTATAGTACTTCTTATCGACGAAAGACCAGAAGAGGTTACAGACATGCAAAGATCTATTAAGGGAGATGTAATTTACTCAACCTTTGATGAAGAGCCAGAACATCATGCGAAGGTAGCTTATATGGTACTTGAAAGAGCAAAAAGGATGGTAGAACAAGGACAAGATGTAATAATTCTTTTAGATAGTTTAACAAGATTAGCTAGAGCTTACAACTTAACAATAACTAGAACGGGTAGAACTCTATCAGGTGGATTAGATACAGGAGCTTTACTTATGCCTAAAAAGTTTTTTGGTGCAGCTAGAAATGTTGAGGAAGGCGGAAGTTTAACTATTCTTGCTACAGCTTTGGTTGAGACTGGAAGTAGGATGGATGATATGATTTTTGAAGAGTTTAAGGGTACTGGTAACATGGAAGTACACCTTGATAGACAGCTACAAGAACGTAGAATCTTCCCAGCTATAGATATTTATAAGTCAGGAACTCGTAGAGAGGATTTGCTTCTTACAAAATCACAGCTTGAAGTTAGTTATAACATAAGAAAGATTATGTATAAGACAGGGAACCCTCAAGCTGTTACTGAAAAACTTATAGGAATTTTATCAAAAACTAACAATAATGAAGAATTTTTTGAAATTGTATCTAAAAACCAAGACATATTAAAATAGATTATATGAAAAGCCATAGGTAGAGTTTATACCTATGGCTTTTGGACATAAAAAAATAGGAGAAGTATTCTTCTCCTACATAAAAATATATATGATTATTCGCTTTTAAGGTTGAATTTTTTCATAAACTTGTCAACTCTTCCACCAACGTCTACATTCTTTTGCTTACCAGTAAAGAATGGATGACATTTTGAACAAATATCAACTTTTAATTCTGATTTAACAGAACCTGTTACAAAAGTATTACCACAAGCACACTTAACAACAGCTTCGTCGTTATAGTTTGGATGTATTCCTTCTTGCATTTCATTTCACCTCTTTCGATATAACATACATACCCGTATTATCAACTATTAGATTATAACATAGAGATAAAATAAGGTCAATATGATTATTAATTGTATTATATAGTATTAGTGTATATAAAAATATTTATTTTTGAAAATGTACTTATAATATTAATTTGATTAATGGAGTTTTTTCTACTAAAATAATATTATGTGATTAATTGATGGACTTTGGAGGAATATTACTATGAGTAAACTATATTTTAGATATGGAGCAATGAATTGTGGAAAGTCTACAAATCTTCTTCAAGTAGCTTATAATTATGAAGAAAGAGGAATGAAAGTAATAATAATTAAACCCAAGACTGATACAAAGGGAGGAAATAAAATTGTATCTAGGCTTGGAGTTACAAAAGAAGTAGATTTAAGTTTTTCTAAAGGAGAGAATATTTTTACTACTGTAGAAGATTATATAAAGAAAAATGGACAAATTCACTGCATACTAGCAGATGAAGTTCAGTTTTTTACAAAAGCTCAAGTTGATGAAATGTTTATGATAGCTGTTAAATTAAATATTCCAGTAATATGCTATGGTTTAAGAACAGATTTTCAGATGGAGGGCTTTGAAGGTAGTGAAAGACTTTTACTAGTAGCTCATAGTTTAGAGGAGCTAAAAACAATTTGTAAATGTGGTAAGAAAGCTATATTAAATGGAAGAAAGATTAATGGTAAATTTGTTTTTGAAGGTAATCAAGTTGCCATTGATAATGAAGATAATGTAGAGTACGAGTCTCTTTGTGCAGAATGTTATATTAAGTATGAAGAGGAAGCAGCAAATAGCAGATAACAACTAAAATAATAGGATGCTTATATTAAGATAATATTATGAAGTTAGAAATAAGAAATAAGAAATAGAAGGCAGGTGTTAAAATGGAAAAGAAGACAACGGTCGGGGGACAGGCAGTTATAGAGGGTGTAATGATGAGGGGATCTAAGGGGCTTGCAACTGCTGTAAGGCTTCCTAATGGTAGTATTGAAGTTAAAAAAGAATCAAGTGAAAGCTTGACTAAGAAAAATAAATTTTTTGGATTTCCTATAATTAGAGGATTTATATCTCTTATAGAATCATTAATTATAGGTATAAAAAGCTTAGAGTATTCAGCTTCCTTCTTTGAGGATGATGAGGAAGAGTCAGAATCCAAATTTGATAAATGGTTTGATAAAGTTTTTAAGGAGAAAGGAAATAGTGTACTAATGGGTATATCATTAGTTCTTTCCCTAGCTTTTTCTATACTACTCTTTTTTATTTTACCAACGGCATTAACTAGTTTGGTAAAAAAAACAATAACATCTAATGTGGTAGTTTTAAATATTATAGAAGGAATAATAAGAGTTATAATATTTATAAGCTATATATTTATTGTTGGAAAACTAGAAGACATAAAAAGAGTATATCAATATCATGGAGCTGAGCATAAAACTATATTTTGCTATGAAAGTGGTATAAATTTAACACCAGAAAATGCTAAGAAGTTTGGAAGACTCCATCCAAGGTGTGGAACTAATTTTTTATTCTTAGTTATGGTTATTAGTATAATTATATTTTCCTTCACGGGATGGCAATCTATAGGTCAGAGAGTGATTTCTAGAGTATTATTACTACCAGTGGTATCTGGAGTAACTTATGAGGTTATAAAATGGCTAGGAAAGAGTGATAGTAAAATATCAAAAATTATTGCATGGCCAGGGTTACTTTTGCAAAAGATAACAACACAAGAACCTGATGAATCTATGCTTGAAGTTGCAATAACTTCATTAAAAGCTGCAGAGGGGTTAGAATGAATTATAGTGAATGAGGAACAATATGAATATAAATGAAGCGTTAATAAAGGCATATGATATATTAAAGAGTAGTGATATTGAATCATACATAATAGATGCACAGCTTCTATTATGTAGGGTTTTAAATGTAGAAAAGTTGTATATAATTATGAACAGGTCAGAAGTATTAACTTTAGATAAAGAGCAAGAGTTTTTTAAACTTATAAATTTAAGAAGTTGCAAAAAGCCTATGGCATATATTCTAGGGCAAGTTGAGTTTATGGGTATTAACTTTTTCGTAGAAGAGGGAGTGTTGATACCAAGACCAGATACAGAGATTTTAGTAGAAGAGTGTATTTCTATAATAAAGAAAAATAATATAAGTTTAATATGTGATATGTGCTGTGGAAGTGGAGCTATTGGAATTTCCATAGGCCATTATGTAAAAAATAGCAAAGTATGGTTATATGACGTAAGTGATATAGCATTAAATGTAACTAAAAAAAATATTTCAAATTTATATTTAGGAGAAAAGACCAATGTAAATAAAAGTGATTTATTTCAATTACCTATAAAAGAAGGTTTAAAATTTAATATGATAGTGTCAAATCCACCATATATTAAGGAGAAAGTAATTCCTACCCTTATGGAAGATGTTAAAGACTTTGAACCTCACCTAGCTCTTTCGGGAGGACAAGATGGACTTGATTTCTATAGAAGGATATGCAAAGAAGGAAAAGAGGTACTTTCCTCTGATGGATATTTATGTTTTGAAATAGGACATGATCAGGAAATGGAAGTAAAATCTATCATGAAAACTGAAGGATTTAGTGATATATATAGTTTAAGGGATTTGGGTGGAAATCATCGAGTTGTCATAGGAAAGTTACCATAAATAATATTTTTATGATATAATGTAATGATGTAAAAAATTAAGATTTATGATTAAATTACGGAGAGTGTTAATATATGTTAGAGAGATTAGGTTTTTTAGAAAACAAATATGATGAATTATCAAATATGATTAGTGATCCTAGTATTATGGCTAATCAAAAGGAGTGGCAAAAACTTTGTAAAGAGCATGCAGAATTAGAGATAATAGTAGGAAGGTATAGAGAATACAGAGATGCTGAAAATGCATTAGCTGAAAATAAAGAAATGCTAAATGAAGAATCAGATAGAGAAATGAGAGAGATGATTCAAGAAGATATAAAGGCATTAACGGAACAATGCGAGAAGTCTAAGGAAGAAATAAGAATATTATTATTACCTAAAGACCCTAATGATGATAAAAACGTATTTATAGAAATTAGAGGTGGAGCTGGCGGAGATGAAGCAGCTTTATTTGCAGCCAATTTATTTAGAATGTATACAAGATATGCAGAGCGTAACAGATGGAAAGTAGAAATAATGAGTGCTAATGAAACTGATATCGGTGGATTTAAAGAAGTAGTATTCATGGTTAAAGGTGATAAGGCTTATAGTAAACTGAAATATGAAAGTGGAGTGCATAGAGTTCAAAGGGTACCTGACACGGAATCAAGTGGTAGAATCCATACATCTACAGCCACTGTTGCAGTACTTCCAGAAGTTGAAGACGTAGATATCGACATAAATATGAATGATATAAAAATAGACGTATTTAGAGCTTCAGGAAATGGTGGACAGTGCGTTAATACAACAGATTCAGCAGTAAGAATGACTCATTTACCAACAGGACTTGTAGTTTCATGCCAAGATGAAAAATCCCAGCTTAAAAACAAGGAAAAGGCTATGAAAATATTAAGAGCTAGACTATATGAAGCAGCAGAAGCAGAAAGAGCTAAAGGAATTGCAGATGATAGAAAGAGTCAAGTTGGAACTGGAGATAGAAGTGAAAGAATTAGAACCTATAACTATCCTCAAGGAAGGGTTTCAGATCACAGAATAGGATTAACTCTTTATAAACTTGAAGCTTTCCTAGATGGAGATATAGATGAGATGTTAGATGGGTTAATAACTGCTGACCAAGCCGAAAAAATGAAGGCAATGGGAAATGGTATTTAGGTATTAAAGTTTGTAAGGTGGAGGATTACTTAATGGATATAGATAAAGTCCTAAAGAAGCAAAGAAAATCTTACAAAAGGTTTATGCTATCTATGGGCTTTATTTTTATAATATTGCCTATAGTGTTGCTTATAGCTAAACAAATAAATATATTTTTTATTATATATCTTTGTGTTATTGAAAGTTTAATATTATTTTCTGTACTAATGAGATACAATGAAGAATATTTAAAGTTTCAATTATATGAAGATAAAATACTGATATCTATTTTAGGTGGTAGAATAAAATATAAAATTCACTATAGTAAAGTAGCAATTATTCATACAATACCTCAAGAAAAGTACTTTGATATATTGATAATAACAAAGTCTAAGTTTAGAAATAAAAGATTGAGATTGGTTACGAATAAAGTGCTAGAGAGATTCAGTGGTATAGGGAAATATTATGTTAAAGTAAAGATGCCTAAGGATGATGACTATTATTACTTTGTAGTAAAACGAGGTGGAGTAAAGAAATATATGCTATTAGATTTACTTTTTAAGTATTGTGTAACTGCTGTATTTACTGAGGATGCTATAGCTAATATAAAAGAATATAGAAAACAGAATAAAATATAGAGTTTATAAATATATTTTACTAATAATAATTTTCAAGGAGAAATTATGAATAGTACTATATTTATAATAGGAGTTTTTTCTGCTATAGTATCTCTAATAGGAACTATGGTTGGTGCATTAATTGGAGTATCCTTAAAAAATCCTACTGACAAGTTATTAGGAGTTTTATTGGCAGTTGCTACAGGAATAATTATATCAATAATTTTCTTAGAACTTATACCAGAATCAATTGATAAGATTGGCTTTATTAGAACTCTCATAGTTATAATTATTGGAGTAATAGTTATATATTTTATAGATTGTTTAATTAAAGTAAGTAGCCACAGTAATGATAGAAATCCAAATATGATAAATCATACAAAAGTTGCAATATTAATGGCTTTAGGGTTAATGATGCACAACTTTCCAGAAGGCATTATAATGGGTTTTGGATTTGTTAAGGGTTCGGGATTAGGTATAAAGATGAGTATATTAATATCAATTCATGATATCCCAGAAGGAATTGCCATGGCAACACCGTTAATAGCTGCTGGAAAGAAACCATTTAAAATTTTATGGTATAGTTTTTTAGTAGCATTTCCAACTGTTATAGGAGCCTGGATAGGTATGTTAATTAATTCTATATCATCTGCATTTTTAGGCTATAGTATTGCCTTTGCCAGTGGAATTATGCTTTATGTAGCTTTTGGGCAAATGCTTCCGGAAAGCAATGAATTGCATAGTAGTTATACAAATGCAATGTGGATTATATTTGGAATTATATTTGGGTTTGTAATGATAAATTTATTTTAATGGATTATTGAAGTGGGTGTTAATAGGTATGAAAACAAAAGTTGTGATGTTAAGTGAGAAGACTCCAGATGAAAGTGTGATAAAAGAAGCAGGAAAAGTTATAAAAGATGGTGGCCTTGTAGCCTTCCCTACGGAAACCGTATATGGATTAGGTGCTAATGCGTTAGATAGTGAAGCAGTAGCTAAAATTTTTATGGCAAAGGGTAGGCCACAAGATAATCCTCTGATTATTCATGTAGGGGATTATAATATAGAGCCCTATGTTAAAAATGTACCAATTGTAGCAAGAGAAATAATAAAAAAGTTTTGGCCAGGACCAATAACCATAATACTTGAGAAGACTGAACTAGTTCCACAGGTTACTAGTGCAAAGTTGCCTACTGTGGGAATTAGAATGCCACAAAATAATATCGCTATAGGTTTAATAAAAGCCGCTGGAGTACCTATAGCAGCACCTTCAGCTAATATATCTGGTAGACCTAGTCCTACAGACATGGAAAGTTGTGTTGAAGATTTAGAGGGAAAGGTAGACTATATATTAGGAGGAGAAAATAGTATTGTAGGTGTAGAATCAACTATAGTAGATTGTACAGTTTCACCTATATGTATTTTAAGACCAGGCGCTATAACCTTAGAGATGTTAAGGGAAATAGATAATAAGGTTTATATAGATCCATCTGTATTATCAAAGCCTACAGAAGATTTTAAGCCTAAGGCACCAGGAATGAAATATAGACATTATGCACCGAAGGCTCCTGTGAAGATAGTAGACGGTGATATAGATAAAGTTGTTGCAAAAATTAATGAAATAGTATTAAATTATATTAAACAAGGTAAAAAAGTTGGAATTATTGCAACTGATGAAACAAAATCTTTATATAATAAAGGAACTGTTATTTCTATTGGAGCAAGATGTGATATAGAAGATATAGGTAAAAATTTATTTAGAGTTTTAAGAAGTTTTGATAGTATAGACATTGATATAATTCTTTGTGAAGCATTTGAAGAGAGTGGAGTAGGTACTGCAGTAATGAATAGACTAAAAAAAAGTGCTGGCTTTAACATATTAAAAGTATAATTGGAGGGATAAATATGAAAATAGCAATAGGTAGTGATCATGGTGGTTTAAGATTAAAAAAAGAAGTAATTAAACATTTAGAAAAAAAGAATATAGAAGTTAGGGATTATGGTACATATACAGAAGATTCTTGTGACTATCCAGATTTTGCTGAAAAAGTGTCTGAAGCAGTAGTTACTAAAGAATATGATTATGGAATTTTAATATGCGGTACAGGAATTGGAATAAGTATATCAGCTAATAAAATACCAGGAATAAGAGCGGCGCTATGCAGTGATACTTTTAGTGCACATGCTACTAGAGAACATAATAATGCCAATATATTAGCAATGGGAGAAAGAGTTGTAGGAACCGGACTTGCTTTAGATATAGTTGATGCATTTCTTGGATCAACCTTTGAAGGTGGAAGACACGAGAATAGGGTTAACAAGATAATGGAGATAGAAAAAAAATATAATAAATAATTTTAGGAGGATAAGAACATATGAGTAAAGTTACACAAATAGACCATCCATTAATACTACATAAATTAGCATTCATGAGAGATATAAATACGGGGTCTAAGGACTTTAGAGAATTAGTAGAAGAGGTTGCTATGCTTATGGCTTATGAGGTTACTAGAGATATGCAACTAGAAGAAGTAGAAATTGAAACTCCTATAGGAATTACAAAGTGTAAAGTTCTTGCAGGAAAGAAAATGGCAATAGTACCTATATTAAGAGCTGGACTTGGAATGGTTGATGGAATGCTTAAGCTTATACCTGCAGCTAAAGTTGGACATATAGGTATGTATAGAGATGAAGAAACTTTAATGCCAGTAGAATACTTCTGTAAGTTACCTCAAGATATAGAAGATAGAGATATTATAGTAACTGACCCAATGCTTGCAACTGGAGGTTCAGCTATAGATGCAATAAATGCTCTTAAGAAAAGAGGGGCTAAAAATATAAGACTTATGTGTCTTGTTGGAGCTCCTGAAGGAATAAAAGCTGTTATGGAAGCACATCCAGATGTAGATATATATTTAGCTTCAATAGATGAGAAATTAAATGAACATGGATATATTGTTCCAGGATTAGGTGATGCTGGAGATCGTTTATTCGGAACTAAGTAGTATATTATTACAATTGTAATATTGCCCTGATTAGATTTAGATTTCTAATCAGGGTATTTTTCTAATAAAAATAATATTAACATATTAGATTGCATACAAAAAGGAGCCCTAGTTAATACTAGAGCTCCATATATTATTTAGGTAAATTTTATCAAATTGGGGGAATGGGAGTTATTTACCAAAATATCTTTGTAATAAACCGTTGAAAGCAGCACCGTGTCTAGCTTCATCTTTGCACATTTCATGAACTGTATCGTGAATTGCATCTAGGTTTAATTTTTTAGCTAATGTAGCAAGGTCTTTTTTACCTTGGCAAGCACCATGCTCAGCATCAACTCTCATTTGTAAATTAGTTTTTGTATCTGCTACAACTACTTCTCCTAATAATTCAGCAAATTTAGCTGCGTGTTCAGCTTCTTCAAATGCTATTCTCTTATAAGCTTCAGCTACTTCAGGATATCCTTCTCTATCTGCTTGACGACTCATTGCTAAGTACATTCCAACTTCTGTACATTCTCCAGTAAAGTTAGCTCTTAATCCTTCGATTACTTCTTGATCAACTTCTGCTGCAATTCCTATTCTGTGCTCATCAGCCCAAGCTAGGTTGCCTTCTGATTTTTCTACAAATTTATCAGCACCTGCCTTACATACTGGACAAAACTCTGGAGCTGAATCTCCCTCGTGAATATAACCACATACTGTACATACAAATTTTTTCATAAATATTTCCTCCTTAAATCTTCATATTATAATAATTTTTGTTTTTAGATTTTCTCGATGTATTTATCTTATGAACTTATTATATACTATTAAATAATAATTATCAAGAGAAAATTATTATTTTTTATTATTTTTTTTAGGTAATAAAAAAATAATATAACTTTATTATATTACTTAATAAGGTTAAGATTATATAATATTCTGTATTTTAATATAAAGTTCAAATATTTATAATTTAGTTTAGTATAGAAATAGCACCGATATGATACAATAAAAATAACCTTAAAGGGATAAAAATAAAGCAATAAGCCAAAAAACAATGTTTCTATAGAGGAGAGTAGCCCTCATTAGTTAGAATTTTGAATAAGTTAGTAAATATTTAATCAATATTAAGTAAAATTAAACGGAGCATCCGTTTTTCTAATAAATGCAATGCATAAAAAATTGCATACAATGAATATACAATTATATACTTTTTTATATATAAAGTGTAATGTAGAGGTTTAAATTGATTTATTAGAGTTTATTAGGGAACATTTTGGTAAGAAATCTTTTAATTCAGAAAATAATTGATATTTTAAATTCTTTTGACTACTTATTGTAAATTTTCAGTTTTAACAGACAAATGAATAAAAGTTTTTTGGAATAATCCTTTTATTGTAAAACCTCAAAAAATGTAGCAAAGCAGAGAGAACTTGTACTATTATTGATTATTTACTTCTTTAGAACTAATTTGACCTAATTTGGTGAAAATTTAGGTTTTAGAAGATTTGAACCTAGATGTATAATATCATATATGCAAAAGCGAGGTGGTCCAATCCAATGAATAAAGAGTGCTCAGAGGTTATTAAGCTTGTTGGCTTATTTGATTCTATTATAGGAATTATAGTTTCATTAATTTTAATGTTATTCTTTAACTGGATATCCTGGTTTTTTTTATTGGGGATAATTTGTAGTTTTGTGAATTTTATTATTAACTCACTGACAACTGAAATGATTATTATGAAGGATAAGAGATTTAAAGGTTTATTAATACTTTTATCCTATATAGTTAGAATAGGGCTTGTTTGTGGAATATCTCTCGCTATAATTAAGAAAAGTGAGGTGAGCTTTTTTATTTTTATTGCAGGATATACGGCTCAGCTATTAGCTATATTATGTTATGGTTTTAGCTTGAAGAGCCAGAAAGGAGTATGATGTTATGGAAGAAATGGCACCTTTGTTTGCAATTAATATCTTTGGATATAAATATGAAGTTATGTCAAGTGTTTTTATACAATGGGTATTTATTGCATTAGCATTGGTTTTATCCATTCTATATAGTAGAAAGGTTAAAAAAGTTCCAGGTAAGGTACAAAGTATTGTAGAAGTTGGAATAGAATTTTTATCTAATGTAGTTAAAGATAACATGGGACCAGGTTCAAGTCCTTTTATTCCTTACATAGGATCCTTAGGAATTTATTTATTTTTATTAAATATGGTAGGGTTATTTGGAATAAAGCCTCCTACATCAGATTTTAGTGTAAGCTTAGGAATTGCACTTACTACTTTTTTTGTAATTCAAGGGCATACTATTAAAAAGTTAGGTCTTTGGGGTTACTTTAAAGGATATGCATCTCCTGTTCCATTATTGTTACCAATAAATATAATGGAGAGGATTATGCTTCCAATATCATTAAGTCTAAGACTTTTTGGAAATATCTTTGCAGCAACAATGATTATGGAACTTCTATACGGAGCTCTTACAGGATTAAATTTTATTGCAGCAATAGGATTACCTATACCGTTCCATTTCTATTTTGATATATTTGATGGAACCATACAAATGATTATTTTTGTAATGTTAACAATGATTAATATTAAGATTACAGCAGAACATTAAAAACTAAATTTAACTAAATAAAAATTATTAATAGTAAATTACTATAAATATAAAAAATATTTATTTTTGAGGAGGAATTATAAATGGATTCAGCAGCTTTTATAGCAGGAATGTCAGCATTAGGAGCAGGTATAGCAGCACTTGCAGTTATTGGTGGAGGATTAGGAACAGGAAATGCTACTGGTAAAGCAGTAGAGAGTATAGCAAAACAACCAGAGGCTAGTAGTAAAATTATGAGTGCTTTAATAGTAGGGGGAGCTTTATCAGAGGCAACAGCTATATATGGATTTTTACTTGGATTATTATTAATATTATTCGGAGTAAAAGGTTAATATCTTAGTAAAAATATTGAGAAGGAGGGTGTAGTTCCATATCTTAATTAGTTACATTTTGAAGAAGATATAGTAGGGAGTGTAGTATATATTTGTGATTAAATTAAGAGGATGATGTGGAACGTAGCTTATGAATATTGATTGGAGTATTATAGTACCATCAACCATCAATTTCTTTATATTTTATTTAATACTAAGAAAATTTGTGTTTAATAAGACTTTAGCAGTTATCAATACTAGAAAAGAAGAAGTGGAAAGTGCTTTCAAAAAGGCTAGGGATGAAGAAGAAAGAGCGAAGTTATTAAAACAAAAGTATGATGAAGATGTTAAAAGATATAGAAATGATGGCTTGAAATTAGTAGAGAGTTATAAGCAAAAAGCTGATAAAGTATATGCTGAGATAGTTGAAGACTCACAAAGAGAAGTAGCTAACATAAAAGAACGAGCTACTAAAGAAATAAAAAGAGAAAGAGAAAAAGCTAGTAAAGAAATTAAGCAAGAAATTATTGATTTATCCATGAAACTTGCTGAGAAAACTTTAGAGAAAGAAATCAATGAAGAAAGTCACAGAGAGTTAATTGATAAATTTATAGCTAAGGTAGGTATTTAAAAATGTATGAATTTTTAGATAGGCGGTATGCTCTAGCTCTTTATGAAATGTGTAAAGAAGCAGGTAATATAGAAACTGTTTTGGAAGAACTAGGTGAAGTAGTTGAGGAAATGGATAATAATGAAGGACTTATAAAGATTATCAGAAATCCTCAAATTAATAAGCACAATAAAAAGAGAATATTTGAGGAATTATTTAAGGGTAAGATAGAGGATGAACTTTTAAGTTTTTTACTATTACTTATTGACAAAGGAAGGATACTTTATCTGAGGGAAAAGTATAATCAGTTTAGATTAGTATACCTTAAAAATAATAATACCGTTGTAGCTAAAATTAAGTCTGTAATTCCATTAAATCATAATGAACGAGAAACTATTAAAAGTAAGTTAGAAAAACGTTATGAAAAGACAGTAATAATAGAGGAAGAAATAGATAAATCTCTATTAGGTGGAATGTTAATCTCTGTAGGAGATGAAACCATAGATGGAACTATTAAGACTAAACTTATGGATCTTAAGAATATATCAGAAGGTAACGTAGGTAGATATAACTTTAGTGAGCTTAATAAAGAATTATTAGCAGATATTATAACAAATAAACCTCTAAATGAAGAAGAAACAAAAAAATTAAGAGGTTGGTTAATGGATTTCTATAGTAGAGAAATTGTCATAAATAATATAGTAGATGAGTCTTACAAAGATGATATCAAAGTTATTATAGGTGAAGATATAACTACTAAAGCTACAATTGATGAGATAGTTAATAGTGAAAAATGTAAGATTGGTAAGGCTAAATCTCAAGAGTGTATTATAGATTTAGATGAAAAAGGTAAAATTCTTAATGCCACAGTTAGGACTGTAATTCCACTAACTGATGAAGAGAGAATTAAGTTAACTAAAGGACTTGAGAAGTTCTATAGTAGAAAAATAGTAATCCATGAAGAAATAGATGAGAGTATAGTTGGTGGAGTATTAGTTAAAATAGGAAATGATATTACTGATGGAACAGTAAAAAGTAAGCTTAGATATGTTAGAGATGACATGTAATACAGGCTTTAAATCGTGGTGAGAATAGAGGTGGAATCATGCATATTAAACCAGGTGAGATAACATCTATTATAAAAAGAGAATTAGATAGATATGAAAGTCACATTAACACTATAGATTCTGGAACCATAATCCAAATTGGAGATGGTATAGCTAGAATATATGGATTAGATAATTGTTTAGAAGGAGAGCTATTAGAATTTCCTAATAACGTATACGGAATTGCCCTTAACTTAGAGCAAGACAATGTTGGATGCGTATTATTAGGTTCTGAAGAAGGTATCAGAGAAGGCGATATAGTAAAAAGAACGGGTAGAGTAGTAGAAGTACCTGTTGGTGAAGCTCTTGTAGGAAGAGTTGTAGATTCTCTAGGAAATCCTATCGATGGTAACGGAATGATAGTAACTTCAGAATATAGAGCTGTAGAAGTAGAAGCTCCGGGAGTTATAGAGAGACAATCAGTAAAAAGTCCTATGCAAACAGGTATAAAGGCTATAGACTCTATGATTCCAATTGGAAAAGGTCAAAGAGAGTTAATTGTAGGAGACAGACAGACTGGAAAAAGTGCATTAGCAATAGATGCTATCATAAATCAAAGGGGTAAAAATGTAACTTGTGTTTATGTAGCTATAGGTCAAAAGCAGTCAACTGTTGCTAATATAGTTAATACACTAAAGGCTGAGGGGGCTATGGACTATACAATAGTTGTAGCTGCAACGGCATCACAATCTGCATCTCTTCAATATTTAGCACCTTTCTCAGGATGTTCAATGGCTGAATATTTTATGTATAAAGGTGGAGATGCACTTATAGTATATGATGATTTGTCTAAGCACGCTGTTGCTTATAGAACTATGTCATTATTACTTCGTAGACCACCAGGAAGAGAAGCTTATCCAGGAGATGTATTCTATCTTCACTCAAGACTTTTAGAAAGAGCTTCAAAACTTTCTGATGACTTAGGAGGAGGATCATTAACTGCTCTTCCAATAATAGAAACTTTAGCAGGAGATGTTACAGCATATATTCCTACAAATGTAATATCTATAACAGATGGTCAAATTTTCTTAGAATCTGACTTGTTCCATGCAGGTCAAAGACCAGCGGTAAATGCAGGTATATCAGTATCTAGGGTTGGAGGAAATGCGCAAATTAAAGCTATGAAACAAGTATCATCAACCCTTAGAATAGAACTTGCTCAATATAGAGAACTTGTGAACTTTACTCAATTTGGATCAGATTTAGATAAGGAAACTGTTAAGAGACTTGAAAAGGGTAAAAGACTTATAGAAATATTAAAGCAAGGACAATATGCTCCTATGGATGTAGAAAAGCAAGTAATAATAATATATTGCGGAGTGAATGATTTCTTAAGCGATATTCCAGTTCATAAGGTTAAAGCCTTTGAAAAGGAATTTTTAGAATATATAGGTACTCATTATAGAGACATCCCAAGTTCTATAAAAGAAAAACAAGAATTAGATTCAGAAATAAAAGAAAGACTTAATATGGCCATAACTGAATTTAAAAAAGTATTTTTAACTGAAATTTAGAGATATCACCTAAATTTTTAGGAGGTGAAAATATGGGCGTTGCAGGATTAGTTATTTTAAAAAAGAGAATAAAATCTATAGAGAATACAAAAAAGCTTACTAAGGCTATGGCCTTAGTAGCAACATCTAAACTAAAAAAGGTAAGGGTATCCTTATATACAAATGACACGTATTTTAAAAGCTATAGAGAAGTTATGAATGAAGTAATTCCATCACTGCCAAAAGAAAATAGATATATGCAATCCAATGGAAGTAAAAAGAAATTAATCATTGTTATAACTTCAGATATGGGAATGTGCGGTGCCTATAATAATAATGTTATAGATAAGCTTAAAGGGATAACTAAAGGCCATGAAGAGGATTATTTAATAGCAGTTATTGGTGAAAAAGGTAAAAGCTTAGCTAAGAGACATAGGATTAAGACATTAGATAAATATAATCAAACTATCTCTGATGTGCCTACAGCTACTGAAGCTAAGAGTATCTTTGAGTATAGCTTCAATATGTTTAGTGAAGAAAAAGTAGGAGAAGTAAGTATACTTTATACTTGGTTTAAAAATCCAATAGTAAAAGAACCAAAAGAGTGTAGATTATTGCCTCTTACTTTTGAAGAAAGCGAAGAAGACCATATTGGTGAAGATGAATTTGATATAGAAGGAAACAAAGAAGAGCTTATAGAGTCAATAGTACCATCCTATTGTAATGCAATGATACTTAATGCAATGATAAATTCTAAGGCTTCAGAACAGGGAAATAGAATGGAGACAATGAATAGTGCGACTCAAAATGCAGATGAATTAATAGCTTCTTTAAGGTTAAAATATAATAGGGTTAGACAAGGGGCTATCACTCAAGAGATTTCAGAAATTATTGGTGGAGCTCAAGCACAAAGTTAATAAGCCATTATATAGTAACCTATATAAAAAGTATAGATAGGAGGAGTTATATTTAACTTATATATTAATATAGTTAGATGTAGCGAATTAATATGGCACAACGTATTGGTAAAGTAGTTCAAATTATTGGACCAGTAATAGATATAAAATTTGACACAGACTCATTGCCTAACATTTATAATGCAATCCAAATTAAGATGGATGGTAGAGTTATTGTTGCTGAGGTTGAACAACATATAGGTGATGATATAGTTAGAACTATATCTATGGAATCAACAGAAGGACTTAAACGTGGAGTTAAGGCTATAGATACAGGAAGACCTATTGAAGTGCCTGTAGGAGAACAGGTACTTGGAAGATTGTTCAATGTATTAGGTCAAACTAAAGATGGAAAAGGTCCTCTTGATACTAATAATTATTATACAATTCATAGACCAGCTCCAAGCTTTGCTGAGCAATCTGTGGAACCAGAAATGTTTGAAACTGGCATAAAGGTTATAGATTTAATAGCACCATATCAAAAGGGTGGAAAGATAGGACTTTTTGGTGGTGCAGGAGTTGGTAAAACTGTACTTATACAAGAATTAATCAACAATATAGCTAGAGAACATGGTGGATTATCAGTATTCACTGGTGTAGGAGAGCGTACAAGAGAAGGCAATGACTTATACAATGAGATGCTAGATTCAGGGGTTATAAATAAGACAGCTTTAGTATTTGGACAAATGAATGAGTCACCAGGAGCTAGAATGAGAGTTGCACTTACAGGACTTACTATGTCTGAATACTTCAGAGATAAAGGTCAAGATGTATTATTATTTATAGATAATATATTTAGATTTACTCAGGCAGGTTCAGAGGTTTCTGCATTATTAGGTAGAATACCAAGTGCTGTAGGATACCAACCAACCCTAGCAACAGAGATGGGGGCATTACAAGAACGTATAACATCTACTAACAGTGGATCAATTACTTCTGTTCAAGCAGTATATGTTCCTGCTGATGACCTTACTGACCCAGCACCAGCAACAACATTTAGCCATCTTGATGCAACTACAGTTCTATCTAGAGCTATAGTAGAGCTTGGAATATATCCTGCGGTTGATCCATTAGAATCAAGCTCAAGAGTACTAGATCCTAGAATTGTTGGTGAGGAACATTATGAAATATCTACTCAAGTAAAGTACATTCTTGAAAGGTATAAAGAACTTCAAGATATTATAGCTATATTAGGTGTAGATGAATTATCAGATGAAGATAAAATTCTTGTTAATAGAGCAAGAAGAGTTCAAAGATTTTTATCTCAACCTTTTACAGTAGGAGAGCAATTCACTGGTTTAAAAGGTAGATATGTTCCTATAAAAGAAACAATAAGAGGATTCAAGGAAATATTAGAAGGTAAACATGATCATTTACCAGAGTCAGCATTCTTATTTGCAGGAACAATAGATGATGTTATAGAGAAAGCTAAGACTTTGGGTTAATATTATTTTGGATGTGATAAAATATGAAAAAGGTCTTTAAGCTTATAATAATTACTCCAGAGAGTGAGTTTTTTAAAGGAGATGCAGTCTCTTTAAACTGTGAAACTACAGAAGGCAGACTAGGAATTCTTCCAGATCATTCTGCTATAATTGCAGGACTTGTACCAACAATAACAACCTTTGAAGATGTAGATGGAAAGAAGTACAAAGTTAATACTTCTGACGGAGTCCTAAAGGTAAGGAAAAATAATGTTAGTATTCTCTGTACTATAGCACAATGGGTAGAATAAATTTCGGTACCATATATTTCAAATATTTATATAAACAGAGTTCTTAGCTTCTTCGAAGCTTAGAACTCGTTATCCAGGGACGTAGCAGCTCTTTACTGCCACTTTGAAGAAGATGGGAGTATTAGAGCTGGTAGTCATCGGACAAACTAAAAGGAGCACATTAAATGATATGAAAATCATTTAATGTGCTCCTTTAAATTACCTTGGAATAAAATTCAACAATAATTCAAAATAATAAAAATATTTTGAGAATAGTATTGCTATATATAGTATTACTACATATAATAATATTATACATATTAAGTAAAAGGAGGGGTGTTATTGGAAATAGATAAAGAGTTATTAAAAGGGTTTATAGACATTTTAATTTTATCTATTATTAAAGGTAATGATTATATTTATGGATATAACATAATGAAACTAGTTAATATAGCTGCTGAAGATAATTTTGAACTTCAAACAGGAACTTTATATATAGCTTTAAAAAGATTAGAAAAACAAAATTTTATCACATCTAAAGTAATAGAAGGAGATAATGGAATTAAAAGAAGGCATTATTTAATTACAAAAGAAGGTGAAGTTCAACTTAATAAATTGAATGGAGATTTTAATAAGATAACAGAGCTTATTTTAAAGTTTAGAGAGGGGGCAGTTAATGGTGAATAATCTAAGTATTAAGTTAAAGAGGAAAATAAATAGATACTTAAGAAAGCTCTTTAGTTCAGCTTTTGAAGATACATTAGAAGTTAAAGAATTAAAGGAAGAATTAAAAAGTTACATTATAACTGAAGTTAGTGATTTAGTAGAATCAGGTAAATCTGAGGAGAAGGCTTTTGAAATAGCTAAAAATAATATAGGGAATAATTCTGACTTTGAGGAAGGAATATCAGGTATATTTAATAATACTAAATATTTATTTATCCTTAAATCTAGTTATGTATGTATGATTATATATATAATTATTCAATTGCTTGTGCGACTAAAGATTATAGGCATTATAGATATATCACATTATAACCTTAGAATCATGTCTAAATTTAGTTTTATAGTATTCATAATAGGAACTATCATATTTTTTATATGGACATTTATGAATTTTATTTTTACAAGTCGAACCTTTAAGTTTAAGATTCAAGCTATTGTTATAAATATCTTAAATATTTTTATTAGTATGTTATGGGTTATGGCTTCTAAAGGGATAGTCAATGTTTTTAGAGTAGAAAAAAGTTTTTATATAGCGTTATTTTCAGATATGATTTTATATTTTACTGTATATAGTAAAAAGGTTTTTAAATTTAAATAAAATTAGGATGTGTGAATTATGATAAAAAAGATTATATCAGCAATAATGTCATTCATGATGGTAGGCATGTTTTTAGTAGCCTGCACACCGAAGAAAGATGATGCAGAAGAAAACATAAGAGGATTTATAGAAAGGCACTATGTAGCAGATAAAGATGATTTAGAAGCCTGTGGTGATTATGTTAAAAATGGAATTGGTATAGGGGACAATTTAAACAAAAAAGATAAAGAGATGGCAGAGTATATGACTGAAGAAGGATTTGATGGATATAGAATTAATAGAACTCTTTTTTATAGATTTAAACTACTTTATGAAAAAAATTGCACATCAGAAATAAAAGATGTAGAGATAGTGGAAAAAGAAAAGTCAGATGATATGAGAAGATTTAATGTTAAGTTCAATTGGATTATAAAAAATGATAAAGATGAGATAGTTAAGGAGCATAAGGTAGATAAAGATATATATCTTTCAGAAGAACATGGTAGTTGGCTTATAAACCAGTATAACAAGTTAGAGATATTATATGGTGACTTTAACTTTAATATGGTATAGTTAATATTTTTATATAGATTAATCCAACCTTATCTTAAATATGTACCATAGAGGGAGAAAATAGAAAGATAATTTATGTGATTTCATAAATTATCTTTTTATTTTCTACATTACGTTGAAAAGTAATTTATTTATGAACACATTTTAAAAGTTGCTATATATTATTAGTATAAATAAAAATATAACTTATTACATTATATGTAAATATGAATAAAAAAAGTAAAAAGGTTAATGATTTAATATAAGTGGATTTATTCTTATATTAAGGTGGGATATGTATGAAGTTATATATTAAGTTATTAATTGTGGTGATGTTCACATTAAGCATATTAATTATACGGGATAAAACCTTTTATGGGAAGAGTGAAGAGGATATGTTTAGTGGAATATTAAATAGTGTAAATGCTTCTACTGAGGAATATGTAGTGGAGGGCAGGTTTTATAGTCAAGAAAGTAAAGAAAATATATATGAAACTATAATAACTAATATAGAAAAGGCTATGGGACAAGTTTACCAAGAAGTTAATAAGGACTTAAGTTTTAAAATAGATTATAACCATGAAGAATATGATGGAAGGATTTCAATAGCTGATTATGGTAAAGGATATGATGTTGTACTAAGAATTTCTATTTGTAAACCTAATTTAGATATTGATGAAGAAAAAACTGTAGAAAAGAAAATTAAAGAAATTTTATCCCCAATTAGTAGTAAGGTGGAATACTCGCTATATGTAAAAAGTAAAATCTTAAACGGCACAATAGATGAAACAAGAGATGTGATTTTAAAGCAATTATATTTAAATAAAGCACAAAATATTGATGAAGTAGAAATAAGTAATGGATATAGTATTATAAGCAATACAAATTTATACGATAAAGAAATAATACTAGGTGAGGAGATAGATTTTAACTGTGCTATAGTTAGATATTCCTCAGGATGCTATTTAATAATGGGGACACCTGTAATCAGGATAACATACTAAGAAATAGCATTTTAAATGGAGGATTAACATGAGTAAATTTTATATAAATGGAAACCGTAGATTAAAAGGGAGTGTAAACATAAGTTCAGCCAAGAATGCTGTATTACCAATACTAGTGTCCACTATACTAACAGATAGTGTATCAACCATCAATGGATCACCTATGCTAGAAGATGTATTTGTACTATGTGAGGTATTAAGATCTCTTTCAGCAGAGGTTAATATAGATAGAGATAATAATAAAATTGATATTAATACAAAAAACTTAAAATATGAAGGTATAGATAATGACTTAGTAAGAAAAATGAGAGCATCTTTCCTAGTTATAGGAGCTATGGTAGCTAGATTTGGAAAGGCAAAAATTTCTCTGCCTGGAGGATGTAAAATAGGATCTAGACCTATAGATTTGCATTTGAAGGGACTAAAAGCTTTAGGAGCAACAATTAAAGAGGAACACGGATATGTTGAAGTAGTTGCAGAACAATTAGAGGGTAATACAGTTTATTTAGACTTCCCATCTGTGGGAGCCACAGAGAACTTGATGATGGCTGCAACTCTTGCTAAAGGAGATACTTTTATAGAGAATGCAGCTAAGGAACCTGAGATAGTAGACTTAGCAAATTTTTTAAATAAAATGGGGGCTAAGATTCAAGGTGCAGGAAGTGGTAAGATATGCATAACAGGAGTAAAAAGATTAGAAGGAGTTTCGTATACGCCTATATTTGATAGGATTGAAGCAGGAACATTTATAATAGCAGCACCCATTACAAAAAGTAAAATTACAATAGAAGGTGTGGATGAAGAACATCTCAAGTCAGTGATAGTTAAATTACGTGAAATGGGTGTTAAGATTGATGTATTCGGAAATAAAATTGTTGTAGATGGAGATGTAGAATTAAAACCCACAGATATTATGACTATGCCTCATCCAGGATTTCCAACAGATATGCAATCACAAATGATGACATTATTAAGTATTACCCATGGAAGAAGTAGTGTGACAGAAACTATATTTGAAAATAGGTTTATGCAGGTGGCAGAGTTAAGAAGGATGGGAGCTAATATTAATGTTAACGGAAGAATTGCGACAATAGAAGGTGTTAAAGAGCTTACAGGAGCTGAAGTAGTAGCACCAGATCTTCGAGCAGGAGCAGGACTGGTTTTGGCAGGTTTATGTGCTAAGGGTGAGACTATAGTAGATCACATATACCATATAGATAGAGGATATGTAACAATAGAGGATAAACTCAATGCCCTAGGCGCAGAAATAACTAGAATATAATTATACTTTATATAGCTCAGCTTTTAATTTAAGGCTGGGCATTTTTATATTTACAAAATTATAAGCATATTACCATAAATATAATAATAAATATAACTAAGTCTATCTAGTATAGGAGAGAAGTTTATTTATTAGGAGGAAGAAAAGTGAAGTACTATGGGAGGATTAAAATAAATATTAATTATGATAAAGCTATAGTTGTTATTAAACCAATATTGATGGTGGCTATTTATTCAGCAGTATTACTAGGATTTCTAATATTATCCTATAAATTGATATTAGGTGAAGGAGGTAATATAGGTAAAAAAGGAAATGACTCATCACAGGCTATAGAAGTGATGCAATCTAAAAATAAAGGTGAGAAATCAAATAAGGGCATTTCCTTTAAGCTAGATGTAGATACAATAAAGGTTTATTTGACAAAGGAAAATAGGATTATAGAGGTGCCTTTAGAAGAATATATTAAGGGAGTAGTATGTAGTGAGATGCCATTAAACTTTAATAAAGAGGCTTTGAAGGCACAAGCTATAGCAGCAAGGACATATACCTTAGCTCATACAAAAGCTGTATCAAGTGGATGTGCCAATGGAAGAGGAGCAGATTTGTGTGATACTGTTCATTGTCAGGTATATACACCCAAAGAAGTAAAAATAGCTCAGTTAGGTATAGGTGGAGAAAATAAATGGAAACTAGTTGAAGATGTGGTGAATGAGACTAGAGGACAAGTGTTAACATATAATAATGAATTAGTATTGGGGGCGTATTATTTCTCTACAAGTAGTGGGAAAACTGAAAATGTTGAAGATGTATTTTCTACAGCACTACCTTATCTTAGAAGTGTTGAAAGTTTAGGTGAAGATATTGCACCAAGATATAAAAGTACGGAAACTATAGACATAAACAGATTTGCGCAAGTGGTTAATAGCAGTTATAGTAATGCAAATTTATCACCACCTAATCTAGAAGATCATATTAAAGTAAATAATTATACAGATGGTGGGTCAGTGAAAGAAATAACCCTTGGTAATGTTACTATAACAGGGGTTAAATTTAGACAGTTGTTTGGATTGAATTCCGCTAACTTCTCTTTAGAGTTTTTAAATAATCAAGTTGTTATAAATTGTAATGGCTTTGGTCATGGAGTAGGTATGAGTCAATGGGGAGCTAATGTAATGGCTAGTCAAGGCAAGAGTTGTGAAGAGATTTTAAAACATTATTATACAGGTATTGAAATAAAAAAAATCAATGAAAATTAGAAAGAAATAGGGCTTTTGCCCTATTTTTTTAGTTTTTAGCAAAAAAATATGAAAAAAATGAGATAAATAAGAAAAAAATTTTCTTATAGTGTATTAATTTCCCAATAAACGTCCACAATACTGATGGAGGTGTTTTTATGAACAATAAACTTAACAAAGTGAAGCAATTTTTCAAAAAAGAAGGCTTCTATGTAATTTTATTTGTTTGTCTATGTGCTGTTGCTACAGTTGCAGCTATAACAGCTGGAAGAAATAACAATAAAAATTCTGAAGAAGATAAAGTAGCATTAGAACAAACAGAAAAAGAAGTTGTAACTCAACCAGAAAAACCTGAGAATGCACTACAAGTTAAAGAGGAGCTTGAGCCAGTACCAACAGTTAAGAATAATGATACTGCAGCAGTTTCATCTCAAACTAAAGTTAGTTTTAAAAATCCAGTAGAGGGTACTTTAGGTAGAGCATATTCTGAAGATCCAGTATATTGGGCAACAACTAAGAGTTATAAAAATCACTTAGCTATGGATGTTAAAGCTGCAGAAGGTTCAGCAGTTGTAGCAGTAAGTGCTGGAGTGGTTAAAAAAGTAGATGCAAATACAGAAGGTACCTATGTAGAAATAGACCATCAAAATGGACTAACTACAATATATGGAAACCTTAAAGAACAGGTTCTAGTTAAAGCTGGAGATAAAGTTACAGCTGGTAAAGAAATAGGAGCTGTAGGTAAAACTACAAACCTTGCATATGAGGAATATGGAGATTATCTTCACTTCCAAGTATTACAAGATGGAAAAGAAGTAGACCCAGCTAAATATGTTAGTTATAAGAAATAACTAAAATAGAATTAATATTCTTGCTAGCTTTAAAACTTTAAAGTAAAAGGCTAGCAAGAATGTAATTTAAATAAGGAAGTTAGCATATTTATAATTATAGAAGGGTTAAGGAGGTAACGCTTTGAAAGACTATATTGAAGATAGAGTACTAGAAGTAGCAAAATATATAATAGAATCCGAGGCTACAATAAGAAAAACAGCATCGGTATTTGGTGTAAGTAAAAGTACAATCCATAAGGATATGACTGAGAGATTACCTAAAATAAATGCTCAAATAGCAGAGGAAGCAAAAAACATCTTAGATCTAAATAAAGCTGAAAGACACATTAGAGGTGGAAAAGCTACTAAAATGAAATATAAAACAATTGAAGGTTAGGTAGAATAGTAATATAATAGGTGTATATTGTTTTAGTAAATATTGTATAGTATTTCAATAAGAAGAAAATACTAGAGAGCAGGAGTGAATTTTAAGATGTTTTTTTTCGGTGTAGGAACAGATATGGGAATAGACCTAGGTACGGCTACAGTACTGGTTTACACAAAGGGTAAGGGTATAATACTAAAAGAACCTTCAGTTGTAGCAATAGATAAAAGTGCCAATAAGGTCTTAGCAGTAGGTGAAGAAGCTAGAAAAATGATAGGTAGGACGCCAGGAAATATTGTTGCAATTCGTCCACTTAGAGATGGGGTAATATCAGATTATGATGTTACAGAAAAAATGTTAGAGCACTTTATTAAAAAAGCTTGCGGTAAGAGAAAGATGTCAACACCAAGAGTTGTAATGTGCGTACCATGTGAGGCTACTGAAGTAGAAAGAAGAGCTGTTGAGGATGCGGCAAGAAATGCAGGAGCTAAAAAGGTTTTATTAATTGAAGAACCTTTGGCAGCAGCTATAGGAGCGGGGTTAGACATAACTAAAGCTAGTGGGAATATGGTTATTGACATAGGTGGAGGTACCACCGATATAGCAGTAATTTCTCTAGGAGGAATGGTTGTAAGAGAGTCTATTAAAGTTGCTGGAGACGATTTTGATGATGCTATAATTCGTTACATAAGGAAAAAGCATAAATTAATGATTGGAGAAAGAACAGCAGAAGAACTTAAAATAAACATTGGATGCGCATATCCTAAAGATGAGGACATTAAGGCAGAGATAAGAGGAAGAGATCTTATAACTGGACTACCTAAAAATATCACAGTTTGTTCTAGTGAGATGGAAGAGGCATTAAAAGAAGCTGTTACTTCCATAGCTGAATGTGCACATTCTGTACTAGAAAAAACACCACCTGAACTGGCTGCAGATATAGCTGATAAAGGTATAATAATGACTGGTGGAGGAGCTTTATTAGATGGATTAGACAAACTCATTGAAAAAGTTACTAATGTACCAGTATATGTAGCAGAAGATTCAGTATCTTGTGTAGCTGTTGGAACAGGAAAAATGCTTGACTATGTAGATAAGTTAGACGATTCGTTTACAGGATATAATGTTTCAATAAATAGTTAAGATGTACAAGTTAGAATATTAAACCTATATTTTAAATTATGTAAATAAATTTATATGATGTCCAACAATAGAAGTTAAAAATAAAGGTTATATAAATATAAAAATGTGATTTAATATACCTACTATGCAAAAAAATATTTGTATAGTAGGTATATTTTATTTTGTATCATTTCTAGTTGGTGTAAGTAACTCATTTTCTATGAAAGGGAGAGTTAATAAAAACTATAATTATATCTTCGAAATTAATGGTTGTTAAAAAGATTTTAATAGTATAAATAAGTCCATGTACTGTATATAATATCTAGGTAATAATCGTTCATCATTAATCACATAATGAGCTGAGATAATACCCATGAACAAGTCCTTGAGTTATTACTTTAGAGATTTCCAAAATTAGATTTAATCGTATATTTCTACTTGTAAAGGGTTCATCAATATCGCTAGAATCGACAATACCTATTATTGATATATCACCTACGGGAGAAAGAGATTTACCAACACCTTTTCCAGGATTAATGGGGTAATCTCGAACTTGTATCTCGCCAATTTTATTAGGAGGACCAAGACAAGCATCGATACCAATAATTTTAGAATCTGGATGTTTTAATTTTATATCCGATAGTTTACTATCTAAATTTAATGCGTGTATAGGATTAGCTATAGTTCCATAGACTGGCAATGGGAAAAATTTTTCTTCTAACATGCTACCAATAAGAGGACCTAAGCAGTCTCCAATGCATCTATCAGTTCCTATACAAACAATAATTGTGTTTGCATTTAATTCATCTTTTAAAAAGTTGGATAAGGTATAATAACCTAATGAATCTTTGTAATGAATCTTAACTTTGCTCACAGAAACACCTCCATATGAATTTATATGAAGCAACTTCGGTATAAATTCTAAAAAATATGGAATAATTTAGATAGTTTTTATTTAAGGAGGATATGTTATGAATAGAAAGGGATATTCTGTAATCATAATTCTATATACAATAGTAAATATAATAGCGTTAGTGAGCTTTAATATAAGTAATGAAAACTTATATTACAAAGAGGAAAATAAGGTTATAGCTAAAAGCAGTGAGAAAGCTGAAAATTATAATAAAGAAATTACTACTGGTATAGAAAAGGAGAATATGGATGCAAATACTTCACAGGATTTAATTAAGAATAATGGGGTTAATGAAACTAGTGTATCAGATGAAGAATTAAAAAAAAGAAGAATTGAAGCTAATAGAGAAAGGCAAAATCAGCTAAATCAAATTTATAAGAGTGATAATGAAATAGTTAAAACTGATGAAATCGAGTTTGACAAATATAATAAGCAGGTTAAGGAAAAAAACAAAGTAATGAAGGTACCACCAGAAGAATTAATAGATGAGTTAACAATTTCAGAGAAGGCAAAGATAATAGGTATATGCAAAGCGTTGAATGAAGAAGACTATTCAGAGATAAACGAATTCCTTACTTATAATAATGAACGATTAGCTGTATTAAGAACTCTCAATGTAATAGAGCGTAAGGTAGATGAAGAGCAAATAGAAGAATTAAAGAAAATATTTTCTAAATATATAGATATGGACAAAGTAGAAGGAAATTAATTATATAAATAACTATTTAAATATAAACTTATACTTATAGTTCTCTAGGAAAATAGATATCTAGTTTCCTAGAGAACTATAAAAATAGTTGTTCTGTTCATGCGGGTTTCAGGTATTATCCTGTAAGAAATAAATTAAATATATTGAAATAATAGTTTATTATTAATGCTTTTAATTAGTATAATGATTTAAATTTAAGTGACGAAATGCCTAAAATGAAAAAATTATGATTAATTGAGAAAAAAACAATAAAATTTTTATAAAAATATTGAAAAAAGGGGTTGAAAAAAAATCAATATAATTGTATACTAAGTCTTGTCAGTTTAGTGACATTTTTATTTATGCAAAAGATTGGGAATTAGCTCAGGTAAGCTAATGTGAAAATCTAGTTATATTAAAATTATGGAGGAGTTCCCGAGTGGCCAAAGGGGGCAGACTGTAAATCTGTTACGTTTCGTTTCGATGGTTCGAATCCGTCCTCCTCCACCATATAAGGTCGCATAGCTCAGCTGGGAGAGCACCTGCCTTACAAGCAGGGGGTCACAGGTTCGATCCCTGTTGCGACCACCATAGTGAATTTAAATTCATTAAACTGCACAAATTATATAATATGCTGGCATGGCTCAACGGTAGAGCAGCTGATTTGTAATCAGCAGGTTGTAGGTTCGATTCCTATTGCCAGCTCCATAAATGGAGGAGTTCCCGAGTGGCCAAAGGGGGCAGACTGTAAATCTGTTACGTTTCGTTTCGATGGTTCGAATCCGTCCTCCTCCACCATATAAGACACTAAGTTTACTTAGTGTCTTATTTTATTTCTAATAAAAGATAAAATAAGAATTGAATAAGTGTTTTATATTAATTGAATAAATCTGTTTATTAAGTTTAGAATATATTTAATGGCATATATAAAGTTGTTATAATGGTAAATATTAATTATTTATATTAATAGATAAGTGTGTTGACAGTTAAATTTCCCTATGCTATTATCTATGTATAAATTAATAATATAACTCTTATCAAGAGTGGTGGAGGGACAAAGGCCCAATGAAACCCAGCAACCGGCTATTAAAAGCAATGGTGCCAATTCCTGCAGTATTTTCTGCAAGATAAGAAAGTTTAGTTTGAAATATACTAACCTCTTCTTGTCTGATAAGAAGAGGTTTTAATTTTAAGTGTCGGTAATATCTAAATATTTAAGGAGGAAAATTCAATGAGAAGATTATTTACGTCAGAATCAGTAACTGAAGGACATCCAGATAAAATGTGTGATCAGATATCTGATTCAATACTAGATGCCATATTGGAAAAAGATCCCAATGCTAGGGTAGCTTGTGAAACTGCAACTACTACAGGAATGGTACTTGTAATGGGAGAAATAAGTACAAACTGCTATGTAGACTTCCAAAAGGTTGTTAGAAATACAGTTGAAGAGATTGGATACAATAGAGCAAAATATGGATTTGATTGCAATACATGCTCAGTATTAACATCTATAGATGAGCAATCAGGTGATATTGCTATGGGAGTTGATGAAGCTTTAGAAAGTAAAGCAGGTCAAATGAACAATGATGAAGCTACAGGTGCTGGAGATCAAGGTATGATGTTCGGATTTGCTACAAATGAAACTGAAGAATATATGCCTCTTCCAATTGCTATGGCTCATAAATTATCAAGAAGACTAGCAGAAGTAAGAAAAAATGGAACTTTATCTTACTTAAGACCAGATGGAAAAACTCAAGTAACTGTAGAGTATGAAGACAATAAGCCAGTTAGAATAGATACTATAGTAATTTCAACTCAGCATTGTCCAGATGTTACAAGAGAACAAATTGAGAAGGATTTAAAAGAGCATGTTATAGCTCCGATAGTACCTGCTGATTTATTGGATGCAAGCACAAAATACTATATAAATCCTACAGGTAGATTTGTTATTGGAGGACCTCAAGGAGACTCAGGTCTTACAGGTAGAAAAATAATAGTAGATACCTATGGTGGATCTGGTAGACATGGCGGTGGGGCTTTCTCAGGAAAAGACCCAACAAAGGTAGATAGATCGGCTGCTTATGCATCAAGATGGGTAGCTAAAAACCTAGTAGCTGCTGGTGTTGCTGATAAGCTAGAAATACAACTTGCATATGCTATTGGTGTTGCTAGACCAGTATCTATACAAATTGATACTTTTGGAACTGGAAAACTTTCAGAAGATAAAATAGTAGATATAGTTAATAAAGTTTTTGACTTAAGACCATCATCTATTATAAAAGAATTAGATTTAAGAAGACCTATATATAAACAAACTGCTGCTTATGGTCACTTTGGAAGAAATGACTTAAACCTACCATGGGAGCAATTAAATAAGGTTGAAGAAATAAAGAAATATATATAAGTAATTAAAGATATATATTTACCAATAAGAATCCACATTAACAATATGATTTGTTAGTGTGGATTTTTTAAGTAGAGAACTCAAATCTACGATTTGGTGTGAATCACTTACTCAGCGAAGGTACTGAGTCGAGTTTCATTAAAAAGACTATAATTAAATTTGCATAGATTATGAAATTTAACAAGGATAATTATTTTTACTTTAAACTGAGTCATATTACTAAATCTTATTATATTATTAATATATATGAGATATAATTTGGTATAATAATAGTTATAGATAGATAATAATAGGTATTAGGAGAGATTTTATGATAACCATTGAAGGGATAGTTGAAACAATTGTATTTAGAAATGATGATAATGGGTATACAATATGTAAACTAAGGTGTGATAAGGAAGTTGTCACCATTGTTGGAACAATACCATTTATAAATGAATCCCAAGAATATAGTGTTCAAGGAGAGTGGACTGTTCATCCTAAGTTTGGTAAGCAGTTTAAAATAGAAAGCATACATGAAATAATACCTACAACTACTAGTGGCATCGAAAAATATTTAGCCAGTGGAGTCATTGAAGGTATAGGAAAGGTTACAGCAAAAAAAATAGTAGAATTTTTTGGAGAAGATACAATAAAAATATTAGATAGTAATATAGAAAAGCTTGAAGAGATTCCTGGCATAGGTAAAAAGAGGATAAATACCATTATGAAATCTTATTTAGAGCAGAGGGTTACTAAGGATATTATTATTTTCTTTCAAAGTTATGGCATAACTGTTAATATGGCCATGAAGATTTATAAGAAGTTTGGAGTTAACTGCATAAATATAGTTAAGGATAATCCATATATATTAACAGAATACATAAGTGGAATTGGGTTTAGAACAGCGGATTCCATAGCTAAGAGCTTGGGCATAGAGAAGGATTCTCTATTTAGAATAAAAAGTGGAGTCATATATATAATTAATGAATTTTGTGCTATAGGAAATACCTTTATACCTATGGATAGATTAAGGGATAAGGGAATGAAACTTCTGGAGATAGACAGTGAGAAATTTGATGAAGGAGTTTATGAACTGATAATTGATGGAAAGATTAAGGTAGAGGTAGTAGATAATATAGATGCGGTATATAATATGTCCTATCTTTATCTAGAGATGTCTGTAACACGTAAAATAGTAGAACTAGCCACTACTAATTATGATAAATTAAGTTTAAATGTAAATGAGAAAATTAATGACTTTGAAAGTAAAGTAAATATTAAATTAGCCAATTCTCAAAAAGAAGCTATAGAGGGTGCTTTTTTTAATGGGATAGAGGTTATAACAGGGGGACCTGGAACAGGAAAGACAACAATTATAAATTGCATTGTAAGTATTTTTGAGAGTTTAGGACTTAAGGTATTTATGGCTGCACCTACAGGAAGGGCAGCGAAAAGGATGGCTGAAGCTACAGGTAGAGAAGCAAAAACTATCCATAGACTTTTGGAAATAGGAAGTTATAGTGAAGAAGAGGTAGATGAAATAGAAAATGAAACATCTGCCATAGAGTGTGATGTTTTAATAGTGGATGAAGCCTCTATGGTAGATATAAGTCTTATGAATGCTCTTTTAAAAGCAATGCAAGTGGGAACTAGACTAATAATAGTAGGAGATGTGGATCAGCTACCATCAGTGGGACCAGGAAATGTTCTTAGGGATATCATAGAAAGCGATGCAGTAAAAGTTGTAAGACTTAATGAGATATTTAGACAAGGACAAGAAAGTATGATAGTACAAAATGCCCACTTAATAAATGAAGGAAAGATGCCTATTTTAAATACCAAAAATAGTGATTTCTATCTTGAAAGAGCTGCAGATAGTGAAGTGATGTTAGAAAAAATCATTGGATTAGTGAAAACGAGACTTCCTAAGTTTAATGTGGAATGGGATAGTGTTAGAGATATACAAGTATTATCACCTATGCGTAAGGGGATTATGGGAATAGATAATTTAAATATACAACTTCAGCAAGTGTTAAATCCTAAAAGTAAAGATAAGGATGAAGTTGAGATTAAAGATATGATTTTTAGAGTAGGAGATAAGGTTATGCAAATTAAAAATAACTATACTCTAAAGTGGAGCAAAAATAATTCCAGTGAAGAAGGTAAGGGTGTATTTAATGGAGATGTGGGGTATATAACAGAAATTAGTGAGGATGAGGATAAGATTACTGTATGCTTTGAAGATGATAAAATCGTAGAATATGAGGAAAGCGACTTAGATGAAATAACTTTAGCTTATGCAGTTACTATCCATAAGAGCCAAGGAAGTGAATTTCCTGTAGTTATTATGCCTATGTTTATGGGACCACCGCTACTGATGAATAGAAATTTACTTTACACTGGAATAACTAGGGCTAAGAAGTTAGTTGTATTGGTAGGTAATTCTAAAGTGGTTGAATTTATGAAAGATAACAATAGAAGTTTTGAGAGATATTCAGGACTTAAATGGAGAATAAGAGAGATAATTCATATGTAGGTAGGAGCGATTTTATGTCATTTATAAAAACCAATAGAGAGATAGTGGAGGCATCAAAGAAATCTATAGAAGATACCATATTAGATGGCGCTAAAAAGAAGATGCATAAAATAAATATAATTTCTGCATTAAATAATAAAAAACAAATCTTTAATAAGGTATTTAACTGGTGCTTTAAAGAAAGTAAAAAGATATTATATATAATAAATACAGATATAGAAGAGGTAAAGATATTAGGATTCATTAATAAAAATTTTATAAATTCTATTGAAGGTGAGAATGATATAGCATATACAGGTAAAGTTAATATATGTACCCACAGTAGAGCCTTATACTTAAAGGAGAAATTTGACTTTATTATATATGATGAAATAAATTCTAGGCCTATATATAGCAATGAATCTATAAATAAGCTAATGGAGTATCTATGTAATAATTATGGAACTATGATTAGTTATTCCATGGAACCAATTTTTCATAATGAGGTAATATTATATAATTTAAGAAAAGATAAACAAGTTCCTATTGCTGAACCTAGGGTTATGGTAACTAGAGTAAATATAGAAGAAGAAATACCTATGAGTGTATATGAATACCTAGAGTGGTCAATAAATACTAATAAGAAGGTTTTAATATATACTCCAGATGATGAGAAAACTCATAAGGTTTATAATTATCTTTCTAATATAGACCATAAGCTTACAAAAAATATATTTAAAGATATAACAGGAGATAGTGACAAGAAGGAACTGTCTAAATTTTTACTAGCAGAGTATGGTATATTGGTTACTAATAATTATAATGAGAACTATTATGAAGTGCATCCTTTGAATATTATGATTTTTTTTGCAGATAATGATAACTTTAATTATAAGGATTTGGTTTATATATCTAGTAAGATAAATAGAAGATCTATGACAGAGCGAGAAGAGGTTATTTTTCTTTGCAATAGTGAAACTGAGGATATGGATAGATGTAAAAATATTTTAAGGGAGTTAAATAAAAGAGCTTGGGAAGAGGGAGTTTTGAAATTATAAAACAGATAGTAGATAATATATTGTCCACTATATATGGGATAGATGATAAATGTATAATATGTGATGAATATGAAGATAAGGATTATATTTGTGAAAAATGTAAAAAGAGCATTAATATAATTAATCTAGAGTCCTCAATAACTCACCAAGATGAGGAATTTATAAGCTATTCTTTAGGATTCTACGGCTATGAATTAAAGAAATTGATTTTAAAACTTAAATACAATAAGAGTTTTTTAGCAGGAAAAATATTAGCAGGTTATATGAGTGATTTTATATTAGAAAATTTAAAGGATAAGATAGATATATTAACCTTTATTCCAAGTAGTAAATCTGCTTTAAAAAGTAGAGGGTTTAATCAATGTGAAGTACTTTGTAAATATATAAGTAAAAATTGTGAAATTCCTTACAAGGAATTGATTTATAAAGCAAGTGATAGTGCAGATCAAATTGGATTAGACAATATAAAAAGATGGGAAAATATAAAGGGTTCTTTTATAGTTAAAAATAAAAAAGAAATAGAAGGAAAGAGAGTACTCATTATCGATGATGTAATCACATCTGGAGCTACAGCCTTTTATGCGGCAAAAGCTATTAAGGAAATAAAGGCCAATGAAGTTTTTATATTGACAGTGGCAAAAAGTAGAGTATAATATAAGAGTCGGGTTTGTGGTTGAAAGTCGATGCCAGTCGCAGGCGAAACGATCCACGTAAGTTAAATAAAATGTTTAATGAGCATGGTGCGGCTTAGAAGTAAGTCCTACCGTATTATAATGCGAGAGGGTTAGTAGTGAGAGGGTAATTCTGGGTAGCAAAAGCTCCAGTAGGCGAGTGTGGGGTCAAAGACCAGGTCAAACGACATAAAGTGCCCTATTCTTAAGGGTTTGCAGGTTTACGGACCTGCACTTTTTTTATATTTTTTAAAAATTCCCGACCTAGAAATCATAAATCACCTCTATTTAGGTACACTTATCCTATAATTTTGAAGATCTTTCTTAGTGTTTTCTTTATTTATATGGGTGTAAATCTTATGAGTAATCTCAGAACCTTTTTTATGACCAACTATATCTTATATAATATATAATAATAGGTTCTAGAACACCATCAATAAATTAAATTTATTTTTATAAGGTTATTTGGAAGAATTTCGAAATTGCTATTTTTAAATGTATTTTTAAAATAACTGTTTTCTTTAGAAGTTTTATATGATTCAATAAAATTTTTAGCAGCATTACCTGCTATTATTATATATTCATCTTCTTGATATATAGAGTAATTACCATGGAATGTAGGTGCATTTAAATCCTTTTTAAAGAAAAAATATACTCTTTTATAAAATTTAGAACTTATTTCATCAGGATCGCCACTAAGAAAGCTATCATAAAAACGATTAACTATTATTGTATTCTTATTTTGTAATCTATTTATTTCATATGTGCCGATATAATTATGAAGAACAGATATTGAATAAATAGTTACTAGTATAAGCGTAAATCTTAATACATTTTTATCTCTTTTTATTTTTACATATATAGTTGCAATACATATATAGACTGTTAGATATGCATATATATATAAGTTATTCATAAGTGTAATTCCATTACTTTTTATAACTATAATTATAATTGGCATAACAAACAAAAGAGTAAGAGATATATTTTTTATTATTTCATTAATCTTTTTCATATTAGCCTCCATTACATATAATAAATATTTTATTATAATATATAATTTTAAACATTTAAGTATATAAGTAGAAATAGAAAAGGTTAGAATAAAATTATCATTATAAAATACGGGAAATTAAATTCTAGTTTTTGTGGTAAAAAGTTATTTTTGAATATTACTTTATATTTTGTGATACTAATGAGCAATCTTTTAGACTGCCTTTTATTTATTTAAAATTGAAAATTTATTTATGGTTAATTATAAGATGTGATTCTAGATGTTATTAATAAATTATGTAACAATTAGTTATTTGATATGTTATATCCAGCACATGTAATTTTATTATAACATAAAATATGAAAAAAATCATATACTATGTAAAGGCGATATAAGTCGTAGAGTGAAGGAAAAGTAAGCTAGAAAAGGCTAGAAAGAAAACTTTTCAGAATATTAAGTAAAGTCTTCTTGCAAGTATTTATAGTAAAGCTTAAAATATAATTACAAAATAGAAATATTAAAAGGAACCACAATAATCCTTTTTAATATGAGGGGAGCTGGAATTATGAAAGTTAGAGTTATAGGAAGAAATATCGAGGTTACTGAAGGGCTTAGAGCTGCAGTAGAAAAGAAGTTATCAAAATTGGATAAATTCTTTGTAAATAATGAGAATGCTACAGCTACACTAAGTGTGGAGAAGAATATACACAAAATTGAAGTAATAATTCCGTTTAACAGTGCATTATTAAGAGCAGAAGTAAGAAATGGAGATATGTATAATGCAATAGATACTGTAATTGACAAGCTTGAAGGTCAAATAAGAAAACAAAAAACTAAGCTTGAAAGAAGAAATTATGACAATTCTTTAAGATTTAATAATATAGAACGCTATGCTGACTATGATGAAGAAAAAGAGCCAAGGATAGTAAAGACTAAAAGATTTGCCATAAAACCTATGAGCCAAGAAGAAGCAGTGTTACAAATGGAACTTTTAGGACATGATTTCTACGTATTTATGAATGGCGATACAGAGGAAGTAAATGTTGTTTATAAAAGAAAAGATGGAAATTATGGTTTAATTGAACAAGATTTCTAAATTTAATTTTAAAGAAAAGTTAAAAATATACTTATTATATTAATAAAAACTCTATGGCATTAGCTATAGAGTTTTTTATAGTAACAGAAATTATTAATTCTATGTTAAAATAGAGCTTTAATTTACTTATTTTGGATGAAAATTATAGGTATAAAGTTGAAGTGAGAAAGAATAACTGATATAATCTTAATTAGTATTTATGTGATGATTATAGCTAACAAACCTTAGATAGAAAGAGTGAGGATGATTTTAGATGAAAATATTTAATAAGATATTTGGTACCTACAGTGAAAGAGAAATTAAAAGAATTATGCCAATAGTTAAAAAGGTTAATTCTCTTGAGGAGATTATAGAAAAATTAAGTGATGAAGAATTGAAACAAAAAACAGAAGAATTTAAGGGTAGATTAAAAAAGGGTGAGACTTTAGATGATATTCTTCCAGAAGCTTTTGCGGTAGTTAGAGAAGCATCTAAAAGAGTTCTTGGTCTTAGACATTATGATGTTCAGATTATAGGTGGAGTTGTCTTACACCAAGGTAGAGTTTCAGAGATGAGAACAGGAGAAGGTAAAACTTTAGTTGCCACTCTACCATCTTATTTAAATGCCTTAGCTGGTAAGGGTGTGCACATAATCACAGTTAATGACTATCTTGCTAAGAGAGATAGAGATGAAATGGGAAGAGTTCATGAATTTCTAGGTCTTACAGTAGGAGTTATAGTTCATGGTCAAACTCAGATAGAAAAACAACAAATGTATAATTGTGATATCACTTATGGTACTAATAATGAATTTGGATTCGACTACCTAAGGGATAACATGGTAGTTTATAAAGAAGAAAAAGTTCAAAGAGAATTAAACTATGTTATTGTGGATGAGGTTGACTCAATACTTATAGATGAGGCTAGAACTCCACTTATAATATCAGGTCAAGGAGATAAGTCTACTGATTTTTATAGAATTGCAGACTTCTTCGTTAAGGGATTATTAGAAGAAGATTATTTAATAGATGAAAAGAGAAATTCCGTTATTCTTACTGATGAAGGTATAGCAAAGGCAGAAAAGTACTTCCACTTAGAAAATTATGCAGATCCTGAAAATATGGATATTCAACACCATTTAGTTCAAGCGTTAAAGGCAAATCACATAATGAAGAATGAAAAGGACTATATAGTAAAAGATGGAGAAGTAGTTATTGTTGATGACTTTACAGGAAGACTTATGGAAGGTAGAAGATATAGTGATGGATTACATCAAGCTATTGAAGCAAAAGAGGGGGTTAAGGTTGAAAAAGAGTCTAAAACTCTTGCAACTATAACGTTCCAAAACTACTTTAGAATGTATACTAAGCTTGCAGGTATGACTGGTACTGCTGAGACTGAAGAAGCTGAATTTAGAGATATTTATGGTCTTGATGTAATAGTAATACCAACTCATATGCCGATAGCAAGAGTAGACCATCCAGATGTTGTTTATAAGACTATTAAAGGAAAATATAAGTGTTTAGTAGATGAGATAACTGAAACTCATAAAAAAGGTCAGCCAGTTTTAGTTGGTACAGTAAGTATAGATAAGTCTGAAGTAATTTCTGCTATGCTTAAGAAAAAAGGAATACCACACCAAGTATTAAATGCTAAGTACCATGAAAGAGAAGCAGAAATTGTAGCATTAGCTGGACAAAAGGGTGCTGTAACTATTGCTACTAACATGGCTGGTAGAGGTACTGATATTAAGCTTGGAGAAGGAGTAGTAGAACTTGGAGGCTTAAAGATATTAGGTACAGAAAGACATGAATCAAGACGTATAGATAACCAATTAAGAGGACGTTCTGGTCGTCAAGGTGACCCAGGTGAATCTAGATTCTATATTTGTCTTGAAGATGATTTAATGAGAATATTTGGTTCTGAGAGACTTGGAGGTATGATTGATAAATTAGGGCTTCAAGAAGAAGATGCCATTGAGAGTAAAATGGTTAGTGGTGCTATAGAAAGTGCACAAAGAAAAGTTGAAGGAAATAACTTTGATGTTAGAAAGAATGTTGTTAAATATGACGACGTAATGAATAAACAAAGAGAAATTATTTATAAACAAAGACAAGAAGTTCTTATGGGAGCTAATATAAAAGATCAAATACAAACAATGATACAGGATGTTATAGAAAGTTCAGTTAATACTCATATTAGTGGTGTAGATGATACTTTTGAAGATGAATTAAATAAATTAGTAAAATACATGGAAGATATATATCTACCTAAAGATACTGTTACAGTAGATGAAATTGCTAAGTTATCTAATAATGAGATTGTAGAATTATTACTAGATAAAGCAATAGAATTATATGCTGAAAAAGAAGTAGAATTTGGCGAAGAGCAAATGAGAGAAATTGAAAGAGTTATCCTACTTAAGATAGTTGATTCTAAGTGGATGGATCATATTGATAGTATGGATCACTTAAAACAAGGTATAGGACTTAGAGCATATAAGCAACAAGATCCAGCTCAAGCATATCAAATGGAAGGTAGCGAAATGTTTGCGGAAATGATAGAAAATATTAAGCATGAAACAGTTAAGTATCTATTCCATGTTAAAGTTGAGAAGGCTCCAGAAAGAGAAAGAGTAGCTGAAATAACTTCAACTAATGAGGATAATTCTTTAAAGAAAGAGCCAGTAAAAAAACAAGCTAAACCAAATAGGAATGACCCATGTCCATGTGGATCAGGATATAAATATAAGAACTGTTGTGGAAGAGGAGAATAAAAGTGATATTACAATTAGAAGAATGCTTAAATGAAGTAAATGTCATCAGTGGAAAATTACAAGAATTGAAGGTGTCTCTTTGACATAGCAGCAGAAGAAAAGAAATTATCTGAACTTGAGTTTAAAATGCAGGAAGTGGATTTTTGGAGTGATATAAATAAGGCACAAGAAATTACTCAGAATGCTAAATCGATAAAGGATAAGTTAGATAATTTTAATAATTTGGATATTAGAACAGAGGATGTTCAAATTTTGATAGAGATGAGTTTGGAGGAGGAGGATTCCTCCTCTTACAAGGATATAAAAAGTGAATTAAAGTCCATAGGAGAAGAGATAGAAAATCTTAATATAGAAACTCTTTTAAGTGGAGAATATGATAGAAACAATGCTATACTGGAGCTTCATACAGGTGCTGGAGGTAACGATGCCCAGGACTGGACTAATATGCTATACAGAATGTATACTAGATGGTGCGAGGCCCATAGTTTTAAGGTTACAGTTTTAAACTATGTGGCAGATGATGAAGCTGGAATTAAAGCAGTTACTATTAAGGTTACTGGAGATTTTGCCTATGGATATTTAAAATCAGAAAAGGGTGTTCATAGGTTGGTTAGGATATCACCCTATAACTCTAGTGGAAAAAGACAGACATCCTTTGCTGGATGTGAAGTTTTACCAGAGCTTACTGAAAATCAAGATATAGAAATTAGGTCAGAGGATTTAAAAATAGATACCTATAGATCTAGTGGGTCAGGTGGACAGCATGTAAATACTACAGATTCTGCAGTAAGAATAACCCATATACCTACTAATATCATAGTGCAATGTCAAAATGAAAGAAGTCAGCACACTAATAAGGAGTATGCTTTAAAGATGCTGAAAGCTAAGCTTATAGACATTAAAATTCGTGAGCATAAGGATAAAATTGAGGATATAACAGGGGAAATAAAGGATAATGCATGGGGAAGTCAGATAAGATCCTATGTATTCCACCCTTATAATTTAGTTAAGGATCATAGAACTGGAGCTGAAACTTCTAATGTAGGTTCAGTAATGGATGGAAATATAGATATGTTTATAAATGAATATCTAAAACAAATAAAAGAGTAGTTTCAATTAACTACTCTTTTTTGTATTGTAATAGATAGCACTTAGAATTAGAGAAGCACCTAAGGATAGAAATAGAATTAATTCTAAATGATTATATAATATATTACTAGAATAACTATCTTTAAATATTTGAGTTTTCATAACACTAAAGCATCTATCAATTGCTTCTTCACTAATATATTCTATTTTATCATTTGGGGTATGAATTCTAGATAAATCATAGTCACAAAGGGTTACAGCCTCAATCCCTGCATCTACAAAGGAACCATGGTCACTAGAATTCTCAAAGATGTAATTAAAATATATTTTTTTATCTTGGAATGCCTTAGTTAATTCTTCTACTATAGGAGTTTTAGCCGTATTAGTTTTACCAGCCATAATGCAAAGAGGGGTACCGTCATAGCTTCCAATCATATCAAAGTTATAAACCCTACTTCCAGATATTAAGTCCCTATATTCTTCTACAAAGGCTTTAGAGCCTTTAAGTCCAAATTCTTCAGCATTAAAGGAAACAAAGATTATATCTCTATCAGGAATGCCTAAGGTTTTAATGTACTTAGCAAGCTCTAAGAGAAATGATACTCCAGAAGCATTATCCAAAGCTCCATTATAAACAGTTCCACCTAGATCAGTACCTATATGATCGAAGTGGGCACCTAGGATTAAAGGTGGAAGAGATGAATCTTTACCTTTAATTACACCTACTATATTATTGATACTTGCTTCTTCTATAGAATAAGGGATATAGGTGTAGATTGAAAAACCTTCATTTAAATAACTTTCTATTTCGGCAAGAGTTTCCTTTGTCACTGTAATAAACAGCCCTTTGTTACTCTCTTCGTAAAAAGAACTTCTAAACCCAAGAGTATTATTAGAAGAAGTATAAAATATTGCAGTTCCCATGTCATTAGAAACTGCTATTGCATCATTGTTTCTAGAAGAGACATCTAAGTTATCAAACTCTATCTCTGTATTCCTAAAGTTAAGCAAATCTTCTTTGTAATTAACACCGTATTCTAAAATCTTATGTATTTTCTTATCTTTATCAATAACTGCAATCATAGGTTCATCTGACAAACTCTTAGGGTAATTTACTTGAAAGCTTTGGTAATAGCCATTACTTAGGGGTTCTAATCCTATGTGTTCAAACTCATCCTTTATATAGGCGCCAACTAAAGCATTTTCTAAGGTTCCACTTAATCGACCTTTAAACTCATCAGAAGATAGATAATGGATAGTTTCTTTTACTTCCTTAGCATCGAAGTTTTTAGTTAGCATTAGGCTATTATAACTGATGGAAGAAAGGATTAGGGAAAAGGTTAAAAGAGAAGAAACTATAAATTTTTTCATGGCATCACCTTAAACATTACTATATTAGTATATGTATGAAAAAGTTATTTTGATTATGATAAATTTGCTAATAATGTGATAAAATTAAAGAATACTATGCTTAGAACAATCAGGAGGAGTAAAGATGTCAATTATAAACGAGAAGTTAATTAAAGAGTTTCCTATGAGCAAGTCTCAAGTGGAGGATGTAATAGAATTATTAGATGAGGGTAATACAGTGCCTTTTATAGCCAGATATAGAAAAGAAAAAACCGGTGGTCTTGATGATGTAATCTTAAGAAAATTTTCAGAAAGACTTACATATCTAAGAAATCTTCAAAATAGAAAGGAAGATGTTATTAGATTAATTGATGAGCAAGAAAAACTAACAGATGAAATTAAAATTTCTTTAGATAAAGCTGAAACTTTAACAGAAGTAGAAGATATTTATAGACCATTTAAGCCTAAAAAGAGAACAAGAGCTATAATAGCTACAGAGAAGGGATTAGTGCCATTAAGTGAGTATATCTTATCTGGAGGGGGAGGAAAATCTCCTGAGGAGTATGCTGCAGAGTTTATAGATGAAGATAAAGGCGTAACTTCTATAGATGAAGCATTACAAGGAGCTATGGATATTATCAGTGAAAAGATTAGTGATAATGCTAAGTTTAGAAAGTGGATAAGAGATTATGTGGTAAACAATGGAGTTATAGAAACTAAAGGAAGCAGTGAAGAGAGAACTCAATATGAAATGTATTATGAGTATAGTGAAAAGGTAAAATTCATACCTTCTCATAGAATTCTTGCTATAAATAGAGGAGAAAATGAAAAAGTTCTTTCAGTCAAGATTACCTGTGATGTAGAAAAAATAAAAAGCTATATAAGCAAATTTATGGTCACTGATAATATGAAGTGCAATGAGTGTATTAATACCAGTATTGATGACTCTATAAAGAGATTAATATATCCATCTATTGAAAGAGAAGTACGTAATATGCTTACAGAAAAAGGAGAAGATGGGGCTATAAAAATATTTAAAGAAAACCTTAAGGCGCTTCTTATGTCTCCACCTATAAAGGGAAAAACTGTAATGGGCTTTGATCCAGGTTTTAGAACTGGATGTAAAGTAGCAATTCTTGATGATACAGGTAAGTTTTTAGAGTATGTTACAGTTCATGCTACAGCTGCAAGTGAAGCTAAGGTTAAAGAGGCTAAAGAAATATTAAAGAAGATGATGATAAAACACAATGTAGATGTAGTTTCTCTTGGAAATGGTACTGCCTGTAGAGAGTCAGAAGAGATATTAGGGGAAGTTATAGCACAGATAAAGAAAGAAACAGATAAAGATATATATTATGTAATAGTATCTGAAGCAGGGGCCTCAGTTTATTCTGCATCAGAGCTTGCAACAAAAGAATATCCAAATTTAGATGTTACGGTAAGAGGAGCTATATCTATAGGAAGAAGGCTTCAAGATCCTCTTGCTGAGTTAGTAAAGATAGATCCTAAATCTATAGGAGTAGGTCAATATCAGCATGATGTTACTGTAAAAAGATTAGATGAATCTCTAAAAAATATAGTTGAAGATTGTGTTAACAATGTAGGAGTAGATTTAAATACAGCAACACCAGCACTTTTATCTTATATTTCTGGAATAAATTCTGGTATAGCTCAGAATATAGTTGCCTATAGGGATGAAACAGGCAAGTTTAAATCAAGAAAAGAGCTTTTAAAGGTAAAGAGGTTAGGAGCTAAGGCCTATGAGCAATGTGCAGGATTCTTGAGAGTTGATAGTAGCAAGGAACCTTTAGACGGTACATCTGTCCATCCGGAAAGCTATGAGGCTTGCAAAAAACTTATGACTATCCTAGGATATGATGGTAAAGATTTAAGTAGTAAAAATATAGAGGGTATAGATGAAAAGGTTAAAGAGGTAGGAGTATTTAATTTAGCTAAAGAAGTAGGTATAGGAGAACCAACTCTTTTAGATATCATAAAAGAACTTAAAAAACCAGGAAGAGATCCTAGAGAAGAAATGCCAAAACCAATATTTAAAACTGGGGTTATGGAATTATCTCAGCTTAAAAAAGGAATGAAATTATTAGGAACCGTTAGAAATGTATCGGATTTTGGTGCCTTTGTAGATATTGGAGTACACCAAGATGGTCTTGTTCATAAAAGTCAATTAAGTGATAGATTTGTTAAGCATCCACTAGATGTGGTTAAGCTAGGAGATGTAGTAGAGGTTACAGTAATAGATATTGATGAGAAGAGAAATAGGATATCTTTATCAATGAAAAAAGATGTAGAGTTAAAATAAACTCTGTTTATGTGGAATAACACTTAAAAAGTAAGATATAAGTTTAAAAATATCGTTAAAAAAATATCTATTTTATCTATGAATTTTAAAAAATATATTGAAGTGTAATGATTTTAATGGTAAGATTAAAGTGTAATAAAAGTTAATAATGCACTTCAGGGCGGGGCGTAATTCCCCACCGGCGGTAAAGCCCGCGAGCCGAAAGGCTGATTCGGTGAAACTCCGAAGCCGACAGTATAGTCTGGATGAAAGAAGTAGGTATATAGTATTTTAGTGATGCTTGTTTTAGCCCTGATTTTTAATCAGGGCTTTTTTAGATTTGTTATAAGTATTATATTTAACAATCAAGTTCTAATGAACAGTATTAATGAGACAGTCATTAGAGAAATAACAAATCTGAAGGCATTAGGGTACTATAAACAGAATTCTTAGCTTCTTTGAAGGTTAGGAATCGTTATCCAGAGACGTAGACACTCTTAATACCCACTTCGAAGAAGATGAGAATATTAGAGTGGATAGTCATCGGATAAATTCACCCTATGAAGTATGCAGTAAACTTAGGGGGGTATTAATAATGAACACATCTAAAAATGTAAACAGGTTAGTAAAAATCTCTTTATTAGTAGCAATAGCATTTATATTAATGTTATTTGAATTTCCAATACCAGGATTTCCACCATTTTTAAAACTTGATCTTAGTGATTTACCAGCACTTATAGGTGGATTTGCATTGGGACCAGTGGCAGGAGTAATTATAGAAGGTGGAAAAGTAATATTAAATCTAGTTTTTCATGGCACTTACACCGGTGGAGTTGGAGAATTTGCTAACTTTTTAATTGGTGGGTCTTTTGTGTTTGTAGCATCATATGTTTATCATAAAAATAAAACTAAAAAGAGTGCAATTATAGGATTAATTTTAGGAACTATAATAATGACTATAGTAGGAGCAGTATTTAATTACTTTATACTAATTCCATTATATGCTACAATAATGGGTGGCATGGCTAATGTTATAGGAGCATCAGCAGCAGGAAACTCTAATATTTCTAGCTTAACAGGAATAATTGTTCTAGGAATAACTCCTTTTAATATTATAAAAGGGGCCATAGTATCTCTTATAACCTTCGTATCTTATAAGAGAATATCACCACTACTAAATAGAGAGAATGTTTTAGCTGAACAAGCTATGAAAAAGGGTGCCTAATAAAAATGTACTAAATCATATCTTTAACAATTTAAAAAATAAGTTGAAGTTAAAATTAAAATATATAAAGATAATTTACAAAAAGACGATAAAAGAAAAATTCTTTTATCGTCTTTAAAATTTTAATATATACCACCTATATGTTGTGGTTCCACATAATGTATCCATCTTCTTTTGGATGTTGATAATAGTTTTTCCTTATACCTTCTACAGAAAAATGGTGTTTTTTATAAAGATTTATTGCAGCTATATTAGAGGCTCTAACCTCTAGAGTCATAGAAACAATATTTATATCCTTAGCAATTGTAATGAGGTTTTCTACTACCACATCTCCAAAATTATTTCTTCTATAGTCGGAATGAACTGCTATATTGGTTATATGACCTTCATCAAAGACAACCCACATTCCACCGAAGGCTACAACTTTATTACCTAACTTTACAACTATATAGACAGCGTTTTTATTAATTAGTTCTTTTTCCATAGATAGGAGAGACCAAGGGCTTGAGAAGCTTAGGTCTGAAATTTCTTTAACTCCTAATATATTAAGGGAACTCATTCTTTCAACGGTTACATCAGTCATGATTTTTTACCTTTTCTTCATATTCACGCTCGGCTTGGCAAAGTCTAAGATATACAGGTGAACTACTAAGTACATTATCACCTTCATTGTTTATTAATCTAAGATAGCCTAAGTAGCCTATAGAAGATGCCTTTGTCACATTGATATGACTAGGTGCTATGGAAGCATTAGGTAGAGAAGTTAATATGGCATCCTTAAATTTTGATGTACCATCACCTATAAAAGTAATAGGCTCATTAAATCCTGAGCATTTATTTATTACATCTTCCATTGATAATAATTCAGGCTCACCTAAGACTACTAAATTATTATTTTCAAATTTATAGAAATTAGTATATACATTACCCCTCAACGCATCAATTATAGGACAAATAATACCTTGGATATTAAAGAGATTATTTGCAAGTCCATCTAAAGAATTTATAGACACAAAGGGTTTATTAGTTGCTTGCACAAGACCTTTTATAGTGGACATACCGATTCTAAGACCAGTAAAAGAACCAGGGCCGCTAGAAACTACAAAGCCTTCTATATCTGATATGGATAAACCACAATTTTTTAAAAGGTTATCTATCATAGGCATCATAATTACAGAGTGTTGCTTTTTATAATTTATAATAGTTTCCCCTAATATCTTATCGCTATCAATAATAGCCACAGTTGCACATTCAGTTGCAGAATCTAAGGATAAAATCTTCATAGCTTCAACTCCTTTATATAATTATATCTATCATTAGTATAGGAAAGAGTAATCTTTCTATAGGTTTCACCTAAGTCTGGAAGTTTAGCTATGTTTATAGTTAAACTTTCTTCTGGTATTAAATCTTCGATATAGTTAGCCCATTCAATGACGCTAACTCCATTTCCAAATATATATTCATCAAAGCCGATGGCAGCAATCTCATCGGGATCATTTACTCTATACACATCAAAATGATACAATTTTAATCTACCTTCATATTCATTAACAATTGTAAAGGTAGGACTAGTTATACATTCATCTATGCCAAGACCTTTTGCAATTCCTTTGGTAAGATGAGTCTTACCAGTACCAAGATCACCTATAAGGCATAAAACATCATTTTCTTTACACATTTTTCCTAGCTGTATACCTAGGGAATCTAATTCATCAACATTACTAACTATAAATTCCATATGATTCACCTCATTAATATTTTAGCCTAAAAGAAAAAAAATGAAAAGCAAATAGTAAAATTACTTTTCATTAAATAACTGTATAATAATTAAATTAAGGTTTCTTTTCTACCCGAGATACTAAAGTATTTTTAAAATGTCTTACTGCATTACCACAAATTAAGTTCCTATTTACCATATCATCTAATATATTAAATGCTTCGTACATATACATACCTTTTCTATAGGGCCTATCAGCAGTTAAAGATTGATATATATCACATACTCCAATAATGCGGCATTCTTCACTAAGGTCCTCAGCCTTAAGTCTTCGTGGATAGCCTTTACCATTTAATTTTTCATGATGACTAGAAGCCCATAAACTAATATCAGATATGTGGTCTATTTTATCTAGAATTAATTTAGTATAGTAGGTATGAGATTTGATAATAGAATATTCTTCTTCTGTTAAAGGACCATCTTTGTCCAATATACTGATGGGAATAGCTAATTTTCCAATATCGTGAAGTAATCCTGCAATTTTCATTTTAAGACACTTTTCTTCAGTGTAGCCTAAATGCTTAGAAACATTATAAGCTAAAGTAGCAATTTCTTTAGAATGTTCTGCAGTAAAAGAACTCTTATTATCAATAATGCTTGCAAATACATCAGCAATTGCTTCAAATTCCGATAGAGAGATAAAAATATCTTTCTCCGGTATTATATTATCAAGTATGAAATTCATATTAGGTAAATTTATAAGGTTTAACCAAAACTCTTCTTTGTCAGCTACCATGAGAAAAGCTTTTACAACCTGTGGTGAAAATAAAGTTTCATTGTGTAGTTTTACCCAATCAATAAGAATATCCTTTTGGATGTGGTAAGGTTTAGAATAATCTACCTGGATTTCAATTAAATCAGCTATTCTGAGAATTTGAGCTTCTATAGGAATTAGTGAACTTTTTAATTTTAAGCATCCACTACCATCATAATTTTCATGATGATAACGTATTATATCATATACTTGTATTAAGGATGGAATACGTTGAATCATTTCAGAGCCAGCAATGCAATGCTTTTTTATATACCATTTTGAGGTGTGAGACTCATCAAATATATTTTGAGTTCCAATATCATGAATCATACAAGCAATATATAAATTGTAGTAAGAATTTTCATCTAGTTTCATAGTTTGAGCAATTTCTAAGGCTATATATGAGGTGCATCTAGAATGATTAGAAAATTGCTTATTTGAAATATCTTTAGCATGTGTTGGGTTTATAACATCCTCAAATTTACCCCAATCATTGTCTGTAAGATCCAAGGATAATGATAGAGCAGAAACTATATTCTTTATACTAATATTCATTTTGTCCTCCAAAGCATACCATTTATCTATATAAAAATTTTAGCATATTTGGCAGTGGAATGGTACTAAATATTGTAAAAGTAAATTTATATTTAAGTAAACAAATCTATATATTTTACGTATTATATTTTGGATACGTAAAATAGTAATAATTGATGCAATAATCAAAATATATTTAATATATTAATAATGAAATATATTAAAATACTAACATAGTATACTAAAATAAGGTATAATATAGAATAACAAATAAGTAGAGGAGGATAAATTATGTTTGTAAATAATTTGATGTTATCTAGAGAAAAGTTAATAACTGTAACACCAAAGGTAACCATAGGAGAAGCTCTTAAGGTAATGGAAGAAAATAAGTTTTTATCCATACCAGTAGTAGAAGGAGATAAATTCTGTGGAGTAATTTCAAAAGAGCAAATATACACATACTACTATGAAAAATCTATAGAGAGACAGTGTTTACTATCAGATTTTCTAGTTGAAAATGTAATGAGAACTGATGTACCATCAATAACTCCTTTTAATGAAATTGAAGAGGCTGCACATTTCCTAGAAACTAAAAGTGTTTCCTTTGTACCAGTAATAAATAAAAATGGAGAAATGCAAGGAATAGTAACACATCACGGTATTTTTCATCAATTTACAGAATTGTTTGGATTAAATAAAGGTAAACGATTATCTGTAATTGCTTATGACATACCTGGACAAATATCTAAACTATCAAAAATAATTACTGAAAACAAAGGGCAAATTATAAGCTTTGTAGTTGTTGATCCTAAGAGCATAACAGAAGTTAAAGAGATAGTAATAAGATTAAGCACAGACAATATGGATGAAATTCTTGAGAAGGTGAAAGAAGCTGGATTCAAGATACAGTAGCATATCGTTGAGTATGTAGGTGAACTACATACTCAACAGTACATAACTATATATTAAGAAAAGATTAATATATTTTAAATACATAATTAATACAGTAGTAATTTGAATACTTTTATAATATACTAATTTACAAACATATTTCTTAAATTTATTTCCCATATTCTATGATTATGGGGAATAAAAGTGATTATAAATTATATTTAATAAATAATAAGATACTAAAATACAAATTAATGGGATAAAATAAATAATGTGATAGAAGAAATATTGTATTCAAGGAGCTGGTTAAAATTAGTGATGTAATAGATTTTAATGAACTGAAAAATAAGGCTACAGATAAAGATGTAGACAAATTTGAGGATTACATATATTCTATGTATTATTCAATGGCTCAAGGGAAGCTATCTATGGCGGAAATGAGCAGAGAAATATTTAAGTATATGAAGGAAAATAATATATCTCAAGAGAAATTTATGAATATCCAGAATAAGGTCATGGAGAGGTATGGAATTTCTACTGAAGATGTAGAAAGCCAAATGAAGTCTATGGGTGTAGAAAATCCTCTAAGTGGATTAGGTATTGAGTATGAAGATGCAAGAAAAATGGTTGGGTTTCAAGAAAAGTATAAAGGGAAGCTTAAAGTAAAAAGTGTAACTTCATATAGCATTAAGAATGACAAGAATGATTTAGAGATAATGCTTCAAGATGAGAATGTTATATTAAAAAGTTTTGGGAAAATAGATTTAACTGATAATGAGTTAAATGAATTTTTATGTTCCTATAAAAAGGTAATGAATAATAAGATGCTAAATATTTCAATATGTGAGAATACTTCCACTTATTTATACTAGTATTGACTTAAGAATATGTTGAATAATTTATATAAAACCTCTTGCATTTATGTTTATTATATAATATAATAAACGAGTAACGAAGGGGTATAGCTCAATTGGTAGAGTAGCGGTCTCCAAAACCGTTGGTTCCGGGTTCAAGTCCTCGTGCCCCTGCCATAGAAACCTAGTGATTTTAGTAATCGCTAGGTTTTTTTATTGTTTTCTTTATCTTATTTTTACATAGATAAAGAGAGTAAAAATGTACCGTATAATTCCATAAAAATAATTAAATAAATTTATTGAGGAAGTAATAAACCTGTGATATAATCTGTAAGTTAAGAAAATAAAATAAGTTATTAATCACATTTTAAGTTTATATATGTAAGTTAAAGTTATCTATGTGAGGCGTGATTTAAGCTATGTTTTTAGAAAGGACATAGCTTTATATGGTGAAGGGAGAAATTTTATGGAAAAACGTGTGCCAGAATTTAAAGGTTTACTAAGAAGTCATATGATTGAGTTACCTAAGGTTATTAGGGACGCTACTGGAATTGTTATATTTGGGAAAAGAATTAAATCTTTAGTGTTTTCAACTGATGTAGCAGTTATAAGAAATACTAATGCAGATGCTGTTATTGCAGTATATCCATTTACGCCTCAACCCAGAATAACTGAAGCACTATTACTAGCATCAGATATCCCAGTATTTTGTGGGGTAGGTGGATCTATTACTACAGGTAAAAGGGTAATAAATCTAGCATTGGATGCTGAATTTAAGGGAGCTATGGGGGTTGTAGTTAATTCATCTATAGGCAATGATGTTATTGCAGGGATGAGAGAAACTATAGATTTACCAATATTAGTTACCGTTGTTTCAGAAAAAGATGATATAGATGGAAGAATAGCAGCAGGAACAACTATACTTAATGTATCAGGAGCTAAAGAAACTGCGAATATTGTTAGACATATAAGAAGTAAGTACCCAGATGTACCTATTATAGCAACAGGAGGTCCTACAGATGAGAGCATACGTGAAACTATAATTGCTGGGGCTAATGCTATAACATATACACCACAAAGTACTAGTGATATATTAAATGAAATAATGATTAAACATAGAAAAAGATATGAAGACTAATTTCATTCAGAAATGTAATATTTGCAACGAATATTATATTTGAGGTGATTTATTTATGGACAAGGCAACTTGGATGTTAGGAATAATAGTTCCATTAATATCTGCAGCATTTGGTGGAGGTATATCTCTATTAATTATGAGAAAACTAATTATGGAAGAGAGAAAAAAATCTAAGAAAGAACGTGCTATAGATATTAATAACGATAAAATAAAAAGTTATAAGGAGCTATTTGAACTAAATAAAAAAATTAAAGTCTTTGGAGATAAAATTAAAAATAACACAATACCTAATTGGATAAACGTAGAAAGCTATTATAGAGACGAATTTATAATAGAATTTGAAGAGATTATAAATAATTATAAATTTGTAAATGGTTATATTAATGACAAAAAGATAAATGAATATGCACAAAATGTACTTAAGTTATCACAAATTATAGTAGTAGAATTAAAAGATAGAGAAAACTACGGTACTACTTCTGAAAAAGTAGAAACCTGTGTAGATACGTTGATAGAAGTTTTAAATACAATAGAAAAGAACATTTTATCTGTAGTGTTAGAACTATCTATAGAGAAGTATAAGTAATATAAATATTTATAGTGAATATATTTTATTCTAAGACAGTCTTACCATGAATGTATTATCAAATTTGTATTTGATAATAAAAGTATATGAAATGTTTATGATTTTAAATGGATTATGTTAGATTTAATTAATTGGACTAAAGCATAATAGGTGTGGTAAAATAGAATAGTTAAATTTACTACATAAGACCATGTGAAGTAAATAGAGAGAGGATTGTAAATATGAATATTCTTATTTTATCTGCATCTACTGGTGGAGGACATTTAAAAGCATCAAAGGCTTTAGAATCATATATTTTAGAAAATGAGTTAGGTGCTAAAGTAAAAGTAGTGGATACCTTAGAGTATGTTAATCCATTTATAAATAAAATCGTAACTAAGGGATATATAGTACTGGCAAAGTATTTAAATTCCTTATATAAAAATATATATAGTTTAACGGACAAGTCTGGGGTTTTAACATGTTTAGTAACAAAGTTAATTTATTTATTTTCGAAAAAATTAATACCCTTAATAGAAGGATTTGCTCCAGATGTAATCATAACTACTCATCCCTTTCCTACAGAAATGATTTCTATATTAAAGGGAAATAGAAGTATAAAGGTGCCATCAATATGTATAATGACTGATTATGCGCCACATAAAACATGGATAAAACCTAATGTAGATGAATATTGTGTAGCATGTGAAGACATGGTAGAAGGTATGATAGATAGAGGAGTTCCTCCAGAAAAAGTTCATCCTTATGGAATCCCTGTATATGATGGTTTTTTTCATCAAGATGAAGATGATAAAAAAATACTGTTAGATGAGCTGGGATTAAGCGAAAGTAAAATGACCGTGTTAGTCATGGCTGGAAGCTTCGGAGTATATAATATAGAAAAAATCTATAAGAATATAAATAATATTCCTATGGATTTTCAAATTGTAATTCTAACGGGTAATAATAAAAGACTATATAATAAAATTAAGGAACAGATTAAGTTTAGTAAAAAACAGACAAAGCTTATTAAGTTTACCAATGAAGTTCATAGATATATGAACTTAGCAGACGTCTTAATTACTAAACCAGGAGGGCTTACAGTATCAGAAGCATTAGCAGCAAATCTTCCTTTAATTACCTTTGATGCAATACCTGGACAAGAAGAAGCAAATGCAAAGTTTCTATTAGATCATGGCATGTCCATATCTATAGGCAGAGGTGATAATTGTACTGAAGCTATAGAGGCTTTGATTAAGGACAAAAACAAATTAAGAGAGATTAAAGAAAACTGTATGACTTTTGATAAATCAAATTCAACAAATGAGTTACTAGAACTTATAAGAAGATTAATGAAAGAAAATGAAGCTGAATGTAATTCAGAAATTGCATAAAACTTAAATAATTAAGACCAAGGTTTTTAAGACCTTGGTCTTTTAATCTTATGATGGGAATATTTAGAATTTGACTTTATAATACGAGTCTTTAGGTTTATTTATGAGATTTTTTAATGGCATTAATAAATTTATCTAAAAACTTAAATGAACCATTTTTAATGTGTAAAAATCCCATTATAGATAATATAACACCACTTAAAGAACCACTTATCATATCTGTCATAGTATCCGTAAGACTATTAAGTTGAGAATCAAACCCCAATAGTTGATCTCCTGCAAATTCCCAGAACTCCCACAGTGCAGCTCCAGAAACAGTAAAGAGTAATATATACATCCCTATGAATAATGGTGGAAGGGTTTTGATATTATTTTCACCTATAAGAGGTTTTAAAATTATTAAAGATAAAAACCCTAAAAGAGCCCCTGAAGCAAAATGAAGAAATATATCCCACCAAGGTAGTATTGAGTACATATTATACATCCTACCTAAGAGTAGAGCTAAAAATATAAAAAACTGCAATAAAAAGTCAGATAAACTAGATAATTTAACTTTAAATATATATAAAATTATATCTGGTATAAAGGACGTGATAAGAATTAATAGAATGTTGCTGATGTAATTTGAATTATTATCAGTTTTTACAAATGAGTAATAAACAAATAGTATTAATAAAATTGATCTAAATATCCATTTGAAAAATAAAGCAAAAGAAGACTTTGTATTTTTCATTGATTTCCCTCCGTGCTATTTATGATGTTTTCTATAAGAATAAGTTTTTCTGCTCTAGAAAGTTTTTTTATTTCACATTCTCTTTTTAAAGCTGAAGATTTGTCAGGTAAATTTTCATAGTGAACAATTTCTACAGGTAATCTGCATCTGGTGTACTTAGCTCCTTTACCACTATTATGGCATTTAAGCCTTTTGTTTAAATCAGTTGTCCATCCTGTATATAAAGTATTGTCATTACATCTTAATATATAAACAAAAAACATATCTTTACCTCATATAAAATATATTAAAAATTAGAATAATTATTACTGTTGTATAATACTATTTAAATAGTATATCATTATTTTAGCATGAATATATTATACTATTTTATAAATACTAGTATATTCATATTGAATTAAATTAAATCATAGGGTATAATTAAATTGGATTAAAGAGAAATAGTAAATAATATGTTGATTTAAATTGAATAAAGTATAGTTTTAGGTACATTATGTTTAATAGGGAAAGTGGTTAAAGTCCACTACAGCCCCCGCTACTGTGTACGAAGACGAAATCTCATAGAAAAACCACTGGAGTGTATTTCTGGGAAGGTGAGATGGAGGATGATACGTGAGTCAGGAGACCTGCCTAAAGCATAGATATGACACTTCGGAGGGAAGGGAGTTAATAGTTTAGTTTGTATATTTATTACAAATTATAATTCTGTTATGAGTTAAATTGAATTTTAACCTCTACCTTTTGGGTAGAGGTTTTATTTTGCACTAATTTATTAAATTTGGAGGAACTAAAATGAAAAAGGCTATATTAGTAGTAAGTTTTGGTACTACTTATAAGGATACATTAAAATTAACTATAGAAAAAATTGAGGATGAAATAAGAGAAAGATTTAAAGAGTATCATGTTATGAGAGCTTTTACAGCCCATATGATAATTAAGAAAATAAAAAATAGAGATGGAATAATTGTACATACTCCGGAGGAAGCTTTAGAGCAACTATATAAAGAAGGCTATGAAGAAGTTATAGTTCAGCCGCTTCATATAATACCAGGTGAAGAGTTCCAATATGTTAGGTTAGTAGTTGATAAGTTTAGAGAGAGTAATAAATTTAAATCAATAAAAGTAGGTAGACCAGCCCTTCACTTTCAAGGAGGGGAAGAAACACCTAATGATTATGAGGTGTTTATAGATGCTATAAAAGAAATTATACCAAAAGATAAGACCATGGTATTTATGGGACATGGAAGTAATCATCCAGCTAACTCAGCCTTTGTAGCACTTCAAAGCGTATTTACTTACTTAAATTATAATAATGTATACGTTGGAACAGTAGAAGGATATCCTACCGTAGATATGATAGTAGAAATTCTTAAAAGAGAAGGTATTGATCACGTTAAGTTAGCACCACTTATGCTAGTAGCTGGAGACCATGCAACTAATGATATGGCTTCTGATGAAGAAGATTCATGGAAGACTATTTTAGAAGAAGCTGGAATTAAAGTAGACATATATCTTCATGGTTTGGGTGAGATTGAGAAGTTTAGACATATATATGTGAATCATGTACAAGATGTAATAGATAATAAATATCTTCATTTGGGAGATACGAAGAAAACACCATAAAGGAGTAAATTATGAAAAGTATAATAGTTTCTTCAAATAGTAGTGGCGGTGGAAAGACCACTGTTACATTAGCACTTATGAAAACTCTTATAGATAGAGGATATAAGGTTCAAGGATATAAAGTTGGACCTGACTATATAGATCCAGCCTTTCATAGAGAAATAACAGGAGTAGCTACAAGAAACTTAGATTTATTTCTAATGGGAGAACCAGGGGTTAAGGAGAGTTATCTAAGAGGTCAGGGTGATCTAGGAATCATTGAAGGAGTTATGGGACTTTATGATGGAAAAGGTATAGATACTAATTTTTCTACAGCTCATGTATCTAGAACTTTAGATTTGCCTGTGGTATTAGTATTATCTCCTAAAGCTCAATCAGCAACTTTATGTGCTGAAATAGAAGGACTTCGAAATTATGAAAATGTGAACATAGTAGGGATAATACTTAATAATATTAGTGAAAGTTACTATAAACTTTTGAAAAAAGCTATTGAAGTAAATTGCAGCGGGATTAGAGTTTTCGGATACATACCTAAGGATGAGAGGTTAGCTTTAAAAAGTAGGCATTTAGGCCTTGTGCAGAGTAGCGAGGTTGAAGATTTATCAAAGAAGATAGAGTTATGCAGTAGCCTTATGGAAGAGTATGTAGATGTAGATAGCCTTATAGAAGAATTTAAAGCTTCAGATATTCAATCTACTAACAGTGAAGATTTCCACGCTGAAAACAAAGATATAAAGATTGCAGTAGCCTATGATAAAGCCTTTAGTTTTTATTATAAAGAGAATATAGAGCTTTTGGAAGAGGTTGGAACAGTTCAGTATTTTAGCCCCCTAAAAGATAGAGAAGTGCCAAAGGATGTAGATTTTATATATATAGGTGGAGGATACCCAGAAGTATTCAAGGAAGAGTTATCTTCTAATAAATCTATGTTAAATAGTGTTAGAAAAGCCTTAAACAGTGGAGTAAAATGCTATGCAGAATGTGGTGGACTCATGTATCTTACAGAGAGCATAGATGGAGTTGAAACAGTAGGTTTCTTTAATGGAACATCTTATATGACTGGAAAACTTAATAATTTTGGATACGCAACTATAAAGATATCAGAGAAAAATTCTATAGTGCCAAAGGATATGATGATTAATTGTCATGAATTCCATAAATCACTGGTAGATTTAAAAGAAGAAGAAATATATGAATTAGAAAAGAAAGCCTACGATGGAACCACAAAGAAGTGGAAGTGTGGGTATGTAAAAAATAATGTTTTAGCAGCTTATGGACATATACATTTCTTTTCTAATATTGATTTTTTTAATAGCTTAATTAAGTAGATGTAATTTTAAAATAGAGATTTATTAAGGAAGGTTATTTCCTTAAGTAGGAGGAGAAATGGATTATATAAAAATACCAATGGACATAGAAAAGAGAAGTTTTGAAATTATAGGAGAAGAAATGGGACCTCATAATTTCGATGATAGAGAGCTTTCTATAATTAAGAGAGTTATTCATACTACAGCAGATTTTGAATATAAGGATTTAGTTTATATGACAGATGATGCTATAGATACAGCCCTAGAGATTCTAAAAAAGGGAACAACTATATATACAGATACTAATATGGCACTTTCAGGAATAAATAAAAGAGCCTTAGAAAAGTTAAATTGCAGGGTTGTATGTTATGTATCAGAACCAGAAGTTGCAGAGATTGCAAAGGAAAGAGGCATAACTCGTTCTATGGCTGCAGTAGAAAAGGCAGTAGGAGATGGAGTAGAGTTCTTTGTATTTGGAAATGCTCCAACGGCTTTATTCAAACTTAAAGAGTTTATTGAATCAGGAAAGTCTAATTGTAAATTTATTATAGGAGCTCCAATAGGATTCGTAGGAGCAGCTGAATCAAAAGAAGAAATAGAAAAATTAAAAGATATAGATATGATGACAGTTAGAGGAAGAAAGGGCGGAAGTGCAGTAGCAGCAGCTATAGTCAATGCTCTTATGTATATGTTAGTAGAGAGATAATAAAGAAGGTATTAGAATGTTAGACTTATATGTTAACAGTAATGGTAAAAAGTTAAGATGTGGTTATACTACAGGGTCCTGTGCAGCAGCTGCTGCTAAGGCAGCTACTTACATGCTTTTTACTGGTAAAAAAATTAAAGAGATAGAGATTAATACACCAAAGGGAATAATTTTAAACTTAGTAATAGATGAAGTTGTTTTTGGTGATGACTATGTGGAATGTTCCATTATAAAAGATGGTGGAGATGACATAGATGCTACCCACGGATTACCTATATGGGCGAGAGCTGAAAAGGGTGAAGAAAGATATATTTTAAAAGGTGGAAAAGGTGTAGGAGTAGTTAATGGTGAAGGCCTCTATATTGAAAAGGGTGAAGCTGCTATTAATCCAGTACCTAGACTTATGATAGAGCAAGAGGTAAGTAGTGTGCTTCCAGAGGATGAAGGAGTTACTATTACTATATTTGTACCAAGGGGAGAAGAAGTAGCAAAGAAAACCTTTAATCCTAGACTTAATATAGTAGGAGGAATATCCATATTAGGAACTACAGGAATTGTTTATCCTATGTCTGAAGAATCAATTAAAGAATCAATAAAAATTGAGATAACTCAAAAGGCTTTAAAAAATAAGGTTCTTATATTAGCCTTTGGAAACATGGGAGAAAAGGTTGCAGAATCTATGGGATATTCTATAGATCAAGTGGCTATAATATCAAACTTTGTTGGATTTGCTATAGAATGTTGTGTTAGCTGTGGAGTTAAAGAGATAATTATAATAGGTCATATAGGTAAGATATGTAAGATATCTGCTGGTAGCTTTAACACTCACAGTAGAGTATGTGATGTAAGACTAGAAGTAATAGCATTAGAATTAGCATTAGCAGGAGCTCCACATGACTTAGTTAGAAGTATATATAATGAAAAGACTACAGAGGGTGCTATAAAAGCTTTAAAGGGTGAATATAGTGAGATATATAAAACTATTGTAGATAAAGTGAAGAAAAGAATGGAGCTTTATAGCTATGGTGAACTTAAATGTGATGTAGTTATGTATTGGGGTGCAACTAATCCTAAGATATTAGCTACAACATTATAGAGGTGGAAAGATGATTTATGTAGTAGGACTTGGTCCAGGAAGTAAGGAGTATATACTTCCTAAGGCTGTTGAAACTTTAGAAAATAGTGATATGTTAGTAGGATTTTCTAGAGCTTTGGAAAGTGTAAATTTTATAAATACTGAAAGAGTGGCAGTTAAGTCTTTATCAGATATTTTGAAGATAGTAGAAGATAATAAGAGCAAGAAAATATCTATAATTGCATCGGGAGACCCATGTTTTTATGGAGTTACTGATTATATAAAGAGAAATATAAAAGAGGAGCCTATAGAGATAATACCAGGACTTAGCTCTTTTCAATATCTAATGAGCAAGATAGGGAAGAGTTGGAATGGAAAATTTTTAGGCAGTGTCCATGGAAGAGAAGAAGATTTTTTAACTGTTGTTAAAGAAAATAGCATGTGTATATTCTTAACAGATAGTAAAAATTCACCTAAGGTTTTAGCAAATAAACTGTTTATAGAAAATATAAGTTGTAATATATGGGTAGGAGAAAATTTATCCTATGAAGATGAGAAAATAACAGTAGGTACACCAGAAGAGATAATGGAGAAGGAATTTTCTTCATTAAGTGTCTTTGTAGTGGAGGAAGTTTAAATGAAATATATAAAAGATGAAGAGTTTATAAGAGGAAACTGTCCTATGACAAAGGAAGAAGTTAGAATTCTAAGTGTAGCAAAACTTAATTTAGAGGAAAATTCTAAACTTCTAGATGTAGGAGCTGGAACTGGTTCCATATCAATTCAAGGAAGTAAGATTTGCACTTCTGGTAGTGTTGTTGCAATAGAGAGAGATGAAGAAGCCTTAGAGGTAATCTATAAAAATAAAGATAAGTTTAATTGTGATAATTTAGAGATTATAGAAGGTGAAGCTTTAGAAGCTTTAGACTCTATTAAGGAAAAGTTTAATAGTATCTTTATTGGAGGTAGTGGTGGAAATCTTGAAAAAATAATTGAGAAATGCCATAACCTTCTTGAAGATGATGGAGTAATGGTTTTAAATTTTATAACCATTGATAATGTATATAAAGCAATGAGTACTTTAAAAGAATTAAACATGAAAATTAGCTGTACTCAAGTTGGCGTAAGTAAAACAAGAGGCCAAAGTTATATGTTATTTGGATATAATCCAATTTTTATTGTAGAGGCTTATAAGAATTAGAAATATTGTAATGTAGTAGGTTTGTAGTACAAGGAAATACAGCAATAGAAAATAGTTAAGAATTGAAAATATTGTTTTATAGTAGAAATAGAGGAGTGAAATAGATGGCAAAGTTATATGGAGTTGGAGTAGGACCAGGAGATAAAGAGCTATTAACCTTAAAGGCGGTTAAAACTATAGAAATGTGTGAAGTAATTGTTTCACCAAGTGCTATGAAAGGTGGGAAAAGTATAGCTTTAGGCATTGCAGAGGACTTTATATCAGAGGATAAAGAAATTATGATAAAGCAATTTCCAATGGGTGGAGAAGACCAAGAAGAAAAAATCTATGAAGCCTTTAAAGCTATAGAAGAGAAGCTTAAGGAAGGAAAGAATGTAGCCTTCTTAACTTTAGGAGATCCTTTTGTTTATAGTACATATATATATTTACTAAAGTATATAGAAGAGCATGGCTTTGAAGTTGAAACAATTCCAGGGATAACTTCCTTCTGTGCTAGTGCTAGTCTTGCGCAAAAACCATTAGTTATAGGTGATGAACCATTACTTATTACCCCAGCTAGCAGAGTTTCGGATATAAAGGATGAAAAGTATGTAGTTATAATGAAGGTCTATAAAAGAGAAGAAGAAGTATTAGACGTTCTTGATGAAAAAGGCTTTAACTATGTATATATAAAAAAAGCTGGAAGAGAAGGGCAAGAGATTTTACATAAGAGAGAAGATATTTTAGATAATAAAGAATACATGTCACTTATAATAGCAAATAGAGATTAGGAGGAAGAAGAATGGTTTATTTTATAGGAGCAGGTCCAGGAGATGCAGAGTTAATCACAGTAAAGGGAAGAGATACACTGACAAAAGCAGATGTAGTTATATATGCAGGCTCTCTTGTAAGCAAGGAGCATATGAATTATTGTAAGGCTGGATGTGAAATACATAATTCAGCATCTATGACTTTAGAACAAGTTATAGAAGTTATGAATAGGGCTGAAAAAGAAAACAAAATGGTAGTAAGACTTCATACAGGTGATCCAGCTATCTATGGAGCTATCAAAGAACAAATGGATGAACTTGATAAATTAAATATTCAGTACAAGGTAATTCCAGGAGTTAGTTCATTTACAGCAGCAGCATCTGTAATAAAAAAGGAATTTACACTTCCATCAGTAACTCAAACTGTAATATTAACTAGAGTTGAGGGAAGAACTCCAGTACCAGAAACTGAAAGCTTAGAAAAACTTGCATCAATTGGTGCATCTATGGCTATATTCCTTTCTATTAGCATGATAGATAAGGTAGTTGCAAAGCTAAGAAAAGGTTATGGAAGGAATGTTAATATAGCTGTAGTTGAAAGAGCTACTTGGGAAGATGAAAGAGCTATAATTGGAACTTTAGATGATATAGCAGAAAAGGTTAAAGAAGCAGGAATCACTAAATGTGCTCAAATATTAGTAGGGGACTTTATAAATTGCGATTATGATAAGAGTCTTCTATATGATAAATCCTTTACTCATATGTTTAGAGAAGGACAAAAATAATTCTTAGAATGTACAATTCTAGAAAGTAGGAGAGTTATGAAGTTAGCAGCGGTGTCTGTAACAAGACAAGGAGATAATATTGCAAAAAAACTAAGTGAAACTTTAGAGCTTAAGCTTTACTCTAGTTATAATAACAAAAACTTCAAACTAAAATCTGTATGTGAAGAGCTTATGAATACTGTAGATGGAATAATTTTTATCTCATCTACAGGCATTGCAGTAAGAGGAATAGCACCTTTTCTAAAGGGAAAGGATAAGGACCCGGCAGTGGTAGTAGTAGACTGTGAAAGTAGATTCGCCATAAGTCTTGCAGGAGGACATCTTGGAGGAGCTAATGAACTTGCTTTAAAAGTGTCAGAAATTCTTAAGGCTACACCAGTTATAACTACAGCCACAGATACCATGGGAATAGATGCTCCAGATATGATTGCTAAGAATAATAACCTGATTATAGATGATATGAAAATAGCTAAAGATATAGCTGCCAAATTAGTTGATAAAGCTAAGGTTGGTTTTTTAGATGATGAAGGCCAAATAAAAATGCCAAAGGGATATGTAATTCCTGAAGGAGATATTAAGGGTATGGTTACAGTATCTAATAAAATAGATGTGGATAACTTGCCACCTGTTGAAGGCTTGATTCACCTTAAGCTCATAAGGCGAAACATCATATTAGGTATGGGATGTAGAAAAGATGTGGATAAGGACAAAGTTAAAAACTTTGTTGTGGATACTTTAAAGAAATATAATATAGATTTAAGAGCCATAAAAACTATTTCTACAGTGGAAGTTAAAAAGAATGAAGGAGCATTAATTGCTTTAAGTGAATTTTTAAACTGTCACATGGAGATTCATTCTTTAAAAGAAATAGAAAGCATAGAACATAAATATAATGGTAGTGATTTTGTTAAGAAATCTATAGGTGTGAGAGCGGTATGTGAGCCTTGTGTTGAATTAGCAGGGGGAGAGTTACTTACAGATAAAATTAGTTTTGAAGGTATAACCCTTTGTATTGGAAAGTTAGTCTACTGATAATGGAGGAAAAATAATGGGAAAATTATATGTAGTAGGAATCGGTCCAGGAGGACTTGATTACATGACAATTAAAGCTGTAAAGGCTATAGAAGAAAGTGATATAGTAGTAGGATACACAAAGTATATAGAAATGATAAAGCCACTTTTAGATGGTAAGAAAGTTTATTCTACAGGAATGATGGGTGAAGAGGCAAGATGCCAGGAAGCTTTAAGATTAACTAGTGAAGGAACGGTAGCTGTAGTAAGTACAGGAGATGCTGGAATCTATGGTATGGCTGGGTTAATTCTTGAAATGAAAAAGGATGAAGAAGTAGAGGTAATCCCAGGGGTTACAGCATCATCTTCAGCAGGATCAATAGTTGGAGCTCCACTTATGCATGATAACTGCAACATAAGCTTAAGTGATTTAATGACTCCATATGAAGATATAAAGAAGAGAGTTAAGCTTGCAGCAGAAGGAGATTTTATAATATCTCTTTATAATCCAAAGAGTAAGGGAAGACCTCATTACTTAAGAGAAGCTATAGATATAATAAAGGAATATAGAAATGAAGATACACCAGTTGCTATTGTTAAGCATGCATTAAGAGAAGGTCAAGAAGCTACAGTTTGCACTATAGGAACCTTTGATGATTCTATAGTAGATATGATGACTATGGTTATTATAGGAAATACTAAGAGTTATATAAAAGATGGATTATTTATAACTCCAAGAGGATATAAATTAGAAAACAAGTAGACATTAAGGGGGAGAATTACAATGATAGCTTTAATAGTAGGTACATCAGAGGGAAAGGTAATTCTTTCCCATCTAAATAAATATACAGATAACATTTTAGTATCCACAGCTACAACCTATGGTGGAGAGCTTTTAGTGGATTATAAATATAAAATATTAAATGATAAACCTTTAGTTTATGAAGAGTTAAAAGCATTATTTATGAAAAGTGGTGTAAGGGTAATTGTAGATGCATCTCATCCCTATGCAGTTCTAATAAGTGGAACAGCTATGAAGATAGCAAAGGATATGGGAATTGAGTATGTAAGGTATGAAAGACAAAGTACTTTAGATACGTTACCTAAAAATGATTTGATAATAGAGGTGCCGACCTATGAAGAATTAGGAGAAGCCCTAAAAGATATAGATGGATGTATTTTAAATACTACAGGAAGTAGAAATATAGATAAGATATTAGATTTAAAACTTGAAAATAGAATAGTTCATAGAGTTCTACCTTCTTTAAAAGTTATGGAGGAAGTATTTGCGTTAGGTGTTAGAGTAGAGGATTTGATATTCATAAAAGGACCTATAGGCTATGAACTAAATAAAGCCTTTATAAAAGAATATGATGGCAAGGCTTTAATAACAAAGGATAGTGGTCCACAAGGTGGAACTTATGAAAAAATGAAGGCTGCCATAGACATGGGAATTAAAGTTTTTGTAGTAGAAAGAAAGACCATGGATTACGGCATTGTCTTTAATGATGAAGAAAAATTAAGTCACTATATCTGTAGCAACCAAGAAAACTATTAGTAACATTTCAAAGTGTAATAAAAGACTCGGGTGACGGTGGGAGTAACTTTTATTATACAAAACAAAAAGTTATGTTATAGATTATATACTAATATATTTAAAGTGCACGTTAAGTATATTCTTTATAATCACATTATTTAGCTACAGTTAAGTATATAGGAATTTAAATATAAGCATTGCTAGCGGTATTATATTTAAATTAAATCATTTTTACTAAATATAAGGGGGAAAAATTATGAATAAATCAAGTATTACTAAAAAATCATTTGTATTTATATGGGCATTAGCACTATTCTTTACAGTGCCTAAATTAGCTTATGGTATGCATATTGCAGAAGGGTTTTTACCAATGGCTTGGTGTGCGTTTTATTTTGTAGCATGCATTCCATTTGTAGCATTAGGAATTAGAGATATAAGAAAAAAAACTATGAGTAGCAAGGATTTAAAAATGCTTTTAGCATTGATTGGAGCTTTTGCTTTTGTATTATCAGCAATGAAACTACCGTCTGTTACAGGAAGTTCATCACATCCAACAGGTACAGGTCTTGGAGCAATGATATTTGGACCATTTGCTATGTCTGTGGTTTCTATAGTAGTTCTTTTATTCCAAGCACTTTTCTTAGCTCATGGAGGATTAACAACTTTAGGAGCTAACGTTTTATCAATGGGTATTGCAGGACCAATAGTAGCCTTTGCAATTTATAAGGTATTTAAAAATAAAAATAAAAAATTAGCAATATTCCTTGGTGCAACTTTAGGGGACTTAGCAACATACCTAGTTACATCCATTCAACTTGGACTTGCATTCCCAGCTACTACAGGTGGATTTGCAGCGGCATTTATAAAGTTTGTATCAATATTTGCTATAACTCAAGTTCCACTTGCTGTAGTAGAAGGAATAATAACTGTTATGATATTTGACTTTATAGAAAAACATGCCTCTGAGGAGTTATTAGAAGTTGGAGGTGTAAGATAATATGAAAAAAAATATAGGATTAATTTTATTATGTATAGCAATTGTGGTAGGATCTTTATTCTTAGGTAGAAATGGTGAATTTAATGGTGCCGATGGAGAAATTGAAGTTAAAATCCAAGAATTAAATGGAGATTATGAACCTTGGGCAGCTCCTATGTGGGAGCCACCATCAGGAGAAATTGAAAGCTTCCTTTTCTGTTTACAAGCAGCAATTGGGGCTGGATTCATAGGATACTACATTGGTGTTAAAAAAGGAGCTTCAAAGAACAAAGGAGCTAAGACTAATGTAGGTGGAAAAGTGAAAGAATGTTAAGGACAGTACTTTCATATTCAAAGCTAAGTAAATTAGCAAATATTCATCCTATAGAGAAAATAATTTTATGTATATTACCAATAATAGCACTTAGTTTTAGTACTAGGTGCTATCCTTTGGTTATAAATATAATTTTTTTTCTTGTACTTCATATTGTTTATAAGAACCCTATGCATATAGTAAAACACTTTATAGAGGCAACTTTTTTATTTGCTTTAGTTTCTTCTATAACCTTTGTATTTGATTATGGATGGTATAGTACTTTAATACTTATATTAAAGGCGGTGTCTGGGGGGATATCCGTTAGTTTTTTAACTTTAACTACACCTACAGATCATGTATTTTATATATTCTCTAAGATAAGTTGGCTTAGAGATATTTGTGATATAGGAAAATCTATGGAGAGATTTTTAATACTTATAGATGATGAATTTCAAACATTACGAAAGAGTATGTTATGTAGAGGTGCCTTTGGTGGTTTTAAGAATAAAGTTAAGGATTCAGGAAGTCTTGCTGCTTTACTCTTTATTAATACTTTAAAACGTTGGAAAGAAATTAAGGATGGAATTAATAGTAGAGGCTATAGAGGAAATATTTATTATGGCTTTGAAGAGTTCCATTTGTCATATAAAAGAGTAGCTATAATAGTAGGATATATTACATTTCTTATTATTTTGGTGAGTATACCTAAGTGGTTTTAGAAGCTGGGTATACTTTTTATTTTTTTAGATAACTCTCTTAATTTAATATAGAATTTTGTAGTGTATATGGTTAAAGATATATACTATATAATACAGACTGTTAAAAATATAAATTAAAGTATAGAACTTAAAAGGACAAAAAATAGGGAAAATCCTCCTGAAGTAAATAGAAGGAAATTTCCTATATAAGATAAATATAAAAGATTAAGGATTTAATAATAATTGATAACTATTATCAATAAATTCATATTACTATAATATTTTACATATGTCAATATAATTGAAAATAATTTTCAATTAAAAGTTAATGTATTTAGTAAACATATTTGTTAATATATAATTAAGTGGAGACTTGTAATACATTTACATAAATAAATCTTGAAAAACATGTGGGATATGGATAATAAATTAATTAAAAAATGATTGGGGTAATTTAGAAAATGAGATATGTTAATTTAGAAGAATTGAAAGAGCTCCCAGGTTTTAATAACATAGATGAAAATACTTTAAGAAAGTTATCTAATATTACTAGAGTCACTAGGTATGAAAAGGGGAAGGTACTATTTAGAGATAAGGATATTGTAGATAATATCTACATAGTATTAAAGGGAAAAGTATCACTATATAAGTTCAATGAAAAGGGTCAAAAAAAGGTTATATTTATATTGGGGCTAGGTGATCTTATAAATGAAGTTATATTACAAAGTTCTACTGCATCTATAAATTGTGAAACCATAGAGGACTCTCAAATAATGTATTGTAACACTATGGAGCTTTTACAAGTCATGGAATCAGACTTTGAGTTTACAAAAATGGTACTGTCATCTTTATCTTTAAAAGTAAGAAGAATGTATAGACAATTTAAAAATACTACTGGAGTTTTAAATATGGGAAAGAGAGTTGCATCAAAGCTTTGGAAACTAGGTAGGGATTATGGGGTAGCTGATGACAATGGTATATTAATAGATATGGAGATTAGTATAACCTATCTAGCAGACTTATTTGGAGCACAAAGGGAGACCATATCAAGGGCATGTAAAGAACTTAATGAATTGGGATTAATTGAATACAATAATAAAAAATTTATAATAAAAAATAAAGAAAAACTTTTAGAATATTTTAAAGCACCGTGATTTTTATCACGGTGCTTTAAATTTTATAAGCCTATAATGAAGCTATAATTATAAAAGAGGGAAGGGATTTATTATGGTTTGTGGAGATTTTAACAAAGTATGTGCAGCTGGTAAAACAAAGATGCAATTGTTAAATGAAAACCCTATAGGATATTTTATTTCTTCTATGTTGGCGGGATTATTTATAGGATTAGGTTCTATTCTTATCTTTACCATAGGAGGTCAACTGACATCAGCAGGTTCAGGTGCTGTAAAGATTGTTATGGGATTAGCTTTTGGTGGAGCATTGAGTCTAGTTATAATGGCAGGGGGGGAATTATTTACAGGAAATAACTTTGTACTAGCATCAGCATCCCTAAATAAGGATGTACCATGGGAAGGTACTATGAAGTTATGGGTAGTATGTTTTTTAGGAAATCTACTAGGTTCAATTATAGCAGGAGTAATGTTTAAATTATCAGGTTTAGCTACAGGTAGTGTCGGTGAATACATTGCAAAGGCATCAGAAATAAAAATGACAATACCACTTATACCACTATTTTTCCGTGGAGTATTTTGCAATATATTAGTGTGTTTAGCAGTTTGGTGTGGATTTAAATGCAAAGAAGAAGTAGCAAAATTAATTATGATATTTTGGTGCTTATTTATTTTTATTACAGTAGGATTTGAGCACAGTATCGCTAATATGACAGTATTAACAATAGGTTTATTATCACCTTTTGATGCTTATGTCACCATAGGTGGATATATATATAATATTTTAGTTGTAACACTTGGTAATATGGTTGGAGGTATTTTCTTCGTAGCTCTTCCATACTACATTATATCAAGAAAAAAAGTAAATTAGAGGTGAATTATGGGTTACAAATTATATTTAGAAAAATTCAATGAAATTTTAAAAGAGCTTTCATCAGAGTATATAATATATGCTCCTATATTAATTAAAGGTGGTGCAAACTTTTCCGATACAGACAGGGTTAGATATGGGCAAATATCAAAGGTTGAAGATATAGTATTTGATGAAAAATCTCATTTTTCCTTTAAGGAAGTGTTATTACCACAATCTAAAACTCTACTTTATTTTACTGAAGATGAAGTAAAGGAAGCAGCCCCTAAATCTAAAGGGTCAATAGTATTTTTAAGAAGTTGCGACTTACATGCTGTAAAAAGAATGGATGATATATACTTAAGAAATGGCTTTGAAGATTACTATTACAAAAGACTTAGAGAGAATACAAAATTCATATTGATGGGGTGTGAAAGAACCTTTGAAAATTGTTTCTGTGTAGATATGGGAACTAATAAATCAAATAATTATGATGGATACATTAGGGTAGAAAATCATGAAGTTTACTTTGATAGTAAATGTGAAACTTTTGACATTTTATTAGAGAAAAAAGAGGTTGATACTATAGAGGTAGAACCTAAATTTATTTCTGAAAACAATGTTACCGTTAACATTCCAGAAGAACTTAGTCTAGATGTTATGAAATCTACCATGTGGGAGGAATATAATCAAAGATGCATTGCTTGTGGTCGTTGTAATTTTGTCTGTCCTACATGTACTTGCTTCACTATGCAAGATATTTTCTATCAAGATAATAAAAATGTAGGAGAGCGTAGAAGAGTATGGTCTTCCTGTCAAGTGGATGGATTTACTGATATGGCTGGAGGACATAGTTTTAGACAAAATAAGGGTCAAAGAATGCGTTTTAAGGTGCTACACAAAGTATATGATTACAAGAAAAAATGGGGTTACCATATGTGTGTAGGCTGTGGTAGATGTGATGATATATGCCCGGAATACATTTCATTTAGTAACTGTATTAATAAATTGCAATCAGCATGTGATGAGGTGAGATAGGTGAATAAGAATGAATATATACCTTTTATTTCAGAAATAAAGGAAGTAATAAAGCATACAGAAATTGAGTATACCTTTAGAATGAGCTATATTGGTGATGTGAAACCAGGGCAGTTCTTTGAAGTATCAATACCTAAATATGGAGAAGCACCTATATCAGTAAGTGGTATTGGAGAAGGAACTGTTGATTTAACAATACGTAAGGTAGGAAAGGTTACTGATGAAATATTTAGTAACTATGTAGGTGACAAATTATTTTTAAGAGGACCCTATGGAAATGGTTTCGATATAGATAATTATAAAGATCATGAAGTTATAGTAGTAGCTGGAGGTACAGGACTTTCTCCAGTAAGGGGAATTGTGGACTATTTTGGTAATAATCCACAGGATGCTAAAAAGTTTTCTCTAATTTGTGGATTTAAATCTCCTGAAGATGTTTTATTTAAAGAAGATATTAAGAGATGGAATAACACCATGGAATTAATTCTTACTGTAGATAAGGCAGAGGAGAGCTATGGAGGAAATGTTGGAATGGTGACTAAGTACATTCCAGATATGAAGATAGATGATATTAATGATGTACAAGTAGTTGTAGTAGGACCACCAATTATGATGAAGTTTACTGTGGATGAATTCTTAAAAAGAGGAATTCCAGAAAAAAATATTTGGATTTCTCAAGAGAGAAAAATGTGCTGTGGTATTGGAAAATGTGGACATTGCAAGATAGATGATACGTATATATGCCTAGATGGACCTGTGTTTAACTATACAAAGGGCAAAGAGTTAATAGATTAATTGGAGGTGAATTACATGGATATAAACACTAAAAACCTAAAAAAGAATGCATTTAGGGTTACAAAAAGAAGAGGATATACAGCATCAAGAATTCGTGTTCCAGGGGGAAAGATGGATGCTAAATATTTAGCCATGATTCAAGAGATTGCAGAAAAATACGGTGATGGAACTGTAAACATTACTATGAGGCAAGGCTTTGAAGTACCAGGTATTAGCTTTGAACATATGGATAAAGTAAATGAATTATTGCAACCAATCATTGAAGGATTAGAAATTAATCAAACAGATGAAGGAAAGGGTTACTCTGCAGCTGGAACTAGAAATATATCTGCCTGTGTAGGAAACAATATCTGTCCATATGCTAATTACAATACAACGGAATTTGCAAAGAAGATAGAAAAGGCCATCTTCCCCAATGATTTACACTTCAAAGTAGCTTTAACAGGATGTTCTAATGACTGTGGAAAAGTTAGACTAAATGATTTTGGAATAATAGGGATGACAGAACCTCAATATGATATGAATAAATGTGTATCCTGTGGAGCTTGTGTAAGAGCATGTACAAAGAAGTCCACTGGAGCATTAACTATGAATAACTATAAAATTCAACGTGATCATAAGAAGTGTATAGGGTGTGGAGAGTGTGTAATAGCATGTCCAACAGATGCATGGACTAGAAGCAGAGAAAAATATTACAAGCTTGTTCTTTTAGGTAGAACAGGAAAGAAAAATCCACGTTTAGCTAAGGATTTTATAGCTTGGGTAGACGAAGAGAGTATAATAAAAATAATCTGTAACACCTACAGCTATGTTAAGGAATATATAGATAAGGATGCACCAGGTGGTAAGGAGCATATAGGATATATTGTAGATAGAACAGGCTTCCCAGAATTTAAAAAGTGGGCCATGGAGGGAGTTAAGCTTTCTGATAAAACTGTTGTTCAAGAAACCATGTATTGGGATGGGATTAAGTATTAAAAATAATATATTTTAGTCACAATTGACTTTTTACCCTTGAATGTAAATATTTGTTGTAGTATAATCATATTTGTAAAATTTGAAAAAATAAATAAAACTAAATAATGAAATATAGGTTTGATTTTATCAATTAAAAGGGAAGTAGGTGTAAATCCTACACGGTCCCGCCGCTGTAAAGGTGGAGTTTTGTACTTATACCACTGGGAAACTGGGAAGGTGTACAAAAACCATGAAACCTGAGTCAGAAGACCTGCCTGTGTTTTAACACGTAAACTCTGCGGAGAATGGAGTGGTGTAACACAAGATATTTATATACATATGTATACATAAATATATTTTTAATATATTTTTTGTATTTATATATTTTTATGATGTATATGGTTGGTAAATATGATGTTATTTAAGTCCATTTAACTTAGAGTTAAATGGACTTTTTTTACGTTTAAATTTATTTGAAATAAGTAATAAATTAATATTTTTAAAAGGGGGCGAAAAATTGAGTTTTAACAAAAGAAAGTTTGATTTTCATGTTTTAACATATATTATTCTATTTTTATCATTAATAATAATAATTTTTTCTAATGATAATCCGGCAGTGGTTTTCTCTCTATATTTTTATATATTTTCATTATTCATATATAGCGGAAACACATATAAATTAAAAAAAGTTTTAGTTTATTTTATACCCTTTGCCATATTTATAATTCTTCTAAATATGATATTTGTTACACAAGGTAGTATGATTTTATTTCAAATTGGAAGTAAAAAATTTACCTTGGAGGCTTTAATATATGCATTAACAATGGCACTTAAGTTATTTGCAGTGGCCAGTCTCTTTATATCCTTTGAATTTATTATTGATTCAGATAGGGCAATTTCATATTTTTCAAGCAAGATGCCAAAATCAACTTTAACTCTAGTTATTGCTTTTAAGTTAGTTCCTGGTCTTAGAGATAGATTAAATAAACTTAAAGAAATTTATACAATTAGAGGAGTTGATTTTAATAAAAAGAGTTCAAGAGAAAAGACTAAAAGCTATGTTCCAGTATTGTCAATATTACTTGAAAATTCTATGGAAAGTTCTTTTGATATAGGGGAAGCAGCTTTTGTTAGAGGATTTTTAAGTAATGAAAGAAGTACCTATGACAGACAGAAGTTTAGAAAAAAAGATATTTCTATTATGGTTTTAAGCGGAGTTTTATTAATAGTATATATATTTGCTCAATATAAAGGAGCTGTTGATTTCAAAATATATGATGGGGTAAGTATAGTAAATATATTTAACTATGGAACAACATCAATATTTGTGATTATTCTAGCTATTACATTATTAATTTTAAAATATAGTAGGGAGAAAGACTATGGAATATATAGAGATTGAAAATTTAAGTTATTCATATCCTCTAGAAGGAAAGAAATCTTTAAATAACATAAATTTAGGATTAGGTAGAGGAGAGGTTTTATTAGTAGTTGGGAAATCGGGTTCAGGGAAATCAACTTTAGCTAAATCAATTACTGGGGCTGTTCCTCATTTTTATGGGGGCACAATATCAGGAGGAATTATCATTGATGGAGTACCATTAGAAGAGATGAGCCATAGCGAAAGGGCAAAGACAGTTACAATGGTTTTTCAGGATCCGGAGAAACAATTAATGATGAATAAGGTTCATAGAGAGATTGCTTTTGGACTTGAAAATATAGGGGTAAGTGAATCAACTATTAAGAGACGTGTATGGGAGGTCATGGAGTTTATAGGAATAACTGACCTGGCAGAAAGAGATATAACAACTTTATCAGGTGGTCAAAAGCAAAAAGTTGCAATAGCCTCTGCAGTGGCATATTTGCCAAAATGTATTATTTTTGATGAACCTTCCTCTCAGCTTGATGTTTCTGCGGCAGAAAGCATTGTGAATCTAATTAGAAAAATAAATGAAGAATTAGGAATAACAATAATCATTATAGAGCAGCGAGTAAATAAATGGTTTGATATAGCTGATAAAATTGCCTTTATGAATGAGGGTAAAGTTAATTTTTATAATAGTAGGTATGATTTTTATAAAGAATCTAAAGAAGAAGTTATTAATTTTTTACCTGATTATTTGAAGCTTAGCAAAAACCTTTCATGGGGTAATATGCCTAATAATTTCAAAGAAACTAGATGTAGAATTGATGATAAATATTCTGATATTAGCATAGATTGTTTAGATTTTAAAATAGATAAAAATCATGTTAAGAAACAAGTTTGCGAATATGGTAGTAATGCAATAAAAACAGAGAAATTAAATTGTTACTTCAATTCAATTCATGCCATAAAAGATCTTTCATTAAATATTGAAAATGGAGATTTCATAGGTATTATGGGAGCAAATGGGGCTGGTAAGAGTACACTTTTAAATTCTCTTATTGGGCTTAAAGAGTATAAGGGTAGTATTAAGGTATTTGGTAATGAAGTGAAAAAACTAACTGTTAATAAGATGGCAAGTATCATTGGATATGTATCACAGAATCCGAATGATTACATATCGAAATCAACGGTGTATGAAGAACTAAAGTTTACAATGGATAATTATAATTCCTTTGATAAGGAAGAATTAGAAAAGGTTTTAAAAGATTTAGATATTTATGAACTTAAGGATAAAAATCCAAGGGATTTAAGTGGAGGTCAAAAACAGAGGGTAGCCATAGGTTCTATATTAGTGATGAAGCCTAAAATACTTCTCATTGATGAGCCAACAAGAGGCCTTGACCTTGAAGTTAAAAATAAATTAGGTAGGGTTCTTAAAAATTTAAATAATAATGGAACTACAATAGTTATGGTCACCCATGATGTGGATTTTGCCTGTGATTTTTGCAAAAGTTTTGCTCTTATGTTTAATGGAGAAATAGTATCAAAGGGAAGTAGAGATGAGGTACTAAGCCATGGAATTTACTATACAACTTCCATAAATAAACTTTTTAAGAATGTAAATGAGAAGATTTTTACACTTGATGAAGGAAAAAAATATTTACTAAAAGAGGGACAAGCAAATGAAAAAAATTAGTTTAATAATAACCTCCCTTATTATTTTAGTTCTTATGATACTTACACTGCAAAAGGATATCCAAAATAGTTTTGCCCTACTTTCTACATTGGGGGTTTTGGGAATACTGTTTTTAAGTTATTTTTACTTTGAGAAAAGTATGCTGGGTACAAAGGAGATTGCAGTAATTGCAACTTTAAGTGCATTTACTGCACTATCGAGAATTGCCTTTGCTCCTATACCAAATGTGAAGCCTGTAACATTCCTTGTGGCATTATCAGGTTTTGTATTTGGGCCCTATGAAGGATTTCTTATTGGGAGTACATCAGCATTTTTATCTAATATATTTTTTGGTCAGGGACCATGGACACCGTGGCAGATGTTTTCCTGGGGACTTGTGGGAATTATATCTGGTATTTGGGGTAGAAAGGGAAAAAGAGTAAGGGCTCTAAAATTTTCAATTATATGTTTTATCTATGGATTTATGTTTGATTGGATCATGAATTTTTGGTATGTTTTGGGTTTTGTAAAACCAATTACAATACAAAGTGTTATCATGGCTTATCTGTCAGGATTAACATTTGATATTTTACATGGAGGAGGTAGCTTTATTTTTTCAATTATATTCTATGATAGCTTTATTGATGTACTTTTAAGATACAAAAGAAGGCTTGATATAACTTATATAAAAAATTAATGGAGGGGATTTTATGAAGAAGACATTTAAAAAGAATCTATTATGTTTATTAGTTGCATTACTAATTGGATTTACTCAGTTTTCTACAATTTTTACACAAAAAGTTGAAGCTGCTGATAAATCTGTAAAGGTGAAGGTTAGGATTGAAGCTAGTGACCATACTATCGTTCCAGAAACAGAAGTGGATGTAACAAATTTTGAGTTAGAACCTTATAACTGTAATGAAGTTAGCGGTGAGCCTAAGGCAATACATGCTATAATCAAAGCTTTAGAAGCCAATGGTCTTAATCCAAAAGATCAAAGCAAATTTAACTTTGGACGTGGAAGCTATATATCCAATATTGATGGAGTATCTCAGGGATCATTTGGGTCATTTGATGGTTGGGGATATTATGTTAATGATAATTATACAGATAAGTTAGTTGGTGGTCATGATTTAGTAGATGGGGACAGTATAGTACTATTCCACATGGAAAATTATGTGTACGCACGTTATGGTTACTTTAATAAGAAAGCAGTTAGCGCAAAAACTGGGGAAGATATTTCACTAGATTTAACTGGTAAATATTTTTTCCCGGGTGGAATACCAAATGATGTGGCTTTAGTAGATAAGGCAAAAATAATTATTAATGATAAAGAAACCCAATATATTACTGATGAAAATGGACAAGTAAAACTAAACTTCGATAAACCAGGAACCTACATTGTTACTGCAGATAAAAGGGTAAAGGATTGTGATCCCTTTGACTACAGTAAAACTGGCAGGCCCTTTAAAGATAAAGTTCTTGACAATAGAATGCTAGCAAGACCATACTGTAAAATTGTTGTTGAACAAAAGGATAAAGTTGCTCCACAAATAACAACAAATATAAGTAAAACAACAGTGACAAAAAGTGAGTTTACATTTATAGTATCTGCCATTGATGATGTTGATGGTAAGGTTAATAGTGAAGTTAAATTAGGGGAAAATGTTATTGAACCTAATGAAGATGGACAATATGTTGTTAATCTTTCTAAGGGCGAAAATAGAATATCTGTTAAAGCAGTAGATAAGGCTGGAAATGAAGGAAAGAAGACTATAGTAGTTAACTATAAAGAATTATCATCTATTGATTCATATGATGTTAAGAGTGAATTAGAAAAAACTAAAAACTATATGATTGCTAATAATGGTGATGAGTGGGCAGCTTTAAGTTTAAGTAAATTTGGAATCAAAGGTAATAAAGAAAGCTTTAACAATATAGTTAAGCAATTTAAGAGTGGAGTAGAGGAAGATGGATTATCTGAGTATTTTTATAAAGATACAGATCTTGAAAAAATGATAATGTATGTTACTAGCCAAGGTTATAATCCTTATAATTTCTTAGGTCATGACTTGGTTAAGGAGTTATTTAACAGAGATGTAAAAGAATTTAATAGATATGCACAGATATTTGGACTGATGGTTTACGATTACTGTAATGTAAGTGGAGAATATAAAATTACAAAAGATATACTAGCTAAGGAGTTAGTTAATAGTAAAGTAGTTTATGATGTAGATGGAGATGAATATTGTGGATGGAATATATGGGGTTCTGATGTAGATGTTGATACAACTGCTGCTGCAATAAATGCGTTATCAAGCTATTATGATAATAATAAAGAAATTAAAGATACTATTGATAAAGCAGTTAAAACATTAGCATTAATGCAAAAAGAAAATGGATGTTATGAAGCTTGGGGAAGTGAAGCTAGTGAAAGTATTAGTTTTACAATTTTAGGACTTACATCAATAGGTGTTGACCCAGCTGGTGAGTTATTCACTAAATCAAATGGAGAAGACCTAAATAATTTAGTTTCTGCCCTGCTTACATTTAAGGGCACTGATGGTCAATTTAAGCATACAACAGATACTAATAATAATTACATGTCAAGTGAGCAGGCATTAAGAGCTTTAATTGCCTTAGAGCAATTTAGAGGAAATGGTAAATACAATTATTATAAGAGTAATATTGATGCAAAATTATTACCTGTATATGTTGAAGGTAATAATACTCCTGTAGTTAATGTTCCAGAAGATACAGATGATATCAAAATACCTATAGGTATAATTAAGAGTCCAGAGTCAAATGAAGTAGTAGTAAATTGGAATGATACATCTTTGAATATACCATCTAAGATTTTTGATTCATATACAGGAATTTTAGAAGATTATCAGGTTATCTTAAAAAGAGAAGTTTTAGATAAAAATTCTAATATATTAAATATAGAAAATGGAACTAAGATCATAGGTAAGGTTTTTGATTATACTATGTCAGTAAAAGATAATAAAGGAAAGATAACTGAAATAAAAGATTTTGGTAGCAATAAAGTAAAGGTCGTAATAAAATTATCAAAAGATGATATAAAGGGAATAGATGTTTCAAAATTAGCAGCATATTATTACAATGGTACTAAGTGGGAAAAAATAGATGGTGGTAAATTTGATAATAATAATTTAACATTTACCTTTGAAACTACACATTTTAGTATTTATAGCTTGATGGTTAAAGATGATGAATCTAAGGATAATAGTGATAAAACAGATGAGGAATCAAATAATAAAACAGATAATGAAATAAATAATGATACAAATAATGATACAAATAATAAAACAAATAATGATACAAATAACAAAACAAACAATGGTGGTAAGAGTGAGTCCAATACCGTTAATGGTAATAAAGCAGACGATCTTCCTAAAACAGGAAAACCTATGAATTTGAATTTATTAGTAGTTGGATCATTGATTTGTATAGTATCAGGGATTGTTTTAATAAAAAGAAAAAGAATTAGTAATAACTAAAATAGTAAATACATAAGGAAGCTGTAGGCTTCCTTGTGTATTTATTAGAATTTAGAGAGAAGGTGCTATGTTGAAGGGGAAAAATAAGATATTACTTATAATTTCCGCTCTTATTATTTTTGCGGGAATGTTTGTTTTTGCACAAAAACTTCAAAAGTCATTCAATAATACAATTGCTGAAAAAGCTACAATCACAGCTGAGCAAGAAAATAAAGAAGACAGCAAAAATGATAAAATTAATAAGGAAGTAAGTGATAAGGAAACTAGTACGGATAAGACTGATAATAAAGAAGATAGTAAGGTTAATGAAAGCAATAAAGAGACTGATGATAAAGAAAATGTTGTAGTTAATGATTTATCTAAAGTTAAAGATAATTCTGATTCTAACACTGAAAAGAAATCTAATGCTAATAGCTATAATTCGAAAAATTCATCTACTGAAAAGAAAAAAACTGCAAGTAAAAAGGAAGAATCATCAAATTCATCCAATAGTTCTAAAGCAACTGTAGAACCTAAAAAGGAGGAGCCAACTCCAGTGGTAAAAGATGAAACTCCAAACTTTATAGTAATTGATACAATAAGTAATAAAACACTAGCTTCTAAATATGTAGATTATGATAATATTACTGTTGCTCAATTAACATTCAAGGTTTTAGATGAGTTAGGGATAAAATATAGAACTACAGGCTTTAACGATACAACATACTTTGCATCTATTGCAGGGCTTAGAGAGAAAGCTGCTGGTCCTTTAAGTGGATGGTGCTACTATGTAAAGAAAAGTGGGAGTAATGGATTTGTTAAACCTAATGTGGGAACCGGAAGTTGGATTTATAATAAAGGTGATACTGTGATATGGAAATATTGGGAGGATGGAGTTAATAATTAATTTTTATCAATGCCAACATTAGTTAAATATATAAAATAAGAAAGTACCTATTATCACTGAAGGTACTTTCTTATTTTTTAATTACTCCAAGGAATTCTTTCTTTTTTTCATGAATTTATAAGCTATGAATCCAAAACAAATTACTAGAATAGCTATAGCTACAATAGAATAATCTTTTAAAATCTTTTGAATTAGGTCAGTATTTTCACCTAAAAAATATCCTAAAGATATAAGAATTATGTTCCAAATAGTTATACCCCCAAGGGAGTATAATATAAATTGAGAATAACTCATTTTTACAGCCCCTACAGCTAGTGATATGTAAGTTCTAGTTAAAGGGAATAATCTACTTAGAAACACAGCAGGTTTTCCATACTTATCAAGAAATAAATCTAACTTATTGAAACTCTTTTTTGCACCAGATGATTTACTACAAAGCCAATTTATTATAGGAGAGCCTCCAAAGTATCCAATGGTATAGCAAAGAGTTGAACCAATTAATCCTGCTCCAGTACTAAGAAGAATAACTCCAATAAAGCTAAAGTTACCATAAGAAGCTAAAAGACCTATAAAAGGTAACAGTACTTCACTAGGCAATGGAAAACAGGAATATTCTAAAAATACCGCTAAGAATACACCAGGATATCCAAATCCTTGTATAGTAGTTATTATTGTATTTAAAAAATCATTTACAAAATTCATATAAGCACCTCAAATTTATATTTTAAGATATATTTAAACAAGTGTATTATAAACTTAAAGTGTATAAACTTAAAGTTTAATTAAGTTAAGTTTATGTTAAATACAATATATTGTAATATATTATTAAAGGCCTAAGGATATAACTTTTATGTATAGATTACTTATACTTTTATATTGAAGGAAATTAATAACAATAATAAGTGTATTGTATAAGATACTAAATGAAAATCAAGGAAAATCCTTGAATTACATAGGTAAGAGTAGTATAATAATATTGTAGTTGATACACTATATTATATTAAAAAACAATATATAGCATTAGCTTACATAAGCTGATTAATAAAGAGAAAATTTAATATAAAAATAATAGAGGTACAAAGTTTAATACTTTGTTTAAAAGGGAAGTAAGTGAAAATCTTATACGGTCCCGCCGCTGTAATGGGGAGAAGCTTCTTAAAAGCGCCACTGACGAATGTTGGGAAGGCTGAAGCAACTATGAACCAAAGTCAGAAGACCTGCCTATATTAATACACTAGATACTCTACGGTAGATGGAGGGGTGTTATAAAAGAATGGATATATATTAAAGCATAGCATATACTTTAATGTAATTTTTCTGTAATTTTTATACCCCTTAACTGAAGAGTTAAGGGGTTTTGTTGTTGAGTAAATATATAACTTTAAATCCCTAATAATTATTGCCCTATAAAAAATTTATATATAATAATTAAAGGTTTGAAGATATTGCATCTTTGAGCCTTTAATTATTATATTGTTAAAACCATAGAGTGTTATTATCTGATGAAGCAATTACTTCTTTAATAGCATTAACAGCATATAATACATCATCTTCAGTGTTAAAGGAGCCAAAGGCGAATCTTACTGTTCCGTTAGGGAAAGAGCCTAAGGTCTTATGAGCTGATGGTGCACAATGAAGCCCACATCTCACAGATATGCCGTAGTTTTTGGATAGCATATGGGATATTTGACCATTATCACCCTTAGGAAAATCAATGGATACTACAGAAGTCCTATTTTCAGCAGAAGGTAGTCCCAGAACTTTAATTTCTTTTATATCCTTAATGTTATCTAAAAATAGTTTAGTTAATTTTATTTCATGATCTTTTATACTACTAAGTCCTTTTTCCTTTAGATATTTTAAGGCTGCATTTAAGCCAAATATTCCAGGTATATTTGGAGTACCACCTTCAAATTTATCAGGCATGTAATCAGGTTGAATTTCATATTCAGAGAAGCTACCAGTACCACCTTCTATAAGAGGAGTAGTTATTTTAGCTAATTCATCTTTTATCAAAAACCCACCTATACCTTGAGGTCCAAGAAGTCCCTTATGACCAGTAAAACATAAAACATCTATATTCATTTTCTCCATATCTATTGGAATTGATCCAGCTGTTTGTGCTGTGTCTGCAATGAAGCAAATATTGTTTGCCTTGCAGAACTTTCCTATTTCTTCAAAGGGCATAATAGTTCCACATACATTAGAGCTATGAGTCATTACTACAGCTTTAGTATTAGGCTTAAGGTATTTATGTAAATCAGACGAATTTAACTGTCCTAGGGAATTACAAGGTACTACAGAGTGCTCTATACCTTTACTTTGTAAGGCGTTTAAAGGGCGAAGTACTGCATTATGTTCCATAGAAGAAGTAATCACATGGTCACCAGCCTTTAAAAATCCTTTTAAAATAACATTAAGACTATGAGTTATATTGCTAGTAAAAATTACATTTTCAGGTTTTGAAAAATTAAATAGTTCACAGAGTAGTTCTCTAGTTTCATAGACTATGTTTTCTGCATTAAAGGAACTATCATAACTACCCCTATTTACATTTCCACCTACATTAACAATATAATTTGTCATAGCTTCAGCTACAGAATTAGGCTTAGGAAAGGATGTAGCACCATTATCTAAATATACTTTTCTCATAATTACCTCCTGAAATCTATATATCCTATATCTAATTAAAGCTTTAAAAATAAACATTTTTTCCTACATTATTATATCATAGAGAATTAAATATAAAGGTTTTATATATTAGGGTTACATAAGTATTAAAAAAACAAATAGATTGTTCTTCGTCTATTTGTAATAAAAATTTAATAAAAATATAAATATATGTTAAAATTTACTTTGGATGAATTATTATCAAAATTTATTATATTTATCAAATATATGGGGGGATAAACGGTGAAAGAAAAAAGAGGCATAATTTTTGCTGGTGGAATCATTGGTCTATTATCTGTAGCTTTGGTGTATTTAGGGAATCCTAAAAACATGGGTGCTTGTATAGCCTGTTTCTTAAGAGACATAGCAGGTGCTGTAGGACTACATAGAGCTGAAGTTGTACAGTATATAAGACCAGAAGTAATTGGTATAGTTTTAGGGGCATTTATAATTGCACTATTTACAAAGGAATTCAAAGTAAAGGGTGGTTCTTCACCATTCTTAAGATTTATTCTTGGTGCTATAGTTATGATTGGTGCTCTAGTATTCTTAGGATGTCCACTTAGAATGGTACTTAGAATTGCTGGTGGAGACTTAAATGCTGTAGTAGGCTTACTTGGATTTGCAGCAGGAATATTTGTTGGAATTCAATTTTTAAACAGAGGATTTACTTTAAAGAGAAATTATAATTTAACTACAGCTGAAGGATATGCAATGCCAGTAATAGCAATAATGTTATTAATATTGTTAATATCTGCTCCAGCATTTATATTCTTTAGTGCAAAGGGTCCAGGTTCTATGCATGCACCTATATGGTTTGCTTTAGCAGCAGGACTTATTATAGGAATTGTAGCACAAAGAACAAGACTTTGCATGGTAGGTGGAATTAGGGATTTAATCATGTTTAAAGATAGTTATTTAATGTGGGGATTTATATCAATATTTGTAGTAACATTAATAGGAAACTTAGTTCTAGGAGATTTTAAACTAGGCTTTGTTGAACAACCTATAGCTCATAATGATGCACTATGGAACTTTATGGGTATGTTAGTTGCAGGTTGGGGTTCAGTACTTTTAGGAGGATGCCCATTAAGACAATTAATACTTGCTGGGGAAGGAAATGCAGATTCTGCAATCACAGTAATGGGGATGATTGTTGGAGCAGCTTTTGCACATAACTTCAAATTAGCATCTTCAGGAGAAGGTCCTACTGGCAATGGAAAGATTGCAATATTTATAGGAATAGCAATATTATTAGGGATTTCTTATTTCTGTATGAATAAATCATTTAACATAAGTAAGAGTAAGGCTGATAGCAAAGGTGGTGTTTCTATTGGTTAAGGTAGATGCAAGGGGAATGAGCTGTCCTCAACCAGTTTTAATGGCTAAAAAAGCATTAAGTGCAAACAAAGATGGATTTGAAATATTAGTTGATAATAATGTGGCTAAGGAAAATGTTTCAAGGTTTATTAAAAATGCAGGTTTAAATGCTGTAGTTACAGAAGTAGAAGAAGATTTTCTAATAAAGGCAGTTAAATAGAATGCAGTATATTGGAGTTTTTTTCACACATTCAGGGGCTATAAAATATCACAGATATTTAGATAGTATTGAAATTACTAATGAAACTATGCCAGTTCCAAGAAGACTTAGCTCTAATTGTGGAATTGGGGTTAAATTTATTACAGACAGAGATATAAACAATATGATAACTGAAGATGTTGAAAAGATATTTAAAATTCAGGGTAACGAAAGCATTCTTGTATATGAATGTGAATAAATAAAAAGAATCTATCTGTAACAGGATAGGTTCTTTTTTACTCTGTTTATCTATAGTTAATTATGTGATATAAAGTATATAGAGAATATATATGTAAGTTCCATTACGATACTAATAAAGAGGGGTGTTATATATGGAAGAAAGAATATCTATTTTAGTAGTAGAAGATGATGTAGATATAAATGGATTACTATGCAAAATTCTTAAAAAGCAAGATTATGAAGTGAGCAGTGCATATTCAGGTAGTGAAGCTAGAATGTGCATTAACATGTATAATTATGATTTGATTCTTTTAGATTTAATGTTACCAGGATTAACTGGAGAAGAGTTGATAGGAGAAATCAGAAAATCAAAAACTATGCCAATTATTATTATCTCTGCGAAAACTGAGATTTCAGATAAGGTAAAGCTGCTGAAATTAGGGGCAGATGACTATATTACTAAACCATTTGAGATAAGTGAAGTTACTGCAAGAGTAGAAGCCCAACTAAGAAGATATAAAAGATTTAGTAGTTCAGAGGATATGGGGCAAGTCTTAGCTTATAAGAATTTAGAGCTGGATAAGGAAGCTATGAAGGTCACAGTGAATGGAAATGACCTTACACTAACGGTAAGAGAGTTTTCTATACTAGAGCTTTTACTAACTCATCCTAAAAAAGTATTTACTAGAGAAAACTTGTATAAGAATATATGGAATGAAGAGTTCTATGGAGAAGATAATACTGTAAATGTTCATATTAGCAATATTAGATCTAAGATATCAAAATTAGATAAGGATACAGAGTATATAAAAACTATTTGGGGTATAGGGTTTACTATGGCTGAATAAACTTTATGATTTCTTTAACTTTTCTTAAGTGTTTATTGAGTTTTAAATTTTATAATAAAGACAATGAGAAAAGGGAAGGGTGAGATTTATGGAAGAAAGTATATTAATTACGAGAAATTTAAGTAAATCCTACGGAAAATTTGAGGCAGTAAAGGCTACTAATATAAATATAAAAAAAGGCTCAATATATGGATTGGTAGGGAAAAATGGTGCTGGTAAAACTACTTTATTAAGGATGATTGCAGGCCAAACTATGATAACTAGTGGTGAATTAGAGTTATTCTCAGAAACTACGGAAAAAGGTTTAGAGATTTCAAGACAAAGAATAGGAGCAATGATTGAAACTCCAAGTTTTTTTCCATATTTAACGGCGGAGGAAAATCTTGAGTATTATAGAGTTCAAAGAGGAATAGCTGGTTCAGAATGCATAAAACAATTACTTAAAGATGTAGGACTTGAAGATACTAAAAAGAAAAAATTTAAGAGTTTTTCTTTAGGTATGAAACAGAGATTAGGGTTAGCTCTTGCAATGATGAATAATCCGGACTTTTTAGTTTTAGATGAACCAATAAATGGACTTGATCCAATGGGGATTGTTGAAATTCGTAATCTTCTTTTAAAACTAAATGAAGAGAAGAATATTACCATAATAATTTCTAGTCATATACTAAGTGAATTAGCTAGTATAGCAACGGAATATGGCTTTATTGAGAGAGGACAGATGGTAGAACAGATTTCTGCAGAAGAACTTAAGGAGAAGTGTAAGGAATGTTTAGAGATATCAGTAGATAATGCTGAGAAGGCAGCAGTACTGTTAGAGGATAAACTAAATTGTCATGAATATGAGGTATTACCTAATAACATAATTCGAATTTATAAATTTAAAGATACACCTTCCATGGTAAGCAGTACAATTGTTAAAAATGGGGTAGAGTTAAATTCTATGAATATAAAGGGAACCAATTTAGAAGAATACTTTGTTTCATTAGTTGGAGGTGTTATCAATGCTTAATTATATAAAAAGTGAATTATATAGAACTACTCATCGTAAATATCCTTATGTTTTAGTTGGAACTTCTTCATTGATATGTATTCTAGTTAATGTATTAGCATTATGGTTTATGCAAGATCAAGCAGCAGTTAACAGAATAACAATGCCAGATATGCTAATGATTTCAACAGGTCTTTTTACATTGATTTATTATTCTGTAATTATGATTGTAGATATTGTATTTTCAGATGAACATAAGCATCAAACTTTAAAAAATACAGTATCCTTTGGGATTAATAGAACAAAAATATATTTAGGAAAATTTATTGTAGAAGTGATTGTAGCCACAGTATCTTTAATTATAGTTGCCACTGTGTTAATATTAAGTTCTTATATATGTCTTGGGTTAGGTGGAGCAACTATGGCAGAAACACTTGGTAATTTTGGGAATAAACTCATTGCTGTATTCCCACTTTGGTTAACAGGAATTGCTATTGCAAATTTACTTGCTTTTAATATTAAGAATAATAATATATTTGCCTTTGCTTATCTAGGGGTAGTAGCTATATTTCCAGGAATAATTAAGCTGCTAGGTTACTATAAACCTATATTTGCAAAAATACAATTATATTTAGTTTCTTACAACATTAAATTTATAGTAGGTCAAGACAGGGTTCTTTCTGAGGATATTACAAAATTTTATGTACTAGGTATAGTATACATCACTTTAATAACGGTTATAGGAATTATTTCCTTTAGAAGAAGAGAGATAAAATAGAATTAATTATTTAAATTCACACATATATAAATTCATACCTATTTAAATATGAAACTATATGAATATAAACCTAGTTAAATAGTAAAATAGGAATATAGTTAAATATTAAAATAGTTAACTATTTGTTCTGTTTATGGGGGTTAAGAGGGTTTCGTTATTTGAAGAAATATATTTAGGGCGTAAGTCTTGGGAGGAGCATTAAATGATATATATAACTATTTTATTTGGTGGTATAGCAGCATTATTTATAGTGCTCTTTCTACTAAATCGCTATAATATAAACAATATAAATAAGGAATTGAAGAAGCTTAAAAATATAAAAACCAATGAACAATTAAAATTAGCAGCCCCTAATAAAAATATTGAAGAGATGATAGGTGAAATTAATTTTATATTAGAAAAAAGTCAAAATGATAGAATAGCTCATGAAAAGAGTGAAAGTGAATTAAGAAAGCAAATTGCTAATATATCTCATGATTTAAGAACTCCTCTTACATCTATTCTAGGTTATGTACAGCTAATTAGGGATGAGTCTACTAGTGAAGAAGAAAAACAGGAGTACTTAGATATTATAGAAAAACGCTCTAAGGTGCTGCAAAATCTTATTACTAGCTTTTATGATTTATCTAGATTAGAAGCCAATGAATATGACCTAGAATTTAAAAAGGTTAATGTTGAAAGTTTATTGCGTGAAATTGTAGCAGCTTTTTATAATGATTTTGTTGATAAAGGCTTTGAAGTAGAAGTTGATCTACAAGAAAAATTACCAGCTATAATTGCTGATGAAAATGCTGTAATTAGAATTTTTACAAATATATTTCAAAATGCCTTAAAGCATGGCAGTAAAACTATGTCTATATGTCAAAGGCAAGTAGATGGAGTAATTATTTCTACTTTTAGTAATAGGGTAGAAAACTTTACACAGGAAGATTTAGAACATGTATTTGATAGATTTTTTACTACAGACAGAATGAGGACAGGACAAAATACAGGTCTTGGATTAACTATTGTAAAGAAACTTACAGAAAGTATGGGACATGAGGTTTCTGCTAGTTTAGAGGATGAAGTCTTTACAATTCAGATTAGATTCAAATTAAAATAGTAGTATAAAATATATAAGTTTTAAATAAGAAAAGAACATTCAAGGCTGAGAAAACAGTTTATGAATGTTCTTTTTTATGTATAATATATGACTTTTTTATGTATAATATATGACTTTAAACTCAATCTTAAAAAATCAGCCTATTCTATATGAGCATAAAAAGAACATTTTTAACAATAGTAATAAAATGGTTAAAATGTATTTTAAAGCTACACAATAAGATGTATAATTAATACATAATTGTGGAAAAAGGTGGGAGTGATTTGAGAAAGTTAAGAAGTATAATAGTAATTACAGTTTTAGCTATGGCCTTTGTTGGATGTTCAAATGGACAAGCTAATAAAGAAGAAACTAATAATAGTGGAGAAAAAAAAGAAATAATAATCTCAGCAGCGGCAAGTCTTAAAGAATCTATGGAGGAAATTAAAAAGGTCTATGAAGAAAAAAATAATATAACTTTAACTTTTAACTTTGGGGCATCAGGAGCACTTCAAAAACAAATTGAGGAAGGGGCACCGGTAGATATATTTATGTCTGCAGGAGAAAAGCAATTTAAAGCTCTAGAGGATAAGGAACTTATAGAAAGTGGAAGTAAGAGAGACATAGTAGAAAATGAACTTGTTTTAATTGTTAATAATGAGTATAAAGATAAAGTAAAGGAGTTAGATGATTTGGATAACCTAGATGGACATATAGCTTTAGGAGAAATAGGCTCTGTACCCGCAGGACAATATGCTGAGGAAGCTTTAATTCACTATAATAAGTGGGATGTCATAGAGAATAACATTGTTTTTGCCAAGGATGTTAAACAAGTTGTTAGTTATGTAGAAAGTGGTGAAGCAGCTTGTGGTATTGTTTATAAATCTGATACAGTTAATATAAAAAATTCTGTTGTGGTCACTACTTTCGATACATCAAGTCATAAAAAGATCATATACCCTGGAGGGATAATAAAGACTTCTGAAGTTAAAGGTGAGGCTAAAAGTTTTTTAGAGTTCTTAGATACTAGTGAAAGTAAAAAAATACTGGAAAGGTATGGTTTTAAGGTTAATTAATCATTAAATAAGGATAATTTATAAGCTTCATAGGAAACAATTGCCTGATGAAGCCTATAAATTATACATGTTATACAAAATAGAATTCCTATAGTATATATAAACAATATAAGATGAGGATGATAAATATATGATGGAGTCCATATTAACACCAGTGATAATTTCGTTTAAAGTAGCTTTTGTTGCCACAGGGATAGTTATTATTTTTGGTATAGCATTAGCATGGATATTTTGTAGACATAGTTTTAAGGGGAAGTCAGTATTAGAAACAATAATACTATTGCCTATGTGTCTTCCTCCTACAGTAGTAGGGTATGGAATGCTAATAGTCATGGGTAGAAATGGTCCTTTAGGAAAGCTTACTGAAGCTGTATTTGGAGGTACCTTAGTATTTACGTGGCAAGGTGCTGCCATTGGAGCTGCAATTGTGGCATTGCCATTAATGTATGAAAGTGCTAAGGCTGGTTTTTTAAACGTAGATATTACATGTATAGAGGCAGCTAGAATATTTGGTGCCAGTGATAGTTATATATTTTTTCATATAGTATTACCTATGGCTTTTGATAGTATTATCAGTGGAGTAATTTTAGCATTTACTAGAGCTTTAGGTGAATTTGGAGCTAGTCTTATGGTTGCCGGTAATATACCAGGAAAAACTCAAACTATACCAATAGCAATATATTTTGCTATGGAAGGTGGAAATAGAACTCAGGGAAATGTGCTGGTAGCAATTGTAGTTGTATTTAGTTTTATTATGGTATTTTGGTTGAATAGATGGAAGAAACTTAGAAAATAATGATAAATACTAAGAATAATAGTATAATAATCTAGGTAGATTTTATAGCGCTTTGGGAATAGGAGGGGATTTCATGGAAGCTTTTGACCTAATAGTTATAGGTGCAGGAGTAAGTGGAGTTATGGCTGCGGTAGAGGCCAAATCTAGAGGAGTAAATAGGGTTATTGTAATAGATAGGGATATAGAACCTGGTGGAGCTATGCTTTCATGTGTTCAGGCAGGTTTTTATTATAAGAGTATAAAAGAAAATTTAGCTGCCCCTGAATTAATATCAGGATTAGTAAAGGATGCCTTAAATTTAGGCGTAATTATTAAGTGCGATACTACAGTTTTGGAAATAAAAAAGAATAAAGAAGTTGTTATGGTAAATAGTAAGGAAGGAATAAAGACTATAAAAGCTAAGTCTATCATTTTTGCCATGGGCTCAAGGGAGAGACCCTTTGGTTATAAAAACATATTGGGTTATGGGTTGGCCGGAATTACCACAGCTTGCTCAACGCTAAAGTATATTAATAGAAAAGGTGTATTACCAGGAAAAAGATGCATTGTATTAGGCTCTGATGATATAGGAATACTTGCAGCGAGAACTTTAGTTTTAGAGGGAGCCAATGTAATAAGTATGATAGAAACCAGTGGAGCTATTAGAGCTGTAAGTAATAAAGCTAAGGAATATGTTGAAGACTTTAATATTCCTGTACTCTTTAACCATAGAGTAGTAAAGATATATGGTACCCATAGAGTTACTGGTGTAGATATCGTACATCTAGATGAAGAATATAATGTTATTGAAGGAACTAGTAAATATGTGGATTGTGATACTTTAGTGCTATGTATGAACTTAAAACCAGATACTGCAATAGCAGAAAAAATGGGAATAGATATAGAGAAAGAAAAGGGTGGTATATTTATTTCGGATAAAATGGAGACCTCAATGAAAGGAATATTTGCTTGTGGTGCAGTGGTTGATGGGTATACTAATGTGGAGAAGGTCATGAATCAAGGAAAATTAGCAGCTAAGTACGTAGCAGAGTATTTATGTGGAGTACAATAGAGCAAGGGTAAACTAATAATGAGCTCAGGATATGGATAGGATATATGTAAAAGAGAAAGTAGGAAATATATAAATCAATGGAAGAATATATAGATAAAAAACAGAAAATAATAAACTATGCAAAGAAACTTTCTTTAGATACTATTGGATTTACAGAGTGTAGAAGATTTAATGAACTAGAAGAATTTTTCATAGATAGAAAAGAAAATAGTCTTTTTAATGAGTTTGAAGAGGAAGATATAGAAAAAAAGATTAATCCAAAGCTTTTAATGGAAAATGGAGAAACTATTATATCAATAGCTTTTCCTTATTATCATGGTGATAAAGGAGAAGGAGATAAATTTTCTCTATATACAAGGGGGCTAGATTATCACAGAGTAGTAGAAAAATATTTAAAGGAAATATGTGATTATATAGAATCCTTAGGAGGAGAGGCTAAATGGTTTGTAGATAGTAACCCATTACCAGAGAGATATATCGCAGCTATAAGTGGAGTTGGATTTATAGGGAAGAATAATACTCTTATTACGGAAAAGTATGGCTCCTATGTATTTTTAGGAGAAATAATAACAAATCTTAAGCTACAAGGGGATAAATCAAAAAAATATGGCTGTAAAGGGTGCAATTTATGTGTGGAAAAATGCCCAACAAATGTTATAATAGAAGATGTTAAAAAGTTTAATTCTTCACAATGTGTTTCTTATTTAACTCAAAAAAAGCACTTAAATAATGAAGAATTAAATATGGTTAAAGGCAAGATTTTTGGGTGTGACAATTGTCAAAAAGTATGTCCACATAATTTAAATGTGGAAGTTTCACCTATTAAAGAATTTTTACCTAAGGAGTATATGGAAAAGGTTGATTTATTAGAGCTTATAAATCTTGATAATAAAAACTTTAAAGAAAAGTATATCATGCATTCTTGTGGATGGCGTGGAAAGAATTTATTAATAAGAAATGGGCTTATCAATTATTATTTGAGGTATAATGAAGATAGAGATAATATAGAAGAGAGTATTAACTCACCATACATAAAGGAGTATTATAACAGATTATTCAAGAAGTAGTATGGAGGTAAGTCTTAGGTATAAAGGAGATTTCTATGAAAAGAGATATATTAACAAAAATTTTAAATAAATTACCAGAGAGTCTTTCTGGAAAACTAGCAAGAAGTTATGTAAAGACATCAATAAAAAAGTATGCTAATATGAAGGTTGAAGGCTACGAAAAAATTAAAGGTATAAAGGGCCCAATAATATTTATATGTAACCACTTAAGTAATGCTGATGGACTAATACTTAACGAACTATTAAAAGACTTTGACCCCACATTCATTGCGGGAGTAAAGCTTTCCAATAACGATTTTACTAAGAATGGATTTAAGTTTATAAAGACCATAGCAATTAAACCTAATTCTGCAGATAAGGATGCCATTAGTAAGATTGTAAAGAAACTTAGAGCTGGAGAAAATATTATGATATTTCCAGAGGGAACAAGAAGTAGAAGTGGTTCAATGATAGAAGGTAAGAAGGGATTTCTTCTAATGGCTAAGCTATCTAAGGCTAAGATAATTCCAATTGGGTTAGCAGGCACAGAAGAATTTTTACCTATAAATGATGGTGATATGGGGGAAGAAAACTTCCAAACAGCTCAAGTTACTGTAAGGTTTGGAGAACCTATATATTTACCTGAAAAACTTAAAGAAGAAGATAAGAATGAATATAATGAAAGAGCTATGTTGGAAGTTATGAAATCTATAGCTGCTCTTTTACCAGAAAAATATAGAGGTGTATATAAATAAGGATTCATTGAAAAACTTATAGTAGATGATATTCTAATTATGTAAAGGGAAAGTATAAGTAGCTGATTTATAAAGGTAAGTGTTAAAAAATATTATTATGGAGTATAAATATACTTATATATGTTATTAATATATTAGCATGTATAGTAAATTTTATTTAATATAATTTAAATGGAGGTAATCAAATGGGAAGCAAATCTTTAAACAATTTCCTTAAAACTAATTTAGAGGACCTTAAAAGTAAAGGGCTTTATAATGAAATTAATGTTATTACAGGACAAAATGGACCTGTGATAGAAATAGAAGGAAAGAAGCTAATAAACCTATCTTCAAACAACTATCTAGGACTTGCCACTAACAAGAGAATGATTGATGCTTCAATCAAAGCTACAGAAAAGTACGGTGTAGGTGCTGGTGCTGTTAGAACAATAAATGGAACATTAGACATACATATAGAATTAGAGAAGAAGTTAGCAGCATTTAAGCATACTGAAGCTGCAATAGCTTTCCAATCAGGATTTAACTGTAATATGGCAGCAATATCTGCTGTAATGAACAAAAAAGATGCAATACTTTCAGATGCATTAAATCATGCTTCAATTATAGATGGATGTAGATTATCAGGAGCTAAAATCATAAGAGTTGAACACTCTGATATGGATGATTTAAGAGCAAAGGCTAAAGAAGCAAAAGAATCAGGATTATATGAAAAAATAATGGTAATCACTGATGGTGTATTCTCAATGGATGGAGATGTTGCAAAACTTCCTGAAATTGTTGAGATTGCAGAAGAGTTTGATTTAATCACTTACGTTGATGATGCTCACGGTTCTGGGGTACTAGGAAAAGGTGCTGGAACAGTTCACCACTTTGGATTATCAGACAAAATAGATTTCCAAATTGGAACACTTTCTAAAGCTATCGGTGTAGTTGGAGGATATGTAGCAGGATCTAAAGACCTTATCGACTGGTTAAAGGTTAGAGGTAGACCATTCCTATTCTCTACATCATTAACTCCAGCAGCAGCAGGAGCTTGTATAGAGGCTGTAAATATATTAACTGAAAGTACGGAACTTCATGATAGATTATGGGAAAATGGAAATTACCTTAAAAAGGGCTTAAAAGAATTAGGATTTGATATTGGACATAGTGAAACACCTATAACTCCATGCATAATTGGAGAGGCTGCTGAGGCTCAAGAATTCAGTAGAAGATTATATGAAGAGGGTGTATATGCTAAATCAATAGTATTCCCAACAGTGCCACTTGGAACAGCTAGAGTAAGAAACATGCCATCAGCTGCTCACACAAAAGAATTGTTAGATGAAGCTATTGCTAAATATGCAAAAGTAGGAAGAGAAATGGGCTTAATAAAATAATATTTGTATTAAAAGTAGAGGAGGAATATCCTCCTCTAAAGGTTATAGATTTTAACTAAAAAACATTTAAATAAAATTTAAATAACATTAGATAGGGAGAATCAATATGAAAAGAATATTAGTTAGCGGATGCTTAGGTCAAATTGGTACGGAATTAGTAACGAAATTAAGAGAAGTTTACGGAGTAGATAATGTAGTAGCTACGGATGTAAGAAAGCCAGAAGGAAATCCAATCGTTGAAGGTGGAATTTTTGAAACTTTAGACGTAACAAACTATGACGAATTCTTATCAATAGCTAAAAAACATGAAGTAGATACTATTATTCACCTTGCAGCACTTTTATCAGCAGTTGCAGAAGCAAAACCACAGCTTGCATGGACTATTAACATGGGTGGTCTTGTAAACGCTTTAGAAGTTGCTAGAGAATTAAATTGTAAATTCTTTACTCCAAGTTCAATAGGTGCATTTGGACCATCTACACCTAAGGTAAATACTCCACAAGATACTATTCAAAGACCAAACACTATGTATGGTGTAACTAAGGTTTCTGGAGAGTTATTATGTGATTACTACCACTCTAAGTATGGTGTAGATACAAGAGGAGTAAGATTCCCAGGACTTATTTCTTATGTAGCATTACCAGGCGGTGGAACTACAGATTATGCAGTTGATATTTATTATGAAGCATTAAAAGCTGGTAAGTATACTTCTTTCATAGGTAAAGGAACTTACATGGATATGATGTATATGCCAGATGCTATAAATGCAATAATCACTTTAATGGAAGCTGATCCAAGTAAATTAAAGCACAGAAATGCATTTAATATAACTGCAATGAGCTTTGAACCAGAGCAAATAGCTGCAGAAATTAGAAAGCATATTCCAGAATTTGAAATGTCTTATGATGTAGACCCAGTAAGACAAGGAATTGCAAACACTTGGCCAGATTCAATAGACCCATCTGCTGCTAAAGAAGAGTGGGGCTTTAAAGCTGAATATGACTTAGCTAAGATGACAGCAGATATGCTTGAAAAATTAAAAGCTAAAGGCATAAAATAAAGATAAAAATAAAGGACTGAATAAAGATAAAATATCTTTATTCAGTCCTGTTTTTATATGCTTGTACTATTTAACTATAAAATTAATGATTAGTTTTCTTCGCAATATAAGGAAGAATTAATCCTAAACCTATTAAGAAGAATGGTGTGGCAATATTAAGTACTAATTGGAATGGATCTGTAGAGTATATACCACCAATACATGCGAAAGCTGTAAATGCAAAACACCATGCTCCGATAATAATACCTAGTGTTTTATTTTTCACAAATTTGTATTCAGGATTGAATTTTTCTCCTGCCTTCTTTAAAGCTATATATGCAACAAATACCCATAAGTAACGTAGAGGCATACATATAGCATTTAGTTTTACTAACCATTTTACTAATTCATCTACACTTCCTATACCAAAAGCAGGTAGAATTATTAAAATTGAAACAATAACTAATATAAGTTTATGTCCGTTTGTATAAGCACCATATTTGTTTTGTACAAACAATTTTTCAGGTATGAACTCTCTATCAGCACTATTAAGTAACATACGTAAAGGTGCATCAATTGATATTATAAGTACTGCAAATTGTCCAATTAGATTTGTAATAGCATAAATAATTACGAAAGTATTTCCTATGTGATAGTATTCACCTAACTTTTGGAAAGCATAATATGCACCATTAGTCATTAAGTCTTTAGGAACATTATTTGAATCAAACATCATACCTAATGATATAGTTCCTAAAATTGCACATACTGCAACCATAATTGCTAATGCAATCATACCTTTTGAAAAACCAGTTTCAGGGTCTTTAACTTGGTTAACATAAGGTGATATTTTCTCACATCCACCAACAGCAAAGACTAAGATTGATAAGCTGGTAAAGAATTTAACATCAAATGTAGGCATAAAAGTTTTAAATGACCAATCTATAGCATTTAGATTAGCATCTGTAATTGCTGGAGCTGCTAACATTAAGATGATAAATAGAATAGACATTACGAACATAGATGTTCCTGCAAAGGTAGCTATCTTTTTTAATGGATTTAATCCCTTTGATGCAATATATAATGCAATTAAAAATACTACTAAGCAAGATAATTGTAATAGAGTTGTATTCATACTACTGATTCGTTTATCTTGGAAAATTGCCCAGCTAGCTGAAATCATAAAACCAGATGGTTTTTGTGAAATATAAGGCATATGAACTACCCAGTATGTCCATCCAGCATAGTATGCAATTCTTGGTCCTATGGTCTCATGAATCCAAGAACTAACTCCACCACCAGAGTTTTTAAATGCAGATCCTAATTCACCTACCATTAGTGCATAAGGTACAAAATAAATAGTAAAAATTAATACCCAAGATACAATTGCTTTAAGTCCATTGTACTCAGAGAAGCCGTTAATAACATTACCAAAACCCCATACTGTTGAGAATGCCATAAAAGCTAAGGTGTACCAAAGAATTTGTTTATCCTTTTTTTCAGACATAAATTTCCCTCCTATATTAAATTACGATATTATTATATCATGTGAAACATTCTTTTTACATTTAAAATAAAATGTTTTCTTATTAATCGAATTATTTTTAAAATATTATAGAAATTATTAAATATTATTGAACATTTATCTATAAATATAATCTAAATAATTTTATTAGTAATAACATATTAAAATTATTGGATACATAATTACATAAATTTGTATTAATGTTCTAAAATTTATGAGATAATATTAATAATGAGTATATATGACGGAGGAAGCTATGAAATTATATATTAAGCAAAAAGTATTTTCATTTACTGATAGATTTATAGTTAAAGATGAGAAAGAGGAAGATAAATATTTCGTTGAAGGTGAAATGTTTTCCATGGGGCATAAACTTCATATTTATGATATAAGTCATAAGGAAGTGGGTTATATAAGGCAGAAACTCTTTACCTTTATGCCTAAGTTTGAAATTATCATAAATGGCATGGTAATTGGAGATTTGATAAAAAAATTTACTTTTATTAATCAAAATTATTATCTAGATGGAACTGACTTAAGGTTAACAGGTGATTTTTGGGCCCATGATTATACATTATATCAAGGTGAATATGCTGTTATGACGGTGAGCAAGGAATGGTTTACTTGGGGAGATAGCTATGTACTAAATATATCTGATCAGGTTGATGAAATATTATGCTTAGCTATAGTTTTAGCTATAGACTGTGAAATGTGTACTGCTAATAATAGAGGTAACTAAGTTTAAAATTAAATGGTAAATTAGTAACCTAAAAAATTACTAGGGGGAACTATTATTGCAATAAAAGAAAGACAAGCTACTAAGTAAAGAAAATAACTGGGGTAAATAAAATAAAAAAGGGGGGAATTTAGTGGTACTATTAACAGGTACTTACTAGGTAAAAATGAGTAAAATTATTAAAGAAAGATTATTTATGCGACATATAAGCTGTAGCATAAAAGAAGGTATTTTAATAAGGGTACAGGGGTTTAATTTATTGGAGATTATAGGAAACATATGAAAGCAAATATAAGCTTCGAATTAACTAATTGTGATGATATAAGTAAGTTTTTAAAAGATTATATAAAAACCCTGTCTTCACCCTTTGATTCATATTTAGAGGACCATATAATTAAATCTAAGTTTTATAGGATAGTTATGAATTCAAAGTATATAGGATATTTTGCTATATATGATGATGAATTATTAACACTGTTTTATATCAAGTGTAAATATATAAAATACGCTCAAAAGTATTTTAATGCTATATTAAAAAAGTTTAAACCAAAATCAGCCTATGTATTTACAGGAGACGAGTTATATTTAAGTTGTATATGTGATATAGAAAATAAAGAAGTAAAAAATCAAGCTTATTTTTTCCAGGATCATAAAGGTAGTCCAGAGAAAATAAGGTATTATAACAGTGGTAATCTAAGAAAAGCAGAGGATAAAGATATTGATGTGATAAAGGAATTCAGTGGTGACTTCTTTGAAGACGTATACAAACAGGTTAAGGATGGAGAATTATATATTTTTGAAGAGGGTACTAACGTGTTAGGTTTTGGTATACAAGAAAAAGGAAGGATACTAAAAGGATATACTAGTATAGGTATGTTTACCAGAGAAGAATATAGACAAAAGGGTATTGGAAGAACTATTATAGCAGAGCTAAAGAAACTTTGCTATAAGCAAGGAGAAATTCCAATTTGCGGATGTTGGTACTATAATACAAATTCTAAAAAAACTTTAGAAAGCAGCGGATTCGTAAGTAAGACAAGACTTTTAAGAGTGGAATTTAAAGATAACAATGGAGGGAATTAATCTATTTCAAAGATTTTGAGGGGAATAAATTAGAAGCAGCATGGTTTATTTAGGATTGATAATAAATATATTGACAAGTAATACAAATAAAACTTATAATGTAAATATAAGTAACGAGAAAGGTGGGAATACGTTGTTTATGAACAGAGATTTTTATAAAAATAATATAAAATTAAATAGAATATATAATAACGCCCTACCTGAAATTATAGGTTTTTAAAGTTGAATTTAAAGTATTAATTTGTAATTAAGTCCTAGGGGTATTCCTAGGGCTTTTTATATCTAAATATTTTAAATAGCATAGTGAACTTAAAAGTAATATTTAAGTTAAGACTATGTTTAAAGCAAATATGTGCTAGTTAGCCATATCCTATCATCTACAGTGAAGGGATATGGCCATTTTTATGTAGGGGGTTAGAATTAATGCAAATTTTAGAGTTAAGAGAACTAGATAAGAAGCAGATTGAAGATATTCAAAACTTAGAAGAGACTTGCAAAAACTACGATAAAACTAAAGGAGGTGCATTTTTATCAAATGAAATTAACTTTAATAAGGAAATAAATTGTTTTTTCCTATTATATGAAGAAGAAATACTTGTAAGCTTTCTAGCTATGTTTATACCAACGTCACAGCAGGCAGAGATTTCTACATATACATTGCCAGAGAAGAGAAAGAAAGGTTTCTTTAAAATACTTTTAGAAAGTGCTATTAATGAGCTAAGAAAGTATGATGTTAGAGAAATACTCTTTGTGCATGAGCCTTCAAGCAATGATGGTAGGTTAACTTTAAGGAAATTTAATGTTAAATATGATTTTTCTGAGTATCTATTAGTATATAAAAAGGATAAATTTACTAAAGCACAGAACAAGCTAAAATTATATCAAATAATTAATCAAGATGTAGATGAAATAGCAAAGCTACACATAGACATTTTTAATAAAACTTTGGAAGAAGGAAAGGCAATTGTTAATAGAGCAATAGAATCTAAAGATAGGATATCCTATATGGCTAAAGTAGATAATGAAATTGTTGGCATATATAGTATTAGTTTAGAAGGTGGCAATGCGTTTATTTGTGGATTAGGAATTTCAACTAAGTATCGAGGACTTGGCTATGGAAAAGATATATTAAGTAAGGGAATAGAGAAGGCGTTGACCTTGGATATTAAAGATATATATCTTGAGGTGGATAGCAAAAATCATACAGCATATAACCTTTATATTAATAATGGATTTAAGATTAAAACACAATTAGATTATTATAGATATTTGATTCAGTAATAAGTAGCCTTAAAAATAGTTAGCTGTGTAATAATGAAGGTGTATTTATGAATGGGGATGATAGTATGGAAGATACATTAAGTAGCAGAATAAAAAATTAATTGAGAATATAGAAACTGAAAGATTTAATGTTATAGAGGAGTTTTGGAAATACGTAGAAGAACAAGGTACTCCCTTGATAGAGAATATTAAAGGGGATGATAATAATGCATTAGTAACTTTTTTATATAGAGGAAAAGATATTAATAATGTGATGATTTATGGGGGAGTTCCAGGGTTTCGATATAATGAAAATATTATGGAGAATATAGAAAACACTGATGTTTGGTTTAGAACATACAAGGTAAGAAATGGTGTAAAGTTTAAATACAATTTTTCACTCAATTATGAATTTAATGATGATTATAAAAAGATAAAGAAGAATTCTGTTATAGATATATTAAATCCAAATCAATTTGTGTTTCCAAAGGATGAAGAAAGTTCAGAATCAGAAGAGTTAATATCGTCTTTAGTAATGATGCCTAAGGTTAAGACAGAGCTATGGACAGAATTTAGGGAATATACAAGGAAGGGTGAAGTAAAATTATATAGACTTAATAGTGATATCCTAGGAGGTGGCCGGAGAATATGGACATATGTACCTTATGGGTATAAAGAAATTAAAGAGCCATGTAAACTGTTAATTCTTAGTGATGGTTTTGAATATTTAAGTATTTCGGCTGCTACAGTTTTAGATAATTTAATAAATGATAAAAAGATTTCTAATGTAATTTGTGTACTAATTGAAAGTACAAAGAACAGGTATGAAGAATTAACTTGTAGTGATAAATATTCTGATTTTATAGCTAAGGAATTAATACCATGGATATATGAAAATTACAATGTAAGCAAGAGTCCAAAGGATACTATTATTGGAGGGGTGAGTCTTGGAGGTTTAGCCGCTACTTATATGGCTTATAAAAATCCAAGTATTTTTGGAAATGTATTATCTCAGTCAGGCTCTTATTGGTATGATGAGCAGTGGCTTACAAATAAATTTAAAGAGAGCGAAAGGTTACCAATAAAATTTTATTTAAATGCTGGAGTGTTAGAAGATGCTCCTTATGATACTGAACCTATAATGATGGATGTAATAAATAATATTAGAGATGTGCTAATAAAAAAGGATATGAAGTAAGTTATGAAAACTTTCCATCAGGGCATGATTATCTAAGTTGGGGAGAAACTCTGGGAACAGAACTTATAGAATTAATAGGAGACAAAATTGAAGACATATAAGAGAAGGGATAAGTAGAGAATAAGTTTATAACAAAGCAACTGATAAATATGAGTATAGAGTTGTGTTTTCAAAATTAAATAGTTCTAGGTAGGTGAATAAATGAATATTAGCATTAAAGATATAAATCTAGAAAATTGGGAAGAATGTGCTAAGTTAAAAATATCAAAGGAGCAAGAGACATACTTGCCTCATTCTAATTTAAAGTCTATTGCAGAATCCAGATTTTATCCTAATTATACACTGTTAGGAATCTATAAGGATGATAAAATTATTGGATTTGCTATGCATGGAGAAGAAGATGAGGATGAAATGGCCGAATTAAGAAGATTTATGGTAGATGAAAAATATCAAGGAAAGGGTTATGGGAGAAAAGCATTAGCATTAGTATTAGAAGATATCAAGAAAAAGTCTAAATATAAAACCATATATTTAAGCTTTCATCCAGAGAATATAGTAACAAAAAATCTATACTCTAGTTTTGGCTTTAAACAGTTTATAACTGGATTTGAAGCTGAGGATGAGGTTTTTTATAAGAAAGAAATATAATATTAGGGGGAAAATATTTATGGAGATTATTTTTAAAGCAATAGACAATGACAATTGGAGAGAATGTATTGAGCTCTCTGTAGAAGAAAACCAGAAGTGTTTCGTAGCATCAAATTCATATTCTATATTGGAGTCTAAATTTGAAGAAGGAAACTATCCGATGGCAATCTACGATGGGGAAACCATGGTAGGATTTTTAATGTACAGCTTTGATAGTGATGATAATAGCTGGTGGATGTGTAGACTTATGATGGATAAGAAATATCAAGGTAAGGGTTATGGTAGGGCTGCTATATTAAAACTATTAGAACTATTAAAAGAAGAACATGGAAATATAAAAGTTTATACAAGCTTTGAACCAGAAAATAGTGTCGCTGAAAAATTATATGAGTCTGTAGATTTCAGAAAAACTGGAAAGATAATGTGGGGAGAAGTAGTAATGGAGATACAACTATAATATAGTTAAAACTTCTGATTTAAGAAAGGGGATATCTCAAAATAAGCTAAATCTTAAATTAATGTCGAGCTTGTCATCTAATATAAGTACAAGCTCAACATAGTGAAAGATTAGAAGTTTATTTATTGATATCCCCTATAATATTTTTAAAATCTAAATAATAAAGTTGATTATTATACATATTACACCACCCATAACTAGTGAAATAGTATTTATGCTAGCCTTAAAATTCTTTTTAATAGTACTAGTTTTTTCTTTTTCCATTTTGGTTACTTCAAGATTGGCATTTGCTATATACTGAGCATTGGCTTGACAAAGTCCTTGAAGAGATAATCCCGTTGGATTTCCTCCTAGGAAAGAAGAAATTCCTAGAATAACTAATATTATACCTTCAATAAATAAAACATCCTTTAAGTTATGGGCAGTAAAATGAACAATACCTAATCCAATTAACACTAAGATAATAGACCAGACTATTCCCCAAACAACACATTTAATTAAGGATTTAATTTGACTCTTATCCATGATTAATCTCCTTTTTTATTGATTATTATATTATATGGAATTTTATAGTAATCATAACAATGTTATCTAGTAAAACTAAAATAAGGGATCTTAGCAAAATATATAAAATTAGTTTGTTTTGCAAGCCCCTTATTTATATAAGTATATTCACTTAGAATATAAATTTTTAATTTATCTATTCAATGGATCTAGTAATGGTTTTCTTTTAAAACAGTCTTGTACGTCATCTAGAGCTTCACCAAATCTTTGGAAGTGAACAACTTCTCTTTCCCTTAAGAATTTCAAAATTTCTTTAATTTGATAATCATCACTTTGATTTATTAACCACTCATAGGTTGCTCTTGCTTTTTCTTCTGCAGCTAAATCTTCATGAAGATCTGCAACTACATCATCTTTAGCTTGTATATAAGCTGCTGTCCAAGGTACTCCATTAGGGTCTGTGTAGAATAAAGCTCTTCCATGATTAGTATAGTGACCACCAAGTCCTACTTCTTCAAGCTCTTCTAGAGTAGCATTGCTCATAAGTTGATAAATCATAGTAGCTATCATTTCAACGTGAGCCATCTCCTCTGTTACTATCACTTAAAGGTAAAAAAGGTGTAGGACGTTCTCTACTCGAGCCTACTAAGACTACATCTAATTTTCTGGAGTCACTATCCCAGGTTATAAATTTTACTACGGAACGTATTAGCCTTTTCTTTTCTTCAAAGTTATCTGTAAAATCATAAAATTTTTGGAATGAATCTATAGTGTCTAAAAGTTCATCTAAAGAACTTTCCATATCCACAATTTCCTCATTATGACTTTCAAGTTTATTTATTTTATTTTCCAATACTAAGTTTTTATCTGTCAAATTTTTAATTTCATCCTTAAAAGGTTGCCATAGTATAGGATCATTATCCAATGCTGAAAGTTTTAATACAAGATTACTTATTATTTTTTTATTATTATTTATTTCTTTTAAATAATTTTTTATTAAATCATTATTTCCTACAATACCAATCTTTTTAGATTGCATTTCATTATAATTCTCAATAATTTCTTCATGTTTAACTGATTTTAGTTTTTTTATAACATATTCTTCAGCATCATAGGCATTAAGAGCATCATTACAACATCTATTCGGTGACTTATTTCTTAGGTTACAAGAGTAATATCTGTAATGGTATTTATAGCTTTTATTTTGCCTAGGTGCCATGCCAGAATTACATTTAGCACATACTATTAATCCACTCAATAAAGCATCTTGACTAGTACATTGCCTATTGCTAGCTATTTCTTTGATTTTATTGCAAATATTTTGGCATCTAATCCATGTTTCACTATTAATAACACCCTCGTGTTCACCAATACTTATAATCCAATTTTCTATTGGAGCAAAACTGCCATTTTCTTTTCTGCGGTTATATGGCATTATCCCACTAAATCCATCTATACGATCCAAATTATATATTTCACAGTTATAGTTTTTAAAATAATTTATAATTTTTTTATCCGAGGTTACATATATAGGGTTATTTATAGTCTGCTTAACTAATTCTCGAGAGAATACACGACCCTTTCTACTGTATATACCTTGATTTTCTAATAAGCTACTTACCTTTTGAAAGCTTTTATATTTTTCAAATAACTCAAAAACTAACTTTACTATATTTATTTCATCTTTTTTTATTCTTAAAATATGTTTCTTTCTACTTTTACCTAGATTATCTTTATTTTCAACTTCTATGGACTCATAACCGAGAGGTGGAGGTCCTCCAAGCCATCTTCCAGTTTTAGATAATTCTCTTAAATTATCTTTTATACGCTCTGCTGTGGTTTCTCTTTCTAACTGTGCAAAAGTAGCAGAAACATTCATCATTGCTCTCCCCAGGGCAGTGGTTGTATCAAACTGCTCTTTAATACTTATAAAGGCTACATCATACTTCTTAAATAATTCCATATTAGATGAATAGTCAGAAACATTTCTGAAAGCTCTATCAAGTCTATAACAAATGAAATGAGAGTATTTCTTATTCTTAATGTTTTTTATCATCTTAAGAAACTGTGGTCTATCTGTATTCTTCGCTGAAAATCCTTCATCTTCGAATACATCAAATTCTTCAATTCCTAAATTCACTTTAGCATAATTTACACACATATTAATTTGATTTTCTATGGATTCACCTTCTTCTTTAAACTTACTCTTACGAGAATAAATAGCTGCTTTCATCTTTAAAACTCCTTTCGAAATTTTAATTTTAATAATTGAACTGGTACGTTTTCAATTACTGCAATTTCATCTAATGAATACTGCTCATAAATATTTAGTAAATTATCAGGTATTAGCATATGCGCTGCAAATAAATTAGCTTGATTTTCTAATTTAGTTACAGAAAAGAAAGTGTTACTTTTTAAAAAAGGGGTATTAGAGTCAGGATGTATAGTAGAATGCCCTAATTCATGTGCACATGTAAATAGTTGCTTATGTTTATTTAATGAAGAATTTATATGAATAAACTTTTGCCTATAAATTTTATTGTAATATCCACATATATTTCCAAGAGGTTCTTTTATAATTATAATATTTTCACCATTAGCAATTTCAAAAGGATCATTAGTGTTATGTTTTTTTACAAGTCTATTAACTTCATTTTTTATTAAGTTGTTCATATCCATAATCACCCTATCAGTATTTATTGTTTATATTTATTTGGAGTATATTTTTGTTTAGCAATTTGCTTAGCTAATTTAATAGAATTTTCTAAGCTTATTTTTAAAAGTTCTCTTGTTTCTTCATCTATCGGTTCCCCATCAAACATAAGTCCTTCTTGAAATTTTTCTAATGAACTTAAAGTTTCGCTCAATTTTTTAGCAATATCCTTTTCATCTTTATTATTTAGCTCGGGTAAATATTCAGAATTAGTTTCTTTAATTACATCAATTTCAGTTTTACAAGTAGTTAGTTCAGATATATTAACATCTAGTATTTTAGCTATTTTCATTAGTAATTCTTCATTTGGTTTTGTTCTTCCGCTTTCTATATCACCTAAATAAGAACGTGATATACCTAGTATATCCGCTAATCCTTTTTGGGTTAATTTTTCACCTAGTTCTACACTTTTGCGACTTCTGAGCTCTTTAATTTTTAGTCCTATTATTTTATTTTCATCCATTTTACACACCTCATAATTATAATACGTCATTTACGTCATTATGTCAATAAAATGGAGTAAATTAACGTAAACTAAAGGAAATGGCATATAATTTCAAGTTATACGTTAAAATGACGTAAAACAACAATAAAATAGGTTTGTGTTATACGTTAAAAAGACGTAAAATTTAAGCAAGGTTAGAAATGACGTAAAACACACCTCTCTACGTTATTTTAACCCTATTAGAAAAATTTATTATAAAGAAGGTGATTTAATGAATGAACTTTTCAAGGACCTTACTTGGTATAAAAGAATTGCAGTTTTAAGAGCTATTAAAGGTTGGACCCAAACAGAAGCTGCTGAAAAATGCTTCGTAAACCAAAAAGCGTTTTGGTCTTGGGAGAGTGGTAATGTATATCCACAAAAAAATAGTAGACGAGCTATAGCAAAAGCTTTTGGAGTTAGTGAAAAAGAAATATTTAACCAATAAATTCATTAACCAAAGAAGATATAGATGAATATAATGTTAGGGAAATAATTTAAAGGTGATGACATGAGAAGAGTAAGTCGAGAGCCAATTATAGTAACAGTCTATTATCCCGAAACGGAAGAAGGAATGAAAGAATATAAGCAGTCACATTCGAAAGTAGTGATTGATATTCTTGAAAATAAACTCGGGGAGAAAAGAATGACTGAGTTAATAAATTATATGAAGGTAAAACTAAAAGAAGAGCAGGCTTAATTGCCTTAATTATTAATAGTGGACAAGCTCTACGGAGGGTAAAAGTATTAAAGCAGCTCCAACGTGAGGATAAAAAATTTTAAGGAGGACTGGAATATGAAAGATAAAAAAGAAGCTGCTCCAGAAGTATCAGTTCAAGAGCAGTTAGATATATTTAATCAATGCGTAAACATATTAAACAATAGAGATTATGTGTCTGATATCATAATAAAACTTAATTATATTGGTTAATGCATCTTAGAATTAAATATTTCAAGCATATTAGAAAATAAACTCATCAAGTTTCGAATAGTTGATAAATATTTTTTATTTTCATCAATAAATTCATCAATAAATTTATCATCAAAAGCTCTTAATGCTATTGATTCACCAATGTAATCATTAAGCAGAGATAAAGATAAGTAAATAATTGCACATTCCTTGTGATTAAAGTCAAGTTGAATATTTCTAAGTTTATTTTTCAAGTTATTAGCTATGATATTATTTCTAAATTTTGTTGCATCATTTATACCATCTACTTTATTTGAAATAAAATAATCTAAGGATCCTACTAAGATAGCAATATTTTCATTGGATAGCGAAAAAGAACTATTAATATTTTTCAATGCAAACACCCCTTTCAACAATATTCTAACATTTATTGGGTGTAAAACAAAATGAAGGAGGAAAGAAAATGAATAAAGTTTCAAAAGAAGTAAATAAAACAATAGACAGTAGAGAAGTGGCTGAAATGATGGAGGTAGAACACAAATATATATTAAGATCTATCGAAGGAACAGATAAGGTAGTTGGAATTATACCAACCTTACTAAGTGCAAACTTGCACCCAGATAATTATTTTATAAAAAGTAGCTACAAAGATAACTCCGGTAAAACTAACAAATGTTATCAAGTAACTAAAATGGGATGCGAAATGCTAGGTAATAAACAACAAGGGGAAAAAGGCATACTGTTTACAGCTAGATATGTTAAAAGATTTAACGACATGGAAAACTACATTGAGAATAAAATACCAATACTATCTACAGAAGAGATATTAGAGCTTCAATATAAATACGCCAAGGAAGTTAAGAAAGAAGTAAAAGAACTTAAAGAAGATTTTAATGAATATAAGGGTAATTCTCCACTGTTTACTATAGAGTGTAAGGAACTTCAAGCACTTGTAAAGAGAATAGGTACTAAAGCTTTAGGAGGATATAGAACTGCAGCTTATAATGATAAATCTTTAAGAGGAAGAGTATATGCAGACATACATCATCAACTTAGAAGAGAATTTGGAGTTGAAAGATATGAAGCTATCAAGAGAAGTCAGTTAGATAAAGCCACAGAGATAGTTAATAGCTACAAAGCACCTACTGTATTAGTAGATGAAATTGTACAAGCTAATAATCAAATGAGTTTTGAGGAGGTAATGTAAATGTGGAGTAACTATACTAAAACATTCGCATTTAGAGATTGCTTTGATGGAGTTCATGTAGAGGGGAATGTAGAAGCGATTAATAAACTGCTTAATACTAAACAACTTGATGATGAAGTTGGTGTGTTTATTTGTACAGATTTAATTAATACAACTAGTGCAACAAGTTTTGAAGCTTATACATTAGAGGACACTGGGGAGTGGGTTTTACAATTTTACTTTGATGGATCAACGGTTGCTGCTGTTACAGTAGATAACTTCAAAGAAGTACAACTTCAATTTGAAATAGAAGAAAACTTAGATAATGGAGACATGTCAATTCATCATTGTACAATTAAAGGATTTAAAGAATATCAAAGGTAGAGGTGGTAATAAGAGTGTCTAAGAAAGAAAAAATAACAGATTACATTTTAGGTAGCCTAGCAACATGGATGATATTCGGAGCATTATTCTTAATAGCTAATAAGATTTATTAAGAGGACAAGCCGATGACTAAAAATGAAGTTGATAAAATATGAAGGCTTGAGAGGATTTAGAAATGAAACATTGCAAATAAAAAGGTGATAATACTGCAATATCATCACCTTGGAGTTCCAAACGGATACTCATAGCCTAACATGACTATAGAGTATCCCAAAAGCTAATAAAAATCAAGTGGTAAAGGGGATTTTATATTATGAAATACGAGGAAATAAAGAAGTTAATTGAAAATGTTATAGAAAATGAATTCATGCATGTACAAGAATCAGAGGAAAGACGTTTTATTGATACAGATAAAGAACAAATGGAGCTTACTGAGGAGTCAGAAAAATTACTTAAACAATTGCATGAAAATATTCCAGAAGAGTATCAAAAATTACTAGATGATTATAGCAGCGCTGTATTATATGAATGGGTAAATATGTGTAGGTTTTATTTTAAAGAAGGTGTTAGAGCTGGTACTACTAATCTAGAGTTTTTAAAGGATACTAAGCTTATGAGTTATATGTAGGAATAGTATGGGAACATATAAATGTGTAAGAGGGGGAATATATTATGTATAGTAACATTGAGAAATATAAGTTTTTCAAATATAAAGGAAAAATGTACGGTGTATTTGAAATGAATTTTGAAAATAAGAATTTTAAATGTGCTAGATACTTTAAGGATGGGTTAATGATATGTATTATAAATTCTAACCTAACAGAGAGTGAAAAATCGAAGAAGCTACACAAGTTAATAAAAAGTAAGAGGTTCAAGAATGGCTTTACAAGCATATTAAGTCTAAATCAACAGTATGCTAAGTTCATGTAATAATATTTTTTAATTAGAAATAGAGAGAAAAATAATAAAATAATATATCAGTAAAATTATTAGATAACGTAATCACATTTTGTAAGAAGTGCCATGAGAAAGACCATAAAACATTTAAAGGGAGGTGTTTATCATCGCGCAAAGAAGAATGTTTGCAAAAACAATAATTGATAGTGATGCTTTTCTAGATATGCCTTTAAGTACACAAGTATTATATTTTCACCTTAGTATGAGGGCAGATGATGACGGATTTATCAATAATCCTAAGAAAATACAAAGAATGATAGGGTGTAATGATGATGATTTAAAATTATTGATTGCTAAGAGGTTTTTAGTAAACTTCGAAAGTGGAGTAGTCGTAATAAAACACTGGAAAATACACAATTATATTCAAACTGATAGATATAAAGAAACAATGTACAAGGAAGAAAAGGCGCTTCTAAGTGTTAAATCTAATAAAAGTTATACCATAGATGTACCAACGGGTGAAGACTCATGTATACAGAATGGATACAGTTTGGAGACACAGGTTAGGTTAGGTAAGGATAGGTTAGAGATAGAGTTAGGTAAGGATAGTAATAGTATATCTAAAGATATACTTGTACCAAAAGATTTGGTACCTATCCAAGAAGCATGGAACTCTTTAGGACTATCTAAGATTAATTCTATAAAAGGCAATAGATTGAAACTATTAAAAGCTAGGATTAAGGAATATGGAATAGATACTATTTTAAAAGCTATAGAGAGTATTAGAAATAGCAGTTTTCTTAAAGGGCAGAATAAAACAGGTTGGGTAATAGTATTTGATTGGTTTATAAAGCCTAACAACTTTCCAAAGGTCCTAGAAGGTAATTATGCAGATAAGGAGGGCAACTATGGAAACAATAACGGATCCAATAAAGAGAATAATGCAGACTATGCAGGAATTAAAAGACAAGCCGACATCCATGCACCAGGACCAACGGAAGAAGAACTTCGAAGAGCAGAAGAAGAAGGACTCATTGATTAACTGTGAAATCTGCAATGATACAGGATTCACAGTATATAAAGATGATAAAGGTTATGACATGTACAAGCCATGCAAGTGTATGCAGATGGCTAAAGTCCAAAGAATATGGGAACAGAGCGGCATTAGTGTAAATGATATAGATAAAACATTCAAGAACTTTGAAGCGTGGAACCAGGATATTAAAGATATGAAGGACAAAGTTACAAGCTATCTTATACAATTCGATAAAATCAAGAATGATAGGAATAACAGTATATTGTTAAGTGGTAAAAGTGGGTGTGGGAAAACACATTTAAGTCTAGCATTAGCTAATAACCTACTAAAGAAAAAAGAGATCGCAGTAGTTTATATGCCTTATAGAGATATAATAACGAGCCTTAAGCAGAATATGCTTGATGAAGATTATTACAGAAAGACTTTAGCTAAATACCAAAAGGCAGAAGTGCTGCTTATTGATGATTTACTTAAAGGCAAAATAACAGAATCAGATGTAAATATAATGTTTGAATTAATAAATTATAGATATCTTAATAGACTACCAATGATTATAAGTACAGAGTATGGCCAAAGAAAGTTACTAGATTTTGATGAAGCTATAGGGAGCAGAATTTACGAGATGTGTAAAGGGTATGTAGTTGAGATTAAGGGAAAAGGTAATAACTATAGATTAAGATAGGAGAAGATCAATATGATAAATACATTTAAGAGTAAGGAAGAATTAGAAAAGGAAAAGAATATTCAACTAGATTGTGAAATTGAAAAAATGTTTGAAAATTACCCAGGTATTGCAGCTGAAAGAGCGTTAAGAATTATAAAAGGGAATATGGAAAAAGATGATAGATTATGTATCAGTAATAACTTTATTTCAGTAAAAAGAATACTAATCAAATACTATAAAATGCTAGATCATTATAGAGATGAGAAAAGGGGGGCTGTAAAGACTCTAGAGTTAGATGTAACAAAGGAGTGTAGATTGAAGTATGAGAATTATGTACAAGTGTTACAGGAAAGCATAGAGGAGCTTGAGGGTGCTATATTAAATTGTGGAGATGCCTTAATAAATGGATTCATTCCTTTGATAGATAAGTATTTCACAGAGAATGAAATAATACAGCTATTAAGTGGAGCACATAGTCAAGCTATAAGGATAAGGGAATGGATTGATAAAAGAGAAGCAGGAACAGAGAGTTTAACCACTAGTTATATATTACATCATGTGGAATACAGATGGAGAAAAGGGAGATGTAAGGATTTTGTAGATTGTCCGGATTGGGAAATGCCTTTCTTTAATTGTTTGAGTAGTTACATGTTTAGTGAAATTAGAAAAAATCCTGAAATTCATCAAGAGCTATTAGATTTTCAAGAAGAATTATTTGGTGATTGTATGGTGAATATCACTAGGGATGATAATGGAAACATTATTAATGTTGAAAAAGTTATTCAAGAATTAAAAGCTACAGATCTAATAAAAGATTATCAAGGCAGTTTTATAAATAAATTAAAGAAAACAGATGTGTTTAGTGATGAAGAGATTTATAAAATCAAGAGAGTGGATATAGGTGTATATAATGTTATTGGAGACGATAATACGATAATAGCTACAATATATAAAAAGTGAGTTAAGTTTTAGTCTAGAAATAAGGTCATATGGGAGTACTGCTGCAATGTGGTATTCTCATATGACAATCATATAATAATTAGTTGGAGGGAATATGTATGGCTAAGTTAAAAGAATATGCGCTTTACAAAGGAGAAGAAATATTAGGTATAGGAACTATAAAAGAGATAGCTGAAGAACTTAATGTGTTACCAACCACTATAAAATATTATGGTACTAATGCTTACAGAAACAAGTTAGCAAAAAGGAAGAAATCAAAGAATATAAGAGAGTTAGTTTTATTAGATGAAACTACTTAAAGAAGGTGAGGGAATGGATAAATACAATGAACTTGTAAATAAAAAACTTGAATTAGAAGAGAAGATATCTAAAATCAAATTTCAAATAGATGAAGCTAAAACCAAGTATTTATTAACTGGGGTTATGAGTGACATAAAGTGGTTTAATAAAGCCAAATATGCCCTAGAAATGAATAAATTAGAGCTTAAAAAAGTAAATGCAGAATATGAAAAACATAAAAGAGAAATGAAAATAAAGGCTAAAGAAGTCAATATAAACAATAACAAAACATTTGAAAGAATGTTTATGGATATATGCAAAGAGGAATTAACAAAAGAAGAATACCTAAGGATTACAAGTATAACAAAGGATAGAATAGGTAAAGTTGATAATACTGTAAAAAGAACAATCCCTAAGAGATGGACCTTAGAGGAAGAAGAATATTTAAAACGTAATTATAGTAATAAAACTATTGAAGAGATGGCAATATATTTAGGAAGAAGTGAAAGCGCTATCAAGAACAAGTTTTATATTATTAAAAAAATAGTTCATAGATTATAAATATGTTCAATGAGAGGTGATTTAGATGAATGATTTTATACTTAACAGAATTGATTTTAACTGTGATATGGTTCAAAAAGGAAAGTTGTGTTCATGTGAAGCTGTTCAAGACAGATATATTAAAGATGCTGTCAAGATAATCAATAATTTCAAGTTAAAAGCATATGTTGAAGAGCTTTCATCAGGATGGAAAACAATATGGATTTATAAAGATGAATACATGTTGGAAGTCATAAAAAAGCTTCCAGAACAACCAAAAACAATTTTTGAACATTGGATTTTAGGAAAAGCTTTTGGTTATTCTGATGAAGCTATTAGGAACTATATACAAACTAAGATCTTGTATAATTAGTTCCATTGCACTTAGGGCAAGGTGGTAATGTGTCTGAATGATCATCCAAACGTACTAATTGACCACATTTAGTGCATCTATAAGTGCCTTTACCTGGTTTTTCTCCTGTTGATGGCATATTTATCACCTCTTTCCATACAACAATAGTTCGTCACAATAATTCAAAATCCTTTTAAAATTGATAAATACATTTAATATTTGAAATATTATACAAAAAGTGCTTAATGATTCAACATGAATATAGGATTAATGATTTTTAAAGAAATATATGTTTATGAATAAAGAAGAATGAAGAGTATTATAATGCAAAGTAGAAGACAAGTAGGGAGATATTATGAGTAATACTTTAGATAGAATAAAGAAATATAAAGAACTTAAAGCTGATATAGTTGATATTAATATAAGAATGGAAGAATTAGAAGAAGAGATAGTAGGTATAAGCGCTCAACCTTCAGGAGAAAGAACAGGACAAACATATAAAATAACTTCTAGTGTAGAGCAGCAAGCAGAAAAGTTAATAGAAAAGAAAGGTGAACTTCTTAAGGTAAAAGCTGATAAGGAAAGGGAAATAGATAGAATAAATAATGCGCTAACAGTATTAACAGATGAAGAAAGAGAGATAATAGAAACAGTATATATAGAACATAAAAAGTATTGGAAGTTAGAAGAAAGACTAAATAAAACATATGCTAGATTAAAACAAATAGAGAAAGTGGCCATTAGAAGGATGTCAAAGTATATACCATAGTATATACCATAGTATAACTTCAAGAGAACAACAATAAAAACTATAGAAAAACTATAGAAAAACTATAAGAAATTAATATATGTATATGAGATAATAGTATTAGGTTAAATAGTAACTGAAAGTTTTTCAACGTTATTTCCCCTTTTTAAAATAATGCAAATAATCCCAATACAAAAGGCATCTATAGAAATATAGGTGTCTTTTCAGAAGGAATTTTTATATTTGTATAGAAATGTAACATAAAAGGAGTGTGAGATAATGAATGATGTAGAAAGGTTAGCAGAACGCCTAAATAAGTTATCGCAATTATATAAAGAAATATCAGATAAAATATTAGAGTTAATAAGTGAAATAAATAAAATATCTGATTACAAAATAGAATTGTATAAGGATTAGCCTTATTTTAGAATTATAATCGAAAATTTAGGAGTAGATTTTCAATTGAAGACATCAGACATAGCTGAAATGAAATCAAAAACAGGCAGTATAGAATCTGCAATAGTACAAATTATAGATAAAGAAATAACTAATAGTTTGTTACACTAATAAGATAATTAAATTAAGAACTCTAAAAATAGGGTTCTTTTTTTATTTAGTAAAAAGTGAGGTGGCATTATGGCCAAACTAACACCAAAGCAAGAAAGATTTATAGAAGAATACCTAATTGACTTAAATGCCACCCAGGCAGCAATAAGGGCGGGATATAGTTCAGATAGTGCGAAGGAGATAGGTTGTGAAAACTTAACTAAACCTAACATACGCGCATATATAGACAAAGAAATAGCTAATAGATCTAAAAGAACTGGAATTAATCAAGATAGAGTAATAAGAGAGCTTGCTAGGATAGCATTTGTTAATGCTAATGATGTTATAAACATGGATGAAGCAACACTAAAAGTAGATGCAAGTGAAGATGATACTGCTACAATTGCATCAGTAAAGGTTAAAACTATACCAACTAAAGAGGGTGAAGGTGTTGAGAGGGAAATAAAGTTTACTGATAAACTTAAAGCCTTGGAGCTCTTAGGAAAACACCTTGGTATGTTTAAGGAAAATATAAATATAAATGCAAATGTTAATAGCACTAAGAAGTTAGATTCAATACTAGAGCAGCTAGGTGATGATGACAATGAGTGATGATTATAAGTTATCACATAAATATAAAGCATTCTTAAAGCATGAAGCACCAGTGGAATTTTTAGAAGGAACAACAGCAGCAGGAAAAACAACAGTGGGAATACTTAAGTTTATGTTAAAGGTTGCTAAGTCATCTAAGAAAATGCATGTTATAGCATCCAAAACAACAGGTGTATGTGAAAAGAATATAATCCAAAAGGAATATGGAATAACTGATGTATTTGGTGATTTAGTAAAGTATAACGGTAATGGTGATAAGGATAATAAAATACCTCATATTAAATATCAAACACCTAATGGTGAGAAGATAATCTATATACTAGGTTATGATAATGCTGACAAATGGAAGATGGCTTTAGGATCACAATTTGGATGTGTGCTTATAGATGAAATTAACACAGCTTCAATAGAGTTTGTAAGAGAGATATGTACTAGAAATGATTATCTTATGGCCACACTTAACCCAGATGATCCTAACTTAGATATTTATTCAGAATTTATTAATTGTAGTAGACCTTTAGAAAAATATAAAAAAGATGTACCAGTAGAAATATTAGAGCAACTCAATTCAGAAGAGAAGCCTAATTGGACCTACTGGTTTTTTAGTTTTAATGATAATGCATCTTTAAGTGAAGAGGATATAGAGAAAAAGAAGTTAAGCGCGCCTAAAGGTACTAAACTTTATAAGAATAAGATACTAGGTTTAAGAGGTAGAGCTACAGGATTAATCTTCTCTAACTTTGAAAGAAAGCCTCATGTAGTTAAAAAGGATGAGGTTAAGAAGTTAATAAGAGATAAGGGTAATAAGAACCAGGAAGAGTATTTTATTATATTTACAAGTGGACTTGATACAGCTTATTCAAGTAATAGTCCTGATACTATATCAATGAGCTTTATAAGTATAACTAATAAGGGCAATTGTTATGTGCTTGATGAAAAGGTATATAACAATGCTAGGTTAGCGGTGCCAATAGCTCCAAGTGATACAGTTAAGAATTATATAGATTTCTTAGAAAGGAACAGAGCTGAATGGGGCTTTGCTAAAGATGTATTTATAGATAGTGCTGACCAGGCTACTATAACTGAGTTCATGAAGTATAAGAGGTTGAATGGATGTATTTATAACTTTAATAATGCATGGAAGAAAACAACCATTATAGATAGAATAAACCTTCAATTAGGATGGTTTGCACATAATCAATATTATGTACTAGAACATTGTAAGGAGTACATCAAGGAATTAGAAACTTATTCATGGTTAGAGGATAAGGATAATACACCAGAAGATGCCAATGACCATATGGTTAATAGCACTCAATACGGATGGTTGCCTTATAAAGAGAAGATAGGGGTGAGAAATAGATAATGTTTGATAAGTTAAAGAATGGGGTGAGAAAAGCGGTGAGAAGTTTTTTAAATATACAAGAAGCACCTGATTACAATTTCATGATACAAGAAGGTATGAACTATGAGGCTAATGCTTTTAAGAATATGATTTGGTATAGGGGTGATAGCTATGAGTTAAATCAACTCTATAAGCAGATGGCAAACTATAATTATTCATTCTGGGGGAGCGTACCTACTGTAGGATTAGAAATAAGAAAGATACACACTGGACTACCTAAGATAATAGTTAATCAGCTTGTTAATATAGTTCTAACTGACCTTAACATAATAGAGTTTAAAGAAGTAGCTAAGAATGACTTATGGAAAGACATTGTTAAAGAAAACAAGTTCAATAAGTTATTAGAGAGAGCTACCAGAGAGGCTTTGGTAGTAGGTGATGGTGCTTTTAAAATATCATTTGATTCTACTGTATCAGAGTTGCCTATATTAGAGTTTTATAGTGGTGAGAAGATAGATATTGTATATGACAGAGGAAGGGTTAAAGAGATAGTATTTCAGACCAACTATACAATTGATAAAGTAGTCTACGCACTTCATGAAACTTATGGGTTTGGTTATGTGACTTACAAGTTATTTAGGGGTGATAGTGAAGTTAATCTTAATAGTATACCTCAAACAGAAAATTTAGTTGATGTAACCTTTGATAAATCCTTTTGCATGGCAGTACCATATATGATTTATGAGAGTGATAAATGGGAAGGTAGAGGACAAAGTATATTTGATAGTAAATGTGATAACTTTGATAGCTTAGATGAAACCTGGTCCCAATGGATAGATGCATTAAGAGCTGGTAGAGCTAAGACGTATATTCCGGATGATTTACTACCTAGAAACCCAAATACTGGAGAGATATTAAAACCTAGCTATTTTGATAATAGATATATTCAAACTGATAAGTGTATGAAAGAGAATGTTGCATCTACCATAGATACAGAGCAACCTACAATACCTACAGAAAATTATATATCAACCTATGTAACTGCATTAGACTTATGTTTACAAGGTATAATAAGTCCTTCTACACTAGGAATAGATAATAAGAAATTAGACAATGCAGAGGCACAGAGAGAAAAAGAAAAGACAACGTTATATACCAGAAATAAGATTATAGAGTCTATAAGTGATATGCTACCAACACTAATTGATTCAATATTTAAGGCTCATAGTACGTGGATAAAGCAACCAATAGAAGATAATGTTATTGAGGTTAGTTTCGGGGAATATGCAAGCCCATCATTTGAAGCAGTAGTTGAAACTCTTAGTAATCCTAATACACCTATGAGTATTGAAGCAAAGGTAGAAGAAATGTGGGGAGATTCTAAAACAGAAGAATGGAAAAAAGAAGAGGTTGAGAGAATTAAAGAGCAGACTGGAATTGCAGTAATGGATGAACCTTCAGTACCTGGATATGATGAAAATGTTCTAGATGGTGAGATAGATGGACAAGAATAATTATGATATAAGAGCAATCTTTGAGAAGATGGAGTTAGAATTAATATCTTCTATGAAGAGGGCTTTTTATTTTCATAAGAGAGAAGAAAAGAAGGGAGGATTCTCATGGGAACAATGGCAGCTAAGTAAGCTTAGAGCTTTAGAGAAGTACAGAAAAGAGAATAAGAAAATTATTGATAGTTATAGCGGACCAGTACAAGAGTGTATTGATAGAGAGCTTCAGGGCAATTATAAGAAAGGTCAAAATAGAGTTACTAGAGCTATTAATAAAATAAGAGCTTTTCTGAGATTCAATAAAGGTGATGTAAATATTCCAGAAGATACCTCTGAGAAACAAAAGGTAAGGGACTATATTGCAGCACTTACGGGAAGAAAACCTAGAGTACCTCAAGAAGAGAGTTTCTTTGGTGTAAATGAAAAGAAATTAAATGCATTACAAGATACAGTAACAAAAGATATTGGGAAAGCTAGTGCTGCAGTATTAAGAAAAATGGATGATGTATACAGACAAGTTATATATAAAGCTGAAATTAATATGACATCAGGAGTTAAGACATTAAACCAGGCTATAGACATGGCAACAAAGGAGTTTCTAGCTAGTGGTATTAACTGTGTAGAGTATAAAGATGGTAAGAGGGTTAATATTGCTTCATACGCTGAAATGGCACTTAGAACAGCTAGCCAAAGAGCTACATTCTTAGGTGAAGGTAGTAAAAGGGATGAATGGGGAATATATACCGTTGTTGTTTCAGCTCATGCCAATACTTGCGAGAAGTGTTTACCGTGGCAAGGTCAAATACTAATTGATGATGTGTTTAGTCATCCAAGTAAAGAATACTTAGAAGAGAACAAAGGTAAATATAAGTTAGTAAGTGAAGCAATAGAGGGAGGGTTATTACATCCTAACTGTAGACATACATTAACAACTTACTTTCCAGGTATAACTCAAGTACCTCAGGCACAAGATGAAGAAGAGGCCTTAAGTAATTATAAAGCTGAACAAGAGCAAAGATACATGGAAAGACAGATTAGGAAGTGGAAGAGGTTTAGAGAAGGTACTTTAGATGAAAATAATAGAGCCATGGCAGACTCTAAAGTTAAAGAGTGGGAAAGTAAGTTACAAGAACACTTAAATAATAATAAACAACTTAGAAGAGATAGGATTAGAGAAGAGGCAGACATAAGAAGTATTCAAGAGATAAACTATAAGGCTGATTTAAAGCAATATGAAAATTATAAATCAGTTTTAGGGAATGAATCACCAAAAACATTGGAAGAGTTCCAGAATTTAAAGTATAATAATAGTAAGAGTTGGGATAGAGTTCAAACACAATATAATGATAAGCAAGTAGTTAATTTACTTAATGAGAACAATATAGAATATATTGAGAAAATGAGTGAAAAACAGTTTATTATTAAGAACTATAAGCCCAAATTAGAAGTTATGACATACCATGCTAAAGAAAATTTAATGAATAAATCAGATAGAGTAGATATGACTTTAGAAAATGCACAGAAGTTTATAGATAATGCTAAAATAGTCATATACGAGTCTAATAGGAAAACAGTTAAGTTTATTTCACAAGATGGATATTCAGCTTTGAATCTAAAAAATGAGTTAGTTACTGCAGTTCCCCAGAAGTGGAGAAATAAGTATAATAAATATGTAAAGGAGGAGTAGTATAATGCCATCAGCAGATTGTAAGAAGTATTGTCCATTATTAAATAGAAAGATTACAAGAGCCTACTGTATGGAGATTGGTGATGTAAGAAATGATGATATAGATATTGAACATATAGAAGATGAATTCAATATTGATGAAGCAAATAAAATATGTGAAAAATGTGGTTGGGATAAAACCCCAATAGATTAATAAGCACTTACTTAGATAAATAGTAGGTGCTTTTATTATGTTTAAAAATAAGGAGGAATGAAAAATAATGTTACATCATTACATTACCAAGTATTATGAAAATGGGAAAAGATATGCAGAGGCATGGATACAGATAAATATTTTTAATAAATGTCTCTGCATATGTAAAAGGAAAATTGAGATTTAGTTACTTTTTAACCCAATTTCGTCCTTTTTCTTGAGTTGGAGGTAATCTATCACCAGGGTCTATTTTTACTGTTCTGCCATTAGGGACTTTACCACCACGAGGACCAACTTCTTGGTATTTACCAGCTGGTTTGTTATCAGTGCCAGGCTTAATTAAATCGCTCATAATATCAGTTCCTTTCACTAGATTTCAGAATGAATCTGATAACTATATTTTACTATAATAAGAAGAATATACAATATGCGGAGTGAGTTTTTAAGTTTTAGATTAATTTCTAAGGCTTTTTATTATGCCCAAAACTCTTAAGGCTCTAAACTGTGAGGAATAGCTGACGAGCTAAAACGGATTAGTGGACAACACTTTAAAATGGGAGGTAATTATTATGTTAAAAACAAAAATGTTAGTCAATTTAGGATTATGTAGGTATCAACCATTACTTTCACCAGATGATGGAACTGGAGCTAATGGGACTGGAGGTGCTACTGAAGGGGGTGAAGGAAATCAACAACCTTCATCTATTGACTATGATAAGTTAGCGGATATCATCAATAAAGGTACTCAAAGTAAGGAAAATTCTATATTGAAATCTTACTTTGAACAACAAGGAATGTCCCAAGAGGATATCAGCCAGGCTATTAAAGATTTTAAAACTAGTAAGCAGACTAAAGCACAAGAGCAGACTGCTACATTAACAACGCTTCAACAGGAGAATGAACAGTTAAAAGCTCAGATAGTTAAAGCTAAGGTTGATGATGTAGCTTACAAACAAGCTTTAGGACTTGGAATTGAAGCTAATACAATTCCTTATATTACTAAGTTAGCTGACTTATCAAAAGTAACTAATGAAAAAGGTGAGATTGATGAAAATCTAATAACAGCTGCACTAAATAAAGTGTTAGAAGATGTACCTCAATTAAAAGGTACTAATCAACAAGATAATAAAGGGTTCCAACAAATAGGTGCTGGAGCTAATGGGTCAAAATCAAATGCAGAAGATGCTATATCTAGTATTTTCGGTAATAAAAAATAAGAAATGGAGATGATTTTTAATGACAGTATACAGTTATGCTGAACAATTTGAAAGAGAATTACAACAAAAGTACACAAGGGAGTTAACTTCCTTTTTATTAACTCAATCTAATCCAGGAGTAAAGTTTATTAATGCACAGACAATTAAATTACCTAGATTAACTCTAAGTGGGTACAAAGACCACAACAGAGGTGCTATGGGTTTCAATACTGGAACAATAGCAAATGATTGGGAACCAAAGAAACTAGCACATGATAGAGATATAGAATTTGCATTAGATCCAATGGATATAGATGAAACCAACTTAGTTATAGAGGTTGCTAATATTCAAAATGTATTTGAGGAAGAACAAGCAATTCCAGAGAAGGACTCTTACAGATATTCTAAGTTATATGCAGAGGCTAACACTTATGTAGCTAACGGAGCTGTGATAGATAATACCGTTTTAACTACAGCTAATATATTAGATTGGTTCGATACCCAAATGGAAAAAATGGACGATGCAGGAGTTCCAAGTGAAGGAAGAATACTTTATGTAACCCCAGCAATGAATAAGTTACTTAAGAATGCTAGTGGATTATCTAGAAACATTGATGTAACTTCAAATAATGGTAATATTGACAGAAGAGTTTACTCTTTAGATGATGTTAATATCATTAAAGTACCAAGTGCAAGATTTAAAACTAAGTATGATTTTACTAATGGTTGTGTACCTGCAGTAGATGCAAAACAAATCAATCTTATTTTAGTACATCCTTCATGCGTTGTATCTAGAGATAAATACGCTTACATGAAATTATTTACACCAGGAACAGATTCAAGAACTGCTGATAAGTATGTATATCAAAATAGATACTACTCAGATACTTTCTTAATTCAAAATAAAGCTTGCGGTATTGCAATAAATGCTGAAGTATAGGAGGAATGATGTATGAAAGCTACAAAAGGAAATAAAGTTTATACAATAGATGAAACTCAAAAAGAGTCTTATGTTGCACAAGGATACGATATTGAGGATGATGAAGGCAATGTAATTAAATATGGTGCTGGAAAGTCTGTTTCATATGAGAAATATAAAGAATTAGAAGACGAGAATACAGAACTTGTAAGTAAGATTGAAGAGCTTGAGAAAGAGATTAAAAAATTAAAGAAATCTGGTAAAACAGATGGAGAAAAGGAGAAGGGTGCTTAAGAGTATCCTTCTTTCTATTTAAGGATGTGATCAAATGTTTTATGTAGATGAAAACTATTATAAAACTACTTATGCAGGAGAATTTAGTGAGGAGCCTAGACTTAAAAGTTTATTAAGTAGAGCTTCAAGACAAATTGACTCCATGACATATAATCGTATTGTTGGTATTGGATTTGATAATTTAACAGAGTTTCAAAAGTCTTGTATAAAAGAGTCTATATGCTTACAAGTAGACTTCATAGGAAGGTATGGAGAATATATAGATACCCCTCTTAGTGGCTATAGCATAAATGGTACTTCACTTAGTTTTAATACTGAGTCACTAAATGGGGTTACTACTACAAGAGAGATAGTAAATATATTAAAGCAAACAGGATTTACTTGTAGGAGGATATAACTATGGGGCTTAAATTACCATTCCCTAAATGGACATTAGTAACTCCAGTAAAAGTATATCAGACATATACCAATGAAGATGGTGAGCCTGTAGAGACTCTTATTTTTGATGATAAGTGTAATTACTCTGAATCTACTAAGAGAGTTAGAAATGAGAATGGTGAGCTTGTAACATTAGTAGGTAAAGTGATATGTATAGGAGATATAGCTCCTCAACACAACAGAATAGAAGGTTATGTTGAGGTTAATGGGGTTAAGATTAATATATATAAATCTGCTAGGCCACGTAATCCGGATGGCTCTATTTTTAGCACAGAATTGGAGTTAGGATAATGAGTGTAAAGGTAACAGTTAAATTAAATCATGAGAAAATTAACACCATAGTTGAAGCGCAGAAGAAAGCTTTAGAATTAACAGGTGAGGCAACCAAAAGTGATATTGTAACCTCTGCTGTAGTTCCTAAACAAACTGGAGAACTTGAAAGAAGTGGGTTTGTAGATACTTCTCAAATAGATAGTGGTAAAGTAGGAATTATATTCGATACCCCATATGCTCGTAGACTATACTGGCATCCAGAATATAACTTTCGTAAAGATAAGAATGTAAATGCTCAGGGTAAGTGGATGCAGGACTATATAGATGGTGAGAAAAGAAAATTGATAAGGGAAAATTATAAAAAGTTCTTAAAAATGCTTAGTAAGGGGTTGATAAAGTAATGTTACTAAGTGAAGTAAGAGAGTTTTTAAAAACTAAAATAGAGAGTCCTCAGTGGTATATTGGAAAGATAGATAATAGCAAGGAACAATGTATAGGAATTTATGGAGTGATAGGGCCTACTCCTAAAATAGCTATAGGAGGTTTAGAAAATACCACCTACAATACCAAGGCTGTATCTATACTAATACATTGGACTAAGAATTGTAACACTGCTGAAATAAAAGCACAGGAAGTTTATAATTCTTTATTCGGTCAGGATGGCACCATAGGGGGTAAAAGAATAATTAAGTTTGATATGAGGACACCAGAGCCAGTAGAAATAGGTACTGATAGCAATGGTGTCTTTGAATTTGTAATTGAAACAGTAATTTATTATGAAAGGTAGGTAATTATATATGTCATTTAGTGGAGTATTTCCAGTATATAATTTAAAGTTCAAAATTGGTACAAAAGGTAAGGAAAGTACAACACCAACAGATATGGTTGTAATAAAAGATATGGAGACATTCTCTCTTAGTATTGATGGTACTGTGGAGGAATGGACACCAATGGATACAGCAGGTTGGGCAAGAGCGTTAATGACAGGTAAAAAATTTAGTGTAGGTCTTAATGGAAAAAGAAATGTAGGTGATCCAGGTAATGATTATGTAGCAGCTACAGCTTGGAAAGATGGACTAGACTGTAGCACAAAAGGAGAAATAGAGTTTCCAGATGGGGCTAAATTAACATATGACTGTGTTATAAATGTTAAGAACGTAGGTGGTGGAGATAGTACGAATGTTGCACCACTTGAATTTGAAATGCAAGGTGATGGTAAACCAGTCTATACACCAGCACCAGTAATACCTTAATAGTATAAAATAAGGGAGGATTAACACAATGGCAAGAGTATACGATATTATACAGAGGTTAGAAAATGGTAATCAAAAACCAGTGGTAAGAGTAGATACAGAGCATGAATTTAAAATAAATAATTCAAAAGCAGCGGCATTTAAGATTATGGCCATAGCGGAAGATGAAACAATAAAGGATCATGAGAGACTCGAAAATATAATTAAGGTAGCTTTAGGTAAAGAGGAATTTAATTATATAGAGAGCTTAGAATTAAGTATGCCAAGTTACAATATTATAGTTAATGTAATAATGGCAGCTATAAGTGATGTAGAATTAGAAGAGATTGAAATTGAGGCACAGAAAGCTAAAAAATCTCCCAGAAAATAAATGGTATAACTTATTTGAGGACTTTGATTTAATAGAAGCAAGCTTTGCAATGCAATATAATATAAGACTTAGAAATGATGATATGACCTGGAGCGAATTTTCAGCATTATTAAAAGGAATAATGCCAGAAACACCTCTAGGTCAAATTGTTTCTATTAGAAGTGAAGAAGATAAAAACATGCTTAAGAATTTCACTAAAGAACAACATAAGATAAGAAATGACTGGAGAAGTAGAAATAATAAGGTTAGAGAGATGTCGGCAGAAGAGAAGGAAGAAGAAATAAAAAAAGTACAAGAAATATTTTCAAAAGCTTTTGGATAGTATATACTTAAATTAACAAAAATGTTAGTGGGGGATATATGTATGCAAGACAGAAGTTATAAAGTAGAATTTTTACTTTGTGCATTTGGTGGAATGCTTGGATTCCATAAATTTTATGAACGAAAATATGCTCAAGGGATATTATATTTATTTACTATGGGATTATTTATTTTTGGTTGGTTAATGGATTTAATTAAGCTTTATAAACCTGCTTTTGTTTATGATGAAGAAGAACTTAAAAAATATAGTGAGTATTTAATACAAAGTAATCATGAAAGAGAAATCCAAAAACAAAAACAAGAAATTGAAAAGCAAACTAAAAAGCAAAATAAAATAAATAAAATGGTAGGATGTCCACGTTGTGGAAGTACTGATATAAAAGTAGTTACGGATAGTTTTGGAAATATAAAAAGTGATGGTAAACAAGGAATATTATCAGGAAAAAGTAAAGAAAGAGGATATATTGTAACTTCAACTTATCGTATTTGTAGACAGTGTGGGAAAAAAATGAAATAGTATAAAGAGATATTAAGCACTTAGAGTAAAATCTAGGTGCTTTTTTAATGCAAGAGAGGAGGTATTACATGAGTGATAGTGTAGGAAAAATTAGTTTAGATTTAGAGGTTAAAAGTGATTTAGGGAAGCAAATAAGTTCAATGAGTGGACTTATAGCTAAGAATTTAAAGACATCATTAAATGCAGGTACAAAGTCTATGTTTGATGGAATGAAAAAGAGTGCTAATGATGGAGTTAAATCTTTAGATTCTGGTGTAAAGTCTACTTTGAAAAGAATGAAAGGCAATCTTAAAAACACAATGAAATCTGTTTTTGAATCAATGAAGGAAGTGAAGATGCCACCTATAAAATTTCCTAAGATGGATGTAATGAAACCTAAGACTATTAATATTCCAAAAGCAAATACTAGAAGAGGTCCACCAGAAGATATTGAAAAACTAAAGGATGTGAAAATAGGCAAAGTTCAAACCTTAGATATAACGGATAGGCAAATAGATAATTTAAGAAATAAATTAAAAACTCTTAACGATCAACTCAATAATACTTTTAATACAAAGGGTAGAAATAAGTTAGAGGGAACTATATTATCGACTGAATCTAGAATGAATTCCTTAATTGAAAAATCAATAAAGTTAGGCGCAGAAATAACAGAACTAGACTCAAAGATAATGGGGACAGGTACAAAATCAAATGGTATAGGTATTACATCTAAAAACATAAGTAAATTAGGAAGAAATGCGGATGGAGCTAATGGAAGGATTGGCAGACTTTCAAATTCATTAACTCAACTTGGATTTGGAGCAAAAAGAACGTCAAGCCATTTAGGTGGTGCAAATAGTCAATTAAAAATGATTATAAGGTCTATGGTTACATGGGGCATGATATTCCCGTTAGTCATTAGAGGTATAACAGCTATGGCCACATCATTAGGTCAATCACTTATGACCAATCAACAATTTGCTAATTCATTAGCTCAAATAAAATCTAATTTAATGGTTGCATTTATGCCTATATATCAAGCTATACTTCCTGCTATTAATGCATTAATGAGTGCATTAGCTACAGCTACAACGTACATTGCTAGTTTCATAAGTGCTATATTTGGAAAAACATATCAACAGAGCGCACAAGCAACTCAGGGACTTATAGGCGCTAAAGCAGCTATGGGTGCTTATGGTAATGCTACGGAGAAAGCTGGCAAACAAGCAAAGAAAGCACAAGGTAGTCTTGCTGGATTTGATGAAATAAATACATTAAATATGGATAATGGTACTGATAATGCTGATGGTGGAAGTGGCGGAGGTGGCGGGGGTGATATACCGACTTTAGTAGCACCACCACTTAATATAGCTCCAGTAGATAGCGCAATGGCTGAATTAGCTCAGAAGGTTAAAAAGGTATTTGCGACAATATTTCAGCCTTTTAAAAATGCTTGGGCAAAAGACGGAGCTAGTGTAATGGCAGAAGTTAAGAGAGCGGTTGAAGCTACGAAAGATACATTTAAAAACTTCTATAATGTTTTAGCAACTCCACCTGTGCAACTATTTATAGAGAATATTGCAAGAATAGGATTATCTTTAATTAAGTTAGCATTAAGTATTTATAGAGAGTTTATATTGCCTATAATAAATTGGTTTATAGATCTTCTACCTGGAGCAGCCAATGGACTAAATCCTATTTTGGATTCAGTAAGAAGATTTATTGACTACTTAGCCTCTAATGGAGAATTACTTAGATGGATTTGTAGCTTGATATTAGGCATTGTAGTAGCATTTAAATCCTTTAGCATAGTAAGTGGAGTTATAGGCATGATTCAGGGATTTATTGGAGTAGTAAAACTGGTCGGGGCGGTAATAGCTGGAACTGTATCATTAGGAGTAGGTGGAATAGCTGTAATTATAGCTGGTATAATTGGATTAATAGCTATGTTTGTAGCGTTATATGCAAGTAGTGAAAGCTTTAGGAATAAGGTTAATGAAATATGTTCTGCTATTATGGAGTTTTTAGCGCCGGCATTTGAATTTTTAAAAGAGAAAGCAATGGATGTATGGAATAATGCACTAGTACCATTTGGAGCTTTCTTAATAGATTTGTGGAAGACTGTATTAGCACCTTTGGCTAAGATAATAGGAGAGATTTTAGTAATAGCTTTCCAGGCTGTAATGGATATTGCTAAGAGCTTATGGAGTAATGTGCTAAAACCATTAGCTGACTTTATAGTTAGCATATTCATAAAAGCTATACAGGGTATAATAGAAGTTTATAAAGCTTGGAAACCAGTTATACAGGTAATTATAGATATTATATTATTTTTATGGAATAATGTTTTGAAGCCATTGGTTAAATTTATTGTTAGTGTATTTTTAAGTATCTTCAAAGATGCATTTAAAACAATAGGAAGTTTAATAGGTGACCTTAAGAGAATATTTGGTGGAATAATAGATTTTATAACTGGTGTATTTACTGGAAATTGGGCAAAAGCATGGAGAGGAGTTACGGATATATTTGGTGGAATAATGGGCGGATTAGGGAAAATACTAAAATACCCATTAAATGCAGTAATATCATTAATAAATGGTGCAATAGGTGGAATTAACAGTTTATCAATTGATATTCCTGATTGGGTCCCAAAGTATGGTGGTAGTCACTTTGGTTTAAGTATACCTAAAATTCCTTACTTAGCTAAAGGAGGAATACTTGATAGTCCTACACTTGCTATGGTAGGTGAAGCAGGGAAAGAGGCTGTAGTACCTTTAGAAAATAATACTGGTGGCTTAGACTTACTGGCTAGTAAGTTACTTGAAAGAATGCCACAAGGAAATTCAGATAATGGATTTGGTGATGGAGATTTAATATTACAAGTAGATGGCTCTGTAATTGGTAAGGTAGCATTAAAACAGCTTAGGAAGATGCAAAGACAAGGTAATATAACATTAATTCCAACATAAAAGGAGTGGTAATATGCTTAAGGTTAATGGAGTGGCTATTGCTGCTCCTAGTGTTTATGAAGTGACAATTCAAGACTTGGATGGAGAAAGTAACAGAAATGCTTCAGGAAATATGATAAGAGATAGAATTGCAGTAAAAAGAAAAATCAATTTAGAATGGCCACCATTAAGTCAAGGTGAAATATCAACACTACTAAATGCAGTAAGTAGTGTTTTTTTTACGGTACAATTTCCAGATCCACAACAAGGGATTATAACCAAGACAATGTATGTAGGTGATAGAACTGCTCCAGCTTATCAATATAAAAATGGAGAAGTAAAGTGGAGTAATCTAAAAATGAACTTTATTGAAAAATAGAAAGGGGTGAAAACTAATTATGTATATTACAAGTGAAAATTACAAATTGGAAATAAAGAAACCAAGTAGATCCTTTGAATGTAAAATAACTATAGGTAACAATATATATATGAATGATGATATAGTAGATATTATTTTAGAAACTATACAACCAGGTGAAGGATTTAGCATTGGTAACACACCTTCGCAAACTTTAGATTTAACACTTTTAAATAGGGGGGATATTGTTTATTCTACTAGTCAGGTTAAAGTTGAAATAGGATTAAATATAGGTCCAACGATAGAATATATATTGTTAGGATTATTTAATATTGATGATATAGAGAAAACAGACTATACAACTAAAATAATAGCATATGATAACATGATAAGGTTTGAAACTCCATACTTTAGTAATTTGACTTATCCAGCTGATTTACAACAAGTAGTTAATGAACTTGCAACTAAAACAGGAGTACAATTTACAGGAAGCCTTCCAGCTTATACAGTTAAAAAGTTGGAGGGCTTTACTTGTAGAGAAATACTTGGATATGTGTCTTCTATATGTGGAGGTAATGCACTAATTACTAGAGAAGGAAAGTTTACTATAATTACACCTAAGAATATAGATTACTCCATTACTCCAGATAACTATATAGATTATAAGAGAGAAGAAGTTAAATACAAAATAGGTAAGATAACTTGTCAAAATGAAGAGAAGGAAACAATTAGTACAGGAAATTTAGGTATTGATTCTATGGAACTTCTTTTTGAAAATCCATGGGTAACACCGACCATATTAGCAGATATTTATAATAAACTAAAAGGATTTGAATACCTAGGTTATAACATGAAATGGCAGGGAGATATATCTTTAGATATAGGAGATACAATCACTTGTACAGATGTTAAAGGTGTAATAAGGAAGATACCTATTCTATCTCAAAAGTTTATCTATAATGGTGGCTTAACTGCTGAAATAGGAGCCAAGGGAGAATCTAAGAATAAAAATAGTTTTACCTCTAGTGGTAGTAATTCAAACAAAGTGGACAGAATGGTTACAGAGCTTCTGTTAGTAAACGAAGCATTAATATATAAAGCTAATATTCAAGACCTTACTGCAGTAAATATAAAAACACAGAAACTTGAAACTAAGACAGCTGAAATAGAAAATGCAATTATAGGAAAGGCAGATATAGAAGACTTAGATGTTATTACTGCAGAAATAGAGAATTTAGTGGCTACAGATGTGACTATAAATAAGGCTCTTATAGACAAAGCCAACATAACTGATTTAGATGCAAGTATAGGAAGAATAACTGACTTAGAATCAAAGTTTGGAAAGATAGATATACTTGAATCGGATTTAGCTAAAATTGATACTCTTGTAAATGGTCAACTAACTAGTGATAATATTCAATCATTAATTCTTACCTCAGATAAAGTCACTGTAGACAATGGTTTTATCAAAAATGCCATGATAGAGAACTTAGATGTAAGTAAAATTAATGCTGGAGATATATCTACTAATAAATTTAAGATAAAATCTGATAATGGTGGCATTGAGATAGTAGGAGCTACCCAACAATTCAAAGACAAAAATAGTAATGTTAGAATACAAATGGGTCAAGATACGCAGGGTAATTTTAATTTTATTTTAAAAGGTGAAGATGGAACTACAACTCTTATTGACCACACAGGAATTAAGGAAAATGCTATAGGTGATGATTTAATTAAAGGTAATATGATATCTGAAAATGCTGTAGGTGGTAAGCAAATAGATTACAATAGTTTCACAGAAGAATTTAATAAAGATACTAATACAAATACTTTGAAATCTTCTAAAGTACTACTAGATGGAACTAATCAGACTTTAAATTTAGCCTTTAATACACTTAATAGTACAGTAAATGGAGTCAAATCCACTACGGAAAGCAATACTACAGCTATTAAGGTTCAACAAGGGGAAATAGAAACATTAATAAGTAATACTACTATTACAAAAGAAGATGGAGAAGTTGTGCAATTAAAAGATGAATATAGCACAACAAAAAATACTGTAAATGAAATTAGTGGGAAAATAGGTACAGTAGAGCAAAATATCACTGATATATCTGAAAAAGTAGAAACAACAGAATCTAGCATAAAACAATTAAATAATAGTATTTCTTTAAAGGTTAGTAAAAGTGAAGTTGAAACTACAGTTAATAATGCTATAGATGAAATTGAGGTCGGTGGTAGGAACTTATTGATTAAAAGTAGATTAGATTATATACCAAGCAGTTCAAGTGGGACAGGAACTATATCTGAAATAATTGAAGATGATGTTCATGGCAAAGTATTACATACTAATAAACAGTATGTATATGGTTCTGAATTATATGTACCAAAAGGAATGCTAAAAGTAGGAGACAACGTTACTTTATCTATATTAATAAAAGCTAAAGCTAATAGTGCTTTTACTTGTCAATTATATAATACTGCTACTATATCTAATACATTTACATTTAATGCTACAACAGAATGGCAATGGTTATCTTCTACTCAAACTGTTGTAGGTGATCCTAATGTGGATAGTAGACTTTATTTATATTTTAAACCAACAGATGAATATTGGATAAAAAATATAAAAGTTGAACTAGGAAATAAAGCCACCGATTGGACACCTGCACCAGAAGATGTAGATGAACAATTTAATGATGTTTATAATCATATAAGTAATGAAGCACAAGAAATTACTAAAAATTACGAAACAGCTATAGATCAAAAAGCTGATAGTATAACACTTTCTGTTTCTGAAAGCTACTCAACAAAAGATGATACTAGTTCATTAGAAACTTCATTGAAGTCTTTAATAGAGCAAACCGCTGAAAATATAACCTTCAAATTTGATGGAGCTAATGGATATACTACGGAAATAGATGGTAAATTACAAGAGTTCATAGATAAAGTTGAAACTTATATTCAGTTTAGTTCTGAAGGTATATATTTAGGAAAAATTAATAATCCTTTTATCGCAAGTCTTGGTAATACAGAATTATCATTCTTACAAGATGGTGTTAAGGTAGCTTATATAAGTAATAATAAATTATATATAACAGATGCAGAAATAAGAAACAAACTAACCATTGGAAACCCGACTAATGGATATTTTGATTATATACCTAGACAAAATGGAAATCTAAGCATGAAATGGAGGTCGAGTTAATGGCAACAAGTAGTTTAATGAGTACCTCTAATCAATATGTAAAGTATTATATAGAGTGTATTCAAAATAGTCAAAGCATAGCAAATAATACTTCCAGTGTAACTGTAAAGGTATGGGCGAAGAGAACAAACTCAGGATATGAAACTTATGGTACAGGTACAGTATATTGCAAAGTAAATGGAACTACTTATAGTGCAGCAATAAGTACTTCACAAAAGATCACATCAACCCCTATTTGTTTATACAGTGGGGGTTTTACTATTCCACATAATGACGAGGGTACAAAAACTCTTACAATGTCAGCATGGATTAATATACCATCTATTGTTACGTCAAGTGAACAAAGTTATTCTCAATCATTAACAACGATAGCAAGAACTTCACAGCCAACAGTAAGCTCATATTCAACTACAATGGGAAATGGTGTAACCATTTATACACATAGGGCTTCAACTTCATTTAAGCATACTATTACCTATAAATTTGGAAGTGCAAGTGGAACTATAGTCACAGGACTTGAAACAGATTATACATGGACTATACCGTTATCTTTATCTAATCAGATTCCTAATAGTACAAGCGGAGTAGGCACTTTAACTTGTCATACTTATAATGGAAGTACATTAATAGGGACTAAGACAGTTAGTTTTCAAGCTGTAGTTCCTAATTCTATTGTCCCTAGTTTTTCTTCTTTAGGTATAACTAGAGTTGATAATGGAGTACCTTCTGCTTGGGGTGTGTACGTTAGAGGAAAAAGTAAGGCCACTCTTACCATTAATGGAGCCAGTGGCTCTTATGGTTCTAGTATAGTAAGATACTCGATTAGTGGCGGAGGATATTCTTCTACTGCTTCATCTTTTACTACGGGTGTATTAAATACAATAGGTACAAATACTTTTACTGCAACTATAACAGATTCTAGGGGAAGAACTGCGACTAAGACTGTTACATGTTCTGTAGTTGATTATTTTACTCCAAGAATCAGTTATGTAGAGGCTTATAGATGTACATCTGCTGGAGTTATTGATGAAAATGGTACTTATATAAAAGTTAAAGCTGATTTTACTTATGCTTCAGTAAGTGGTAAGAATACTTTTAGTTCTAATGTAAGCTATGCGGTTTATGATTCAATTTCATGGAGTACACCAGTGGCAATTACAAATAATGTATACTCTTCTGCAATTGGTGGCGGAGCTATTAGTATAGATAATAGTTACACTGTGAAGTTTAGAGTAGCTGATTATTTTACTAGTCATGAAGTGTATGAAACTATTCAAACTCCTACTGTAACTATGGATTTTAAAAAGGGTGGAAAAGGTATAGGAATAGGTAAAGTATCTCAAACTGATAATTTATTAGATGTAGCTTGGAATACAAATGTGGATGGAGATTTATATGTGGGTAAACGGTCATATTTAAATGGATTAGTTGATATTAGTGGTTTTACTAGTATTTATAATGGGATGAATGTATCTAATGATGCTAATTTTTATAAAAATATATATGTAACTGAATGGATTAGATGTTTAGGTACAACAGGTGTATTTTTTCAAAATTATGGTGGAGGATTTAATATGTCTGATACTACTTGGATTAGAACATATGGAAGTAAGAATTTTTATTGTGACAAAATACTTCAGGGGCAAACTGTAGATGCTGTAGCTTTATTAAAAGTCCCTAGAATTTGTGCTAGAAGTGGAGAAAACTTTTTTATAGGGTCAAGTGGTAATAATAGAGTAGAGCCAACATCAACAGGTATTAGAATATATACTACTCCTGTAGGTTCAAATGACTCAGGTTTAATGATACAACCTGATGGGACTTGTGTAGTTAAAGCCAACAATGTTACTAGACATGCTTTTCAATCAAATGGTACTAAAACAGGAGGTTCAATGGAAATAGACGGTACTGTTTATGGTATGTCTCCAACAGATAGCCCACAAACTTTAATTGAATATATTGAATATGACGTTGAAATAGATGGTGAACAGAAGATAATGTTAGATTCTATTTATCAAAAAATGATTTCAAAATATGCTGTATTCCCTAGTAATTCAGATGTAAGAGTAGTTAAAAAAGAAAGAGACAGCTTTACAGTGATTGGAAAAGGATTATGTGATTTCTGTATTAAAGGTCAGAGAAAAGATGCAGACGAATATTTCAGAATAATGGGAGGTTTTGAACATGGCAATACAGAAGAAGGTTCTATATAACGGTGCAGAGATAAATTATTGGAAGATTAGTGGTATAAATGTAACATGGACAGGTAAAATAGCTCAAATATTTATAATAGGTTTTTTAAGTGAAGAAGATAGAAATATAAGTATAGAGAATAAAGTTATTATGGAAAATTACATGTGTAAGAAAGAAAAGTTTGATGAATATTTTGGTGTTAACTCTTTAGATGCACATAACCCGTTAAAAGCTTCATACAATTTTTTAAAAAATGAACTTGATATATTTGTTGAATCAATAGATGTATAAAAGTAGGTGTAATATGAATGATGAATTAAGAGATCATAAAATAGAAGTATGTGAGAGACGACTTGATGAACATGGGAAAGAAATAGATGAGTTAAAAACAAACAGAGCTGCTACAGATGTTAAAATGGATAATCTATGTGAAAAATTATCAGCACAAACAAAGAGTATGAACTGGCTTATAGGACTTATGGCAACAAGTTTGATAGGGTTCTTTTTTTATACAATTCAGACTAATTTATTTAAATAAGGAAGGTGTATAATATGGATTTTGTTAATTATATTACAGAAAATGCTTTAATTTTAATACCAGTACTTTATATTATAGGTATGATTTTAAAAGGGATTGAAAGAATAAAAGATAAATATATACCATTAATACTATTACCTATAGGTATGAGTTTAGCCATGGCACTTATAGGCATTAATATAAATGCTATAATTCAAGGAATTTTAGTAGTTGGAGTTAGTGTTTATACCAATCAACTTGTAAAACAAATTAATAAGTAGTTTACAGAGTGAGAGCAATCCCACTCTTTTATATTTAAGGAGGAATAGATTATGAAATTAAGAGGTATAGACGTATCACATCACCAAGGGACTATTGATTGGGATAAGGTTAAAAGTCAGATAGATTATGCAATCTTGAGTGTAGGATATGGTGATAACATAACAAGCCAGGATGACAAGCAATTCCATAGAAATGCTAAGGAATGCACAAGACTTGGAATACCATTTGGAGTTTATATTTATTCTTATGCAACATCAACATTTCAAGCTAAGTCTGAGGCAGATCATGTATTAAGATTATTAAAAGGTTATAAATTAGATTATCCAGTTTATTATGATTTGGAAGATGCAGGAACTACAGGAAAGTGCTCTAATAAACTTATTGCAGATATGGCGGAGGCATTTTGCAATGCTATAGAAAAGGCTGGTTATTGGGCAGGTATTTATGCTAATACATCCTGGTTTAATAATAAGCTAACAGATAACAGGTTTAATAAATGGGTTAAGTGGGTGGCTCAATATAATACAACTTGTACCTATAAAGGTAAACATGATATGTGGCAATATGCTAGTGATGGAAG